>Ga0316204_10000030_pt1 | contig 625876 bp, 471 predicted proteins | sample 6monrhotite_MG_2_FD_205661 | JGI IMG/M metagenome (GOLD analysis project Ga0316204, IMG submission 205661) | Microbial mat bacterial communities from mineral coupon in-situ incubated in ocean water Damariscotta River, Maine, United States -... | ecosystem: Environmental > Aquatic > Marine >...
ACCTGCTTCACTGCCTCGAGCTTGAACTCGCGGCTATGGTTTCTGCGGGACTTGCCCATCGTGAACATCTTCCTTCAGGAGCCTTCTGACTCCTAACTGGGTGTCCACTTTTCCGGGGCAAGATCAAGGTGCTTCGGTTGCACGCGGGGAAGCTCCGGATCGCTCTTGCGCAACCTGTCCCGAAATAGTGTGAACGCCTGAACCGCTGCCATCCTACTGCGCTTCGTGTTCCAGAAGGGCAGGGCCAACCCTCGCGCCTCGCTCACTTGAAGCAGGCTCACAAGTGTCGGCACCTCGGCCATGGTCACCACTCGCGGCGTGGTCTTCGACTGCCGCACGAACAAATCGTTCGTATCGAAGCTCACATCGTCCCAGGTCAAGGCGTGCAGCTCCGAGAAGCGACAACCGGTCAGCAGGAGCCCCATGGCGATCGGGCCGTAGTCGGCCTCCTGCTCGCTCGTGGCCTTCAGCCACCGCCGCAGCGGTTTGGGTCGCAGCACCACGATTTCGGCAGACTCTGGCCGCACACCATCCAGCAGCACGCGGCAGTCGGCCTCGCGAAGCTTGGGACAGTAGTCGGCAAGGATGGCGTGGGTCATGCATGCACGCACAAGCCGAAGGATGCGCGCCTTGGTCGAAACCTTGCGCTTGTCCGCTGGCCGCATCAGATGGTCGCGATAGGTGCGTAAGGTCTGCTTGGTTATCTGCGTCGTGCGCTTGATGCCCCGGCCATCCATCCACTCGGCCCACTTCTTCAGCTCTGGCAGCTGCGTGTTGCGGGTGCTGTCGCGCTGCGTGCGTGTGTCCAGGTAGAGCTTGGGCAGGTCTCGCACCTTGTGGTCGGTCACCGCCCCGCCAGAAGCCTCCATCTGTGCGCGCAGACCCTGCAGCTCTGCCAGCTTCCTCTCGCACCAGACTTTGCGCTGCGTCGCGTTGGTCAAACCGAGGGCGGTGAGGTTCTTTTCGCGAGTCCTCGCCCGGTCGAAGGGATCAGCCCATCGCGCTATCCAGCTGCCGCCTACCTGCACCAGTCGCACGCCTCGATGCGTGGTCTTCTTCTGCGCTCGCCGCTTCGTAGCCATGAGCGTGTTTCTACCGCCCACCTGTTGCGTTGTTCAACCCACCAGTTAGGCCCACCAGTTTTCCCACCAGTGAGAAGCCAACGAGCACCACAACGCGCCATAGTGGAATCCTGCGCCATTGGTCTCCCCCGCTGGGCTAGAGTGGTATCTGGCGGCGAATTGGGGCGCCAAAAGGTAGGGAAGTATGCCGCGCTTTAGTCCAGGAAGTACTACGAGGCTTACCTGAAGAGCAAGAACAAGAGCGGCAAGAAGTAGCTGCTCAGCTGCCACCGAGTGCCCTGACGAGGACACTCGGGGTCACGCGCCCTACTCGACGGTCTTCCAGCTCTCGGCAACGAACTTGCCGTCCTTCATGGCGCCGACGGTCTCGACCTTGGCGCCCTTCGCCTTCTGCGCGCACCACTCCATCTTGCCGAGGGACGCGTGGATCATTGGCACGTACTTGCCGTCGATCATGATGTAGTTGCCGCAACTGCCAACTCCATCGATGGAGCAGCCGCATTTCACGTCGTGGATGACCGCCTTGGCAGCTTGTTCCTCTTGGTTGGCCGGCTCGCCTTGGGCCGGGGTCTCGGGCTTGGCTCCCTCCTTCGGCTCGTCGGTCGTGCAAGCGCCGAACGCGATTGGGAGAGAGAGAACAAACGAGAACAGGATCTTGCGCATCATTGGTCTTTGGTTGGGGATGAAAACGAAGCAAGCAGCCGAGCACATCATCCTTGCTCGGCCCGAGAGATGGAAGAAGACGAGAAGCGCAATCGCAACTCCTCGACCAACGCATAGAGAACGGGGACGACAAAGATCGTGACCACGGCGACCAACATGCCGCCAAACGATGGAATAGCCATCGGCACCATCACGTCACTGCCCTTGCCCGTCGATGTCAGCACCGGCAGGAGAGCGAGCACTGTTGTGGCTGTTGTCATGAGGCAAGGGCGGATGCGCCGCTTGCCAGCTACAACGACGGCCTCACGAATCTCCTGCACAGTCGTTGGCCGCCGCTTGGCGAAACCCTGCTGCAGATAGGTGCTCATCAGCACCCCATCATCCGTAGCGATCCCGAACAGAGCCAAGAAGCCGACCCACACGGCAACGCTCAAGTTGATCGGTGACACCTGGAACAGTTCGCGTGCGTCACGACCGAACACGTCGAACGCCAAGAACCAGTCCTGGCCGTAGAGCCACAGCATCAGAAAGCCACCGGACCACGCGACGAAGACGCCCGTGAAGACGAGCAGGGTCGTCGAGACCCGGCGGAACTGCAGGTAGAGGATCATGAAGATGACGAACAGCGCCAGCGGCAACACGATGCGCAGCCGCTCTGTCGCCCGAACCTGATTCTCATAGTTGCCAGCGAACCGATAGCTGACACCCGCCGGCAGTTCGAACTCACCTGCTGCGATCTTCTGATCGAGGAAGCGGCGGCAGTCCTCCACCACCTCGACCTCTGCAAAGCCGGGGTTCTTGTCGAAGATCACGTAGCCGGTCAGGAACGTATCCTCGCTCTTGATGGTCTGTGGACCTGGCTTGTAGTGCACCTTGGCGAGCTGCCCGATCGGCACTTGGGTGCCATCGCGCGCCGCCACGAGGATGCGCTCCAACTCGTCGATGCGATCCCGCAGCTCGCGTTGGTAGCGCACGCGCACTGGATAACGCTCACGTCCTTCCACCGTAGTCGTGATGCGTCGTCCACCGATCGCAACCTCGATCACATCCTGGACATTCCGGACGTGCAGGCCGTAGCGCGCGATCGCTTCCCGATCGATTTCGATCTCGACGTAGGGCTTACCGACGATGCGATCCGCAGAGACGGTTGCCGCGTTGACCGAAGGCACCTGCTGCAGGAGCTTCTCGATCTCGATACCAACCTTCTCGATCGTGGCAAGGTCCGGACCACGCACCTTGATGCCAAACGGCGCACGCATGCCCGTCTGCAGCATGATGCGGCGCGTCTCGATCGGCTGCAGCATGGACGCAGTGGTCATGCCCGGCACTTCGGCTGCCTTTGCGACTTCATCCCAGATGTCATCGGGCGAACGGATGTGTTTGCGCCACTGCCGGAACGGCCTGCCATCCTCATCGGGAACCAGCCGGCCACTGGCGTCCCGAACAAAGGCATCCCGATCCCCATCGTAGGCAAACCGCGGCACCTCACCATGTGCGTCCAGTTTGAACTCGGGCACGTAGTTGATGACGGTTTCGACCATGCCAACCGGGGCAGGGTCCAAGGCACTTTCCGCGCGCCCGATCTTGCCCACCACATCCTGGACCTCGGGGATCGCCCGGATGCGCCGGTCTTGCACCTGCAGCAACTCCAACGCCTCGCCGATCGACGCATGGTACATCGTGATCGGCATCAACAGGAACGACCCCTCGTCCAAGCGCGGCATGAACTCCTGACCAAGACCAGGGAACGCATCGGCCAGACCAGACCACGCCTTCGAACTCTTGATCTCGTCCGGGGTCATCGCCCGCGATTCGGAATCGGACACCCATTCGACGACGGTCATCCCCGCACGGCTGACGGATGAGATCGCGCCCGGCACGAAACCGAACACCCGCCCAAAGCCGAACCAGATCGTCGCGCCGAGCACACACAGCATCAGCGGTGCTGTCAGGAACACCAGTTTGTTCGCCAGGCACCATCGGAGCAGCGGCTCATAGGCCCACTGCAACAACCGGAAGAAGAGCAGGAACCCGCCAACCAGCGAGAGTGTGAAGACGACGTTGCCGACAGGCGCCTCGGGGCCTAGCGGCGCCCAGGTCGAAGCCAACAACATGCCCGTCGCGACGGCGAGCGCGGCGTTCACACTCCATCGCACACAGGTTCCGACCCGCTCAGGCAAGCGGCGCTGCAACTGCCGCCACCCGAACAACGCAACCACGACGACCGCCGCCCACCAGGCAACACCCCACCACAACAGGCCGGCGGCACCGAGGATCAACGCGGTCTTGGCGCGTCCCACTGTCGCGCGACGGCCAGCCGGCATCAGCATGTGCGCCACTGGGGGAATGATCACGAGCGCGACGATGATCGACGCCAACAGTGCGAACGTCTTGGTGAACGCCAATGGCCGGAACAACTTGCCCTCGGCCCCCTCCATCGTGAACACGGGCAGGAAGCTGACGACCGTCGTCAGCACGGCAGTCAGCACCGCGGATCCGACTTCGCTCGCACCCGCATGAATGGCACTCTTGCGTTCGCCCGGTGTATCCCCCGGCTTGATCTTGCCAAGGATGCTCTCGCAGATGACCACCCCCATGTCGACCATCGTTCCGATCGCGATCGCAATACCGGAAAGGGCAACGACGTTTGCATCGACCCCGAAGTGCTTCATCGCGATGAAACACATGAGCACCGACAGCGGTAACAATCCGGAGATCATGCCCGCACTGCGCAAGTGTGCCACCATCAGGAGCACAACGAGCACTGTCACCAGGATCTCATCACGCAACGCATCATTCAGCGTGCCGAGCGTCTCCTGGATCAAGCCCGTGCGATCGTAGAACGGCACGATGCGTACCTGCGAGACCTTGCCATCAGCCATTGTCTTGCGTGGTAGCCCCGCCTCGATCTCCTCGACGCGGTCTTTGACCCGCTGGATCACGGCCAACGGGTTGGCGCCGTAGCGCACGACAACCACACCGCCAACGGCCTCCGTGCCAGCCTTGTCGAGCGCGCCCCGCCGAAGAGCCGGGCCGCGGTTTACCGTTGCGATCTGCTTGATGGTCAACGGCACACCATCGGTGCCGGTCACCGCAATCATCTCGATGTCGGGGATCCCGCGCAGGAACCCGACCCCGCGGATCACGTACTCCGCGCGATTGACCTCGATCGTGCGCGCCCCGACATCGCTGTTGGACATGCGGACCGCGGCGAACACTTGATCCAGCGTGACGCCATGAGCACGCATCGCATCAGGATCCACATCGATCTGGTATTCGCTGACGTAGCCACCGATAGACGCAACCTCGGCAACACCGTCAACGCCCGCCAGGTTGTAGCGGACATACCAGTCCTGGATCGTGCGCAGCTCGTGCAGATCCCAGCCGCCGGCTGGCTCGTCCTCTGGCGTCCGGCCCTCGAGCGTGTACCAGAACACCTGCCCAAGCGGCGTGGCGTCGGGCCCCAGAGTCGGTTGCACCCCATCTGGCAGTGTGCCGCGAGCAAGGCTGTTGAGCTTCTCCAGCAGTCGCGTGCGCGACCAGTAGAACTCCACGTCATCGTTGAAGATGACGAAGATCGACGAGAACCCGAGCATCGAACTGCTCCGGATCGTCTTCACTCCGGGCACTCCGAGCAGCGCAACCGTGAGCGGATAGGTGACCTGGTCTTCCACGTCTTGCGGGGATCGCCCAGGCCAAGACGTGAATACGATCTGCTGGTTCTCGCCAGTGTCCGGAATCGCATCGACCGGCACCGGGCTGCGGGGCACACCTTCGATTCGCCAATCGAAGGGTGCGACCAACACACCCCACGAAGTGATCAACGCAAACAACAGCCCGACCACGAGCTTGTTGTCGAGGCAGAACTTCAGCAGACGATCGAGCAACGAAGAACGGTCGTTCACTTGCCGTTCTCCTTGTGGGCCCCGGTCGCCACTGGCAAGAACTCACTGCGCGCCTCGCCGCAGACAAGCATCGCGGCGCCGAAGTACGGGTTGTGGATCGTGCCCTTGGGCTGCAACCAGGCAGCGCCCGTGTCATCGAATGCCATCGGACAGTAGGCCTCGATCCAGGTTGCCTCGCCGTCGTGGCCGAACATGCGCTCCAGCGCCAGCACGTCGCGCGCCAAAGCCTCAAAGGCAATGCGCATCACCGCGATGTCCTGGGCCCTCTGCAACTCTGCCGTTGCCGCCAACAATGCGGCACGCTCGTCGTGCCATCGTTCGCGAGCCAGACCGGCAAGGGCACCACCGTCGACAGCGGGGATCGCGACGGCCAGGGTAGCCACGCTCGTACGGGCGCCTTCGAAGCTGTCATCACCCAACGCCTTCGCCACCGCCAGGTATGCCGTGTAGACGGGAGCAAGCGACGCCCGAAACACCGTGGTCTCCGAACCGGTCCAGCGATCCGAGTCCCCCGCCTGCGACATCATGCTCGGCTTCGCTTGGATCTGCATCGCACTGTCCAGGCGGAACGCGCCGTGCACCACGACCAACTCATTCTCCCGAACACCCGAACGGATGATGTAGTCATCGCCGGCGCGCGGACCGAGTGCGACGACGCGCCCTTCATAGATCGGTTCGTCACCCTTCTGGACCTGCACGTAGACAACGCCACGCTTGCCAGTGACAAGTACGGCGCTCGCTGGAACGACCAGCGGCTTCGCCGCGTCTTCGCCAACTGCGTAGCCCAGCTGCTCTGCTGGAACGAGGTCCATGCCACACACGTCGCACTTGCCGGGCCCATCCTTGACGACTTCCGGATGCATCGGACTGATCCACTTGCCGGCAAGGCGTGACGCCAACACGAGGCCGCCGTCGCCAATTCGCGAAGTGACAACAGCGCGCACGAACATGCCGGGCTTCAGGCGCCCGCCAACGTTGGCAGCGTCCACGCGAACTGCAACCGTCCTCGTGCGCTCATCGACAATGGGCGCCATGAACGAGATGCGCCCCTCGAACGACTCACCGGGAAGCGCTTCCGCGAACAGGTTGACACTTTGGCCGTAACGGAGCCACGGCAAGTCTTGCTCGTAGGCGGCAAGCTGCACCCAGACCTTGCTGAGGTCGGCGATGCGGTAGACAACGGTCCCTTCTTTGACGTAGTCACCTTCATCTTTGTGTTTGTCGATGACGACTCCGGCCGTCGGCGAACGGATCAACATGTGATCCTCTGCCACAGCCTTCTTCTCCACCTCGTCCACTTGCGCTTCGGTCAGCCCCCACAGCACCAGCTTCTCGCGCGCAGCTCGGTAGCTACGCTCGTTGCTCGCCCGCAACAAAGCGCTTGTTGAAGGCGGCGTCTGATCGAACCGCTTCTTGGCTTGCAGCAGTTCTTCCTGAGCAATCAGCAGATCCGGGCTATAGAGCGAGACCAGGTGATCCCCTTTCGCGACCGCGATGCCGGTGTAGTCAACGAACAGGCGATCGAGACGACCGGGAACTCGCGCAGCAACGGATCGCATTCGAGTCTCGTCGAAGTCCACCTTGCCAACCATGCGGACCGGCATGGTCACGAACGATCGCCGCACCGGTTCGGTTTCGATCTGCGCAAGCTCCGCAGCCGCCGCCGTCAACTTGATGCGATTCTCACCCGGGTCATCACCGGGCACCTTCTCGACCAGATCCATACCGCACTTCGGGCACGGCACGTTGGCTGGCAACACAACCTCTGGATGCATCGGACAGGTCCACAAGGTGTCTGCCTGCTCCTCGCCACCCGCCGCCATTTCGTGGTCGTGCTCGGTCTCATTCGGCCACCAATCCGTGCTGACGCGACCAACAAGGATCGCCACGAGTGCGACCCCGCAAAGAATGAGCAGCAACGCTAGTTGACGAATCATCGACTTCCTCCGATCAAAGCTTCGAGCCGGGCCTGGCTCTGGTAGTGGTCACGACACGAGCGCCAGTAGGCAATGTCGAACTGCAACAGGGCGCGCTCGCTATCGATCACCTCAAGCAAGGTTGCAGTGCCGGTCGTGTAGGCGGCCCGCGTCACTTCGAGTGCTTCGCGGGACCTGGTCAGTAGCGTGTCGCGATACAGAACGACCTGACGACCGGCATCCTCCAAGGCGAACGCCGTCGCCTCGATCTCGGCCCGCAGCTTGTTGCGGAGCTGTTTGAACTCGGCCATCGCAGCCCGCAACCCATGCTCAGCCTCACGTTCGGCCGCGGCATACCGGCCGCGCCAGATCGGCAGCGTGAAGCCAATCCGAACCGCCCACGGGTCATCGCCACTGCCCGACGTGGGGAGCAACGCTTCACCCGTCTGGATGTAGTCAACGCCGACCTGGAAATCGGGCCAGCCATCGAGGCGAGCAAGGCGCAGACGATCCTCAAACGTCTTGGCACGTTCTGCAAGTTGGCGCAGCCGCGGACTGTTCTCGACTCCGCGCTGCAACAACCTGGTGGTATCGATCGAACCAAGCCGCGGCTCTGCAAGGGTGGGCAGCGGCAGCGGTGCGTCCCCGCGCCAATTCATGACTGCCGCCAGCCGCGCACTCAGCGACGGGCGCACGCGCTCGCGCGACTTCAGATCGTTCTCGACCCGGCCCATCTCGACCTGCAACCGCAGCAGGTCGGCCTGGGTTGCGCGTCCAGCGGCCACTCGGGTCTGCAACACGGCTTCGAGTTGCTCCAGCAGCCCCAGCACCTCTCGCGTGATCCCGATCACACGCGACAAGTAGGCATACTCGACGAAGTGCACCGCCACGTCGCGCTCGACTTCGAGATGCTTCTGCATCACGACCTGCCATAGCTCTTCTGCCTGGCCGCGTGCCACATCGCTGCGCAGGTCCAATTCGCCAAACCACGGGAACGCCTGCGTCAGCGAGTACCGCCGCTGCTGCGGCCCCGTGCGCGTCTGCACTTCTTCGACGAAGTGGGCGAAGCTGAACTGCGGGTCCGGCAAGGACCGCGCTTGCGCAACCCGCGCGACCGCCCCGAAGAACCGTTCGTAGGCAGCACGCAACCCCGCGTTGTTGTGCAGGGCATACCGGACGTAGCCCGTCAGATCGGCCGCTTGCTGCACGTCGGCATCCGAGGGAGCGGCCTGTGCCGCAACGCCGGAAGTACCGGGCACACCGCCAGCAAGTTGTGAACGTAGCCGCGGCGCTCGCATCTCCTCAAGGCGCGAATCAAGCAACAGACGATCGTAGGGAGTGCCGCACGAGGCGGCGACCGCGGCCACGGCAATGCAACTGGCGATCCACCAGCGGGAAGGAACGGAAGACATGATCGGATCAAGCGGAGTGAGCAAGACGCACCGCGTCTTGACACGGTGCATGAGGCGCGCAGTTGCGCGACCGGCCGGCGACGCCGCGATTGGCGACCGCCGGAAGCTCCGCTAGATCAGGAAGACTTCGTACAGGACATAGAGCGGCGGTCCGGTGCACCGCTCCTGCGTCTCATGGTCCGCGCCAATCTGCCGTGGCACGGCCATCGGCCAGGCAAAGCCAGCGGCCGCGTGCGCGATGGATCCGGCCAACGAACCGTCGTCGCCGTCCTTCGGATCGCCGGACAACTGTTCCGGTCCATCGCCGCCGCAATCACACGGCTGCTCGCCGTCATCGCCTTCGCCCAGCGGATCCTTCTGCGGGTCCTTCTGGGGATCCTCGCGGTCAAGCTCAGCGGTGAAGCAGCAGCTCTGCGCTGCGTCAGCTTCTGGGGCCACCTCGATGCTGATGCAGCAGCACGGCAGGCTGCCCGTCTTGAGCATGCACACCCAGTTCTGCGGCCCCGGCAAGGTCACGATCAGCACGAGCAGCGCTAGCAAGCTCGACACGATCCGCTTGGCGGGCAGGCTCTGGGGGAACGAAGACATCCGGCTGGACCCTAGCTCACAACCCTGATCATGACAAGTCGGCCTCTGCCCAGGCGCCGACAACCGTCAGGCAACACCCCTCGTGCCAACGACTTCGCGCCACGCCGCATCGCGAACACAATCAGAAACGGAAGTTCACAAGCGGCAACCACCGCAAGAACCACGGATTGGTCGGCACGTAGTTGAGCACGCCGACCTGCACGCCGCGCAGGTCTTCGGCGTAGTTGAACACCCCCACCTGCAGCCCGCGTTGCATACCGCTGACGGAGTTGTGGGCCGAGATCCCGATGCCATCAAAGTCGTGGCTGCGGTTGATCAGGCCGGCAACAGTCAGGCCTTCGACGACCGTGGCGTCAGCGCGCAAGCCGGCGACGAGGATGCCCCGGTTCGTGGCACCCTTGCTCTCTTCTGCATCGGCACCGCGCGGCATGACGTTCCACGGCTCGTCCTTGCTGTCGCTCAAGAACAGCCCCGCCACGCCGAGGCCGCGGACGCCATCTTCTGCCACCATCGCGATACCCGCAGCTTCGATGCCGGTGATGCTCTGTTGGCTGACGGTGCTCAGGCCACTGGCGCCGATACCGGTGATCGAACCCTGACTGACCGTTGCGATACCTGCTGCGTGCAGGCCGAGGATGTTCTTCTCGGCGACAACCGCAACCCCGGCAGCGGTGATGCCACTGATGCCACCTTCGGCAACCGCTGCGACTCCGCCGGCATGCACCCCCAGCATGTCCGCGCCAGCAACCGTCGCAATCCCGCCCGCGTGGATGCCAGTCATCTTGTCGCCGACCACCGCGATACCAGCACCCCCGATGCCCATCATGTCACCATCGGCGACCGCCGCGATGCCCGCGGCCTGGATGCCGTTCATGTCCTTGCCGGACACCGTCGCGATGCCGGCGCCATGAATGCCCAACATGCCGCCATCCGCGACCGTCGCGATGCCACCGACATGCAGACCGCGCGAACGTCCATCGTTGACCGTTGCGATGCCGGCCACACCGATGCCGTCGGAATCACCGCCGGCAACCGTGGCAATGCCGCCAACACGAATGCCGGTCGTATCCTTCTGTGCCACCGAGGCGACCCCCGCGACTTCGATGCCATCCGAGTCATGGCTGACCGTCGCAGCGAGACCGAGGCGCAGGCCCTTGCTGTCACGCGCCGACGGCGCACCGCCGATTGCGATCCCGTCGAAGTCATCGATGCCGCGGCCGAGCGGGGCCCACAGGGTCAGGTTGAGGCCGCTGATGTTCTTGGCGCCGTGGTCGCGGTAGTTGAGGCGGATGCCGTTCCAGTTCTCCGAGTTGCCGATGCTGATGCCCGTGTTCGACGCGCCGAGGTCGAGGCTGGCATGACTCGGTTCTTGCAAGGTTGCACCCTGAGCTTCGGGCTGGGGCTCCGGATCCTGACGGTGCAACTCGGCCGAAGGCGGCGTAGCGGTGCTGCACGAGGCGGCCACAAGGCACGCAACGAGAGTCAGCGACGAACGGGTGAAGAGCGGAAGCGATTCGTGGTTCATAAAGCAACTCGCGGCTGTCGGGTGCATGCACGCTACAGCCAGGCGCTGCAATCCACTAGCACGAGAACGACGCCGTCGATGGCGGCTATACTGCCTGCAGCGACCAGGTCATGACACGCCCCACCCGCGAAGAAATGGAAGAGCAGCTCGTCGAGTTGCTGCAGACGTCGTCAGCGGCGGAGGCCAAGCGGTTGGCGGCACGCTTGCTCGAGCGCGGCATCCTGGCCGTCGCCAACGCCGAGCGACCGGAAGGCACGCGTTCGAAGCGTGGCATGCACTACGGCTTCCGCACGTTCGTCCTCGTGCATGAGCACGACCTCGAGGCGGCGAACGCCATGCTCGACGAGATGCTCGGTGCCGAGGGCGACGTGCCGGACCACATCATCGAGCAAGAGATGGCTGCCGCGGAGGAAGACCCCGATGCAGCGGGCGCCTGGTTCTACGAGGACACGGAAGCCAAGGTCAAAGCCAGGCTGGCGACCGTGATGACGCGTGTGTTCGCGATCTTCGTCGGCGCGATCCTGACGTGGATGCTGATCAACCGGTTCTTCTAGACTCGCTCAAGCTTGTCTAGGCGGCCGTTCCAGAGGCGCAGCAGTTCGGCCATGGAACGGAACACGCCGCCGATGCCCTTCGCCTGCGTTTTCGCACGCTGCGTGTAGTTGCGGATGATCTCGACCAGACGATCGAAGTCCGCGGGATCCGACTTGTCGCAGGCACCGTCACAACCGGCGTTCAGCAGGCCCTTCAGCGCGTCCTTGTCGAGCGTGCTCGAGAACGCGACGATCAGGGCGTCGGGGTTGCGACGCCGCGCCTCGCGGCCGAGAGCGGGTCCCAGGACCACGCCTTCAAACTCGTTGTCGATCAGGAAGATGTCATGCGTGCCGACTTGCGCGGGGTCGGTCGTGACGTCGACCTCCATGTCGGGAAACTCGACAGAGAGCTTCATCTTGAGCAAGCCCAAGGCGAGCTCGTCATCGTCCAATATCAGTACACGTGTCTTGGTGCCCATTTCTAAACGCTCTCCGGATAGACCCTTCGGAACTTCCCGCGGTTCGACTTGGGCTGATTGCGCCGGCCAGCACCACCCCGTCGCGCTGCCGCCGCCGAAAGCTCCCATGACATGAGGCGAGTGGGGCAAGGAGACGTGGACGAAACTCAGTACCTAAACCCTGTGCAGATGCGGCCATTTTGCTCGTGCCCTGTGGGCAATCCCCTGGGCCTTGCTGCGTGGGGGCATCCCCCTCAGTGGTTGCCCGGTTCATGTGCTCCCCCACGGGCATTGCCCTAGTGCCGCCAACCGACACCCGGCATGACATGTCACTACCGCGGCCATGCCATCGAACGTATGCCGTATCTACCGGGCGAGACACGCTTGCGCGCGAATAGGCACATCCCCTGCGCGACGGTTTGCTGCGAACAAGCCATCCACTCATCGAGATACCCGGCGCAAAGAACCCGCATACGGGGGAACCCTCAGTCGGGCGACGCGACGCGCCGTCATGGTGAACGACAAACCGCGTTGGCATCGCCGCAACCTGCAAACCATCAAGCAGCCAACAACCAATGGCGATACGGAGCGCGGAGATGGAAGCATGAGCAAGATTGCACTGATCACCGGCATCACGGGACAAGACGGTTCGTACCTCGCGGAACTGCTGCTCAACAAAGGCTACGAAGTGCACGGCATCGTGCGCCGTTCGAGTTCGTTCGGCACGGGACGCCTGCAGCACATCTACAACGATCCGCATGACATGAGTCGCCGCCTGCACCTGCACTACGGCGACATCACGGACGGCAACTGCCTCGATCGCATCCTGCACCGCACCGAACCGGATGAGGTCTACAACCTCGCCGCGCAGAGCCACGTTAGAGTGAGCTTCGATCAGCCGGTCTACACCGCCGAGGCAACCGGCACCGGCACGCCGTGCCTGCTCGAGGCCGTGCGCACGTGCCAGAACTCCACCGGCAAGAAGATCCGCTTCTACCAGGCATCGAGTTCCGAGATGTATGGCCTCGTGCAAGAGACGCCGCAGCGCGAGACGACGCCGTTCTACCCGCGCTCGCCGTATGGCACAGCCAAGCTGTATTCGCACTGGATCACCGTCAACTACCGCGAGGCATACGACATGCATGCTTCGTGCGGGATCCTGTTCAATCACGAGTCGCCGCGCCGCGGCGAGACGTTCGTGACGCGCAAGATCACGCGGGCCGTTGGCCGCATCAAGTGCGGCCTGCAGGACAAGCTCTACCTCGGCAACCTCGACGCGAAGCGCGACTGGGGCTTTGCCGGTGATTACGTCGAAGCCATGTGGCGCATGCTGCAGCAAGACGTTGCGAGCGACTACGTGATCGCCATGGGCCAGACCTACAGCGTGCGCGAGTTCTGCCGGCAAGCGTTCGAACACGTCGGCCTCGACTACGAAGAGTTCGTCGCGGTCGACCCGCGCTACCACCGCCCGAGCGAAGTCGACCTGCTGTTCGGCGACCCGAGCAAGGCGCAGGGCACATTGGGCTGGGAGCCGCGCGTCAGCTTCGAAGGCCTGGTGCAGATGATGGTCGAGCACGACCTCGAACTGGCCAACCGCGAGCAGACCCTGCGCAACGCCGGCCACGCCGTAACCGTTCCGGTCTAGCAGCCGCTAGCGGAAGCCGTCGCCCGCGAGGATCGGTTCGCGACGCGCCCCGATGTTGATGCAGATCGCCAACGCGATCAGCATCGCCAACGTCGAGCTGCCACCGTAGCTCAAGAGCGGCAGCGGCAGACCGGTGCTTGGAATGAGCCAGCCACAGACAGCCACGTGGAACAGGCTCTGCGCCCCCAGCCAGGTACCGACGCCGACGCAAACGAGCTTGCCGAACCGTTCGCGCGTGCGTGACGCAATTGCAAACAGGCCGAGCACGAGCGTGGCCATCAACGCGAGCACGACCACACAACCGAGGAAGCCGCCCTCTTCGCCGACCACGGCAAACAGGTAGTCCTCACTGCGATACGGCAGGAAGTCGTAGCGATTCTGCGGCCCCATGCCCAAGCCGTGACCAAACAAGCCACCCGACCCCATGGCGATCAAGGCCTGCCACGGTTGGAAGCCCTTGTCGCGGAGGATCTCGCGCACCCTGTGCGAGTTGATGTTGCTCTCATCGAACGACCAGTGCTCCGCCCACACGTCGACGCGTGCCTGCTGGTACTCGTGCATCACCTTGAAGTAGGCAACCACCATCACGCCTGACGCGATCAACAACAGCAACAGAATGCTGCGCGCCGACGCGCCGGCGGCGTAGCACATCGCCAAGAGCACGGGTCCGAACACGAGCGAACTGCCGAGGTCCGGCTGCTTCAAGATCAGCAGCGCGGGCACCGCGGCAACGAGCATCGGCACGATCAACCCGTCAAACGTCTTCGCCCTGCTCTTGAAGCGCAGCAACGCCGCCAACGCGAGCACGACGGCGATCTTGGCAAACTCGCTCGGCTGGATCGAGAAACCGGGGAACGCATACCAACGCCGCGCGCCGTTGATCGACGGCGCAAAGAACGGCAACCCGATCAACGCCAGCACGGCAACGGCGTAGAAGAACCACGCCCCGCGCAGAATGTGCACGTAGTGCGGCAAGATCAGGAAGAAGCCAACGCCGAGACCAACGACGACAAACAGTGACTGCCGTCCCTGTTGGGCGGCAAACAAAGCATCGTCGCTCGTAGCCGAGCCGATGAACAACAGCCCCACCAGGCACAGTGCGGCGATGGTCAGGACCAGCCAGCCGTCGACGTTCTGCAGCACCCGCAGGCGCCGCTGCGCGACGTATTCAGGGGAGTCGACCATCAGTCCTCCCTCGGGGTCATGTAGCGTTCCTTGAGCGTTGGATCCGCTTCGAGACGCGTCAGGGCGTTGACGACGAGTCTGCCGGCAGCCTTGGCACCGTGCACACCATCGGGCACCCGATAGACCACCGCACAGAACGCCAACTGCATGCCTCCGCGACCGGTCCACGGTAGGTAGCCGGCAAACCAACTGTTGTTGTGGTTCTGATCCGAGACCTCAGCCGTGCCCGTCTTGCCGTGCACCCCCCAACGCTTGAAGGGCGCCAGGAACGTCTTGTTGGCCGTGCCGCGTTCGACGCACTCCTTGAGTCCCTGACGCACCACTTCGAACGATTCTTCGCTCGCATCGAGTTCCACGTAGGAGCGCGCCTCGCCCAACCGGAGGCCAACCGTTGGCAAGATGCCCGTCGCCAACCCGGCATAGGCGCGAGCCACCATCAGCGGAGACGTTGCGACGCCATAGCCAATCGCCCGGTTGGGCAGGTGCCGCGTGGTGTAGTAACTAGGCACACCCAACGGCAGCCCCGGCACACGCTTCTGGTAGCACGCCACGAACGGATCCAAGTCCTCAGAGCCGATCAGGCCAAACCGCTTGAGCGCGCGTGCTACACCATCCTCGCCGAGGTGTTTCCCGACTTGGTAGAAGAACAGGTTGCACGATAGAGCGAGCGCGGTAACCGGGCTGCGCCCGCGCTCATGGTGCGGGTGATCGCACTTCAGGACCGTGTTCCTGTATATGAAGTCCTCTCGACACGGTTCAAGGTCCGCGGTCGTGATGTGCGGACGACCTAGCCGTTGCGCCTCAAGGTGCTCGAGCAACACAAACGGCTTCACGACGGAGCCGATGGAACCATTGGCAAGCCACGCATACCCGGGCACACGCGACCCCTTATCCGTGTGCCGAATCGGGGCACCGGCAACAGCCAGGATATCCCCCGTGTGGGCGTCGATGATCGCGAGGGCCGACTCCAGGTACTTGAGGTCGTGCTCCTTCGTGTAGGACGCGCGGTAGCGATCATCCGTCACCTTGACCGCTTTCTCTGCGGCATCCTGCACCTCGAGGTCGAGGGTGACTTGCACGTCGATCCCGGACTGCACGCGCAGATGGCTCCACAACAACTGTTCGCGGCGCCGACTGTCGTGCTCGATGAAGCGCATGCCGAGCACGCCCATCACCTCGTCGTTGCACAATGCTTCGAGACCGCGAATGCCGCGCCGTTCGAACACGTGCATGTCCCGGCGGTAGCGACGTTCGGCTTCCGCGCGCATCTTGGCGAGCGCGTATTGGTTGGCGACGACGTTGTCGGGCACCAGGTCGTCGAGCCAGGACTCACCCATCTCGGACTCGAGGTACTTGTCGACCCACGAAACGGTATCGGACTCCGCCGCCGGCTCGGTACCAGCTGTGGGCGTCGCCGTCGCATCGACTGCCGGCGGATCCTTCTTCCACACCAGACGATCGTGCGAACGGACTTCGCCGATGAGAACGCCTAGCGACGAGTCACGGCCGCCAATGTGTTCGCGACGCACCGACGGCTCGACACCGATTCCCGGATTCGCGCTCTGATCCACGCGCAACGCCGCTGCCAATTCGAACGCCACGTCATCTGCGAAGAAGCGGCGAATGTCTTCGAAGGCACTGCCCTGCTGCTCGTCACCATTCTCATCCTCGTAGATGAGACGTGCCCCGCTCAAGCTTCGCCGCCGTTGCAGTTCGAGAGTGGCGATCAGGCTATCGCCGACCTTATCACTACCCCGACGATCCGCATGCTTCTGTTGCTCGGCGCGCAGCAAGTCATCAAGCTTGCGCAAATCGGCAAGCCGCTCGCTGAAGGCCTCCAACAACTCGGCGCGCGGCGTCTCGAGCACATCGCCAATGCCGATGTTTGCGCCCGACGTCGCGGCTTCCCGCATCGCAGTAAACGCCTGCGCGCGGGTCATGCCCGAGCACACCGACAACACGGTGGTCGCGTACGTCGCCAGACTCTTGAACTCACTTTTGGTCAGCCAGCCCGGCTGCATGGCACGCACCGGAATGTTGAGCAGGTCCTCGGCCGCGACGCGTGGCCCAAGCACACCCGGCAGGTACGTGTAGGTCGTGATCGCGCGCTCCGCGCGTAGGTTGGCCCACTCCGTCGCACCGTGCACGGCGGCACCAATCACGTGACGCAGGCGGAAACGGTGGTAGTAGACCGATACCCGCGACGTCGGTTCGTCCCAGGCGAGCACGACCCCATCACGATCGCGCAGGCTGCCACGTTGGCTCGGCACCGAACGGAACGCCCACCGATTCTCGTAGCTTCGCCGCGCCCAGACCTCTTCTTGCTGCACCATCAAGAACCACAGGTGCAGCAGCACGGCAAACAAACCGACGCCGAAGACCGCGGACAGAACGCCAAGACGCGTACGGCTCGAACTCATGGTGTCGGCCTCGTCAGCCCGTCGGGTTCGGTGAAGGCCGAGAACGGCGGCAGGTGGCGCAACAGCGATACGAGTGGCGGCAGCAACAGCGCCGACCACAGGACGTGCCACGCGTTGAGTGTCGAACTGACGGACGGTTGGTCGAACACCCGCCCACACAGGCCAGCCAGCTTGGGCACGGCGATCGCCAACAACGCAGCAGCGACGGCCTGCCACAGCCAGCGCTGGGCGACGAACATGCCGCGCAGTGGCAGGAACAACGCCACCGGAATGCCGATGACCAGGATGTGGATGGGCAACGACGCTTCGTCAACGAGCGTGCGACCGATGGCGACGCCGAGCAGCAAGAACGGCAGGGCTGAGCGTTCGGCGAAGAACGCGAGATACAGACAGGCCAACACCGCCATGTCGAGCGACGGCAGCCCGAGGTCCTGCAGGATCCCAAGCAACAGGAAGCCCTGCGGCACGACCAGGAACCACAACAACCAGCGCCTCATTGCACCTTCTCCCCGACGAAGACTTCGGCCAGCCGCGTGCCCGTTGCCCCCGGCACCGTGACCTTGAGCACGTTGAAGCCTTCGGCAGCTGGCTCGGCGAGCCCGATCCACAACCCGGCTGGGCAGTGCTGACCGTTGCTGCCGGTGAACAGGTAGCTGCGCCCCATGCGGGCAAGGCGCTCGAGCGGCACTCCGGACAGCCGCAGCCACGCAACCGAGCCAACGGCTCGCTCGACGCGCGCGTGCAGTTCGATCGGTGCCCCGCCCTCACCTTCGGGCATCACGAGCAGGTTCCAAGCCTGACGCGACGCGACGAACGACGTCACGAGACCGGCACCGAAACTCAGCCCACGTGCCGTGCCGAGGAACAAGCCGTCCTGCACCACGGCGGCGCCGTCGGGAACGTGTTCGTTGCACACCAGCAAGTGGCGGCCATGCGTTGCCCCTGGCAGATCGTAGACCGTGGCCCGCGCGCGCCGAGGCGATCGCAACGACGACGGCGGCGCCGAGAACGACCGCTGCTGATCTCCAGCGCGCCACACCACCACGTGCGACAAAGCCCGCGCATCAACCGCGGGCGTCACGAACATGCCAATCGTCAACGGCGCTTCGTCCGCTTCGCCCTCATAACCCCACCGTCTTGTGCGACCGACCAGCAAGCCACCTGGCACGCGCTCCTTGCCGTACTCGACCGGCAACGTGTAGATGCTCTGTTGGGTTTCCTTGAGCGCAGCAGCGCGATACGGATCGTCCCAGAAATCGACGCGCAGGGCCGCGGGATCCACGGTCGACGCAGGCTCGACCACCATTCGCAGCTGCGAACCATCACTGTTCTTCAGCATCGCGTAGAGCCGCGGCGCCTCACGATGGTTGCACAGCATGACCCGCGCCGGATCATCCAGCGTGTCGTCCACCGCGCGACCAACCCCGGGCTTCATCAGGAAGCCGAGCAGAACATCGCCCTTCGTCACGATCTCGCGGCAACCGGCGAGCTCACGATACGTGTGGTCGAGCAGCAACTCGCTCGGCAAGCCGGCACCGCCACGACGGCCAATGGAGAGGACGCCACAACGTAGCTGGCGATCGCCCGCCGACATGCTGGCGCCAGCGCCGGCGAAGTCGTGTTGCTCGACGCGCTTCAGCAGGTTGGTTGACAGCTCGTTGATCTGCGCCAACGACTCGCGGTCGGCGGCCAATGCGGGCGAGCCAAACCACGCCGACGCGACGCGGGGCACGAGGCAGGCGGACCCGACCGTCCAGCGCTCAATTGGCGCAAAGACCCTCGGCAAAGTCAGCCACGCCAATGCAAACAAGAGCATGGCATAGAGACCAACCGGGAACGCTGCCGACTTCTTCGCCATTCGAAGAACGAGCCACTCCCACTACCAACCACGGACCCAGTATGAGCAATGCCGCGAAGCATCGCTCCCCCACAAACAACTCGCTCTAGCCGAGATCTTCGCCGCCCTCGAGGAACTGCGAATACAGCTCGAGGTTCTCGAGGAAGATGCCGGTGCCGCGCGCCACCGCTTCGAGCGGCCGCTCCGCGACGCGCACGTCGAGTTCGGTTTCGCGCGCGATCAACTCCGGCAGACCACGTAGCAGCGAACCACCGCCGCACAACGTGATGCCCGAGTCCATCAAGTCGGACGCCAACTCCGGCGGAGTGCGTTCCAACACGTTCTTGATCGTGCCGATGATCTTGCGCACCGGCTCCTGCAACGCTTCGCGCACGTCGTCCGACGAGATGATCGCGCGACGGGGCAGGTTGACGAGCGAGTCACGGCCGCGCACTTCGACCTGGATCTCCTCTTCGAGACCGATGCAGCTGCCAGCGGCGATCTTCAGGCGCTCGGCCGTGATCTCCCCGATGAGCAGGTTGTACTTGGCGCGAATGTATTGAGCGATCGCATCGTTGAAGTCATCGCCAGCAACGCGCAGGCACTCGGCCATGACCACGTTGGCCAACGAGATGACCGCGACTTCACACGTGCCGCCGCCGATGTCGACGATCATCGTGCCGCGCGGTTCGTGCACCTGCAGGCCGGCACCGATCGCAGCAGCCGTTGGCTCGTCGACGAGGAAGACGCGACGCGCACCGGCGCGCTCGGCGCTACCGATGACCGCACGCTTCTCAACCATCGTGATGCCCCACGGGACAGCGATGACGAGACGTGGCTTGACGAGTCGCTTGCCACCACAGGCTTTGCCCATGAAGTAGCGCAGCATCTTCTCAGTGATCTCGAAGTCGGCGATGACGCCGCTCTTCATGGGACGCACAGCCAAGAAGCCCGGCGGTGTGCGACCGAGATACTCGAGCGCGGCATCCCCTACTGCCATGCCGTCGAGCAAGACTTCCGTCGTGCCTTTGCGAACAGCAACGACCGAGGGCTCGTCGAGGACGATGCCTTTGTCGCGCACGAAAACCAGCGTGTTCGCGGTTCCCAGGTCGATCCCCAGATCGACCGAGAAGCCACGCATCAGCCACTCGAACGGTTTCAACATTGTGATGACCTTGCGGCTCCCATCCACGAACGATGCCGCACGAGCAACGCTACTGCGCGACTCGAAACAGCGGTGGCATGGGGTTGCCTTTGACCAGCAGACACAGACACCGGGACCAATCGGTGCGACGTGCAAGGTAGCATTCCTCGCTCCGGTCGCAACGTATTCTTGGTGTCAGTTGCGTCGCGGCAAAACCAAAAGAACCCGCGCCGCGCATCGCGCGACCCGGGTCCTTCGGGTTCCTTCCGTTTGGCTGCTTCAGCAGCGACTGAAGCTGGAAGAGGTTTTCGTTACTCCTGGGAAGTGGTGCACCGGTTGGCGGCTGCCGTCCGGTGCTCTACGCGCTAGGCGTAGATCTGGTTCGCGACGACGACGCAGGCGATCGCGGCGGCGAGCAGGAAGAACGTGCCGAGAACGACACCCTCATCGATACCCATGCCAGGCTTGCTGACCACTTCGACATCTGCCACCGGGGCGGCTTCGGCTCTTTGCTTACGGGCCATGATTAGCTCCTTGGAATACGGGGTTGGCGGGGATCATCGTGGCCCGCCGTGGCGGGCCCCATCGATCTCCGTGGTGACTACGGCTTCGTGGAAGCCTTGTCGCCGGTCTTGATGACGGTCTCGCCCTTCGTGAACTTGAGGGTGCAGAGAACCGCGTTGGCGCTCGCCTCATACTTCGTCGCGACGGCATCGCACTTGTAGCCGTTGTCGTCGTAGATGGCGAAGCTGAACGGCATCCGGTTGATGACCGACTGGATGTCGACGTTACCGGGGTTCTCACCGACGGCGATCGTGCAGAGACGACCCGAAGCGTTGGTGACGGTGCCGGCGAGCGACGGGGCGGCCATCGAGCGGATGAAGCCGTTGGCTTCGGCCGCGGCGATCAGCAGCTTGTTCTCGCTGTTGTCACGGTTGAGCGAGGCGATCATCTGATCCTTCTCGCCGATCGTGCCGTTGAGCGAAGCGATCGTGTTCTTCAGATCGCGGTTTTCGCCCTGAGCAGCGTCGCGGGCACGGACGGCGTCGTCCTTGTCCTTGATCGCAGCGATCGAGCTCTTGTAGGCCTCTTGCGAAGCGACGAAGGCAGCCTTCGCGTCGGTGTTCGCAGCTTGCTGCAGCGACACGGCCTTCTTGAGGTCCGCGGCCTGATCACTCGTCAACTGGCTGAGACGCTTGTTGTCGTCTTGCAGGTTGGCGATCTGACGGCGGGCGCCATTCAGCGCAGTTTCGCTGGTTGACGAGGCAACCTGGAACTTCGTGCGCTCCAGCTCGAGTTGGCTGATCGTGTTGGCTGCCGTGTCGGCGTCAGCCTTGCGACCTGCTTCACTATCAGCGAGCTGGGATTTGTAGTTGTGTTGGTTCGTGAGCAACTGACCGCCGAGAACGGCGAAACCAGAGGCAAGGACCAGATTGAGAACGATGAATACGCGACCGATGGGACTCATGATGACCAGGTGGCTCCTAGCTTGCTGCGCGACTGTCGGGAGAGATCAGCACGCAGGTCGGTAACCAGAGGGGTTGAAAAGACGCCAAACAGAAAGGGAAACGATGGCCGTTCGGAACCCCCTGAATGGTCGGACGACCGGACAGGAGAGAACCGCATCCCAGAGCGAGAGGGGCCTTGGGGGCTGCGGAATCCTAACTCCATGCCCGGCACCGTCAAGAACCACCTGAGCCAGACCCGGAACGACCGGGACCAACTGCGGCGGGGAGTGCCGTGTTAGCTGCTCGGATTCTAACCCACCGCAGGAGCCCGTGCGCGGCTGCAAGCGCTGTCAGCAGGCCGAAAATGGCGCCACAAGTCCGACGCAGCCATGCCATTGGGGGAATCTGACCCGTCGCACGATGGATCGAAACCTGGAGAATTCTCGCGTTTGGCTGTGGAGCAGGGGCAATCTCGAGCCCGTCGAGCACCTGGCCGTTCGCGTCAATGGCGACGGAATGTCCGTCCAAAGTGCAGCGAACAATAGGAACAGCGTTCTCCAGGGCCCGGACGACGGTCATTGCGACCAGCTGGGGCAGCTCGGCGCCGCCCTGGTACCAGGACTCATTGGAGAGCACGACCAGGAACTCGGCCCCGTCCGCGACCTGGCGGGCCGCCGGGCCGGGAAAGGCGTTGTCGTAGCAGAGGAGGGCGCCGAACTTCGCGCCGGCTGCGGTCTCCATCGGTGGCCGGTGCGTGCCGGGCCGACAGGTCGCCGGCGTGCCCAACGCCTCCTGGAAGGCAAACCTGATCTCATCAGCCCAACTTTCGGGTAGCCACCCGACGAACGGCAGGAACTCACCCCCGGGCACCAGCCGCTGCTTGTCGTGGTGCTCGAGCACGAGCCCCTTCTGCAGTTCAAGAAGCAGCGCGCCCGGAGAGTGGTTGTCCCCCTTCTGCACGGTCGCTCCGACAACGAGCCGCGTGTCCGACTTCGGGAAGGCGCCCGAGAACATCGCCACGCCCTGCCGTTCAATATCGGAAGCCCGCACGGCTTGTTGCAACACCGTGCTTTCCGGCCACAGGATCAGATCCAGCTGGGAGTCGCCTTCGAGCAGTCGCCTGGTCGGCGTCATCACCCGCTCCTCGAAGAGCCGGTCGTAGATTTGCAGCCCGTTGGGCTTGCCTCGGAACTGGCTCGGGTGAAAGCCTGGCTCGATCGCCGCGATCCTGACCGTTCGATCGTCACTGGACGGATAAGGCACGACCCCCCGAACCACGTGGCCAGCGAATACCGCAAACCCGGTGCTGACGACAGACGCAGCGAACTGGAAGCGAACCCGCGACCAATCTGGCGCCCCAAGTCGCCAGCTACGCCAGACCAACAAACCCGTTGCAGCCAACAGTCCCAGCAACCAGTTCATCAACGGCTCGCCACCGACGCAGACGATATGCATCAACGACGGCCACTGCCACAACGCATGGCACGGCTGGCCGTGCGGGTAGTGGATCTCCGGCATCATCGCGCGCAGCCAGAACGAACCGGCGACGGCGATCGCGAACGTCAGCGACTGCAACCGCGCCGGCACCGCGCGCACCGCGGCAGTGCCGAGCAAGAAGTACAGCCCGCCGGCAAACACGATGCTGAGATACGCCGGCAACAACACGTGATGCACGGACCACGAGAACCACGCCATGTAGGCGCAGCCGAATAGATACGAGTGCAGCTTGGCGCGACGTTCCCGTAAAGCGATCGCGAACCAGATCGCGAGACCGGGCAGCACCAACCACTCCCCGAACGGCAGCACGGATCCAGGCGCGCTCAAGCCGAGCACGGCGCCGCCGAGCAATGCCGTCAAGCAGCCGGCGAGATTGCTCACGGCAACTCCGTGCCCGCCGAACCACCGGCGAGCTCGATCGAGTCACACTCCTCGCGCTTCTTGCCGCTCGGGATCAACGCGTAGCACGAACCGAGCAACAGACTGAACGGATCGCCACTCGGCGACGGCTTCGCCATCTCGGCCGTGAGGTTGCCGGCGGCGTCGGGCACGAGTCGCGCCGGCACTGCCTGCAGCCGCCAGTTGGGTTTCCACGTGGTATCGCCGAGCGGCACGCGCATACCCCACTCACCAGGATCGCCACCGAGCCAACGTGCCATTGCGGGCCGCACCAGCAGATCGAACACGGTGAAGGTCGACGCCGGGTTGCCCGGCAGACCAAACACGTATTGGCGGCGGCCGTCGTGTTCGCGGATGCCGAAGTAGGTCGGCTTGCCGGGCTTCAACTTGATGCCGTGGAAGTCGGTCTGCACGCCGAGTTCTTCGAGCGTCTCGAGCACGAGGTCGTGCGTGCCTTTGCTGATGCCGCCGATCGTCAACACGATGTCGGCGTCCTTGAGGCCCGCCGCCAGCATGTCGCGCAAGCCTTTGCGTTCGTCGGGGGCGATGCCGAGGCGCACCGCCTCCCCACCACACTCGACGACCTGCGCCGCCAGCGCCCACGAGTTGCTCTCGCGCACTTGATGCGGCAACGGGGTCTGCTCGACCGGCACGACTTCGTCACCGGTGGCGACAATCGCGACCTTCGGCCTGCGGCGAACTTCGACTTCGGGGTGACCGAGCACGGCGAGCACGCCAATCTCGGCTGCGCGCAACCGGCGGCCGGCCGCGAGTGCGGTCGTGCCGGCATCCCGCTCACTGCCCATCGGCCGAATGTTGCTGTGGCTCGCCATCGTCTCGTTGATCGTGACGACCTCGCCTTCGTAGCCGCTCGTATTCTCGACTGGCACGACGGTCGTTGCCCCCGCAGGCACCACGGCACCAGTCATGATGCGGATGGCTTTGCCGGCCGGCACTTCAGCGTCGAACGGCTTGCCGGCGAGGCTCTCCCCCACGACTTCGAACCGGTCACCGGCCAAGACGCCATCTTCGGAGACGGCGATCGCAAACCCGTCCATCGCGGAACGGTCGGTCGCGGGCCACGGCCCATCGGTGCAGATCTCCGTCGCGAGCGTGCGGCCGTGCGACGCGAGCAGCGCTACTCGTTCCAGGCCCGAATCGGGCTGGATGTGGGACAGCACTCGCGTGCGGGCATCGAACAACGGGAGGGGTTCCGCCATGGCAGCAGAACCTTGGCGTCTGGCAAGGCCAGACGCAACCTCGGGAACCGATCTAGTCGGGGCTAACCGAAACCATCAGCTCACCGCTCTCGGTGCCGACCATACAGACGCGGCCGCCATCGCCGGCGCGATCCGCGGCGCCGCCTGCGTCCTCATCGGTGACGTCACGCGGCAGACCAATCAGCATGCCCTCGTCTTCGTTGGCCATCATCATGACCAGCTCGCCGCCGAAGATGTTGGCCAGTTCGGAAACCGTTGCCGAGCCGTGGTCATCGACGTCGATCTCGCTTTCGTCACAACCCATCATGCCAGCAGCAACTTCCTGGACGAAGCCAGGCGTGGCCGTCACCGTCACGACGTAGTTCTTGGCGCCGCGCAACTCGATGGACGAGTGGGCCGCAGCGCAGGCGATCATTTCTCCCGCAGTCGTGCCGCATGGCTCGACGAACACGAACGCCATGCGTTCGAGCGCGTTGCTCACGAGGTCCTGCAGGCCATCCGTAGAAACCGTCAACATGGTCGTCACCTAGGAATCTCCAAACAGGTTCGCGACGAGCGAGCGGAGTTCTTCCGGCTCGAACGGCTTGCGCAGGTAATGCTCGACACCCAGCTCGGTCATGCGAGCCAGACGCTTCTGATTGCCTTCCGTCGTCACGAGCGCGACCTTGACGTCTGCGAGCGCAGGGTCTTTGGCCTTCTCCTCGACGAACTGGAAGCCATCCATGATGGGCATGTTGATGTCCAACAATACGAGGTCGGCCGACTGGGTCCGGAGCGCATCGAGTGCCTCCTGGCCGTTGGGCGCTTCGCGGATCTGGCTGGCATCGACGCCGGCCTGGAGCACGGCGCGACGTGCGGTTGCACGCAGCAGCGGTGAGTCATCAACGATGAGGATTCGGTAGTTCATTAGCCAGTTACCCCTTTGCCGACACGGCCGCCGGATCTTGCCAAAGCACACTGCGGTTGCCCTTCGAACGCACCAGCACTTCCCCCGTATTGAGGTCAAGGCTCATCGTGCGTGCGGCCTGGCCGCCCGTGTCTTCTGCAGCGAGCTGCAGATTCATTTTCCAAAGCACCTTCCGCATCATCGTGCGGTTGCGCTTGCCGATTGCCATGTTGGCAGCACCTTCGAGAATCTCGGCGCCCCCAGAGGCACTCAGAATCAGACGGTTCTGAACCGCACCACGCTCGACCAGCCGGCGAAGCATTCGCGGGATGCCAGTCGTGGCATACATGAACTCTTTGAGATCCTTCTGGCCGCCTTTCGAGCTCGGCTGCGGCAACATGAAGTGCAGCAAGCCGCCGACGCGCGCCATCGGGTCGTAGGCCGTCAAGCCGATGCAAGAACCCAACGCGTACGTGATCAGTTGCTGATCCGTCGTCGAGCCGATCGCCATGTCGGCAACCCCGATTACGAGGCCGTTGTCAGTGGCATCCGTCATTACTCGGCGCCGGCGGTCAGAGAAGCCGGATCGATATCGCCAATGACCTTGTCGATGTCGAGGAGGATCAGCACGCGATCCTTGAGCTTGGCGAGTCCGTCGATGTAGGCCCCGGAGGAGTTGGCACAGCGTGGCGCTTCTTCGAAGTGCTCGTTGCTGATCGTCAGAACCTCACTGACGCTGTCGACGATGCAGCCGACGCGGAACGACGAGTCGCCTTCTTCGCCGCAATCCACAACGACGATGCAGGTCTCGTTGGTGAATTCCTTCGGCTCGAGACCGAACTTACGGCGCAGATCGATGACCGGAATGATGCGGCCGCGCAGGTTTACGACACCCAGCACGTAGTCCGGCGTTCGCGGCAGGCTGGTAATGTCGACCGTGCCGATGATCTCGCGAACCTTGAGGATGGCGATGCCGTACTCCTCTTTGCTCAGTTGGAACGACAGGAACTTGCCGCCACCAAACGTGGCGTCGACAACTGGCGCGTTTTCGAGAGTGTTGTTCATCTGTTTACTAGCTCGCTCCGTGATCCCCGTTCCTGATCCTCGCTGCCCCTAAACAGTCAGGATCGACTCGACCAATGTTCCTACGTCGACGATCAGGGCGACCCGACCGTCCGTCATGATCGCACCGCCCGACAAGCCGGTTATGCGATCGCGTGACATCCCCAGTGACTTGATGACGACCTGTTGCTGGCCGACGATCTCGTCGACGAACAGGCAACTGCGCTGGCCATCGACTTCGACGACGATCAGGATGCCGTCACCCAGTTCGGTGCAGCCGTCCTGTTGATCGAAGACTTCCTTGAGTCGGTAGATCGGCAACACGGCACCGCGCACATGCACACACTCGCCGCGATCGACGACGTAGTGCACGTCGTCGGTGCTCGGGCGGAAGCTCTGCTCGATGCTGAGCGTAGGCACGACGTAGCGACTCTTGCCGACGCGCACGATCATGCCGTCGATGATCGCCAGCGTCAGCGGCAGGCGCAGACGGAACGTCGTGCCTTCGCCGAGCGTGCTTTCGATCTCGATCTTGCCGCGCAGTGCTTCGATGTTCCGGCGGACCACGTCCATGCCGACCCCGCGGCCGCTGAGGTCCGTCACCTTCTCAGCCGTCGAGAAGCCAGGCAGGAAGATCATGTTGAAGATCTCCATGTCGGACAGCGACGACTGGCTCGTGCCTTCAGGGATCAAACCCTTGGTGACCGCCTTCTCGAAGACCTTGTTGCGATCGAGGCCGCGGCCATCGTCTCGGATCTCGATGACGATCGAGCCGCCTTGATGGTAGGCGCTCAGCGTCAGTTCGCCCTCCGCATCCTTGCCGGCGTCAAGCCGCGCATCCGGCGACTCGATGCCGTGATCGATCGCGTTACGGATCATGTGCACGAGCGGATCCGAGATCTGCTCGACAACGTTGCGATCGAGCTCGGTATCTTCCCCAGCCAGCGCCAGGTTGACCTTCTTGCCCGACTTGCCAGCAACGTCGCGAACGAGTCGCGCCATCTTCTGGAACGTCGCCTTGACCGTAACCATGCGCAACGACATCGCCGCTTCTTGCAGGTCGCGAGTGATCTTGCCGACCTGGCCGATGTTGCGCGCCAACGCCTGGCTCTCGAGGTTTTGGATCGTGGGATCCTGCGCGACCATCGATTGCGCAATCACCAATTCGCCAACCATGTCGACGAGCATGTCGAGGCGCGTCGTGCTGACCTTGATCGTGCGCTCGACGCGCGCGGCCTGCGTCTCGGCCTTCTTCTTCTTGGGCGCGACAGCCTTCTTCGGCACGATGACCTCGGGCTTCTTCGCCTGCTCGCCTTCGGCCTTGTCCGTTGCAGCAGGCGCCGGTGACACCGCCTTATCGCTTGCCGCAGGCGTCGCTGGAGCTGCAGCAGTCGCAGGAGCTTCCGCTTCCGGGCTCGGCGCGGCACTGCGCTCGGCATCCGAACGCTCCTTGATGTCACTGATCAGCTTGCGCCACTCGCCCATCGTCGGCGCCGGGCCACCTTCCATCGCGCCGATCATCTGCGTGATCATGTCGCCCGCGGCGAGCACGACATCGATGTCTTCCGCCACGAAGTTGAAGCGGCCAGAACGGGCACCATCGAGCAACGTTTCGGCGACGTGCGCCAGCTCAACGACGGACGACAGGTTGAGGAACCCGGCGACGCCCTTGATCGTGTGGAAGGCGCGGAAGGTCAGATTGAGGTTCTCGCCGTTGCCGCTATCGCGGGACAACTCGACGATCGCAACCTCGGCATCCGCCAGGTGCGAGCGCGCTTCCGAGATGAAGTCGGGCAGGCTGTCCGCGAAGTCGCCGCCAACACCAAGGTCGACGGGCTCATCCCCGTCGGCCGGCGTATCCTTGGCAGCCGCCTCGATCTCGGAGAACTGCTTGAGCATGGGCTCGGCATCCCCGAACTGCGCGTGCACATCGGCGGCGAGTCGCTCAAGGTACTGCTTGATCTGATCGCCGAACTGCAGCATCAGGTCGACCGGGAATGCCGCGCCGTGTTCGACCACGGCATCGATCGTCGTCTCGGCCTGATGGCAAAGCTTCTGCGGCGGCAGCATGTTCAACACGCCGAACTCCGCCTTCAGCGTGTGGACCGTTCGGCGAATGCTCGACACCGTGTCTTCGAGGGCATCACCCGCCGTCTCGACGGACAACAGCTCTTCCTCGATATCTGACACCGCCGTCAGCGCATTGCTGACAAACATGCCGACCGTCTCCGCGTAGTGCTGGTCATCCCCCGCATGGTCGACTGCGAGCGGCTCCGGTGCCGGCTTGGTTACGGGATCGCCTTGACCATCGAGTGACGCACCCCAGGCCTCGGCATATGCGAGAACCTCCTTCAGATGCTTCTCGACGACTTCCATCGCATCGCCAAGCTGCTCCGAGCCGAGCAGCGTTTCGATGCTCGCCGCGGTCGCTTGGCAGACGGCGACCAGTTCAGTGATGGCCTTCCCGTCGGGATGCTCGGCCAGACCTCGCATCTGCCTAACCAGGTCGGCAGCGCCGGCACTGCCGCTCTCGGCGAAGCGATCAATCAACTGGCGAAGGCTCTGGATCTCGTTGGCGATTGACATGGGCGTAACTGTCGCCAGTCATCGGGTCGCCTTCGCGGCGAACTTTAGACCCGCCCACAACCTGATGGTCCACGGATCCGCCCTACCATGGGGCGATTCCTAAGGGTGTTCCCACTTCAGCAGGACCGCGACCTAACCGCTGCGCCGCAAAGCTTGTACAACAACCGAGCAGCGACGTTCGCGTCCCACTCATCCGCGCCGGGCGCAACCTCAACAAGGTCAAACCCTACGATGCGACGGCCACTTGCCGCGAGCCGATTCAGCAGGTGCGCAACCTCGCCAAACTGCAGGCCGCCGGGCACCGGCGTGCCGGTATTCGGGCACAAACTCGGATCGAGCCCATCAATGTCGACACTGATCCAAACGCGATCAGGCAAGACTTCCATTGCGTCGGTGATCAATTGATCAAACGTCGCGCCGGCGAAACGACGTTCCTGCCACGCCGCATCGAAGTGGGTCAACACGCGACCGCCCTGGGCCTGACTCGCGCGCAGTTCGCCCTCGCTGTAATCACGGATCCCGATCTGCACGAGCCGCTCGACGCCGGGACAATGCGCCAACACATTGTGCATGATCGACGCGTGGCTCCACTGCATGCCTTCGTATGCATCGCGCAGATCCGCGTGCGCATCGATATGCAAGATGCCGAGTGGTTGCTGCTCGGCCGCCGCCGCGATCGCACCGAAGGGGATCGAGTGATCGCCACCAATCACGCCGACGATGCGACCGTCCGCGAGCAGTGGTTCGACGATGCCGCGCAACGACTCGTTGACCAACGCACCAGCTTCATCCACGGTCCGCACGACCTCGGGGTCCGCAGCACCAGGATCGTCAGCCAGGATCTTCTCGACAGCGGCGCGCGCTGGTCCATGGACGGCGACGACGTTGGGGTCGGCCGCCAGCATGTGGATGCCGGCCTCGTAGATGCGGCCGAAGTGCCAGTCGTACAGATCGACCTGATGGCTCGCCTGCAGGATGGCCGCAGGTCCCTTCTCCGCCCCACCGCCATAGGAGACGGTCGCGGCGAACGGCACGGGCACCAGTACGACCTGGGCATCCTCGCGACTCGTGGTGAGGCCGAAGATGCCGCTGCCCGGAGCTGCGGGCGCGTCTGGATCGAAGGCGGACATGCGTGCCGTTATCCAGAAACGACGGCGCGACGAAAGTCACAGCTGGCAAAAGCGCCGCGTGGACACATCGCTGGCCCAGAAATCACTGGGCTTGAGACGGCTGCTGCGAGGCAGTGGCGCGCCGTATCGGCGCAGCGGAAAAAAAAGGCTCCCTGGCTGGGGGTTGTTCGAAGATGACTATCAGGAGGAAGTAGGCGTCACGAACGGGGGAGGAGAGAATCCAGCCAGGGAGCCCACCTCGTCTCGTTTGCGGGTCCATGCCACCCGCACCCACATCTACTCACATTCCGTCGCAAAGTTACAGCCCCCCCAGAGGACTTTTTTGTCCCCAACGGAACATGGGCAAAAATGGGCGGTGAGTAGATTGGCGGATTGGCCCTTGAGTCCGGCGTCTCGTTCTGCTTTATCTCTTCGCCCGAAACGGTTTGGCAGGATAGCTCAGTTGGTTAGAGCGAAGGCTTCATAAGCCTTAGGTCGCCGGTTCAAGTCCGGCTCCTGCTACCACCTCGAACGGACTCGCACCCTGAACCGGCACGCGCGCTGCACCGTTTGCCCCGGCGATGAGCAAACGGCCGCCTAGATTCTGGCTAGCCCCACCCGCGATCCTCTGCCTTCTGGCGGCCGCGTGCGCCTCGCCGGCGCCAGCTCAGACCAAAGACAAGCCCGTCAAGATGACCAGGACCGTCTGCTTGGCCGGCGATAGGTTCCCCTGGATCACGAACAACCAGGCCGAAGATGGCAGCTTCTCAGGACCCGATGGCAAGCCCGACCTGACGGCGACGTGTCTGATGACGCTGGCGTTGCTGGGAGACGGCAGCACGATGCGCGCGGGGCCCGACCGGGCACGGATCAAAAAGGCGGTCCTATGGCTGCGGGCACAGCTGATGGCTGACGGCACGTTCCGCCCCTTCGGCAAACGAGCTCGCAAGAACAGCACGCGGGCCAACGGCCTCGCGACCTACACGATCGTCGAAGCGGCGGGCCTGTCCGAATACCGGCTGCTATGGAAGACGGTGGACCCAGCCGTGAAGGCGCTGCTAGCGCTGCGCAACGACGACGGCGGTTGGAGCAGCGACCCCACCCAGAAGAACAGCGACAGCGAAGCCACGGCGTGGTGCGCACTGGCTTGCATGTCGGCGCGATTCTTCCGGCACCCGGCACCCGGACAACCATCGCAGAAGCACCTGGTCGATTGGTTCCACCGGCACCCGGCAAAGACCGCGAAGCACGCAGCCATGGAACTGCTCTGCCGCGTCACGGCGGACAAGTTGCCGACCGACGAATACAACGGTGCCCAAACCGCTCACGTCCTAGCCGACCACCCATTGGTCGAACGCCTGCTCGCGGAAGCATCCGTCGAGAAGCCGGACGAGTGCTACTGGGCAAGCAATGCGTTGTTCGCCGTTGGCGGCAAGCCCTGGAAGGCGTGGCAACCAAGGCTGACTGCGATCACCACGAGCCAGAACACCGCCCCCAAGAGCGAGCATTACTTGACCTGGGATCCGGGGCACGGACACACCCGCTTCGAGACGACGTCACTTCGGGTGTTGACGCTGCAGACCTACTACCGCTTCTCGCACCTGGTTCGATAGCGTCCGCAGCGCGGCGCGGCCCCGACAGTCGGGGGCCCGTCAGTCGAGGACCCCGTCAGTCGAGGACCTTGTAGCCCTTGAGCGGGTCGACGCCATCGGCGACACACGCGTCGAGCGCTTTGCGGAAATCGAAGTCCTTCGCGGCCAGGAACGACGCGCTACCGGGGGTGCCGGGCTCGGTCTTGATGTCCTGGATCTCGGGCAGCTTGGCAAGTGCAGACCGCACTGTCTTGGCGCACCCGCCTCAATCCATACCGGGGAGTTCGAGCGCAACTCGAACTTGATCGGCCGTCGCAGGAGTGACACTTGCCGGCGCCTTCTCAGGCTCCTGGGTGTCGCTGCAAGAGCCAAATGCAAACAGCAATGCCGTCGCAACCAATGGCGTAAGTTTCTTCATAGGTTCAACTGATTCACGAGCCCGCGTAATGCAGCAGCATTCGCGGGCGGACAGACACCTAGCGTTCCATCATTGGCCACAGCCGTCAACACACCGGGTGTCGGCGTGTTGCACCATCCGCGTTACCGTCCGCACGAGTGTGCATATTCGCACACATGCGATCCATCCCCGCCATCGCGACCGCAGCCGTGCTGGTCGTCGCCCCCTCGTTCGCGCAATCCGTATCGGTGCAGCTCGAGGCGCTGACACCACTGACGGTCACCGAGGTCGCCGGCGGCGTCACCGCCACGAACACCGTTCCCGCCGGTGTGCTGGGCAGTTACGGCACCGTCGCGTCGGGGACAAATGCCAACACTCGAGCAGACTTGGTCTGGTGGATCGATGACTACGAAACGAACAAGCGGATCAGCCTCCTTCACACGTTGACCGCTGCTGCCGGCGACTTCGCTGCGGCGGGCCCCCACGAATTCCTCGTGACGATCACGCCGACCACTCCTGGCGGACTCGTGTTGGGCGACTTGAATATCAGCAGACTGAACGCCGGCACACCCGGTGCCCCCGAAGCGGGCGTCGCGCTCGACCTGAACAACGACGGCACCTTCGAGACCACGAACCTGCTCGGCTTCTACATGCCACTGCCTACCAACGGCACACCACTCGTCCTGCGATTGGTCTTCGACGGCACGGCCACCGGAGGAACCGTTTCGAGCAACGGCATCTACTTCGACATCCGCCCCACCAACGGACTGACGATCCTCGATGCCGCCGTCCCGTGCGCGCCGGCCTACCCACTACTCGAGCTGTACGCCCAGCCGGTGTTCACGAACTACGGCATCTCGTTCGCGACCAGTCCGATCAACGATCCCGTCGTGATGCTGCTCGGTTTGCACGCGCAGCCGGTCTTGCTACCGACGCCGGCACCCGTGCCTTGCTTCGTCATCCCTTCGCCGGATCTCGCACTGTTCTCGCTGACCGGCAGCCCGATCTGGTCGCAGATCGACATCCCACTCAGCGTGCGACCGGCGTCGCTCTATGCGCAAGCGATCCAGCTCGCGCCGATCGGGCTTGTGGCGAGCCGGGCCGTGCGCGTGATCGCGCACTAGCCGCGTCACGCACGTTCCGGTCAGCGTCGGTTGCCGCTGCGCAGCACGAAGAAGTAGATCCCCGTCGCCATGACCGCGCCGACGGAGACGCCGAGCGTCAGGCCGAACTGGAAGTCGTCGAAGATCGCTCCCATCGGGATCCCGAAGCCACCGGTGGTCATGATGAACAGCACGATCGCGAGCCCGATCGCGAACTTGCCGCTGCCACGGGAAGTCGTGCCGCCATCGGTTGGTTGCTGATCACCGTCCGTCATTACGGCGTCTGAACGCTGCAGCAGGTGCATGTATTTCGTCGCGACGCGGAACCGACCAAACCCCACGGGGCGGCACTACCTGATTCCGGGCCCCAGGATTCTCATCGCTCGCTAGAATGACGCCGAATCGCCGCGTCATTCCCGATGCGCCGCGATCTACCCCACCTCGAACTCGGCACCATGAGAACTGCGATCGCCCCCCTTCTCGCCCTCACCACCGCCACCGCGCTGTCCGCGCAAACGTCGACGGACTACCTCGTCCACCACGCGTTCCTGCCGCCAGCGGCCACCGTCTACGTCAACGACGGCTCGACCGGAACCGCCAACGACGGCACACCATCAGGCAGTGTGACGTTGGCCACCGGCCCCATCGCGCTTGGCGTCACGCTAGGCGGCGCCGCGGGGGATGAAATCGACGCCGGTCCATCGCCGCTCAGTGTCGCGCAAGAGCGCACCGTGTCGGTGTGGGCCAAGACGACCGCGACCACCGGCATCGTCACGCCGCTGACGTTCGGCACGAACGGCTTCGGCAGCAAGTGGGACATGGACATCGACATCGCGACCGGCGGCACCTTCGAGTTGGGTGTCGGCGGCGGCCGCACCGTTGGCCAAGGCGCGAGCGGTCTCAACGATGGCCAGTGGCACTTGCTGACGGCAGTCCTGCCAGCCGGTGGCACCATCCTCGGGGATGTGCGCCTGTTCGTGGACGGCGCGTTTGCCTACACCAACTCGGGCACGCGAGTCATCAACACCGGCCCCGGCAACGTCGTGGTCGGCCGCTCGGCGAACGGCCCCGTCACGATCCAACACTTCCCCGGCGACGTTGCTGACGTGGTCATATGGTCCGAGGCGTTCAGCGACGAACAGGTCCAGAGCCTGCACGACGTCGGGATGCATCCCAACCTTCGCTACGGCGCGAACGAGTTCGAGCGCTTGCTCGAGGTCTACCGTCAGAACCAACCGGAGGTCACGATCGCCGGCAACATCTGGCGACGCACGACCGGACTGACCGGCCCCGCTGGTCTCACGGCGCTGCCGGGTGGCGGCTACGAGTTGGTGTTCGACATCGCGACCGGTGACGGCGTGCACGTCGTGCACCCCAGCAGTGTCGTCAACATCGGCACGGGCTGCCCCGGCACGGGCGGCCTGACGCCGGCCATCAGTGCATCGACGCCACCGGTCACCGGCACGAACCTGACGATCGACTTGTCCAACGCACTGGCCAACACCCTGGGCGTCGCGCTGCTGTCGCTGGCGCGCCAAGACCTGCCGTTGGGTGGCGGTTGCACGGTCTACCCGCAACTGCCGGGCGCCACCGCTGTGTTCCCGACCTCGGCTACCGGCACGGCGAGCCTCGTGGTGCCGGTCCCCGCCAACCAGGCATTACTCGGCCAAGACGTCTACGCGCAGTGGTTCATCATCGACCCGGCGGGCACGTTTGGGGCCGGCCTCGCGTCGATCAGTGACGGTCTGCACGCGACCATCGGTGACGTGTAGGCCCGACGTTCGGCACCTGCCCAACCAAGCCGCCACCGACCATGGTCATGCGCCTCGCCGCTCTCCTTCTCGCCGCGACGGCATCGGTCGGCTTGTCGGCCCAGTCGTGGACGTTCGTGTCGATTCCCGACTTCCAGAACAACGACATCGCATCGCTCGCCGATCCGTTGTCGCAGTTCTCGGGCAACCCCATCCTGCCGGCTGGCTTCGTTGCACTCGACCCCCAGTGGGACAGTTGTACTGCCGAGTACGACGACTCGGTCAACTGGATCGTCTCGCAACTCGCGCTCGAACAACCCGAGTTCGTGACGGTCGCCGGCGACCTGGTGATGGGCCATTGGGAATACAGTTCGGACAATCGATTCGTGTTCGGCCCGTTGGGCAACGACCTCGAGCGGCAAGCCGCACTCCGCAGCGCATCGGATTACTACTACGACATCTGGCTCGGTCGCTTTGATCCGGCGCGCAACACGCACCTCACCACGGTGCTGCAATCGCTCGGCCAACCACTGACGCCGATGAACGTGCACGCGTTGCTCGGCGATCACGAACTCGGCGACAACAACTGGTCGGCCGGCGGCGCCAGGTCGCGCATGGTACCGACCTACAAAGAAGTGTTCGCGCGTTGGTTCACGCAGGTTCCAGCGGGCGCAAACGTCGGCACTCCTCGCTACCCGAGTCGGCCCATCGGGACCGTGTATGAAGACACGGCCTACGCGTTCCAACACAACAACGTGCTGATGGTGATGGTCGACGAGTTTCGTCAGGACGATCCCAACATCAGCCTCGGCAACAACGGCAGCGTGCTGCCGACCGTCGACAACGGTCTTGCCAGCACGACGACCGACGACCAACTCGCATGGCTCGACAGCGTGCTTGCCGCCGGCCGCGCCGATCCAGCTGTGGACTGGATCATCGTGCAGGGCCACATGCCGGTGTTACGCCCAGTGCGCGCCCGCAACTCGTCCAACCTCGGCGTCAAAGACCAGAACGGAGCCACCGAGTACAACACGCTGCTCTGGCAGACGCTGTCGCAGTATGACGTCGACCTCTACTTCTGCGGCGAAGTGCACGACATCACGTTGTCGCGCTATGGCGGCGTGACGCAGGTCGTGCACGGCGCGTTGATCGGCAACCACAGCCCGATCAACTTCATGCGCATCGACGTGCATCCGGATCGGCTCGAGCTGACGTCAATGGAGATCGCGGCACAGCTGACCAACGGCAACCTGTGGCAGACCGGCAGCAACCGTCCCAAGGCCAACTTCAACATCACGGCAGCGACTCGCGCGCAGGGCTACCAGAACGTTGGCTACGCCGAACTCACGCTGCTGGCCGGCGGCGGTTCTTGGGTGACACAGGCCACTGGCAAGCTCGCGCCGTACGGCACGTTCGTCAACGGCAACAACCCAACGCTGACCGACTACCGCGTCGACCTCGACTTCGACCAACTTACGAGCAACATGTTCACGAACGCCGGCTCGACGGGCATCGTCAACAACGGTGCACCTGCCGGGAACGCGACGCTCGCGCCCGGGATCCTCGGCCAGGCCGTCAACCTTGGCGGCACGGCCGGTGACGAAGTCGTTGCCGGTTCGTCACCACTCAATGGCGCGCAAGAACGCACGGTCTCGGTGTGGGCGAAGACGTCGGCGACGACCGGCATCGTCACCCCGCTGACGTTCGGCACCAACGGCTTGGGCAGCAAGTGGGACATGGACATCGACGTCCAGAATGGTGGCGTCTTCGAACTCGGCGTCGGCGGTGGCCGCACGACCGGCCAAGGTGCAAGCAATCTCAATGACGGCCAATGGCACATGCTGACGGCCGTGCTGCCAACGGGCGGCACCAACCTCGGCGACGTTCGCCTGTTTGTCGACGGCGGCTTCGCCTACTCCAACTCGGGCACGCGAACGATCAACACCGGCGCCGGTAACATGGTCATCGGCCGCTCCGCCAACGCGCCGACGACGATCCAGTTCTTTCCCGGCAGCATCGACGACGTGGTCGTCTGGTCTGAGCCGTTCACGGATGCACAGGTCCAGAGTCTCTACGACGTCGCGACGCACCCAGCGCTCGCCTATGCGGCCACCGAGTTTGAACTGCTGCTCGACGTCTACCGTCAGAACGAACCGGAGGCGGTCATCGCCGGCCGCACCTGGCGACGAACGACGGGCCTGACTGGTCCCGCAGGCCTCACGGCATTGCCCGGCGGTGGCTTAGAACTCGTCTTCGATCCGGCAACGGGCACAGGCATGCACGTGGTGTGGCCAAGCCAGATCGCGAACATCGGTGCGGGCTGTCCTGGCACTGGCGGCCTGACGCCGGTGATTGCTGCGACGGGTTCGCCGGTGACCGGAACGAGCTTCTCGGTCGACGTGGCCGACGCCCTACCCGGCGCAATCGGTGTGGGCTTGTTTGCGATGGCGCGCCTCGACCTGCCGCTAGGCAACGGCTGCACGGTCTACCCGCAGCTGCCGGGTGTCAGTGGTCTGCTGCAAGTCACGGCGACTGGCACTGCGAGCATCACCCTGACCGTTCCCCCCCACCGGGCCCTGCTCGGCCAAGACGTCTACGCGCAGTGGTTCATCATCGACCCAGCAGGCGCATTCGGCCCAGGCCTCGCGTCCGTGAGTGACGGGCTGCGCGCAACGATCGGCGATGTCTAGTCTGGCTGCCGTGCCGCCCAAGGATTCCCGTTGACGCACTCGCAGAGGAGTGGGAACGTTCGTAAGGGGTGAGCAGTTACCCCCAAGACTGGGCTTCTCATGGGCACGGAGGGACGAATGCGTGGCAGGCGACTGAGGATCACGTGGATGGCAGCCATCGCGCTGCTAGCGGTTTATGGCACCAGCTACGCCGTGATGCGCTCGCAGCGCACGCTCGTACGCACTGGCTGGCTGCACAACGTGCGTGACGCCACCACTGGCGAACTGGCACCAAGTGGCGGATGGCGGGACAACGGCGTCCGCGGCGACACCCGAGTTCCAGGCGTCAAGGTGTACGAGTTTGCGTTCTGGCCACTGATCCAGGCCGAGAGCTTGTTCTGGAACACGATCGGCAGCCGCCTGCGAACCTGAACCCGGCGTACTGAACCCGCTTCAAACCGCCGGCGAAACTTGCCCCTCGCCGCAACTGAACCCGGCGGGATGAAGCGGGTTCGGTACGCCGGGGGAACTTGCCGTTTGCCGCAACCGGAACCCGTGGGCTGGATCCGGCTACTCGATCACGATGCGAGACGCAGTCCCAACCGGGTACTCTCGTTCCGTGCCGTCAGCGAGCCACACCTTGAGCGCCGTGGTTCCCAGCGGCATGAACACCTGCTTCGGCTCGTGCAACGTGCCATGGTCGAAGGTCCCAACCTGCCCTTCCGGTCCAACCAACCACGCCCCCCGGATTGGGCGCCGCACAACCAGTTCGCAGTCGTGGCCTCCGACATTGCGAACGACAACCTTCTGGCTCGATGCATCGACTGAGAACCATGCCACCGGCCGCGCGCCATGCGGGTTGCCGAGAGCATTCACGCCAGCAAAGAGCACTCCGGCAAGGCGTTCGGATTCATGAATGCGCAACGGACTATGCCAACGGTTCGAAACGCTGAACGTCACTGCCCGAAACATCGACGCTGGGGTCGGAGCCTTGCGGTTGCTCTGGTAGAGAAACGCATGCCAGCGACTAGCCTCATCCACCTCAAGCACAACCTCGCGCGTCACCCCTGCGACGCGCACCTCGACGTAACGACGCGACTTGTCAAACGAGAGGATCTCAGCCGGTATCTCTCGACCACGCCGCGTACGAAAGGTGACTCGGTCCGTAGCTGCCGGAGCGACGTTCGCGGCACCTGAGATCTTGCCATCGACGTCGAATGAGAGAGCGGCGACGGTGCGATCGCCGTGGAACAGTACCTGGCTAGTGAAGAGCAGGTCTGGCATGGATTGCATATCAAGCACCTCACCAGTCCAGCGCTCGAAGTGAGGCCATCGGGCCATGATGCGATCAGGGTCACCCGTAACAACCTCAGCCGTTTCCTCGCGCACGGTCCTGCCGCATGACCACTGCAGCTTGATCTCGCCATCGCCCAGCGGCTTAAAGGTCATTCGCTCTGCAATCGGCTTTGGCCCAGCCACGTGGCCTTCCCGTAGGAGCCCCAGCTTGACATCCTTGAGTTCGGCCTCGCCAGGCTTCTCACCGGTCATCACGACCTCGACGACATACCATGGCGGTGGCTCCTGCTCCTTCACCACAACTACGTCGCGCACACCCAAGGAAGGCGGCTCGTATTCCGTCGACCTCTTGCGGTGCCGCCCAAGGATCAGCGGGTCCGGGAACTCACGCTCAGTGAAGACGAAGGACCGTTCGCCGAAGCCGATCGCGCCAACCTTGTTCGTGACATAGAAATCGACACGATCCCCCTTGGCATCAACCATGCCGAGCCCGACCAGGCGCTGCGCTGGCCGCAACAGGATCTCGTTCCCTACATCGCTCGCTTCGAGCGCAACGGCTTTCGAGCCCGCGAAGATGCTGAGTTCCTCAACATCGCAGGCCCATAAGACGAACCTGCCATCGGGCCCAACTTTGACCGGGTCGTACGGGCGACCATTGTAGGTCACACCCAAGTAGGGCAGCAGCTCCGACGATGGCCCGACAATTCGATACTGCTGGCGCGTCAACTCAGACTCGCCAACGACCATCGCGCGCGATTCCCCAGGCTGCAGTGGCTCGACCCAACCAAGCAGAGAACCCCGCTCGTACTTGCCGTAGACCTGAACGCACCACTGAAGACGCTCGCCATGCACACATGGCCCTTCGCCCACCCAGGCACCATCCAGGGGTTCGAGGCGAATGGATCCGTCCTCCCCGCTCACGGTGTGCAAGTGCATCTTCACTCGACCCCGCCAATCGACCGGCAACCCCTTGAGGGTCACCCGCAACCGCGACATCGGCTCCAGCTGCACCTTCTCCTTCATCCAGCAATCTGGCTCCGGACTCCCCAGTTTGTGCACCTGCGGATGATGATGCGGCGCAACGACCGTCAACTGCTTCGTCGTGCGCGGCAGTTCGAACGCAATGGGCTCGTTGTTGACCGTCTCGTGCTCGACCACGACCCGTCCATCCACCAGGATGCTCACAGGTCCGAGGTAGTGTGACGACGCGCCCCCCAGCCGGCGCTTGACCAGCAAGCGGATTGGCAAGATCGCAGGCAGTGCCGCCCCGCTGACGTCATCCCTCTCGGAGTGACGGGCACCGGGAACTGCCACGGCTTCGTCCGTATCCGTAGCCGCCACTACCGCAACCGGCGAAGGCTCCGCCTCATCGGCCCGCCCTGGTGGTGGTGGATCCGGCAACTCAGCGACACCTACCGACCATAGCATCGCCAACACAGCCAACGATGCCACAGCGGCGACGAGCACTCCGTGCAGCTTCCCAGCCGTTACCCCTCGTCCATTGTCGCGTGCGTGCACACGCCCTCATCGACAACACACATGCAGCCAGTGAACACTTCCCGAGCCCCATGCCCGGCGTACCGAACCCGCTTCAAACCGCCGGCGAAACTTGCCCGTCGCCGCAACTGAAACCGGCGGGATGAAGCGGGTTCGGTACGCCGGGGAAGCTTGCTCTTGGCCGCAACTCGAGGGTTAGCGGTCGACCAGCTTCAGGAACTCGGTGCGGGTGCGCTCGTCGCTGCGGAACAGGCCCTTCAGGCAGGAGGTGACCGTGGAGCTGTTCTGCTTCTCGACGCCGCGCATCATCATGCAGAGGTGGGAGGCTTCAATGATGACGCCGACGCCGCGTGGCTTCAGAACGTCTTCGAGGGCCTTGGCAATCTGCATGGTCAGTCGCTCCTGGACCTGGAGGCGACGCGCATAGATCTCGACGACGCGCGCGACTTTGGACAGGCCGACGATCTTGTCGGAGGGGATGTAGGCGACGTGGGCCTTGCCGAAGAACGGCGCGAGGTGGTGCTCACAGAGTGAGTACAGCTCGATGTTCTTGACCAGGACCATCTCGTCGGTCTCGGCTTCGAACAGGCCTTCGCCGATGACTTCTTGCGGCGTCTGGCTGTAACCAGAGGTGTAGAACTGGAACGCCTTTTCGACGCGTTTGGGCGTGTCGCGCAAGCCTTCGCGGGTCGGATCAGGATCGAGATCCTGCAGCATGCGCGCGACACTCTGGCGGAACGCGCTTTCGTTGTCGGCGGCGTCACTCATTCGATCGTCTCACGCAACAGTTCTTCGACCGTCGTCGAACCATCAAAGACCGCCTGCAGACCGTTCTCACGCAGCGTCTTCAGGCCCGCTTCGACAGCAGCTTCCTGCACCGTCGTCGTGCTCGCACCATCGAGGATCATCTCGCGGATGCGGTCGTCGATCTCGAGCACTTCGGTGATGGCCATGCGGCCTCGGTAGCCGGTGAAGTTGCACGTCGTGCAACCCTTGCCGTAGGCGAACTTGCTCCCGACGACCTGGTCCGCGGTCAGCTTGAGACGACGCAGGATGTCGTCAGCAGGTTCGTAGAAGGTCTTGCACTCATCACAGACACGGCGCACGAGGCGCTGGGCCATGATGCCTTGCACCGTCGCCGTCAACAGGAACGGCTCGATGCCGATGTCGACCAGACGCGTGATCGCCGACGCGGCGTCGTTGGTGTGCAGCGTCGAGAACACCAGGTGGCCGGTCAGACTCGCTTCGATCGCGGTCTGCGCCGTCTCCTGGTCGCGGATTTCACCGACGAGGATGACGTCGGGGTCCTGACGCAGGATCGTGCGTAGCACACCCGAGTAGGTGACGCCGATGTCTTCGTTGACCGGCACCTGGATGATGCCTTCGAGGTCGTATTCGACCGGGTCTTCGACGGTGATGACCTTGGTGTCTTCACGGTTGGCTTCGTTGAGCACCGCGTACAGCGTCGTCGTCTTACCAGAACCCGTCGGGCCGGTGACGAGCACGATGCCGTGTGGCAGGCCGGCGAAGTCGCGCAGCTTGTCGCGCACCGTCGGCACGAGGCCGAGGTTGTCGAGCGACAGCGCCACGTTGCTGCGGTCCAGGATCCGCATCACGGTCGACTCACCAAACATCGTCGGCAGCGTCGACACACGCAAGTCGACACTGCGACCACCAACCGTCAGCTCGATGCGACCATCTTGCGGCAGGCGCGTCTCGGCAATGTCGAGATCCGACATGACCTTGATACGCGCAATCAGAGCTTCGGCAAGGTGCGGCGGCGGAGCTTCGAGTTCGAACAGCGAACCATCAACGCGGTAGCGGATCTTGAAGTCGTGCTCGAAGGGTTCCAGGTGGATGTCGGACGCGCGGTCACGAATGGCCTGGTAGAAGATGTAGTTGAGCAGCTTGACGACCGGCGCGGCGGACGCCATCGCAGCCTTGTCTTCGAGATCGATCTTGCCACCGACCTGCGACAGCTCGCTGACGAGCTCCTGCATGCGCGCCTTGCTGTCGGCGGCGTCTTCCTGGTAGTGCTTGTCGAGGCCAGCCTCGATCTGCTTCGCGTCGGCAATGACGCCGGCGATCTCACAGCCAGTCGTGAAGCTGAGGTCCTGCAGCATCGGCACGTTGGCCGGGTCGGCCAACGCAACCGTCAACGTGCCACCTTCGAGTCGCACCGGCACGATGCCGAACGCCCGAGCCGTCGCAAGGTCGACCTTGGCGAGCGCTTCTTGTGACGGCGGATCGGAGTCGAGATCGTGGTGATGGAGACCGGCCTGTGACGCGAGTGCGCGCGCGACGTCGGTCACCTCGACGCACTTCATGTCGACGAGGACTTCGCCGATGCGGCCGCCGCGATCCCGTTGGATCTGCAGGGCCTCCTGAATCATGCCCTCGTGGATGAGACCAAACTCCTTGAGGATCTGGCCGAGTAGTCGACGCGGTGCCATGAGTTACTCCGCGGCTCCGCCGCCCATGCGCATCTGCAGCGCCTTCTCGTCAAACGCGCGCTCGAGCGCCGTGTCCTGATCGATGCGGCCTTCGCGGTAGAGATCGAGCAAGGAATCGTCCATCAACACCATGCCCTGGCGACGACTCGTCTGGATGACCGAACCGATCTTGAACGTCTCGCACTTGCGAATGTGGTTCTCGATGGCGGCGTTGGACAGCATGACTTCGAAGGCGGCGGCACGACCACCATCCGGCGTCGGCACGAGGATCTGCGAAACAACCGCAACGAGCGACTGCGCCAACTGGGCGCGGATCTGCTCCTGCTGCTCCTTCGGATACTGGTCGATGATGCGATCGACGGTGCGCGACGCGCCAGTCGTGTGCAACGTGCCAAAGACGAGGTGGCCGGTTTCGGCCGCGGTGATCGCCGCCGAGGTCGTCTCGAGGTCACGCATTTCCCCGAGCAAGATCACGTCAGGGTCCTGACGCAGCGCGCGACGCATGGCCTCGGCGAACGACGTCACGTCCGTGCCGACTTCACGCTGCGTCACCATCGACTGCTGGTGCGTGTGGTAGTACTCGACCGGGTCTTCGATCGTGATGATGTGCACGTCGCGGTTGCGGTTGATCCAGTCGATCATCGTCGCAAGCGTCGTCGTCTTTCCGGAGCCCGTCGGACCCGTGACGAGCACGAGTCCGCGGTGCAGGTGCAGCAAGTCCTGCACCGACTCCGGCAAACCGATCTGATCAAACGTCAGCAACTTCTGCGGGATCTGGCGCATGACGATGCCGCGGGTGCCCTTCTGCGTCAGGATGCTGACACGGAAGCGGCACTTGTCGGCGTGCGCGATACCAAAGTCGGTCGAGCCGGTCTCAGTCAGTTCGTCCCAGTTGCGATCGGGCGCGATGGCGCGCGCCAGGCGCTCGGTATCTTCCGCGGTCAGCGGGGCATCACCCAACTCGACCAGTCCACCACCGACCCGCAACACGGGGCGTCGGCCAACGGAAAGGTGCAAGTCGGAGCCGCCCTGTTCGAAGGCGGCATCCATCAAGGCGTTGGTATCCATCTTGGTTTGATTCTCGTTACTTGTGTTCTTGGGCAGCGCGGTCCGTGCGTCGATCGCAGCCTTCGGGGTAATCCAGGGCTAGACCGAGGCGACCACGCGCAGGAGTTCGGGAATGGTCGTCTGGCCTTCCAGGACCTTGCGAACGCCATCCTGCAACAGGGTCGACATGCCGCCGGACTGCCACGCGTACTCACGCAGGCGCACCATTGGCTCGCTGCGGAACGTCATCTCGCGCAGCGTGTTGTCCATCTGCAGCAACTCGTAGATGCCGCGACGGCCGCGGTAGCCCGTGTTGCCGCATTCGTCGCAGCCTTCGGCGCGGTAGATCGGCGTATCGCCGACCTTGTCCGCATCGAGGCCGATGCTGCGCAGTTCGGCCTGCGTTGGTTCGTACGGTTGGCGACACGACGTGCACAGAACGCGCAACAGTCGCTGCGCCAACACGGCTTGCACCGATGCCGACACGAGGAACGGCTTGACGCCCATGTCACACAGGCGCGTGATCGCCGACGTCGCATCGTTGGTGTGCAGCGTCGAGAACACGAGGTGGCCCGTCAGCGCTGCCTGCACCGCAATCTCGGCAGTCTCCTTGTCGCGAATCTCACCGACGAGGATGACGTTCGGAGCCTGACGCAACATGGCGCGCAGGATCCGGGCGAACGACAGGCCGATGCGCGAACGCACCTGACACTGGTTGATGCCGCTGAGGTTGAACTCAACCGGATCCTCGGCCGTGATGATCTTGACGTCGGAACGGTTGAGCTCCTTCAGCGCCGCATACAGCGTCGTCGTCTTGCCGGAGCCGGTCGGCCCGGTAACGAGCACGATGCCGTTGGGACGACCGATGATGTCGGAGAAGCGTTCGCGATCGCGGCCTTCGAAGCCGAGCTTCTCGAGGCTCATCAAGCCGCGCTCCTTGTCGAGCAGACGCATGACGATCGTCTCGCCGTGGCTTGCCGGCAACACCGAGGTCCGGATGTCGATGTCGCGCGCCGTGCCGTCGACGTCGTTGGCGCGGAAGCTGATGCGGCCGTCCTGCGGCTTGCGCTTCTCGGCGATATCGAGGCCGGCCATGATCTTGAGGCGCGACGTCAACGGCGCGAGCAACGCCATCTCTAGCGACGCGACTTCGGTCAGCACACCGTCGACGCGATAGCGGATGCGCACGCGCTGCTGGAACGGTTCGACGTGGATATCACTGGCACGTCGTTGCAGCGCCTCTTCGATCGTCTTGGCGACGAGTCGGATGATCGGCGCATCGTCATCGCTGTCAGTGCCGGGCGCACCGCGGCCGCTGCCGCTCGTTTGCTGACTACCACCTTTGCCGGTGTGTTTGCGGATCGCCTCCTTCAGCGCCTTCGGCGGCATGATCGCACACTGCACCGTGCAACCGGCGAGGAACGACAGGTTGTCCGCGACGAACGTCTTGAACGGATCGTCGATGGCGACCCACAGCTCGCCGTCCTTGATCAGGACGGGCAGCGCTTCGTTTTGCTCGATCTGGTCGGCGGAGACCTTCTCGAGCGCTTGCGGGTTGGGGTTGGTCTTCGCCGGGTCGACGAACTTCATGCCGTGCGCCTTGGCCAGGGCACGCCAGACGGTCGTCTCGTCAGCGAGGTTTAATGCGACGATAGTACGCTCAAGTGGCGCACCACGACTCTGGGCCGCGGCTTCCGCCTTGGCGAGTCGTGCATCGTCCAGAACATTGGCCTCCAGAAGGAGGCGCCGGAAGGTCTCGGAACTCAACGGCGGGCTTGAAAGCGGGGAGAGGGGCCCGCCAGTTATGGGGGATCACGCCTCTCGAGGGAAGGGCCTGCCGCGAATCGCGGCCAGTTGCCTTCCGGTCGGCCGCCCGCCGGCGCCCTGTCCGTCGCTCCCCCGCTGACGGGATCCGCCCGCTACGAGCCAGCCGGCGTCGGATGCATCGCGTATTTGCGATCGATGTGGCAGATATGCGCCGACAGCCAGTGCACCAGGAACTTGAAGAATGCTGGGTCCACCGAACCATCCCCTTCCAGAAAGGTCTCATGATGCTTGCCGATTTCCGACAGCATCGTCTTGTGGATGTGCTTGTGGCGGGAGAGATCCGGGTAATCCATCTTCTCCATGTGCCGTTCTTCGGCCTCGAAGTGCGCCACGGTCAGGTTGGCCAACTCGACGATCGCGTCGTTGACGGTGTCCTTGTCGGCCTTCTGCTCGGCAAGCTCGTGCACGTCGTTCATCGCCTTGATGAGCCCCAAATGCTCTCGGTCCATCGCCGCGACGCCCAATTTGAACTCTTCCTTCCACTGGATCAGACTCATTCTGTGTTCTCCGTAGGCCACATCGGCCTCCAGCATCTTCGGCCGGCCAGGCCACCCGCTAGATACGGACAGGCACCCTCGAGAACATCCCGTAGCAACATCCCTTGCCGCGTTCCTGCGCAGATCGTTGCCGACAAGGACAGCGTTTGGCTGTCACTCGTAGGGTCATTCCCGTACGCTCGCACGGCATGACAGCAGCGATTGCCGAAGGTCACGTCGTGACCGTTCACTACCGCCTCACCCTCGACGACGGTTCGATCGCCGACGAATCTTTCGGCGGTGAGCCCCTCGTATACCTGCACGGCAAGCACAACATCGTGCCCGGCCTCGAGCGCCAACTCGCCGGCAAGGCCGCCGGCGACAAGTGCGATATCAGCGTGCCGCCGGCCGAAGGTTACGGCGACTACGACCCCACGCTCGACCAGACCGTGCCGCGTTCGGCGTTCCCGGCCGATGCCCAACTCTCCGTCGGCATCGCCTTCCAGGCGCAAGACCAGCGCGGCCAGCCAGTGACGCTGTGGATCCGCCACATCGAAGGCGACCAGATCACCGTCTCCCCCAACCACCCGATGGCCGGCCAGACGCTCAACTTCGCGATCGAAGTTCTCGAGGTTCGTGAGGCGACGCCACAAGAACTCGAGCATGGCCATGCCCACGGCCCGGGCGGCCACGATCACTAGCAGCACCTGCTGCCCGCACCGGTGGCGCATCTTGCTGCTGCCGGTGTTGTTCGCATGGCTGACGGCAACCGTCGTCGGCCAGGAAGGCGCACCAGATCGGCCGAACATCCTGTTCTGCATCGCCGACGACTGGGGTTGGCCACACGCATCCGCATACGGCGACCCGGTCGTCGCGACGAAGACCTTTGATCGCGTCGCCGCCGAGGGCGCCCTCTTCGAGCACTGCTACGTCTCCAGCCCGTCGTGCACGCCGTCGCGCAACGCGATCCTCACCGGGCAGTTCCACTGGCGTCTCGAAGCCGGCGCCAACCTGTGGTCGTCGCTCGACAAGAAGTTCCCGGTCTACCCACTGCTGCTCGAGAACGCTGGCTACATCGTCGGCCGTTGGCGCAAGAGCTGGGGCCCGGGGCGCGTCAAGGTCGGCGGCTACACCGACAGCCACCCTGCCGGCAGCAACTACCCGAAGGGCTTCGCACAATTCCTGCGTGCCCGTCGCGACGACGCCAAGACGCAGCCCGACCACCAGTCCAAACCGTTCTGCTTCTGGCTCGGCGCGTCGGATCCCCACCGCGGCTACAAGGCGAACTCCGGCCGGCAGTCGGGCATGGACATCGACAAGGTGCCGGTGCCCAAGTTCTGGCCGAACGTCGAGCAGATCCGCAGCGACATCGCCGACTACTACTTCGAAGTGCAACGCTTCGATCGCGACGTCGGCAACGCCTTGCGTCTGCTCGAAGAGTCCGGCGAACTCGACAATACAATCGTCGTCGTCACGGGAGACCACGGCATGCCGTTCCCGCGCTGCAAGAGCAACTGCTACGACATGGGTGTGCGGGTGCCAATGGCGATCCGCTGGGGCAAGCACATCAAAGCTGGCACACGCATCCGCGAGTTCGTCTCGACGGTCGATCTGGCCCCGACGTTCCTCGCGCTCGCCAAGCTCGACGTGCCGCAACAGGTGAGCGGCCGTTCGCTCCTGCCGCTACTGCGCGGCGAACGCGATCCCAGCCGCGACCACGTCATCTTTGGCAAGGAACGGCACGTGCCGTGTCGACCGGATCACACCGGGTATCCGACGCGCGGTATCCGCACCGAGCGATGGGCCTACTTGCGCAACTTCGAACCCGGTCGCTGGCCGGTTGGCGATCCGCCGCTGTATGGCGACACCGATCCCGCGCGCAGCATCGGCAAGGGCACGACCAAGGGTTACCTGCTGACCCATCGCGAAGACGAAGGCGTGCGCAGGTTCTACGAACTGTGCTTCGGCAAGCGGCCGCAAGAAGAGCTCTACGACATGCAGGCGGACCCCGACCAGCTCAACAACCTGGCGGGCGACCCCAAGCATGCGGCGGTCGCTGCGGAGCTCTGGCAGCAGCTCGAGAAGGAACTGCGGGCCAGCAAGGACCCGCGCCTGGTCGGCGGCTGGGAAGTCTTTGACGAGACTCCCTACTACGGTGGCAGCGCGTGGCGGCCCCCGAAGAAGCCGCAGCAGAAGAAGCAGCGCTAGCTGCGCCTACTTTTTCTTCTTCTTGCCCTTCTTCTTCGGCAGCTTCGCCGCAAACTTCGCCGGATCCTTCTGGAACGCGGCCTTGCACTTCGGGCAGCAGAACGCGATGCGCTGGCCTTCGTGCTCGACAAAGTGCGCCACATCGATCGCCTTGTCCGTCACCGGGCAGATCTTGTTCGCAGGCTTTTCTCGCTCCGCGCGCGCCGCGATCTCCTTCTTGGCCGCAGCCAGACGCTCTTCGACGTAGTCACCAAGGTCGACCTCGACGCGCGCGAAGTGATCCTTGATCGCCTTGACGCCATCGCGGCTGACCTTGGTCTGCCACGCGTACAGCTTCTGCAGCTTGGGCAAGCTCGCAACGATCGCAAGGCCATCGTCGCCGAGCGCCGTCCCATAGGCGTTGAGGTATTCGAGTTGCTTGAGCGGCACGAGCGCGCTGTAGCCCTTGTCGCCGATCTTGGTGTTGGCCACGTTGAGGCGACGCAGCTGCGTCAACGCGCCGAGGTGCTTCGCACCATCATCGGTCACGGCTGTGCGGCTCGCGTTGAGCCAGACCAACACGGGTGCCAACGGCCGCAACAGGGCGAGCTCGGCATCGGTGACCTTGTCGCGCAACAGCGACATGTTGACCTCGACAGCGTTGGTGTCCGCGGCAACCTGCTGCACCACGATGCCCTTGTCGCGCAATGCGGCGATGGCCTTATCGATACCCTTCGTCTGCTCGGCGCTCACCTCGGGCAACTCGAACGTGATCTTCGGCAGCACGGCCGCAGCCAGTTCGTCCGCGATCCACTTATCGCCGGCGGCCGGCCAGTCCGCGCCTTCCTTGATCCACTGACGGAACAGCGCCTGCTGTTCCTTGCTCAGCGGCTCACCCTTGGCGGGCATGATGTCTTCGTCGTCGATCGGCAGCTCGATGCGATAGATGAACTCACTCTCATCCGGCTTCTTCGTGATGATCGACCACATGTCCTCTTCGCCTTCGAGGAAGGCAAAGGCACGGGAGTCGAGGCGCAGGTCGCCCTTCTGCTCCTTCGGGCCGTGGCATTCAATGCAACGCGAGACGAGCAGCGGCGCGATCTGCTTCTGGAAGTCGATCTTCGCTTGGGCAGCGAGCGGCACGAGCGACAAGAGCAACGAGACGACGATTCGCATAGGCCGGCAATCATCGCCAGTTCGGCGCTGGACGCAAGCAGCCGCCCCGATCTGCGGCCCCAGCGCCAGCTACACAGCGCCTAGCGCCGGCCACCGCGGACATCGTGGCCCGCCGTCGCCATCGTGTCCTCAAGGTGATTGAGCACCGAACGCACCCAGTCGCGCTTGTCCGCATAGGATCCGTGGAAGAACGACCGCTTAAAGCCGTAGATCAGGATGTCCTTCAGCGCGCGTGCATTGAGGTGGAACGTATCGACGGCCTTCTGCACTTCATCTGTAACCGTCGTCCGCGAGACCAGTCGGTTATCCGTGCACAGGGTCACGCTGCAGCGCGCCTGCCGCATCTTCTTGAACGGATGCTTGCGCAGATCCTTGCGCAGCTCGGGGATCGTCTGCTGATTGCTCGTCAAACACACCTCCAACGTGATGCGGCGATCGGCGACGTAGCGCACCAGCTTGTCGATGTAGGCGCGCTTGTCTTGGATCGACTTGTCGCGGATGTGACGGGCACTGAACAACCACGTGCCGTGGCCAATTCGATCCGCGTGGCAATCGGTGATCGCCTGGAAGATCGACTCCGGTCCGTAGTCTTCACCGGCGTGCACGGTCTTGCCGAGGAAGTGCTCGTGCGCCAGTTGATAGGCCGCCTGGTGATCCTTCGCCGGAAAGCCCCGCTCCTGGCCTGCGAGGTCGAAGCCCACCACCGGTAGCCCTGACTCGGACGCCGCGACGGCCGCGCGCGCCAACTCGAGCGACGCGAGCGAGTAGATGTCAGCAGCCGGCGCCGTTGGCAGCGCTTCGAAGTAGGCGCGGTAGTGATCGCTGAACACCGGCAAGAAGAAGCGCAGCGCACACACGATGATGCCCGCCTCAAACCGCGGCACACTGCCGTCCTTCACCTTGGGGTTGCGATTGATCTCCTTCTTGGCGCGATCGATGCCTTTGCACACAGCCTTGAGCACGTCGTGCATCGTGAAGCCGCCGTTGACGTGCAGTTGCGGCGCGAAGCGGATCTCGGCGTAGAAGACGTTCTCCGCTCGGCAGTCCATGCACAGCTCGTAGGCGGCACGTTCGAGCGACTCCGCATCCTGCAGACAGGCGACCGTGAACTCGAAGCCGCGCAGATACTCCGGCAGGTTCTTGTAGGCGCGCTTGAACACCAACTCCAGCAACCCGGACTTGGTGCGCGACGGCAGCTTGACCTTGCGCTCCTTGGCGAGCTCCAACAGCGTCTCAAGTCGCAAGCTGCCATCGAGGTGCAGGTGCAGGTCCGACTTGGGCAACTGCGCAATCAACTCCGGCGAGATCGACGGCTTCGTCATGATCCGATCATGCGGTGCAATTGACAAAGCGACAAGAGAACAAGTCTTGGCTACGCTGCCGCCGTGCCGAAGACGTGGCGACTGTTCACCGAAGACCCCGACGAGCTCGCCGCGTTCGCGAGTCTCGCAGACGTTCTGGCGCTACCGAACGAGCCGGCCGGCCCACCCAACCGTCTACGCCACGTCGTGCGCATCGAGCACGGCGGGCAGAACTACTACCTCAAGACGTTCCAGAAGACGCAGTGGAAGAACCGCGTGCACTTCCAACTGTCGCCACCGCGCGCGAGCGATGACGCCGATCGCGAACGCAAGGTCACCGATGCCATTCGCAAGAAGGGCTACCAGGCACCGCGGCCGGTCGCCTACGGCCGCGATGGTGACAAGGCCTACTATCTGTGTGCGCAACTGCCCGGCATGTCGCTGGCCGAACACATGCGCGCCGGCGATGTCGACAAGCGACTCGCCAACCAACTCGCGCGCCACTGCGGCACGTTGCTCAAGGATGGCTTGCAACTGCCCGACCTGAGCGCCGACCACGTCTTCCCCGGCGTCGACGACGGCGTGCCCGCCCATCGCGAACCTGCCGTTCTCGATCTGCACAACGGCGGCACGGCCGCCAAGCCGCCGACACGCAAGGTGCTGGGCCGCGTGCTGCGTCGCTTCGCTCGTTCGGTACGCGAACTGCCAGTCGACCGCGGCGTCGCGATGGCGTTCGCCACGCGCCTGCTACGCAGCGCCGGCGTCGACAAGGCGATGCGCCGGCAATTGCTGACGGCCGCGCAACCGTTTGGCACGGCGGCCCGCTACGAACAGGACGGCCGCAGCCACACCTACGCCGAACGCAATCCGAAGCGCGCCAAGGCCGAACGCCGCCTGCTCGAACGGGTCTGGCCGGGTCAGGCTGGCGAGACCGTGCTCGACCTGCCGTGTGGCACCGGGCGGCTCCTGCCGTTCTTGCGTGAGCAACAGCACCGCGTGCTGCAAGCCGACGGTGCCCTCGCCATGGTCAAGCAAGCGCGCGAGCAAGGTTGCGCCGGCGACCTGATGCTGCAGAGCAACGCGCTGCAGATGCCGTTTGCCGACTCGTCCGTCGACGGCGTCGTGATGTTTCGCTTCCTGCATCACTTGCCACCGGATGCGGCCAAAGCCGCCATTGCCGAGGCATGCCGCGTCGCCAGACGCTTCGTCGTCGTCAGCTTCTTCCATCCGTGCAGCCTGCACCATCTGCAACGACGCACACGACAGTTGCTCGGCACGCCAGCAACCCGGTTTGCGATGCCACTCAAGACCGTCAAGAAGGTCGCGCGCCAACAAGGCTTCTCGCTAGATCGCAGCACCGCGCAGATGCCGTTCGCGCGCGATCTGTGGCTCGCTTCCTTCACCGCGGACTCGTTGGCCACTGGCAACGGCACGACCTGACGGGTACGACCCTGACGTGGCGCTTCCCCATGTTGCAATCGCCGTGCTCTCCGGCACCACCGGCGGCCCGGCTACTTACGGCAAGAAGCTGGTCCACGCACTGGCGCAGACCGGGTCGGCGAAGCTCACGGTTCTGACCGACCGCGCCGACGTGTTTGCACAAGAACTCGGCGATCTGCAAAGCGCCGTCGACCTCATCGACCTGCCGATGCGCGGCGGCATCGACCGCCTGCGCTGGCAACACTTCGCCGTGCCCAAGGCCCTGCGCAAGCTGCAACCCGACGTCTACCACGACACCAAGAATGCGTTGCCGCGCCGCCTCCACTGCCCGGCCGCCGTCACGGTACACGATCTCGCCTACTACACGGTGCCCGAGAGCTTCGGCTGGGCTTCGCGAACGTTCTTGAAGCGCGCAACCCGCGACGCCGCGCGCCGCGCCAAGGCGATCATCGTGCCTTCGCAGGCTACTGCCAGCGACGTGCAGCGCTTCTACCCCGACTGCGCAGAACGCACCTTCGTCGTGCCGCACGGCATCGAGCCGCAGCCAACCCTCGCACCAACCACCGGCAACGAAGCAGCCAAACGCCTCGGCTTGCCCGAGCACTACGTGCTGCACGTCGGCACGATCCAAGCCCGCAAGAACGTCGACCTCGTGATCCAAGGTGTGCGGCAACTGCGCGCCGAAGGCTTGCCGCACCGCGCCGTCATCGTCGGCCGCCGCGGCTGGCTCAGCGACAAAGCCTTCGCCGAGATCGAACGCGACGACACGGCGGTCTGGCATGAACATCTGAGCAACGACGACCTCGCCGTCTGCTACGCGCGCGCCGCCGCGTTCGTGTCGCCGTCGGCCTACGAAGGCTTCGGCTTTGCCGTCGCCGACGCACTGGCCGCTGGCGTGCCAACGGTGATCGCCAACATCAGTTCGCTGCCCGAGCTGTGTGGCGAGGCCGGCGTGCGACTGACCACCCTGAGCAGCGACGCCGTCGCTCAGGCCCTGGGGCCGGTTCTGCGCGACCCCAAACGCCAGCAGCAACTCAGCCAGCTGGGCCGCGAGCGGGCGGCGACGTTCTCGTGGCACGCGTGTGCCGAAGGGCACTTACGCGCCTACCACTCAGCGGGAACAAACTGCTCCTAAGCGCGTTCTCACGAAGGAATACGGCGACCAACCCGGTTGCCGGACACAATTACCGACCTATATACGGGCCGGCGGCAGAGTTCCTTTTGCTGCCGGCAACCGGGTCACGGGTTGCTCTAAACCACTCCGGAACGCCCTTATCATGGCGTTTCCGACGGTTTTGCCCGTCATCTGCCGATACAAACAGCACGAATGCTCGTAAGAGAACCACGTCCTCGGCGAGCATCTTTGCTGCAAACACCTTAGAATGGTTCGCCGCTCGCAGGCGGGCGCATTCGCGTCTGACCTACGAAACTACTTATGCATACAGCTTCCAAAACACCGATCCGTAACGTCGCTCGCGACGTCTCTCTGTCTCTTGGCAACTCACAAGCTGGGAGCTCGATCCAATGAGTCGCCATCGCAGAGGTTCTGGTGGTGGGCCATCGGGTTCCACGAAGGAAGAAGCCATCGAAGTCGAAGGCGAAGTCCTGCAAGCGCTCGGAGCAGGCCGCTACCGCGTGCGCATCGACGGCTCGGAAGCTGAGCCGATCTGCAAGACCGGTGGCAAGATGGGTCGCTTCCGCATCCGCATCACGCCCGGCGACCGCGTTCGCGCTGAATTGTCGCCCTACGATCTGACCCGCGGGCGGATCACTTACCGACTGTAGGACAGTCGGCGCTTCTACCGACTGTAAAAGACAGTCGGCTTCTCTTACCGACTGTAATCAGTCGGCGCTCTACCGACTGTAGTCAGTCGGTCGCATCGGCCGGCGATGCTCACCACTGCTGAGCTCGCGCCTGGCGATGCCCCGCCCCACTTCCGGCACAGCTTGATGCTGAGCCAGATGGGCACCACGGCGAACAACGCCGTGCCTGCCAGGAACCCGAACTCGAGCTCGTCCTCGTAGTCGGGCATACCGAACTCGGGTGGCATCAGAACATCCGTCGCCCAGAACCAAACGGCGTAGCAGGCTGGCACGACGACTAGCACGACGAGCAAGCAGCGAAGCGCAGTTGCGAGCGGCCTGTGTGCGACCAACATGATCGGAGCATAGCCATGGTCCGCATGGCGCTCAATCCGCGGTCGCGACGATCGGTGAGCAGGGAATCAACAAGAGCAGCGGCGCGCGACCACCGTGAGCCAATGCCCCAATGGCGGCAAACGGAGCGGCATGGCGCCTCGTTTGTATTGCCTGCCAGGCCGTGTGGACTAGTCCTTCTTCTTGAGGATGCCGCTGAGATCGATGTCGCTCTTTGGCCGTTCGCCGCCAGTGCCATCGCCCAACACTCGATCGAGAGCCGAGAGCGTCGAACCACCCTCTGCTTCTTCATCGCCACCAAACACACGATCGATCGCGCTCTTGCGCTCGCCCTCGTCGTCGTTGGCATCCAGCGCAGCGAACGCTTCCTGCATCGATTCCTGTACGGTGCCTTCATTGCCACCGAGTTCGATGCCCTGCAGCGTGTCCGCATCGCCAGTCGACGACAGGATGCCTTCCTTGCTGAGGCGGATGAGGATCTTGTAGACCTCGTTGAGCGGCAAGCCGAGCGTCGACACCAATGAGCGCGGCGTCGTGTCGCCATTGATCTGCGACAGGAGCTTGATCTCCATCACGCCAAGCGCGACGTCCCCCATCCGCGCAAACATGTCGGCCTTGGGCTCGAGCGCGCCGTCCGGGTTGGGGAAGACCGTCAGCATCTGCTTCCAATCATCCACGAGCTTCGAACCTTCGAGCAGGATGGACGTCACGCCAAGGCGCAGGTCGTGCTCGATCGCGAACTCAGGCAGCGCATCGAGCTGCCGGTAGTAGAACGCGTATGGCTCCGTCTCGCGCATGAAGTCAAAGAGCACCTCTTTGCCGAACATGCGCAGCACTTCGTTGAGTTCATCCTGGCCGAAGATGCCCTTCTCCGCCAACGATACGATCACCGGCACGCCTTCTTGGGCGCGGCGACTCTCGGCGCTGCTGATCTCGACTTCCGGGATCTCCTGATGCTTCATGCCATCGCCCGGCAGCACCCGCCGTGCGAGGTGATGCGGATCGAGGAAGAAGACGCGCCCATCCTTGATGTAGATGTCGAGGCGGTTGTCGCCCTTCTCGAGGCTCAGGCAACCCAGGTGCTTGCCCGACGCGAGCATCTGCAGCACCTCTTCGACCGAGATGAAGTCCGTGCGGCCCGCGAAGTTGAAGTCCTGGCCACCGGTGTTGGCGCGGATCAGTGATTGATCAAACGCCTTGGCGAACTCGGACAACGTCGTGACCGAGAACAGCACGCCCATCACCCATTCGGCAGCACGGGCGGCCGTCACCTGGTCCTCACTGCGCATGAACAGGTGCATGCCACGGCGCATTCGTGTGAAGATCAACTCGCCGAGGAAGTCGCGCGTGTCGGTCTTGGTGCCCTCCATGCAGAGCTTGCGATCGACGAGTTCGTCAACGCGGCCCAACAGGTGCACAAACTCCGATTCGTATTCCTCGTCGTCCTTGTTGACCAAGGCGTTAACGAGACTCGTGATGCGGTCCTGCAGCTCCGCCGACAGTTCGGCGTTCGTGGACATATCAGTCGGCGCTGGAGATTCGGACACGGCAATGATTTCTCGGCCAGTCTCGGCGTCATTCTTGACGGTGAGTTGACCACTAGGTGTTTCCCCTATGCGAATCGAAGGTGGCCGTGGCCAAGACCGTGTCCTACAACTCCGTTAAGACTGGAGTGTCGCCCCAAGTGCAGACGATGACGAACCTGACCCAAAGGCCTGGCAAATCGTGACTCCTACAACCCTCGAACAGCACCACGCGGCGGCCCGTGAGATCCTTCACGACCTGCAGCTCACCGAAGTGGAACAAGCGCGCCCGAGGGTCTCGGGGCACGGCTCGAGCCTGCCGCTCGTCGCGAAGGGGTCCGGCGACCGCACGTTCTTGCTCAAGTACTACGTGCCACCGGCACCGGACAAGATCCTGCCGGCCGGCGTGCGCGCCGACGATTACAGCCGTCGCGAGTCGGGCTTCTACCGGCTCCTCGACAGCATCGATCCAGAACGCCGCGAGTTCCCGGCACCGCGCACAGTCGCAGTTGGCCCCGGTGATCCCGCGCCATGGCTTCTGCTCGAATGGCTCCCGAGTGCGCCAGGTCCAGCCGAAGAAGTGATCAGCCAGGACCACGTTCTGGACCTGATGTTCAAGACCAGCAGCATGCCGACGGAGCGCCTGATGGGCCGCCGCGGCTTCCCGCTCGAACACTGGGATCCGATCGGCTACCTCGATCGCATCCGCAACATGTACGACGCCGTGCTCTTCGCCATCGGGGAAGTTCGCTGGCGCAACCTGCAGCGGTTCTTCAGCGAAGCGGTGCGTTGGACCGACGGCAGGCCGCACGTCATGGTGCACGGCGACTTCCAGGAGTCGAACATCATCGTGACCGAAGACGACCGCGCGTTCCTGGTCGACTTCGAGTGCGTCGGCATCGGCAACCGTGACCACGACTTCGCGTGGTATTGGCTGCACAGCGACCGCCACCCGGAGTGGAAGCGCAACCTGCTACACCGGTGGCTCTACGACAACGTCGGCGGCGACCGTATCCGCGCCGAGTGGGGCATTCGCAGCGCGATCGCCTACCTCGCGACGCGACGCCTGCGCTGGGGCTACCTGACGCACGGCGACGAAGACCCGCGTTTGAGTGCCAACCTCGCGCTGCTGGATGCGGCGCTCGAAGGTGGTACGGCGCTGTTTCCGAACTGACGATTCCCGGGCGGTGATTCCCGGGCGGTGATTCCCCGTCAGTGGGCACGCGTCCTCAGCACGAGGACCCTAGTTGACCTGGGCCATCGGTAGCGGACCCGATGCCCTACCCCAAACGGGGCCAAGTGTCAGGAAATTCCAGCGCCTAGTGCGCGCGGCACCCGGTGCCAAGATTCGTAGGCACCAAGCCCTACCCACACGAGCCAAAATACACCCAAGCCGGTGCTACCGCGTCGCTTACAGACTTTCGAGGATTCCGACACCGACGTGGCACGGTAGTTGTCATGACACGTGCATGACGCCCAGCGAGACGGACCCGACGTTCACCGACGAGGATCTTGTGCGCCTTCTGCAAGAAGGCGATGCCGAGACTGCGATGACGCATCTCGACAGTCGCTACGGCAAGCGCATCTATCGCTTCGTTCATGGCATGGTGCGCGATCCGCATCTCGCCCACGACGTCACCCAGGAAGTCTTTGAGAAGGTCCTGCTGAAGCACGACCTCTACCGTCCGGGCACCAACTTCCGCGCGTGGCTCTTCGAAGTCGCCCGTAACCAGGCCCTGACGATGCTGCGCTCGCGCAGCCGCCTGCCGCGCGCGATCAGCGCCCTGCCGGCCCAAGGCGATGACGGCGACTTCCTCGACTCGGTCGCCGCGAAGGCGGACAACGAAGCGCTCGTCGAAGAAGAGTTCATGACCGCGTTCCAGAAGGCGGTCGACGATCTGCCCGAGCACTACAGCGTGGTCTTCGACCTCTGCGTCCGCAAGGGCCGCCCCTACCAGGAAGCTGGCAAGGAACTCGGATTGCCGACGGGCACCGTCGCCATCCGCATCATGCGCGCTCGCAAGAAGCTGTTCACGGCGCTGCAGCAGCACCTGGGCCGCCTGCGCCGTCCGCCCGCCTGCTTCCAGTAGGCTTCTGCCAGCCTGTTTCCAATAGGCTTCTGTTAGCCTGCTTCCAGTAGGCTTCTGTTGGCTTGCTTCCAGTAGGCTCCTGCGAGCCTTAGCCGCAGGCGATGCCGAGATCCTGCATCGCCGCATCGGCCAACCGCTCCCAGCCCTTGTTGGCCGCCGGCGACGCCGGACTCGGATGCGGCATCCGCCCGACCCGAACGTCACCACGCTCGAGTTCCTGCGCGAAGACCTTCTTGATCCGCGCCTCGGCGAACGCGCCGACCCCAACGAGCCACTCCGGTTCCAACTGCGCCACCACCTTGTGCAGCATGCGGTCGCAGGCGGCAAACAGCGGCGTCGTCTCGGCGCGCTTGAGCTTGTCCGGCGTCAGGTTCGAACCGGTCTCGCTGAGAAACGCCAACGGGCAGTAGTTGTAGACGAAGAACCGGCGCGCAAACCGCTGCGGGGTGACGAAGCGCTGCGCTGCCCAACCCCACAGACGCCGCCCGGAGACTTCGCTGCGCGTCGACTCGAGCCCGAGGATCGGCCGCTTCGGATGTTCGACCGCCGGCTTCTTGACCTTGCCGCGCAACCCCAACCAACTGCGCACTGCTTCGACTTCGCCGAACGGCACACCGGTCTGCACCATGCCGAATGGTCCGGGGTTCATGCCGAGCATCACGACCTGCTTCTTGCCGCGGCCAAACCGATCGAGGTATTGGCGGTGCAGGTCCCACGCGTAGCCGAGCGGGTTGTAGACGCACTCGACGGGCGACGTGAAGACCATCTTGTCGAGCTCGCGAACGGTACTCGCGACGATCTTGGTCAACGACATGCCCCGAGGGTAACGCCGCTGAGCTGCCTGCGCCAACTCCGCAGCGATCAGACGTCGCGGAAGCCGAGTGCCACCAGCAGGCACGGGCCGTGCGCGATCACTTCGATGCCACTCGTCTCGGCCAGCGCGATCGCCTCATCGTCTTCGGCCCCCGGCTGGAACCACAGGTGCTTCACCGACGCCTTCTCAGCAGCGGCAACGATAGCCTTCGCCAACCCTGGCGGCGCCACCACCGACACGGCGCGCGGTTCGCCGGGGATCTGATCCACCGACGGGTAACACGGCACACCTTCGATCTCATCCGCCCGCGGATTGACCGCAACGACTGGATGGCCGTGCTGCGCATAGCAGCGCAGCACCTTGTTGCCGTACTTCTCGCGGTTGCTGGACGCGCCAACCACCGCAAACGCACCGACCGCGAGGAACCGGTCGACGAGATCACGTTCTTCTACCACTTCTGTTGCCGGCCGAGGTTGCGCGGGGTTTCGTCCGAACCTGCGACGTGCCAACCGGTCCAGAATGCGAGTCGAGCGATGCGCTGCATCTTGTTGCCGTCGAGCTTGTCGGCGGTGTCCGTCACCTGGTGATAGTCCTCGTGTTCGCCCGTGCAGAAGAACACGACCGGGATGCCCTTCTTGGCGAAGTTGTAGTGATCGCTGCGCGCGTAATACTTGTCGCCAGAGTTGAACGACACACCGAGCTTCTCACCGAAACCAACCGCATCACGAACGATCGTCGAGAACTTCGCATGGCGGTAGCTCGGCGTCACGGTCACTTCCATCTCGCCGGACTCCGGGCCACTGCGGCCGATCATGTCTGTGTTGATGTTGGCGACGATCTTGTCGAGCTGCCACGTCGGGTTGTCCGAGTAGAACTGCGAGCCCCACAGGCCGAGTTCTTCGCCGGACACCGACAAGAAGATGATGCTGCGGCGCGGCTTCGCCTTGCTGTTCGCGTATGCGCTGGCAATCGCCAACAAGCCCGAAGAACCGGACGCGTTGTCATCGGCCCCGTTGAACACTTCGCCATCCATGCGCATGCCAACGTGGTCCATGTGCGCCGAGTAGACGATGGCTTCGTCGCGCAACTTCGGGTCACTGCCACGCAACACAGCAACCACGTTGTTCGCGCGCGCTTCGTTGTCCTTGATCACCTGCAGCTTGAGCGACGACGAAACGTCCTTGGCGCCTTCTGGGCACTTCGCTTCCCGCGCGAGATACTTGCTGACCTGCTCCGGCTTGATGCCCATCTCACCAAGCAACGCCATGCTCGCCGGCACGGACAGAACGAGCGAGGTCACACTGCCGCGACCCATCGCGCCACCGAGTGCGCCCATGCCCGGATCGGCGCCGGGGAAGTTCGGGGCCACCGAGGCTTTGCCCGGCGCGAGCGCGACGTAGTTGAGCACGTCGGAAAGGCCGATCTTGTCTTCGAGCTGCACGAACAACACGACTTCGGCACCGAGCTTGCCGAGGTTGCGCGCCGTGCCGCCGAGACGACCCAGCACCCCAAACGACATGCCGAATTTCTGCTCGACGCTCAGCCCCGCCGGAACCTTGCCGCGCGGCGGCTTGATGACGGCGACGGCGACCTTGCCGGCGAGGCTCTCGCCTTCGGGCACGTCGCGGCGCGAGCCCCTGGTGCGGCCGACGCCACAGAAGCGCAGCACGCCCTCTTGCTCGATGTCGAGCGGTCGCCCACCGAGAACGGCAAAGCCCGTCGCCATCTCGGTTTCGCCAAACTGCAGCTGCGAGCCCTGCTTCACGAACGTGCGCTTGATGCCGTAGTGCTGGAAGAACGAACGGGAGTCGCCCTGTTCGCCAGCGCCCTGTTCGCCATCGACCTGCTTGAGATCACCGAGCGGCTCAAGGCCAAGCTTCTTGAAGTGGCCGGCGATGTAATTGGCCGCCGCCATCTGCCCGGGTGAGCCGGTCAATCGGCCCTGCAGCTCGTCGGATGCGAGAAAGCGCGCGTGCCGCAGCAACTCCTCCGACTGGATCGTGCCCATCGCTTCTGGCGCCCCCTTCGGGATCGAGTCCGGGCCGGAACCGGTGGCGTCACCTTCCTGCGCGATGAGCGCCGTGCTGAGCAAAAGGGCAGATAGCTTCACGGAAGCAACGATGGATTGACGGAGCATGCGGACGGGTTTCTGGTTGGGCGGGCTCGAATCAGGCGAGACTGCCGACTTGGAGCGGGACCACTTTATCGATAACAACCGCCAACGGGGAGCAACACGTCGACGTAACGACAATCTGGCGACACAAACGAGCAGGAGTAGCCGAACGAGTGGCGCTACTGTCAAACGAGGTCGAATCGCCAACCCTGCGCGGACAAGTTCATGCCAGAAGCCCCTCTCAATCGTCGATCCTTCTTGCTCGCCTCGGGCAGTGTTCCCGTGGCAGCCGCGTTGGCATCGCAGTTTGGCGGCGGCAACGTGCCGCTAGATGACGCCGAAGACATGGCTGCGTTTGCCCGCCTCGCGGGTCTCGAGTTCAGCAAGGAAGAACGCGAGATGGCTGAGGCCGAACTCGACGGCCTGCGTGGCAACTACGAGAGCCTGCGGCAGCGCGAGATCTCCTTTGAGCTGCCGCCGAGCAGCCACTTCGATCCGTATCCGTTGGCGGCCACCAAGCAGCCAGCCACCGGCAAGGCAACCGTCGCGATCCCGACCGACACGGTGATGCCGGCGACCGACCACGACCTCGCGTTTCTCACGGTGCTCGAACTCGCAAGCCTTCTGCGCCAAGGCAAGACCACTTCGCGCAAGCTGACCGAGTTGTCGCTGCGACGCCTGGCGCAGTTCGATCCGCAACTGTTCTGCGTCGTCAACCTGCTCAAGGACTACGCGCTGCAACAAGCCGACGCGATGGACAAGGAGTTGGCGGCGGGCAAGGACCGCGGCCCCCTGCACGGCATCCCCTACGGCGCCAAGGACTTGTTTGCGTGGCCGGGCGCACCGACAACGTTCGGCGCGGCGCCGTTCAAGGAAAGCCACTGGAACGTCAAAGCGACGCCACTCGCCAACCTCGAAGCCGCCGGTGCCGTGCTGTGCGCCAAGCTCTCCCTCGGTGCCTTGGCCATGGGCGACCTCTGGCACGGTGGCCGCACCCGCAACCCCTATCGACCGCAGTCAGGCAGCAGTGGCTCGTCGGCCGGCTCGGCGTCATCGGTAGCAGCCGGGCTGTTGCCGTTCGCGCTCGGCACGGAAACGCTCGGTTCGATCGTCTCGCCGTGCCGACAGTGTGGCGTCGGTGGCTTGCGGCCAACGTTTGGCGCCGTCAGTCGTCACGGCGCGATGCCGCTGTCGTGGACGATGGACAAGGTCGGCCCGATCGCGCGCAGCGCTGTCGACGCGGCCATCGTGTTCGACGTCATTCGTGGCGCGGATCAGAAGGATCCTGCGGCACGCGACACTTCGTTTGCGTGGCAACCGGGGCGCGGTCCGAAACGCTTGCGCATCGGCATCAGCAAAGCACGCGGCTGGCCGCGCAGCGACGCCGACAAGGCCTTCTTGAGTTGGCTCGGCGAGCACACCGACAAACCCGTCGAAGTGACCCTGCCCGATGCCCCGTACCGGTCGATGCTGTTGATGCTGCACGCCGAAGCGGCGGCGGCATTCGACGAACTGACGCGCTCTGGCCGCGACGACCAACTGCCCGGCCAGAAGGCGCGCGACTGGCCCAACCAGTTCCGATCCGCCCGCACGATTCCGGCGGTCGAGTACATCCAAGCCAGTCGCCTGCGCCACAAACTCGTGCAAGACATGCACGACACCATGAAGGACATCGACGTCCTGGTTGCACCAACGCATGGGCCGCTGCTCACGGCAACCAACTTGACTGGCCACCCGACGCTGGTACTACCGGTCGGCAAGAGCACCCGCGAACGTGACGGTGGTCGCCCGACGATGATCTCGTTGACTGGACAACTCGATGGGGAAGGTGCGCTGCTCGCGGTCGCCGAAGCATGGCAGCAGAACACCGATTGGCATCGCGCGCGACCGGAGCTGAGCAACAAATGACATCCCATTCGCAAGCACGGCGGGTGCGCTGGCGCATCGGCGCGAGCCTCGTCGTGATGACCCTCCTGCTGTTCATCCGCTGCGCCACTGGCAGCCTACCGCCAATCGTCGACCCGCTGATCGAAGGCGAGTACATCATCGTTGCGGATCAGAAGATCCCCACCGGCACACGCGTCGTCACGTGGCAAGAACCCGGCGGCTACAGCGCCTACCTGGAAGGCAAGCACTTCGATCCAAACACGCCACCCGATGGCAAGCGGCGCTACTCGTCTCGCAGAGGCAACCCACAGACCCTTGAAGACCTGCAACAGACGGTGAGCAAGTTCGTCGTGCACTACGACATGTGCGGCTGCTCGCGGCAGTGCTTCAAGGTCCTGCAGGACGTGCGCAAGCTGTCCGTGCACTTCATGCTCGATGTCGACGGCACGATCTATCAGACCCTCGACGTCCGCGAGAAAGCCTGGCATGCAACGATCGCCAACGACACGGCAATCGGCATCGAGATCGCCCACGCCGGTGCCTGGCTACGGCCGTTGAACGCCGACATGCGGCGTTGGTATGCCAAGGACGACCAGGGTTGGTACCAGAAGTTCCCGAAGTGGATGCCCGTGACGGACGTGCGCACGCCGAACTTCGTCGCGCGACCCGACCGTCCAGAGTTCGTTTCGGGCAAGGTGCAAGGCAAGACCTACCACCAGTTCGACTTCACGCCCGAGCAGTACCGCGCGCTGCCCAAGCTGATGGCCGCGCTCAACAAGGCGTTGCCGCGGATCCGCCTTGATGCACCGCGCCACTCGAGCGGCACCATCGTCGATCGTGCCCTGTCAGAGAGCGCGTTCCGCGACTTCGAAGGCGTGCTCGGCCACTTCCACGTGCAGACCAACAAGCAGGACCCCGGCCCCGCCTTTCAGTGGGAACGGATGCTGCGCGACGCGCGCCAGAACAACCGCTGACCTAACGACTGCGACCGCTCTTACGCAAGCGTTCGAGTTCGACACTCAACTCTGCAACGATATCCGGATGCTCCTTGGCGACATCGTTCTCCTCGCCGAGATCCGCAGCCAGATCGAACAGCTGATACGGCTTCTGGAACGCCTTGCCCTTCGGCTTCTGCCGACCACCTGAGCCGTTGCCGGCTACGAGCTTCCAGTTGCCACTGCGGATCGCGAACATGCCGCTGACGGAGTGATGCACGACTGGCGCTCTTTGCCAGTTGCGGCCGTTGCCCGACAGCACCGATAGCATGCTGAAGCTGTCTTCTGCGGCATCGTCGTCGAGCTCGCTACCGACGATCGCGGCACACGTCGCGAAGAAGTCGGTCAAGCACACGGTCTGTTCAGTGCGTGACCCCGGCTTGACGATGCCTGGCCAGCGCGCGAAGAACGGCACACGGTGGCCGGCTTCCCAGATGTCCGCCTTGGTGCCGCGCAACGGCCCGTTGGCGCGGTGGTGCTCCGGCCGATAGCCCTGCACCTTGACGTCGTCGACGTGGTCCAACTGGTCTGGCTTGTCGAAGCGATGCATGAACGAACCGTTGTCCGAGGTGTAGACGACGAGCGTATTGTCGCGCACGCCAGCGTCATCGATCGCCTGCAACACCCGACCGACGGCGCCATCGACTTGCATGATGAAGTCGCCGTAGTCGTTCAGGCCAGACTTGCCGCGGTAGTTGGGATGCGGCAACACCGGCTTGTGCGGCGCCGGCAGCGGCAGGTACAGGAAGAACGGTTGCTCGGCCTTCGCCTGCTTCACGATGACGTTGCTGGCGTGATCCGCGAGATGATCGAGCACATCGACCATGACGAGATCCTTCGCGCGCGGCCCCTTGCGCAGGAACGCCGGGAAGCGCTGACCGTTCTGTGTCACCACATTGGGGTCGGTGACCGCACCGTCCTTGATGTAGACGTAGGGCGGGAAGTCGAGCGACGCCGGAATGATGTAGCTGTGATCGAATCCGTTGACGTTCGGCACACCCCCGACCGACTTGTTGAAGTCGATGTCCGCACCGCGCTTTGGCGCTGCCGGGTTCTTGGCTCCAGGCGCCGCCGGCCATTCGAGGCCGAGGTGCCACTTGCCGACGATGTTGGTGTGGTAGCCGTTCGCCTTGAGCATGCTCGCGACGGTCGCACGCCCCTTCTCGATCACCGGCTTGCCGTAGCCGTTGATCACGCCGCGCTTCAGACGGCCGCGCCAACAGTAGCGACCGGTCATCACGCCGTAGCGCGTCGGCGTGCAAACCGCGGAGGGCGTGTGCGCATCGGCAAACAGCATCCCCTCGTTGGCGAACTGGTCCAGGTGCGGCGTCGGGATCTTCGACTCCGGGTTGAGCACGCGCACGTCGCCGTAGCCCATGTCGTCCGCCATGATGAAGACGATGTTGGGTTGGGATTGCTGAATCTCAGCGACGCTTACCGGAGAGCCGTTCTCGGCTACACATCCGAACAGAAGCGTGGGGACCAACAGAGCCGCAGGCAATGCAATGCGCATGCGCTCGATGATGGTCTGGCTGAGCGCCGACGGCAAGCGTCGGGCTCAGCCTTCGGGGCACCCAACGAATCTGGGGCCCGAAGCACACCTCGAACTAGAAGCTCGAGACGCGGCTGATGACGCCGTTGCTGGTCGTCAGACCGAACGCGTTCTGGCCGTTCGGGAGGCTGTTCGGCGTCACGAGGTTGACCGACTGCGAGTAGAACTCGAAGCCAGACGGGGCACCCACCGGGACCGTGAACGACAACGACTGCGACGGCGTGAAGCCAACCATGGCTTGCGTGATGTCGAGCGTGTTGACGTAGGCGTTGCAGCCCGGCGCGCCGATGAAGCCGAGCGGGAGGCCCGGGCTCGCTTGACTGACACTGGTGATGAGCATGCCGACATAGACACCACCACCGAGCTCGATCAAGTTGTCGGTCGTGTAGGTGACCGTCGCGCCCGTTGTCGCGGTCGAAACCGGGGCACCCGTAGCGCTCAGCGACAGCGCGTCGACGTTGGCCGACGAAGCGACGAACGTGGTTTGCGCACTGATGTCCATGCCGCCATCGTCAACCGACGGGCCGGACGGCGAGAAGCCAACGAGCCAGTTTTCCGGGTTGGTCGTGGCGAGCGCGCCGAACTCGATCGAGTAGTCGCCGGTCGCGGTGTCGTACGTGAACTGAATCGTGTTCGGGTTCATCGTGTTCCAGCCCCAGACGCCGTCGTAGGTGACGGTAGCGAGGGTGCCGACTTCTTCGTAGTAGACGAGACCACTACCGGCCGCGTTCGGCTGGAGGTCAGTCCAGGCGTGCACCGCGTCGGCGCCCTGGTTCAGGAACGTCGCGATCGACGGCGTGAAGCCAACGCTGTTGCCAGCGGCGGTGGAGACCCAGCAGTTCGAGCCGAGGTGCAGGCCCATCGAGCCAGCCGGAGCTTCGGCATCGTCACCGAGCGGGATCGAAACGGCCGTCGGGCCGGGGATGAACGTGCTCGAGCCGGGGAGAACCGTCACGATGTGACCGGTACCCGGGGCACCACCAGCGCTGAGCGCCATGATCTTCATGCCCGAGAGGTCCATGCCGACCGGGTCAAGGAGCTCGTAGTACGAGTCCGAGATGTCGTAGCAACCAACGCCGTAGTTGACGTTGACCGCCGGCTCACACGAACCAACGACCGAGATGTAACCCGGGAAGGTGTGGATGAGCTGGACCGACTGGTCAGCGAGGTCAAAGCCACCGCCCGTCGGGAACTCCTCGTACATGCAGTTCGTCAGACCCATCGGGCTGGTCGAGAAGTCGACGGCGCCCGGATCAGCAATGCCGTTGCCTTCGGAGACACCCGAGCGAACCATCGGCTGGCCGGGGTTGACCGTGCCGGCAACGTTCGAGCCGTAGTAGAAGGTGACTTCGCCAGAGACGGACAGTTGCGCCTGGAACGTGAAGACCGGGACGGTGCCACCTTGCGTCGTGGCCCACCATTCGACCATGTTCTCCCACGTGATGACGAACTTGCCCGGGATCGTGTCATTGATCCAGACCTTGCCGTTGTAGTTCGGGTCGGCCCAGAGGTCCATGAACAGCGGCGCGATCCGCGGATCGTCACCAGCAGCGCCAACGAAGTAGGCGGTGTCCTGGTAGCCGTTGCCAGCGCCAGTCGCACCGTTGGACGCACCACCCGTCGTCAGGTAGGCGATACCGTTATCGCTGATGCTGATGTGCGAGTAGCTGGCTGCGTTGCCGCCCATCGGGAAGTTGAAGCCAAGAGGGGCGAGGTCGAACGTGACGTCATCGCCTTCACCGGCGACTCCGCCAGCGTTTGGTGCGGGGATACCGAAGTTCTGCTCGAAGCAGACTTGTGCGGAGGCAGCAACCGTCAGGAGAGGAACAGCGGCGAGGGAAAGAAGCAGGCGTTGCATGATGGCCTTGTTGATTCGTAAAGATGAGAGGGCGCGACGAAGCAGCTCCGTCGCATGGAACGAGGCGCACGAATTGCGCACCCAAAAAACCTTAACCAGAACTCCCGGGTCCGGCTCCCCCCCACAGGGAAGTTCTCGTCACGAACTCGCAACCGACAATCGGTGCGTTTCGTGTCATGATCTACGCATGACCGCACCATGGATCCTGCGCCCAAGTCGTACGGAAGATGACCCTGCCATCGCGGCGATCATCCATTCGGTGATGACCGAACACGGCTGTTCTGGTGACGGCTTTGCCATCCACGACGCCGAAGTTGCAGCGATGAGCAGCCACTACCGATCCGCAGACGCGCGCTATTACGTCGTGACAAAAGACAACACGGTTCACGGCGGCGCGGGCTTCGCGCGACTGGAGGGCACAACACCCGAGCAAGGCGTTTGCGAACTGCGGAAGATGTACTACCTACCTAGTGCCCGCGGTCTCGGACTCGGCCGCGCGTTGCTCGAACTGCTACTCGACGAGATGCGACTCGCGGGCTACCGCCGCTGCTACCTCGAGACCACCTCGTGGATGGACAAGGCACAGGGTCTCTACAAGACACTCGGCTTCGTCGAGCAAGCCGCCGCCGAGGGTGCAACCGGCCATCACGGCTGCGATTCGTTCTTCAGCCGCGAGCTCTGAGGCAACCGCAGGAACAACCCGTAATCCGGGTGTTCTCGATGCCACCGAAGCATCGGGATTGGCCAGTAGCACGGGCCGATTCGGGCACTAGATACAGGTAGCGGAATGCCGATAGCGACGGGTGAAGTAGGTGCCTGTCGGCACCCCTTCGCTGCATCTATGGACATCCTGCAATACGGCGCACTCGGAACCCTTTCTGGCTGGCTGGTCACCTCGATCACGGTCACGCTGATCCTGGCTCCCATCTTCGTTGGAGCCCGACTGTGGCAAGTCGCCGCACTGTGGTTTGCGACCGCTTGGACGTTCGGTTGTCCATGGTGGCTGATGGCGATCGTGTTTGCGCCGATGACCGTGCTGATCGTGCCGCCACTGCGCCGCGCGTTGATCAGTGATCGCATCCTCAGCTTCTTCAAGAAGAGCGGCTTCATGCCGGCGATCAGTGACACCGAACGTGAAGCCATCGAAGCCGGCACGGTCTGGCTCGACGGCGAACTGTTCGGCGGCCAACCAAGCTTGCAGAAGTTGGCCAACGCCGACTACCCGGATCTCACCGAGGAAGAGCGCGCGTTCCTCGACGGCCCGGTCAAGACCGTCTGTGAGATGACCAACGACTGGCAAGTCTACCAAGAGCGCGACCTGCCGAAGGAAGTCTGGGACTACCTCAAGCGCGAGCGCTTCTTCGGCCTTGCGGTCCACAAGGACTTCGGCGGCCTCGGCATGTCGGCGTCGGCCAACAGCGCCGTCGTGCAGAAGCTCGCATCGCATTCGTTGCCGCTCGCGATCACGGTCATGGTGCCGAACTCACTCGGCCCGGCCGAGCTGCTGTCGCACTACGGCACCGAAGAACAGAAGCAACACTGGTTGCCGGCGCTCGCCGACGGCAGTCAGGTGCCGTGCTTTGCGTTGACCGAACCAGGTGCGGGCTCCGACGCCGGCGCCATCAGTGCGACCGGCACCGTGTTCCGTTCGGAAGCGGGCGAACTCATGCTGCGCCTGTCGTGGAACAAGCGCTACATCACGCTTGCCGCGATCGCCGACGTTCTCGGCCTCGCGTTCCAACTGCAAGATCCGGAGAACCTGCTCGGCAAGGGACCGAAGCCGGGCATCACGTGCGCGTTGATCCCGACCGACACCGCCGGGGTTGTGCTCGGCCGCCGTCACGATCCACTTGGCGTGCCGTTCTTCAACTGCCCGACGACCGGCCGCGACGTCATCGTGCCGCTCGAAGAAGCGATCATCGGTGGCGCTGCCGGCGCCGGCCGCGGCTGGCTGATGCTGATGGAATGCCTCGCGGCAGGTCGCGGCATCTCGTTGCCGGCGACGGCGTGCGGTGGCGCCCAACTGACGGCACGCACTGTCGGCGCCTACGCGTCGGTGCGGCAACAGTTCGGCCTCGCCATCGGCAAGTTCGAAGGCATCGAAGAGCCACTCGCGCGCATCGCCGGTTCGACCTACGTGCTCGAAGCCGCGCGCCGGTTCGTCAACGGCGCTCTCGACAAGGGCCACAAGCCGGCCGTCGTGACCGCCATCGCCAAGTACACCACGACCGAGATGTGGCGGCAGACCATCAACGACGGCATGGACGTGCTTGGCGGCGCTGCGATCTCACGCGGCCCGCGCAACCTGCTCGCCAACGCCTACACCGGCACGCCGATCTGCATCACCGTCGAAGGCGCCAATATCCTGACGCGCACGCTGATGGTGTTCGGCCAAGGCGCGATTCGCTGCCATCCGTATGCGTTCAAGGAACTCGATGCGATTGGCCGCGGCGACAATGTTGCGTTCGACCACGCATTCTGGCCGCACATCGGTCACGTCATCAAGAACGGGGTGCGAACGGCCCTGCTCGGTGCGACGCGCGGCTGGTTGACGCTGACTCCGGGCAGTGCCGCGACCAAGAAGTACTGGCGCAAGCTCAACTGGGCCTCGGCCGAGTTCGCGTTGCTCGCCGACATGGCTATGGGCGCCCTCGGCGGCAACCTCAAGCGCAAGGAGAAGCTGACCGGCCGTTACGCGGACTGGTTCAGCTGGATGTTCCTCGCGAGTGCCGTGCTGCGTCGCTTCGAGGCCGAAGGCGAACGCAAGGAAGACGTCGCACTGATGCAGTGGTCGCTCGAACACGCGTTCGATCAGGTGCAGAAGGCGCGCGCCGGCATCTACCAGAACCTGCGCCTGCCGGTCATCGGCGGTGCGTTCCGTGTGCTCGGTGGCCTGATGGCTCGCCTCAACCCGATGGGCTCGCAGCCCAACGACAAGATCGGTCACAAGGCAGCTCGCACCCTGCTGCAACCGGGCGAACAACGCGACCGCATCACCGGCAACCTGCATGTGCCTGCCGACAAGACCAGCGCACTCGGCCGCCTCGAACACGCGATGAAGTTGGTGGCGGACGCCGAGCCGGTGATGAAGAAGCTGAAGGACGCAGTCAAGCAGGGTCGCCTGCCAAAGGCACGGCCGGCGCAACTGCTCGACCAGGCCGTCGAAGGTGGCATCATCAGCAAGGCCGAGCACGAACTGATGCACGAAGCGGAAGCGGCGCGCGCCGAGGCGGTTGCCGTCGATAGCTTCACGCTGTCGGAGTACCTGGCTGGCGGCAAGGTCGAAGAGCCGGTCGCCGAGTCGGAACCGCAGGCGCAGCAATAACAGCTGCTACTTGCCGCCGTTCGCAGCCGGTCGTATCACAAACGTCAGCTGCGGCCACCACTCACCGTAGTTCTTCTGCTTGAGGCCGACAGTGCTGCGGCCATCGTGCACGAGCTTGGTCATGGCGCGCGTCAGGCGCGCGACGACTGCAGGATGCTCCGCGACGACGTTCTTGGTCTCGCCAGGATCTGTTGCCAGGTCGTAGAGTTCGAACCGCGGCTCGTCACCTTTGGCCTTGGCCTTACCTTGCGCGCCACGGCCGAAAAGCAGCTTCCAACTGCCATCGCGAATCGCGAAGTAGCCGGCGGCCGAATGGTGCACAACCGGCGGCCGCGGCACCTCGCGGGTCTTGCCGCGCAGATCAGCCAGCAGACTGACACTGTCTTCGCCTGCATTCGCCGGCAAGGTCGCGCCGAGCAACTCGGCAAACGTCGCCAATAGATCCGTCTGACAGACTGTCACCGCACTGCGGCTATTGGCCTTCACCTGCGCGGGCCAACGCACCAAGAACGGCACCCGATGGCCGCCTTCGTAGAGGTCGCGTTTGCCACCGCGATACGAACCGCTCGACGCGTGACCGTACCGTTCCAGGCGATCGCGATACGTGTTCTCGGCGCCATTGTCGGCGGTGAAGATCACGATCGTATTGTCGGCGAGCTCGTGCTTGTCGAGCGCCGCCAGGATCTGGCCGACACGATGATCGGTCTCCATCATGAAATCGCCATAGAGCCCCGCCTTGCTCTTGCCGACGAACTGCTCCTGCGGGCACACCGGCTTGTGCGGCGACGTCAGCGGCAGATACAGGAAGAACGGCTTGCCGCGCTTCGCATCAACAGCGACCGAGTCGAGCCACGTCGTCGCCTCGCGCAAGAACGTCTGCAGCACTTCGGAGTCGACGAAGCCATCGGCAACCTCGAGCTTCTTGCCGCGACCAACATCGGCACGCGCGCGTTCGTATGGCGGCATGATGCGGTAGCTCAGCCGGTCGCCCTGATTCTGACCAGGCTTCTTCGCCGTCCACAGGTTGGCCGGCGCCAAAACGCGATCCTGTTTGAGATAGGTCAGGATGCCGAAGTTCATCGACGCCGGAATCCCGAAGAAGTAGTCGAAACCCCTCTCGATCGGACCATCCGTGAACGGCTTCTGCCAGTCGCGCGCACCAAGCTTGCCGTCGAACTGCAACCCGAGGTGCCACTTGCCGACCATCGCCGTGCGGTAGCCGTGCGCCCGCAAGAGCGACGCCAACGTCACGCGCCCGTTCTCGATCAGGCACGGCCCTTCGGAGCCCATTACGCCGCGCTTCAGCCGAGACCGCCAACTGTAGCGCCCGGTCAGCAGGCCATACCGCGATGGCGTGCAGACGGTGTCGCTGCAGTGACCATCCGTGAAGGTCATGCCTTCGCGCACCAACCGGTCGAGGTTCGGCGTCGCGAACTTCGCGTCCGCGTTCAACGCCGCAACGTCGCCAGAGCCTTGGTCGTCACTGTAGATGATGACGATGTTGGGCCGGTGCGCGCGCACGGCGGCGTCCTGCGCTGCAGCATCCTGGGCAGCAAGGCAACCCTGGACAGCAAGCCAGGCGACGAGGATTCGAATCAGGCCAGCCATCAGCTAGAACAGAGCCGGCTACTTCTTGGCATCGTGATCTTGCAGCCAGGCGATGGTCTCCTCGAAGTTCGAGAAGGTACGCTCTTCGCTGATGCGGTCAGGAATGATCGCAAGTCGGCGCAGCAAGTCGGCGGGCTGCTCTTGCAGGCCACTGATCATCACGGTCACGCCGCGTTCCTCGAGCACACGGATTGCTTCCTCGAGCGCGTAGGCACCCGTTTGGTCCACGAACGGTACACGCTTGAGGCGCAGGATCACGTAGTGCACATCGGGCAATTCCTGCAGGATTTGCTGGAAGGATTGTGCGAAGCCGAAGAACAACGGTCCGGTGATGCGCTTCACGTAGACGCTCTGTTCCAGCGACGCGGGAATGTGTTCGTCGGACCAATTCTCCTCGTCCTTGAACGCGCTCAAGCGTTCGAGCTCGACCCCGTCCTCGACCACGTGACTCATGCGCTTCATGAACAGGAACGTCGCCATGACCACGCCGAGACCGACGGCAGTCAGCAGGTCGAAGAACACGGTCACGAGAAGCACGACGACCATCACTGCGGCGTCGGTCCTCGGCACCTTCTTCATGTGGCGCAGACCACGGAAGTCGAGGATGCCGTACCCGACCGTGAACAGGATGCCGGCGAGCGCGGGCTTCGGAATGTGCGCCGCCAACGTGCCCAGGCCAAGCAGGACCGCCAGCAACAGCACCGAGTGGATCGCACCGGAGAGCCGCGTCTTGCCGCCGGCGTTGACGTTGACGACCGTGCGCATCGTCGCCCCTGCCCCCGGCAGGCCACCGAACGCACCGGAAATCACGTTGCCGACCCCCTGACCGATCAGCTCGCGGTTGCTGTTGTGCCGCGTCTTCGTCATGTTGTCGGCGACCACCGAAGTCAGCAGGGAGTCAATCGCGCCGAGGGCAGCCAGCGCCGTAGCGAACTTGAAGATGTCGACCCAGAGGCTGCTCGCGATTTCGCTGAAGCCGCCGAACAAAAAGGCGGGGAAGCCCTTGGGGATGTCGCCGATGACCGGAACGTCCAAGTCCAAGGCATACGTGCCCATCGAGACAGCCAACAGCGCTACGAGCGCACTCGGGACCGCTTTGGTGATCCTCGGAAACTGGTAGATGATGATGACGGTTATCGCGGTCACCGCCAGCGCCGCCAGATTGACGTTCGCGAACAACTCGCCGATGTGCGTGATCACGGGCACCGTGCCGCCCTTTGGCGACTCCAGGCCAACGGCCGGAAACAGCTGCAGCAGGATGATGATCACGCCGATCCCGCTCATGAATCCGGAGACGACCGGATACGGAATGAACTTGATCAGGGAGCCGACCCCGCTGAAGCCCATGCCGACCTGGATCAGACCCGCAAGCACGAAGGTCACCACAAGGGCGGGCAGAGCGGCTTCGTTGCTGCCCATGACCTCGGCCATGCCGATCACGGCCGCAGCCGTGACGACGGTCATCGGCCCGGTCGGGCCACTGATCTGCACGGCGGTGCCGCCGAAGATCGCGGCGAAGAAGCCGATGAAAATCGCGCCGTACAGGCCGTACGCGGCGCCTAGCCCTGACGACACCCCGAACGCCAGCGCCAGTGGCAACGCCACGATGCCAGCCGTTATCCCACCGAAGATGTCGCCCTTGAGCGTAGACTTGCCGTCCAAAGCCGTGCTTGTCACCTGGGAAGCATCGCATGACGGGCCCCTCATGCAAGGGGATCTCAGCCGCATCGAAACGGGATTCTGGCACCATTCCCGTGCCGGCGATCGGCACACCTCGATCGACCTTGATAGTTATCCACGGGACGGCACTCGAAACGGCACCGCCAGTTCGTTGTGCCCCCGTTGGCGATCGCTACGGTCTTCTGCGTGACTGACGGCATCCTTGTACACCAACAGATTCGCGACCTGATCGAACGGGGCGCCCTGACTTCCACCCCCGCGATTGCGCCAACGCAAATCCAACCGGCGTCGCTCGACCTGCGACTGTCGACGCGCGGCTATCGCGTGCGCTCGGGCTTCTTGCCTGAGAACTGTCGCGTCGCCGATCGCCTCGAGGAGATGACGCTGTATGCGTTCGACCTCGCCGATGGCGCCGTGCTCGAGAAGGGCCACTGCTACATCGTGCCGTTGCTCGAACGGATCGAAAAACCTCTCGAGCATCTGATCCGCGCCAACCCGAAGTCGTCGACCGGTCGCCTCGATCTGTTCACGCGATTGCTCGCCGACAACTGCGGCCGCTTCGAAACGGTGCCGCCCGGCTACACCGGCCCGCTGTATCTCGAGATCGTGCCGCGCAGCTTCCCCGTCAAGGTGAAGACCGGTTTGTCGCTGTGCCAGATCCGTTTCTCGGATGGGCAAGCTTCGCTGACTGACGATGAGTTGCGCGCCGAGCACGAACGCGAGCCACTGCTGTTCGACGATCGCGGTGAACCACTCGCCGCCGACAAGCTGCGCCTCGACAACGGCCTGATGATGGGTATCGCCACGATGCGCGACTCGGACATCCAAGGCCCGATCGGCTACGTCGCCAAGCGTTACACCGAGATCATCGACATGGCCGAAGAGAACGGCCACGACGCCGACGCGTTCTTCGAGCCCCTGCAAGAACCGAAGGGCGGCCGCCTGATCGTCGAGCCCGAGGAGTTCTACATCTTCGCCAGCAAGGAACGCATCCGCATCCCCGCGCACCTCGCCGCGGAGATGTGTGCCTATGACGTCGGCATCGGCGAACTGCGCACCAACTACGCCGGCTTCTTCGACAACGGCTTCGGCGGCGAGAAGGGCACGCGTGCCGTTCTGGAAGTGCGGCCGCACGACGTGCCGTTCTTGCTCGAAGACGGCCAGGTGTTCTTCAAGCTCGAGTTCTACAAGACGCAAGAACCGCCGGAAGTCGTGTACGGTGACAACCGTCTGAGTTCGCACTATCAAGGCCAGGCCCTGAAGCTCAGCAAGCACTTCCGCCCCACCTGAGTTCCCCACCTGCTGGGCAGGCCGACCACAAGGCATGTTCGCTCCCGGAGCCAAACACCACAAAGCGGCGCTCGCGCTGGATGATCTGGCTTCGGCACTCGACGCCGGTCTGCCGATCGAATCCCTCGGTGGCAACGTCGATCTCGAAGATCACGTGCTGCTCGATCTCGCGTGGCAGCGCGGGATCACGCTGACCGCAAGCGAGAAGATCGTTCTCGAAGCGGCCTGGAAGAGCGGCAACGCGGGCAAAGCTCTCCGCGGCCGTGCGGCAGACCGCCGCCGTCAGGCCGAGTTCTACGAGGAGATCTGGGCCGGGCTGCGCTACCCGGTGATCCTGCTTTGCATGCTGCCGGTCGTAGCGGTCGCAACGTACGCCGTCATCGGGCCGGATTTCGCGATCGCACTGGCCATCGCCTACGGCATTCTCGCCATCGTCTATCTGATCATGGCTCGCAAGCTTGGCCGGGGCGACGCTAACCTCGAGCGCTTCCCGATCATCGGCAGCTTGCTCGAAGACGTGCGCGAACTGCCATACCTCGAATCACTGCACGCCCAGTACGGCGCCGGGGTCCCGATCGTCGAAGCCCACGGCGCCGCGATCCGTTCGGTCAAGATGCGCGCGCTGCGCGAACGACTCGGCCAGACCCAACAGTATCTCAGCGAAGGCATCGAACTGCGCGAGGCGCTGCACCGCAGCGGCGCGCTCTGCCAGGAAACGCGCTCGCTGCTGGCGACGGGCGAACAGGCCGGCCAGCTCGAAGATGCGCTGGAGCGTGCACTTACGCGCCGTCGCGAAGTTGCCGGCCGCAAGATGGCGACCGCCGCCCGCCGCATCGGCCAGATCGCGTATGCTCTGGCAGTCGTCGCCATCGTCTACGTCGTGTTCAAGTTCTACAGCAGCTACTTCGCGATGATGGGTCTCTAACAGATGGTTACTTGAGGAGTTGAGGTTCTGAGCGCTCCCGACAATCCGCATAAGCAGCGCCTTACGGCCGAGGCAAGTGATGGGTCCAACGACCAGATCATGGACCTCAGCTTGGGCAACAAACCGAAACCCAGCAGCCTCAGCGACCAGGAGCAACACTGGTTGGCCCGCTGCAAGGACGGCGATCAGTCGGCATTCCAGCACCTGCTGCGGCCGCACCTGACCGGCCTTCTGTCACTCGCCCGCCGCTACTGCCGCGACCCCCACTGGGCTGAGGACCTCGTCCAGGAGACGCTCGTCCGCGCCTTCAAGGGTCTGCCGGGCTTCCGCGGCGAGTCGGCCTTGCGCACCTGGCTCTACCGCATCCTCGTTCGCCTCGCATGCGAACCGCAGCGCTGGCAGCGCGCGATGCCCGCCGAATCGATCGGCGAGATGGATGTGCCCGACACCTACGACGGCAACCTTGCCGAGCAGGACGCGATTGCCCGCGAACTGCAAGACCGCCTCGACGAGGCGATGGAACGCCTGACCGACCGCCAGCGCACCGCCCTGCATCTGCGCGCCGTCGAAGGCATGGACTACAAGGGCATCAGTGCCGTGCTCGCGTGCAGTTCGACTGCCGCTCGCATGCACGTGCTCGAAGCGCGCCGCAAGGTGCTCGCACGGGTCAAGGAGCACCTGGACTCGTGAGCACGTTCCGACACGATGCCCAACACGATGCGCTGCCGCCGTGCGCCCGCACCGACGCGGTGTTGGCGGTGCACCTCGACGGCGACCCCGCAAGTGGGCGCGAGTCCCGCGATCGGGAGCAGTGTGGCCGGGAGCAATGTGGCTACGGGTTCGTCTCCGACGACTCGTTGCACGACCACTTGCGCGATTGTCCGACGTGCCAACAAGCGCTGCACCGCGCTCGCCGCCTCGATGCCGTGCTGGCTTCGACCTCCGGCCGCTGCGTAGTCGATCACGCCGTCGCGCACGGTGGTTCGGTTGACGACCTCGCCGATCGTTTGTTTGGTCGTGCCATCGCCGCCGCGTCGTTGGAGCCGAGCGCAGACGAACCAACCGTCGCCACATCCCCTGACGCGACCGCCATCCCAACTGCTTCGCACGGCACCTGGATCGCGGCACTGAGTGTCGCCGCTGCGTGCCTGGCAACGTGGCTGTGCTTCCGTTCCGTCGAGCCCGTTGCGAAGAAGACGCCCGCACCACGCGAGCAACAACTGGCCAACGAGGACAACATCGAGCCGGCGCCGGCCCTGCAACCAGAGGAAACCGGACCAGAGCAGACCGGACCAGAGCCAAAACCAGAGTCGGCGCAGGAGTTCTCGCTCCCGCCGTCGATGGCGCAGCGCATGCACGCAGCGCGCAGCCGTGAGCTGCCCAACCAGCGCACGTCGGCGCCCGACGAACTGGCTGTGCGCGTCGCCGCTCGCAACCTGAGCGTGCCCGAACGCCTGGCGGCTGCACGCCGCCTGATCGCAGCGACGCGGACCGGCTCGATGGATGCGCGCAACGCGACGAAGCAACTGCTTGGCGCCCTCGCCAGCTGCGGCGACGTCAGCAACCACGAGCTGACGGTGCACGACCAGCTGCTCGAGATGCTGCGCAACAACCACTCGTTCTTGCTGCGCATCGAACAACGCATCGTCGCCGCGCTCGAGTTGCGCGACTTCGAAGACGCCACGATGGAGATGTTCGGCGCAATCGTCGTCGCGGCACGCATCGGTGACGACCGCCTCGACAACATGCTGCGCCGCACGCTGCGTCGTCATGATGGCGCCGGCGAGGTGATCACGAGTGCGCTGCGCTGCGGCGTGCGCATGCACGGCGCCGGCAAGTTGTTGCTCGCTTGCTGGCAGGACAAGGTCGCGACCGGCAGCCAACGCAACACGGCGCTGTGGGCCGAGTATTGGTTCCGCGGCCAGGCAGCGACGAGCTTCGCCGAACTCGCGGAACTGCGCCAACAGAGCCGTTCGAATGCCGGCCGCGTGCGCTGCTGCCTGGCGATGGGCTGTGCCGCAGACGCCACCACCGTGCCGCCCCTCCTTCAGGCACTCAAGTCACCACGACGCGACGAGCGCACGGCCGCCGCCTGCGGCATCTCGATGCTGCCGCACCGTGTGTTGGCCAAGCTACTGCCGATGGCCAAGGTGCAGAGCGCTTCGTTGCTACGAGCGGCGTTGGCTCGCGCTGGACTTCGCCAGACGGACGCCTGGCTCCAACATCTTGCCCTGAGCAAGCCGCAACTACAGCTCCTGCGAACGGGCCCGATGCGCCGCTTCCCCGAAGTGGTCGCCTGGTTCCGCAACGCGCCTCCGATCGCCGACTGACGCCCCCCGTCACGGCCACGAACTTCTTCGCCGCTCCCGGCGCCACGTCTACCCAACTGTCTCGATCCAATCATGCTGACCACAGTATTCCCGGTGCTTCTCGCGCTCAGCGCTCCCCAGCAACCGCCGCCGCAAGCGAGCACCGCCGAACTTCTGCCGCTGCAACACATCTGCAGCGAAGACCAGGAACGACGTTCGTTGCCATGGGGTTCGCTGATGCGCTTTGCGCCGGATGACCTGCATGCCGACTTCGTCTTTGGTTCGACCGGCGGCGGCGGCATCTCGCCGGATTCCGTCGTCGAAACGCTCTACGGCTTCATGCCGGAAGCGATCGACGAAGAGCGCCTGTTCTTGCAGACGATCGATCGCAACCTGCTGGCCGTCGGGGACGCCAAGCTCGTCGAACGGGTGCGCAGCCTGATCACGGAAGCCAGCGGCATCCTGGCTCGGCCCGTGCAGATCGAACTGGCGGTGTGGGACGCGACCGTTGTCGACGCGCCCAAGGCGACCCTCGATGCCGATGCCTACGCGGCGTTCGTTGCCAACCGCAGCCCGCTGTGGCGCGCAACGAGCACGAGCAACGCCGGCCAGGCCGTGTCGATGGAGCACATGACGTGGAGTCGTTACGTGCGCAGTATCGAAGTCGAAGTCGCGCAGAAAAAGACGATGTCGCGACCGGCGACCGATCGCTTCGGCGAAGGCGGCAGCGCCACGGTGCGCGCGTTCTCGCTGGTTGGCACCGATGACTTCGCCGTGCACATGCAGTTTGCCGTCGCCGCACGCAGTGGCGTCAAGGGCACGCTGCAGACCGGCCTGCCCGGTGCCGCGGATATCGAACTGCCCCAACTCAACAGCTACTTCGGCACGTGCTCCGGCCGCATCCCGAACGGCGGCGCGCTCGCGGCAACGATGCGCGGCAACAGCCTCGGCGGCGGCCAGATCACCGTCACGTTGCGGGTCACCAGCAGCGGTGGTGCGACGCAGATGAGTGACGACGAAGCCGCCCTCTGGCCGATTGGCGCCCTGTATGGCGACGGCCTCGCCTTCTCCGCCGACCTGCCGAACGTGCATCACGAACACGCCGAGCGCGAGTTCGACGAAGCAAGCGTCTACGGCCGCATCCCACGCGACAACCTGCACGAGTTGATCAGCAGCACGTTGGCCGCGACCGACGATGAACGCGAACACGAGATCCACGTTGGCGGTGGCTACCTGTTCGTGCGCAGCAGCAAGAAGGGCATCCAACGAGCCGAGCAACTGCTCGTGGCCTTGCAAGAGCGCATGATCCAGAACGTCGAAGTCCGCCACCGCGCGGACCTGCAACCCAGTGCCGACGTCACCTTGCCGACCGACGGCACGCTGCTGCACGCGTTGACCATTCCGACGCTGCTCGGCCGCGAAGCCTCGGTCTACCGACTGCGCGAGAGCAACATCGTCACCAACGTCAACATCGAGATCGCCTCCGAAGCTGGCATCCTGGCACCGAGCATCAAGCTGCTGCAATCCGGCACCTGGCTGCGCGCGCGCGTTGTGCCGTTGGGCAAGTCTCTGCACGCCAGCATGGACCTGCTCAGTGCGATGGCACCCGTCCCTGCAATTCGCAGTGTCATGCCTGGCGGCGGTGTGCTCATGCAGGCCCAGGTTGCGTCATCACGCAATGACCATGATGGCATCGTCACAGCGGGGCACGCAATCCCCCATGGCGACGGGCCGCGCGTAACGATCGATGGCCGGCAATTCAAGTCGACGATGGCGACTTCTTTTGTCCGCTAAGTCAACCCCTACCGGATGACCGGGGGCTTGGCGCGGGGCACTCGATGATGCCCCGTGACCAAGCCGGGTATAGTCGCTAGAACTAATCAGATGCGACTAGGCCTGACACAATCTCTGCGGACAGAACAGCGACTGATCCAGTCGCCGCAGATGATTCAGGCAATGCAGGTCCTGCAGCTGCCGCTCATCGACCTGAAGGACCAGGTCGAACAAGAACTGCAGGAGAACGTCTTCCTCGAACGACAGGAGGACGCCGATCGTTCGGAGAACACTACGGGCGAAGGCGAATCCACGCAGTCCGATGATGGTTACGAAGATCGCCTGCACCGCGAGTTCTCGGCGGAGATCGATCAACTCGAGGCCCGTTCCGAGCCCAACTGGCGCCAGACAGGTTCCGGTAGTCACTCGGCCGACGACGAAGACAAGAAGTTCGAGGCGCTGCAGAACACGCCCGGTCGCAGCACGTCGCTGTCCGAATACCTGATGATGCAGGTACGCACGCAGGAGTCGGACCCGGAACTACTCGCCGTCATCGAGCACATTGTCTTCTCGCTCGACGAAGACGGCCGCCTGTCCGAGACCGCCGAGTCGATCTCGCAACAGTTGTCGGTGCCGGTGCCGCTCGCCGAAGAAGCGATCGAAATCGTGCGCGACCTCGAGCCAATCGGAGTCGGCGCCCGCGATTTGGGCGACTGCCTGATGATGCAGCTCGATCACATGCAGTTCGTGCGGCCACTGACGCGCCGCATCGTCGAGGATCATCTCGACGACCTCGCGATGAACAAGCTGCCCAAGATCGCCAAGCAGACGGGCGCGAGCATCGAAGACATCAAGGAGAGCTGGGAGTTCTTGCGCTTCTCGTGCAAGCCGCACCCGGGTTCCGAGTTCGGCGCCGACAAGACGGCTGGCGTCACCCCGGACGTCGTCATCGACGAAATCGACGGCCGCTACGAGGTCAAGTCGCAGCGCGGCTCGCTGCCCGACCTCGCGATCTCCCCGGTCTATCGCAACCTGCTACAAGAGGCGCGCAACGACCCGAAGGTCTACGAGTACCTCCGCAAGAAGATCGAAGCCGCCAAGTGGTTCATCGAAGCGGTGCACCAACGCCAGAACACCATCGAACGAGTCGCCACCGAGATCGTGCGTCGCCAGGAAGGCTTCCTGCGCCACGGCGTGCAGCAGCTCAAGCCGATGAAGATGCAGGACATCGCCGACGCCGTCGGCGTGCACATCTCGACGATCAGTCGCGCCACGTCCGGCAAGTACATCCAGACGCCGCAAGGCATCTTCGACATGAAGCGCTTCTTCAGCAGCGGCACCATGTCGGACGACGGCGCCATGGTCAGCCAGCAAGCGGTCAAGGACACGCTGCGTCAAATCGTCGATGCCGAAGACAAGGATCAGCCGTTCTCGGACGACCAGTTGGTCGAAGCGCTCGGCGAACGCGGCATCCACATTGCCCGTCGCACGGTCACCAAGTACCGCAAGGCACTGGGGATCGAATCAAGCTCGCGCCGGCGTCACTTCTAGCGGGCCTTCACGACCATCAGCGACACGTCGTCTTCGTGTTGCTCACAGCCGGTGAAGTCGGCGAGCTCCTTCAGCGTCGCGTCGAGAATGTCCTGTGCTGTGCCGTCCTTGGCGTGCTTGCACAGAAGCGCTTCGAGGCGCTCCTCGCCGAACATCTCGAGGTCCTGGTCCGTCGCTTCCGTGATGCCATCCGTGTAGAGCAGCAGCACATCGCCGGAACGGACATCGCTATCGTAGCCCTCGTATTCGATCTCACCCATGAAGCCGAGTGGCGGGCCATGCGATTCGATCTGCTCGATCTTGCCGGTGGCGCTGCGGTAGACCATCGTCGGGTTGTGACCCGCGCTGCTCACCGACAGGTTGTTGGTGTCGGGTTCGATTCGCATCAGCACGGCCGTGATGAACATCCCGGTCGGGCCAACTTCGTGGACGATCTCGTTGTTGAGCGAAGCAGCGAGTTCCGACGGCTCAAGCCAAGCCGCGTTGCCGCGGTAATTGGCTCGGAACGACGTCATCAGGAGCGCCGAGTTGATGCCGTGACCAGAAGCGTCCGCGACGATCGCGTAGATGTCGCCAAGGTCCGACGTCAAGAAGTCGACGTAGTCGCCACCGATGCTCTTCGCAGAGATCGAGTGCCAGGCAAACTCGTAGGCGTCGCTCGGCGGCGCTTCGCTCGGCACCAGACGCTTCTGGATCGTCTCGGCAATCTGCAGTTCGCGCTCGATGGAGACGCTGTTCTCCTTGGTCTTCTCGAGACTCAGGCGGTGCAGCAACGCCGCCGCCAGGCGACCGAAGCTCTGCAGTCGGCTGATCGACTCGCTGACGTGGCCGTTCTCCCCCTTCGGATTGAACAGCACACAGACCCCAGCTTGCACGCCGTGGTAGCGCAACGGCAGAATCACGACTTCTTGCAGCACGGCAGGTGCGCAGTCCGCCGCGAGACCGGCGATCGTGCCGTCCTCTTCGCGGGTCACGATCTGCGCGCTGCTCTCCATCAGACAGTCCGGCCACTTGCCACCGTCCGCGGTCTGGAACGACGCGAGCAACTGGTCCGGCATGCCGAGCGCTTGCTGCAGCACGAGTTCGGACTTGCTGTTGCCAACTTCCTCGAGCACATACAGAGCCCCGGCGGCCGCATCGACCATGTTGCTGGCAAGCGCCAACACCCGCGCGGTCACCGCGTCCGGATCCAGTTCCTGGAAGAGCACGATGCCTTCTTCCAGCGCCTGCAGGGTTGCGCAGTATTCGGTGCTGGCGTCGCGAGCTTCGCAGTTGAGCGCCAGGTTGACCAGCGCCGCCGCGACATGCGTCAACGTCTCGTCCAGTACCTCACGCGCCTTGTCCGACGGCGCGGCTGACAGCCACAGATCGCCCAACGTGTTGCCGCGGAAGGCAAACGACAGTCGCTGTTCGTCGGGCACGTTCCACGCGTCACGCGTGACGGTGTCGTGCACGGTCAACGGCACATCATCGCCGAGGACGAAGCGAACCGAGTATTCGCCAGCGTCGTCCTCGTTGAGGCAGAACGCGGCATCGACACCGGGCAACAGGTTGGCGAGCCCGGCAGCAAACGCCCGTTCGAGGTCTTCTTGTGACCGGCACGCGTGCAGCGCCACCAGTGACTCGGCAGTGCCCCACGGGATTTGCGTTGCTGCAGCTGTCACGAGATCAGGCGCTCAGGTTCCCCAAGGCAGCGACGGCCTCTTCCATCGTGGCGGCAACTTCATCACGAAGGGCCGCCCAAGAATCGTCGTCGAGGCCAATGGCTTCGAGGTCCTCAGGGCGCACCGCGTTGAGCGGCGCCCGTTCGGGCAAGTAACCAGTGCCGAGTTCATGGGCGACCGAGTCGGCGATGCGAACGCAGGCGATGCCTTGCGAGTCCGCCTCGCTGGGCTCGGTGTCATGATGGCCCTTGATCGCATGCTGGATCTCGTCGGCCAGGTTCCACTTCGCGGCGACCAGCGCGCCCGCCTCCGTGTGATCGAGGCCAACGGTTTCCCGTTCGTATTCGGCGATCGACTGCTCGGTCGTCACCGACGGCGCTTCTTGCACGTAGCCAACAAGCAGCAGCTTGCCGATGTCATGCAACAGCCCGCCGACGAACAACTGCTCGCAGTCGTCGGCCGACATCTTGGCGTGGCGTGCGAGCAAACGAGAACCGGCGGCGACACAGACGGCATGCAGCCACAGGCCCTTGGGCTCATGGCCATACCAGCCGAAGTCGCGTTGGAGGAACTTGGCCGTGCTCGTCGCAAGCACAAGGCTGCGAACTCCACGGAAGCCGAGCACCATCACCGCTTCCCGGATGGTGCGAATGCTGCGGTTCAGTCCGTAGAAAGGACTGTTGACCATGGCGAGCATCTTGGCGACGAGCACCTGGTCATTTTGAAGAAGGACCTCTAGATCCTCGGGCTCAGTTTCCTGTTTGTTCAGGATGCCCAAGAGCCGCGCTACCAAGTCCGGTAGCGGCGGGATCAGGTCGCTCTTCAGCAAGATCTCACGGCGAGTCTTCTCTTGCTTAGCGAGTTGGTTGAGTGACGATTGGGTCATGGTTGGTGACTAGTTGAGCCTGTGCGAGGACTCACTGTCCTCTTCGACTCAGACACTCCACTTACTTGACGATCGCGGCAGCATTCTGCGCAATTTGCTCAAGCGGCCAATACCATGGCTAGCAGACGCGGAACGGCCCTTAAACATTTGTTCGCAAGGTGCCTCCCCACCCGCGGGTCATGACCTAGGGCAGATGACCGCTGCAAGTGCATAAAGGGGTAGGCACCAACGGTCGATAGGGCCCGTATGTCGTTTGCATGCCAGCCGGATCAATGTCCTACCGCCAAGGGAGCTATGCGACCCCGGAAGCGGCGACTCCGGCCGGGAGCTCGCTTCGCCGTCGACGCGATGCTCGGCGCGATGCTGATGATCACGGTGCACCTGTTCGTCATCCAGGTCTCGATCGTGCGCGGCAACTCCATGGAGCCCGCCCTGCACGACGGGGACCGCCTGGTGGTCGACCGCGTCACCTATAACCTGTCGAGCGTCGGCCGCGGCGATGTGGTCGTCCTGCGGTATCCTCGCGATCCGGACGTCGACTTCGTCAAGCGCGTCGTCGGGGTACCCGGCGACCGCATCGCCATGCGAGCCGGGGTCCTGTTCGTCAACGGCAAGGCCGCCGACGATTACGGCTGCATCACCGACAAAGAGAACATGGACGAGTTGATCGTTCCGAAGCGCGAGTTCTTCGTGCTCGGCGACAACCGCCCGATCAGTTGCGACTCGCGCGAGTTCGGCCTGGTCGCGGAGCACCTGCTGAAGGGCCGCGTCCGGATGCGCTTCTGGCCGCTCGCGACGGCGTCGGTGTTCTAGACAGAAAGCTGTCCACTCCCGGCGGTTGCAGCCACGGTCTCTTCTTCGAGGTTGCGCAAGTCGACGGCGTGCGCATCGTCGGCGTCACTGGCAGTGCCGCCGACGGCACGCCGCAGGCCAGCTCCATCACGTCCGATAACGGTCCCCAAAAACCAAACAAGGCCCGCACTTATGCGAGCCCAGCTTGCGAGCACTGAGCTGCGTCGCATCGCGACGTCAGCTCCAGTGGGCGGCCAAGCCGCCAATTCTCACTAGTAGCGGTAGTGGTTGGGCTTGTACGGCCCTTCGACCGCAATGCCGAGATACTTCGACTGACGCTTGGTCAGCTTCGTCAGGTTCGCACCCAACTTCTTCAGGTGCAGACGAGCAACCTTCTCATCGAGGTGCTTCGGCAGCGTGTAGACGCAGTTGTCGTACTTCTTGTAGCTCTGGAACAACTCGATCTGCGCAATCACCTGGTTGGTGAAGCTGTTCGACATCACGAAGCTCGGGTGGCCCGTCGCGCAACCGAGGTTGAGCAGGCGGCCTTCCGCGAGAACGATCACGCCGTGGCCATCCGGGAAGATGTAGCGGTCGGTCTGCGGCTTGATGTTGTCGTGCTTGATGCCCTTGACCTTCATCAGGCCGGCCATGTCGATCTCGTTGTCGAAGTGACCGATGTTGCCGACGATGGCGTTGTTCTTCATCTTCGCCATGTGCGCGGCGGTGATGACGTTCTCGTTGCCGGTCGTCGTGATGAAGATGTCAGCCTCCCCAATGACGTCTTCAACGGTCTTGACCTCGTAGCCTTCCATCAGCGCTTGCAGCGCGCAGATCGGATCGATCTCGGTGACCACAACGCGGCAACCTTGACCCTTGAGCGATTGCGCCGAGCCCTTGCCGACGTCGCCGTAACCGCAGACAACGGCCATCTTGCCCGAGAGCATGACGTCGGTCGCGCGCATGATGCCGTCGACGAGCGAGTGACGGCAGCCGTAGACGTTGTCGAACTTCGACTTCGTCACGCTGTCGTTCACGTTCATCGCCGGGAACGGCAGGCTGCCTTCGTTCTGCAGCTGGTAGAGGCGGTGCACACCGGTCGTCGTCTCTTCGCTGACGCCGCGGATGCCGGGGAGCATCTTGCTCCACTTCTTGCCGTCTTCCTTGATCGACTTGCGCAGGATCTTGACCAGCTCGACCATGTCTTCGCTGTCCGACGCCTTCGTCTTCGGGACGCCACTCTTGGCCTTCTCCCACTCGGCACCCTTCATGACCATCATCGTGGCGTCGCCGCCATCGTCGAGGATCATGTTCGGGCCGTCTTGGCCGGGCCACGTGAGCGCTTGCTCGGTGCACCACCAGTACTCTTCGAGGGTCTCACCCTTCCAGGCGAAGACCGGTACGCCGGTCGGCTTCTCGGGCGTGCCCTTCGGGCCAACGGCGATCGCAGCAGCGGCGTGATCCTGCGTGCTGAAGATGTTGCACGAAGCCCAACGAACGTCGGCGCCGAGCTCAACCAGCGTCTCGATCAAGACCGCGGTCTGGATCGTCATGTGCAGCGAGCCGGTGATGCGCGCGCCCTTGAGCGGTTGCTTCTTCTTGTACTCACTGCGGATCGACATCAGGCCGGGCATCTCGACCTCGGCCAGCTTCATTTCCTTGCGGCCAAAGGCGGCAAGGCTGAGGTCGGCGACCTTGTAGTCGTTCTCGGTCAGCACGGTCTTCTTGGCCTTCGCCTTGGTCTTGGCCTTCGCCTTTGCCGGCTTGCTGGCCTTACGCGTCTTGGGAGCGTTGGTAGTAGTCATCGTTGTTCTTCACTCGTTGGAAAACAGGAAAGGAAAGTCACTAGGTCGCAGCGTCAGCTGGCTTGCTGCCGCGCACGACGAACATGGAGAACTCCGCGCGCGCCCCATCGGGCGCAGTCACGCAGTAACGATCGGTCAGCGGTTGGCTGACGAGATCACGGAAGCCAGCGCGCATCAGCGAGCTGACCACTTGTTCTGGTTTGAGGCCGAGGCGCAAATCACCCATGCGCTCGCGCATCCAATCCGACTCGTGTGGCACGAGGTCGGAGACGACCACGCAGCCGCCGGGCTTGACGACACGATGCACTTCGCGCGCCGCAGCATCGTGATCGGCGAGGTGGTGCCAGACGAGATTGGCGAATGCTGCGTCGAGCTCATCGGCAGCGAACGGCAACGCATCAAGCTCACCTTGACGGAACTCCGCCGCCGGAACATTCGCGCGCGCCTTTGCGAGCATTCCCTCACTGTGGTCAACCCCTAGGACGTGCACGCTGCGCTCGGCCAGCCAACCGGCGAGGAAGCCGGCACCGCAACCGAGGTCGGCGACGCACGGCCCCGACGGCCATGCTTGCGCAACGATCTCGGCGCGCAACGTGCCGACGGCGAACTCCTGGCCGACACTGTGCCATTGCTCGGCGAGACGGTCGTGGGCTTCACGGCTCGTCTGGCGACGGCGATCCAAGACCGCCTGCAGTGCCGACAGGTCTTGTTGGCCTTCGTCACTATCGAGGTAAGGCTCCACCGTCGCCTCGAACAACGACGGCGTCAGCGGTCCGGTCACGCTCGGCTCGACCAGCGAGTGGAAGCTCCACGTGCCTTCGCGGCGGTCGCGCACAACGCCAGCCCGCTTGAGCAACGACAGGTGGTTGCTGACCCGACTCTGCTGCAGGCCGGTGATCGAGACCATCTCCTGAACGACCAGCTCCGAGCGCGCCAGCATCGAGCACAGGCGCAGGCGCAGCGGATCCGACAGCAGCTTGAGCGTCGCTTGCAGGCTGTCCAGGGTCGTCGTCATCGGCTGCATCACCATATCAGAACATCGTGATATTCCAATGCAGACTGGAACGGAGGAGAGAAAATCCTGCCCCTGAAGCCAGGTCCGGGCATCCCCCGATTGCGACGGGCCGCTGCCACCGTCATCGTGCCTGCCCATGAACTACACGCGCCACACCGCCCTTCTCGCCCTCCTGCTGCTGACCACGTCGTGCGAAATGCTCGGCAACGCCGCCAAGAGCATCAACGTCAACGCCCTGCTCGCCGGCATCACCGACGCTGCTACCGCACAAGACGCCAAACCGGCCCTCGACGCGGCTGTTGCGCAATTGACGGTCGCCGTGCAAGGCGCCAAGTCGGAAGCTGCCAATGCCGAGGGCGAAGGCGAGGACATGGTCACGTCCGTGCTCGCGCAGTTCGGCGTCTCGGGTGAGACCGCCGGCACGGTCAACACATTGCTCGAGAACCCTGCCGTTGCCGGCGTGCTCGGAAGCACGCTCGAGCAACTGATGGGTTTGATCACGGGCTGACGGTTGCGCCCGAAGGGGGCAATCCAAGCAGTGCCAATCCGGGCAGTGCTAGACGCGCCCTGGATCGGGACACTAGGATCCCCGGCCAAATCTCCGGAGATCCAACAAGAGTGTCCAACGCAAGCTTCCAAGTTCCCGTCGCCAAAAACGAGCCCATCAAGTCCTACGCCCCCGGCAGCGCCGAACGCGCTTCGCTGAAGGCGGCCCTCGACCAGATGGCCACCGAGACCGTCGAGGTCCCGATGATCATCGGCGGCAAGGAGGTCACGTCGGGCAACACCGGCAAGATCGTCATGCCGCACGATCACGGCCACGTGCTCGGTTCCTACCACCAAGGGGATGCGGGTTCGGTCGATGCCGCCGCCAAGGCGTGCAAAGCCGCCGAACGGGAATGGCAGGCGACACCGTGGGAGCACCGCGCCGCCATCTTCCTGAAGGCCGCCGACCTGCTCGCTGGTCCGTGGCGCGACAAGATCAACGCCGCGACGATGCTCGGCCAGAGCAAGAACGCCTACCAATCCGAGATCGATGCCGCGTGCGAGCTCATCGACTTCTGGCGCTACAACGTGCAATTCATGCGCGAGCTCTACACCGAACAACCGGAGAGCTCGCCGGGTTGCTGGAACCGCATCGAACAACGCGGCCTCGAAGGCTTCATCTTCGCCGTGACGCCGTTCAACTTCTCGTCGATCGCCGGCAACCTGCCGACGGCGCCCGCACTGATGGGCACGACCGCGCTGTGGAAGCCTGCGTCCACCGCCGTGCTCTCCGGCTACTGGATCATGAAGCTGCTCGAAGAAGCCGGCCTGCCGAAGGGCGTCGTCAACTTCGTGCCGGGCAGTGGCGGCAAGATCGGCACGCCCGCGATCGCGCACCCCGACCTCGCCGGCGTGCACTTCACCGGTTCGACCGGCGTGTTCCAAGGCATGTGGAAGTCGATCGGTGAGAACATCGACAACTACAAGTGCTACCCGCGCATCGTCGGCGAAACCGGCGGCAAGGACTTCATCTTTGCGCACAGCTCGGCCGACATCGAAGCGCTCGTCACGGCAACCGTGCGCGGCGCCTACGAATACCAGGGCCAGAAGTGCTCGGCCGCGAGCCGCGCCTACATCCCCAAGTCGATCTGGCCCGAATACCAGGAACGCCTCACAGCCGAGATCGCGAAGATCAAGATGGGCGACCCGCGCGACTTCCGCAACTTCATGAACGCGGTCATCGACGAGCGCGCGTTCGACACGATCGCCTCCTACATCACGCACGCGAAGGAATCGAGCGACGCCAAGATCCTCACCGGTGGCGGCTGCGACAAGTCGAAGGGTTACTTCATCGAGCCAACGGTCATCACCACCACCAACCCGAACTTCAAGTCGCTCTGCGAAGAGATCTTCGGCCCGGTGCTGACCATCCACGTCTACGACGACAAGGACCTGGACGCGACACTCGAGTCGTGCGACACGGCGTCGGCCTACGCGCTGACCGGCGCGATCTGGTCGCAAGACCGTTACGCCGCGATCAAGATGGCGCAGCGCCTCGAGCACTCGGCCGGCAACTTCTACATCAACGACAAGCCGACCGGCGCCGTCGTTGGCCAGCAGCCGTTCGGTGGTGGTCGCGCCTCGGGCACCAACGACAAGGCGGGCTCCAAGCTCAACCTGATGAAGTGGTGCTCGGCCCGCACGATCAAGGAGACATTCGTTCCGGCGAAGGACTGGAGCTACCCGTTCATGGGCGCTGAGTAGGCACGCACGCGCATCGGTGTATGGTTTGGGTTCACCCCCAAACCAGACCCCTCCATGCGCATCCCAACCCTGCTCGCCACCCTGGGACTCACAATCCTGGCCCTTGCTGGCTCGCTCGCCGCTCAAGTCCCCTACGGCTACCTCGTCGTCGCCCAGACCAACACCGCGCCCGACGGCTTCCGCATCGTCAACCCGACGACCGGCGACGCCACCGACATCAGTGAACCGGCTGGCAACTGGCTCGGCGGCGCCTCGTGCATCGCGATCAACGAAGCCACCTCGAACTCGATCATCACCAGCGCCGGTGGATCGTTCGGTGGCGCGCCCGTCTGGGACATCCCGCTGACGGACAACTTCTACTACTACGCCCAGCTCTCCGGCGCGGCGCTGCCGATGTTCGGGAGCTTGGAGCGCATGTATGCGACGCCGAACGAGATCCTGTTCACGTTGAGTTCGGTCTCCGATGGCGTCTACACCATGCCATCGATCCCGGGCATCCCGACGCTGCTGACGGGACTGACCGACGCCACCGACATCGCGGTCATCAACGGTACGGCCTACGTCAACAGCTACTCGCCCGGCCAAGCGAGCACGATCGTCGCGATCGATCTGACGACCAACGCAGTCACGACGCTCGGCACCGGCTACGCGACGATCCGTTCGCTCGGCACGGTGGGCAGCACGACGCTGCTCGCCGGTCGCCAGGACGGCAACATCGACTTTATCGATACGACCACCGGCGCAGCCAGCTCGTTCATGACGACGGGCCTCGGTGAGATCCTTGCGATCGTCGACGACGGCAACGGCAACACCTACGTGGCGACGACCACCGGCTCGGTCTACGCCTCGCCCAACTTCGTGACGCCGATCTACGTCTCGCCCCACCAACTGACCGACATCGACGTCGGCCGCGTCGATCAGGCCACACAGCTGATCTACGGTTCGGGTTGCGGCGCCAGCGGCGCAGCTCCCGACGTCGCGACGACGCCCGGCCCGGCGCTCGGCACGACCTACTCGATGCAGATGACCGGCGCGCAACCGTCCTCCCTCGGCGGCGTCGTGCTCGGCTACGACCGCGACGACGTCGACCTGACGGGCATCGGCCTGCCGGGTTGTGCGCTGCTCGCGCAGTTCATCATCATCGATGCGGTCCTCGTCGACGCCAGCGGCAACGGCACGACCAACCTACCGATCCCGTCGACACCCGCCCTGGCCGGCACCAACCTCAACTCGCAGTTCTTCGTGCTTGAGGCCGCCGGCGGCATCGCATTGAGCCCCGGCATCGAAGGGCACATCCGCTAACACGATCGGAACGGTTTGCTTTTGATGGCTGGCAGGGACCACTCCTGCCGTTATGCATGGCAGCTACCTGCAATCCGCAGTAGCCGCCCGTGCATATGACCAACCGTTCCACGTCGTCGTTTCTGCTCCTCGTTCTCAGCATGCTGGCCGCATGCGCCTCGGCCCCGGACCCGATCCCGGCAGCGCCAAGTCCCGGCCCGCTACCGCAGCTGCAACAAGCACCGCGGCCGCCGATGAAGCGCGGGCTGCTGATCTCGCGGACCGCCGCCGATCCCAAGCTTCCCGAGGCGCGCCGCCAATCGATCGATGAGGTGTTCCAGGATGATCACCAGGTCGTCGGTGCCCCATCGAACTTCTCGCTGCAGCCGAAGGAAGTCGTCGTCGTGGCGCTGCCCGAAGATCTGGTCATGCAGCCTAGTGAGGCCAAGCGCACCCGCGTGCAGATGGCGACGGCGTTCCTCAGCAAGGGGCACCTGACGAAAGACGCCGGCCGCTACCGCGAGACGACGTTCCGCACCAACGCGTGGCCCGATGGCGACGATCGTAAGCAGGTCTCCGAGACGGTGCGCACCGGCGAAGAAGGCACGAGCGAAGTCATCACCAAGACGACGTCGACGAGCAAGCCGTGGTACTGGGACTCGTGGTTTGCGTGGCGCAACGAACGTGGCCTGCGCCTCGATCTGCGCGACCCGACGTCGTTGTGGATCACACAGCTGGGCAAGTACGACGCGACCAAGTCGCGGTTCTTCCTGCGCGTGTTCGACATCAAGTTCGGCGACACGAAGGCCAACGTGCGGCTCAACAACCAACTGGCCGAAGCCGATGTCGCGACGTATCGCGACGCCCTCAAGGCGCACAACAAGCTGATCGATCAGTACAACCGCGAACGTTCGTCGTTCGACCAGCAGTCGCAGAGCTACGACAGCGAGTACGAGAACCGCAAGCGCCGCAACGAGCAGACGCTCGTGGCCTACAAGCAGGGTTTCGCAAACCGCTGGGCTGGCTACGAACAACAACTCCGCGACTGGCGCATCCGCAACCCGGAGGACCGGACGCCGAAGGAACAGCAACCGCCGCTCAACCTGCCAACGCCGCTACCGAACAAGGTGCCCCTGACGACACCACCCAAGCGACAGCGCGTCAGCGATGATCAGCTCAACAAGCTGCTGCAAGACGAAGCAGTCGCAGAAGTGCAGGTCACGACGCTGAGTGTGCTCGCCGAAGTCGTCGATACGAAGTCCGGCGAGGTTGCATGGGCCGGCGAGTTCACCGGCTACACGCGCAAGGGCGTTGGCGATCGGGTGCGCTTGCTCGAGACGTTCATCGAGAAGGCGCTACACTGAGCAGCGCCCGCAGCGCTCGCGCTACTTCACGTCCCACATCTCGCCCGAGTAGATCAGATCCTTCAGGCTCTGCTTGTTACTCGCGACGGCGGTCTCGACCTGCTGGTTGACGGCGTATTCGAAGTTCGGCTTGTCCTGACGGCGGAACACGCCGACCGGCACCGGGAACTTCTCTTCGTCCATCGTCGCGAGCGCCATTGCCGGCGCCGGCGTATCGGACAGTTCGTCCCAGACGAAGGCCTTGCCGAGGTCGTCACCTTCGACGATGTAGGGCCGGAAGGCTTCGTCGAACGCGATGCCCTTGGCATTGTCGGCACCGAACAACAACGGCTTTTGGTGCTCCAGGTAGAGGATGCGTTCTTCGCGCACGCCCTTGTCCGTGAAGCCAGCGTAGGCGCCGTCGTTGAAGATGTTGCAGTTCTGATAGATCTCGATCATCGCCGTGCCGTTGTGGCCGTCGGCTTGCTTGATCATGCTCTGCAGGTGCGGGCCGAGGATGTCGACGCCGCGAGCGACGAACGTGCCACCGGCACCGAGTGCCAGCGCGATCGGCGAGAACGGGTAGTCGACCGATCCGACTGGCGAGCTCTTCGTCACCTTGCCTTGCGGGCTCGTCGGTGAGAACTGGCCCTTAGTCAGTCCGTAGATGCGGTTGTTGAACAGCATCACCTTGAGGCCGACGTTGCGGCGCATCGCGTGGATGAAGTGGTTGCCGCCGATCGACATCGCATCGCCGTCACCGGTGACGACCCAAACATCGAGTTCCGGGTTGCTCAGCTTGACGCCCGTGGCGAGCGCCGGGGCGCGGCCGTGGATCGTGTGGAAGCCGTAGGTCTCCATGTAGTACGGAAACCGCGAGCTGCAACCGATGCCCGAGATGATCACCGTCTCGTGCAGCTTCTTGCCGAGGTCGGCAAACGCGGCCTGCACCGAGTTGAGGATCGAGTAGTCACCACAACCGGGACACCAGCGAACATCCTGATCGCTCTTGAAGTCCTTCTTGGTCAACTTCGGTTCTTCGACATTCGACATCACTTCACCTCCTGCAGCACGTTGCGCATGTAATCCTCGACAGCCTGGCTCTGGAACGGTTGGCCGTTGACCCGGCTGTAACTCTGCACGTCGATCAGGTACTTGGACCGCAGCATCGACGCGAGCTGGCCCTTGTTGAGTTCGGGCAGCACGACCTTCTTGAACGAACGCATCAGCGCTTCGAGATCGTTGGGCAGCGGGTTCAGGTGACGCAGGAACGCGGCACTGATCTTGTGGCCTTCACCTTGTAGGCGGGTGACCGCGGCGGTGATCGCACCGCGCGGGCTGCCCCACCCGAGCACGAGCACGTCGCCCGACTTCTCACCGAGCGTTGCCATCGGCGGCAGATCGTTGGCGACGCGGGCGACCTTGTCCGCGCGCGTATCGATCATGTGCTGGTGGTTGTCCGGGTCGTAGCTGATGTTGCCGGTGACGTCCTGCTTCTCGAGGCCACCGATGCGGTGCACGAGGCCCTTGGTGCCAGGCTTGGCCCACGGTCGCGCGAGCGTCTCCGGGTTGCGCTCGTACGGCTTGAACTTCTCACCGTCCTTGGCCCCGTCGCCATCACGTTCCGGGGCGTAGCTGACGTCGATCGGCGGTAGCTTGTCGATGTCGGGCAGTTGCCACGGCTCACTACCGTTGGCGATGTAGCCGTCGCTGAGCACCATGACCGGCACCATGTGCTTGGTCGCGATGCGGATGGCTTCGTAACCGACTTCGAACGCGTCCGCCGGCGTCGAGCAGGCGATGACCACCATCGGTGACTCGCCGTTGCGGCCGTGCATCGCTTGCAACAGGTCGGCCTGCTGCGTCTTGGTCGGCATGCCCGTGCTCGGACCGGCACGTTGCACGTTGAGCACGACGAGTGGCAGCTCGGCCATGATCGCGAGACCAATCGCTTCGGCCTTGAGCGCGATGCCCGGGCCCGACGTCGAGGTCAGGCCGATCTTGCCGGAGTAGCTGGCACCGATCGCGGCACACACCGCGGCGATCTCGTCTTCCGCCTGGAAGGTCACGACGCCGTGGTTCTTGTAGCTGCTGAGTTGGTGCAGGATGTCGGAAGCCGGCGTGATCGGGTAGCTGCCCAAGAAGAGCGGCACGCCACACTGCTTGCTCGCCGCAACCAGGCCCAGACACAGGGACTGGTTGCCCATGATGTTGCGGTAGGTGCCAGCCGGCATCTTGGCCGGTGCGACCTTGTAGGAGACCTGGAAGATCTCGACGGTCTCGGCGTATGCGTGCCCGGCGGCCATCGCCTTGAGGTTGGCATCAACGATCGCTGGCTTCTTCGCGAACTTCTGGGCGAGTGCCTTCTTGGTCGGCTCGACGTCGCGCTGGAACAACCAGTAGAGGATGCCGAGCGCATACATGTTCTTGCAGCGATCCTTGCCGCGCGTATCGAGCTCGGTCTCCTCGAGGGCCTCGCGCGTGCGCGCGGTGAGGTCGACTTCGATGACGCGATAGCCGTCGAGCGAACCATCGGTGCGCGGGTCGACGGCGTAGGTCGCCTTCTTGAGGTCGAGTGGTTTGAAGCTCGCGGTGTTGAGCAGCAGGATGCCGTTCTTCTTGAGCTGGCCGACGTGCGCCTTGAGCGCCGCCGGGTTCATCGCCACCAACACGTCCGGCGCATCGCCCGGCGTGTGGATGTCGAAGCTCGAGAAGCGCAGCTGGAAGGCACTGACGCCGGGCAGCGTGCCGGCGGGCGCGCGAATCTCGGCGGGGAAGTCTGGGAACGTCGCAATGTCGTTGCCCATCAGCGCCGTCGTGCGCGTGAACTGGTCGCCGGTCAGCTGCATGCCGTCGCCGGAGTCGCCGGCAAACCGGATTACGACCTGCTCCAGCTCCTGGACGCCAGAGTCGGGAGTGCTCGAGGTGAGCCCATCAGTAGTGTCAGTGCCTGTCATCGATGGTGTTGTTGGCCAAGCAATATAGCGGCGCGGCCGCCACGTTCACCGGTAGTTACGGCGTCTGTAGCAATTCGATGTAAGGTCTCAGGGCCCACAGGGTCTCTCGGAGTGAACCAACCGAATGGAGACCATCATGAAGAACCGATCCTTCCTGCTTCCCCTGGCTGGCCTGCTCCTGACGGCAGCTGGTCACGCCCAAAACGCTCAGTCGAGCTTTGGCCACGCCAGGGCCCGCGAAATGGCCGCTCTCGGCAAACTGCCGACGGCCAGCGACATCGTCGTCCGCGACCTCGTCAACTACCACAAGCACGTCCTCCCACTGCCCAAAGCCGGTGAGGCGGTCGCCCTCGAAGTCCGTTCGGACCGGGGCGGTGCACGGCCGGGCGAACAATTCTTCATCCAGGCCGGCTACACGACCCACCCCGAGGGTGACCGGGCGCTCGCGCCGCCGGTGGCCGTGGCCCTGGTCGTCGACTGCAGCGGCTCGATGCGCGAACGCGGCAAGATGAGCCAGGTGCACAACGGCCTGCGCGCGTTCGTCGAACGGCTACGCCCCGATGACCAGGTCGCCGTGGTCGCGTTCTCCAGTGACGCGCGCACCGTGACGTCGTTGCGGAGCCGCGGCGACGGCCGCTGGCTGCAGGATTGCATTGCCCAACTGCAACCCGGCAGCAACACCAATCTGCACGCCGGCTTGATGCGCGGTATCGAGGAGCTGCGCAACGACGACACGGGTGACGATCTCGGCAGCATGAGTCGGCGCGTGATCCTGTTGACGGACGGCATTGCCAATACCGGCCAGACCAACGCTACCGCGATTGCCAAAGAAACCGTGCGACGCACGCGCGGTTCGATCGACGTGTCGACGATCGGCGTCGGCCAGAACCTCGACACCGCACTGCTCAGCAGACTCGCCAACAGCAACAACGGTCTGTTCCACTTCGTCGCCGACGAACAAGACGTGCAAAAGGTGTTCGTCACGGAAGCCGACAGTTTGTTGGTGCCGGCCGCGCGCCAGGTCGAACTGCAGATCGATGTGCCGCGTTGCCTCGAGTCCGTGCGCGTCATCGGCCACAAGACCGACTACGACGGTCGCACCCTGCGCATTGCGCTGCCCAACCTCAATGCCGGGGTGACCGGCGTCGTCATGCTGCGCTGCATCATGCGCGAACAACCGGAGCGCATCCGCGTCATCGCCAAGGTCAAAGCGCGCATGCTGTTCGATCGCACGGATGCGCAGGGCCGCGAGACGGTTCGCGCCGACACGCGGCTGTGGTCCGGAGACCAGCCGAGCGGTGCGCGCAGCGACGTCGAAGTGACCAAGAACGCGGCCATCGCCGTGCTCGCCGAGGGCCTCAAGAAGATGGCGAAGAAGGCCGACGCCAGCCGCTGGTCGGATGCCGACCGCGTGCTACAGCGCGCCACGGACTCGGCACGACGGATCTTCCCCGGCAACGACAAGGATCTCGATCGCGTGCGCGACATCGCGAGGTCCTACTCCAAGTCCTTGAAGCGCTACGTCGATCGCTTCCGCAACTTCTAACCGAACCGCTTCTCTTGCAGATCCGCTGCAGCACGTGCACCAAGACGATCGCCATCGCGCCGACTGGCGTGCTGCCGGTCGCGTGCCCGCACTGCGAACGGCAGCCGGTGCCGGCGCAGCTCGGCGACTACCGACTCGATCGATTGCTGGCGACGGGCGGCATGGGTGAGGTCTACCTCGCCCACCACATGGAGCTTGGCACCGAAGTCGCAATCAAGCTGCTGCCGGCGCTGCCACTCGATGCAATCGACGCCGTGCGCGAACGGTTCGCGCGCGAAGCCCGACTGACGGCCAAGGTCGAACATCGCGGCGTCGTCCGCGTCATCAACAGCGACGCGCACGGCGACCGGCCCTACCTCGTGCTCGAACTGGTGACCGGCAGAACGTTGCGCGACGTCGTGCGCGAAGCCGCAGTTTCGCCAGAGCTTGCGGCGCGCATCGTGGCTGACACTGCCGACGTATTGGCTGCAGCTCATCAACAAGGCGTGCTGCACCGCGACATCAAGCCCGACAACGTCATGCTCGAGCCGGACGGCAGCGTGCGTGTGCTCGACTTCGGCATTGCCCGCGCAATCGCCGATGATGCGCCGTTGACGCGCACCGGTGAGATCGTTGGCACGCCGGAGTACATGGCGCCTGAGCAGTTGCTCGATGGTCCCGAAGCCACCGATGCGCGCACCGACGTGCACGCGCTCGGGGTGTTGCTCTACGAGTTGTTGACGGGCAAGTCGCCGTATCGTTCGGCCAACGTGTTCCAGTCCTTGAAGCTCGTTGAATCGTTGGTGCCCAAGGCGCCGGTTGCTGACAACGTTCCCGACGGACTCGCCGCCGTCGCCATGCGGGCCCTGCAAAAGCAACCCGAAGATCGGTTTGCAACAGCGCTTGAGCTGGCGGAAGCGATCCGCACCGCGATGCCTGAGCTGCACACGCAACCGAGCAACGTGCCCACCAACAAGTGGCCAGTGCGACTGGCGATAACCGGCTGCCTGCTCGGTGCATTGGCGTTGACGATCGCGATCTGGTCGGCGCAGAACCAAGAGGGCGACAACAACTCCAAGACGTTCATCTACGATGGGCCGAGCATTGCGGCGCCGACGGATGACATACCGGCAACGCAGAAAGAACTGCAACAGCTGCTGCACGCCGGCAGCTGGAGCGAAGCGTTGGTACAGGCGGAAGCTGCCCTAAGCAAAGGCGACGTTGGCGAAGGCGATGACGACGCCAAGCAGACTGCGCAACTGGCGTTCGCGCTGTCGCACGCGGCATGGTTGCGGGCGGCTGGCCTGCCATCGTGGCTCGCGGCCTACGACATGCATCGACGCGAGCGCTTGTTCGGCGACCTGCTCGAACCTGGCCACGACTCCAACCGACAACTGCGCAAGTTGCTGGTCGGCGACGACGATGCGTGGCAAACGTTTGCTGCCAGCGAAACGGCCCCACCGATGCTGTCAGCACTGTTGGCACTGCCCGAACAATCGCTAACCGAGAAGCTGCAAGCGCTGCAGACACTCGCGCAACGGCTACCGATTGCCGAACCCGAACACTGGTTGGCGCGCACGATCGAACGCCATTTGAAGAACGACGCCACCGGCGCAACCCAGGCCGCGGAGATGGCGTGGCTGCACGGTGCTGGCGAGCTCGCCGTTCTGCTCGAAGCAGCGTTGGCGATGCCTGCGGCGACCCACACCCAGATCGGGCTCTTGTGGCATCGCGTGGCGCGCTCCGACAAGACCGACTCCCCTGCAGGCACGTTGTTGCTGATGCGCCTCGAAGCACGCGGCGCCGCCAACGTGAAGTTCCAACCAGAAGTCGCGCACGCGTTCCCCCTCGTACATCAACCAGCCGCCGCGCGCTGGTTCGTCAACGAAGCGAGGGGTGCAGACGCCTATCAGGTCTACAGGTTGTTGTGCACCGCCGCCGCGTTGCGCGCCGAACCGAAGTTCGACACAGCGCCATGGAGCAGGGTGCCAACCCCGCAACAACCGTTGCTCGAGAAGGAGTATCGCCGTGCCCAGTGACGAACTCGTCGTGCGGGCGCAACGAGGCGACAAGGCAGCGTTCGCCGAGCTGAGCGAACAGCATCGCGAGCGCTTGACGCGCTACATGATCACGATGACCGGCGACCACCACGCCGGCGACGACCTCGTGCAGGAGAGTTTGCAGCGCGCCTTCGACAAGCTCGGCGACTTGCAGAAGCCCGACCGGTTCGGGTCGTGGCTGTTGTCGATCGCGTGCAATGCGTGCCGCACCCACCTGCGGCAACAGGTGCAGCGCGCGCATGCCGGCGACGACGTCGTGCGCGAACTGAGCGACCCCCACCACTCGGCGTTGAGTTCGCTCGTGCGTCGCGAGGACGCGGCGATGCTGGCACTCGCCATCGATCGGTTGCCGATCCTCTTGCGCGAAGCGTTCGTCTTGTTCGCGGTGGAAGGCCTGCCCTACGCCGAGATCGAGGCCGCTACCGAGGTCGCCGAGGGCACGCTCCAGGTCCGGGTGCACCGCGCCAAAGCGCTGCTACGACAGCAGCTAGGTGAGGTCGTCGACACCTGGGTCAGCTCCCGCCCCGACGGACCGCCGGGACAGTAATGTCCGACGGGGCCGGATGCCGAAGAGAGCCCCATGGGAACGGCGAATCAGTGGCTGGCGGGGATCCTTGTGTGCACCGCAGCCAGCACAGCGACGGAGTTGCGAGCACAAGAACACGTGACGCCGACGAAGCCGGCCCACGAGCGCACGGCACCGGATCAGAACGGCGGCGGCAAGCGCCCGACCCACGCTCCACAACCGAGCTTACGCGCGTTGTTCGCGTGGAACTTCGTCATGAAGGGCAACGTGGCCTGCGTCGCCACCCGGCGTGAAAAGGCGCGTCTGCAGAGCAACAAACTCGCGCAACCCGTCGTCACAAAGTCGCATCACGACGCGAGCAAGCACGACCATGGACACGCCACGACGAAACCGGTGCGGCCAGCTGGCGCCGGCAAGTACGTGTGTTGCGTCGTCACGTGCGCCGACGGCGGCGAGGCGATCGCGCCGCTGCTCGGACTGACCCGCAAGGATGTGCTCGAACTGCGCCTGGCTGGGCCGTTCGTGACGGCGGAAGCCATCGCGCTGATTGAACGCGCGATCGAGAAGCACCGCCTGAGCCTCGTGCTGGTGCTGACCCACGACGGCTGTGACGCGCTGAAGCACAGCGGCAAGAGCCCCGAGGACGCCCTTGACCGGCGCGTGGCGGCCGTTCGCGGGTTGGCGCGCCGCAGCCAACAGACGCTGGCGCAGGCAATCGGCAAGCGACAACGCGAACTGATGCTGGTCTCGTCCAAGGTGATGCAGAACCGCATCAAGACGGACTTGCTGCGCATCGTACCCGGCGTCATTCACGAACGCACCGGCGCCATCTCGTGGCAGCACAAGAGGATCCAGGAGCTGCCAGTGACGCCCGTGAAGTAGCCGCGGCGACCGATGCGTTCCGCCCGATCCCGGGAACATTGTGGACAACCCTTCACGTTTCCACGGTTTGTGCAGAAAAGAACCTGCCGCAAAGTCTCGGTTCCTGGCCCCTCCTCCGCTCCAATCTTCATCCCACACAGACTCGCAACTAGCGTCCCCCGCCCCCTCGCCACCCGACCCTGCAAAGGGCCAGACCCCTCACGCTCCCGCAATGCGCACCCAGCTTGGCACCTACTGCCAACAGTTCGACGGCACGCTGCGCCCCGTGCTGCAAGATCTCGATCTCGCCATCAAGGCCCTGGCCGCGGCCTCGGACGAAACGCCGAGCAAGTCGCTGCACGTTCCGTTGCTGGAACTGCAACACCAGCTGCGCGCGCTCTGTGACAAGGTCGCCGAGCAGCAGGCCTATGTGCTGATCTTCGGCCCGCTCAAGAGCGGTAAGTCGACGTTGATGAACGCGATCGCCGCGTCGTACGTCAGCGAAGTCTCGAGCTTGCCGGCCTACCCGTGCCTCGTGTTCGTGCGCTCCGGCAAGAAGCGTGAGTACGTCGTCAAGTTGTATGACGGCACGACGCGCACGTTCACCAAAGCAGAACAACTGCACGACGACATCGCCAAGGCGCACACCGAACTGGCCGACGCGATCCGTGACGCCGAGAAGCGCGGCCTGCAGTTTGATCCGGCCGAGCACTTCCCCGGCGCCATCCGTCGCGTCGACGTGCACGTGCCCGACAGCCAACTCGAGAAGACCGGCGCGGTCCTCGTCGACACGCCCGGCCTCTACACCCGCATGCGGTTTGGCTACGACCGCATGACGCGCGACTTCCGCGACGCGGCGGCGTGCGCGATCTTCGTCGTCAAGAGCGACACGCTGTTCCTCGAACAGGTCTTCGCCGAGTTCCAACAACTGCTCGACCTGTTCAGCCGCATCTTCCTCGTCGTCAACGTCGACTCGCACAAGCGCGATGTCGGCCCCGACGGCAAGCTCGTGCCGAGCCTCGAACAGTCGCGCCCCGAAGAAGTACTGAAGGCCTTTGAGCAACTCGCGATGTCCGCGCCGCTGCAGAAGGCCGCCGAAGATGGCCGGGTGCGCATGTATCCCGTCGACTTGCTGCACGCTGCCAGCCACGCACTGTCCAAGGACAGCGACAAGAACAAGGCGCCCGCCGGCTTCAAGGCGTTCGAAAAAGACCTCAGCGAATACCTCGCGAGCAACGAGTACTTGTCCGCGTTCTTGCGCGACTCCCTGCAACGCGCCGAAGGTCTGCTGACCGAGATGCAATCGCACTTCGACCACGAAGATGCACGTCGCCTCGAAGCTCGCCTCAGCGAACTCGACGAAGACTGCGCGTGGTTGCGCAACGAGCAACAGAAGGTCGACAACGCCCTCAAGCTCGATTGGAGCGAGGCCTTTGCCCGCAGCCATCGCGACATCGTCGCCGAAGTCGAGCGCAGTGCGCGTGACCACGGCGCCAAGTTGCTGCGCACGCTGGGCGCTTCGATCGACACGTGGTTCTTGTCGAGCCAAAGCCTCGAGTGGCTCGTGCAAGGCCAATGGTCGCCGCTGGTCAAGGACTACCGTGAAGCGTGCCTGGATGCCGCCAGCAAGGCGTTTGCGCAAGCCGGCTCGCAGATGGATGCCGGCCTCGATCTACCCGACGGCATCAGCGAACTGACGCGCCGCGCCAGCATCGACCTGCGTGTCATGCGAGCCCACGCGTTCGACGCCATCGGCAAGGTCGAATGGCCGAAGCGCGCCGTCGTGCCCGTCGACGTCAATACCATCCCGGTCAAGAAGAGTGTCATGGACCGCCTGGCGTTCCGTTCGCTCGAGAAGGTGCGCCGCCGCTTGTTCGGCGCCTTCGAGCAGCCGGACACGAAGATCCCGGGCAGGGACAAGGCCAGGTTCCTCGGTGAGCCCGGCCGCCTGCACCTGCACCAGTGTGTCGCGCAGTTCCGCGGCGAACTGTTGCCGCAGACGACCGAGAGCATCGGCGAACACTTCGGCAAGCGCTTCATCGAGTCGGCCAGCAACATGCTGACCGAGCAACTCAAGGCCTACGGCCCGCGCCTCGCCGAGAAGCTCGCGACACTCGAATCGGAACGCAAGTATCTGATGTCGGTCGCGTCGCCCCTTCGCGATCTCAGCGACCTGACCAGCGGCACGCGCACGCAGCTTGGCGAGCTCGCTCAGCAGTTCGTCAAGGAAGGCGAGCTGCAACCGGAGCCGAAGAAGGTCGTGCTCGACCCGCAAACTCCGGCCGCCAAGACTGCACCCGCGAAGGGCGCGAAGAAGTCCGGCAAGAAGGGCAAGAGCAACGGCTCGAAGTCGCGTTCGCGGTAAGCGAACCCGACCGGTTACTCCATACCCGCTGACTTGCGGAAGCGCGCGAGCGTCGCGCGCACCGCATCCAGAACGAGAGCCGCCGGCTTGCCGGTGAACAACTCGATCGCCTCCGTCACGGAACTGACGGCCTGCACCGAGAACGTGCCCGCCTCGACAGCCGCAACCACATCCACGTCGAGCATCAGGTCGCCGACGTTGGCCGATGGCAACACCACACCCTGCTTCTTGGTCAGCTTGCGCGCCTTGCACAGCCGGAAGAAGCCTTCGATCTTGTCGTTGACGCCGGCAACCGCCTGCACCTCACCCTTCTGGTTGATCGAACCCGTGATCGCGAGGCCTTGCAGCAGCGGCACGTTGGCAAGGGAACTGACCAAGGCCAACAACTGCGCCAGTGACGCGCTGTCCCCTTCGACGCCGTTGTAGAGCTGTTCGAAGCAGATCGTCGCCTGCATGCAGAGCGGCCCATCGTCGCCGAACTCCTGCAAGAGGAAGCCCTCGAGGATCATGACGCCCTTGTCGTGGATCGGCCCCGACAGCTGTGCCAGCCCTTCGATGTTGACCAGGCCCGAACGCGCCGCAGTGGCCGCGCCCGAGTTGCACGTGATGCGACAGGGCCGACCGAACTCGATCGTGCCGGTGTCGAGCACCGTCAACGCGTTGACCTGACCAACCGCCGAGCCCTTGGTCGACAGCCGCATGTAACCGGCCGCGTAACCACGCTCGGTCAGTTCTTGGGCGAGGTCGTGACGCTGCCGCTGCATCTGCACGGCGTGCTCGACGTGCTCGCGGTCGACCTTCTTGACGCCGACCTGAGCGGCCTGGAACGCCGCTTCACGAGCGAGGTCGCCGATCTCGCTGTAGCGCGTGATCAGGCGATCGCGCCGACCCGAGCAGCGTGCCCCGTATTCGGCGATGGCCGCCATCGCGTCCGGCAACAACGCCGGCAGCTCTTCGGCTTCGACGAGCCACTGCAGGTAGTCGGCGTAGCGACGCAGGCTGTCCTTGTTGGCAGGGATCGTGCTGTCGAACTCCGCGTGGATCTTGAACACCTGCGGAAACTGCGGGTCTTCGGCCGCGAGCTGCTCGTAGACCCCGGGTTCGCCGATCAGGACGACCTTGATGTCGATCGGGATCGCCTCCGGCTGCAACGTGCCGGTCTGGGCGCCGGAGCCTTGATCGAAGTCGCGGATCTCGAGGCGGCCGGACTGCAGCACCCGCTTGAGGTGCATCCAGACGCCAGGCTCGCGCAGAACGTCCAGGCAGCGCAGGACCAGGTAGCCGCCTTCGGCGCGCAGCAGCGCACCGGGATGCACCTGCAAGGGCCCCGGCAAGTCACTCGAACTGATCGTGCCGAACAGGTTGCCGAACGTCGGATTCGTCTCGATGACGATCGGGCACGTCTCCGAAAACGACGTCTTGACGACCTGCGAATGGAACTCACCCAGTCGCGGCTCGCCCGAGACCGGCAGCAACTCGATCGACTTGGTCTCGTCGTCTTGCTCGACCTCGGTGCCGACAAACTGGTGCAGGTTGCGTTCGATGAACTCACCGGCAGCGTCGAGCCAGTCCGCGACCTCGGGCTGCGGCCACTTCTTGACGAACTCCTTCTGATGGCCCTGCAGTACCTTCCATGCGAGCCGATTGTCCATCACCCGCAACTCGTTCTCCGAACGCACGAACTCCTCGCGAATGCGATCGCTGACTTCGTCGAGGCGTTCGAGCAGTTGCTCGCGCTGGTCCGACAGTTTGGTGCGTTCTTCTTCGCTGATCTTGCCTTCGAGGGCCAAGGCCGACAGCGCATCGAGCGTCACCGGCTCGCCTTCGAACACCGGATAGATGTCGGCAGTCGACGAGCCGTTCTGCGCCTGGAACGTCACGAGCGCGCAGCCCTGCTTCTGCGCCTGGCGCTGCAGCGCGTCCATGATGCGCCGCTCGCGGGTGCCACTCGAACGTTTGACCATGCGCCGTGACATGCGGTGCGGCCGCGAGCGCAGCGTGCTCAGGAGCGCGCCATGCAGGACGCGCCCGAGTTCGACCAGGTCGTCGCGGAACGCTGGCCCCTTGCCGGGCGGCAGCGAGATCAACAGCGGACGGTTGGACTCGTGGAAGTTGGTGACGAAGACGCGATCCGGCACGCGGCGACACACCGGCTGGATGTCGCGCAACAACATGTCGACGACGGCCGTGCGGCCCGAGCCGATCAAGCCGGAGACGAACAGGTTGTAGCCACGCGCGTGGATCGACAGTCCGGTGCGCATCGCCGCCATCGGCCGTTCTTGGCCAATGAGGAACGCGGCACTCGGCGCCTTTTTCGACGGCTTGAGTGGCTTGCACGTCCAGCGCAGGTCGGCGAGCGGCACTTCCCCGGACTTGCCAGCCGTTGCGGCCCTACCGGTGCGCGCTTTGACGACACGCCGATTGGCGGTCGACGACGCTGGCGATGACTTCTTGGCCGCTTTAGCCGAACCTCTCCGCTTGGGAGCTTCCTTGCGAGTGCTCAAACGCGTGCTACCAATACGGGACAGGGGGCGGCCTTCAGGATCTCACCGGCAGTGCTGCCGAGCAGCGCCTTCATGAAACCGTGCCGGCCACGCGACCGCACGAGGATGAGATCGACCCGCTCGACCAGCGCCTCCTTGAGGATCTGTTCTTCGACGTCCTCGGAGAACGTCACGTGACCGAGCGCACTCACGCCGGACTCGGCGGCCTGATCGACCACCTTCTGCAGCTTGGCGCGAACTTCTTCCTGAAGCTCTTGCTCGAACGTGCTGCGCGCGGCGCCGCCAGACGAACCTCGGGAGGCACCATGGTGCCCGATGAGGTTCACCGTCGCCGGAGTATCGACGACGACCAAAAGCAGCAACTCAGCACGAAGCTGCGCCGCCAACCCAATTGCATAATCCAGTTCCGGCTCGCGCGACTCCGCGAGATCGACCGGCGCCAGGATGCGCTTCACGACCGACGTGACCATGGCGGCGATCCTACGCGCATCGGCCAGCAATTCGAGAGCCACTCCGCTATCCTCTCCGCCTCCCTCTCGTCGAGTTTACGCCCTTGGACCTCAAAGACCTCAAGATCGAACGCCAACCGGCGCAAACGCGCCGCCGCGGCAATCCTTGGCCCGTCCGCATTATTACGCTGGTCGTGCTCGCCGGTGTCGGTTGGGCTGTGTGGCCGATGGCCCAGGGCTTCCTCGACAAGGTGCGCCTGCCAGAAGTGCGCACGATGGTCGTCACCGAAGCAACCGCGTCGACTGCCGCCGCAGCGCGCGGCACGGCCGCCAACGGCTACGTCGTCGCGGCCCGCCGTGCTGCCCTGTCGTCGGACGTTCCCGGCCGCATCGTCGAGCTCAACGTGCGCGAAGGCTCGGTCGTCAAGAAGGATGACATCGTCGCCCGCTTGTTCGCCGACGAATACCGGGCGGCCTGGCAGAGCGCCGTTGCGAGCCACGCCGAGTCGCTGACCGCGATCAAGCGCGCAACCGCAGCTCTCGAGGTCGCCAACGCCGAGGTCCAGCAGGCCAGCAAGGTGTGCAAGACGTCCGAGGCGCAACGCGACGAAGGTCGCACCCAATTCGACTTCGCCGAGAAGGAACTCAAGCGCATCACCGAGCTGACCGAGACCGGCATCGAGGGCATTCGCAGAAAGCAACTGGCCGAACGCGACCGCGACGCCGCAAGTGCGCGCCTCGCATCGTTGACCGCAGCCGTCGCCAGCAACGAAGCCAACCTCGAAACGGTACGGCAACGCGTCGCGGTGGCGGCGATCGACATCGATGCCGCCAATGATCGCGAAGTTGCCGCTCGCGCGTTCCGAGATCAGGCCAAGGCCACCCTCGACAAGACCGACGTACGTGCGCCGTTCGACGGCATCGTCGTACTCAAGGACGCCGAGATCGGCGAGGTCGTCTCCCCCAACGTGCAGGGTGGCAGCAACGCTCGTGGCGCCGTTTGCACGATGGTCGACTTCGATTCCCTCGAGATCCAGGCCAACGTGCCCGAGACCGCGCTGCACACGGTGCGCATCGGCGCATCGGCGGACGTCTTCCTTGATGCGTTCCCCGACCAACGCCTGAGTGGCACCGTCGATCGCATCTGGCCAACCGCAGATCGCAGCAAGGCGACCGTCGAAGTCCGCATCCTCGTGACCGACAAGACGCTGCTGCGACCCGAGTACGGCGTGCGCGTCGTCTTCCGCGGCAAAGACGATGCCCCCGTGCCCGTCGAAGCCAGCACGAAGACACCGAAGGTCATCATCATTCCCGAGAACGCGATCGTGATGATCAACGGCATGCAGACGGTGTTCGTGCTCGAGCGTGACGTCATCACGGCGACGCCGATCACCGTCGGCGAACGCAAGAAGGGCCGCGCCACGATCGACGCCGGTCTCAAGCCCGGCCAACGCATTGTGCTTGCTCCGCCACCGACCTTGCAGGACAAGGATCGCGTGCGCCTGCAGACAACCGGCGGCACCTAGGCCACCGCTCTCGCCCCCACCACTCGTCCGCTCGCCAACCCTCCGACTGGATCCCGTCATGGCCGTTCCGATCAACCTTCGCTCCGTCACCAAGTCCTATTCTCGCGGCGGCGAAACGCTCCGCGTGCTCGACGAACTCGACCTCGACATGGACGGCGGCACGTTCTACGCGCTCATGGGTCCATCGGGTTCGGGCAAGACGACGCTGCTCAACCTGGTCGGCGGACTCGATCACTGTGACTCGGGTCATGTTGCGGTCGGTGCCGACAACCTCAACGACATGACGAGCAGCGAACTGGCCGAATGGCGTTCGGCCAACGTCGGCTTCGTCTTCCAGGGCTTCAACCTGCTGCCAGTGCTGAGCGCCCGCGAAAACGTCGAGCTGCCGCTGCTCCTCGCACCGCTATCCAAGTCACAGCGTCGCGAACAAGCCGAGCGCGCGCTCGAACTCGTCGGCTTGAAGGACCGCATGAAGCACAAGCCGCGCGAGCTGTCCGGTGGCCAAGAACAACGGGTCGCAATCGCCCGCGCAATCGCGACCGATCCGCAGGTGTTGCTTGCCGACGAACCGACCGGCGACCTCGATCGCGAGACCGCCGACGCGGTGTTGCAGATCCTCCAGCGGCTCAACCGCGAACTCGACAAGACGATCCTGATGGTGACACACGACCCGCAAGCTGCGGGTTACGCCGACAAGACGATCCACCTCGACAAGGGCAAGCTCGGCCGCATCGAAGAGAACACCAACATCACGGGAGCCAACTGAGATGCCCTGGGCTTTGTTGTTCCGCAACATGCTGGGCCACCCGGTGCGTTCGGCGCTGACCGTACTTTCGGTCGCCGTCGCGCTCGCGTTGCTCTGCGTGCTGGATGCCACCGCGCGTGGCTACACGTCTGCCGTCGATCTGGCGGCGCAGAACCGACTCGTCGTGATGAGTCAGGTGTCGTTGTTCGTGCCGCTGCCGCTGGCCTACCAACAGAAGATGGAACAGGTCGAGGGCGTGCAGACGACGACCAAGTTCCAGTGGTTTGGCGGCGAGTATGGCGACCGCGGCGGCTTCTTCGCCCAGTTTGGGGTCGACGCCGATGCATTCGAAACGATGTACAAGGAAGTCAGCCTCGTCGAAGGATCGTTCGACGAGTTCCGCGGCGAACGCACCGGCTGCGTCATCGGCAAGGGCCTGGCCGCTCAGTATGGCTGGGCGCTTGGCGACGAAGTCCGCCTTACATCGGCGATCTTCCCACGCGGCGCTGGCGGCAAGGAAGCGTGGACGTTCGTGGTGCGCGGCATCTACGAAGCCAAACGCAAGAACTTCGACGAGCAGACGATGTTCTTCCACTTCGACTACATCCGTGACTCACTCGAAACCGGCGCAGCGCAGGGCGCTGAGGGTGCCGGCACCTACGCGATCGAGATCGATCCGAACATGCGCGCCGAAACGGTCATGTCGGCGATCGATGCGCTGTTCGAGAACGGTCCACAACGCACGCGCACGACCTCCGAGGCGGAGTTCAACCGCCAGTTCATGTCGATGATGGGCAACATCCCGTTGCTGCTGCGATCGATCGGCGGCGCGGTGCTGTTTGCGATCTTCTTCGCCGTGCTCAACACGATGCTCATGGCCGGACGCGAACGCACCCGCGACCTCGGCATCATGAAGGCACTCGGCTTCAAGAACGGCCACATCGGCATGATGCTCGTCGTCGAATCGATGGTGCTGATCCTGATCGGCTCGCTGCTCGGTGTGGTGCTGGCCAAAGGTCTGGCCGAAGTCATGCGCCCGTTCGTCTCGGGCTTCGCTCCGGGCTTCGCCATCGACGGCGCCGTGCTCGCCCAAGGCCTGACGATCGCCGGCGTGCTCGGCCTCGTCTCCGGTCTCGCACCGGGCTTGCGAGCGATCAGGATCCTGCCGGTACACGCCCTGCGGGAGGACGCCTGATATGGCACTCGTCCCGCTGCAATACGCGTTCGGTAGCATCTGGCACCGCAAGGGTGCGACGCTGCTGGCCGTCATGTCGATCGCGGCAACCGTCGCGGTGCTCGCCGGGATGCTCTGCTTGCAGCAGGGTTTCCTCGGCGTGCAAACCCAGGGCGGTCGCACCGACCTCGCAGTCTTCCTGCGACCTGGCGCCAACTCCGAAGGCGAGAGCGCGTTCGACCTCGAACGTTCGCAGATCGTCATGAAGGAGTCGCCGGAGATCCAAACCGACGACAACGGTGCGCCGATGGCATCGGCCGAGATGTTCCTCGCCGTCAGCTTGCCGAAGGTCGATGGCGGCAAGACCAACGTTCCGCTTCGTGGCGTGCAACCGATGTCGTTCGCCATCCACGGCGACGACCTGAAGATCCTCGCAGGTCGCAACCTCACACCGGGGACCAATGAGATCATCGTCGGCAGGTCGATCACCGATCGCATCGCCGACTGCAAGGTCGACGACGAGCTCGAACTCAACATGACCATGTTCCGGGTCGTCGGCGTGTTCGAAGCACGCGGCAGCCACAACAGCGAGATCTGGGGAGACGTCGACCGGCTGCGTTCCGCACTGCAGTTCGACAACTACAACCGTGTCATCGGCCTGCTCAAACCGGGCATCACTGCCGAGCAGGTGCACGAGCGCCTCGTCGTGCATCCTCGAGCTCCGGCCAAGGTCATCGACGAGAAGACCTACCTGTCGTCCCAGACCGGCATGCTGTCCGGCATGCTCGGGATCATGGGCGGCTTCCTCGCGTTCTTGATGGGGATCGGCGCCATCTTCACCGGCACCAACGCCATGCTCTCCCTCGTCGCGTCGCGCACGCACGAAATCGGCATCCTGCTCGCGACCGGCTTCCGGCCGTGGGCGATCTTCGTGTCGTTCCTGCTCGAAGCGGCGCTACTCGGACTCGGCGGTGGCATCGTAGGCTGCATCCTGGTGCTGCCCCTCAACGGGATGCAGACCGGCACCACCAACTTCCAGACGTTCACCGACATCGCGTTTGCGTTCCAGTTCACGCCGACCGTGCTGATCACCGCCCTTGCGACCGCCGTCATCCTCGGCGTCGTCGGCGGCGCCTTCCCGGCATTCCGCGCGTCACGCTTGACGCCGACGCAGGCACTGCGCCGAGGCTAGACAGATTCTTCGCACCTACCGCGAGGCCTTCGGTGGCCTGCCACGCATCACGTGGTTGCTGTGCCTCGCGGCGTTCCTCAACCGGTGCGGCGCGATGGTCGTGCCGTTCCTTGGCCTCTACGCCAAAGAACGTTTCGGCTACTCGCCGCAGGAAGCCGGCGACATGCTCGCCGTCTACGGCATCGGTGCCGTCACCGGCAGCTGGCTCGGCGGCGTGCTCACCGACCGCATCGGCTCGGTGCGCATCCAGATCCTCGCGCTGATGGCGAGCGGCATCTGGATGCTGTTCATGGCGCAACAACTGCAGCCAGGTTGGTTCGAAGCGGCGATCTTCGTGCTGGCGATGCTCAACGAAGCATTCCGGCCCGGCAGCATCACCGCCGTCGCGGTCAGTTGCCCGCCGGAGCTGCGCCGCAAGGCACTCTCCCTCAACCGCCTGATGCTCAACCTGGGCTGGGCCGTCGGCCCGACGATTGGTGGCTACCTCGTCGCGGTCCACTTCGACCTGATGTTCTACGTGGACGGCGGCACGTGTGTGCTCGCCGCCCTGTTCCTCGCGTTTGGTCTCGGCTCATTCCGGCCGCGCCCCGAACCGCGCAAGAAGGGCGAAGTGCGGGTGCGGCCGATGCGTGACCTGCACTTCGTGTGGTTGATGGCCGCCAACCTGATCGTCCTGGTGGCGTTCATGCAGTACTTCACCACCGGCTCGCGCGTGTTCGAAGACTCGGGCTACAAGCTGTCGACCATCGGTTGGTTCCTCGCCGTCAACCCGATCCTGATCGTGTTGTTCGAGATGGTCGTCGTGCACAAGCTGCGCAACCGAGCAGCGCTGCCAGTGGTCGCCCTCGGTTCCCTCGTCGTGGGCCTCGGCTACCTGGCCCTCCTGCCACCGTTTGGCGCCGCCGGCATCGTCATGGCGATGGCGATCATCGCAGGCGGCGAACTGCTGCAGATGCCGCTCTTGTCGGCCTACATCAACGACCGCGCGCCGGCCAACGTGCGCGGCGCCTACAACGGCGCCTACGGTATCGTGTTCGCCGTGGCACTGATCCTGGCGCCGGCGATCGGCGGCCGCGTCTACGACCAGGTCGGCCAGAATGCCTTGTGGATCACGAGCGGCGTGCTCGGCGCGGTTGCCGCGGTGATGTTCGCCGTCGGCCACCGCATCGGCAAAGATCGCGTCGACTCGGCCTAGGACTCGCCGCGCAGCTGCGCCACCGACACACGCACAGCCCCGTCCGGCGGCCGAAACCACGTCGCTTCTTCGTAGGGCGTGAACACGTCGCCCTTCAGCTTGAACTGCAACGTCACCGTGCCGATGCGTTCCTGTTCGAAGTCCCAGAAGCGATCGTTGGAGATCACCAGTGCCTCGTGTTCGCGCGCATGCTCGAGCACGTAGCCGTCCGCCGACTCGCCTTGCGGAGTCACCGCGTATCTGGGCCGGCCCGGCGTGACATCACCGCAACGGGCACGCAACGTCGCCTGATCCTCACGCTGACAACGCATCGCCGTCGCGTAGTCGACGAACACCTGCACCGGCAATTCGGGACGCCACTCGCGACACCACGACTCGACGAGGTCCAACCGTTGGATCGGGCGGAAGCGACTCGACGCGATCACGTTGGCACCGTCGATGACGATGCCGTGGATCGGCGGCGGCTCGGGCGCCGGAGCACGTCGTTTGGGACCAGCCATCAGTTTCGTTGACGAAGTTCGGACAACGGCAGGGCGCGCACGGTACGCCCCATGCCAGTCGTGGTCTCGGCCGCACACAACGAGTCGAGGATCGCTTGCTCCGTCGCGTCGGCGACCGCAACAAACAACGGCGACAGCGCACCACCGGCGAGCGGCGGCTTCGCGTTCCACTGCGACCGTCCCACCGTCGAGAACGCGATCGCGTAGTCACCACTGCCGTTCGAAAACGACGCGCCCGTGCGCGCCATCCCGGCAAACGCGCGCTTCGCCAACCGCCGGAGGCCGGCCTGATCGAGCGGCGCGTCGGTCGCGATCACGATCATGCACGAACCGTCGTGGTCGACACTGCTCAGCGGCGGCTGCGGTTTGCTGCCGCTACGAATCGTGAGCCGCCCACCGAAGTTGCTCTGCACCAAGACGCCAACCGTGTAGCCCTTGGCCAGACGCGAGCTCGTGCCGATGCCACCCTTCCAGCCGAAGCACACGGTGCCGGCACCAGCACCGACCGAACCGACGGTCACCGCGCCGGTGCTCGCGACTGCGATCGCATCGGCAACGTGCTGGGCGGTCACGGCGCGCGCACGGATATCCGACAGCCTGGCATCGTTGGTCTCGCCGACCACGACGTTGGCGGAGCGCACCTTCTGATTACCTGGCAAACCGAGCAACCAATCCAACAGGCCGTCGGCAACCCGGTGCACGTTGAGCGTCGCGGTCAACGCAATCGCACTCTCGAGTTCGCCGAGCTCCTGCAACTGGGTCGCGCCGACGAGCTTGCCATAGCCGTTCTGCACAACCAGCGTCGCCGGCAGCTTGTCGCGGAACGGATTGCCGGTGTGCGGCAGCACCACGGTGACGCCCGTGTTCAACCGCCCAGCTTCGCGCACCGTCGCGTGACCGACGGCAACTCCCGCGACATCGGTGATCGCATCGTGCCGACCACTGGGCAACGGGCCAATGTGGATGCCCAGGTCGCGCGCTCGCATGCGCGCTGTCCCGCCGGACAACTCGTGTACCTCCGGCGGCTGCAGGTCGTGGGTCGGCTCCGCCACGGCACACGCTGCCAACATGGAAAGCAAGGGGACGATGCATCGCGCCATGCGCCTATCGTGCCGAATCGCGAACAACATCGCACGTGCCTCTCGCACCGCACACGAATCGCGCGAACAATGGCGCCATGCAGCCGACGCCACTCCCCGCCCCCCTACCGAACAAGCTCGCTGCCGAACTCAGCGAGCGCCCGACGCTGCTGATCTTCCTGCGGCATCTGGGCTGACTGTTCAGCCACGAGTGGCTCCGGGAACTCACAGCGCGAGCTGCGAGCGACACCTTCCCCGACCTCTTGTTCGTGCACCGCGCCTCGGTCGAGGCGGCCAACAAGTTCTTCCAGCGGCATCTGCCAGGGGCGCGCGTGATCGCCGATCTCGAAGGCGAGCTGTATCGCGCGTTCGATCTACGGCGCGGGTCATGGCTGCAGGTACTCGGTCCCAGTGTCTGGTGGCGCGGCCTCGTAGCGCTATGCCGCGGCAACCCGATCACCAAACCGACCGGCCACGAACTACAGATGCCCGGCGCGTTCCTCGTTGACGGACAACGCATCCATTGGCAGCACCGCGCCAAGCACTCCGCCGATCACCCCGACCTCAATGAGATGCTCGCAGCCTTGGCTCAGCGAAGTTAGCGAGTCGTATTCACCGGATCCCCGGTCGGCCACAGCTCACGCTCGATGTCGGTGCCAGCGACCTCGCGGTGCAGAAGCAGCTGGCGCGTCAACGCATCGACGATGCCATCACGTTGCGTCATCATCTGCTGCGCGTCTTCACAAGCATCCTGTGCGTCCACGCGTGATCTCGAGATCGACGCCTGCCGCAGGGCAGTCTGGGCGATGCAGCTCTTGCATTCCTTGGGCACGCCATCGCCGAAGCATGGCCGGCAGCCATCCTGCGCCTGCTTGACGCACAGGTCGCTGACGATGCCATCCCACCGCGGCATGATCGCGGGTGAACTACGGAACACGTGACACTGGTAGATGCCGTGACTGTCTGACTCGAGTCGAACAACCCCGATCTTGTGACCAAGTAGAGTTCCAGAGACCGCGCGGGCGATGCCGTTGCGAGCAATCACCTCTACCGGCAGTTCCTCATCGAGCAGGTTCTTGTGGTGCGGTGAGTTCATGGCAAACGCGAAGGTTGGCGAGGTGACAGCCGAGACCCCAGGGTCCCGACCGCCACTGAGACGCCTTTTCGAGAAGTCGCTGTCGTGACTCAATCAGGTGAGCCCCGTAGGCAACGCTCCCTACAGGGTGACCCTGCGCGGATTTGGCCGAAGGGGACAACCCCAAGTCCGCGCTTGATGTCGCGATGCCACGCGGAGATGGGCAGCCGCGTATGACGGCGATCGGGCAACGCGCAAGGGCAGATGAGCGCTGCGGAACGCATCAGCCAGCCGGTTTTTTGTGGCCAGAAAGTGCGCAGAAACGACCGCGTGAGCAACTCGTGTGGTGGTTTCCGACGTATGCTCGCAACCTGATGACGATCGTCACCACTGTCTAGTCCGCATCCGCTCGCAATCCCGTCGGCGGATGCCCCAAGCGTATTGAGTGCGCCAGAGGTCCGTCCACATGGAGGCTTCCGCTGCGCATGAGTTACTAGACTGGAGACACTGCAGTGGACGAGAAGAGCAAAGAAGCCCAACGCAACCGCTACCTGCGCGCCGCGCGCAAGATGGTCGGGCACGAAGAACAGAAGCAGCGCAAAAGCAACTCGGCTAGTCGCCGGACGCAGCGTTCGCAATCGCGACGGCCGTCGCGCGATTGGGATGCTGACAGCTGGGAGGAGGGCGACGACCAGACGTTCGAGAAGATCCAACGGTCCCAGCCGACGAAGCGAACCGGCGGCACCCAGCGCAGCGCCGACGACCTGGCTGCCTTGCCGACAGCCATCGTTACGGCCGTTCATCAAGGCCGCGTCGTGCTCGACAACGGCGAGACCGCCCGCGTCGCCGGCCACCTGTTGGTCGACACGACCTTTCGCCTGGTCGTCGGCGACGTCGTGCGTTTCGAAACACCCAGCGGCCAAACGCGCATCGAAGCTCGCGACCCCAGGCGCTCGTGTTTGTCGCGACCCGATCCCGGCAACCCGCACCACGCGTTGGTGATCGCGGCCAACGTCGACCTCGCGGTCATCGTCGTCGCGGCCAAGGATCCGCCGTTGCGCCCCGGGTTGATCGACCGACTTGCGCTCGCGATCGAACATGGCGGCGCGACCCCCGCGGTCTGCGTCAACAAGTTCGACCTGTGCAACGAAGGGGAACGTGCCGAAGTCGAGGCAACCGTTGCCCCCTACCGCGACCTCGGCTGCGAGGTCTTCTGTTGCTCGGCCGCGACCGGCGAAGGCTGCGACGAACTGCGCAGTTTCATCGCCGGCAAGGGCAGCGTCTTCGTCGGCCACTCCGGCGTCGGCAAGTCGTCGATCCTGAACGCGCTCGACCCGCACGGCGACCGCATCACCGGCGACGTGCGTCAGTACGACGGCCGCGGCCGCCATACGACCACGGCCTCGTCGTTGCGCGACCTGCCCGATGGCACGCGGGTCATCGACACTCCCGGCGTGCGTTCGTTTGGCCTCGACGGCCTCTCGGCCGAACAGGTGCGCGACGGCTTCGCTGAGTTTGCGCGATTTGCCGCGGGCTGCCGGTTCTCCGATTGCCCCCACGTGCACGAACCGGAGTGCGGCGTGCGCGAAGCCGCCGAGAACGGCAACCTCACGCTCGCCCGCTACCAGTCTTACTGCCGCATCCTTGCGGCCCAAGAAGACTCAGACTGAAGACTCGGGCTAGCGGGCAAGGAGTTCGTGCCCCGCACCGCAGGTCAGGAATCGGAAACCGCCTGACTGAGGCGGTGTGTCTTCATGCCACCGAGCACTCCCAGCACGGCGTGGATCGGCCCAAGCAGGAAGTAGACAACGCCGGACAAACCTGGCTGGCCGGTCCAGAACAGCACGATCACCGACAGCACACTGACCAGGACCATGACCATGTGGTGATGCATCGCGACCTTGGTCAGATGCTGTTCGAGTTCGTCCAGCTCGAGTCGTTGGCGCGCCCGCCATGCTCGCCACACCATCAGCCAGAGCACCGCGTAGACGCCGCAGCAACCAAGGCCGTAGAAGACCATCATCGCACTGCGCTGACCGAGATCCGTCGCCAGCCAGCCGGTCGCTTCGACTCCCTCCGGTAACGCAAACATCGGATCTCGGGGCAGCCCGATGATGATATGCCACAGGAACGTCGCGAGGAACTTCAGCGGAAACGCGAAGAACGCGATCAAGAACAGGAACGCGGCGTTGAGCAGTTTGGTCGGCGCGTCCTCGAGGCCGTAGCGCCGGAAGTAGATGTAGTGGTCGTGCCAACACATCATCACGAACGCAAACGTGATCAGGAACACGGGCAGGTCGCGGATCAGCAACCACAGCTCGTAGAACGAATCGGGCACCGACGTTGCCACAACCAGGAGCGCGAGGATGATCGCGAAGACCCCATCCGAGAAGCCCTCGATGCGCGACACGGCACCACCACGCCAGCGAAACAGCGGATCCGTCGGCAGACGCTTCTCAAACAGGTGTTCGCGGATCATTCCTTTCCCGATGCTCGTTTCCGGGGGCCCGCTTGCTAAGCTCCCGGCATGGCTGAACAGAAGAAAATTGTCGTCTACAGCGGCGCTGGTTGAGGCGCCTGCACGCAGGTGAAGAACCATCTCACCGGCAAGAACCTCGAGTTCGAGGTTAAAGATATCCACTCCGATCCCCAAGCCCAGAACGACATGGTCGAGATGGGCATGATGTCGATCCCGGTCACGGTCATCGACGGCGGCTCGCCGATCGTCGGCGCCGACTTCAAGCAGATCGACGCCGCTCTCGGCTAGTTCGTTCCCATGCAACCGCGCCTCCAAGTCTTTCCTCTCCTGGTCGCCTTGGCGATCGCGGCTGCGTGCACGTCCCCGCCTGTTGACGAGGCCTCACCGGCCGAAACCCCGGTCGTTGGCCTCCGCGCCTTCGGCAGCATGCGCGAAGTCATGCGCATGGGGAACGACGAAGGCCGCACCGGCCTGATGCAGTTCGCCTCCGCCAAGACGATCGGCGTCGGCGCGCTGGCCGGACTCAACGGCGAGATCACGATCGTCGACGGCAGAGTGCTCGTCGCCACGGTGCGCGACGGCGTTGCCACCACCCGCCGTGCCAACGACACCGATCAAGCGACGCTGCTCGTCGCCGAAGACGTGTCCGCCTGGCACGCCTACACGGTCGGTTCATGCGCGAGCTACGAACAACTCGAAGAACGCATCGCCAAACTCGTGCGCGGCCGCGGCATGGATCCCAAGACACCGATCCCCGTTCGCGTTCGCGGCAAGGTCACGCGGCTGCAGGTGCACGTGATCGCCGGCGCATGTCCGATCGCGACGCCGGATGGGCCGAGCCCGTGGCGTTACGACGGCCCCGCCGACAACGTCAAGCTCGTCGGCTTCTACGTCGAGGGTGCCGCCGGCAAGTGGACGCACCACACGCATCAAAGCCATCTGCATGCGGTCAGCGATCAGGCGATGGGCCACCTCGATGGTGTGGTGATCGAAGACGCGATCGTGATGTTGCCGGCCACGCCAACGAAGTAACCGGCAACGCTGACGAAGTAGCTGGGCCCCACCTACCCGTCTTCGGGCAGCGTCACATCGAAGACCCGCATCCCGACGCCACCACCGAGCCGTTCTTCGGCCTTGCCTTCGAAGACGAACGGGCCGCGGCCCTGCAGCACCCCGCCGCAGCGTTGGTAGACCTTCGGGAACAACGTCGTCTCGACGATCCCGGTACCATCTTCCACGGTGACGAAGCACATGCCGCCCTGTTCCGCAGAGTGGCCGCGGAACGCCACCGCAAAGCCACAGATGCGCACGGTGCGATTGAGATGCTCGGCGACCTTGCCGCACGGCACACACGTCTGCAGCACCGGCAACTCACCGCGCCGCCACAACACGTCGACCGGATGGCTGCCGAGCGTGAACCCCAGCAAACGTAGTTCGGCCTCCCCCTTCTTGGCCTCGTCGTAGTCGGGCAGCTGCGGGTAGCTCGCTTCGCGCGGCGACACGGCGTCGGCAAACAACGCGCCGCGGGAAGCGACCGCACTGCGTTCGGCGAGCTTCTGCGCCCGCTTCGTCATAGCTATCTGCAAGCGCCACAGAAGCTCCGGTCGGGTCAGCCCGAAGCCATCACACGCACCGACCAGGATCAGGTTCTCGGCCTCGTTGCGCATCGGTCGCACACGCTGCAAGAAGTCGGGCAACGCCCGGAACGCGCCACCGGCTCGCCGCGCCGCGAGGATCGCGGTGATCGTGCGTTCCCCGAGGCCGTGCACACTCGACAACCCGATGCGAATCACCGTCGGACTCAGCAACTCATGTTCGACAGCGCCTTCTTGCACACACGGCGCGCGCAACTCGGCCCCGAGACGCTTGGCCTCCTCGGCATAGACACCTTGTGCAAAGTAGCCGGCGTCATTGCGCAACATCGCAGCGAGGAACGCCGCCGGCCACCGAGCCTTCAGGTAGACGCAGCGGTATGCCAGCCGGCCATAGGTCACCGAGTGCGCCTTGCAGAACGAGTAGGCGGCAAAGCGCGCCATCTCGGCCCACACCTGTTCGATCGCGCGCCGTGGTAGACCGCGCCGCAAGCCGGCGACGACAAACGCGTCGGCCTCTTCCTGCAGCGCATGCGTGCGACTGCGCTTGCCGAGATCGCGGCGCAACACGTCCCCTTGGGTCGCATCCAAACCAGCGACCGCCATCGCCGCGCGGATCACGTCTTCTTGGTAGAGCATGATGCCGAACGTGTCGGCGAACACTTCGCTCAGCAAAGGGTGCGCGGTCGTCACCGGCTCGAGGCCGCGCGCGCGCCGGATGAACGAATCCTTCATGCCAGCCGATGCCGGCCCGGGTCGCACCAACGCCACCGCCTGGATCACACGATCCATCGTCTTGGCGTCCATCTGCTGCAACAGCGTGCGCATCGCCGGCGACTCGACCTGGAAGCACCCCAACGTGCCACCCGTCGACAACAACCTCGCCGTGCGCGCATCGTCCTCGGGGATCTGCTGCAGATCCGGCACGAACACGTCGTGTCCCGCGAGCATCGTCACGCAGTCGTGCACGATCGACAGCGCGCGGTTACCGAGCAGGTCGATCTTGACCATGCCCAAGCCCTCGACGAAGTGCATGTCGTACTGCGTAACGACGACGCCCTTGGCCGAACGTTCGAGCGGTGCATGCCGCGAGATCGGTTGCGGCGTGATGACGAGGCCACCCGGATGCACCCCGAGGTGCCGCGGGGCCGCCAACAACTGCTGCGCAAGCGACAGCAGCAACCGTTCGCGTTCGGGCGGCAAGTGTTGGCTGTCGTGCTCCGAACCGGCCCCTTCGCGCTGGCCCTCCCGCCAGAACCCGGGCGTCTCGGCAACAACCTCGGCGAGATCGAGCCCCAAGCGCGCATGCCACGGCAACCGCTTGCTGCGCCGCACCGCCTCCTTCGGCGGTAGCCCCAACACCTTGGCCGCTTCTTGGTAGGCCGAGCGCGGCCCACACGTGTTGTAGGTCGCGATCATCGCAACGTGGTCGCGGCCGAAGTGTTCGTAGACGGCTTCGATCAACTCATCGCGGCGCCGCCAACAGAAGTCGAGATCGATGTCCGGCAGATCGCTGCGGCCGGGATTGAGGAAGCGCTCGAACAGGAGGCCGTAGCGCAACGGATCGGCATCGGTCAGGCCGAGGCAGTGTGCCACCAGACTGTCCGCCGCCGAGCCACGCCCGACGAACGGAATATCGCGGTCGCGGGCCAGTTCGACGATCTGGTGCACGGCCAAGAAGTACGGCGCAAAGCCCATCGACTCGATCACCGCCAGTTCGTGCTCGCAACGCACAATCGCCTGCTCTTCGCACGCGTCGTATCGCTTGCGCAAACCGGCGAGCACCAATCGCCGCAGACACGCCTCCGCCGTCTCGCCTCTGGGCACCGACACCGGCGGGAAGATCGGCTTGGCCCGCTCGGCAAACGACAACGTGCAGCTCGCCAGAACCTGCTGCGCCATCGCCTCCGCTGCGGCGTCTTCTTCGTGACCAGCGAGCATCTGCTCTGGCGTCGGCAGGTGTTGGTCGGCGCGCGCGACACCGATGCCGCGCAGGTCCTTTGCGACTTCGCCGCCACGCAGGTCTTTGGAACGCAGCGTCCGGTTCCATTTGACCGCCAAGAACAGCTGATGCAGCGCATGATCCTGGGGCGTCGCAAACCACACGTCGCGCACGGCGCAGAGCTGCAGATCGAGATCGCGTGCCAACTCACGCAGCATTTGCCGCGGCCACGGACTGCCGGGATCCGGCAGCTTGCGACCCTGCTTGGCCGACACGGATCTCTGACCAACACTCTTGTCCACGTCCGGCGCCTCACCCTTCACCCGCGGCGGCAGCGCCACCAACAACCGTTCACGCGGCACGCGCACCGACAACTCCGGCAACAACCGCGGATCGCCACAGACAAACCACAGGCCCGTCGCGTGCTGCTCGCAAGCGCGCACGAAGTCGAACTCGGCACCGCCAGCACCGACGCCCCGATCGCCAACACCATGGAACGCACTCAACAACGCACACAGCGACGCATAACCACGCTCGTCCTGCGCCAGCAACGTGCAGCGCCGACCGCGATGCACGAGCTCGCAACCGAACACCGCCTGCAGCCCAACCCGCCGCGCCGCCTGCGCAAACGGATAGAGCCCGTAGAGACCGTTGGTGTCGGTCAGCACCAGGTGCGTCAGCCCCAACCGCACGGCCTCCTCACACAGCGCCTGCGGCGACGCGGGCGCCGTCAGCAGGGAGTAGTGCGTGCGGGACAGCAGCAAAGGCATCCCAGCGGTATACCTAACATTTCCCGAACATCAAGCGCCGGGTTCGACCGTGACCGTAACGGTGACTCCTAACCAGCTTCTCGGCAAACTCTTCCGGAACCTCAACCATTCGCCGACAATGGCGGCCGTGCTCATCAAGTCCACGCTGCTCGCCGCCCTGCTGCTCGTCACCCCGAGCTGCTTCACGATGATCACCTGGGGCTTCGAACCGGTCGAGGAGACCAACGAACTCACCGGACGCGAAGAGAGCTTCATGCAATACGACCCGGAGACTGAGTGGAGCTGGGAGCTCGTCGGTCTGCGCATCCTGATCACGCCACTGATGCTCGGCCTCGACATCGCAACGGCGCCGATCCAGGCGTTCTTCTTCTGGGATGATGACGACGACTGCTGAGTGGCCGTTGCAGTAACCTCGCGGCATGCGCCGCCGATCCCCCGTTGGTTGTCTGTTACTCGCATGGCTCCTGGCCCCCGCCTGTTTCGCGCAAGCCAAGCCGTGGCCCGAAGTGCTCGGCAAGCCACAAGGCAAGTGGCCGGCACCGCTCACCGAAGTAACCTGGCGCGCGGACCTCGACGACGCGTTTGCCGAAGCGCGCGAAAGCAACCGGCCGCTGTTCATCACGCTGCGCTGCCTGCCGTGCAAACAGTGTTCGTCGTTTGACAAGGACGTGCTCGAAGGCGGCGCCGAACTCGCACCACTGCTGCGCCAGTTCGTCACGGTGCGACTGACCGACGCGATGGCGATCGACCTCACACGCTTGCCGGTGCAAGGCTTTCAGGATCTCGACCTGTCTTGGTGGGGTTACGTGCTCTCGCCCGACGCGCAGGTCTACAGCATCTTCGGCGGCCGCGACGAAGTCTCCGACGCCACGCGCATCAGCAAGCAATCGCTCGCCAACTCGCTGCGTCGCACCCTCGACCATCACTACGACCCGCGGCGCAAACAATGGAACGTCGATGGCGCCCCCGTTGCCAAAGACGCCAAGAGCAAGGCGCCAGACCAACTACCGGGCTATGACCCGTGGCACAACGCAACGCCGTATGCCCAGAAGCAAACGTGCTTGCACTGCCATCAGATCGCCGATGTCTTGCGGCAACCGGCGCTCGCCAACGGCACCTTCGACAAGCAACGCGACACCAACATCTGGCCGCTGCCGGAGAACGTCGGCCTCAGCGTCGATCGTGACGACGGCCTGCTCGTCACCGACGTCTTGAAGGATTCTGCCGCGGCGCGCATCGGCGTGAAGGTCGGCGACCGACTCGCGACCGCCAACCACCGCCGCTTGTTCGGCCAGGCCGACCTGCGCGGCGTCCTGCATCGCAACGCCAATCCGAGCGGCACGATTCATCTGCGCTGGCTGCGCAACGACAAGATCATGGCCGGCGACCTGCAACTGCAAGACGGCTGGCGACGCACCGTGCTCGATTGGCGCATGTCCATCAGCCAAGGATTGATCGGCACCGGTCCCGGCTTCTTCCCCCTGCAGGCGCGCAACCGGCCCAAGGACAAGATGGCCATCGCGCCGTTCTTCGGCCGTAACGCCAAGAACAGCCCGGCACACAAAGCCGGCATGCGCGGCAACCACGTCATCGTCGCCGTCGACGGCGAGCGGCAACCACTCGTAGGCCGCGGCTTCCTGGTCTGGTTCCGATTGCACTACAACCCCGGCGACACGGTCGTGTTCACCGTTCTCGCCGGCAAGAAGGAACGCGACATCAAGGTCGTGCTACCGAAGCGCTGACGGATTCTCTGTCGACTGCTACGGATCGCTACGGACCTTTCGCCGTATGATCGCCGCGCCATGAACGTGCGATCGAAGTTGTTTGCCATCCTGCCGCTGCTCGCGTTCGCGTGCTGCGGCCCCGAACAAGTCGCATCCGAAGAACCCGACAGGCCCTCGGAAGAACCCAACAGGCCCATCGCAGCAGTACCAAGCGAGCCCACCACCAAAGCCCCCGAGATGGTCGAAGACGTCAACAACAACGAACCCGCCGCCACGCCGAAGCACGAAGTCGCAACGCTCGGCAACGGTTGCTTCTGGTGCACGGAAGCGGTGCTCGAACAACTCGACGGCGTGATCGACGTCGAGTCGGGCTACACCGGCGGCGCGGTCGACAACCCGACCTACGAACAGATCTGCACCGGCCGTACCGAGCACGCCGAAGTCGTCAAGGTCACGTTCGACCCGAAGGTGCTCAGCTACGAAGCGCTGCTCGACTGGTTCTTCCGCTCGCACGACCCGACCACGCTCAACCGCCAAGGCAACGACGTCGGTACGCAGTACCGTTCGGCGATCTTCTTCCACTCGAAGGCGCAGCATCAGACGGCGCTCAAGTTCATGGAACAGATCGCCGGCAACTGGCAGGACCCGATCGTGACCGAGCTGACGCCGGCGGTGAAGTTCTGGCCGGCGGAGCAGTATCACCAGGACTACTTCCGCAACAATCAGGGCAAGGGTTACTGCCAGGTGATCATTGCACCGAAGCTGAAGAAGCTCGGTTTGGATGCGACGCCCAAACCGAACAGGTAGGAGCACTGAACGATGAACCACGCCACCAAGCTGCTTGCAGTTCTGCTGTGCGGTCTCGCGCCGCAACTCGTAGCCCAACGCGTCTACGTCAACAGCATCCCCACCAACCTGACATGCAACTGGAGTCAGGTCGTCACGCTGCCTGACCCGGTGCAGCCCGATACGTTCCTCGCCTTGATGCCCATTTCGGCGATCCCGCAGTGGGCGACGTGGGACGGGGACCTCGGCATGGACCTGACGTATGGCGCTGGCAACTGGCTGCGCTGCCGCATGACCGCGCTGCAGTGGGCCTACCTGTCGCCGAGCGCGTGTGCCCACCTGCCCGCTGCTGGTGCAACGGCACCGCTGTCGCTACTGACCACGAGCTACGACTACGGCGCCTTCTGGGGTTCGCCCGGCCAGCCGCTCATCCCCGACGCAACCCAGTTCGCCAATCAGGGGCTCAGCTACATCGACGGGTCCAGCCACCCGATGCGGCAGGAGCGCTGGCAGCTGCGCTCGAGCGGGTTCTTCTTCGAGCCATGGAACGCCTGCGCTGGCGGCTTCCCGAGCGGCCCGAACTTCGGCGGTTGGCTGGCCGTGCGCATGCACTACCAGTTCCTGTAGGCGCTGCGGCTACTTGCTCCAGACCTGCTCCTGCATGAGCACCTCGTCCTTGCCGGTGCCAGTGTGGATCTGCACCTTGACCCGACCCTTGCTGCGCAAATCGTAGGTCACGCGAACCGGCTTGCCGTCAGGACTCTCGGCGTCGTGCAGCCGCCCGGACAACTGCAACAAGTCAGCGTCCTTGCCAGGCTCACCAGAACACTCCAGCGACCACGTCGTCTGGTTGTCGCGCCACGTCGACGTGTAGCGCGATCGCAACGTGTCGAAGCCGACCATCTGCAGTGCCTCGATGTCGCGGCCGAGAATGCGCAGCTTGTAGTTGAGCGCCACGTAGCGGCCACCGAGAACCGGAGCGCCGATCACAGTGCCCTTGTCTTCGCGAAACTTGCCGCCAGCCATCGGCGTACGCACGGTCACCTTCCACTGGCCGGCGAGCTTGGCGATGCGATCGTGATGCACGTCGGTGCGTGACAGTTCTTGCGCGCGGCGCAGCGTCTCACCATCTGGCACGCGGACTTCGGCCTTCTTCGTGGGCTTCGGATCCTGCTCGTGATCGGCACCAACGATCGCGCCCAGCAACAAGGCCAACGGCATCCACAGTCGACTGTTCATAGAGGAAGCGTGGCATTCCAACGCGGTCACGTCCACGATGAACGGTGCATGCAGTCCGCAGCTCGCCGCTCCGCCCCGAAACCCAGCCTCCAGACCGTTCTGCTCATCGCCGTCTTGAGCATCGTCTGGGGCAGCACGTGGTGGGTCATCCGGATCTGCCTCGAAGAGCAGCCGCCGCTGTCGTCGGCGGCCGTGCGCTTCGTCATCGCCGGCCTCGCGATGGCCGCGGTCACGCCGATGCTGCGCAAACGCGAGAACGCGCCACCACCGCCGACCTGGCTGTGGGTCGTCTGCGGCCTCACCAACTTCGCCGGCGGTTACGGCATCCTCTACATCGCCGAGACGGTCGTGCCGTCCGGCATCGCCGCCGTCCTGTGGGCGATCTTTCCGCTGTTGATGGCCGGCAGTGCCGTGTGCTTCCTCGGCGAACGGCTCACCGCGCGCCAATGGCTCGGCTTCGGCGTGTCGTTCGCAGGCATCGTCGCGGTCTTCTACGGCGATCTCGGTGGCATCCCCGAAGACGGGTCGGCCTACGCGTGGCTGCTGCTCGGCAGTCCCGTCATCGCGGCCATCGGCACCACGCTCGTCAAGAAGTACGGCAGTGCCAGCAGTTCGGTCGTGCTCAACCGGAACGGCATGTTGCTCGGCGCCGTCCTGCTGCTTGCCGCTGCGTTCGTGCGGGAAGATCCCCTGGCCATGACGTGGACGACTCGCGTTACGATAGCGACCATCGGGCTGGCGGTATTCGGGACGACGATGACCTTCGGCATCTACTTCTGGCTGCTGCGCACGGCTCCGGCATCCATGCTCGCATTGATCACCTACATCACACCGGTCTTCGCCATGGTGTTGGCGACGATCGTTGGTGACGGCCAACACGGCACGTCGGAATGGGTCGGTGCGGGCTTCGTTGTGCTCGGCATCACGTTGGTCGTTCGCAAATGACGTTCTTCGAACCACAACCCTTCGGCAAGAACGGCGGCACTGCTGGTCGCAAGCGGCGCCGGTTCTCGCTGCGCAAGGCCGGTACCAAGTTACGGCGGGTGCCGTGGCGTCGCCTGCGACCACGCACGCGCAAGGGCGCGGGTTGGTTGCTCGTGTTGTTGATGGCGATCGGTTGGTTCTCGACCGGTGGCGAGACGCAGGCCGGTGTCGACACGTGGCAGCGCACGGACATCCTCGATGCGATCCGATTCGTCGAGAGCAGTGGTCGCCAGAACCCACCCGACGGCGACAACGGCAAGGCCATCGGCCCCTACCAGATCCATCACGTGTATTGGTTCGACGCGCACCAGTTCGACAAGAGCCTTGGTGGCACCTACCAAGATTGTCGCAAGCGCCGCTACGCCGAACGCGTCATCGATGCCTACATGCGGCGGTACGCCAAGCAGGCGTGGACTTCGGGCGATGGCCAGACGATTGCACGCATCCACAATGGCGGCCCCAAGGGTCACCAGAAAACGGCGACCGATGGTTACTGGCAGAAGGTGCACAAGCGGCTACCGACGCCAACGAAGAGCATCATCAAGTAGCCGCTCGACGTCATCGACACTCGGCAGAACGTCGGCGTCGCCGATCGTGTGCACGTGATCGCCGACCGGCGCCCAGACCGTTGGATCGGTGGCGATGAAGACCGCGACCGTTGGCACCCCAAGCATGGCCGCGAGGTGCGTCGTGCCGCTGTCGTTGCCGACGAAGACGCGGGCGGACTCGAGTCGCTTCGCCAGACGCAGTGGCTCAGGCTCAGTGACGAACGTCGTGCGATCGTTCGGCCACGGCCACGCGCGCGGATCATCGCCGTCGATCTCGGCTGGACCAACGACCACTTCCAGGTCTCGGTTGTGCTGCGCCACGCGGTGCGCCAACGCCAACCAGTGCTCCTTGGGCCAGCACTTGTGCGCGCCACCGCTGCCCGGTGCGAGCACCGTTACTGATTCCGTACTGCGCGGCGGCAGCAACTGACAATCGCTTGGCCACTCCGGTTCGCAACCGACCTGACGTGCGAGCTGCAACGCATAGGGCGTGCCCGTCACGTGGCTGTGCAGGTCCAATGCCTGCTGCACACATGGCGGCTCATCACCAATGATGAGATCAAAACGGCTGAGCCGTTCGCGCGCCTTGTCGGGGATCCACAAGAGCAGGTCCTCGGCAGAGTGCGCCACGTCGACTGTGCCGTAGCCGCACAGGACATCGCAGAACTCGCGCGTGCCAGCGAGGTGCAAGGCGGCGCCATCGTGCTTGCGACGCAGCGCCCGCAACAGCGGCGCGGTCAGCAAGGTGTCGCCGAGTCCCCCGCGCCGGATCAGCAGGATGCGATGCATGATGCAGGGCACCATAGCAGACGTCGGGACAGCAAAATGGCGCGCCACCCGGAACCGATCCAGATGGGCACGCCATTGTTTGGCAACGCAGTCGCTCGGCTACGCCGTTATGCGTCGTGCACGCGACCGACCATTTCCGGGCCGGGAGTCAGCGTGCGGTCGCCATCATCCTTCCACTTCGACGGGCAGCCTTCGTTGGGCTTCTTGCCGAGGTAGATGTTCGCCTTGAACTTGCGCATCGTCTCATCGATGTTGCGGCCGAGGTTGAGGAAGTTGACTTCCGCGTTCATCAGCTTGCCATCGGGGGCGATGAGGTAGGTTCCGCGCAGGCAGAAGCCGCCGTTCCAGACACCGAACTGCTTGGCGAGGTCGCCGTTGCGGTCCGATCCCATGGCGAACTTGACCTCGGCGAGATCCTTTTCCTCGCGCTGCCATGCCAGGTGAACGAAGTGGGTGTCCGCGCTGACCGTGACGATCTCACAGCCCATCTTTGCGAACCTTTCTTGCTGCTCTGCCAGAGCAGCGAACTCGGTGCTTCAAACGAACGTGTAGTCCGCCGGGTAGAAGAACAGCATGGTCCACTTGCCGTTCTTCTGGGCTTCCGACAACTTGAACTCACCGAAGCCCTTCGTGGTGGGCTCGTAGGTGGTAAGGGAGAAGTCGGGCACGGTTTGCCCGACCTGAAGGGTCGTTGATTCAGTCATGGGTGATTCCTTGGCCGAAGACGGTACGAACCTCGGCTACCGGTTGCCAGCGGGATCTGCACAGTGTCGCCGGCAAACCCAGTTGAGCGTGGCGCTGCGGCCGCTCGCCGGGCACCATCTTTGGCCCAGAATCTGAACCGTGAGCACCCAACCGACGACGAATTCCCCCGACGCCTCCACCGCAGCCCAGGCTCTGGCCGCTGCTGGCGATGCCGAATCCGCCCGCGATGTCGGCGCACTCGACGATGCCGCGCGGCAAGCCGCCCAGCGCCTCGGCGCCAACAAGAAGGGCCTCGTCGAGCGGCTGATCTACGGGCCGTTGCCCGAAGCCGCCGAGATGCAGAGCGGCGCGATCGGTGCCGCCAACGCCGACCGCACTGCCGGGGATGTCGTGATCGCCGCCGCGATGGATGCTCTCGAACAGGGCCAGGCGTTCACCGCCGATGGCAAGCTGTCGACCACCCTGCGCAAGCAAGTCGCGGCCGCCGGCGGCTACGGCTTCACGGTGCCCGAAACGTTTGGTGGCAAGAACTGTGAATACACGCAGCTCGCGCTGGTCGAAGAAGAGATGGCCGCCAACGGCCTCGGCCCGCTCGCGGTCGAAGTCTCCGGCGAACTGACGATCGGCGCCGGCTCGCTGCTCGCCTACGGTACCGACGAACAGAAGCGCACGTTCTTGCCGCTGGTCGCCGACGGCGAACTGATGGCGTTCGGTCTGACGGAGGTCGGCATCGGCGTCAACGCCAAGAAGGTACGAGCCTACGTCGAACCCGACCCGTCGGGCTCGGGCTTCCGCCTGTTTGCACAAGGCGATCGCAACAAGCTGTGGATCACCAACGCAACGCACGGCGGCCTCGTTGGCATCGTCTGCCGCGTCGGCAAGGACGGCAAGAAGGTCGGCCTGTTCGTTACGCGTCTGCCCGAGCAAGACGTGGCAAGGGGCGAAGGCAAGGACTACGAGTTCTGGTGCAAGTCGTCCAACACCGGCGCGTTCACCGCGAACTACAACTCGCGTCTGCACTTCGACAACTACCCGCTCAAGGCCGACGAACAGATCCAGGCCGACGGCGTCGAGGTCCTGTTCTACTGCCTGCGCATGGGCCGCTGCATGTTGGCCGCGATGGCGTCCGGCTACCAACGCATGTTCGCAACCGACGCGACGGCGTATGCGCGCAGTCGCGAAGGCGTCGGCGGTCAGGTCATCAAGCACGAACTGCCGCGGCAACACATCGGTCGCATGCTTGGCGGTGCCTTGATGTCACGTGCTCTCAGCCACCTGTCGCTGCGTCAGGACAAGGACGGCGTCGATCTCGCCGGTTTGCGCGACTTGACCAAGTCGGCCGCGGCAACGAGCGCCCTCGATTCGCAGATCGCATGCGAACGCGTGCTCGGTGGCCGTTCGTTCGACAACGGTTCCCGCGTGCATGACGCCCGCCACAACATGCACGTCTTCGGCGTCGTCGAAGGCGAAGACGACCTGATTCTGATGGGCATGGTCAAGGACGTCACCGACGCGTTCACTTCCAAGTACATGGCTGGCATGCTCGGTGTGCTGCAGTCGATCAACGTCGGCCCCGAAGGCAAGCCGTTGCCGCGCGACCAACGCATCCTGCGCATCACGCCGGCGACCGTCTTCGACAAGCCGGGCAAGGTGTTGACGGCGACCAAGCGCCTGCTGACCAACCCGTCGTTCTGGAAGCTCAAGGGCTGGATCGTCGGCCAGTCGCTGATCGAACTCGTGCGCACACCGTTCCGCCTCGTGCCGACGAGCATGATCCCGCGCTACCAACTGCTGCCGACAGAACTGCGCCGCTACGCGCGGTTCGCCGAGCGCCGCCTGCGCCAACTGCGGTTTGCCTACCTCGGCATCAACCTGCACTTCCAACTCGAACTGACGCGCGCGCAGATCCCGCTGCAACGCCTCGGCAAGTCGATCGAACTGCTCGTCTCGATGCTGGCGCTGTGCCACCACTCGACCAGCAACCGCGACCAGAGCCAGATCAAGATCGCGGCCCTACACTGCGAACAACTAATGACGCGCGTCAAGGGCATCAAGTTGCTGACTGGTCTGTGGGAGATGGACCGTTTGCGCAAGCATGTCGCGGCAGTCGGCGACGACCTGGAGAAGGGTCAGAGCACGCTCATCAACGACGTCAAGCCGGAAGCGTTCGCGCACCCGTTCGAGATCCGCGAACGCAAGAAGCGCTGACCGTACCGTGCCTGGAACGAAGTCAACTTATTCGCCAGGCGAATAAGTTGACTTCGTTCCAGGCACGGTACGGTCACTACTCGTCGGTGCAGCCGCCAGTCCGTCGCATCTCGCCGTCGAGGCCCATCGCGCACATCGTCGTGATGGCGAACAGCAGGCCGTACCACGAGAACGGGATCGCGATGGCGCTGCCTATGGCGGCAATGAAGCCGATGGCACCAACCAGGCCGTATGTGAATCGCTCCCCACCGCAAAGCTGTGCGACGCACCCCGCGATCGGGCCGACGAGCGCGAAGCGCCACAGGTAGTTGAGGTCCATGAACAGGTACGACATCAACATGCCCGTCGTGACGAAACAGATCGACCCGTAGATCGCAGCGCGCTTCATGCGGCGCCGCCAGACCTTGCCGGTGTGGTCAAAGCGGTGCCGTTCGGACGACCATGACTCGCGCAGGCGTTCGCGTTCGTCCTCGGGCAACTCCTGGAACCACGTCTCCAACTCGCGCGGATCGACGTCGCTCTTCTTCGCGATCTCGAACTCCGGCTCCGGTTCGGGCGGTGCCTCACCGACGACACACATTGCCGCGAGCTGTGGCGCGACGCGCGCCTTGGCCTTCTGCTTGCGGGCCGTGCGGTGTTCGCGCCGCTGCACCTGACTGATCAGGCTGTCGCCGCGGCCGGCCTTGGCGACCCGTTCTTCGAGCTCACGCATCATCTGTTCGGCGCGCGGGTCTACGGGTTTCTTTGGAGGCGGCTCGAGCGGCTCTTCGACCTCCGGCTCAGCGACCTTCTCGGCAACCCGGGCGAACTCCCCCACGAACGGCGCGTCCTCGACCTCACCTGGCCGCATCGCGAGCTGTTCCTCGGTCAGCGGCGCCCAGTCGTCTTCTTGCTCATCCACCATCGGCGTAGCTCTTTTCGGCTGCTGAGCGAGAACCTGTAGGCCAGCCGAGACAACGTCGATGGCACTGGCCTCTTGCACCCGAAGGCACCTCGCGCAATCGTGCCTCCCATGAACTCGTCACTCCGCTGGGCCAGCGTCGCCCTCCTCATGCTCTCCACCGCCTGCTCCTTCCACAGCACCGCCACGCACTGGAACGGACTGCGCGATGCCGACGGCAAGCCGGTCTTCGTCAAGACGACAACCAACATCGGTTTGAACCTGCTCGTCATCCTGCCCTTCCTCGGCAACACCTCGATCGATTCGATGCTCGACGAGACGACAGAAGTGATCGCCAACGAAGGCGGCGACCGGGTCCGCGTCATCCAGAGCAGTTCGGAGAACTACTGGTACGGCTCGCCACCGGTCACGTACGTCGTGACGCCGATCGTGACCGAAGTTGCCGTTGAGTATGAGCCATCCGCGGAAGAGATCGCGAAGGTCATGAGTGAGCAGACCGAGTTCGCGTCGCGTCAGAACAAGCGCCGTGAACAAGACAACAGCCATGTCGTTCCAGACCGCCGGTAGGCCGACAAACGGAGGGGCTTGGCGTCGACGCGCAGTGTCCTAAACTGGCACCTGCATGCCGCTGTTTGCCGAACCCAAGCCACCGCCCCGCCACCCGTTCCGGGAGCACCCATTCTGGCGACAGGTCTTGTTCGTCGCCGCAGCGATCACCGCCTTGGCGGCCATGCGCCCGTGGATCGAAGTGCAGTTCACCAGCATGTTCGGTGAATACTCCGGGCCACCCGGTTGGCAATCCTCGGCCGGGTTCACGTGCCTGTGCACGAGCGCTCTAATCGCCGTCATGGCGCTCGCCGAAACGCAGACCATGAGCGCCCGCCAGGCCGTGCGTCCTGCGAGCTTCCTGCTCGCAGTCGTGATGACCTTGTCGCTCGCCCTGCACCTCATACGCGGCCCCGGCGACTTGCGCGGCGCCACTGCCACGTGGACCTACAGTTTCTACGTCGGTGCATCGACCGCACTCACGGTCCTGGCCGCGTGCGCCGTTCGTTTCGCCGCAACGAGCCCCAAGACCAACCGCCCGCACCCCGGCCCCTGATCTCGGATTTGTCTGGCCGTCGCGGCCGCCGCACCCAACGGATTGGGCGCGATGAGCAACGCGGTGCACGCGGTGCTCGGCCAATAGACCGAGCAACCCGCGGCGCTCCTACAGTTCCGCGGGGCCACCAACGTGGCCAAGGAACGCACTCGCGACGACCACATACGGGCTCGCGAGGTAGACGTCACCGGGACCAGAACGGCCCGGGAAGTTGCGGTTGATCGCCGACACCGTGACTTCGTCCGGCGTGAACGACACGCCGGGGCCCGCTTTGATGCACGCGCCACAGCTCGGGTCGATCAACTCGACGCCAGCGCCTTCGAACAACTGCACGTAGCCCATCTTCTCGGCGTAGTCGCGGATGCGTTGGCTGCCGAACTGGATGTAGGTCTTCGCCTTGAGGCTGAGTCCCTTGTCCGTCGCCGTGCGCACGACTTCGGCATACATGTCCATGTCGGCCTTCTTGCCGCCGGTGCAGGAACCGCCGTAGGCGATGTCGATCGCGACCTTGCCGTTGTCCTTCTGGAAGGCCTCCAAAGCGATGCCGTTGCGCGGGTCACCGGGCGTCGCCACCGTCGGCACGACCTTGGCCAGGTCGATGTCGAACGTCTTGACGTAGCTCGCGCCCTCGTCGGCCTTGACGATCTGGCTGCGCAGGTGGTCCTTGTCGGTGCCACGCAGTTCGTGGATCTGCTCGACGACCACTTCGTCAGCTTCGATGATGCCGGTGAAGCCACCTGCCTCGACGGCCATGTTGGTCAACGTCGCACGCTCATCCAACGACAGCGCCATCGTGCCAACGCCTGCGAACTCGAGCACCTTGCCGATGCCCGCGCCCGTCTTGAAGAACTCATCGCTGAGCAGGTGCAGCATGACGTCCTTGCCGCAGACACCGTCTTGCAGCTTGCCCGTCAGGTTGACGCGCACGGACTCCGGCACCTTGACGCGAACGTCCTTGGTGAACCAGCTGTTGGCCATGTCAGTCGAACCAACACCAAACGCGAAGCAACCGATTGCGCCCGCCATGCAGGTGTGGCTATCGGTGCCGATCACGAGTTGGCCCGGCTCGGCCAGGTCTTCGATGACGATGTTGTGGCAGATGCCTTCCGAGCCAACGGTCTTGCCGTCACGCTCGACTTCGCCGTAGAGACGCACACCCTGCGCGTCGGCGAACTTCTGCTGCACGGTCGCCAACGAGCCGGCCTGTTCCTTGAGGCCCATGTCGATGTGCTTCTGCGGCATGACCCGGTCGAGGAACGTCAGGTGATCACGGAACGCGAACACCGACTTGGGATCGTTGATCTTCGCGTCTTCGCCGAGGCCCATCTTGAACAGCGCTTCCGCCATCGGCGTCACGTATTCGTGGCTGAAGCGGACGTCGGTGCGCACGAACAGCGCGTCGCCCGGCTTGACGGCATCGACGCCGAGTGCACCGGTCTTCGCGTCCGCGATCGCGCGGTTGCTGATGATCTTCTCGCACAACGTCATCGGGCGCTTTGCGGTCTCGGTCGCCGGCGGCACCGTGGTGCCAGCCAGACGCGCCTTGTTGTAGGCGAACAGACCACCGTGCCGAACGATCTCGGCGGCGATCTCATCGAGGCCCTTGGTGAACTCTTCGATCGAGATCTCTTCGCCGTTCTTGATGCGGTCGATCAGCGAAAAGTCCGTCGACGTCAGAAGGCCGATGTTCTGGCAGTTCTGGCCGTAGATCTTCTCGATGTTCTTCGCGATGACGAGCTGGATGCCCGCCTTCAACTCGGAGAACGGGGCCGTCTCGCGCGACGAGCCACAGCCCTTCGACACGCCACTGACGATGACCGAGAACTTGCCGTTCTTGATCGCGTCCTTCTCGATGTTGCCGCCGCGCAAGCCAACCAGGCAGTAGCGCGCCAACGTCTCGTCGTAGTAGTAGCAGACCCAACCCGGCGTCAGCTCATCGGTCGAGATGTTGTCGACGAGCTTGCGGTCGGGGTCGTAGTCCAGCGGCACGCCGTCATACAGCTGTGCCTTGAGTTCGGCTTCGTCCTCAGTCAGGTAGAGGATCCGGCCGTCCAGTTTGATGGTGCTATCGCGCATGAGATCTCCTTTTGGGCCTAGGCCCGCTCCAGGATCATGGCGATGCCCTGGCCGCCGCCGATGCAAGCCGACGCACAACCGAGCGCCTTGCCGGACTCTTCCATCTCGCGCGTCAGCGTGAGCAGAAGGCGCGTGCCAGTTGCACCGAGCGGGTGACCGAGGGCCACCGCACCACCGTTGACGTTGCACTTGTTGCGATCGAGACCGAGCTCCTTCTCACAACCGAGGTACTGCGCCGAGAACGCTTCGTTGATTTCAATCAGGTCGAGGTCGCCAACCTTGATGTCGGCCTTCGCACACGCCTGCTGGATCGCTGGCACGGGACCGATGCCCATGATCTCCGGCTCGACCCCTGCGATGCCCCACGACTTGATCTTCGCCTTGACGTCGAGGCCGTGCTCCTTGGCGTGCGCCGCAGTCGTGACGACCAGCATGGCCGCACCATCCACAATGCCCGACGCGTTGCCGGCCGTGACCGTGCCTTCCTTGCCGAACGCCGCGCGCAACTTGCTCAAACCTTCGAGCGTCGTCTCCGGCTTGATGTGGTCATCGCTGTCGATGACGAACTCGCGCTTGCCCTTGGTGATCGTCATCGGCGCAATCTCGGCGGCGAACTTGCCAGCCTTGACGGCAGCGGCACCGAGTTGGTGGCTGCGCAGCGCGTATTCATCCTGCTCTTCGCGCGAGATGCCGACCTTCTTCGCGACGTTCTCGGCGGTCTGCGCCATGAAGAACTTGCAGAACGGATCGTAGAGCGCAGCGAACAACAGGTCCTCGATCTTCTGCTCCTGGCCGAAGCGGAACCCCTCGCGCGCACCGCGAATCACGTGCGGCACCTGGCTCATGTTCTCCATGCCACCAGCGAGGCACAGCTTGGACTCGCCGAGCATGATCGAGTGCGCCGCGGACACGACCGACTGGATGCCGGAGCCGCACAGGCGGTTGACGGTCAGCGCCGGCTTGTCGATCGGGACACCGGCCTTGAGCGCCACGTGGCGCGCGCCGTAGATCGCGTCGCTGCTGCTTTGCGCGGCATTGCCGACGAACGTTTCGTCGACCATCTCGGGCTTCACGCCCGCTCGTTCCAGCGCGGCCTTGGCGGCGTGGGCGCCAAGATCGATCGCGGAGACATTCTTGAACTTGCCGAAACCGGGCGTGCCCGAGTACTCAGCCATGGCGGTACGAGCGCCGCCGACAATCACCAAATCTGCTTGCATCGGCGGAGCATCGGCCATGGAGCGAACCGACGCAAGTTTTGCCCCGGGGACCTAGGGGAAACCTCCTCTGGCCCCGGCCGAAAGCAGCCGTAACATGCTGCAATGCGGAATTTCGTTCGGTTGTCCCTTGTGTCCCTGTTCCTGCTGACCGGCTGCGCGGACCTCAACTTCTACAGCGATGATCAGCTCGAGCCACTCAGCGCGCAGGCCTATCAGGAGGCCAGCTCGCAGTATCCCGAGGTCACGAGTGGCCCCGAGTACCGCATGGTCCAGGAGGTCGCACGCCGCATTGCGGCGGTCGCAGAAGAAGACGGCTTCCCGTGGGAGGCCAAGCTACTCAAGGCCGACGACGTGCCCAACGCGTTCTGCCTGCCCAACGGCCGCATCGCGATCTACACGGGCATCCTCCCTTACACGAAGAACATCGACGGCCTTGCCGCCGTCATGGGGCACGAAGTCGCCCACGCAACCCTTCGCCACGGCGGCAAGCGCATGACGCAGAACCAACTTGGCGGGGTCGTCATGGCGGTCGCGGAAGCGGGCCTGCAGATGACGGAAATGGACGGCGGCACCAAGGACCTCGCCATGGGCGCCCTCGGCCTAGGCGCGCAATACGGCGTGCTTCTCCCCTACAGCCGTGACCACGAATCAGAAGCCGACGTCATGGGCATCCGCTACGCAATCCGCGCCGGCTTCAACCCCGACGAAGCACCACTTCTATGGGAACGCATGGCGACGATGGGTTCCGGCGGCCCCGAGTGGATGAGCACGCACCCCGACCCACTCGAACGCGCCAAAAAACTCCGCCAGATGATCCCTCAGATCCGCGACGAAGAGAAAGGCTGGCAGAAGAAGCCAACCAAGAAGGTCAACCCCGGCGCCATCGGCCGCTGATTGTCCGTACCGTGCCAGGTACATTCCGGACAGTTCGAGGAGGCGCGCGCCTGGAAGCTGAAGCGTCGGCGCGCTGAGCTAGCGTCGAAAGACGTCTTGCACAGTCGGTGCATCCAATACGCGGACCAAGCACTCGTCCAATTGCTCGGCGGTTGCTTCGGCAACTAGAGAAGCGACGTCCGCAGGCAGCTCGCCGAAGCGCACCTCAAGCATGCGCCGCAACGCCTCTCGCAGACCTTCTTCCCGGCCTTCTTGTCGGCCTTCTTGTCGGCCTTCCTGCCGGCCTTCATCGCGCCACTGTTCGATCGGCGGTTTGAACTTCCTGGGAACAAGTGGATCCATGGTTTCCTCAACAATCGTGATCAACGCCCGGGCCGGCACATCCGAGACCGTCACAAGATAACTCCACAGCGCCTGCAACACAGGCCCCCCGGAACGGCTTCGAGCCAATCGCGCCACCGGCTCGCTCCATCTTCGCAGCACTTCTGCAACGATGTCGACATCCGCACCGGGTAGCCGCTGCAAAGCCTCGATCGTCAACTTCGCCTCCAGTGTCAGCGCCAAGCCGCGCTGTTGCGCCATGGGGATCTGGTCGAGGCATGCGACGAACGGTTGGAACTGCGGCTGACGGCTGCGCAATTCCGGACGGACTCCTGGCTCGATCAAGCATTCAAGACTGCCGAGCTGCTCGCCATCTTCAGCCTGTTGGATGAGCAAGACGGGCATCACACACGGCAAGTGCTTGCTCGCAGGCTTGCGCCGCCGCAGCTCGCGCCACAGGCCGACGACATAACCAAGCAGTTGCAGGACTGCCCATCGTTCGGAGCGCCGCTTGTGCTCGATCAGGACGTAGAAGAACGTCTCCCGACCTGCCTGCCGTACCACGAAGGCCAGGTCACTCTGTTGCCGCCTCAGCTGTTCATCGACCTGCGTGCCCGGCACAACCTGCAGCGTCTGCCACTCCACATCCGCCACGACCCGGGCCGGCAGTAGCGCCTGCAACAGACCCGCCGCGTGCGCCGGCTTGCCGAACGTGTAGCGAAACAGCGCGTCATGAGGTGAGGGTGCCATGTGCCACCCTCTAAGGGGTCAGCAATCGCTCACGGTGACATGCTGAGGTGCGATTCCTCGCGAACCGAGGCCATGCACGCTGCGAACTGTCCGGAATGTACCTGGCACGGTACGGACAACTCGCGGGGGTTACTTGGCGGGGCGCCAGGGGGTGACGCCTTTGTGTTCGCGCAGGAACTTGGCGTCCATCTTGCGATACCAGGCGTGCAGCATCTCGCGCATGCGGGTGACTCGGTCCGGGTGTTGTTTGGCGACGTCGAGCTGTTCGCTGAGGTCGGTGTTGAGATCGAAGAGGTGCACCCGGCCGTCTTCGAGGCGCTCGATCAACTTCCATTGGCCGAGGCGGACGGCGCCACTGGGGAAGCCGCCTTGGTTGCCGTAGTGCGGGTAATGCCAGAACAACGGTCGCGCTTCCAGTGGCTCGCCGCGCAGCGCGGCCGCGATGTTGGTGCCGTCGATCTCTTGCGGAACGGGCTTGTGACCGGTCAGAGCGAGAACGGTTGGCAGCAGGTCGATGCTGCACATCGGTTGTTCGCTGAGTGAACCGGCCTTCGTCACGCCCGGCACGCGCCACAGCCACGGCTCGCGAATGCCGCCTTCGTACATCCAACCCTTGCCACCACGCAGCGGCAGGTTGCTCGTCGGGGAGCCCTCGCTCGTCGACAAGCCGCCGTTATCCGACGTGAAGACCACGATGGTGTTGTCGGCAATGCCGAGCGCGTCGAGCTTGGCGAGCACCTTGCCGACCGCCTGGTCCATCGCCTCCACCATCGCCGCGTAGACCGCGTGCTTCTGCTGCAGACGAACGCGCCGCTTGCGGCCGTTGTTGTAGGACTGCTCTTCGGGGCCGAACTCAGGCGAGCCGTCGTCGGGCAGCTCGGCGATGCGCTTCTTGTACTTCTCGATCAGATCCTTGCGGCCGATCAGCGGCGTGTGCACGGAGTAGAACGACAGATACGCGAGAAACGCACCGGTCTGATTCTTCTCGATGAAGTCACACGCTTCCTGGGCGAGGCGATCGGGAAGGTGTTCGCCGTCGGGACCATCCGTCAGACGCGGGTTGCCGTAGGGCGAGAAGTACTTCTTGCCGCCGTAGGGACCACCACGATGGAAGCCGCCGCGGTTGACGTCGAAGCCCTGGTTCTCCGGCCAGTATTCTTCGCTCGGACCGAGGTGCCACTTGCCGGCGAAGAAGGTCGCGTAGCCGCGGTCCGAGAGTTCTTCGGCAATGGTGCGTTCCTCGATGTGCATGCGGTCGCTGGCGAGCGCCGGCTTGAAGCGTGCGGCACGCCTGCCCATGAAGTAGTTCGTGGCGTCGGCGCGCGAGGGATAGCGACCCGTCATCAACGAGTAGCGCGTCGGCGAGCAGACCGGACACGCCGCGTAGCCGTTGGTAAACCGCATGCCGCTCTTGGCGAGTCGGTCGAGGTTGGGCGTGTCGTAGAGGCAGTCCGGGTTGTTGGCGCCGATGTCCATGAAGCCGAGGTCGTCGGCCAGGATGACGACGACGTTCGGCGCATCGGCGCGTGGCGCGGGACGCGTTCGAGGTTCGACGCCGACTTCCAACTTCACGGTCGCCGGCCGCCAACCGATGCGGTGCGTGCGCACCTGCAGCTGCTGCTTGCCCTTCGCCACGAACGGCTTCTTGTAGACCTGCCACGGCGCGCCCTTGGCGGCTGGCAAGAACCGATAGCCAATCGAGGCACCCGGCTCGTCGCACGCCAGGGTGACCTGGCTCATCACCGTGCCGGCGATCTGCGTCACCTTCGCCTCGGGCGTCTTCGGCTGCTTGCCCTCCGGCGGCCAGATGTGCTCGCGGACGAGCTTGGTTTCAGGCAATACGAAGCCAAGGTCACCCGTGGCCTTCAGCCACGACTGCAGCTCGGCACGCATCCTGGCGATGCGCTTCGCGTGCTCCGGCGATTCCGCCAGATTGTTGGTCTCCCATGGATCCGACTGCGAGTCATACAACTCTTCCTGTGGCCGTTCGGTCGCCGCCATCTGCCACTGCGCTGCCGGCACATCATCGCGCCCCCGCAACGCATACAGATCCTGCGTCATCGGAATGCGCTCGCGGTACGCGTTCGCGATCAGGTAGGGCTGATCAGTCACAAAGTTGCGGATGTAGCGAAACCGCCCATCCGACACACTGCGCTGCCGGTCGTACACCGAGTCAAAACGATCAGCGTGGCTGTACGCGTAGCCCGGCCCCTTCCGGCGGAACTTGCCAAGGAACGGCACCCCATCGAGTCGCTTGTCGGGCTTGACGCCGCACAACGACAACACCGTCGGCCCGAAGTCGACGAACTGCACGACGCGCTTGTCCGCCTCCCCGGCACGCCGTCCATCCGGAAACCGCACCAGCAACGGCACGCGCGTCCCGGTGTCATAGCACGACCGCTTGCCACGCGGCAGGCCGACGCCGTGGTCCGAGTAGTACATCACGATCGTCGACTCGAGCAGCCCGGCCTTCTCAAGTTCGGCCAGCTTCTTGCCGACCCAGCGATCCATCGCGGCAATGTTGTCGTAGGTGCGCGCCATCGCCTTGCGCACGTTTTCGGTATCCGGATAGATCGGCGGCACCGGCACATCGCTCGGCGGCACTACTTCCGGGTTTGGCTTCTTGCTCGGGAACGCGCCACTCTCGTGCGTGCCGCCGTAGTTGAACACGGCAAAGAACGGTTGGCCCGCGCCGCGGTTGCGCCAGTGGGCGCGGCCGTTCGACTGATCCCAGACCGTCACCGGCTCACGGAACTGGTAGTCCTTCTTGCTGTTGTTCGTGCAGTAGTAACCCTGCTTGCGCAGCAACTCCGGGAAGCACCGCACAAACTCCGGCGGCACGCCCTCGTAACCGGGGATGTCCTTGTAGGCATCGGGGTCCTTCTCGATCGCCGACTTGCTCGGCGAGTTGTTGCGCATCTGCATCGTGCCGATGCGCGTCGCATACATCGCCGTGATCAGCGACGACCGCGCCGGGGCACACACCGGCGACGTGGCGAACGCATTCGCATAGCGGATGCCTTCCTTGGCGAGCCGGTCGCAGTTCGGTGTCGGCACCGTGTCGTCGCCGTAGCAACCGAGCCACGGACTCATGTCTTCGGCGACCAGCCAGACGATGTTCGGACGTTGTTGCTTCTGCGCGACGGCGATGCCGACACAAGCGAACACGATCAACAGGCGACGGAGCGTGAGCATGGTAGGCCCAAGAGGTTATCGTGCGCTCCTCGCAATGACGACGAAGCCCAACAGATCCGACCGCCGCGAACGCGCGAAGAAGTCCCTGACCCTCGTATGGATCGCGGTCGCCGTGCTGACGATCCTCGCGATTGCCTTACTGACGATGCTGGTCGGCCCCTCGCCGCCCAAGAAGATCACGTTCGCCAGTGGCGCACTCGGCGGTGCCTACCACCAGTTCGCCGAACGCTATCGCGATGCGTTGGCGAACGAAGGCATCACCGTCGAAGTGCTCGACACCGGCGGTTCGAGCGAGAACCTCGACCTGCTCAGCCGCGGCGATGCCGACGTCGCATTTGTGCAAAGTGGCACACACCACCTCGTCAAGGACCCCGACCAACTGCGCGGCATCGCCAGCCTCTACTACGAGCCACTGTGGATCTTCCAGAAGGGCGAACCGAGCATCATCCATCTGCGCGAATTGGCCGGTAAGCGACTGGCGGTAGGCAACCCCGGCAGCGGCACCTACGAGGTTGTGCACCGCCTGCTGCGCCTCAACGGCGTGACCGAGAGCAACACGAAGCTCTTGTCGCTAGGCATGACCGAATCGCGCGATGCGCTGCTCAAGGGCGATATTGACTACGCGTTCTTCATCGCGTCACCCAAGGCCGAAGTCGTGCACGAGTTGATGAAGGCTCCCGGCACGCGACTCGTCGGCATCAAGCGACACAAGGCCTACGTGCGCAACGTGCTGTTCGTCACTGACGTCGAGATCGCCGAAGGCACGTTCGATCTCCGCAACAACATCCCGAGCGAAGACCTCATGGTCTTGTCGACGCTCGCGACCCTCGTCTGCAACCGCGACCTGCACCCCGCGATTGTCGAGCTGCTGACACGCACCGCACACGACCTGCACTCGGGCCGGCAACTGCTCGAACACGGCGGTGAGTTTCCGAGCCCCGAACACCTCGAGTTCGCCGTTCACGAAGCAGCCAGCGACTACTTCCGCTCGGGGCCATCGTTGCTCGCGCGCTACATGCCGTTCTGGCTCGCCAACCTGCTCAAGAAGCTGCTCGTGTTCGCGATCCCGATCCTGACTCTGCTGTTGCCGTTGATGAAGGTCGCGCCGACGGTCTACAGGGCGACCATGCGCCGACGCATCCACCGCCACTACGACGAACTCGACACGATCGAGGACCGTATTGACCACGCCAACACGAGCGATGCGTTCGACGCCTGTCAGCAGGAACTCGAACGGTTGGCACTTACCGTCGAGTCGGGCATCGAGGTGCCGACGACGTTCCGCAACGAGGAATACAACCTGCGCCTCCACATCGCCCACGTCGGCACGCAACTGCAGACCAAACGGCAACAGGTTCTGGGCACGGCCACCAAGACAGGCACCGCGAAGCAAGCATGAGAATCCTGACCTCAATCCTGGTGTTGGCGCTGACCGCGTCTGCCACTAGCCAGGGCCAACCCAACGTCCTGGTCATCCTCGCTGACGACATGGGCTACGGCGACTTGAGCTGCTACGGCAGCAACCAGATCGCGACGCCCAATCTCGATGCCCTGGCCGCCGGCGGCACCCGCTGCACCGACGGCTATGTCAGCGCGAGTGTCTGTGCGCCATCCCGCGCCGGTCTGTTGACCGGTCGCTACCAGAACCGCTTCGGCTTCGAACACAACCTGGTCAGCAACACCACCGTCTACAACAAGGAGGCCCTCGCAATCCCGCGCGACGAACGCACCATCGCGGATCGCCTCAAGGCACTCGGCTATGCAACTGCCTGCATCGGCAAGTGGCACGTCGGCGAGCAGGTCGATTGGCAGCTGCCGAACCAACGTGGCTTTGAATACTTCTTCGGGATGCGCAACGGCAGTCATGGCTACTTCCCGACGCCGAAGCGCCACCACCTCTACCGGAATGAGAACAAGGTCGAGACGATCGACGAGCCGTACCTGACGGACTGGTTCACGTCGGAAGCACTGGCCTTCATCGACGCAGAACATTCTCGGCAGCGGTCGCGGCCGTGGTTTGTCTACCTGAGCTACAACACGCCGCACGCGCCGATGCAGGCCAAGCAGAAGGACTACGAGGCGGCCGGGCACGTCACGAACGAGCGCCGCCGCAAGTACGTCGCCATGCAGCACTGCATGGATCAGAACATCGGCCGCATCCGCCAGTTCCTCGACGAACGCGACCTGACCGACAACACGTTGATCGTGTTCTTGAGCGACAACGGCGGCTCGGTCTACGCGAGTTCGGCGATCAACGCGCCGCTGCGCGGCGAGAAGGGCACGTTCCTCGAAGGCGGGTTGCGCGTCCCGATGATCTGGTCGTGGCCCGGCCACATCGCCGCGGGTCGCACGTATCAACAGCCGGTCATCTCACTCGACATCTTGCCGACGGTCATCGCTGCGGCTGGTGGCAAGATCGAGCCCGAGACAATCGGCCCCAAGCGGCGGCCCAAGCAGCGCATCTACGACGGCGTCAACCTGCTGCCGTTCTTGGCGGCGCAAGGCGAAGGAGCGGCGCCGCACGACCATCTTTGCTGGCGCATGAACATGCGCGGTGCCGCTGTGCGGAGCAGTGACTGGAAGCTCGTGCGCACTCCGTTTGCACCACCGCAGCTCTACAATCTGAAGACCGACCTCTCGGAGTTGCACGACATCGCAACGGAGCACCCCGAAGAGGTCCGCCAGCTGATGGCGCTACTGACTCAGTGGGAAGAGTCCCACGAGCGACCGCCGATGTGGTCGAGTGCGGTCATGTGGTCGACCTTCAATCGCAGGTTCTACGACAAGACCTACCAGCTGCAGCAACCACCGGAACGGCCTCGCTAGCGCCGATTACTTCTTGGCCTTCTTCGGCGCCTTGTTCTTCCGGGGCTTGCGACGCTTGTCCTTCGCACGATGCGCCAGGAAGCGCGCGTGCATCGCCTGCAGCACCAACGGCCGCTCGCTCGCCACGTTGCGCTTCTCCTTGGGATCGCTCTCGAGGTCGAACAGATGCCACGCCTCGGCGTTCTCGGGCTCGCCCTTGCCGTAGCGCACCAACTTCCAACGGCCGTAGCGCAACGCCCAACGGCTGCTGCTGCTGCTCCACAGCCAGTAGAAGTCGCGATCGACCACGTCGCCGCCACCCTTGCCGAGCAGCGCGCCGCGGATGTCGACCCCGTCCCAAGCGACCGGCTGCTTCGGCTCATGGCCGACCAACCCCGCTAGCGTCGGGTACCAATCAACGATATGCACCGGCGTCGCATCCTCACGCGGTTCGATCTTGCCCGGCCACACCGCGAAGCCAGGCACGTGCATGCCGCCTTCGTAGACGTCCGTCTTCTTGCCGCGCATCGGCAGCGGCTGGTTGAAGTTGGTCAGCTTGAGATCATCGGGGTAGGCGTTGCCGCCCCAACTGCCCTGCGGGCCGTTGTCCGACGAGAACAGGATCAGCGTGTTCTTCGTCTTGCCGGCGCGCTCGACGGCGTCGACAACGCGGCCAACGGCGTGGTCCAGGTGATGCACGGCTGCGAGCAGCAAACGCTTCTCCGGATCCTTCTCGCTCTGGATCACACCCTTGGGATCGTGGAACCACTCGATCTCGTCTTCGTCGAGCCAGCGCGTCGGGTCCTTTGGATCCAGCTGGGTCGGCCGATCGACAAAGCGACCACGTTCGTCGAGCGGCGTGTGCACCGACTGGAACGTCAGGCACAGGAAGAACGGCTGCTCGCGCTGCTCTTCGATGACGCGTTCGGCTTCGATCGCCAACAGGTCCGTCGCGTGCACGCCGTTCTCGGCGCCGGGGATCAGGTCGCCATCACGATGCCACGTGTCGCAGAACTTGCCTTTGCGATAGCGGTGGTCATACATCCCGATCGCACCGGTCAAGCAACCGTAACTGTGATCGAAACCGTGCTGGTTCGGCCCGTGCTCCTTGGACGAGCCGAGGTGCCACTTGCCGCACAGGAAGGTCTCGTAGCCGACGCTCTGCAGCATCAACGCCATCGTCGGCGTGCCGAGTGGGAACGCCGGCGCGTTGTTCGCTTGCTGTGCGACGGGACCGAAGCGACTCGGGTAGCGGCCGGTCATCAACGCCACGCGCGTCGGCGTGCACTGCGGCATCACGTAGTGCTGCGAGAACTTGACGCCGCGAGCCGCCAGCGCATCAATGCGCGGCGAGTAGACCTTCGGGTTGTGGTAACCGATGTCGGCCCAGCCCTGGTCATCGGTGACGATGACGATGATGTTCGGGCGGTCCTGGGCAATTACCCAGCTGGCCAGCGCCAGCCACGCGGCCACCACCCGCATCAGGGGCGACGACCATGGCTGTGCGCGCGCGACCATTGCTAGCGCTTGTCGGCGGCGACGTAATCGCGCTTGTTCGGGCCCTGGAAGATCTGACGCGGCCGCGTGATGCGCGCCGCGGGATCGCTCTGGTATTCAAGCCACTGCGCCACCCAACCGGGCATACGGCCAATCGCGAAGAACACGGTAAACATGTCCGACGGGATGCCGAGCGCCTTGTAGATGATGCCCGAGTAGAAGTCGACGTTCGGGTAGAGCTTGCGGTCGATGAAGTAGTTGTCGCTGAGCGCGATCTGCTCGAGCTCAAGTGCGATGTCGAGCAGCGGATCCTTGCGGCCGAGCTCGGCGAGCACGTCGTAGCACGCTTGCTTGAGGATCAACGCACGCGGATCGTAGTTCTTGTAGACGCGGTGGCCGAAGCCCATCAGGCGCACACCGCTATCCTTTTGCTTGGCGAGATCCATGAACTCGCGAGCGGAACGCTCACCGTCACGTATCGACTCGAGCATGTTGATGACCGCCTCGTTGGCGCCGCCGTGCAGCGGCCCCCACAAAGCGGAGATGCCGGCCGAGACGCTTGCGAACAAGTTGGCGCCGGAGCTGCCAACCGTGCGCACCGTGCTCGTCGAGCAGTTCTGTTCGTGGTCGGCGTGCAGGATCAGGAGCAGGTCGAGCGCGCGCGAGATGACCGGGTTCGGCTCGTACTTCTCGCACGGCGTCGCGAACATCATGTGCAGGATGTTCGCCGAGTAGCTCAGGTCGTTGCGCGGATACATGAACGGCTGGCCGATCGAGTGCTTGAAGCTGTATGCAGCAATCGTCGGCATCTTGGCGAGCAGGCGAACGGCATCGCTCCAGTTCTGCTCGGCCGTCTGGGGACCAGCCTTTTGGTAGTAGGTCGACAGGGCGCCAACCGCCGCGGCACAGACCGCCATCGGGTGGCCGGCCTTCGGCAGACTCGAGAACAGGCGCTTCAGGTCTTCGTGCAGCATCGTGTGATGCGTCACGTCGTGGTTGAACTGCTCGAGTTGCGCCGCCGACGGCAGTTCCTGGTGCAGCAACAGCCACATCACCTCGACGAAGTTCGACTCCTTGGCGAGCTCTTCGATCGGGTAGCCCGCGTAGCGCAGGATGCCCTTCTCGCCGTCCAGGAACGTGATCTTGGACGTGCAGGCGCCGGTATTCCCGAGGCCAGGATCGAAGGTCACAGCCCCGGTGGAGCTGCGGAGCTTGGTGATATCGATCGCCATCTCGCCTTCACTGCCCACCATTACGGGCAGGTCGAGTTCCTGGTCTCCAAGGGTCAGTTTGGCAGTCTTCGGCGCTTTTTCGTTGGTCATCGCGGCTTGCGGCAACAGTCTTCGGAACGGGTCGGGGGCAAACAGAGTAGGGCTCCCGGTCCCGGTTGCTCCACCAAAAAAATGGGCTTGCTGCGACTTCCCTGGCGGAATCGACCCGCAGTCCAGACAACCGTGTTACTGGCCGCCACCACCGCCGCCGAGCTAGAGGATCGTAGCCTGACAGCTGTTGGTCACGTGCAACGGCTGCGTGCCCGTCAACCGAACGGCTTGGAAGTAGATGTCCGTGCCCTGCAAGGCGACGTTGTTCGGCACCGGCAAGTCGTACTGCGCGGTCCCGGTGGCCAGGACGAACGCGCCCAACGCCGACATCGTCGCCAGATCGAGGTGCACGTTGCGGTTGAAGCCCAGCGGCAGGTTGCCGGTGGCGAAGCTGCCGAACATCGCGGACACCGAGCCGGGCGGCCCTTCCATGACGGCCGAGATCGTGCCGCCAAGCGCCACGTCCGGGGCGACCATCGTCAGCCCATCGATCGCGCCGATGTGGGCAAGGATCGCCGGCAGGTCGGGGCGCAGCCCGATGACGTCCGGCGTTGTAGCCCCGATCTGGTGCAGCACATCCAGGACCTCGGTGTTGCTCAGGAACTGCCCCGTCTGCAACTTGGCGGCACCCTGGATCGACGCGACGACGCCGGCGATGTGCGGTGTCGACGACGACGTGCCCGTTCCCGAAGCGGTGTAGGACTGCAGCGGGTCGTTGTTGGGGAAGAACATCGTGCCGTAACCGCACGAGATCACGTTCTCGCCCCAGCTGTGGGCATCGATGCGCGAGCCCCAGTTGCTGAACGTCGCCTTGACCAGGTTGCCGCCATCAGATGCGCCGACCATGACGGCGCCCGAGTCGCGGAAGTTGCGATCGAAGCGGCCGAGCAGAGCCGGGTCGTCGAGGCTGCGGTCGCCGTTGCCGGCGGGTACGATGACATGCAATCCCAACGCGGTTGCCGTCAGCGTTGCGTCGAACGACGACTGGTAGAACTCGAACGGCAACCACGTGCCCGGGCCGAGCGACGGCACCAGCACGATGAGCACGATCATCACGATATCGTTGGGCTGGCTGTTGCTAAGGATCAACGACATCGAGTTGGCGATACCGCCATTGAGTGACGTCGCAAAGAACGTCGGCGACACTTCATCCGCGATGCCCGTGACGCCGTAGGTGTTGCGATCGGCGAAGACGATCGAACTGCCCGAGGTCCCGTGTTTGGCAAACGAAGTCGTGGTCGACGGGATCGGACCGATGACCGCGCCGGGCACGATCTTGCAGACGTCTTCGTGGCCGAAGATCCAGCCGTCTTCCATCATGCGGAAGTTGACGCCCTGGCCGCGCGCCCCGAGAACACCCGCCGCTTCGTGAATGCCGTGACCAAGCGGTGTCGGCGAGTAACTCAGCTGTTGCGCCACGAACGACGGCGTCGTCGGCGGAATGTCACCACTCGGACACGGCAGCGGCATCGCCGCCGCGCTCGCTGGGTAGACCCGCGGCTCGAGGTAGGCGTGAGCGACGAGCGGTTCTGCTGCGAGCTTGGCAAGCAGCTCGCGGGCAGCTTCTTCGTCGTTGGCCGTTACTCGAAACCACAGGCCGAGATTGCCGGGCCGGTTGCCTTCGGGCAGCACCGCACAGGCGCGCTGATGCCATTGATCGAGCACGTCGCGTGAGACGCTGGTGACGAGCGGCGCGACCGTGACGTCACGCAACCATCGCGTCACCGATTGCAGATCCGTTCCGGTGCGCGAGATCATGGCACCGTTCTGCCACTCGGCGCCGGTGCCTTCCGCGAACTTCACCTCGAGCCGTGTAGCGAACACCGCTTCGGGATCCGGAACCGGCGCGGGCGCCGGCATCAAGAACGACACCGACGATGCGGCGCCGGGCAAGGACTGCGGCAAGACGTCAGGTGCCAGGGCACAGACGGCGACCAGGCAGAACGATAAGAGGGAGAGCGAGGGCCTCATGCGGCCGCCCATCCTACCACGCCAAACGGCGGACGCTCACGCCGATGCCATGGGCGCGCCCGATCCGGTCTTACAGCGACTCGTTGCCGACCGGGTAAGCCCGCCATTCCGCGAAGTCGAAGTGCCACCATTCGTGCTCGTAGACCGCAAAGCCCTGCGCTTCCATCGCCCGCCGCAAGACCTCGCGGTAGTAGCGCTGCCGCGCAGTCCCGCCGGGGTAGTCCGGGTAGGCGCGCGCGGTGAACTCATCGTAGCCGGACGGCATCGCATGCTCCTTGCCGGTGGCCAGGTCATACAGCGTCAGGTCAACGGCGCAGCCACGGTTGTGGCGCGAGCCACTGCGCGGGTTCGCGACGAAGTGCTTCAGGTGTTGCGGCGTCGCATCCCAGAAGACCTTGGTCACCGACCACGGCCGGTAGGCATCGAAGATCTTCAGGCCGAGCCCTTGCTTGGCGAGTTCGCGGTGCGCCTTGAGCAACGCGGCCGCTGCCGGCCGCTGCATCTTGGCGACGGCGCGGCTGTAGACCTTGGCACCGAGGAAGTTGTTGTCGGTCGCGTAGCGGATGTCGAACTGGATCGACGGATCGAGTTCGGCAAGGTCGACGAGATCAAACGCGCGCAGGCCTTCCGGTTGCTTTGGTGGCGACGCCGACTTGGCTGCTTCGACGAGTTCGGGCACGGGCTTCACGACCGGCACGCGGAACGTTCCGGCGGTCGGACCCGGTCGGCGCGGGAAGCGGGCGCCACCGACGACTGCGGCGACGACATTGCCATCATCGTCACGCTCGAACAGCAACTGGTCCGCGGTGTACATGCCCGGCGGGAAGCGATACTCATCGGGGCCGATGCGATCCGGAAGGTCGCGCACGACCCACTCGATCAAGACGCCGAGCTTCTGTTCGTCTTCGTAGACGATCAACACGTTGTGATCCCAACCGTACTCACCGAGCAAGTCGCCAAGTTCGGCCGGCATCGCAGCGGGCACGGAGTCGTCGCGGGTGTAGACCTCGCGTCGCTGCGGATCGCTCACGCCGTTGTGCAACGTGCCATCCTGCGCCGGGATCAACCGGCGCGGGCCGCCGATCGCGAGCGGATCGTAGGCAACCCACACCCCATCCTTGCCGCGGCGCATGCGCGTGCGCACCCCCATGTTGGGATCGTAGTAGAGGTCGCCGTCGCGCTCCTTGAGGTCGACCCAGTTGTCGCCGACGCGCCACCGCCCCTGCAGCCCGCGGGCTTTCGTGACGCCAAGCGGCAACGGATCAAACACGGGCGGCAGCGTTTCGCCGCGGCGGTTGGCCAGGGCCGCGAGCAGGATGCGATCGGCCAGTTCCTCCGAAACCGAGTTGGCGAAGTCCTTCGTGCTGACGACGGCGACAGCCAACCCCTGTTCGGGCAACGCCGCCAACGTCGAAGCGAAGCCATAGACAGCACCGCCGTGGCCAACCCGCAAGTTGCCTTCGAGTCGACTGACGAAGAAGCCAAGTCCACCGCCGCTCTTTTGCCGCGGTGGCAACTGCCACATGCTCGCCTGCGCGTCCGTGCTCAAGACCCGTTGTGTCGCACCCGGAAACCAACTGCGCGCAAACTTGACGAGGTCCACCACCGTACTGCGCAACTCGGCAGCGGGCACGTAACCGAAGCGCCAGTTCGGCGTCGGGATCTTGCGGCCGTCGTAGGTCCACATGATGCCGTTGGCTTGCCGCTCGACGAGATCCGGACGTGGCGCGAAGTCGCTGTCGTGCAGAGCGAGTGGCGCCAACACGAGTTCGCGCACCGCGTCTTCGAACTCCATGCCCATCTTGCGCGCAACGACTTCGCCGACGATGCCGATGCCAGGGTTGGAGTATTTGAACGCCGAGCCCGGTTCGTGAACCAGCTCCGTATCGTTGAGGCTCGCGACGGTTGCCGCCAACGACGGCTCGGTCGGATCGAAGTAGTGGCCGACCGGCGACTCGCGCACGATACCGGCCTGGTGGCCCATCAACAGGCGCAGCGTCACCGGCTTGCCGAACGGGTTCTTCGGCGCAAACTCCGGCAGGTAGGTTTGGATTGGTTCATCGAGATCGAGCTCGCCGCGTTCGACGAGGACCATCGCCGCGATGTCCGTGTAGAGCTTGCTGATCGACGCGACCCGGTGCGTTGCCAGCACGTCGAGGTCGTTGGGGTCCGGGTGCAGCGAGGTGCCGAATGCCGAGTTGATGGCGCCGCCGGAGGCCCGCGCCATCAGGTGCTCTTCGCCGGTGATCGGATCCACTTCGAGCAAGGCGAACCAGATCCCGGGCACCCCCATGTCCGCCTGCAATTGCAGTGCGTAACTGGAGAGTTCCGAGGCGATCGGCTCGAACCGCTTGGATTCGAACTTGGGCTGGGCGACGCAACCAGCGAGAGCCAACAGAAGCAGGGTCCTGCGCATGCGCAAAGAGTGCCAGCTATGCACCGCAGCAGCAACGCGCTTGCCAATCGAGACTGGCGAACGGCACAATCGGCAACTCCTCCTCGCGTAGACTTGGCATGACCGAACCCCAGCACACCTTCACGTTCGCGTTCGACCTGCCGTTCATCCGCCGCGCGTTGCGCCGCGACCGCAACGAGGCCGTGCTCAAGATCGTCGCGATCTATGCAATCGTGACGCCGCTGCTGGTGTGGCTCATGGGCGCGGACTCGGGACTCTTCTATGGCATCCTCGGCGGCGGCTTCGTCGCGACAGTCACGTTCGTGATCTCGACGTTCCACAAGGGTGGCAAGCACGTTCACCAGATCTGGCAACAACAATCGCCATCGGGAACGATCCGCTACGAACTCGACGACGCGGGCTACACCGTGCAAATGGACAACGCCAGTTCCCGACACGAATGGCAGGGACTGCGACGGCTGTGGCAATACCCCGACGTCTGGCTGATCGAGATCATCAAGAACCAGAGCACGTTCTTCCCAGCCGATGCGGCAAGCCCTGAGATCCAGGACTACATCCGCGAACGTTGCCGCGTGGGCGGCGCGAAAGTCTAGCCGGCATACCGAACCCGCTTCAAACCGCCGGCCTAACTAGCGGCAAGCCGCAAGCTAGGCCGGCGGTTTGAAGCGGGTTCGGTACGCCGGTCGGGCGCCTACGAGTTGGCGAAGCCGACCTGTTCTTCGCCGGCGATGCGCTGCTTCTTGGCCGGATCCTTGCCGCCGCCCGTGCCTGGCACGCCGCCGTCCTGGATCGAATCGACCTCGTGCAACGCAACTGCGATGCGTGAACTGACGCCGCGGCGCTGCATCGTGATGCCGTAGAGAACCTGACACTCCGCCATCGTTCGCTTGTGGTGCGTCACGATGCAGAACTGGGTCTCGCTGGTAAAGTCACGCAGCACGCGCAAGAAGCGCTCGACGTTGGTTTCGTCGAGGGCGGCGTCGACTTCGTCAAGGATGCAGAACGGACTCGGACGCACCTTGAACAACGCAAAGAGGATCGCGACCGCAGTCAGCGAACGCTCGCCACCAGAGAGCAGGTTGATCGACTGCAGTTGCTTGCCCGGCGGCTGCGCGACAATCTCGATGCCCGCTTCGAGCATGTCCTCTTCCATGTTCGACAAGAACATGTCGGCCTTACCGCCCTGGAACAGCTTGCGGAAGATGTCCTGGAAGTTCTTGCGAGCCTCGTGGAACGTGTCTTCGAACAGCGTCTTCGACTCCGCCTCGAGGCGACGCAACGTTTCCATCAACGTCTTGCGCGCTTCCTTGAGGTCCGCGACCTCCTGCTCGAGTTGCGTGAAGTTGCCTTCTTCTTCGTCGAGTTCTTCGACCGCGTCAAGGTTGACCGCACCGAGACGGTCCTTCTGGCTCTGCAGAACCTGGACCTCCTTGCGCGATGCCGTGGCATCAAACTCCTCTTCGAGCCACAGCCGCTTGAGGCCGTGCCACTGCGCGACAAACGTCGGTGACAGCGGTGGTCCCTGCAGCACTTCGACGACACCGAGCGGCGCCGGCGGGCCTTGGAACATCGCGGCATCGACGAGACCGATGCCGGTGACTTCGCCGAGGCAGCGGCGCAGTTCGACGCCAGAGTCTTCGCGCAGGCGTTCTTCGAGGCGTTCGAACCGGTGCTCGACGTCGACGACCGCAAGGCGCGTCTGGCCGAGTGCTTCGTTGGCGACAGCGTAGCGCTGCTCCCACTGCTGGACTTCTTCGAGCACCTGCTCGCGGGCACCGCGGGCAGCCTGCACTTCTTCGTCGCAGCCTTCGCGTGACACAGTCAACTCGGTGACCGTCTCTTCGAGTTCGGATGCCTGATCGAGCAGACCTTCCTGCGCGGCGAGCGCTTCGGCACGATCGTCTTCGGCCTGGCGTTGCCGCTCGACGATCTCCTGAAGGGCACGATCGAAGTCGCGAACGGCTTCTTCGTGCATCTTGATCGAGCGCACGAGACCTTCGCGGACTTCGCCGCTCTGCACCTGCTGGATGCGCAGGTTCTGTTCCTTGTCCTGTTCGCCTTGCTGCGCCTCTTCGGCTCCACGGATGCGTTCGCCGAACACCTGTTCGTTGTCACCGGCGCGCTTCTCGAGCCGGATGATCAGGTGCTGGTTGAGCAGCGACGTGCCGAGCGCGCCGAGCGCAGCAGCCCGGGTGCGACGCAGGTCGACAGCTTCCTGCTCGATCTCCTCGGACTCGCGAACGATGTCCTGGTTGCGAGCAACGAGACGCGACTCCTGCGCGTGGCACGCTTGCGCCTCACGACGAACGTCACTGAGCGCCGAGCCGACGGACTTGAGTTCGCGCTTGAGCAGGTCGACGCGACCGGTGGCCGCTTCCTTGCCTTGCTGCAAGCCACCGAGTTCTTCCTTGAGCACCGTAGCCTTCTCGCCGAGCTCGACGATCTGCGAACGGCGCACAACGAGACCTTGATGACCTTCGGCGGCCGCACCGCCTTCCATGCGCGGACCGCAGACGACCGTGCCGTCCGGCGTCACGAAGCACAGGTCGGCGCGCGACGAATCAGCGATGTCGAAATCGGCGACGACGACCCCACGCAACAGCCACGCGAGCAGCTTGCGGCTGGCGGCGGCACCGTCACCGGCGACCAATTGGCCAGCCTGGTCATCGCCATCCGCGGCCGCTTCGACTGCCTTCTGCAGGTCTTCGACGCTCTGCTCTTCGAGCACGTGGCGCACGAGGTCCGTGAGGTATTCGGCGCCTTGCGGCGGCTTCAACAACGACGATCCACTCGCGCACGGCGGCTCGTCACCAAACGCTTCTTCGACGAGCAGCAGCACCCGGCCGAGACGTTGCTCGGTCAGGTCGCGCACGATCGCCGCCGCGTTCTCACGCGTATCGACGACCAGCGCCTGCACGTAGGGACCTAGCGCCGCTTCGAGCGCGGCACCGTGCTTGCTGTCGATCTCGATCAGGTCGAGCAGGCGACCACGCAGGCCGACCGGCTTCTTCTCGAGAACGTAGCGCGGCCCCTGATCGAAGCCTTCCATGTGGGCTTCCATCGCGAGCAACGCCTGCCGCGTGCCTTCGCACTCGGTCAACTTGTAGCGCAGCTTCGATTCGAGTTCGGCGAGCTCGGCAGCGGCTTCATCGGCGCCTTCGAGGTCCTTGAGGGAAACCTTCTCGCGCTCTTCGAGCAGACGCTCGCGCGTGCCCAGATCCACGAGTTCGGTGCGCCAACGATCGAGCTGGCCTTCGAGTTCGGCGGACTCCTCACCGAGGACCAGTCGACGCTCGCCGAGACGACTCTCGCGATGCTTAGCGGCGGCGACCTTGGCCGTCGAATCGGACGCGGCGTTGCGGGCACGGGTGCGCAGGTGCAACAGTTCGAGTTGCCGCTCGCGAACGACCTCACGCTCGGCGTGCAGGTCCTTGAGAACGGAAGCCGCGGCCTGCGTCGCCTGGCGTTGCTCATCGAGCGCCTTGTGCAGGTCGATCAGCTCCGCTTCCTTTGCGATCAGTTCTTCGCGAGCCGTCGCGAGCACGATGGCACGCTCGTCGCGTTGCTCGACCAGACCTTCGGAGCGTTGCTTGCTGCGCTCGATCTCGGCGAGACGATCCGCGGCACGGCGTGCGTGCGATTCGGCGCGTTCCTTGTGCTGCATCAACTCGCTTTGGCAGCGACGCAGTTCTTCTTGGGTGCGTTCGAGCGCGGCCGTCGCGGTCGAGATCGCCTCTTCCTTGCCTGCGAGCTCTTCGCCCTTGGCTTCGCGGCCGGCTTCGGCGGCCTGCAGCTCTTCTTCGAGCTCCTTGAGGCGGTCCGCTTGGGTCAGCCACAGCTCGCGCAGCTTTTCGCCATCGATGACGGCCAACGCGGCGCGCAGGTCACACAACGTGGCGGACAGTTCTTTGAAGCGACGCGCCTTGCCAGCCTGGATGCGCAGGCTGCGGATGCGACGACCGCGCTCTTCGAGCAGGTCGGTAACGCGCGCAAGGTTCTGGTCGGTGCGCTCGAGTTTGCGCAGCGACTCCTTCTTCTGCAGCTTGAAGCGCGCCACACCGGCGGCTTCTTCGAAGATCGCGCGACGCGCTTCGGGGTTGGCCGACAGCACGGCATCAATGCGGCCCTGCTCCATGACGGAGTAGCCGCCGGTGCCGAGACCGGTGTCGAGCAGGACGTCGCGAACGTCCTTGAGACGCACCTCGCTACCGTTGACCAGGTAGCTCGACTCCTTGTCGATCGTCAGGCGGCGCGAGATGTCGATCTCGGTCGCGCCATCGAATCGCCCATCGGGGTCCTCGAACGTGATCGTGACCTCGGCCATGCCCATGCCTTCACGGCCTTCGGCACCCTTGAAGATCACATCGGTCATCGCCGAGCCGCGCAGACTCTTGGCGCGCTGGTCACCCAGCACCCATTTGATCGCGTCGACGACGTTGGACTTGCCACAACCGTTCGGGCCGATGATGCCGGTCAGACGCGAGTCGAATTCGAACTCGGTCTTGTCGGCGAACGACTTGAAGCCGCGGGCAACGAGGCGCTTGAGCCGCATGCTTTACCCTTCTCCTGGCCAGATCTTGCTGGTGCGTCCAGGGCCGCCGAAGCGGTCGTTCTGGTTGATAGGTTCCTTCTGGATCTTGCGCCCGGCTGCCGGCTCGCCGGAGTCGACCTTCGGCAACTTGCGCGGCTTGACAGGAGGCACGGACATCGTCGCCACAGCACCGCCAACCGACTGGCGACGACGCGCCCGTTCGGCCTGCACCGCGCCATACGACACGGCCGCAGCCGGCTGCCCCGTCACGACGAGCAGGTGCTGCACCGAATCGGCGATCTCTGCCGTCGTCAGCACCACGGGACCGACCTCACCCGAGTTCTTGCGTTTCTGTCGCAGTCCTTCGAGCACGGCGGACGCGACCTCGATCGCACGCCAGTCCTCATCGACTCCGATTGCATACAGAGCGAGATGCACAGACCTCGCCAGTTTTGTTGCTCGCAGGAACTCGCGCCGACCATCGCGCTTCTCAACCAGATGTTCCGTCCGACGCTTCATGACCACCCTCTCGCCGCTTTTCCAGCATTGGCTTCAGCTCTTCGAGGAACTGGCTGACGTCCTTGAACTCGCGGTAGACCGACGCGAAGCGCACGTAAGCTACCTGATCGAGTTGGCGCAGTTCCTGCATGATGAGGTTGCCGACCACTTTGCTCGGTACCTCTTTGTCGAAGGCCTCCATGCACTGGCGCTCGATGCGATCGGTCACTGCCTCAACTTGATCGTTGGACACCGGTCGCTTCTCACACGCGCGCAACAAGCCGCCCAAAACCTTGGTACGATCAAACGCAACACGCTCCCCGTTCTTCTTCACGACCCTGAGCGGTGCCATCTCGGCACGTTCGTAAGTCGTATAGCGTCGGCCGCAATCGGCGCAGACGCGGCGACGACGAATGGCAAAGCCATCGGCGCTCGCGCGCGAATCGATGACCCGATCATTGTCGGCCTTGCAGTAGGGACAGCGCATAGCAATTGGTTCGCCCGGTGGCCCACGGCTGACCAGCCGTGATTGACGCCCACCACCGGTGGTTTCGAACAGATTGGATTGGGGTCCGTCTGACCACGGACTCCAGACCTTGCAGTCCGCAGGACTCTACAGCCCCAACCCGTTGTGTGTCAAAGGGCACTGCGAGTCAAAGCGCTACACCGTGTCAAAACGGCCAGGACGCCGACCGCCCGATGGCATGGTCACTTGCCCAGACAAAACCGGCCGTAGATGCGATCGAGCAGCTGTTCGGGGCTGTGCTCGCCGGCGATGCCGTGCAAAGAACGCAGCGCAGACTGCAATTCGGCGGCGGCTAGCTCGGGCGCGACTTGGGCTGCCTCGATGGCGCGCTGCACGCCTTCGAGGGCTCCGGTGAGCGCCGTGCGCAGTGGCCCGCCGGCATCGACGGTGCTCGCACCTGCCGTCAAGCGCAGGGCTTGCAGCAGTTCGTCGAGGCCGCTGCCGGCGACCGAACTGGTCAGGAAGATGCGATCGGGAGCCGGCAGCCGGGAGCGCGCCGCCTCGGCAATGGCCGGCACAGTCGTGACCAGATCACACTTGGTGAACACGATGCCGAACCACGGCATCGGTGAGGCCAGCGCCATCTCCGGCACATGCGGATCGGTGGCATCCACCACGACGAGCAAGCCCGCGGCGCGACCAGCAAGGCGTTCGCGCAGTTCGAGGGCGGCGCGATCTTCGGCACTTGGATCGACGAGATCGCCGGGCGCATCCCACAGATGCACGCCGTCCTGCACCTCGACTCGCAGCAGATCGCGCGTCGTGCCAGCGTGATCGGCGACGAGCAGCGAGTCCGTCCCGGCGAGTGCGTTGATCAACGACGACTTGCCGGCGTTGGCACTGCCGACGAGCAGGATCTCGCCACCGGGAACAGCGGTCGGCAACGCCGCCAGCAGCTTGTCGACCCGTTCGCACAGCGGCGCCAGCGGCCTGAGCCACTGCTCGGTCGGCACGGCGCCAGTGTCGGCGTCATCGAAATCGAAGCCGACTTCGAGCAACGCGAGGATGTCCTGAAGTTCGGCCCGCACGCTCTGCACGGCTTCCTGCAAACCACCCTGCAACCACTGCACGGCCTGCAGCGCCTGCTGTTGATCCTGCGCGTGCAGCAGCATCAACAAGCCTTCGGCCTGCGCGAGGTCGAGGCGGCCGTGTTCACAAGCGCGCGCGGTGAACTCACCCGGCAACGCTTCGCGCACGCCAGATGCTTCGCCATCGAACAGCAACTTCTCTTGCAGCAAACGCACGAGCACCGGACTCCCGGGCACGTGCAGTTCGACGACGTCTTCACCGGTGAACGATCGCGGCGCGACCATCGTCAGCGCCATCGCGGGCAGGGTTGCCTGCGGCACAACCACCGAGCCCTCCCACTGCGCGCGCTCGCGCAGCAATGCTGACGAACACACCCGCTCGGCCACGGCAAATGCCTGTGGTCCTGAGATGCGGATCACGGCGCGTGCGCCTGGACCCGGCGGGGTCGCCATTGCGACGATCGTGTCGCCGATCATGCCTCTGACCATCGCGGCGCGGCGGCCCGCAGTCAACTATCGCGCAGCTTGCTGTTCGCGCCGGATCTCCAACAACTGCTCCGTGAACCACTTCTTGGCCGGTACGACCTTGCCGTCGGCCAACTTGATCTGGTACGGATCGCCGGTGCGCGAGGACTTCGACGCAGCCTCAATGAACTGTTCCGGCGTCCACTTGGCCTTGCGGTTGTTGAGCAAGCGAACGCGCAAGAACTGCTGCGCGATGTCGGCGTTGTGGTCCTGGCCTTCGCGCACGTATTTGACCTTCGCCGTACCGATCCGGCGCAACAACAGCGCGACCTCGTCCGGCTTGAACTTGTCCTTGTCGACGATGCGGAACATCGCCGAGTCATCGCCAACGAGTCGGTTGACCAACCTGTCCAGCACCAATACCTGCGTCTTGTTGGCGAGCTTGATCTCGGCGAAGTCGTTCTCCCCCATCAGGCGCGGCTGCACGACCGTGCGATTCTTCGCATTCACGACGTTGACCCAGACGGTGCCCTTGGTGACGTCACCGATCTGCAACGTCAACCACTCGTTGCACCCCGGCAACTTCACGCGCTTGCGTTGTGCGATGTGCACCGGCTCCTGCCACTCGTCGATGCTGCCAGGCACTACGCGGAAACCGAACCACCACGAACGGCCGCCATGCTGCACATGCACGCCGAACTCGCTCGAACCATGGATGCTCTTGCGCACGCCCTTGTTCATCAGCAGCACGTGCGGCCGACGTTGCTTGCCCATCGCAAACGGCATCGTCGTGCCATCGGCAACAGCAACCACCCTGGCTTGCGTGCGGTTCATGCCACGCACTTCCAACCGTTCGACCTGCGCAGGATCCAACCACGGATCACGCCCGGGCTCGCAAACGATCACCTTGCCAGCCACCGTCACGATGTGGCACACGACGCCCTTTGCAGGCTGGCCGCGCACCCATGAGATGCCGGTGCTCTTGCCGGTCTTGTTTGCCTTGCTGGCAAACACGCGCAACGTGCCTTCGTCGCGATCACCTGGCAACAACGGCAACACCCGCTTGTCGCGCAGGTTGATCTGGTAGCGGCCCTTGCCAGCAAGCTCGAGCGGCACTCGCGCAACATCGGCTGCGGCCACCGCCAACCACACGGCGTCCGGCGAGCCGAGCACTTCGGCTTCGACGATCAGGTTCTCGCCGGCCCTTGCCGGCAGCACGACACGATCGGGCACGCGGGTCAGACGCACGCCTACCTGTTGGGCTATCGCGCCATTGCTCGCGACCATCGCGGCGAACAGGCACAGAAGCGTCCAGCTACGGGAGCGGATCATGCACCGAGGATCAGGCCCTTGTGCACGGACGTCAACCGGCAGAGCGCCGGGCTGGCAATATGCCTTCGCTACCGCTTGGCCTTCCTCTGTTCCTTCGCGACCTTCAGCAACTGGTTGACCTCGGCGAGCGCCTCTTCGTACGGCGCCAGTAGCTTCGTGTAGCCACGCAACTTGGACTTCTGATCCCGCAACGCGGCCAAGAAGCGATTGATGCGCGTGGCCTTGTCGCCGGGGTTGACGTTGGCCACGCGAACGCGCGCCAGGTTCTGCTCATTGCGCGCGATCTTGCCCTCGAGTTCCGCCTTGCGCTTGCGGGCTCGCTTGCTCTCGCGCTCCAACTTGCGCCGATGCTTCTCGAGGTGCGAACGGTTCGGCGACAAGAACATCGGCTTGACCTTCTTGGCATCGAGCAACTCGCGGTATTCCAACGCCCGCGATCGCTGTTCGACCAACCGCCCCTCAGGCCGCGCCGGCCGATAGCGCAACAGGTCGCGCTCCACTTCCTGCAACGGCAGCGCTCCGAGCACCTCGCCGCGCGCACCTTCAACGACCTCAGGATCCGTGCGCATCAAGAACTCGTCGAGATGCTTCCTTGCCCGCTTCGCGTCGTGGGCCGCGCCCATCGACGCGTGCACTTCGAACAACGCGTAGTGCAACACGGGGTTGTTCGGCTGCATGCGCAGCATCGCATCGAGCAGTTTCTTGCAGTTGGGTTGATCCAACCGACGGCGCGCGTCACCCAACAGTTCTTGCACGGCCATCAATCGCGGCTGCGCCAGCTGACCCAACGGAATCGGCTCGCCCTTCTCCAGCGAGTCCTGATAGCCAAGCAACGTGCGCCGGAACCAGAACGTCACCTCGCCGCGTTCACGTTTGGACAACAACGGCGTCACGGCAAGCTCGGGCAGGAAGTCCTTGAGCAACTTCATGCGCGCCGCGGGATCGCCACCGGCATCCGAACCTTCGCGCAACGTGTCGAGCAGCTTGCCAAACCCGGCGGCCGCCGCATTGGCATCAAACGCCGCCGACGCAATCGCACGCGCTTCCGCCAACGCAAACACAACGCGCGGGTCTTCGGGGTCCCGCGACTCGAGCAACAAGAGCGCCGGCAGCAGCCGATCGGGATAGCCGCGCGGCCGGTGCTTCTTGACCGCAGCGAGCAACGCGCCGGCATCTTCACTCTTGATCAGGATCGGGCCATCGCCACTCGCCACGACGATGTCGAGCACAACCTTGCCAACCTCACGTTCGACAGCGCTGCCGAGCGCATCGATGAACTGCTTGAGTGACTTGACGGCGGCGGCGATTGCGCCTTCGGGGCTGTCGTCTGCCAGCGCCGCGGCGACGGCCTTCGCCGCGTCTGCCGCCTTGCGTTCGGTCATGGTCTGACCGGGCAGGGTAGTGGCGACCAACAGCAATCCGAGCGTCGCGAACAAGCCCGGGCGCAAAGCTGCGAACAGGGTGCTGTGCGATTGGCGATCCCGCGGCATGGCTCTCATGCCAACAGTATGACCGCAGTTTGGCGCGACGGCTACCGGGCTCAGTGCAACACACTGGCAACGGCGCAAGATGCCCTGCCGACGTCACTCTAGCGAATATCTTCCGCGCGATACCGCCCGAACAACCCGGCAGTAAACGCAAGCATCGCGGCCATCGCCTCGTCACGACGCAACATCGCGCGGTCGTAGTTGCTGTCCAGCCCCGCCGTGAGTGCCGCTACGCGGAACACATGCCTGCCACCAGACGGGACACGGACCACGAAGAGGCTCTCGTCGCTGTAGGCGTCATCCGGCTGCTCCACGTATTCCTGATACTTGCCTTCGGCGATCAGCGCTTCGCCAAACTTCTGGCGGACCGCGAAAACAGTCGAGGACCTCGCTTCGTACGTTCCCACCAACGGACGAAACGAATCCTGCAACTCGGCCATGCGTTTGGGTGAACCCGATACGAGCCGCCACACTTCGCTCTTGGTGTACTCGGAGAACTGCGCCGCGCGGTCCAACAACTGTTTCTCGCCTCGGTCGAACTCATCGCCCAAGTCGACGCGATACGGATCACAATGGTCGCAGAAGGTCCGCTCTTCTTCGGGGATGGTCAGGTCGAAACGCACTCGATCTTGCGTCGCACGATCACCGTGACCCTTGCCTTGATGCCCAGGCTTCTGCGAAGCCCCTTGCGAGTCAGCTTTCGGGGCCGGGGCACGGGCGACGTGAGCACGTTCCGAATCAGGAACGGACTTGGGCGGATCCTCTTTCGGAGCTGGCTCGACGGGAAACACCGCTGTCGCCCCACCAGAGTTCAGGGCCCACAACCCAATCACCAGGATCAGAACTGCTATCGCCGGCACAACCTTGTTCATGGTTAGACGTCCTTCCTCGACCAATCATTGGTCAATGGAAGAATGCTACCGACACAGTTGGTTGCGAGCCACGGTTGCGGCTCAACGCCCCAGCAACTTCTTCTGCTCGTCACTGAGTTCAAACGCAGGCAGCTGGCCGTGCTTGCGCATCTTCAATTCGAAGGTCAACACACTCTTGTCGGTCGTGTCGCGCACGGGCATCCCGCCTTCGTAGCGCACCGGCCCGGCATCGACCTTCTTGGCCTTCTTCGGCTTCTTCGGCTCCGGCTCTTCCTCATGATCCTTTTGCTGCCGCCTCCCGCCCGGGCGCTGTTGGCGCATGCGCTGCATCACGGCCCCCATATCGATCACGGCAACGGTCGCACGGATACGAACAGCGTGCACATGCTTCGTCTCGACGTCGACCTCGATGACAACGTCCACCGCGTCCGCAGCGCCCGCATCCTTCGGCGCCGCACCTTGAGCGCGCGCCATGAGCAAGAAACCACTCATCGGGTTTGGCTCGTGGAGAACACCGGCGCGAACCAACAGGCCGACCTGCTCACTGTTGAGCGTCATCCCAACTCGTTCGACGGCGCGACCGTCGACGTCGATGATGTCTCGGTTGCTGACGGTCGGCGCGACGGCCGCCAACGCCAGCAAGAGCCGCTGCGGATCCGGCAAGAACGTCACCCGAATGGCCCGCGGCTTGGTCAACGCATCGAGTTGCCAGGCGCCCTTGTTCTCGCGGGCCATCGTATGGCGCCCTACCTGCAAGACCTCCGCCGTCCCGAGCTTCGCCTTCTTGACCTCGAAGAACACGGCATCGCGATAGAAGCGTCCTTGTACATGTTCCTTTGCGGCGCTACGTGATCGCGACGTTGTCGCCGACCCTCGCACCGTTATGGGCCACTGCCAGTTGACGTCGAACTCGGCGCTGGTGACCGCCGCGGCTGTGCGCAGCTGCGCTTGCAGGCGGGCCGCAGCCGAAGGTCTCTTGCCAGAGGCCTCTTCCTGGGCAGCGCCAGAAGCGACGAGGACGAGCGGGGCAATCAGCGCAGTGATCTTCATGGGAGCTCCTTCGCGGCGACGGACCATGGACGTGGTCGTGCAGCGGGATCTTCCCACAACCTTCTCGGCACACAACCGGGGCCTACTTCTCGGCCAACGCTCGCAGCCGCCCTCGCGCACAGTTGCGCAGGTCAACGTCCGGGTGGTCGGCAACTGCCGCGAGCAGTTCGCGGTTGCGCCACGGCTCCTTGTGGCCGCACAAGCGTGCGTCGATGCCTGCGATCACCGCCTGCAGAGCTGCACGGCAGTCATCGTTCTTCGCATGGGCGATCTGCGCGCGGACGAGCGGCAACGCCGACAAGCCCAACTCGATCAGCGGTTCTCGCGAACCACGGTGCAGTGGCTCGACGAGCAACGTCTTCAGTGCGTGTTGCACCGCAACCTTCTCGTGCTCGCCGCGCGCTGGACTCCAGGTCAGCATGCTCATCAACCAACGCTTCTCGGCCGCGGCCAACGGCGGCCAGAGCGGCTTCGCGTTCTTGGCGATCGGCGCATAGGTCAACGCCTTGCCGCGATGCCACGGCTGCGCTTGCAGTTCCGGGCCGACGATGTGCGCGAGCGGCAGCCAGAGTTCGGCCTGGCGACCGGAGTTCGCCTTCGCCAACAGCCGCACGGAATGTTTCTGCCACTTGGTCTTCTTGCGCAGGTGATCATACGAGTCGACCTGCTGCCCGAAGGCGCCGTTCATCTCGCGCAGAACGCGACCGTCGGGAGCGCAGAACTGCACCGCTTCCTGCATCGGACAGCCGAGCACGAAGCCGTTGCCGGTCGGTGACACGATGACCTCCATGTGGAAGTGCGCGCGTGAATCCCAGTGGCGGTCGAAGGTGCCGAGTTCGGTGTCCTTCTTGTCGTCGTTGCCGACGCGGTAGGTCGTGAAGCGGAAGTGGTATGGGCCGTGGCTACCGGGCCCCGTGCCGGTCAGCGACTTGGCGACGACTCGGTAACGACCGTTGCTGCTGAGAGCGCTCTGGTCTTGGGCGCCGACGCAGCACTGCGCCTGCAGCGGGGCGATCAGGAGTGACAGCCAGAGAGCGGTCTTCGCGAGGCGGTTCATGCCGCACGGACGCGGGGCGGTGCGGATGCTTACAGCGAATAAGGTGAAAACGGTCCAGGCACCGTACGACCAGTTCAGACGCAGTACGGTCCGTTCGCTAGATGACGGCGGGAAGGCCCGCTAGGCATGGATGCCCGCTAGTCTGCCCATGGCGAAGGCGGCTTGGAAGTTGAAGCCGCCGATGGGGCCGTCGATGTCGAGGAGTTCGCCGCAGATGTAGAGGCCGGGTTGCAGCTTGGATTGCATCGTGCGGGCGTCGACTTCGTCGAGGGTGACGCCGCCGCGGGTGACCTCGGCGTGGCCGTAGCCGAGGCTCTTTGGGATTGGGAGCGTGAGGGCTTTGACCGCGGTGAGGAGGTGGCGGCGGCCGTCTTTGGACCAGGTGGCTAGGCGCTGGTCGGGGGCGCAGCCGCTGACTTGCAGCAGGGCGTGGCGCATGCGTTCGGGAAGCCAGCGTGGCAGAACGGATTCGACGCGGCGGGAGCCGTGTTGCTTGGCCTGTTTGAGCCAGTCCTGTTCGAGTTGTTCGCGCGACCGTTCGGGGGCGAAGTCGAAGCGGACCTTGGCGTGGCCCTCCTGTTCTTCGACGTCGCCGGCGAGGTCCATCGGGGCTGGGCCGGAGAGGCCCTTGTGCGTGAACAGGATCGGGCGGCGGCGGCGCAGGGTTTCCTTCCCAGTGTGGTCCAGGCAGGCGATGTCGACGCCTTGCAGCACGATGCCTTGCAGTTCGCGCACCCACTTCTCATCGCAGCGCAGCGGCGCGAGTGCGGGCCAGGTTTGCGTGATCGTGTGGCCGAACGACTTGCAGAACGCGTAGCCGTCGCCGGTCGCGCCGGTCTTCGGGTAGCTCAAGCCGCCGGTGGCGAGGATGACGCTTGTGGCCGTGAACTCAGCGTTGGGTGTCTGTAGGACGAAGTGGTCTTCGGTGCGCGTGAGGTTGGTCACCGGCGACTGGCCGCGTAACTCGGCGCCGCTGTCCTTGAGTACGCGGGTCAGGGCGACGACGACGTCGCGCGCCTTCTGGCTGACCGGGAACAGCTTCTCAAGGTCCTCTTCGCGCAGCGGTACGCCGGCGTTCTCGATGAACTCGCGCAGGGCCGCCGGAGGGAACGAGCGCAACGCGTGCCTCAGGTAGCGACCGCGGCGTTTGCCGTATTGGGCTTCGAGATCCTTGCCTTGACGCGTCGTCGTCAGGTTGCAGCGGCCGCCGCCGCTGATCAGGATCTTGAGGCCGGGCTGCTGGTTCTTCTCCAACAGTACAGTCCGCTTCCCGCGGGAAGCAGACTGGATGGCGGCCATCAGGCCTGCCGCGCCGCCACCGACGACGACTACATCTGCATGTGTCCTCGTCATGTGGAGCGTGTGGTCGCCGCGCGTAATGGCGTCGACCGGCGAAGGCCTTAGCCTTCGCTCTTGGCCTCGTCGGCCTTCTTCTCGACCGGCTCGGTGATGCGAAGCACCGGACGGCTGCCTTGCGGCGTCTTGCGGTTGGTGGACCAACCCTTGTTCATCTTCTTCGGCTTGAAGCGGCCCTTGCAGCCGCCGCCGCCCTTTCTGTTAGCGCGTGCCATGGTTTGTAATCCTTGGTGGTTGTGTGCTTGAGGGAATGGTCAGTTAGCGGCCGGCGATCATCGCCTTGGCGGCGGCGTTCGAAACGGCCATGCCCGGCTTGTCGGCGATGTCACGCTCGTTCTTGACCGTGTTGTGGATCATCACGTAGCCGTTGGTGTGGCCCGGGATGGCACCCTTGATGTAGATCAGGTTGCGCTCAGCATCGGTCTTGACGACCTGCAGGCGCTGGATCGTGACGCGCTCGACGCCGTAGTGACCACCCATCTTCTTGCCCTTCGGGACACCGTGGCTGGTGCCGTATTGACGACCGATACCACCAGCGCGACGCGTAACCTTCGAGTTACCGTGCGTGGTGTCCTGCGTCGCGAAGTTCCAGCGCTTGATGACGCCTGCCCAGCCGCGACCCTTGGTCGTGCCGGTGACATCCACGTGGCTGACGCCTTCAAGAAGGTCGACGCCAACGTCGTCACCCGGGACCTGCGTCGGCGCAGCGTCGAGGCGGAACTCGCGCACGAAGCGGAGACCGTTCTCGCAGCCAGCCTTCTTGACGTGGCCGAGTTCGGCCTGGTTGCACAGGCGAGCCGGACGCTCGTCGAAGCCGAGCTGCACGGCGTAGTAGCCGTCGGAGGCGCGCGCACGATCGTGCTTGCCGCTCTTCTTGCCCTTGTTGTGGGCAGCGCTGCGGTGGCCTTCCGGGTGTTCGGCGGCGGTCATCATCTTGACCTGCAGCACCTTGCACGGACCGGCCTGAACGACCGTGACTGGCACGCACGTGCCGTCTTCGAGGAATACTTGGGTCATCCCGAGCTTCTTGCCCAGGAGGCCGAGGGTGTTCTTACCCGTCATCTACAATCTCCATTGGGGCCCCACGGAGGCGGCCCACCAGGTTTCATCAGGGGCGAAGAGGTCCTGCACGACCACGCTGGCCGGCTTACATTCGCTGTCAGGGGGAAAGATGCTAGGGATCGGCCATCCGGTTGCAATAGCTGGTCCAGGCTTTGCCGCCGCTAGTCGGGCGGGCTCAGGGCTGGGGCCCCAAGATAGTGTGATTGCCGGGGTTACCGGCTCAACGCACGAATGCGCGAAACGCCAATGCCAAGAGACCTACTGCAACGAACCAGCGGGTCAGGACCACTTCGGGATCGGCGAACGCCGGCAGCGGCCGATCGTCCGCCTCGGCCCGGGCCATCAGGTCGCGTTCGCCTGGCGGCGGCACCAGCGGCGTCGCGATGCTGGTCTGGGCCTTGCCGTAGCTGCGCACGAACGCACGGCGCAGCAGTTGTGGGAAGGCTGGCAGGAGCGGCAGATTGCTGTCCTCGAGGCGGAACGCCAGGTGCACGGACGCCGTCTCGCCGTGGTCGACGACGACGCCGAGCGGCACCTTGCGGTTGCCGTCCACCCACCAGACGAACGGCTCGCCGGCCGGCAACAGATTCTGCCACGCGCGTTGGATGCGGAGCTCGGACAGGTCGAGGCCGCGAGTGAGGTCGGACGTGCGCGACCAGTCGACCGGGCTGGGCAACAACCAGGGCTGCGGCTCGGCATCCTGCGACAAGCGGGTGCCGAAGGTCAGCACGCGCCGCTTCTCAAGTTCGCCGTTCTCCTTCTGCAGCGCGACGAAGCCACCATCGACGAGCAACAGGCCAACGGCCACACCGTCTGCCATCGTCACCACTTCGCCACCGACTTCTTCGGCGAGCGCACCGGCTGCGGCGCTGACGAACGGTCCCGCATCGCCATCGGCAAGAGCGGCGACGCGCGGTGCCGGCAACGGCGGCACGCGCAGCGTGTGCCAGTTGTCGACCTGCAGGCGATCCCCGGCGACGCGCAGTTCGATCGTGAGGTTGCCACCGTTCTTGCTGCGTTGCAGGGATAGCCGGTGCGTCTGCATGCGGCCGCGCTGCAGTTCGACGCGCATTGTTTGCGGCTGCAACACGGCACCTTGCACATGCAGGGATGCGTCGATCTGTTGGCTGCTGCCATGCGCCTCGATGTCGAGTTCGAGTTGCAGCGTCGGCAACGGCCACGCATCGACGATGCGCACCGCGGTGATCACACCGTTGGGGCCGGCCGTGTCGAGCATCGTCAACGCCCCCACCTCCGGCAGTTGTGTCTGGCCTTGGCCATCGGTCACGGTCCACGCAACGCATTCGCTGGTTGTCAGCTCGCGCGCGAGTTGCACGAGGTCTGCGTCGAGGCTGCCGGCGGGCTCACCAAGATCCTGCAGTTCGCGCGCAGCGACGCCGTAGCGCCGCAGCAAGTCGCCGCCGCAGCGCAGCACCGTCACGTCGACGTGTTCGGGAACGGCATCGAGGTCCGGCCGCAACTGTTCGACCGCGCGTGCAAACGCCGACTGGTCGCCATTCGTCACCGCCATCGATGCCGAGGCGTCGAGCAGAACCACGAGCTTCGTCGGGCCTTGACCCGCGGGTTGGAACGGCCGCGCCGCCGCGATGCACGCAGCGATCAGCGCCAACGCCAACAACGCAAAGCGCAACCAGGAACCGCGCGGTGGCTTGCGCCGCAACGCGCGCATCGCCAACTGCCATTGCGCGAGGTGCGCCGACACGACCTGCTTCCTTGGCTTTGGTGGCTGCGACAGCCACCAGAGGAGCGGCAGGAGGAGCAGCGCCCATAGGTACTGTGGCTCTGTGAGGTTCATGCTGGCAGATTCATCCTGGAAGGGTCATCTACCGGGCACACAGAGAAACGATCGGCAAGTAGTCAGACAACCGCGGCTGGGCCGCATCGCCTTGCTCCCACCGCCACAGTTGGCAGCCGGCTTCGGCGAACATGCGCCGCTGTTGGCGCTGCAGCAACATCAGCTGACGATGCAGTTCATCGCGCAACGAGCGGTCGACCGGGACCGACAGTTCTTGCTCGGTCTCCGGATCGATGACGCGCAAGTAGCCGCCGGTCGGCGGCGATTCATCCTCGGGCACTGCCGGCAACCAGCCGGTGAGCCGCGCACCACGTCGACGCAGCGACAACGTCGCAAGACGGAAGTCGGGCGGCACGGCGAAGTCGCTGATCCAATGCACGCGACCGACGGCTTCGGCTTGCAGCGCCAACGCCGCGGCAGCATTCGGTGTCTCGGTGGCGACGGGCAGTTCTTCGAGGTGGTGCAGCAGGCGCGGCAACTGCCCGATGCCGGTAAAGCGTTGGTTCGGATTGCTGGCCCCCGGTGCGACGATCGAGACGGCGTCGAGGCGCGCGAGCGCCAGCCCCCCCAGCACAGCGGCGAGACGCAGTGCCGCGAGTCGCCGCGGCGGTGTGCCGGCGAGCATGCTCGGCGACAGGTCGATCATGACCGTGACGGCGCGGCGATCGTCGTCTTCGAGTTGCTTGGTGAACAGTTCCCCGGTGCGCGCATACGCCGACCAATCGATGTGGCGCAGGTCGTCACCGCGTTCGTACTGGCGATGGCCGACAAACGTACCGCTCTGGCTCAGGACCGTTCGCCGCGCCCGCAGCCGCTCGATCCGGCCGGCCCCAACCTTGCCGCGAGTCGCCAGCAACGCCGGCAACAGGCTGCGGAACTCGGCCGAAAACGGCTCGCTCACCTCAGGTAGTTGGAAGGGACGCGACATCTACTTCGCCTTCCCCCCCAGCGCCTTGGCCCGCAGCTTCTCGAAGAACCGACGCACGATCGCCTGCTCGCTTTCAGGAACGTGCCGTGCCCGCAGAGCGCGTTCGGCCGCCCGCTCGAAGTCCTGCTGCGTTGGCTTCGGCTTGTTGGTGCCGGTGCCGGTCTCTCCTGCTTCGCTGGGCGCGGGCTGGCCACCATTGGCCTGCTCTTCGAGAACGGCAGCGTGCATGCGCGCGCGTCGCGTCGGACCATCACCGATGAACTCCGGCACGACGAAGCGCTGGTCGTCGGGCAGTTCGAGCAACGGCGGGACCGCTGTCGGTTCGTCCGGTGCATCCTTGCCCTCGTCCTTGTTCTGATCCTCCGGTTGCTGCGGCGGATCGGGTCTTTGCTCGTGGCCGGGTTGCTCGGGCTGCTGCTTGTCCGGCTCGTCGGGCTCCTTGTCGCCGGGGCGAGTCGGCGTACCGGCCACGGGCACCATCTTGGGATCGACCTGACCGGGGCCGCCGCCACCTTCACCGTTCTGATTGCCGGCCTCAGGCTGATTGGGAAGGCCACCAACGACACCGTCCCACGGCGGCGTAAACAACGCCGACAGCAACCACACGAGCACCAGCACGAGCAAGACGACGAGCAACCAGCGCCAACGACCAAGGCGCACCAAGGTGGCTGCGGCGAGAGCGCGCTGCCGATGCGGGCCGAGGCGATCGTGCACGTCGCGTTCGAGCCAGCGCACCATGTCGCGATGGGCATGGCCGGCAGGCAGCTCATCGAGTTCGAGCCACGTCGCGAGTTCGTCGTGCAGCGTCGCCAGTTCGCCATCGCCCGCGTCGAGGCTCCGGCGCAGGTGGCCGAGGATCTTGCGGCCGCGCCAATACGAACGAGCCGCGGTCCACAATGCGATCGGGACCAGGACCACCGCGGCGACGATGCTTGCGCTCACCGCCTGGCGCGGCAGCAACCACCAGATGAGGACCAGCGGCACCGCCAGCAACAGGGACCATCGCAGCGTCGCGCCAAAGCTCTGGCCGAACACGTGGCGCCAGCGCAAGCCCGCCGCGAAGCGCCGCAGCGCGGGGCCGCACGTTGCCGGGGTGACTGCGATCGAGGACCCGTTCACGGCCCTCATCATGCGGCAACTCCGCCAAAAAAACGACCGGGACGAAGGCAACGAGCCCCCGCCCCGGTCAACTCAGAAGGAGGAGAGGTTGGTTTCTTCGGCACGGTCTGAGACCGAGCGACCGCCGTCCCGGCGGGATAGGCACACACCCGCCGGTTGCTACCAGGCAAGGCACGGTGGCACCGCGGGATGCTGCCGAGTCTCTCAGCGAGACTCGTATGCTGCACTGCTACAGTCGCTCCGCTAGTTGCCTTTCGGGTCGAACAGGCGTCGCGCGACGTCGAGTTCGAACTGCGTGACGTTGGAGCTCGGCCACGTCATGACGAACGGCGCAAGCGAGCACGTCATGTAGTAGATGTTGCGGCCCTCCATCTGCTTGCCAACGGCGATGCGGATTTCCTTCTCGGTGCCGTCCTCGTCGACGACCAACGTCAGGTCGATCGCGGGTCGGGCCAAGCCCAAGGTCTGGAAGTCGCCGGCATTGCTCAGCCGCTTTTCGAAGCTGTTGACGCCGAGGTAGCGGAAGCGCTGCGTAAGTCCTTCGATCTCCGCTTGACGCACGGCGCCGAGCTCCTCGCCGCCTTGCGTGCACTCCCACTTGGACTTGCCCGGCGCGCGCGCAAAGACGAACGTCCTGCCGCCGGTCGACGAGTTCTTGATTGTCAGCTTGCGGACCTTGTCGGGTTCGATCCTGAGCAGCGCACGGTCGAGCCATTGATCGGTCATGACGTCGCGACGCCACGGTTTCTGCCACTCATAGAGCACGACGTCGTTGCTGCCAGGCTTGCGCACGAACGTGCCGCGAACGGCCTCCTCGCTCGAACGACCGACACTCGAGTCGTCACCGACCAGCAGTTCGGCGAGCACGATCTGGCCGGTCTTGTCGATGACGCGCACGAGATAGGCGTGCTCATCGTCGAGGCCATACTTCGCCAACTGCTCGTCCGTCGCGTTGGACTGCACGAACGTCGTCGGATCGTTGCGGATCATGCGCAAATGGTGGAACACGTCGTTCTCGACCCGCTGCTGCAGAACCGGCGCCTCGGCAAACTCGGACGACTCCTGCTTCGGCACGACGCCGACCTGCCACTTGCCGTCGATCGACTGCAACAGCAGTTGGTCGTAGGCAATCTGCTTCGGCTCGTTCGCGTTCGGCGCGGCCGCCGGCTGCTCAGCCTTCGGCATCGCCAACAGGATCTTGCCGGCGTTCTCGCTGGTGAAGCCACGGAACATCAACGGGATGCGCTCGAGGTCGACGAACGTGTCTGCTTCCGAGTTCAACTGCAGGAACGTCGGCACGGCGAGCACGAGGCACACGACACCGAGCACCGCGTTGCGAGTGGTCATGTTCATTGGGTCACCCCCATGTCGTTGAGCGAGGCGAGGAACGCGCGCTTCTGGTTGCGCCGCACCAACCACAGCGCGATGCCGAACATGCTCAACACCAGACACGGCAGGATGACGTTGAGCCAGACCAACCAGCTCGTCTTGCGTCGCAAGGCCTGTTCGGCACCGCGCGGATCTGCGTTGTCCTCGGCACTCGACTCGACAAGCTTCATCGTGCGGTCGGCAGCGACGCGCGTCTGCAGTTCGATGAGGTCTTTATCGCCCGTCAGCCAATCGAGCATCTGCGCAAAGAACGGCATCGCCTTGCCACCCGAGACCGGACCACCGATCTGCTTGTAATCACTCAGCACGTCGTCGCGCAGGAACGTGGCGTCGCCAACGATGACGACGTGACCCGGCGACGTCGACTCGGTGCGCATTGCGCGCTCCTGTTCGACCGGCTCACTCGCCTCTTCCACGGCTGGCTGCGGTCCCTGCTCATCGGGGTTGCCACCCGGCTTCGGTTCCGCGTCCTTGTTGTTGTCGGCGTTCTTCTCGTTGTTCTTGTCTTCCTGGATTTGCGACGGCCGCTTCGGCCGATCGCGACCGGCGAAGAATGACGAGAATGTGCCCTTCACCTCGGCCATCAACGGTGCCTGCTGGCGCGTCTCGGCCTTCAAGCGGTCGTTGAGGTTGCCGATGAACTTCTGGATGCGCGGCGCCCACTCCTGCGGGTTGCTGCCGATCGGATCGAGTGAGAACGGTGGGTCTTCGAGCAATGCCAATGGCGACGACCAGAGCAACACGCGGCCTTCGACGCCTTCTGGCAGATCCGTAACGCCGCCGGCTCGTTCGCGCAGCCCGGTCCAAGTCGGCCAGTAGAATCCTGGCCCACGATTGGCGCTCTTCTTGAACCCCGCGAAGAGGAAGTCGTCCGCCGGCATGCCGTGACGAAGCGTCTTGCGGTATTGCTCGGCCAACCGTTGGTCCACGTTGCCGGTAACGTCCTTCGCAAGCAGGTCCGCGGCCTTGCGCCAATCGACGTTGACCGGGTGGCAGAAATACGGGTACTGCACAGGCCTGTACTCCGTCACGCCGTTCTGGCCACGCATGGGAACCGCCATGTACTCCCACTCCATTCTGATGGGCGCGGCGCCGGCCCCGGGCTCCATGTCGCAGACGACCCGTGGCTTCCACTCGATACCGTAGTGACGCAACTGTTCGACAAACGACGTCGTGCTGCCCTGCTTGTCGATCGACATGGGCACCTTCGCAAACGTGCGTTCGGCGTCGATGCGATACTCGGCAGCATCTGCAAAGATCACGACGGTGCCGCCCCCCATCAAGAACTGATCGATGACGTAGCGTTGGCGATCATCGAGGTTGCTCGGCCGGAACAAGAACAGCGTGCCGAGCTCATCTGGCAGCAGCGCGCCGTCTTCGTCTTTAACGTTTTGGAACTCGTAACGCGCCTTGAGGCCTTCGTGGGTTCGCACACGCGTCCAGCCGACGCCCGAGGCACGACGACCGCGACGCTTCTGAGCCGGCCACTCCATGTAGCCAAAGCGCGTGCGCTCGGCGGTCATGACCTCCTTGATCTTCGGCGCCACCAGTGCTTCGGCCTGGAACGAACTCGACGGCACGAAGGTCTTGACGACCTTCTGCTTGCCGCCGCCATACAGCAGCCGCAATCCTTGCCAGTGCTGGTCCAAGGACAACGACGAGGCAGATTGGCTACGCAGCTGGATCGGATCAATACCCAGCCGCACCGCAGTTTCAGTAATTGCCTTGTCGCTGTTGGGATCGAAGCGCTGCACGACTACGCGACCCTTGCCGAGCTCCACCAACTCGTCCAAGAAGTTGTCGGCCCAGTCGCGCGTCGCACTCATCGACACGGGCAACTTGTCCTTCGGACTGAAGTAAGCCTCGACGACCAGCTTCTCCTCGAGCTTCTCGATGAGGTTGCGGGTCGAGTTGGTCGACGTCCACAGCTTGTCGGACGTCATGTCAACGCGCACGCGATAGCGCGACGCGAGGTAGACGACCTGACCGAGCACGAGCAGCACGAGTAGAATGTGCAGGAGCATCGCCAGTGCGGCGCCCCGTTCTTCGTGCGACTCTCTTCGCCAGTTGTTTTGTGCGTGCATCAGGATCACCCCTTCTGCTCGCGGCGCGATTGCAGCACGAGCGCGTTGGCGTAGAGGAAGAACCCGCAGAAGCAGGCGAAGTAGACAAAGTCGCGTGTGTCGAAGACACCACGCGAGATGCTCAGGAAGTATTTGAACGGGCTGATGCCGCTCAGCACGTCGGTGCACCAGAGCGGCAGACTGCCGGCAAGGAAATCGACCAGCGACGGGTAGCCGAGCAGGAACAGCACCGCCAGCGAGACGATCGACGCGAGCAACGCAACGATCTGGTCCTTGGTCATGCTCGACCAGAACATGCCAACCGCGACGAAGCTGCCGGCGAACATCAGCGACGCGAGATACGCCCCCAATACCGGCGGCCAATCGACCGTACCGTAGATGCCCATCGTCAGCGGCAGCCCGAGCGTCATCAGCAGGATGAACGCGAGATAGGCGACGACGGCGAAGAACTTGCCGAGCACGATCTGGCCGGTGCGCACCGGGAACGTCAACAGCAGTTCGATCGTGCCGAGTTTGCGCTCTTCGGCCCACAGCCGCATCGTGAGACCCGGCAGGAACATCAGGAACACCCACGGCAAGAACAGGAAGAACGGCTGCATGATCGCCGGCGCACCGTGAACGATGCTCGCTTGCGCCGACAGGAACAGCTGCACGCCGAGGAACAGCACGCCGAACACGTACGCGATCGGCGACAGGAAGTAGCTCTTCAGCTCGCGGCGGAATACGACGCGCGTCTGGCGGCCCACCAGCGTGGCAATTGGATTAGCCATTGGTGGCCTCCCCCTCGCTTGCGTCAGCAGCTGCCGTCACTTCGACCGGCGCCTCCGACGTCGCGATGGTCAACTTGCGGAACACGTCTTCGAGACTCGGTTGTTCGCGATACAGCTCGAGCAGATCCCAACCGTTCTTGACGATCAGTCGCGCCACCGATTCATCGATCGGCGCCGACTGCTTGTCGACCAACAACCGGTATTCGTTGCCGTCGTCGTTGAGCGTGACCGCCTCGACCGTCACGCCCGGCAACAACTCAGCGAACTGCGCTCGCACCGCCGCGTCGGGGCCGCGCACCGTGACGCGCAGGCCACCACCTTCTTGCGTCGCGAGCAGTTCTGCTTGCGTGCCGTCGGCGACGATCTCGCCGTGGTTGACGATGATCACGCGCGAGCACGACTTCTCGACCTCTTGCAGGTAGTGCGTGCTCAACACGACCGTGTGCTCTTCGCCAAGGCGCTCGATCAAGCGGCGCACTTCGACGATCTGATTGGGGTCGAGACCTGACGTCGGTTCATCGAGGATGAGCACCGGCGGCTCATGCACGATCGCCTGCGCGAGGCCGACGCGTTGCTTGTAGCCCTTCGACAGCTCGACGATGTTCTTGCCGGTCACGCGACTCAGCCCGCACAGCTGCACCGCGCGGGCAATCGCCTGGCGCCGCTGCTTGCCGACCACACCGCGAATCTCGGCGCAGAACGACAAGTAGTCATCGACGCGCATGTCGCTGTAGAGCGGCGTGCTTTCCGGCAGGTAGCCGATCATGGCGCGCACGGCCAACGACTCCTTGACGACGTCGAGGTTGCCGACCGTGGCCCGGCCGCCGGAGGGGGCGAGATACCCGGTCAGTATCTTCATCGTCGTCGACTTCCCGGCGCCGTTGGGGCCGAGGAAGCCGATCACTTCGCCCTTGCTAACGGAGAATGAGATCCCCTTCAGCGCGCGAGCAAAGCCATAGCTCTTCTCGAGATGGTCGACTTCGATCATGTCTGGTTGCCGTGATGGTGGATTGGCACGCGAACATGTATCCAACGCGAAGCCCTACGCAACAGCAAGAACAGAGCTTCGCGCGGTTTGGGGCGCGGCCACGCATGGCCCGCCCCACCTCGGTCACGCTTCGATCAGTCTTCGAGACGGAAGCTGTCCAGGAACTCCTGGTTCGTATCCGTCTTCATCAGGCGATCGATCAGCAGCGGCATGGCGTCGAGCGTGTTCATGCGCGACAGCACGCGGCGTAGCGTGTAGAGGCGCTTGGTGACCTCTTCGCCGAGCAGCAGCTCTTCCTTGCGGGTGCCGGACATCTCGACGTCGATCGCCGGGAAGATCCGGCGTTCGGCGAGTTGCCGGTTGAGCACGAGCTCCTGGTTACCAGTGCCCTTGAACTCCTCGAAGATGACCTGGTCCATGCGCGAGCCGGTGTCGACCAGCGTCGTGCCGAGGATCGTCAGGGAGCCACCTTCTTCGCAGTTGCGGGCCGAGCCGAAGAACTTCTTCGGGGCCTCGAGCACCTTGGCACCGATACCGCCGGACATCGATGCGCCACCGCGGCCGCCGAGCGACGAGTTGTAGGCGCGAGTCAGTCGCGTGATGGAGTCGAGCAGGATCACGACGTCGCGACCGGTTTCGACGAGGCGCTGAGCGCGCTTCATGCACATCTCGCTGACCTGCACGTGATGCTTCGGCCCTTCGTCGAGCGTCGAAACGAGCACCTCACGATTCTTGCCGGAAACACTCCGCTTCCAACCGGTCGCCTCTTCGGGGCGTTCATCGATCAGCAGCACAATGATGTGCACGTCGGGGTAGTGCTCGCTGATGGCAGCGCAGATCTGCTGCATCAACACCGTCTTGCCGGAGCGCGGCGGCGCGACCACCAGGCCACGCGTGCCGAAGCCGATCGGGCACAGAAGGTCGACGATGCGCAGTGAGACGTTCTCGTCGCTGCCGGGCGCCAGGCCGAATTGCGGCTCGGGGTCGACGACCGTCATCTGCCGGAACTGCGCCATCTCGCGGCGTTCGTCCGGCGGCAGCTTATCGACGGTGTCGATCTCGCACATCGTCAGGCGCTGCTGTCCCTTGGTCGGGAAGCCAGCCTTGCCGACGATCTCGCTGCCTTCTTGCAGACGGTGTTGGCGGATCAGGGTGCCAGGCACAAACACATCCCCGTTGGGAATCGTGTCCGGCATATAGCTGTTGATGGCCTTGCGGAGCCAGCCGTTGCCTTCCTTGGTGTATTCAAGGACGCCATCGGCTTCTTCGGTCGGGCCTTCGACAACGAAGTTGTTCTGGTTGCCGCCGCCTCCGCCGCCGCCACCACCGCCACCGCCACCGCCGCCGCCGCCGCCGCCGCCGCCTCCGCGACGACGCCTACGCCGACCACCGCGACGCCACTTGCGTTCGGGGGTGCCTTGATCCGGTGAGCCTTCGATGCCGCCGCCGAAATCGTTCTCGGTCATACTCATGCAGTGCGTAGCAATCGGCAGCGCTCTGCTGCCGTGCTCCTTTCGAGGCCGCCCCGCCTACATGGCGTCTGCCATGGAAAACGCGGAACGACCGCTGCGTTTGTCAGGTCGCCCAGCCATTCTGGTGCAACCTGCAAAAACGTCGCCCCCAGTCGAGCTAGTCGACAGTCGGGCGACTCAAGAGATCAGGCATCAACTCAATGCCATGCCTCAGTGGTGAAGGAATCTGGGCGCCGAAGGTGTTCTGGCAATGGCAGCGCATCCGGCCTCGCCATATTAATGACGAGAGATACGGCGCGATTGCTGTCGAGCCTTTGCAACCCGTGGGTCCTCAAACCGCGCTCGTCCCATCTTGCCTCACCGATACGGTAAGGACTTGTTGGCTATCAGCCTTGTGGCCAAAGCCTGGGGCGAGATCCCGGGTGCCTTCGCAGAGAACGGTATAGCGTCCTCGAACAATGGCTCCCGCAGACGGTCGCGGAGGGTAGCCGTGTCTCGCCCAGTGCGCAAGGGGGATCCCCAATTCCCGATACCATCGAGATTCGTGCATTCCTCACCGGTAGCGGTTTGCGACATTGCCCTTCACCGTGTGGTGCGCTATCCACCGTCCCCTGCGATCGGCAGTTCCGATTCAACTTCTCACCCACCGAACACCGATCAGACAAACAGCGGGCGAGCTGCCCGCGGTACTAGCGAAAGCACGCCAAGATGCAGAATCCAACTGAGTTCGATCCCCGCCGCCTCCGTCTTGATGGAGAAGACTGCGACCACGAAAAGGACGAGAAGAAGGGCGACGGCATGCCCAATCCGTTCGAGAAGGCGCTGTTCGAATCGCGCACGCTGCTGGTCAGCGGCCCGGTCGACGACAAGATGCTCAAGGAGGCGACCGTTCGCGCGTTCGCCATGGAGGCAAAAGATCCAGATGCACCGATCACGGTCTGGATCAACTCGCCCGGCGGCAGCGCCGACGCGGGCTTTGCCATCTATGACATGCTGCGCTTCATCGCGCCGCCGATCCGCACGGTCGTCAACGGCCTGTCGGCTTCGGCCGGGATCCTGATTCACCTCGCCGGTGACAAGGGCCAGCGCTACTGCATGCCCGAGGCACGCTTCATGATCCACCAGCCGTCGACTGGCGGCCGCGGTCAGGCGTCCGACCTCGACATCACGGCCCGCGAGATCCTCAAGCTGCGCGACCGCTACAACCGCATCATCGCGGAGACCTGCAACAAGACGCTCGAAGACGTCACCGAGTCCGCGCGACGCGACTTCTGGCTCGATGCCGGTCAGGCGCTCGAATACAGCCTGGTCGACAAGGTCCTGCAGACGCGCAAGGACCTCGACTAGAGCAGCGCGCACCATAGGTGCGTGACGCACCAGAGGTGCGTGACCTGAACCGCTCGGCTCGTGCTACGTTGGAGGCCACGATGGTGTGGTCTCTGACAACGACGCTCGGTAGCGCAGCGCTCGCTGTGGCCCTCAGCTCTGCGCTGCAGGCCCAGCAGAAGCCCCCAGCGGTGATCGTCGAGGTTCGCGACCCTTCGGGCCAGCGCGTCGCCGACGCCAATGGCTTCTTGCGAGCCGAACCGCGCTTCTACCTCGCTGCGGTGCCGACCGGTCTACCACCCGGCGTGCTCGCGGCAAGCGCCAGCAGCAACACCGTCAAAGCCAGCAGCAATGCGCGCGGGGTGCTACGTTTCGCGACGCCGTTCGGTGCAGCAGGCAGCGGCATGGTCACGACCAGGCAAGGACTCGGCGCGTTGGTGCCGCGCAGCCAGCGCCCCCAACGCATCACGCTGCAACCGCTCGCCGAACTGATCACGGGCACCGGCAGCGAACCCTTCGCGGTCGTCGCACGCGCCAACCTGCCGGGCCACGGCAAGGTGACGCTGCCGCTGATGAGCGGCCGCAAGATCCGGCTTCCAGCCGGCGACTACGAGCTCTGGGCGGCATGTGCCGACGGCCTCGTATGGCAACGCGCGCGGCTACAGCCTGGCGCGCAACATCAACTGCGCTTCACCGGCTCCGCGCAACGACTGCAACTCGCGAACGGCGCCCACGTGCATCCTGCCGGTATTCCCGAACTGTCGCTGCGAGAACTCGCACAACGTGGCAGCGACGGCGGCGAGATCGACCAGATTGCCATGCGCGGCACGGCGCTGGCGGCACCGCTCGTCAGTTGGCTCGATGGCATTGCGACTCCGGCGCGAGTCGCCCCCGGCCCACCGACCCACACACCGCTGTTGTGGCCGCCGGCGAACGACCGCCTCCCACGTGACTCCGAGTTTGCCCTCGCGGACTCGGCGCCAGCCGAGACCTCCTTGCTCGGTCTGCTGCGCAACGACGACGACTCGTTCCGCATCGTCGCGTTCGCCAACAACGTGAACGGCAAGCTGCGCATGCCCGAATGCCCGCGCGGCGACGCGTGGCTGTTGTTGCTCGCCGACAACCGTGCGCCAACAGCGCGGCCATGGTCGACGATGCGACCAGGCACACGACTGACGCCAGCAATGGGCCAGACATTGCGCATCGCAGCTCGCGACGCCGGCAACCTGCCGGTTGCGGATCTCTTGGCGAGCTACACTCCAGAAGGCCAGGAAGCCGCGACGGTCATCGCGCGCACCGACTTCCGCGGCATCGCTGACTTCGGACTGGTCCTCGGCCCCGGCACGTTGTCGCTCAATGATTCGCGCTACGCCAACCAGACGATCGAACTCGATCTCATCCCGATCGAACCGCTACCACTGACCGCTACCGCCGGTGAGACCCTGACTGGCACTGCCTCGTTTGGCCCCGGCGTTGCGAGCAACAACGAGACGATCGTCGTCACCTTGCGCGACCCCACCGCGCTACTGCGGCCGGCCCAACGCACGGTCGTCGTCAAGCCGGGAGCACCGTTCACGTTCGGTGGTCTACCAGAAGCGGAAGACCTGCTACTGACCGCTACGACGCAACGAGCGGGCAAGACGTGGTCGGCGCGGCAAGCTGTGCACATCGGCGGTGGCCCCGTCGAACTCGTGCTGCGCAACGAGGACCCGGAGTTCCGACCGGGCAAGTAGGGCTCACGCCCGCTGGCGCACGCGGCAGTACGACACGAGCCACGGCGCGATCTCTTCGAGCGGCAGTTCGCGCTGCACGGCGCCGACGGCCTTCGCGGCGCCGGGCATCCCGTAGATCGTGCACGTCGCTTCGTCTTGACCGACCGTAGCCCACCCCTTCTGCCTGAGGTGCAACATCGGCTTGGCGCCGTCGCGGCCCATGCCCGTCATCATGACGGCGACGCCATGACCTTCGAGCCGTTCACAGGACTCGAACAACACATCGACCGAAGGGCAGTGGCCGCGAATCGCCGGCCCATCATCCCAGGTCACGTACATGTCGTCGCCACAAGCGCGCACACGAACGTGATGATCGCCTGGTGCGATGTAGGCGACGCCAGGTTGCAACCGCGTGTTGTCGTCGGCAAAGCGGATGTCGTAGCCGGTCTGATCCTTGAGGCGCTGCACGAGGTCACCAACGAACGCTGGCGGGATGTGCTGCACGATCACGATCGGCGGCAATTGCGGACCCGTTGTGAGGCCAGAGAACAGCACGCGCAAACTGACCGGGCCACCCGTCGAGATGCCCAAGGCAATCAGCCGCGGACAGTGGTCGCCACTCCTGGGCTCGGGGCCCGGAACAACGGGTTCCGGGACCGTCGGCGCCACGAGCGTCGCCGACGCGGCGGCCTCATCGGTGTCGAGCGAAGCCGTGATCTCTTCCTCGTCGAGCCGCGCCGAGAGACTCCAGAGCATCGCTCCGAGGTTGGCCGACCAACTCAACAAGCTGGAGACGTCCTTGCTGTCCGGCACCTCCATCACTTCGGCAACGCCACCGACGACGGACTGCAGTTCGGCACCGGGTTCGTACATCAAGATGACGGGGCGCGGCAGCTCCTGGATCGGCAGGTCGATCGGCCAACGCACCAACGTCGCGCAGACGCGCACCCCATCACCGTCCTTTGGTGAGTGCAACGACACCGCATCGAAGCCCGCTGCCGCGGTCCATTCCTCGAGCATGCCGGCGTGTTCGTTTGTCGCGGCGATCGCGACGAGAGGGCGAGTTGCGTTGGTCACTGGTCTACGATGTCCTTGACGAGATCTCGCCATTGGCGGTCGCCGAGCTGGCCACCTCGTAAGCGACGAACATCGACGCGGCCGTTGGCCGGGTCGGCGAACAAGACACAGCCACCATCGGCGGGCCCGGATACGTGACCGCCGAAGACCATGCCCAACTGGTAGGTCTCTTCTTTGATCGCAGCGGCGTTGCGGGCGCCGATGTCGCCGCGCATACCGGCGCCCATGGCACCACCACCGGCCATGCGCACGATCAACTGCTTGGGATCAGCACCGTTCTGCAGTGCCATGTCACGCGCGTTCTTCGCGGCAAGGTTGGCGAAGTAACCGGGGCCCATGCCCTGGCCCATACCGTCTGGACGCACGACGTGAGCGAGCACGACGACGTGATGCTTGAGGTCCTGGATGACCATGCCGACGCACGACCCCAACAACGTGGTCAGGATCTGCGGCGGTTGGGCGACGGCGATGCCACCAATTGGCACCTGGATGACACGATCCATAGCGGGGGTCATCTTGGTTGGCGAGGGGCTCATCAGGCTGGCTGCAGTTCCGTTTCCGTTAGTTGTTCTTCCGCTTCAATTGCTCGAGTGCGCTGGCGACTCGTGGCGAAGTCGGCGAAGCCAGATGGATCGAGGATCAGTGTGACCTTGCCGTCGCCGCGAATGGCCATGCCGGCGAGGCCGGGCACGTTGGCCAACTCGGCACACAGTGGCTTGATCACGAGGTCTTCCTTGCCGACCAGGCGGTCGACTCCAAGCGCGACTTCGTTGCCGGAATAGCCGAACACAATCGCATGCTCTGGTTCGTTGGCCGCATCCGTGGCCAGATTGCCATCGGCGAAGCGATAGGTTTCGGGGAGCAAGACAAACGGCATCGGCTGTTCGCGAACGACCAGCACCGGCCTGGTCTGCACCGTCTGCACACGCCCGGCGGTCAGCTCGACGATCTCGCGCACTTCCGTCAGCGGCAGCGCGAACATCGTGTCGCCCACCTCGATCAGCAAGCTCGCGAGAATCGACATGCTCGGCGGCAGCTGGATCGTGAAGCACGTGCCTTCGCCTACCGTCGAGTCGAGCTCGATACTGCCGCGCAAGCTCTTGATCGTCGACATGACGATATCCATGCCCATGCCGCGGCCAGAGACCTCGGTGACTTCCTTCGCGGTCGAGAACCCCGGCGAGAAGATCTGCCGCTGGGCATCACGAGGCAACAAGGCGGCGGCCTCATCGGCAGTCATCAACCCCATCTCGACGACCTTCTTGGTCATGCGATCGGGATCGATGCCGGCACCGTCATCGCGGATCTCGATCACGACCGAGCTACCGCGCTGGAAACTGTTGATCGTGATCGTGCCGCGCTCGGGCTTGCCGTTCGCACGGCGGTCCTCCGTCGACTCGACGCCGTGGTCGATCGAGTTGCGCAGCATGTGCACGAGCGGGTTGATCAGTTCGTCGGCAACGCGCTTGTCGATCTGCGTATCACCACCGGAGATCTGCAGGTCGATCGGCTTGTTGACCGTCTCGGCCGTATCGCGCGCCACCCGTTGCAGGCGACGGAACACGCTCTCAAGCGGCACCATGCGCAGCTGCAGCACAGCCTCGTGGATGCCACCGACGACACTATCCAGGTCGTAGGCAACATCGTCGAGATCGCGCAGCACGCGACCGACGCCTTGCAGGTCGTCCCAGCGTGAGCCGAAGCGCTGCATCTGTTCGCTCATGCGATCGACGAGGGCCGGCAGTCGCTGTGGATCGATTTCCTGCGACTGCGCCAGTTCACGCAAGTCTTCGATGCTCGCCTGTGCTTCGCGCCACGCGAGTCCCATCTCGTCGAGACGCTGTAGCGGCCGCATGCGCTCGGCGACCAACTGGAAGCGCGAGCGCGCAACCACCAGTTCGCCGGTCAGGTTGACCATGGTGTCGAGTCGCTCCATGCGCACGCGCACGGTTTCGTTCGACTCGGCCATCGCCATCTTGGCGTTCTTCTTCTCGACGCTCGTTTCCTCGGTCGTGACGCCAGCGACCGAGTCGGCATCGCCCGCCTCGTTGCACAGGCGCAGGAGTTCGTCGACGACGAGGCTGTTGCTGGCCCCTTCTTCGCCGCCCGCGGCAACCTCAGCGGTCAAGTTCGTGACGCAGTCGATCGCATCGAACAGCGCGCGCACAATCTCGGTGTTCGGCTTGAGGCGGCCTTCGCGCACCTTGCTGAGCAGACTCTCGAGGTGATGCGTAACCGAGTTGGTCGCGTCGAACCCAAAGCAAGCGGACAGCCCCTTGAGCGAGTGCGCGCTCCGGAACATGTCGTTGACCCGCTCTGCCGGCCAGGCGCCATCTTCCTCTGCAAGCTCCAACAGGATGGTGTTGAGCTGCTCGAGATAGTCGTGCGCTTCGCCGAGATAATCAGCGATCAGATCTTCGTTGCCATTCGTTGTCATCAGACCCCCTGTTGCCGCTCTCTGGCCCGGCCTTGCCCGTGCGCCAGTATCAAACTTCACTCAGCCTCCGCACCCCGCGCAGCGAGGTATGGATGGCGAGGCCGGCAGGTGCCGGCCCCGCTGTCGTCGCTGCCTCAGATCTTGAAGCGGCGGACCAGCTCCTTCATCGCGACAGCTTGGGCCGACAACTCTTCGGCGGACGCGGCCATGTCGGTCGCGTTGCCCGAGTTGTTCTCGGTCAGCTTGGCCACGTTCTGGATCGCTCGACCGACCTCTTCGGCGGTCGCCGACTGCTCGTCGGTCGCGCTGGCGATCTGCGAGATCGACTCGGCGGTGCTGGTGACACCTTCGATGATCTGCTTGAGCGCCTGACCAGTCTCCTCGGACAGCTTCGTGCCTTCGACGACCCGTTGCGTCGACTCGCGGATGAGACCCGTGATCTGCTTGGCGGCTTCGCTACTGCGCTCAGCCAGCTTGCGGACCTCGTCAGCGACAACCGCGAAGCCAAGGCCGTGCTCGCCGGCACGGGCGGCTTCGATCGCGGCGTTGAGGGCGAGCAGGTTGGTCTGACTCGCGATCTCACTGATCACCTGGATGATCTCACTGATCTGCTCACTCGAGCGGTTGATCTCCTTCATCGCCGTGATCGAGCGATCGACCGCGTCGCCACCAGCACCGGCACGGCGACTGGTTTCGTCGGCAATCGAGTTCGCGTCGGACGCGTTCTGGGCGATCATGCGGATCGACTCGGTCAGTTGGTCGACCGATGCGGTCATCTCCTCGACCGTCGCAGCGTTCGTCTGCGAAGCTTCCGAGAGACTGCTCGAGGCGTTCGAGATCGTGCCAGCGCTGGCGCTGAACTGCTCGGCACCTTCCTTGATCTGCACGATGATCGAGCGCAGGTCCGTGATCATGCGGCGCAAGCCACCACCGAGTTGGCCGACCGGGTCTTCGCCGTCCACCGTATGCTCGGCAGTCAGGTCACCCTTGGCAGCTTCTTCGACGACCGCGAGCAGCGAGTCGACCTTCTGGCGCAACTCTTCTGCTTGCTGCGCCTCGGCAGCGGCACGGTCGGCGATGTCCTGCTCCATTTTCTTCTGCTCGGTCACCAACTCCCAGTTGACGATCGCGCCGGAGAAGTCGCCCTTCTCGTTGAAGAGGCCGCTGGCACTTAGCGAAACGGTTTCGTCCGCGAGCTTGAACTCGGCGGTGTGGTTGCGACCGCGCAGCGAGGCAAGCAAGTTGCGCTGGTGACTCGCGTCCCGGTGGAAGCGGTCGATCGAACCACCGACGACTTGATCGGCGCGCACGCCGAAGTTCTCGGACATGATCGAGTCGAGGTAGCGCAGGGTCGAGTACGACTTCTCGTTGCCGTAGATGATGTTGAAGTTCTCGTCGCACACGAGAATGTTCGTCGCAACAGCGTTCATCGCGTCGGACGAGCGCTTGGCGGTGGCTGCCGCCTCCTTCTGCTCGGTGATGTCCGTCGCGAACTTGATCACCTTGACCGGCTTGCCGGTGTCGTCGGTAATCGGGAAGTAGGTCGCGTTGATCCAGATCTCGCGGCCACCCTTCGCCAAGCGCAGGTAATCGCCGCTGTCCGATTCGCCGCGGTTGAGCTTGGCCCAGAACTCGCGGTATTCGGCGGATGCTGCGAACTCCGGCGTCACGAACTGACGGTGATGCTTGCCCTGGATCTCGCCGAGCGAGTAACCGAGTGCGTTGCAGAAGTTGTCGTTGGCGGTGACGATCGTGCCAGACAGATCGAACTCAATGACTGCTTGTTGTGAGCTCATCGCGTCAACGAGCTTGTGCTGCTCACTGGCGAGTTGCTGATCCTTCAACGAGGCAGTAACGAGTTCCCACGAGACCACGGCGCCGGCGAAGTTGCCGTCGTCATCGGTCATCGCGTTGCCTTGGCAGAACAACACCTCGTCGCCGAGTTCGGCCTGGCAACTCCAACCGTTGTTGCCTGATTGCTTGAGCTGCTCGGCAGCATTGCCGACGAGGCGCTCGAACGAGCTGCCGACCAGTTGGTTGGCAGCGAGACCAGCGCTTTGCAGCGCGGCGCCCATTTGATTGCAGGTCTGCATCGCCTGCCGGTTGCAGAACTCGATCTGCAGGTCTGCATCAACGACAAACACATTCGTCGTCGCCACGTTCAAAGCCTGAGCAAGGTCAGGACCATTCGTTTTCGTCGTCATCTTCTTAGGACTCCCCGTTCACAGTCTGGTTGGTGATTTCGCCAAGCTCGTTGCCGCCAAGCAACCGAGCCATGTTCAGTAAGATGAGCAGGCGCTCTCCGTTGTGCGCGAGCCCATTGATGTACTCCTTGCCGGCTCCCGAGAGGGAAGGCGGCGGCGGCGAGATGTCGTCGAGCGAGAGGCGCAGCACTTCGCTGACCCCGTCGACAACAACGCCAACCGTGCGGCCGTTGAGGTTCATGACGACAATGCGCGTCTCGTCCTCGGCCGGTTGATCTGGCATGCCAAAGCGGCGACGCAGATTCAGGATCGGAATCACGTTGCCGCGCAGGTTGATGACGCCCAACACATGGTCGGGCACCTCGGGCACTTGCGTGATGCAACCGAGCAGAATGATCTCCTGCACGGTCATGATGTCGACGCCATACTCTTCCTCGCCGAGCCTGAAGCTCACGACTTGCGAAGTATGGGTGTCCTGTTTGCCCTGACCGCGGATTGCGGGCGGCACTTCCTGCTGCGAAGTGGCTGCGGGAGCCTCTCCTTCGGGCTGGGTCACCGGAGTTTCCACTTCCGGCGGCGGTGTCACTGCATCTGTTGCAGTCATCGATTCCTCCTGATTGATCGCTTGGCTAACACCGCGGAAACTTCCCCGCGGCAAGCAAGCAATTCGGATCAGGAGTCGAACTGAATCGACCGGTCTTGCCCCTACCGACATAGGGGGCTGGGAACTTCAATCAGGGGCAGCAACAAGGAAGTTCGATCAGGGATGACCCAATCAAACTCCGCTGCGACCGGCTATTCCCACTCGATCGTGCCGGGTGGCTTCGAACTGATGTCGAGGCAAACACGGGCGAATCCGTCGACCTCATTGAGGATTCGGCTCGAAACGCGCCGCATCACGTCGGTAGGCAGCGTCTCCCAATCCGCAGTCATGGCATCTTGACTGGACACGATTCTCACTACGCATACATCCTGATAGACACGCGCATCGCCCTTTACACCTACGGTCTTCTGCGGCACATAAACGGCGAAGTACTGCCAAAGATCTTTGTGCAAATCACGCGACTCGATCTCCTCACGCACGATCGCATCGGCTTCCCGAAGAGAAGCGAGCTTCTCTCGCGTTACTTCGCCGAGACAACGCACGGCAAGACCAGGGCCAGGGAACGGCTGACGATCCACCAATGACGACGGCAGCCCGATCTCGCGACCGAGCGCTCGCACCTCGTCCTTGAACAGATCACGCAGCGGTTCGACGAGCTTCATCTTCATGTGCTCAGGCAACCCGCCAACGTTGTGATGACTCTTGATCGTCGACGTCGCACCACCGTGGGCAGACACGGACTCGATCACATCGGGGTAGAGCGTGCCTTGACCGAGGAAGCCGGCGTTGGAGCCCTTCGACTCCTCTTCGAAGATCTCGACGAAGACCCGCCCGATGATCTTGCGCTTCTGCTCGGGTTCGGTGACGTCGGCCAGCTCCGACAGGAAGCGGTCACTGCCATCGACGACCTTGAGGTCCATGTGGTAGTGGTCGCGGAACAGCTCTTCGACGCCTTCGCGTTCGCCCTTGCGCAGCAGACCGTTGTCGACAAAGACACAGTGCAACCGCGCGCCGATGGCACGATGCACCAGGACTGCCGCCACGGAGCTGTCGACGCCGCCGGACAAGCCGAGCACGACCTCGCCCTTCTCGCCGACGAGTTCCTTGACCGCGTCGACCTTGCGCTCGGCGAGGTTGCCGGGGTTCCAGTCGTCATTGCACTCGGCGATGCGCAGCACGAAGTTCTCGAGGATGCGTTGACCGTCGACCGTGTGGTTGACCTCGGGGTGGAACTGCAAGCCGAACAGCTTGCGCTTGCGATCGCCAACGACCGCGAACGGGCACGGCTCACTCTTGGCCATGACCTCAAAGCCCGGGCCGAGCTTCTGCACCTTGTCGCCATGCGACATCCAGACGATGCCGTTGTCGCGCACGCCGGCCAGCAAATCTGACGTATCGAGCGGCTCGAGCTCCGTGCGGCCATACTCCGCGCCACTCTCGGCGGCGAGCACCTCGCCTTCGGTGTGCTGTGCCAACCATTGCAAGCCATAGCAGATGCCAAGGACGGGCACCCCCTGTTCGAGGATCGCCGGATCGAGCGCCGGCGCATCGTCCGAGTAGACCGAGCACGGCCCCCCGCTGAGGATGATGGCCTGCGGCTGCATGTGCTTGAGCGTGAACATCGCACGCTCGGGCACCGTGATGCGCGAGTAGACGCCGAGTTCGCGGATGCGGCGCGCGATCAGTTGGCAGTATTGGGCGCCAAAGTCGATGATCAGGACCCCGCCAAAGGCCTCCTGTTCGGCTACGTCTGGTTGCTGACTCATGCTTCGCCGCTGTAGTTCGGCGCCTCCTTGGTGATCTGGATGTCGTGCGGGTGGGACTCGCGCAACGTTGCGGGACTGACCCGCATGAACTTGGCCTTGTCGTTGAGTTCCTTGAGCGTGCGCGAACCGCAGTAGCCCATGCCGGAACGGATGCCGCCGACGAGTTGATAGACGTAGTCGGCGACCGGGCCCTTGTAGGGCACCATGCCCTCGACGCCTTCGGGCACGAACTTCATGCGCTCCTTGACGTCGCCTTGCGCGTAACGATCGGCCGAGCCGCGTTCCATCGCGCCGAGCGAGCCCATGCCGCGCACGGTCTTGAACGAACGTCCCTTGTAGAGAATCGTCTCGCCCGGTGACTCATCGAGGCCGGCGAGCAGGGATCCGAGCATGACCATCGAAGCGCCGGCGGCGAGTGCCTTGACGATGTCGCCCGACTGGCGGATGCCACCGTCGGCGATCACCGGGACGTCACTCGGGTCACAGGCGCGAACGGCGTCGAGCACCGCAGTCAACTGCGGCACGCCACAACCGGTAACGACGCGGGTCGTGCAGATCGAGCCCGGTCCGATGCCGACCTTGACGCCGTCCGCGCCAGCGTCGACGAGTGCCTTCGCGCCGTCGTAGCTGCCGACGTTGCCGGCGACGACGGGGATCGAGAGCTCCTTTTTGATCGCCGCAACGGTGTCGATGACGTTCTTGCTGTGGCCGTGCGCCGTGTCGACGACCACCACGTCGACGCCCGCTTCGACCAACTTGGTCACGCGCTCGAGATCGTGCACACCAACGGCGGCGCCTACGAGCAGACGGCCGCGTTCGTCGCGTGCGGCCATCGGGTATTCCTCTGTGCCGCGAATGTCGCGCATCGTGATCAGGCCGGCGAGCGTGCCGTCGGACTGCACGACGATCAGCTTCTCGACCTTGTTGGTGCGCAGGATCTGGCGAGCTTGGTCGAGGTCGGTGCCGGGCTCTGCCGTTACCAGGTTCTGCGACGTCATCACCGCCCCGACCAGGGCGTCACGATCGTCGACGAAGCGCAGGTCGCGGTTGGTCAGGATGCCGACGACGACGCGCTTGTCATCGATGACCGGAAGGCCGCTGATCTTGTGCGACCGCATCAGGTCCTTGGCTTGGCCGACGGTGTCGTCCGGCGACAGCGCGACCGGATCGACGATGACGCCGTTGGCCGAACGTTTGACCTTGTCGACCTCGTGGCACTGGCCTTCGACCGGCAGGTTCTTGTGCACGATGCCGATGCCGCCTTGCTGGGCGAGCCCGACGGCCATGCGCGACTCCGTGACGGTGTCCATGGCGGCCGACGCGATAGGCACCTGCACCGTGACACCACGGCAGAAGCGGGTCGTCGTCTTGACGTCGCGTGGCAGCGCAGATGCCTCTTGGGGCACCAGTAGCACGTCGTCGTAGGTCAGGCCTTCGCCGAGAAACTCAGCCAATTCGCTTTCTCCTGGGTGGATGGGAAAGCGTGAAGACTGTAGCGAGTCGGCGTTCCGAACGCCATGCACAGTTCTACAGAAAGCACCAGTTGTTGGGTGTTGGGGACGTGCGCCTTACCACCCATGGATGCCGAACCGCTGCTGCCGACGGCACCTACTTCGACGCCTGCCAGCCGTGCCTGGCGGGGTTGTAGCGCACGGACTTCTGCGGAAACTCGCGCAGCAACGCTTCGGCGCGCGCGATCAGCGTGTCCTTCTCGGCGGCGAGATCAGCCGGTGCATACGGCACCAGTTCATGCGGCACGACGCCGAGGCCTTCGATGCCCTTGCCCTTGGCGAAGCGCTGCTTGTTGGAGCCGGTCGAGACGTAGAGCGAGAACAGCTGCGACGGCAGTTCGATGGTCGTCTTCTGTGACGACATGCCGGCGGTCGGACTCTCCCCGATGCCGTAGGCACGGCCATCTTCGAGGAACTGACCCGACGCCGTTTCGCCGGCGCTGCGCACGGTCGCATCGACGATCACCACCATCGGACCGCCATACGGGTTCTGCCCGGCGCTTGCATAGCCGGAGCCAACCGACCACTTGACGCCCTTCGGCAAGAACCGCCCGAACAGCGCCCGGTGGTCAAAGCCGCCACCCGAGTTGCCGCGGAAGTCGAGGATCATGCCGGGCACGTCGCCGATCGCCGCGAGTGCTTCGTCGACTTCTTGCGGCAAGGTGTTCTTGCAGCGACGAACGTGCATGTAACCAAAGCCGCCGTCGGTCTTGCCGTAGAACACATTGCGCTTGCCGCTGAGATCCTTCGGGCGGAACGACGGCCCCGCTGCGGTCTGCGAAGTCTTGGCGAACGCGATCGTGCGCGTGCGCTTCTTCTTGCCTTCTTTGACCTCGACCTTCCAACGGGTGCCGGCGACATCGGCGAGGCCCCAGTGGCACGCGTAGAAGAACGCCTGGTGATCGGTCGAGAACGACCACAGGTCGCGCAACTCCGCGGTGCGATTCTCGAGCCACTTGTTCGCCGGCTTGCCTCCGACCTTGCTCAGTTCCATGCCCGGCTTGAGACCGGCACTCTTCGCCGCACCCCACACGTTCTTGATGTAGATCTGGTCGTCGACGCGACACAAGAACATGCCCGGCCCATGCGTGCGCTGTGGCAAGTCGAGCTTGACGCCCTTGCCCTTGGCGAGCGGCCGCACCGAGGCGTGACCATCTTCAAGGCGCGCGAGCAACCGCCACAACAGCAGCAGGTGTTGTTCGTGGCTCTTGCACTTCTTGCTCTCCTTGAGTAACGGCGCGGTCACCTTCTTCCAGTTGATCTTCTTCGCCTTGAGCAGCCCCTTGCACTGCTTGCCGATCGCATCGACTGCGAACTTGACGTCCTTCTGATAGCTGACCTTCTTCTGCGCCCCAACCGGGCACAACAAAAGCAACGAAGCCACGGCGAGACTGAGGCCTTTCATGAAGCCGATAGTACGGTGCCTGGAGAGAATTTATCCTCTTCGCGAAGAGGATAAATTCTCTCCAGGCACCGTACTATCGGCTTCGCCAGCGCCAGATGAGTTCGCCGTTGGTCGAGCCGAACTTGGTGCTGAGTTCGTAGCGGGTGCCGGCGACGGTCAGGGTCAGGTTGGCGGGACCTGGGGGCACTCGAACATCGCAACCGGAGGGGTTGGCCTGGCCCGTATGGGAGAAGCCCGACTCGTGCGCGATCGTCAGGGTGCCCTGCTCGGGGAGGGCCGGCTCGAAGTAGATCGCGGTGACGGCGACGTCGGCAAGCGGATCGACCGGGATCGACTCGGGCGAACGGCAGGCTGCCAGCAGGAGCAGCCCGGTGGCCATCGTCGCACGCATCAACTGCGCAAGAACGTCGCGTGTTCCGGATCGTGGCCGCGCACGACCTTGACGTCGGTGCGGTTCTGCGCGAGGTGCTGGAGGATCGGCCAGCAGTCGGCGGCGTCCGCTTCGACCTTTGCGGCCAATGCATTCACGTCCTGGGCATCACCCGTGAGCGCTGCCAACAACTTCGCCTGCAGACCGAGAACGACTGCCGCCGCCTTCTTGCCCGCTTCGACGCCGGGCTGGTGATAGGCGTTGGTGTCGATCATCTCGGCGTAGATCGAAACGGTGCGTTCGAACAACGCGACCAGCGCTCCGAGCACACGTTCATCGAGGCGGTCGACGCAGATCGTCGCCGAACGACGGCCGTTGTCGTGCAGCGCCTTGCGCGTGCCTTGGTAGAAGCCGTCGAGGTAGTCGCCAGTCGTGACCCCATCTTCGACCTCGAAGTGCTCGCCATCGCGATCCTGCAACACGCGCAAGAACGTCGCGAAGAAGTCGTGCCGGCCATCCCGCAACTGCTGCACGTAGGCGTGTTGATCGGTCGAGCCCTTGTTGCCATAGACGGCGATGCCCTGGTTGACGACGTTGCCCTGGCGATCGTGTTGCTTGCCGAGCGACTCCATCACGAGCTGCTGCAGGTAACGCGACAACAGCAGCATGCGATCCTTGTAGGGCAGCACCACCATCGCGCGTTCGCCCTTGCCACCACCTTCGTGATGCCAGAACGCGGCCAACATCGCGGCCGGGTTCTGCCACACGTCCTCACGACGCGTCGCATCATCCATCGCAGCCGCACCGGCGAGGAACGCACGGATGTCCATGCCGATCAAGGCGCCCGGCAATACCCCAACCGCCGACGTGATCGACGTGCGCCCGCCGACCCAATCCCACATGGGGAACGTCTTGAGCCAGCCTTCGTCCATCGCGCGTTGATGCAACTTGCTGCCGTCGGTTGTGACCGCGATCGCCCGCGGCCCAAACGCGAGGCCTTGCTTCTCGACTTCACGCATCACCTCGAGCATGCCGTTGCGTGTCTCGGGCGTGCCACCAGACTTGCTGATCACGATGACCAACGCGTCCTGCAAGCCACCGATGCGCGCGAGCGATGCATCGATGCCTTCGGGATCCGTGTTGTCGAGCACGCACAGATCCATCGGCGCATCGGCACCGGCGAACACGTCGGCCAGCAACATCGGCCCGAGCGCCGAGCCGCCGATGCCACACAAGACGACCTTGCTGAACGCGCCACCTTCTGGTGGCGCAATCGAACCGGCGTGCACTGCCTGCACAAACGATTCGACGTCATCGATGCTCGCCTTGATCGTCTGTTCGACATCCTCGGACGGCGCCATGCCCGGCGCGCGCAGCCAGTAGTGGCCGACCTGGCGCCCTTCATCGGGATTGGCGACGCTGCCGCCTTCGAGGTCGCGCATCGCGGCCAGGGCCTTCTGCAAACCGGGCGTCAAGGCGTCCAGGTCGCTGGCCTCGAGCGCGCTGTGGCTGAGGTCGAGCTCGACGAACGGGTCGTCGAGCACACTGCGAAAACGGAGATAACGAGCGAAGCGGTTGGCGGTATCCATTGCGGCGTTGGCTGCGTTCGATGGTAGTCTCCCGGCATGTACCGTGAAATGGCGATCCTGGTCGCATTGGTCGCCTTTCTGGGTGGCTTGCTCGTAGTCGGTGCGCTGGCCAAACGGCGCACCAATGACTCCGACGGCTTCTACCTGGGCGGCCGTACGCTGGGACCGTGGGTGGCGGCGCTTGCGGCCAACGCCAGTTCGTCGTCGGCCTGGAGCATCGTTGGCGCCAGCGGCTTTGCGTACAAGTTCGGCATGCCGGCGCTGTGGCTGATCCCAGGCTGCGTCGGTGGCTTCCTGCTCAACTGGTTCGTCATCGCCCCACGCCTGCGCGACCAAACCGGCGAAGCCATCACTCTGACGGAGTTTCTCGCCGGGCCCAAGGACACCGAGGGCCGCCGCAAGATCATCGTATTCGGTGCGTTGCTGACGCTGGCCTCACTGCTCACCTATGTCGCCGCCCAGATGCAGGCGGCCGGACTCGCGTTCGCCCATGCGTTCCCCGACGTGTTCGGCGAAGACGCACGCCTCGGCATCGTCATCGGCGCGGCCGTCACCGTGCTCTACACGCTCGTCGGCGGCTACCTCGCCGCGAGCCTGACCGACACGCTGCAAGGCTTGTTGATGGCCGGCGTCGCAATCGTGCTGCCAGTCGCCGCCATCGTCGCCGCCGGTGGCTTCTCCGGCTTCTCCGAACTGCTCGAGTCCGTCGATCAAGAACACTGGCACAGCCTGACCGGCCAACACGGCGGCGCAGCCGGCATGGCGTTCGCGTTCGGCTTGATCGGCATCGGCCTCGGCTATCCGGGCCAACCGCATGCGGTCAACAAGTTCATGGGCATGTCGCCCACCGCATCGATGACCGTCGCTCGCACCGTCGGCATCAGCTGGGCCGTGATCCTCTACACGGGCATGCTGATCGTCGGCTGGGCCGTGCGCGCCAACTGGGCGTTCGACACGGATGGCCAGCACGAACAAGCGATCTACGAAGCGAGCAAGAGCCTGCTGCCCACCGTGGTCGATGGCATCGTCGTCGCCAGCGTGCTCGCCGCAATCATGTCGACGGTCGACAGCCAACTGCTCGTCTGCGCCAGCAGCGTCACGCACGATCTCGGCGTCGGCAAGAACAGTGAGAAGGGCATGCTCAAGGTCGCCCGCACGACCGTCCTGATGATTGGCGTCGGCGCGCTGGTCGCCGCGCTCATGCTGCCCAAGGATGTGTTCGGCAACGTCATGTTCGCGTGGGCCGCGCTCGGCTCCGCGTTCGGCCCTCTGCTGTTGGTCCGCCTCTGCGTAGGCACGGTCGCACCGAACTGGGCCTTCGCGTCGATGGTCATCGGCGGCGGCACCGCAGTGCTGGCGTTCTACGTCAACAAGATGGGCATCACCGGGATTCCAGGCGGCTTCCTTGACCGCGTCGCCTCTTGGGTGATCGCCTTCGCGATTGCGTTTGTAGGCGCACGCAAGAACAGCCGATAAGAACGCCGAACCATGCGCGATTCGTACCTGGTATTTGGGCAGCCGCTGATCGAACAAGCGGAGATCGACGAAGTCGTCGACAGCCTCGAGAACGCGTGGCTCGGCACCGGCCCGAAGTCCGCCGAGTTCGAACGCCGCATCGCCACCTACAAAGGTGTGCCGCACGCCGTCGGCCTCAACTCGTGCACCGCCGGCCTGCACCTCGCCTGCGTCGTTCTCGGCCTCGAACCGGGCGACGAAGTGATCACGACGCCGATGACGTTCTGCGCGTCGATCAACGCGATCGTGCACGCCGGCGCCAAGCCGGTGCTCGCCGATGTCGACCCGGTGACGATGAACCTCGACCCCGCGTCCGTGCGTGCCGCCATCACGGATCGCACCCGCGCAATCCTGCCAGTGCACTTCGCCGGCCGCGCTTGCGACATGGACGCGTTAATGGCGATCGCCGACGAGCACGACCTCCGGGTGATCGAGGACTGCGCCCACGCCCTCGAGACCGAATACAGAGGTCGCAAAGCCGGCACGATCGGCGACCTCGGCGTGCTCAGCTTCTACTCGACGAAGAACATCGTGACCGGCGAAGGCGGCATGGTATTGACGCGCAACGAAGCCCTCGCCAAACGCACCAAGATGATGGGCCTGCACGGCATGTCGGCCGATGCCTGGAAGCGGTTCAGCGACGACGGCTACACGCACTACGACGTCGAGGAGATCGGCTTCAAGTACAACATGATCGATCTGCAAGCAGCGATCGGCATGCATCAGATCGAACGAGTCGAAACGTGGTGGCAACGCCGACTCGTTATCTGGCAGCGCTACATGGATGCGTTTGCAGGGCTGCCGCTGCAACTGCCGGCGCCGTTCGAGGATGACCAACGACACGGGCTCCACCTGTTCACGATCCAGATCGATGCAACAACCGCCGGGATCTCGCGCGACGAGATGCTGCTTGCTCTGCACAAACAGAACATCGGCACTGGCGTGCACTACCGCGCCATCCCGGACCTGCGCGTCTATCGCGAACGGTACGGCTGGCACTCCGACGACTACCCGAATGCCAAAGCAATCGGCGCCCGCACCTTGTCACTACCGCTATCGCCGAAGCTCAATGACGAAGATGTCGCAGATGTCATCGCAGCAGTCAGACAGGCGCTTGGCAGGCTGTAACAACGGCGCCACAAACCATTCGGAGCGCGGTAACTAGGAGCGCACCGCCTCGTCGCCACGGCTTGACGGCGCCCGCCGTACAACTACCCTGGTTGCGGCATGCTTGGTTCATTGAAGGCCTCCTCGTTGGCCGACGGGCGTGCATTCGTTGTTCTGCTACCCCTGCTCATCTCCATGCGTAAGCAAATCCTCTTGGCTGCCGTTGCGATGGCCGCCACTGCCTCGTTGGCAACCGCCCAACTCGGACGCGAAACGTTCTTCGTCGATCTTGAGACGCCGACCCAAGGCAACAACCTGCACCTCGGGTGTGCCTACGGCCTGACCAACGGCTTCATCTACACGTCCGGTCGCGGACTTGGTCCGGTGGCAACCGCCCCGCACACCATCTACACGTGGGACCAAAACGGTTCCGTGACGACGGCGCAACAACCGGCTGCTTCGAACGCCACTGTCTGGGGCTACCGCGATGGCGCGAGCTCCATCCTCGGCCAGGTGTTCTTCGGCTGGGACGGCGGCATCGACGTCTACGACGCTGACCCCGTGACCGGCGCACTCACGCCGGCAACGCAGCTGCAAGCTGGCGTCTCAACCCCGCTGACTCCGCTCGCCGCAGGCGCTCCAGGCACCATCGTTAGCGGCGCCGTCGCTGGCACGCACCGCGCGATCGCGTTCAACTTCTTCGGTAACAACACGGCCGGCTCGTTCTTCGTCGGCAACTTCGGCGGCGACATCTTCGAGATCGACGCGAACGGCAGCGTGCTCAACACGTTCCCGAACACCAGCAGCGTCCCGTGGTCGGCGTACGGCCTCGCACTGGACGACAAGGGTGACGGCGACGAAACCAACGACACACTCTGGATCAACTCCTCGCCGAACCAAGGCAAGCTGGTCGAGTACGACATCGACCGCGCCAACGGCGCCCTCGTCCCGACCGGGCTCGAGATCGAGCGCAACCAAGCGGGCTCGGCACAAGGCGGCCTGACGCTCGTTCCCGGTGGCCTCGACGGTCGCGGCTGCGGCTTCGACCTGCTCGGCATCGACCAAGGCACGCCGGACGCCATGACCGGTTACCGCGTCGTCCAGTGGGATGGTTACAGCCCCGCCGACGAGCCGAAGCTGCTGGTTGGCAAGGACGGTGGTCCGTTGTCGGCAGGTGTGGCTGAGGTCTACAGCACGACGACGACGATCGACTTCGACGTCGTGTCGCCCGGCACCTTTGGCTTGCCGTATCTCCTGTTCTTCGACCTCGCTGGTGGCGCCCCGCGTGCTCCGGGCGCGATCCCAGGCATTATCGGCGATGTGGTCTGGGAACTCTCCCACCCGCGCCTGACCGGCCTCTTGGTCGGTGCCTACACGGCCGGCGTTCCGACGCAGGTCGCCAACTTCCTCGGCCCGCAGCCGATCGGAACCGAGATCGAGTGGCAGGCCTTTGCGATCGACATCACCGCGCCAGTAGCCGCCTGCAGCAAGAGCCTGACGTTCCTCAACCTGCCGTGGTCGACGACGACCTTCGGTGGCCACGTGCGTGAGCTCGACCCGCTGCCGTGCCTGACCAACGAAGACTTCGAAGGCACCACGACCGGCGTCGGCAACTACCCGGCTCTCTGGAGTGACGGCGGCGGCATTGCCATGTGGTCGTCTGACGACGCCGGCACGCCGTCGGGCGCCACCGGCCCGACCAGCGCGGTCAGCGGCTCGCAATACATGTACTGCGAGACCAGTGCCCCGAACACGGCGGCTACCTTCAACATGAACACGCGCGTGTTCACTGCCGCCGAAATGGCTGGCGGCCAGATCGCCTTCCAGCTCAGCCGAGTTGGCGCGACGATGGGCACGCTCAACGTCATGATGGACGACGGCATCAACCCGCCGGTGCAAGTTGCTACCTACACGGGCGCGAGCGCCAACGAGTGGGACCTCGAGATCGTGACGCTCCCGTCGATTCCGCCGGGCGGCGCCTCGTTCCAGTTCAACTACACCGCTGGTGGCGGCTTCACCGGCGACATCGCGATCGACGACTTCTGCACGCTGTAGCAGTTGCTGATCGATTGACCAGCACCTGATGCTGGTCCGAGGCAGGGTGGTGACCGTCGGTCGCCACCCTGTTTTTGCGTACGAACGCGAACTCCGGGAGGGCCGCGTTTTCTTCAAATGCCGTGGCCGCCAGCGCAACCCGTTTGCGCCTTGCCAGGCATGCAGTGCGACGACCTCTACGACTCTGGCCAGACGCTATGCGGCGAGCTGGCACTCGAACTACTTGCTCGCCTGTCGGAGATGCAGGCCGGCCAGGTTCTGAAAGTCGTCGCGCGCGACCCCGCGGCACCGCAGGACCTCCCGGCCTGGTGTGAAGTTACCGGCAACGAACTGCTGCATGCCGCTCACCCCGACTACTGGATTCGTCGCAGCGCCGACTGATCCCCACCCCATTTCCGCGCAAACATCATGAGCAACCGCTTCGTCGTATCTCTGTCCCACGCGAGTGGCGACCCCGACCGCGCCACCGTCGCATTCACGCTGGCCAATGCCGCAGTCGGCTGCGGTCAGGAAACGGTTGTCTTCCTCAGTAGCGAAGGCGTACGCCTCGCAGTCCAAGGCCACAGCGATGACATCGCAGAACCTGGCTTCACACCGCTAACCGAGCTGATGCAGAAGTTTGTCGACGCGGGCGGCCAGATCTACACGTGCCTGCCGTGCTTCAACAAGCGGTCGCTCCCAGAGAACGAACTGGTCGCCGGTGCCGTCATCGTCGGTGGACCAAAGCTGGTCGCCTTCATGGCCAACGGCGCCCCCAGCGTCAGCTACTGATTACGACCCAGTGGCACCCAGCCGCAGAAATGCGAAGATATGTGGCCGGAAACAGCCTCATTGGGCGCCCAGGCACATGCCCCGTTCCCGACCCAACTCAAATGAGCCGTCGCGCCGACCAGGTAAAGAAGCTATTCGAGGAGGCACTGGACCTTGCCGAGGCTGAGCGCGAACCGTTCGTCCGCGACAACAGCGACGGAGACGATGCACTCGCCGCGGATGTTCTGGACCTGCTACGCGCACTTGCCGAGGCGTCGGGCTTCCTGAGCGAACGAGCAACCGCCGTCGACGTTGAAGGACCGGGCACGGTCATCGACCGTTACGAACTGACAGAACGCATCGGCGAAGGCGGCTTCGGCGTCGTGTTCCGCGCCTTGCAACGGGAACCACTACGGCGCAACGTCGCGCTCAAGATCCTCAAGCTTGGCATGGACTCACGGTCCATGACGGCGCGCTTTGAGCATGAACGCCAGGCGCTGGCTCGCATGCAGCACCCCAACATCGCGACCGTACTCGACGGCGGCACAACCCCAGCCGGGCGTCCGTACTTCGTCATGGAGCTCGTCGATGGACAGCCGATTACCACGCACTGCAAGAAGCATGGTCTGGGCATTGCCGAGCGAGTCGCCTTGATGGTCGACGTTTGCATGGCCGTCCAGCACGCCCACCAGAAGGGCGTGGTGCATCGCGACCTCAAACCAGCCAACATCCTGATCTCGGCCAGCGAGCACGGCGTTGCGCAACCAAAGGTCATCGACTTCGGAATCGCGAAAGCCCTCGAACGTGACGACGAAGCGGCAGACTTCACGGCGACGCAACATGGCCAGGCGATCGGCACACTCGAGTACATGCCGCCAGAACAGGCCGCAGGCGAACTCGACCAACTCGATTCCCGGGCTGACGTCTACAGCCTCGGCGTGCTGCTATATGAACTGCTCTCTGGCCGGCGCCCCTTCGAACGGAGCGATGCGCCGACCGGCACCGCGGACATGATTTCCCGCATCCGGGAGCAGGCGCCACCGCGACCAAGCACAGTCGTGCAACGCAGCACCGAGGAACTGCCCCTGCCCGGAGCTGATCGCGCCCAGTGGGCCAGACGTCTGCACGGCGACCTGGACTGGATCATCGCCCGCGCCCTGCAGAAGCGCCCCGACGACCGCTACCCGACCCCCAACGCGTTGGCGACAGATCTGCGCAACTACCTCACCGGCATGCCAGTGTCCGCCGGTCCGCCGACCACAGGCTACGTGCTGCGTCGTTTCCTCGCGCGCCACAAGGCACTGGCCGCTACGGCCACGGCACTCCTGCTGTCGATCGTCGGTGGCTTGTTCGCGACATCGATGGCACTCGCGGACGCCCGCGCCGAATCCGAAACCAAGTCGCGCGCCGTCACTGCCATGCGGACCATGCTGCTCGACGCCGACCCACTGACGATGCACGGTCCAGACTTCACCGTGCGTGAGATGCTCGATGCATTCGCACCGGTCGTCGCAGAGCGCTTCGCCCACGACCCCGATGTCGACCTCCAGCTTCAGGTAACGTTCGGCGGCGCCTATCGCAATCTGGCACAGCTCGAAGCGGCCCAACGCCACCTGACCCGCGGACTCGAATTGGCCCGCTCCCTCGGCGACGACGAAGCACTCGAATATGCACTACGTGAGTGGGCATCTCTACAACGTGACCGTGGCAAGCTCGACCAGGCAGCCGCTGCGCTGACGGAGGCGCTCTCGCTGGCCCAAGCCCGCAACGAACGAAGCACGGGGGTCGCGACACTGATGCTCGCGCAAGCGGATCTGCACCGACTCAGCGACCACGATGAACTCGGAGAACCCCTCGTCAACCGCGCGTTGGCGATGATCCCCACCAACACACCAGAGTTGCGGCTGCATCTACAACGCGCGCTGGGACTCGATCTCCTTGGAGCGTTCGCGCACAAGCGCGCCGATCACCAGCTGGCCCTCGACTACTACCGCGACGCTCTCGCCATCCGCCAACGCATGCTGCCCGATGAGCATCCTTTGATCGCGGGCAGCTTGAATAACCTGGCTTCGATTCATCGCTCCCTTGGCCAATTCGACGAAGCCGAACAAGCGACGTTGCGAACGCTCGCAATCCGACAGAAGGCCTACGGCGAGCAACACCCGATGGTGGCAAACTCGATCGCGTCCCTCGGTGACCTGGCCATGGCGCGGGGCAACCTCGATGATGCCGCCCGCCACTTCGAGCGCTCCCAGAAACTGCGCGAAGCCTGCTTGTCGGAGGATCACCCTCAGCTCGCGTCCGCCCTGTCACAGCTCGGACGAATCGCGCTTCTCAAGAAGGATCACGAGCGTGCCGCACCGCTCCTGCAACGCGCTCTCACGTTGCGCACCGCAGCCAACGACGGAGAAGATCGCGCCCTCGCCGGCCTGCTGCAGAATCTCGGCATCGCCGTCGAACGTTGCGGCGACCGTGCCACAGCTCGTAAGCACTACGTGCGTTCGGTCGCAATGCATCGCCGCCTCGGCGGCGACAACAACCCGGCGCTGCCCGGCGCCCTGACCAACCTCGCGATGCTCTGCGAGGCCGAGAACGACCAAGCGCAGGCCACCGAGATGTTCCTCGAAGCAGCAGAACTACGCCGCCGCAAACAACCCGACAAGCTCGATCTCCGCCTCCGGAACCTGGTCTCACTCGCTCGCACCGCCAAGAAGGCTGGCAAGATCGCGATCAGCGCAAAGGCCCAGCGGGAGCGTGTTGGCCTGCTCGAACAAACGGGCGCCGAAGCTGGCAGGATCACCGCCACCCGCGCAAAGGCTGCGCGACTCTTCCTTGAGGTCGACGATGCAGCGAGCGCCGCCGCGCTACTCGAGCCTGCGTACGAATGGTGCAAAGCCAACATTCCCGACCAGTGGCCACTCGGCGACTGTGCCAGCATGCTTGCGACCTGTCGCATCGCGAGCGGTGCCGTTGCCGAAGCAGTGCAGCTCGCCGACGAAAGCTGGCAGCTCCTCGACACCTCAGCGGCCCCACCAAACATCAAACGCAGCAGCCTCGAAGCGGTGGTTGCCGCTCACCGCAGCGCTCTCGAGCAAGCGACGGATACCAACTCTGCGCCCCACGAGGCGGCCATCAAACGCGCGGAAAAGATACTCGCGACGCTGCCCAAGCCAAAGCCAACCGCGCGATGAACGAACGCACTGACGATGACTTGCTGGAGACGGTCTACGACCGACTGCGCGGGATCGCCGAGCGACAATTGTCCGGCGAGCGCGATGACCACACGTTGCAACCAACCGCACTGGTACACGAAGCGTGGCTGAGTCTGCGCGGTCGACTCGACGCCTTGCGAGCCGAACCTGCTCGCTTCTATGCCGCCGCAGCCGAGGCGATGCGCTGCGTGCTCATCGACCACGCCCGCCGACGCGGCGCCAAGAAGCGCGGCGGCGGCGCAGCTCGACTACCTCTGGACCTCGAACAACTGTCCGCCACCGCCTCACCCAACGAACTGCTCGAGCTCGACGATGCGATCCAGGCACTCGCTGAACAGAGTGCCCGCAGCGCCGAAGTCGTGCGGCTCCGGTTCTATGCCGGCCTCAGCGAGGACGAGGTTGCCCAGGCTCTCGACACGTCCCCGCGAACGGTGCGGCGCGAATGGGCTTACGCGCGCGCCTTCCTCTTTCGCAGCCTCGACGGCGGCGACCACGAGAAAAAGTAATGTTGCGGTGGCCGACGATGCCGCCTTCCTGCGCCCTACCGGACACCTGCAACTTCGCAGATTGTCTCCGACCAGGAAGATCCAATATGTCGCGCATTCTTACTCTGCTGTACGGCGTCACAGGCTACGCCGTGTTCTTCACCACGTTCCTCTACATGGTCGGCTTCGTGTCGGGCTATGTCACGCCGACCACGCTGGTGACGACAGCTCCCGACGCCAACGTGGCAACGGCCGTGTTGATCAACCTGGGCCTGATCGCCCTGTTCGGGGTCCAGCACTGGGTCATGGCGCGACCTGGCTTCAAGAGTTGGCTAACGCGATTCGTGCCCAAGGCAATCGAACGCACCACCTTCATGCTCGCGACCTGCGCCGTGCTGACATTGATGTTCTGGCAGTGGCGCGCACTGCCCGGCGAACTGTGGCACCTCGACGGCACTGCCGCCTGGATCGTGCTCGGTGTGGCCGCTCTCGGCTGGCTCGGCGTGCTGCTCAGCACGTTCTTGATCGACCACTTCGACCTGTTCGGCCTACGGCAGACCTGGCTCGCGTTTCGCGACCAGCCCTACACGCAGAAGCCGTTCGTCGAGCGAAGCTTCTACCGCTACGTCCGACACCCACTGATGCTCGCCTTCATGGTCGCATTCTGGGCGGCACCCATCATGACGGTTGGCCACCTGCTGTTCGCCGGCGGCTTCACGGTCTACATCCTGGCGGCGCTGTTCGTCGAAGAGCGCGACCTCGTCGGCTTGCACGGTGACGCATACCGCGAGTACCAGCGGCGGGTGCCGAAGCTTCTGCCGTTCGGCCGCCGCGGCGGGCGCGAAACGCTGACGCAAGCCAGCTGATCGTCGGCGCGCGGGACAACCCGCGTGCGCCTAGCCTTCGCTGATGCGCTCGATGTCGGCGCCGATCCCAGCGAGCTTGTTCTCAATGCGCTCGTAGCCACGATCGATGTGGTAGACGCGACGGACGTCCGTCGCACCTCGCGCCACCAGGCCAGCAAGCACGAGACTCGCCGAGGCCCGCAGGTCACTCGCCATCACCGGCGCGCCCTGCAGTTCTTCGGTGCCTTCGATGATGGCACTGGGACCTTCGCGACGAATGCGGGCGCCGAGGCGCTGCAGTTCGGAGGCGTGGATGAAGCGTTCGGGGTAGATCTTCTCGGTGATGACCGAGACCCCAGTGGCCCGCGTCATCAGCGCCATGAACTGCGCCTGCAGGTCCGTCGGGAAGCCCGGGTAGGCCATCGTCGTGACGTCCACCGCGCGCAGACGACCCGACTGCGTCGGGACCACCGAGATCGAGTCCTTGCCGATTTCGAGGTTGGCCCCCGCCGCGCGCAAACGATCGATCACCGCGAGCAGGTGCATCGGGTTGCAGTCCTTGACGACGACCGGGCTGTTGAGCATCACGGCGCCACACAGAAACGTGCCGGCCTCGATGCGGTCGGGGATCATGTCCCACTCACAACCGTGCAGCGTGTCGACGCCTTCAATCGTCAGCAGGTGGCCACCGATGCCGCTGATGCGCGCACCGCAGGCGTTGAGGAAGTTGCACAGGTCCTCCATCTCCGGCTCCATCGCCGCGCATTCGAGATAGGTGGTGCCAGTGCCGAGCGCCGCGGCCATCAGCACATTGGCCGTGCCGAGCACCGTCGAGCCCATGTTGCCGCCCATGAACGTCACGCCGCCGGTCGGACGACCACTGATCGTCACGTAGCCGTCGGAGTGCTCGATGGTGCCGCCGATGTCCTTGAGCCCCTTGAGGTGCAGGTCGACAGGACGGTGCCCGAACACGCAGCCACCGGGGTAGCTGACGCGGGCAACCCCGCGGCGAGCCCACAACGGCCCGAGCACGACGAAGCTGGCGCGCATGGTGCGGACCAGGTCGTAGGGCGCGACGTAGACCGTCTTGTCCTTGGCCTCCATCTCGAGGGAGCCATCGGGTCGCCAGCTGTGCACGACGCCGAGCTTGCCGAGGATGCGAAGCATGTTCTCGACGTCCTTCAGCCGCGGCATGTTGCGCAGCACGATCGGACCGTCGACAAGCAGTGCGGCGGCCAGGATCGGCAGCGCGCCATTCTTGCTTCCAGAAACACGCACGGAGCCGCTCAAGTCGCGACCTCCGCGGATACGGATTCTATCCAAGGAACCCCCTCCCAATTGCAGCCGGACCGAGGGCATGGCACCCGACTGTGATGAACACTGGTGAGAACGAGACGCGCCCGTTGAATCAGTTATCCAGATCCCGTTTGCCCAGGTGTTCTGGAGAGGATGTGATCAGTTATCCACATCATTTCCACACACTGTCAGGCACCGGTTGACCGATCTGAATGACCGCCCTACGGCGTCCGGCCAGTGTGAACGTCCGATGCCATCGGTGCAAGCGTCGTGTGAAGACTTCTTCGCTTGACCGTGTAGATCGTCGTCGTGCGATCACGCACCGGGGCCGTCGGTGTCGTGTTCGTTGAGATGAAAGAGCTCGCAATCGAAGCCGAGTTCGGGCGTCAACCGAACGACCCGTTCGCCGTCGTGATCCAACACATAGGTGCGACCGCGGTCATCGACCGCCACAGCTAGTGGGTCACGGCAATGATCATCGAGATGCGCCAGACATCGCTGCGTGCCATCGACGCGCAGACATATGAGTCTCGGATGCATGCCCGAATGATCGACAATCAGAAACGTACCATCTTCGAGACGTGCCAGATGGCCGGGCCGCGCAAGCTCATCGTTCGCATTGACCGTGACCTCCTGCATGAACGTGCCGTCCCGCCGGAAGCACTGCACGCGACCGCGCAACGTATCGGCGACGACCAGACCACGCGTATCGGCCCAGATGCCGCGCGGCGCCGCCCACTTGTTGGCGTTGTCCCCGCGCGCCGGCAAACCGTCCAGCACCCGCCCATCGACGTGAAAGCACTGCACCGAACGGCGCCGCGCCTGTTCGCCGTTGGTCACGTAGACCTGATGATGCAGCACGGCCACGGCGTGCGGATGATCCAACACGCCGGTGCGATCCCGGCCGCGCGCGACACCCTCCTTGGCCGGCAAACCAAGGTCCCCGAGGTGCTGGCCGAACGCGTTGTAGCGCCGCACGACGTGGTTGTGGGCGTCGGCGACGAAGATCCGGAAGTTGCGGTCGATCGCGACGCCGCCGGCGTCCGAATACCCGGAAGGGCCCGGGGGGATGCTCCAAGAGGACAATCGGTCGCGTTCTTCGAGGTCATACAAGAACACGTGACCGGTCCCCGCGGACCAGGTCACGCATAGCAAGTTGTTCCGAACCGCCAAACCGCCGATCATGGCCGAGCATGCTACCTGACCAACTGCCGACAAGCCGCACGGCGTTCCGCGGAATGCTGGCCGGGTTCTGCCTGTTGCTGGCGAGTTGTTCGTCGATGCCCGAAGCGAGCTACCCGCCACACGTCGACCATCAGTTCGGCGCGAGCTTCGTCGTCGGCGATGACGGCAAGCTGCCGTTCGTCAACACGACGACGGATGTCGTACTGCACCGTCTCGAACTCGAACCAAAGCCAAGCGGCGAACAGTTCGAAGCCAGCGCACGTTGGTTCGTCTATCCGCCAGGCACGAAGGTGTTGGTGCGCGGCGCGCTGCGCGCCTACGCAAGCGATGACGGCACGGTGCCAAAACTGAAGGACCTTCTCAACCCAGGGTCTGCGCGCATGACGTCACTCGTTACGTTCTAGCTCGCCGTCACCAAAGGCGCCCTGCACCCTATGAGCGAACTCGAACCGCGCACCATCGTCGACAAGACGACCGGCCGCCCCATCCTGATGGCGCCGAAGCGTCAGAAGCGTCCGATGCACACCGGCAGCAAGGCGGTCGATTCGCGCTGTCCGTTCTGCGCGGGAAGCGAAGCGGATACGCCGCCGGAGATCGATGCGGTGCGCACCGACAACACCGCGGCCAACACACCGGGTTGGCGCGTGCGGGTGTTCGACAATCTCTATCCGGCGACCAACCACCACGAAGTCATCGCCGAAGGCGCCGCGCACACGGATCACCCGTGCGACCTCGATGCGTCCCACTGGATCGACATCGTCGCAATCTGGCAGCGCCGCGTGCGCGCGCTCGAAGCGATGCCTGACGTCAGCAACGCGTATCTGTTCAAGAACGTCGGTGCGCGCGCTGGTGCTTCGATCGCGCACAACCACAGTCAACTGATCGGACTCGACACGTTGCCGCCGCGCCTCGAACTCGAACGCCAGCAACAACGCGAACACGGTGCGTGCCTGATGTGCGCATCGCTGGGCACTGCCGAAGAGGAACAGCGCGCGGTCGTCACCACGGAACAGTTCGTCGCGTTCGCTCCTGACCCACCGAAGCTACCGTTTGAGACGTGGCTCGCGCCGCGTGACTGCGGCAGTAACTTCTTGAACGTCGATGCCGATGCCCTTGGCACGGCACTGCATCAATGGCTGCTCGCGTTGGGTCACGGCCTGGATCGGCCACCGTGCAACCTGTGGCTGCATCGTGTGCCTGCGGAGTTGCTCGACAACGGTGAGCACTTTCACTGGCACTTCGAACTGCAACCGCGCACTGGCCAGCTCGCCGGGCTCGAGCTCGGCGGCGACATGTACATCAATTCGATTCCGGCGACGACGACTGCGGCGCGCTTGCGAGACGGTCTGCGCAATCAGCCCTAGGCGAGCCGGCTGCGCGCCACTACCCGAACTGCTTCTGCAAACGCAGCAGCACGACGGCACTGAAGATCGGAAACGGCACATAGACCAGCGCCAGCCACCACAGGTGCGGCCACGTCATGATCACGTAGACCAGCGCGGCAATGCCGAGCACGAGGCGAATGCCCCACACTCCCCACTGCCGGCGCAACCTCGGTCCGAGTTCCGCCGCAACGGCTGCGCGCAGTCCTTCGTCAAACTCGTTGTCGTCGTCGTCCGTATCTGCTGCCGTCGCCATGTCGCCGACATCGAACACACTGGCCGACGCGCCCGCAATCACCAGCGATAGGACCGGTTTGCTCGCAACGGGATCGGGCCGGCGCTCGGCCATGGCACCAAATCCGTACCAACAGACATAACGACCCGCCGCAGCGAGACAGCCGAATCGAGGCTTCCCGGGGGAACAACAATCCCAATCCGACCTCACCGGCTCCGCATGATGCGACCGCGGCCTACCGAATCTGACCCAGTTGGTTGCATCACACCGCTGCTACGTGGACAGTCCTGCGCCACGCAGCCTTTACGGACATCCAACCGCACAAGGAATGACGAACCAACCCAAGCAACAGTGGGGCTCACGCCTCGGTGTGATCCTCGCTGTATCCGGCTCCGCAGTCGGTCTCGGCAACTTCCTTCGCTTCCCGGGCAACGCGGCTGAGAACGGCGGCGGCGCCTTCATGATCCCGTATTTCCTGGCGCTCTTGCTGCTCGGGATTCCGATCGGCTGGGCGGAGTGGACCATGGGTCGCTACGGCGGTCGCAAGGGCTTCCACGGAGCGCCCGCAATCCTCGGCATCTTCACGAAGGGTCCGGTCGGTCGCTACCTCGGCGTCTTCGGCGTCCTGATTCCGCTCGGGGTCTACTTCTACTACGTGCTGATCGAGACGTGGTGTCTGTACTTCGTCGTGAAGTATTTCACCGGCGGCATCGGCATCGACCCTGCGGCCCCCATCGGCGACGCGCAGACCGTGGGCAGCCAGGTCGAAGTCACCCACAGCTTCTTCAGTCAGATCACAGGCGACGCCGGCAACGGCATCCTGTTCTCACAACCAGACGGCGGCGGCGTGCACCCGATCGTCTGGACGTTCTTGTTGGTCGCATCGATCAACATCTTCTTCATCTTCCGCGGCATCTCGAAGGGCATCGAAGCAGTCTGCAAGGCTGCGATGCCGATCATGGCCGTGCTCGGTGTGATCATCCTGATCCGCGTGCTGACGCTCGGCACGCCTGATGAGGCCAAGCCGGAACAGAGCGTGATGCACGGTCTGGGCTACTTGTGGAACCCGGACCTGAGCAAGCTCACCGACTTCAAGACGTGGCTCGCTGCGTCGGGGCAGATCTTCTTCTCCCTGTCGGTCGGCTTCGGCGTGATCATCAACTACGCGTCGTACATGAAGAAGAGTGACGACGTGGTCCTGTCCGGCTTGACGGCCTCGGCGACCAACGAGTTCTTCGAAGTCGCGCTCGGCGGCATGATCGCTGTGACCGCATCGATCGTCTTCGTCGGCGTCGCGGTGACGCAAGAAGGCCAGGGCGGCACAATGAGCCTCGGCTTCAAGACGTTGCCGATGGTGTTCGCGCAGATGCCGGGAGGCAACTTCTTCGGCGGCGCGTTCTTCTTGATCCTGTTCTTGGCAGCGATCACCAGTTCGCTGTCGATGCTGCAACCGACCAAGGCCTTCATCGAAGAGAGTGTCGGCTGCACCCGCGTTGGTTCAACGTTCATCGTCACAGCGTGGGGTCTGGTCGGCAACCTGTTCGTGCTCTACTTCTCGAAGGGCCTGATCGCGCTCGACACGATCGACTTCTGGGTCGGCACGTTCTTCATCCTGGTCGTCGCTGGCATCCAGATCGTCGCGTTCGGCTGGATCTTCGGCATCGACAAGGGCCTGAAGGAAGCTCACGAAGGCTCGAACATGCGCATCCCCGCGGTGTTCGCCTTCATCATGAAGTACATCTCGCCGACGTTCTTGTTGATCGTCGTCGTCGGCTTCTGCATCAACAACGCGCCGGGTTACCTCGACACGTTGTTTGGTGACACTGAGGCTGCGGGCGATGCCCGCAAGACGTGGCTGTTGCTATTGATCACCATCGCCGGCATCGGACTGCTCGTCTTCAAGGGCGCCAAGCGTCAGAAGGAAGCCGGCATGGACATCGACGGCGAACGAGGCATCGAAGAGTAATCACGGAGGAACCAAACAATGCTTGCTGCAACACTGTCTGTGACCGGCGGAATCTTCATGGTCTGCTCCATCGGAGCAGTCGGAACGCTGGTCTTCTGCTGCTACAGGAAGATCCTGACCCACCCCGAGAACGACGAGCCGGATCTGCCCGGCGGTCTCGGCCCGTAACGGTCTACTGCTATCGTCGGCGTGTTAGCCCATGGGCTGCACGCTGACTGCCGTACCAAACGCGAGGATCTCGCACATCCCCGCGGCGATCGAACTCGTCGTGTAGCGAACGCCAATCACCGCGTTCGCTCCGAGTGCTTCCGCCTGTGCAATCAGGCGCAGCTTCGCCTTCTTGCGCGCCTCGGTCATCATCTCCGAGTAGCCGCGGATCTCGCCGCCGAACATCGACTTGAGGCCGGCCGCGATGTCACGACCGAGGTGCTTGGACTGAACCATGTTGGCTTCGACGAGGCCGTGTTGGGCGACGACCTGATAGCCGGCAAGTTCTCCAGTAGTGGTCAACAGCATCCCAGCACCTTCGTGGCCGGCGCCCGATATTGCGCGTTCCGCTAGCGCTGGGCCGAGTCCGCGCCCGCCGCGTGCAGTGCAACCTCGTTGGCAACGGTCCTGTTGGAGACGACGACCAACGACGCGGCGCACAGCAAGACGACGAAGACGATCGTCAACGTCGGCCACATCGGCAATCCTTGCCAGCGCGACAATGCAACCTGGGCGCTCGCGTAGACGATCCACGCAAACAGCAACTGCAGCACGATCGCCATCACGAGCATCGGCGCCATCGTCGCGTCGACGACGCGCACGCGGGCCTCGGTTGGCAGGGCTCGAAAGCGCTTCTGGTCGGGGATGTTGAGCAGCGCCGAGTTGGTCACCGCCATGGCGCGCACCCACCGCGGCAACAAGAAGCCGAGACCTACGGCGAAGACCGCTGCCATCGTCGGCATCCAGAACCACGACACGATGCTCTTGTCCGCGAAGCGATTCGGATCGCCATTGAGCCCGAAGTGCATCGGGATCTGGCTGGGCAACTCCGACCAGTAGGCGATCGCCAGCACCCAGACAGCGATCGCGGCGAGGACGAGGAGCGCGCGCATGCGCGACTACAGCTCGTGTTCCTTGACCAAGAACGACGAGCACTTGGCGTGGTCCAAGAACGTCGACTCGTCCTTGAGCAGCGCCGCACTCAGTTCCTGTCCTTCCGGCGTGCTCATGGCTTCCATCATGTCCGCCTCGGACTCGAACCAGACTTCCGCGACGCCGTCGTATTCAGGCAGCATCCCACGCGACTCACGAAACGCTTGGTTGAGTGGCGTGTCGATCGTGTGGGCCTGCACGTAACGCTTGGACCTCATGTCGCCGGCGTGCTTCTGGAAGAACGGTCCGTGCTGGTTGAGCCAGTAGTCCTGGAACTGCTCGCGGGTCATGCTGGGGTGGCGAGTCAGACACATGACGAGTTTGATCATGATTGGTCCTGCTTGCTGTGCGTCGCGGACTAGAACGTCGCCGAGCCCGGCACACGCGGGTATGGGATCGCGTCGCGGATGTTCTGCAGCCCCATCATGTAGACGATCAGGCGTTCGAACCCGAGACCGAAGCCGGCGTGCGGCACCGTGCCGTAGCGGCGCAGGTCTCGGTACCACCAGTAGTGCGACGCATCGAGGTCCATCGCCTGCATGCGCGCATCGAGCACGTCGAGGCGCTCTTCGCGTTGGCTACCACCGATGATCTCACCGATGCCTGGCGCCAGCACATCCATCGCGGCGACCGTCTTCTGGTCGTCGTTCATGCGCATGTAGAACGCCTTGATGTCCTTCGGGTAGTTCATGACGACGACTGGGCGGCCGACGTGGTCTTCGCACAGGAAGCGCTCGTGCTCGGTCTGCAGGTCGACGCCCCACTCCGGCGCGTATTCGAACTTCTTGCCCGACTTCTGCAGCACGTCGATCGCGTCCCCGTAGTCGATCCGTTCGAACGAGGACTCCCCGAACTTCTGCAGGCGTTCAATGACACCCTTCTGCACCCGCTGCTCACAGAACTCGAGGTCGTCGTTGCGCACTTCGAGCACGTGCTTGAAGACGTGCTTGAGGAATGCTTCGGCGAGGTCGGCGTCGTCGTTGAGATCGGCGAACGCGATCTCCGGCTCGACCATCCAGAACTCGGCGAGGTGGCGCGTCGTGTTGCTGTTCTCGGCACGGAACGTCGGGCCAAACGTGTAGACCTTGCTCAACGCCATGCAGTAGGCCTCGACGTTGAGCTGACCCGACACCGTCAAGAACGACTCGGTGCCGAAGAAGTCCTGCTGCCAGTCGATCTCGCCCTTGTCGTTCTTGGGCATGTTCATCACGTCGAGCGTGCTGACCCGGAACATGTCGCCGGCACCTTCGGCGTCACTGGTCGTGACGATCGGCGTGTTGACCCAGAAGAACTCGTTCTGCGTGAAGAAGTCGTGGATCGCAAACGCGGCGGCGTGGCGGATGCGAGCGACGGCGCCGAACGTGTTGGTGCGCGGCCGCAAGTGAGCCTGCTCACGCAAGAACTCGAGGCTGTGTTGCTTGGGCTGGATCGGATACGTCTCGGGATCGTCGACGAGACCGAGCACGTCGACCTCGGCGGCCTGGATCTCAACCGTCTGACCGCGCCCCTTCGACTCGACGAGCGTGCCGCGCACGACGAGCGACGCGCCGGCCGTCAGCTTCTGCACCGCATCCGCGTAGTTCGGCAGCTCATTCTTGGCGACGACCTGGATCGTGCCCTGGCAACTGCCGTCACTGACCTGGATGAACGACAAGCCGGCCTTGCTGTCGCGACGGGTGCGCACCCATCCGCGAATCTCGACCTGGCTATCGGTGGCGATCTGCCCTTGGAGCAGTTTGGCGATACTGACTGTCTGCATGATTGGTAGTGGCAGTGAGCAAACAGCCGCGCCGAAGCGGTGCCAATAGGAATCCCCGACGCACCGTCGTCGCTGCGCCTCCCGCCCTCATCGACGGTGAAAAAGTTGCGCTCGCGCCTGCCAGGCGTCACTCGGCACGCGACCTAAGGGATACAGCGCACCGAACATGCCGGCTGCGGCAGTTCTGGCTGGCTGCCTTCGGACGATCCCTGAATCGCCCGCTATGCCCGACGAAAGCCGCCCGCGTACATGACAATGAAGGCATTGAGTAGGCAGCTGATTCCGCCGATCCATCCTGCACGTGGCCGACGGACATCAGGGGCGAGGCCGCAATCTCAGCACATCGATATGGGCATTAGTGGGCATTCATGCGATCATCCGCCGCGGCAATGTCGGCCAATGGGTACCAGGACCCGGTCGACCGAGCTGTCACGACCAGATCCATGTTGGCGAAGCCCCATAGCCGTCATGTCCAGCACTGAAGGTCTCGAGAAACAAGCGGAGATGCTCGCGGCGCTTACACGCGCCCAGTCCACGTTCATCACGGACACCAACCCCAAAGAGGCGTTCGAGCAACTGCTTGAGATCCTCCTCGAGGTGACCACCAGCGAATACGGCTTCATTGGTGAGGTCCTCCGGAAACCGGACGACAGCCCCTACTTGAAGACCTACGCGATCACCGACATCTCGTGGAACGACGAGACGAGCACGTTCTATCGCGAGAACGCGCCGGCGGGCCTGGAGTTCTTCAACACGGCGACCTTGTTCGGCCACGTCATGACGACCGGCGAGCCGGTCATCGCCAACAACCCGGGTTCGGACCGGCGCGCCGGCGGCATCCCGGCAGACCACCCACCGCTACTCGCGTTCCTCGGACTGCCGTTCTTCTTGGGCGACGAACTGCTCGGCATGGTCGGCGTCGCCAACCGCGAAGGTGGCTACGACGACGATATCGTCAAGCTGCTCGAGCCGTTGCTCAGCACGTGCGCGCACCTGATTCGCGGCCACCACCTCGAGCAAGAACGCGACCTCAGCCGCAAGCGCGAAGCCGAGTTGATGCAGGGCCTCGAGAATGCCCACCGCGCCGAAGCCCTCGGCCGCCTCGCCGGCGGCGTCGCGCACGACTTCAACAACCTGCTGACCATCATCGGATGCAGCGGCGAGATGATTGCGGATGGCTCCGATGTCGGCAGCGAGCAAGCAACAGACGCCGCGACGATCATGGAGGCAACCGAACGCGGCAAGTTGCTCGCCAACCAACTGCTGTCGTTTGCCCGCAGCGGCGAGTTCAACCCCGGGGTCACCAACTTCAACAGCCACATCCGCGATGCCCTCGGCATGCTGCGGCGCTTGCTCGGCAGTGACATCGAGTTGGTCGCGACGTTCAACGAAGGGGTCGGATCGATCTGGATTGATCCAGTACGCCTCGAACACATCGTCATCAACCTCGGCGTCAACGCGCGCGATGCGATGCCCGACGGTGGCAAGCTGCACGTCGACACCAAGCTGATCGACGTCGACGGCAAGAAGTTCGCGCAGTTGACCATGAGGGACGCCGGTACCGGCATGGACAAGGAGACGCAGGCGAAGATCTTCGACCCGTTCTTCACGACCAAGGCGCAGGGCAAGGGCACCGGCCTCGGCCTCGCGATGTGCCAGGGCGCCGTGCAGAGCGCCGCCGGTTCGATCGAAGTCGAGAGCACGACCGGTGAGGGCACCGTCTTCACCATTCGCATCCCAACCTACGAGGGCGAGATGCAGCAACCTGAAACTCCGGAGCCTACCAACCTCCGCGCCCCCGACGGCGCGACCGTCCTGCTCGCCGAAGACGAACCACGCCTACGCGAAGTGACGCAGCGCATCCTCACCGAGGCCGGCTACGAGGTCGTTTGCGCCAGCGACGGCTACGAAGCCGAACGCCTCGCAAGCTCACGCGAAGGTGGCTTCGACGTGTTGCTGACGGACATGATCATGCCCGGTGTCGGCGGCTACGAGCTGGCCAAACGCGTCGGCGACAACATCCCGAACATCATCTTCATGTCGGGTTACATGGGCGCACTGGACGCCTCCGAGGTTGCGTCTTCGTGGCCGGTGCTGGGCAAACCATTCACGTCCCAGCTACTGCTCAAGAAGCTTTCCGAGACGCTTACCGCTGCCGACGCCATGAGCCGCAAGAGCGCGGGCTGATCCCTCACTCGGGCATGGTCACCCTACTCTACGGACCAGATGCCCCTATCTAGACGCCCCTTACCTAGACACCAACGTCGAGCGGCGCCATGTGACCGCCCGCGTGCACGATACGGTCCATGCGAATCCGACTGCCGCTGATGCCAGCCGATTCGAAGCCGACTTCCGCGAAGAACGCCTTGGCGGCCTCGTTCTGGATGTCGACGTAGGCGACGAGCCGGCGCATGCCGACGTCGCGGGCGCGGCTGAGCGCTTCCTGGAACATCTGGCGGCCGTGGCCACCTCGGCGCCGCTCCGGGGCGACGACCATCGTGATTTCTGCGACCCCGTCCGGGGCGCAGTCGAGCCGGACGAGCCCGGCCGGGTCGGCGCCATCGTGGGCCACGAGGGCCACAATTCGCTGATCCCGGAGCAGCCGTTCCGGCCACGCCGAACTTCCGCGAGGCACGCTAAGTCCTGGACCGCTCAGCCAGGGAGCGACGAACTCTGCGTCAGCAAGCTCGAATGGGCGCAGCTGCAGGGATGCGGATGGATCGGTCATGGGCGAGTGGTGCTATCTAGCACCGGTGCGAAACAGGTAACCGCCGGATCCACGGACACTTTGCGATCCTCAAGACGGTGCACGCTTCGCTTGACCCCAGCCTAACACCCCGGCTAGGATCCTCGCCACACTTGCACGCCGCTCGCGTCGTGCAAGAACCTGACGTCTCCGGAAACCCGGCCAGGCGACAGGATCTCCTTCCTTTTGTGGTCGCGCACCGTGCACGGCTAATCAGGAACCCCGCCCAGAAAGGTCGGGGGACGGGATCCTTTCGCCTGTCCGGGACTTGGCGTTTCTCTCAACCGTTTTCTTATTCACCCGAACCCAGCACGCATCGCCCCCGCAATCTGGAATGGCCAACCACGCTGAAATCCTTCGCTACATCGACTCCATCGCCCGCGACAAGGAGATTGATAAGGAAGCGCTGATCGAAGGCATCGAGCACGCGATGTCTCACGCGCTCGCGAAGAAGTATGGCGTGGACGACGTCGAGATCATGCTCGACCGGGAGACCGGCGAGTTCGTCTGCAACTACGAAGTCTCGATGGAAGACCAGGGCCGCATCTTCGCGATGTCGGTCAAGCAGGCGATCATCGGCAAGGTTCGCGAAGCCGAACGCGACGTCATCTACGCCGAGTACGAAGCCAAGCTCGGCGAGATCGTCAGCGGCAACGTGCAACGATTCGAAGGCGACACCGTCATCGTCAACCTCGGCCGCAACCTCGAAGGCATCCTGCCGCGCACCGAGAAGGTTCGCAGCGAGAACTACAACGTCGGCGAGCGCATCCGCGCCCTCGTCTACGAGGTCAAGAAGGTCGGCCCGCGCGTCAAGGTCATCCTGTCGCGCACCCACCGCGACCTCGTGCGCGCCCTGTTCGAAGTCGAAGTCCCCGAGATTGCCGACGGCACGATCCAGATCCGCCGCATCGAACGCGAACCTGGTTACCGCACCAAGCTCGCGGTCGACTCCAGCGACGACAAGGTCGATTGCGTCGGCGCCTGCGTCGGCGTGCGCGGCAACCGCATCAAGTCGATCATCGACGAACTCAACGGCGAACGCATCGACATCATTCGTTGGAACAACGAAGCGATGACGTTGATCGCCAACGCGCTGAAGCCCGCCGAAGTCGGCGACATCACCCTCGATCCGGACGTCAAGAAGGCGCTCGTCATCGTTGGTGAGGATCAGCAATCCCTCGCCATTGGCCGCAAGGGCCAGAACGTCCGCCTCGCCAGCAAGCTGACCGGTTGGGACATCGACATCATGACGCGCGCCGAACTCGAGCAGTCGGTCGCCGAAGACGTCGCCCAGGAAGAGTCGCAGGATGGCGATGCAGAAGCCCCAGCCGATGCTGAAGCCCCAGCCGATGCAGAAGCCCCAGCGGAAGGTGCACCCGCCGCGGATGCACCCGCAGCGGAAGCACCACCAGAACAGCCGTCACCCGAGCAGCCACCGGCAGACCCGCCGAGCGAGCCGACCAAGGGCGACGAAACCGGTTCGGCAGGCAGCCCCGAGTAGGCCGCCCGCCCACCACCACCACCACATTCCACGCACGCGATTCCACGCACGCTAGAGAACTGAACCAACCAGGACCGGCCGATCCGTTTTTTGAACGGCCGTGACTGAGGAGCAAACGCGATTTGAAAAAGGTACGAGTCTTCGAACTGGCCAAAGAATTCGGGATGAAAGGTCCCGATATGGCGAAGCTCTTGCGTGAGATCGGCTTCGAGAAGGTCAAGACCCACATGACGGCTCTGGATGATGCCGACATGATGATGGTCGAAGCCCGCCTCTCGGCGCAGGGCCTCCGACGCAAGCCCGCCGACGAAGACGCCGGTGGCGGCGCGACTCCCAAGAAGCGCTCTCTCTCTGACGCCGCCGTCGCCGACGACGACGCGCCGCTCAAGAAGAAGGCTCTGCCGAAGAAGGGCGAGCTGAAGAAGAAGACGCTGACCAAGCGCAAGCTCCCCGACGAGCCAGTCCCCGACGAGCCGGAAGCACCGAAGAAGGCGCTCCCCAAGAAGGCCCCGGCCAAGAAGGCACCTTCGCTCGCGGAAGCTGCAACGGCAACCGAAGCGCCGGCAGCTGAAGCTCCCGCTCCGGCAGCAAAGGCCCCCGCCAAGAAGTCGATCGAGGAAGCTGCCGACGCACCGCCGGCCGCCGAACCGAAGCCCGCTGCGCCTGCCGCGGAAGCACCAGCTGCCAAGGCACCGGCAGCCGAAGCACCGGTCGCGAAGGCCCCAGCGCCGGAAGCTCCTGCTCCAGAAGCACCGGCCCCCGCACCTGAAGCCCCCGCACCTGAAGCCCCCGCGCCGGAAGCCCCGGCGGTGGAAGCACCAGCTGCCAAGGCACCTGCCGCAGAAGCACCAGCCGCTCAGGCGCCGGCAACTCCGACTCCCGCAACCCCCGCGCCCGCCCCGACCCAACCCGCTCCGGCGGACGGCACGGAGATGGAGCCGGAAACCCCTGCGAAGCCCGTGCCCCAGAAGCCGGCAGCCCAAGCCCCGGCGGCAGCCCAAACGCCTCCAGCTGCAACTCCCCCAGCAGCAACTCCCGCGGGCGCCAAGCCGCCAGCCAAGGGCGATGCCCCGGCGAAGGGCGACGGCAAGGCCCCCGTCCGCAAGCTGCTCCTGCCGCAAAAGAAGGCGACCGTGCTCGGTCGCATCGAACTGCCGCAGGAAACGATTCGTGACGCGACCCGCCGCTCGGCTCCGGCCGCGCCGCGTGATCTGCGCCGTGCCGCGCTGCAGAAGATGCAGCAGCGTGGTTCGATGCGTCAGGTCGGTCCCGGCAGTCGCCGCGCCCCCGCCGGTCGCGGTGGTCGCGATCCCCGTGGCGGTGGCAACCGCAAGGGACGTATCTCGACGCCGATCGATCCGACCAAACTGGTCGAGGTCCAAGAGCCCGTCTCGATGAAGGCGCTCTCCGAAGGCCTTGGCATCAAGGTCACGGAACTGATCGCGACGTTCGCGTTCCGCCTGAAGATCGGCGGCAAGAACATCAACTCGATGCTCAGCAACGACGAGGTCGAACTCGTCGCGCTCGAACTCGAACGGAACATCAAGGTCGTCGAAGCCAAGGAAGCGATGGACGAGCTGATCGAACAGCTCGTCGAAGAAAGCGAAGGTCAAGAGTCCGCCGAACGTGCGCCAGTCGTGACGTTCATGGGCCACGTTGACCACGGCAAGACGTCGCTGATGGACGCGCTCCGTGAGAGTGACATCGCGGGCCACGAGGCCGGCGGCATCACGCAACACATCGGCGCCTACAAGGTCACCAACGAACAGGACCAGTCGATCGTCGTTCTCGACACTCCCGGCCACGCAGCGTTCACCGCCATGCGTGCTCGCGGTGCCGAACTGACGGATGTCGTCGTGCTCGTGGTCGCTGCCGAAGACGGCGTCATGCCGCAGACGGAAGAGGCAATCAGCCACGCCAAGGCGGCCAACTGCCCGATCATCGTCGCGATCACCAAGTGTGACCTGCCGCAAGCCAACCCGATGCAGGTCAAGCAGCAGCTGATGGTCAAGGGCCTCCAGTCCGAAGACTTCGGCGGTGAGATCGGCATGGTCGAAGTGTCGTCGAAGACCGGCCAGGGCCTGCCCGAGCTCGTCGAGCGCGTGCACCTCGAAGCCGAACTGCTCGACCTCAACGCGCGCCCCGATGCGCCCGCCAAGGGCATCGTGGTCGAAGCGCGTCAGTCGTCCGAGCAAGGCGTCGTCGTGACGTTGCTCGTCACGGATGGCACGCTGCGCCTCAAGGACCAGGCGGTCTGTGGTGAGAGCTTCTCGCGCATCCGCGCAATGATCGACGACCACGGCAACAACCTGACCGAGGCCGGCCCGTCGACGCCGATCACGGTGTTCGGCTTCGACCGCCTCCCGAGTCCGGGTGACAAGCTGTTCGTCGTCGAGAACGCCAAGAAGGCCAAGGAAGTCGTCGAAGAACGCCAACGCCGCGTGCGCGAACTGTCGCGCGCCGAACGTTCGGCGGTCACGCTCGAGACGCTGTCGGCCAAGCTCGCCGAACGCGACCTGAAGGAGGTCAAGCTGATCCTCAAGGCCGACGCGATGGGTTCGCTCGAACCGGTCAAGAAGTGCCTCGACGATCTCGCGACCGCCGAAGTGCGCGTCAACATCGTGCACTCGGGTCTCGGCGGCATCAACAAGGCCGACGTCGACCTCGCGGCCACGTCGGGCGCTGTCATCGTTGGCTTCAACACGATCGCGGACGCCAACGTGCGTGCGCTCGCGGATGAGTCCGGCGTCGACATCCGCTACTACTCGATCATCTACGAGCTCCTCGACCAGGTGAAGGACGCCATGGAAGGCGTGCTGGCTCCGGAAGAAGTGCAGTCGGTCATCGGCCACGCCGAAGTCCGCGCGACCTTCAAGTCGTCGAAGTTCGGCATCATCGCCGGTTGTCGCGTGCTCGACGGTGTCGCCAAGCGCGGCTGCATCGTGCGCCTGTCGCGCGGCGGCAAGGTCATCTTCGAAGGCAAGCTCGCCAGCTTGCGTCGGGAGACCGAAGACGCCAAGGAAGTCAAAGCTGGCTTCGAGTGCGGCATGACGCTCGACGGCTTCCAGGACCTGAAGGAAGACGACCTGCTCGAGTTCGTGCAGATCGACCTCATCAAGCGCAAGCTGGGCGACACGTAGCGCCCACGTGCGTTTGGGGCCTGAAGCATGCTCTACATCGGCGTTCTGCAGTTCACCTTGGAGATCCCATACGCGGTCTCTCTCAAGGACAAGCGGTCGGTGATCAAGAGCCTGAAGGACCGCCTGCGCCGCTCGTTCAACGTCTCGATCACCGAGTTCGAAGACCTGGACACGGCGACCATCGCCACGCTCGGCGCCGTCGTCGCCGGCAGCGACTCAAAACACGTCAACTCATCCATGGACCACCTGATCAACGAACTGCGCGACTGGCGCGACGGCAGTCTGGTGGACCATCAGCTCGAAATCCTCTCGCCGCAATGAACGAACGCCGCCTTGCCCGCCTGAAGCAGCAAATCAAGCAGCGCCTCGCCCAGGTTCTGCAGCGAGACCTCGCCGACCCGAAACTCGGCCTCGTCACGATCACCCGCATCGAACTCGACACCGAGTTCACCAACTGCAAAGCCTACTGGTCGGTGCTGAGCGGCACGGATCAAGACGACAAGGCACGGCGTGAATCTGCCGGGGTGCTCAACCGCGCCCGCGGCTTCTGCCAGCGTGAGATGGCGCGGGTGCTGCACACGCGCAGCGTCCCCCACCTGGAGTTCGTGTTCGACGAGGGCATCGGTGAGTCCATCCGCATGCAGAACCTGCTGCGCGAACTCAACGCGCCGAAGGATGGTGAGGGCACGGACACGCCTGAGCCCACCACCGACGACACTCCCACGGCCGACACTCCCACGGCCGACGACGACAAGCCCGACGCCGAGTAGCACCCGAACGGGCGACCGCGAAGCTTTTGCGGGTATGATGCGTCGAACGACGCCATGAAGTCCCTCGCGCTATCGGTTCTCTCGGCCACCTTGCTCGTGGCCATCCTTCCAGGCCAGGCCCCCGCCCAGGACCCAGCACCGGATCCCAAGGCTGCGACCAAGAAGCGCCTGACCGGAGCGCTGAAGAAGACCGCTTCGCTGAGCGACACGGCCTTCACGATCAAATGGGGACCCGACAAAAAGGCGAACAAGAACAACCCGTTCGCCCAGATGCTCGGCCAGCGCACTTCCGGCAACGTGCGTGGCTCGTGGCACGACGGCCACCGCACACTCAAGTTCGGCGGCAAGGAGAAGGACGAACTGCTGTTCCGCGATGGCCGGATGTTGGCGCGCGACGACAAGCGCGACTGGTGCCTGCGCAGCAACCACTGGGCTGATGGCAACAAGATCGACCACATCCCCGACCCGCAGAGCCTCGTGCAGCAGTTGGCGGCATGGCCACTCGCCGTGACCAACCGCACCGCCGGCGCCTTCAACGATCGCCCGGTTGAGATCATCTCCGTGACGCTCAACGAAGAGCAGGTCGGCGAACTGTTCTGGTCCGGCTCGCTGCCCGAAGCGCTGGCAACCAGTCAGGCCAACGTCTTCCGGATCGCGCAACGACTCGGCGGCGGCCGAGCAGCGCGCGCTGCAGCCACCCCGCCTGACGTCACCATCGACCTCGCAATCGCTCTCGACCCCGGCACGAACCTCGTGCACGAGATCCGCGTCCGCGCGTGGACGCCCAACGACGGCAACAACAACATGGGCGTCTTCGTCATCGGTGGCCAGGTCGGGGGCGCCGCTGAAGAAGAGGAAGAGGAGGAAGAAGAAGAGGAAGAACCCGACGAGAACACACCGCTCGTCTACGAGAACGGTCTGCCGAAGCGCCCACGTAAGAAGGTGTCCGTCGCCAACTTCACGCTGACGCTGAAGGAGCACGGCAAGCACGCAACGACCGAGTTGAGCGACCGTCAAAAGACCCTGTTGCGGTAACCCCAACAGGTCTTGCCCCATTCGGGCTACGATGCGAACCATGCGCGTAGCCCTGCGAATCCTGGTCGTAGCCGCCATTGGCGTTCTTGCTCCGGCCGCGGCGCAAGAGACCAGCGAGAAGCCAGCACGACCCAAGCCTGCTCCGGCGACCGCCAAGGAGAAGGCGAGCAAACGCCTGCTGCAGGACCTGGCCAAGATCGAGGCCAACCTCAAGACGGCCCCACACTCCTATCGCGGCACGTTGACGTTTGGCTGTGACGACGGTGCAGCGGCCCTGCACAACTTCGAATTGGACTTCCGCGGCAGCCAGAAGGGCGACGTTTCGTGGTTCTTCGTCGACGAGTGGCGGGTCGTGCAGAACGGCAAACGCACCGCGGTCGTGCAGGTCCCGGAGGACAACAACGATCCCGAAGTCGAAGATGCGTGGCAGAAGCCACAGGGCAACTCCCCCGATGTACCGCTCGCTCCCGCGTTGCTCGTGCCACACCTGCGCAAGGCCGAGTTGAGCCTGCCAAAGCCAGCGGAACACGACGGCCGTCCTGCGTTGCAGATCCACGCGCGGTGGCGCGGCCGCACTGCCACGCGCGCGCTCTACGCGACGACCGTGCCGTCCTCGCAGCACGAACAGATCCTCGAAGCGCTCGGCCGCGCCGCGGCACGCGACAAGAAGGAACGCTTCATCGTCGATGCCGTGATGCTCTACGACCCGGCGACGCGCATGTGGTTGGCGTCGACGATGCGGTTCTCGTATCTCGACGGCCGCCCGATCCCGGACGACACGCAACCGCCACCCGCGCCCGCAGGCATGCCAACGCTCAAGAGCTTCCCGATGGTCGAGACCATCTGGTATCTCAAACGCTGCGACGCCAAAGAGGCCGCGTTACCGCAGCTGAATCAGCGCGCGCAGGACATCCTGAAGGTCGATGCGGCCGGCACGCCGCTGCCCGCAGAGCCAAAGAAGCCAAAGAAGCAAGAGACCGGGAAGCAGAACCCCGGCAAGTAACTCCTAGCGCATCCGCAAGAGCGGTGCGCCTTCTTCGGCTGCCACGAAGTGCCCGGCAATCGCGTGGCTCGCCACGCCAGCGTCACGCAGACGATCCGACAACTTCTGCGCCTGATCACCTGGCACCGCGATCAGCAGACCACCGGACGTTTCGGCGTCGAACACCAGATCGGCCAACGCTTCATCGACGCCGTCTTCGATCTGCACGCGGCCACCAAAGTGCTGCTTGCCGCGCGCGCAACCGCCGGACAACGAACCGGCGCGCACGAGATCGAGCGCCCCCTCCATCAACGGCAGGTTCGCCGCATCGACTTCGAGCTGCAGGCCCGTGCCGTCGACCATCTCACACGAGTGGCCGGCAAAGCCGAAGCCCGTGATGTCGGTGCCGGCATGCACATCGAAGTCCGCTGCGATCTCACTGGCCAGGCGGTTGAGCGTCGCCATGACTTCCATCGCGCGCGCCTCCATGCCGGGAACGGCCATCTTGTCCTTCTTCAGCGCGGTCGACACTGCGCCCATGCCCAACGGCTTGGTAATCAGCAACGCGTCGCCCTCCTTGGCGCCCGCGTTACGCCAGAAGCGCTCAGGGTGCACGAGGCCGGTCACCGACAAGCCATACTTGACCTCACTGTCGACGACCGAGTGACCGCCGCACAACGCGGCCCCGGCTTCCTGGATCTTGTCGAGACCGCCGGCCATCACCTCGCCCAGGATCTCGACGTCGAGTTCACGCGGCCAGCCGACGATGTTCATCGCGGTCAGCGGCTTGCCGCCCATCGCGTAGACGTCCGACAGCGAGTTGGCCGCGGCGATGCGGCCAAACCAACGCGGGTCGTCGACGATCGGCGGGAAGAAGTCGAGCGTCTGCACGAGCGCGCGCTCGTCATCAAGACGCATCACGCCCGCATCCTCGAACCCCGCATGGCCTGCGAGCAGATCTGGATTTGGCTCAGCTTTCAGTTTGTGGAGAACCTGCCCGAGGCTCCCCGGTGGCAGCTTCGCTGCTCAACCCGAACTGGAGGCGTAACGCGTCAAACGGAGATCCGTGGTGTCTGCCATATGGTTAGCTAGGTGAGGTTCGGAAACAGTCGGGGTTACTCGGCCACAGCTTGCCGGACGGCAAGGGCTACGGCATCAAGATCTTCGAGCAACAAGGTGCGTGCGTCCAACAACACGCGGCCGTCCGCAACGCGCGCGAAGACGCTGACGGGTTGCGCGGCGCGCAGCTTGTCGCATTCGGCGTCGCCACCGTCGATCGCGGTCGCAAAGCTCGCCAGCGGCTTGGCGGGATTGGCGCCGGAGCCAGCGAACGACTGACTGGTGACGACCTTGCCACCGAGGTCGTTGAGCAGCATCGCCAACGCGCCGGCACGGTTCTCGAGGTCTTCCGGTGACACCGACAACATGCGCAAGGTCGGCACCGAAGCCAACGGGTCGCCATCGCGATACAGCAGCAACGTCGCTTCCAACGCGGCGAGGCTCAGCTTGTCGCAGCGCATCGCGCGGTAGAGCGGATGGGCGCGACAGCGAGCGATCAGTTCGGCGGAGCCAACGAGGATGCCAGCCTGCGGACCGCCAAGCAGCTTGTCGCCGCTGAAGCACGTCACGTCGGCGCCTTGTTCGAGACTGTCGGCAACACGAGGTTCATCGACGAGGCCCGGCAGCGAGTCCCGCCACAAGAGGCCAGAGCCAAGATCATCGAGCACCAGTAGATTGCGCTCGCTCGCGGCCTCGTGCAGTTCGGCAACGGACGGCGTGCCGGCGAAACCTTCGATACGGAAGTTGCTCGGGTGCACCTTCAAGTAGGCGGACGTCGCTTCGTTTGTGACATTGACGAAGTCGCGCAGGTGCGTCTTGTTGGTGGCCCCGACCTCGACCATCGTGCAACCGGCGCGACGCATGACGTCGGGGATCCGGAAGCCGCCGCCGATCTCGACCAGCTCTCCGCGCGAGATCACCACTTCGGTGTCGGCGGTCAGCGCTGCCAGCATCAACGTCGTCGCCGCGGCGTTGTTGTTGACGACCAGGGCACCGGTGGCGCCCGTCAGATCCTGCAGCAAGCCCGACACGGCGACCTCACGCTCGTCGCGTTGGCCGGAAACCGGATCGACCTCGACAATCGCATAGCCGGCCGCCGAGGTCATCGCCGCGATAGCCGCGCTGGGCAGCGGCGCCCGGCCGATGCCGGTGTGCAGTACGATGCCGGTCGCGTTGTAGACCCGTTCGTGGCGGCGGCGGGAAGCGGCGTCACAGCGCTCGCGAATCGTCAGGGCCAACGCCTTCGGAGCACAACGCTCCTTGATCGCCGCTTTGTCGATCGAGCCATCCAACGCCCCCTGGCGCAGTTCGTCGACCAGACCGCGAACGACGCGGGTCAGGATCGCGCGCGGCAACGACTGCAGGTCGTCGGCGCGCAGGAGCTGATCCACCGAGGGCAATAGGCGCAAGGCAGAAGAACGGTCGGCGTCAGTTGTAGGCATCGCGGGATCGCTCGTTACCATACCCGACCCTTCATGCTTCGCGCTGCACTCGAGACACCAAGACCTGATCCGCGCGAACAGGCGTTGGCACGGACCCTTGGTTTCCCCGACCTGGTTGCTCGCGTGTTGCTGGCTCGCGGCGTCGACTCGCCCGAAGCCGCCAAGAGCTTCCTGCGGCCCGATCTCGGCAGCCTTCACGATCCGTTCGCCTTCAAGGACATGCAAAAGTCCGTGGACCGGATCCGCGATTCGCTGAAGAAGGGCGACCCGATCCTGATCCACGGCGACTACGACGTCGACGGAATCAGCGGCACGGTGCTGCTGCACAAGTTCCTCAAACTGCTGCACTGCCAAAGCCAGCCCTACATCCCGGCGCGCGCAGACGGCTACTCGTTCTCACAGGCGAGCGTCGATGCGATCAAGAAGGGCGGTTTCCCGCTCGTGATCTCGGTCGACAACGGTACCAACGCCATCGCCCCGATTGCCGAACTGCAGAAGAGCGGCATCGACGTGATCATCACCGATCACCACGGCACGACCGAGAACGTCGCCGACGCCTACGCCCTGCTCAACCCGCGGCTGCCCGACGCGGGCTACCCCGACCGCAACCTCGCGGGCTGCGGCGTCGCGTTCACCCTCGTCGCGGCGATCGCCGAATCGCTCAGCGGCACGATGCGGAACAGCTCGGAGTTCTCCGACTTCCTGATCGATGCGATGGGTTACATCGCGATGGGCACGGTCGCCGACGTCGCCCCGCTGTGCGGCGAGAACCGCACGCTGGTGTTCCACGGCCTGCGCTCGTTGTCGCTGAGCAGGAACCCCGGCATGCGCGCGCTGATGGACGCCGCCGGTTTGCAGCACCGGGGCGCTGGCGTTGAAGACATCGCCTTCCGCATCGCGCCGTTGATCAACGCCGCCGGCCGCGTCGGCCACGCCAACGATGCCGTTGCCCTGTTGTGCGCGCAGAGCTACACCGACGCGCAAGCGGCGGCAAAGGTGCTCGAAGGTCACAACGAAGCGCGTCGCAAGGTCGAACGACAGCTGCAGGACGAAGTGCTGCTGCTGACCGAACACGAACACGGTGCCGCCATCGTGCTCGGCGCCTCCAACTGGCACCCGGGCGTGCTCGGCATCGTCGCCGCGCGTGTCGCCGAATCGACGGCCAAGCCCGTGCTCTTGCTGTCGTTCAAGAACGGCATCGGCAGAGGCTCCGGCCGATGCACCAACGGCGTCAACTTGCGCGATGCCCTCGGTGAGTGTTCGGACCTGCTCGAAGCCCACGGCGGCCACGCCGCAGCAGCCGGCCTCGAGATCAAACGCGAGAACTTCGACGAGTTCTGCAAGCGATTCGACGAAGTCTGCGCCCGTCTGGCACCGAGAGAACACCCCTACCGCGTCGACGGAATGGCGAGCTTTGAGGAGTTCGACCCGCAGACCATTCGCCGTCTCGACGCGCTCGGTCCGTTCGGCCAAGGCCACCCACGGCCGCGGTTCGTGACCCACGGTGTGCAGTTTGTCGGCAATCCGTTCGTCGAGATGCGCGGTCAACACGTGCGAATCCGCGTTGCCAAGGGCTCCGAGATCCTGCCAGCCCGCGTCGTGCGCGGCGTGCAGCACTTTGAGACGATGCGCCAGAACAAGGGCCCGTGGAGCATCGCCTACACGCCGCGGATCAGTTCGCGCGGCGAGGACGGCCCGGTCCAGATCGACATCCACGACCTGGCCAAGGGCTCGGCCAATCCCAAAAACGGGCAAACACGAGTACAGCCGAATGACCGATAGGGAGCCCGTGACCGACGCCTCGAAACAGATGCCAACCGCCTCGCCCATGCGACGCGCGTGGAACTGGATGGTCGGCCTGCCGCGGCGCACCTACGACTGGGTGCTCGCGTGGGCGCCGACACCGTACGCCGTTCCCGCGTTGTTCCTGCTGGCGTTCGCCGAGAGCAGTTTCTTCCCGGTGCCACCCGACGTATTGCTGATCGCGATGTGCATCGGCACCGTCGCCAAGAGCTACCGGTTCGCCTTGTGGTGCGCGATCGGTTCGATCGTCGGCGGCATGGCCGGCTACGGCATCGGTTACTACCTCTGGGAGAACGAAGGAGTGAAGAGCTTCTTCTACGACTACATCCCGGGCGTCACCCCCACGAGTGTCGACTCGGTGCGTCAGCTCTACAGCGAGTGGGACTTCTGGATCGTGTTCGCCGCGGCCTTCACGCCGATCCCATACAAGGTCATCACGATCCTCGCTGGCGTCTGCGCCATCAACTTCCCGATGTTCGTCATCGCCTCGGCGGTCGGCCGCTCCGCCCGCTTCTTCCTCGTCGCGTGGCTGTTCAAGCGCTACGGCCCGGGCATGAAGGAGTTCATCGAGAAGCGCTTCGCGCTCGTCACGATGGTCGGCACGATCGTCCTGATCGGCGGCTTCGTCGCGATCAAGTTCGTGCTGCACAAGGACCCGCCGGCTGCAGAGGGGCCGGCCGTTCCCGGCAACGAAAACCCCAAGAAGGGCAACTAGGCCCCAGCCCGCAACTCGCGATCGGAGCTACGATCGCGGGCCGCCGCACGCTACAAACGTGGCATGGCGAAGCGGCTATTCCTGATCGACGGCACGGCACTGGCGTACCGCAGTTTCTTCGCGTTCCAGGGCACGGGCCGGTCGCCATTGACGACCGAGGACGGCCACCCCACCGCCGCGACCTACGGCTTCTGCATGACGCTGCGCGCCCTGATCGAGCGCGAAGAACCGGACGCGATTGCGATCGCGTTCGACGGCCCGCGCAGTGACCTGCTGCGCACCAAGATCTACCCCGAGTACAAGTCGACGCGCACCAAGATGCCGGACGAGATGGCGATGCAGCTCGACGACATCCGTGAGGCAGTCGACGGTTTTGGCTTGCCAGTCGTATCCGCCGAAGAGCACGAGGCCGACGACGTCATCGGCACGCTCGCCGTCCGCGCGCGCGACGCCGGCATGGAGGTCTTCATCGTCACAGGCGACAAGGACTTCCTGCAGATCGTCGACGACAAGATCAAGCTGTGGAACCTGCGCAGCTCGACGAGCAAACCCGAGATCTTCGATCCGGCTTCGTGTCTCGAGAAGTGGCAGCTACCGCCGACCGCCATCGTCGACATGCTCGCGCTGATGGGCGACAGCTCGGACAACGTGCCGGGTGTGCCCAAGGTCGGCAAGAAGACGGCCATCGACCTACTGCAGTCGTTTGGCTCTCTCGACGGCATCTACGAGCACCTCGAAGAGGTCAAGAAGCCGTCGATCAAGAAGTCGCTCGACGAGAATCGCGAGCTGGCGAAGCTGTCCAAGCAACTCGTCACGCTGCAGCTCGACCTGCCACTTGAGATTGCCGTCGAGGACCTGACCCCGGCTGCCCCCGATCCCGACAAGCTGCGGCCCCTGTTCCAACGGCTCGAGTTCAAGAACCTGCTCGCCGACCTCGCCGCCCGTTCGGCACCGCAGCCGGACATCGAACAGAACTACACGGCCATCAAGGACACCGACGAACTGCGGGAACTCGTGGCGCGACTGATGACCGCTGACGAGGTCGCCATCGCCGCCGAATCGACCGCAACCGGTCTGCACGGCCGCAACTTGTGCGGCATGGCGATCGCCGAGGCGCCGGGGGTCGCGACCTACGTGCCACTCGGCGATGACGTTCGCTCAGAACGACTCGAAGTCCTGGACGGACTACTGACCGCGGCGACGCCCAAGAAGCACGTGCATGACTTCAAGCGGCTGTTGCTGGCGCTCGAAGACACCGAGATCCAACCGAACGGCATCGATCTCGACACGATGCTCGCCAGCTACTGCACCGAACCCGGCCTGCGCTCGCACTCGCTCGACGAACTGGCGCTCAAACACTTCGCGTTCAAGAAGACGTCAGCCAAGGACCTCGTCGGCACCGGCAAGAAGCAGCGCACGTTCGCCGAGGTCGACCCGGCCATCGTCGGCAACTACGTCAGCGAAGAGGCCGACCTCGTGCTGCGCCTCGTGCCGGTCTTGCGCGAACTGCTCGAACGATACGAGACCACCTCGCTGTATCGCGATCTCGAACTGCCGTTGGTGCCCGTGCTGCTCAAGATGGAGCACGAGGGCATCAACATCGATCGTGACCACCTGACCAAGCTCTCGGCGGAACTCGGCGACCGCATCGACGACCTCGCCGAACGGGTCTTCGAACGCGCCGGCCACGAGTTCAACCTCGCTTCGCCGCAACAACTCGGCGTGGTCCTGTTCGACGAACTCGAGGTGCACCTCCTTGCCAAGGTCAAACCGAAGCGCACGCCGAAGGGGCAGTACAAGACCGACCACGACGTGCTCGAGAAGCTTGCCAAGAAGCACGAGGTGCCCGCGCTCGTGCTCGAGTGGCGCCAACTCACCAAGCTCAAGGGCACCTACATCGACAGCCTGCCGGCGCTGATCCATCCCGAAACCGGCCGCGTGCACACGACCTTCAACCAGGCCGTCGCCGCCACCGGCCGCCTGAGCAGCGAAGATCCCAACCTGCAGAACATTCCGATCCGCACCGAAGAAGGCCGCAAGGTGCGCGCGGCGTTCATCGCCAAGAAGCCGACCTGGAAGATCCTGTCGGCCGACTACTCACAGATCGAACTGCGCATTCTCGCGCACCTGTCCGAGGACAAGGCGCTGGTCGAGTCGTTCCAGAAGGGCGAAGACATCCACGCCCGCACGGCGGCGATCGTGCACGGCCTCCTGCCCGCAATGGTCACGCCCGAACTGCGCAACCAGGCCAAGATCGTCAACTACGGCCTGATCTACGGCATGGGGGCATCGCGTCTCGCCAACGAAACCGGCATGCGCCCGCCGGAGGCAAAGAAGTTCATCAACAGCTACTTCCGTGCCCTGCCCGGCGTGAAGGACTACCTCGACCGATCCCTCGAACTGGCGCGCAAGGAGAAGGAAGTGCGCACGATGTTCCACCGCCGCCGCCCCCTCGGCGAGATCGACTCCACCAACGCCATGCAGCGCATCGCCGCCGAGAACATGGCCGTCAACACCCCCATCCAAGGCGCCGCCGCCGACATCGTCAAACGCGCCATGCTGCGCGTGCAAGCCGCCCTCGACGAGCGCAACCTCCAGGCCAAGCTCCTGCTCCAGGTCCACGACGAACTGATCCTCGACGTCCCCGACGAAGAACGCCTCGAAGTCGAACGCCTCGTCCGCGACGCGATGACCACCGCCGCCGAACTCAAGGTCCCCCTCGAAGTCAGCCTGGGCGTCGGCAACAACTGGCTAGAAGCCCACTAGCAGTACGATCACTCGGCGACCTGCTTCTCGAGCCACGCGAGCATCACGTAGCCCTCGGCGGTGTGGCGTGGGCCCGGTAGCGAGGCGACGCGCCGGGCACTGCACTTCACGAGGCGCGAACGGAAGAACTCGAACAGGATCGAGCCACCGTCACGGCTGGCCTCGCCGAGTTGGCTGTCGAGTTCGATGCTGGTCAGGCCTTCGCGTGCCATGCGCACGGCCAACCGGTCCAACTCTTCGGACGACGTACCGAACAGGAACTCGCGGAACGCCTGTAGCTCCACCTCACCGTAGTCGCGATCGGTGAACAGGTCGACGAACTCTTCGTCCCCGCCCTTCGTCATCAGCTGCATCAACTCGCAGCTGCCGGCGAGTGAGCCACCGATCACCTGCACGCGCTGACGCGCTTCCCACGTCGCCGCGAGGATGGGGAAGAAGTCGTGCACGCGCCACGTCAGGCGGTTGCCCCACAGTTTGGCGAGGCTGCGCACACCTTGTGCGCGCACGGCCCGTTCGACCGAACCGTCGGTCACGATGTCGGCGAGCACTTCTTCGACGAGGCGCGTGTGCACCGCGGCGCGCAAACGCTGCGCCGCCACTTCGCGCAGAACGGTCGCATCCTCCGAGCCGTGCGCCACCGCTTCTTCGCCCACCGGCAGGCTGCCGGTCAGGTGCCAGATCATGCGCAGGAAGTTGATCTGCGCCATGTTCATCGTGCGGCCGACCAACGCCTGCGTCGGCGCCCGGAACGGGAACGTCGCCTGGTCGGTCGTCACCATCGTGTCAACCAACGTCTCGAGCCCGCGCTTCTTGCCGTAGAGCACCTGCTCGGTCAGCGGCGACGGGTAGCGGTTGAGCAGCTCGCCGAACAGCGCCAGGTTCTCGAGGTGATGGCGGATCGCGCGAATCGATTCCTGCCCATCCTCACCACCGCAGACATCCAACGCCCCGACGACCCGTGAGACGAGGTCGAGCTCTTCCGCGCGAAGCGGTTGGGCGTCGGTTGTCTTGGCGTTGGTCTCCGACATGTCTACTGGTTGTAGTCTCGTTCGGTGAAGGTGTTACGTCCCAATACGGCGCGCGACGTCTTGCACGGCACACGCCGTCTGCTCGCCGCTGGTGAGGTTCTTGAGCGCGACCGTGCCATCGGCAACTTCTTGCGGGCCGAGGATCGCGACGTGCGAAACCCCGATGTTGTTGGCGTAGCTCAGCTGCTTCTTCATCTGCGCATCGTCCGCGTAGACCTCGACGCGAACGCCGGTCGCACGCAGCTCGCTCGCAACCTGGATCGCCTGCGACGCCGCTACATCGCTCATGCGACACAGCAACACCTGCGGGCCGATCCCGAGGTCCGGGAACATCTCGCGCTCGGTCATCACGAGCAGCACCCGTTCGAGCCCGAGCGAGAACCCGACCGCCGGCACGCCCTGCTTCTGGAACATGCCGATCAGGTTGTCGTAGCGACCGCCGCCGCCCATCGAGCCGGCGAGGCCCTCGACCTGGATCTCGAAGATCGGGCCGGTGTAGTAGCTGAGTCCACGCGCAAGCGTCGGATCGAATGTCAGGTGCTCGGCCGCCGGACCACAGCCCGCCAGCTCGAACAGTTGCAGCAGTTCGCTGGCGCCGACCGCACCCGGTCCATCGCCGCCCTTGCTGAGCCGTTGTAGCGCACCGTCCTCGCGCATCCTCTCTAGAGACGCCAGCAACCCGGTCGCCTGTTCCGCGCCGATGCCTTTCTCGATCAGTTCCTTCTCGACGCCGTCAGGGCCGACCTTGTCGAGCTTGTCGAGCGCGATCAGCGCCAGCGACTCCTGCTCGGCGGCGATGCCGGCCTCACTGACGAGCGCACGCAGCAGTTCGCGGTGGTTCGCCAGGATCTTGAACTCCGTGAAGCCGAGCTCGCGCAACACCTGCGCAATCGCGCCGCAGACTTCGGCGTCGGCGACGAGACTCGTCGTGCCGGTGATGTCGACGTCGCACTGGTAGAACTCGCGGAAGCGCCCGCGTGCCGGCCGGTCCGCGCGCCACACCGGTTGGATCTGGTAGCGCTTGTAGAACGACGGCAGGTTCTTGTAGTTGGCGACGACGCGCGCGAGGGGCACGGTCAGGTCGTACCGCAGCCCTTCGGCCGCGAGATCCAGCTCGCTCGACACGCCCTTGTCGAGCGCGCGCGTCAGCTTGTCCCGGCGATGCAGCAGGCGATACAGCAGCTGATCGCCTTCGGGACCGTACTTGCCGAGCAACGTCGACAGGTTCTCGATCGTCGGCGTTTCGAGCGGCACGAAGCCGAAGGACTCGTAGACGCGCTGGACGATGGCCAGCACGTGGCGGCGCCGCACGACGTCTTCCGCGAGGAAGTCACGCATGCCGCCACAGGGTTTGGTCGAGATCGCCTTGCTCATCTACCACTGGTGTAGCCCGCAAGGCGCGCGAATCCAAACGGCCGCTGCGCTACCTTGTCGTTCATGCCGAAGATCGTGACCAAGCTCGCCCTCGCCGTGCTGGCCTGTGGGGTCCTGTTCGCCGTCCCGATCCGCTGCCAGAACGGGACGCCGGGCGCGCCCCAGCAGCAGCAATCCGGCCAACTGTCGGAACAAGGCGCCAACGCCCTGCGCACTCTGGCCGGCCAGCTCAACGACAAGCGCAAACAGCGTGACGCCGCAATCGCCCAGAACGACCAGGTGGCGACTGCCCGTCTGGACGGCGAAATCCAGGCGTTGCACTGGCAGTTCGCCGAGCTGATGACGCAGATCGACGTCAAGAAGCTCGAAGCACCGGGCGAACAGAAGCTCGACCTGTTGGCCGATGCACTCGAAGCGCTGCGTCCGGTCGTCGATCTGCTCAACGAATTGACCGAAGATGCCCGCCGCGAACTCGAGCTGAAGAAGGCGATCGAGGCAGGCAAACGGCAGCTGGAGATCGCCGAGGAAGGCCGCAACAAAGTCCAGGCAACGATCTTCCAGTTGGGCCAGCTCCCGACATCCGACGCGAACACGATCGCGATCAAAGAAGCCAACCTCGAGCTGCGCGAGCACTGGGTCCCGCGCATTGCTCGACTCAACAATCAGCTACTCGTTCTCGAGGAGAGCAAGACCCAGTTGCTGGCCTCCAAGAGCGGCTGGTTCGATGCCGTCAAGGGCAACGCCAACGCGATCTGGCAGAGCACGGTCAGCATCTTCCTGTGTGCGGCAGTGTTCCTCCTCGTCTTCTTCGTCCTGCGATTGGTGAGCGGTCTGATCGTCGGCAAGAAGAAGGAGCGCAAGTTCCAGAGACGGCTGGCCGAGATCCTGCTGCGCATCATCACGCTGGTGCTTGCGATTGCGGCGACCATGCTCGTGCCCTATGCGCGCGGCGATCACATGATGCTGGTGATCTTCGTTCTGGTCGTCGTCGGCATCGGTTGGGTCATCATCAAGTCCGCGCCGCAGTACGCCGAACAGATCCGCCTGATCCTCAACATCGGCTCCGTCCGCGAAGGCGAACGCATCATCATCGACGGCCTGCCCTTCCGCGTCGACCGCCTGCGCTTCTACTCCAAGCTCAGCAACCCGGCGCTCACCGGTGGCGCGCTGCGCGTCCCCATCGGCCAACTCATCGGCGAACGCTCCCGCGCCCCGGGCCCCGAAGAGCCGTGGTTCCCGTGCCAACAAGGCGACGTCGTCGCGATGGAAGGCGACATGGTCGGTCGCATCCAACTGCAGACCCCGGAGGTCGTCGTCTTCGTCGAACGTCACGACGCCCCGCGCAGTTACCCGACAGCCGCGTTCCTCGATCTCAACCCGCGCAACCTGTCGAACGGCTTCGAGATCAACATCCTGTTCGGCATCGACTACTCCCACCAGGACATCGCCGTCGACAAGGCGCCCGCTCTTATGCAAGCCGACCTCGAAGCGGGCCTCGCCGAAGACCCCGACAGCGCCGCCATCAAGAACGTGCGCGTCGAACTGGCGGCCGCCGGCTCCAGTTCCCTGGACCTACAGGTCGAGATCCAACTCTCAGGCGAAGCGGCCATCCGCTACCACAACCTGCAACGCCTCGTGAACCGTCTACTCGTGCAATCGTGCACCAAGCACAGCCTCGGCATCCCGTTCCCGCAGGTCCAGGTGCACGGCGTAACCCCCGCCAACGCCAAACCGTAACCCAGCCCTGCGTACCGAACCCGCTTCACACCGCCGGTTTCAGATCCGGCGCGCCGGATCTGAAACCGGCGGTGTGAAGCGGGTTCGGTACGCCGGGTTAGGGGAACAGGAACGCGAGCAGCATCGGCACGATCAGGTTGTCGTCGGGCTGCATCGTGAGCAGTGCGTCCTCGGCGCTCGTGTTCGCCAATTCAACCGGGTGCGCTTCATGGCCCTTGAGCAAGAGGCCCCACGAGCAATACATCGCCTCCTCGCGCTGCGCCTTGGGATCCTTGTCGCCGAACAGGCTCAGCAACCCAGCCTTCGCCAGGTAGCTGAAGTCCGTGTCCGCTAGCGAACGATCGAACGCTCTGAGCCCGCGGCCACCCAGTGGCGTCGCGACGACGATGCGGCCCGCCAACCCATCCCTCTCGGTGCCGAGCGGCGCCGTCGCCGTTGCCAGGCCACCGCTGCCGATGCCACCGACATAGCTCGGCAGGACGCCGCCCTTCCCGGCACGGTCGGCTTTGAACTTCCGAAACGCGGTCGCAACCGCACCGCCCGTGGCGACCACGAGATCCTTGACGACGACTTCGACCCCGTGCGGCAGCATCGCCGCCTTGACGGCCTTGCCGACGAGTCGTTCGCGATCAGAGGTGGCCACCCACATGACGGAGCGCTGCGGCTTGATCACGTTGGCCTTGCCAGCTTGGCGCGGATCCTTGAGGAACGGCAACAAGTCCGGCATCAGACAGTCGGCAGCACCACCGATCTTGAAGACGTAGTCCTGATGGTTGCAGTCGTGATACTCGTGCGCACAAACCGGCACGCCGACTTCTTGCAGGCGGTCACGCAGGATGCGCGCGCACAACGACAAGCCCGGCAGATCGCGTTGGCCCCACGCAACAAACACCGGCACGTCCGTCTTGTCGGCATACAACCACGGCGTCGCGCGCGTGCGGAAGCCCTGATCCTTGCCGAACACACCATCGAGTGCGATGTGGCGACAGCGAACGTCGTAGACACCGGACAACAAGATCGCGCCGCGCAGCGCCTTCTTCGGCACACCGGCAGTCTTGAGTAGTTCGTCATCGAGTGCGAGCCAGCTCGACAAGTGCGCACCGGACGAGTGCCCCATGACGAACAACTGGTCGCCATCGAAGCCATACTTCTTGGCCGACCGATGCAGGAAGCCGAGCGCGCGACCGCAGTCGGCGACCATCGTGTCGGGCTTCACGAACGGAAACATCTGCGTGTTGATCAACGCACATGCATAACCCTTGCTCGCGAACACCTGGCCGAGCACACCGAAGCCATCCTTGCGACCGCCGGTCCACGAGCCGCCGTGCACGAACATGATCAACGGCGCCGGTGCCTTGGTTTTCGGCACATAGAGGTCGAGCCGATTGCGGCGCGGTTGGCGCGCAGCATCCGAGTACTGAAGGTCCTCGTGCAGTTCGAACGGCGCCTGCTGCGCCGCAGCACTAGCGACCAACAAAGCAGTTAGGACAGCTCTGAGCATCGGGCGCAGATCCTATCGGAATCTACGACCAACGACGTATGAATTGACTGTCATCGGCAACTGCTACTTGGCCTTGCCCAGCAGGAACGCAACCAGGTCCTGAATCTCCTTCTTCGACAACGGCCGCAACAGCCCGGACGGCATCGGCGACTGCGGCGACGCCTCCACCTTCTCGACTTCGGCCACCGGGATCCGCACGGGCACAGCCTCCGCCACCGCGGGAATGACCTCGTAGACCTCCATGTCGCCGTCGTAGGTCTTGTGCACAACCCCAAACAACACCGTGCCGTCCTTCTTCGTCAGGATCTGGCCGGAGTATTGGTCGCTGATGACCTTGTTGGGATCGAGGATCGCTTCGAGCACATCCGTCGCGCGGAACTTGTTCGCCAGGCTCGTCAGGTCCGGACCGCCGAAGCCACCCTCACCCTTGAAGTAGTGACACGACGCGCAACCGATTGCATGGAACAGGTTGCGACCCGCCTTCTTCTTGTGACCGTCAAAGCCATCGGCAACCAACTCGGGGATATCGCTGACCTGCCAGTTCTTGCCCGGCCCCTTCGGCGGCTTGCTGTTGAACTTGTTCTTCGGCGCGCGCACACGCCCCACCAAGAACTCGAGTTCGCGCTTCTCGGCATCACTGCACGTTTCATAGGCGAGATCGATCATCTTGATGATGAAGCCGTCGTAGCTCGCGCCGCCGGCACGACCCCGGGCCTCGCTGAAGAACGTGAACAACGCCTTGCGCTGCTCGATCGTCCAACCGCTTTTCACCGTCCGCAGGGCATTGGCGAGCGCGATCTGCCCCATCGGCGGCATCTCGGCCATCATCTTGTCGATGACGCCACCGTACGTCGCATTGCGCGTCGCGAGTTCGGCCCACGCCGGCGGCGGCGACGGCTTGAGCGGTGACAGCAGTGGCACGGCCTTTTCCAGCACACCGTCGGCTTCGACGTAGACGAGCAGTTCGCACAGGTCTTGGTCTTGGCGCTCGTTGCCGGCGGGGAACAACGGCATCAGACGCGCGGCGATCGCGGCCCGCTGCTCGTCGCTAGCGGGCCCTTGCCGCATCAGTGCCAACGCGTGCACGCGCAACCACGCGATGCGTTGCAGATGGTCGAGCTTCGCAAACGAGAACGTGCCAAGCGCATCGAGGATTGGCTGCAGGTCACTCTGTTCGCCTTGCCGCGCCAACGCGAGCAAGCCAGCAAACGAACGGTCCGGCGCCGCGGCATCCACCTGCAACACGAAGTTGCGGAACTTGGCGACCGGCAACCGTTCGAGCGCGATGCGCGCCGTCACCCAATCCGGCGAGTTGCCGAAGATCTCGTCGGGACTGCGCGTCTCGACCGCCGGCCACGCGGCGGGGTCGCCCCAGCGCGCGAAGTTGTCGGCACCGGTCTGCTTGGGATCCTGCTTGGTCAAGCGCACCAAACGCGACGGCAGACCACGGCCGCCGGTGACGACGTAGAGGCCACCATCGACGGCGTTGTAGGTCACGTCGGCAACCGGGAACGGCGCCCCGACGTTCCACGGCTTGCCTTCGAAGTAGGCCGTGCCGAACGTCCAGTCGAGCCCGACGATGCCGCCCTGCGGTCCGGGCACGAACGCCATGCCGGTCGGCGAACCAGGACCGATGTCCTGCAGCGCCGGCTTGGCATCGGGGTAGTCGACCGGCCACTTGGCGCTGCCCTTGCGCCAGCCGTAGTCCATACCGCTTTGGCCCGCGAGGTAGCGCGTCGGCCGATACCACGGCGAGCCCATGTCCCATTCCATGTCGGCGTCGTAGACGACGATCTGGCCGTTGGGCAGCACGACGAGATCGAACGGGTTGCGGAAGCCGCAGCAGATCAGTTCCCAACGTTTGCCGTCGGGATCGACGAGATAGAGACAGCCACCGGGCGGCGAGTAGCCACCCCAGAAGCCGCGCGCATCGTTGATGCGCGGCAGCAGCCGATCCTCCTGCCAGTTCTGCGGCACCCGACTCGCATCGATCTCCGTCAGCTTCGTCATGTTGCCACACAACACGAGCAGGTTCTCGCCGTCGGGCGCAACGACGACCGAGTGCGGGCCGTGTTCGCCACTGCCATCGAGCGCGCGCAACAACTCGACACGATCGAGCATGTCATCGCCGTTGGTGTCCGTCAGACGGTAGAAGCCATCCTGCTTGCCGTTGACAACGGCATACAAACTGTTGCGCCACCACAGCAAGCCGTGCGCGCCACCGAGATCGACCGGCACACGTTCGATCAACGTCTCGTCACCGAAGTCCTGCGCCGGCGTGATCCGGTAGAGCCCACCACCTTGCGAACTGGAGTAGAGGCGGCCCTTCGGATCGGATGCCAACGACACCCACGAACCCAGTTCGCGCGGCACGTCGAGCAGTCGCATCACCGGAGGTTGTTCGTTCGGCGTATCGACTTCCCAATCGACGATCGCAACCTGCGGCGCGTAGGCATCGACATCGCTGCCGAGCGCATCCTTGTCGTGCCGACTACTCCACACCACGTCGCCGCCGAGCGGGCCGTGATCACGCACGGCGGCCCAGCCGGAATCATCAAAGCCCACACGATCCCAATCGTCGGGATCGTCGTCGTGACAACTCCAGGTCCTGTCGGTCACGACGACGATCGTCTTGCCGTTCTGCTGCCACGCGAGCCGCAGCGCCATCGCAGCCGGGCCGCCATCATTCCAGCAATGCAGCGCGACGACGTTCTTGCCGGCAACCAGATGCTTCGCCACATCCACCACGGTCGGCGACTCCCACGAGTCATCGCTCGCGACGCGCGTGCCGTTGACGTAGATGCGGCAGTTGTTGTCGCAGCTCACCGACAACCGCGCCTTCTTCGGCACGGCCGCGACGGCGAACTCGCGCCGGAAGAACAGTTCTTCGTCGGCCTCGGCTTGTTGATCCCAGACCCAGTGCGGCGTCGGGCCCGCGGGCGCACTGACGACCTTGTCGACCCGCTTGAGATGGCCCTGCAACGCGCCGGGAATCACAACATCATCCGGCGTAGATAATGCGCGCACGCCGATGTCCTTGACGAACACCTTCATCGCCGGGCCACGATGCACCTGGAACGCGATCACGCCGCTCTTCGCGGCCTTCTTGCGTTGGTCCTGCACCGCCGTCACGACGCGGCCGTCCAACTCATGCCACACGAGGTCGCCGCGGCCGACGACGCGCAACTCATGCCACTCGCCAACATCGATCGCAGTGGCTTTGGCGATCACACCTAGCTCGCGCCGGCCCGCATCATCCCAACGCACAAACTGACCGCGCTCCGCGATGATGCCGCCGATGCCCTCGCCGTAGAGCATCGCCGCATACGGCGGGTTGGGATGCAGATCACACTGGTAGCCGACGACGCGGAACTTGCCCTTGTCGAGCACGCGACTGCGATACTGGATGCCGGAGTTGTTGTTGCCTTCGAGCCGGATCTTGCAGCGGAACTCGAAGTCCGCGAACTCCGTTTCGTGAATCAAGAACGAGTTGGCCGCCAGCTTGACGCCGTGCGTCGAACCGACGATCGCGCCATCGACAACGCTCCACACTGCCGGGTCGCCGCGCCACCCCTTGAGGCTCGCGCCGTCAAAGAGCGGTACGAACCCCGCGTCGTTCTGGCCCGCAGCAAACGCCGCAAAACCGGTTCCAAACAACAGACCCAAGAGAATCGCGCGCATGAGACCGGCCAGTCTCACCGGGAGTTCCGCCGCAGTCCACGGCTCAGTCGCCACCGCGACAATCCAGTTGGCCACAGGCGTGCTAATCTTACAACATGCGTTACCTCCCCTTGATCGCAGGCGTCCTTCTGATCTGTGCCCCCGCCAAGGCAGACAAGTTCTGGCTGTCGGACCCGGCCAAGAGCCAGGCAGCTGCCGGTTCTTCCCCTGACGTGATCGAAGGCGTGTTGGTCGCCGAAGACGACGAGGGTTATCACATCCGCGTCGAAGGCGGCGAACTCGTGCTCCCGAAGAGCCGCGTGTTCAAGGTCGAGAAGGATGGCCTGACGCTCGACGCGATCGTCAAGGCGGAGACCTCCAAGAAGGACTCCGGCGAGAAGGCAAACAAGGACCGCCGCGTTGCTCAGGCCGAAGCCAAGCAACGCCGCGACGTGCGTATCGCCAACGCCTCGGCGCGCCGCTCTGCCAGCGCCGTCGAAGCTGGCATCAGCCGCAGTCAGGTGACCCCCGCACCAACTGCATCGTTTGACCCGGTCGTCGGCAGGGTTTCTGGCATCATCAGTGACGCCGTGCTGATGCGCGACGCGAAGGTTCTCTGGGATCTCACCAAGGACCGCCGCTACCTGCGTGAGCTGCGCGAACTGCGCCGGATGCGCTGATCCCGGCAGGGCACGCGGCGCCATTCTCCCGCTCTCCTGCGGCGACGCGTGTGACCAGACGACTGGTCAAGCATCGACCTCTTCGTGCCCCCGCGCGGAGAGGTTGTTTTATGGCCGGACCGTGCCCCGGGAACGGCTCCCCCGCCGCATACGCACTTGCGACCAGATTGCGCGCGGCTTCTTCGGGGCGGACGCTAGGATGTCGCAATGCGCAGTGCGACCCTCACGCCCCTTCTCCTCCTCCCGTTCCTCGCCGCTTGCGGTGCTGAGACCGAAGCCAAGAAAGTCGACCCTTTGCAGGCCCCGGTCGGCCTCGAAAAGGCGCAGCTCGATACCAGTGACGCCAACGAACTGACGGCACTCAAGGCCGAGCTCGGCAAGAAGCTGTTCTTCGACACGCGACTGAGCAAGAGCGGCAAGATGGGCTGCGTCAACTGCCACCACGTCGACAAGGCCTTCACCGACGGCATCGCGTTCTCGACGAAGGACGACGGCAGCAAGAACAAGCGCAACTCGCCGACGATGTACAACGTCGGCTACTACCCGGAGCTCTACTGGGACGGTCGCAAGGTCGGTCTCGAGTCCAACGTGCTCGCCGCATGGACGGGCCAACTCAAGGGTGTCCCGGCGGACGTCGCTGCGACGCTGAACGGCATCGAGGCCTATAAGGCTGAGTTCCAGGCCGCGTTCCAGAAGGACGCGAGCGAAGAGACGATCGTGCACGCGCTGTCGTCGTTCTTGCGCACGCTGCGCAGCGGCAACTCCGACTACGACAAGAAGACGATGTCGGAGGATGCCAAGAAGGGCCAGGAGCTGTTCTCCGGCAAGGCCGGGTGCGTAACGTGCCACGTGCCACCGCTGTTCACGGACAAGGCCTACCACAACGTCGGCATCGGCATGAAGGCCGAGAAGCCCGACGCCGGCCGCAAGGGCAAGATGGGCGCGTTCAAGACGCCGTCGCTGCGCGACGTCGCCAAGACGGCGCCGTACTTCCACGATGGCAGTGTCGCGACGCTGCAGGAAGCCGTGCAACTGATGGCGTCCGGTGGCATCAACAACGAACACAAGGATAATTTGATGATGGACCGCGCGTTGAACGACGCAGAGATCTCGCAACTCGTCGAGTTCTTGAAGGCGCTCAGCAACGGAGTCGAGTTCACCGAGCCGACGCTGCCGAAGTAGCCGTCGCCCTGGCCTGCTCGGCGCCTCTCTACGCCTGCTCGGCGATGGCTTCGAGCTCTTCCCACCGGGAATAGAGCTCCGCCAACTCGTCGGGCAATTCCTTGCGCCGCTTCGTCAACTCGTCGAAGCGCTGCGCGTTCTGCGCGTCGTAGAGCGACGGATCCGCCAGGCCTTCGTCGACGGCGGCCAGCTCCGCTTCGGTGCTCGCGATCTTGTCCGGCAACCCGGCGAGCTCCTTCTGCTCACGCGTGCTGAGCTTGCGCGCCTTCGCCGCAACCGCCGGCGCACCCTGCGCCTTCGCCTTGTCCTTGGCCTTCTGGTTGGCGGCCGTGATCTGCGCCTGGCGCTCGGCGGCCTCCCGCTTGAGTCGCTCCAGCAGCAGCGACAGATCGCCTTCGTGCACGCGTGCGTGACCAGAGCCATCCATGTGGATCACTCGCGTCGCGATGCGATCGAGGAACCAACGATCGTGGCTGACGACGATGGCTGCGCCCGGGAACGCCAACAGCGCGTCTTCTAGCGCGCGCAACGACGCGAGGTCGAGGTCGTTGGTCGGCTCATCGAGCACCAAGACGTTGCCGCCGGCGCACAACAGTTTGGCGATCAGCACGCGGTTGCGTTCGCCACCACTGAGCGCAGCGATGCGCGCGTGCTTCATTTCACCTGGGAACAGGAACTGCTCCAGGAACGATTCGATGCGCATCGAACGGCCACCGACAAACACGTAATCGTTGCCGTTGGCGACCTCTTCGAACACCGTCTTCGACTCATCGAGATCGGAGCGCTTCTGATCGATGCCGGCAAACTTGACCGTCGGGCCGATGCCGACCGTGCCCGCATCCGCGTCGAGCTGCCCCATGATCATGCGCAGCAACGTGGTCTTGCCGGCCCCGTTCTTGCCGACGATGCCGAGCCGTTGGCCCGGACCGAGTTCGAACGAGAACGGTTCGATGATCGTGCGGTCGCCGAACGACTTCGTCACGCCCTGGATGCGCAGCACGTAGTCGCCGAGCCGCGGCCCTTCGGGAATCTGGAACTCGAGTTCTGCCGACGTCGGCGGCGGTGCGGCGTCGACCAACGCAGCATGGCGACCGATGCGGGCCTTGGCTTTGGTCGTGCGCGCCGGCGGGCCGCGTTTGATCCACTCTGTCTCGCGCCGCAGCGTGTTCATGCGCGCGCTCTCGGCGTTCTGTTCGGCCTCGAGCCGCTCGGCGCGCTTGACGAGATACGTCGAGTAGCCGCCGTCGTATTCGTGCAGCTTCGACTTGTCGAACTCGACGATGCGCGTGCACAGGCGATCGAGGAAGTAGCGGTCGTGCGTCACGAGCACGAGCGGCACGCCGCTGTCGAGCAGGTATTCCTCGAGCCATTCCGTGACCTCAGCGTCGAGATGGTTGGTCGGCTCATCGAGCAGCAACACTTCGGGGTCCGACAACAACAGCCGCGCCATCGCGACGCGGCGCCGTTCGCCACCGGACAAGTCACCGCAGATCGCGTCGTGGTCGGCGACACCAAGGTTGTCGAGCAACGCCGACGCCCGGTGATCGATGTCGTGGCCGCCGAGTTGCTCCAGTTGCTCATCGAGGCGCTGCTGCTGCTTGAGCAAGCGCTCCAGCTTCTCAGCATCCGGATCGTCGGCCATCTGGGTGTGCACCTGCTCCAGCTCCTGCAGCACTTCGGCGCGACCTTCCATGCCGGCGAGAACGGCAGCGTGCACGCGCGCATCGGCGGGCAGTTCGGGTTCCTGTGACAGGTAGCCGAGGCGCAGATCGCGTCGCTCGGTGCGTTCGCCACTGTCGGGCTCCAGCTCACCTGCAAGGATGCGCAGCAACGTTGACTTGCCACAGCCATTGGCGCCGAGCAGACCGATGCGCTGGCCGTCATCGACCACGAAAGCGATCGAATCGAGGAGGGTGCGGTCGCCGACTTTGAGCGATATGTCTTTGAGCGTCAGCAACGCCATCCGCGGATGCTGGCCGAAACCGCACCCGCATACAAGCGGACGCTCGTTACGTCGCGATCCGCGACGACGACGGCCCGACGTTGGGCACATCGGTGTCCGGCATCTGATCACCGCTGCGCAGCATATCGAACAGGACCAGACCGCGACCGCTGCGCTTGACCTGATACATCAGTTCGTCGGCCCGCGCGACCAACTGCTCGACGCTGTCCGGCGACTCGAGCACCGTCAGCACGCCAATGCTGAAGTCGATGTCGAACGACTGCCGCCACGCCGCCTTGCCGAGCGTCTTCTGCAGTCGCTGGATCACCTTGCCCGCCGCCGCTTCGTTGGCGCCCGGCAACAGCAGCACAAACTCATCGCCACCGAGACGCGCGACCATGTCGAGTTCGCGCAGATCCTTCTGCAGCGCCAACGCGATCCGCCGCAGCAGTTCGTCACCGGCGTGGTGACCGAACGAATCGTTGACGCCCTTGAAGCCGTCGACGTCGATGAAGGCGAGCGAGAATGGCGTGCCCTGACGGCGACCGCGGGCCACTTCGCGCGCCGCCGCACTCCAGAACGCGCGCCGGTTGTGCACTGACGTCAGCGGGTCCGTGCGGGCGAGTTTGCGTTCGTGCTCGAGCAGGTCCTTGAGCGTCGCCAGCAACTGGCCGTAGAGCAGGAACGCCACCGTCAGCACGATCGTGTTGACTACTTCGAGCGCGGGGGTGATTTCCCCTGCATGCGTGGCCAGGTCGATGGCCAGCCACATGCCGGCACAGACCGCACCGACGACCGCGGCTCCGATCCGACCGTAGCCCCAGGCGGCGACCGAGATCGGCAGCAGGTAGACCAGGCTCGAGGCGATTTCGGCCTGACTGAACCAATCGAGCAAGCCGGCCGTGAACAACAACACGGTCGTGCAGGCTGTCACTCGCCAACCACTCATGGCGGCGAGTCGGTTCAAGGTTCGTTCCCGCCACCCATTACGCATGGCAGCACTTTAGGCCGTAAGTGCCCTCAGAACGAGGGAGGTTTTTCTCAGTCACGCGTTTGCGTGAAAGGTCCTTTACCAGGATCGGCCCCCTCAGAGCGCATCCCCGGTGACTTCGCCCCCTACCTCACCTACAGAACACATGCACCACGCAAACGAGAGGGACAGCCACGTCAGCGGCGACCTGGAAGACCTGCTCGATCGCTTGCTGCGCGCCGAACCTCGCGAACGTTCGCTGATGCTCGATGCGCTGTGCGACGCGCATCCCGACGAAGCCGAGACCCTGCGCAGGCGCTACCAGGCACTCGATCGCATTGGCATGCTCGACCGCGATGCCAAAGGACCGCCGAGCAAGATCGGCACGTTCACGGTGCTCGAACAGATCGGCCAAGGCGGCATGGGGGTCGTCTACCGCGCGCAGCAAGACAACCTTGGCCGCGACGTCGCGATCAAACTGCTGCGGCCCGAGTTCGCGTGGCTGGCCCCGAGCCGGCAGCGCTTCCTGCGCGAAGGTCGCGTCGTCGCGCGCCTCGACCACCCGGCGATCGTGCCGATCCTGCAGTTCGGCGAACACGACGGCCAACCGTTCCTCGTCATGCGTCACATCCCGGGCTGCTCACTCGCGGATGTGTTGACCGAACTCGACGATCTGCCCATAGGGACCCGCACCGGTCACGCGATCGTGCGCGCACTCGAGAGCGGCGAAGGCGCCGACGACATCGCGGTCGCCAGCACGCTGCACGGCCTCGACACGAGATGGAGCCGCGTCATAGCGCGCCTCTTGCTGCCGATTGCCGAAGCCCTCGGCCACGCTCACGAAAACGGCGTCGTGCACCGCGACGTCAAACCTTCCAACATCCTGATCAGCAACGACGGCCACGCGCACATGTGCGACTTCGGCCTCGCCTCGCTCGATCACGACGAACAACTGACGCGCAGCGGCGCGTTGCTCGGATCCGTTCCCTACATGTCGCCCGAACAGGTAGACGGCCAGCCGACCGACGCGCGCAGTGACGTGTTCTCGTTTGGCAGCGTGCTCTACGAAGCCCTGTGCGGTCGCCGGCCATTTGGCACGACGAGCACCAGCGAAACGATGCACGCCATCAGCCGCGTCGACCCGCCATCGCTGACCAGTGGCCTGCCGCACGTCGAACGTGACCTGATGGCGATCGTCGCACGCTGCCTCGAGAAGCGCAGCAACCACCGTTATGCCAACGGCACCGAACTCGCCGACGACCTGCGCGAGTTCTTGCACGACCGCCCAGTCAGCGCCCGCCGCTTGACCTACGCCCAGCGCACCTTGCGCTTTGCCCGCCGCGAACCGGTGCGCTTCGTGCTCGCGACGAGCACCGGGATTCTGCTACTCATGCTCGCGTCGCTGTCGGGCTATCTCTGGGCCGAGCAAGACGCGCTCGCCGCTGGCCACGACACGCTGCGCAGCGAACGCCTCGAACGCACGTTGGCACTCGGCTACCACGCTCTCACCACCAAACAAGATGCCTTGGCGCGACGACACTTCGACCGTTGCCTCGAGATCGATGCAGACAGCCCGGCGGCGCGCACCGGCATCTGGCTGTTGCAGACCGGGACCGCGACCACGCCTGCGCCAGCCGATCCGTTCCGCCACGCGACGCAGTTGATGTTTGCCGGCCCCCGCCACGACACTGCCGGCACCGAGCAAGCCGTCACCTTGCTGCGTGATGTCGTGCTCGGCGCCGAACACGCGCGCCCGATCTACCACGGCATGTTGGCAACCGCCGCAGCCACTGCCAACCAACACCAACTTGCCGCACGCACGGCCGACGCAATCGAACGCATCTGGCCGGACTCCCCCACGGCGTGCTACTGGGCGGGCTCCGCACGACTCGCGTTCGACAAAGAAGCAGCCGAACAATCGCTCCTGCGAGCGGTGCAACTGGACAACACGTTTGCCGCCGCATGGGCCGAGCTAGGCACATGCCGCTTGTTGCGCCATGCCCACGCCGGCGCCGTACAAGCCCTCGAGCGAGCAACGGTACTGGCACCCAACAACAGCAAGGCCTGGCTCGACCTTGGCCTCGCCCATCAGCATTCGGGCAACCGCGACGCTGCCGTTGCCGCCCTGCGCCACGCGATGACGTTGCCCGACACCGTTCCCGGAGCTAGCTACAACCTCGGCGTCTTGGTCGCGACCGATGATCCGGAAGCGGCCATCGAACTGTTCGAACAGACGACTGCGCAAGCTCCCGACTACGCCGAAGCCTGGTACAACCTCGGCGCCTTGCACACACAACGCGGCGAACTCGACCGCGGCCGCGAGGCCCTGCAAACAGCCGTCGAGTTGCGACCGCGGTGGACGGATGCGTGGCGCCAACTCGGCCACAACCGGGCCACCGCCCGCGATGCCAAAGGCACTACCGCCGCCTACCGTCGCATCGTCGCCCTCGACCCGGCGGACCAGGCCGCGAAGACCTACCTCGATACGTTGCTGCAGCACACCAAGGCAAAAAGTGACGATTCGCCAACCGACAACCCGCGAGACTGACATGACCTCGACCAACGGCAACGAAAGCTCGGTAGCGCACGAACCAATCGACGGCCAAAGCCTCGCCCGCCACCTCGAACCACTGACGGCGTACGTGCGCCGTCGCATGGGGCCGCGGCTGTCGGCACGGGAAAGCTGCGACGACATCGTGCAGTCGGTCTGCCGCGAACTGCTCACCGCCGAAGCGCGTTTGCACTTCCCCAACGAAGAGGCGTTGCACGGCTGGCTGCGCACGGCGGCTATGCGCAAGATCCTGCAGAAGGCGCGCCACTACCGTTCGCAACGACGCAGCGCCGGCCGCGAAGTTGCCGACGCCCACGCCTCCCATGTTGCCGCCTTTGGCGCGCCGCTCACCCCCAGCCGTGACGCCAGCGCCCGTGAAGAAGTCGAACGCTTCGAAACCGCTCTCGCCCGCCTGTCGGCGGCTGACCGCGAAGTGATCACCATGATCAAGGTCGCCGGTCTCAGCCACGAAGAAGCCGCGCAACGCACCGGCCGCTCGGTCGTCGCCTCGCGCACCGTGCTCCGCCGCGCGTTGATCCGCCTTTCCGAACTACTGACCGAATCGGAGAACTAACCATGCCCAACCTCCATGCATGCTCGCTGCTGCTCCTCGCCACCAGCCTTGCCAGCCAACAGGTCACGGGAGACCAACAAGAACTCGGCTCGTCGCGTCCGTCACTCTTTGAGAAGACCGGCCGCACGCAACAGTTCTTGTCCGCTGCCGCGGCCGGCTTGCCGCAAGGAGGGACGCTGACGATGAACAGCATCTCGCTGCGCTACGACGGGCCGACGGAGACGACCACGGGCATCGCGCACACGCTGCAGAACATCAGCATTCGCGTTGGTGCCACGCACCGTTCGCCAAACGCGGTCGGCACCGTCTTTGCCGACAACCTCGACAAGCCGTTGACCCTGGCGTTTGCCGCCAGCAACTACACGATCCCGATCGACTCAAGCAACAGCGAATCCGCGCAACCTTGGGGAGCATCCGGCGGCGAACTGCACTTTCCGTTTGCGCAACCAATCGACGTCGAGATCGCTGCCGGCGGCAGCCTCGTGATCGAGTTTGCGATCGAGACCAACCCGGCGCACCTGCCCGGCGATACACAACTCGACTTCCACGAGATCGCGCAACTCGGCCACATCGGCACAGCGATCAGCGAAGGTCTGTCGTGTGGATACCCAAGCCTTGGCCCGGTCGTGTTGACCGAAGGCGACTACGACGTCGGCACGTCGTTTACGATCTCGGGCGCCGGCTTCACGCCAAACATGCCGGTGTACACATGGGCGACTGCGCTACTGACGCCACCGACGTTGTTGCCCGGCAGCTTCTGTTGGACGTACCTCGACGTCAACACCGGCGGGTTCGTGCAGCTCAACACGACCGATGCCACAGGCTCGTTCGGCGGTGATCCACCGTTCCCGATTCCGCCCGCTCCCGGTCTCTGCGGCAGCGTGCTCTACCTGCAGAGCGCCGGCCTGAGGCCGCCATCGCCGATGAACTCCATTGGCATCGAGACGAGCAACTACCGCACGATCCGGATCGGTTGCCGTTCGTCCGAACCACTGCCAGGTTGGTACGTGACGCGACCCGGCGACGCATCGGCGAGCATCGGCTCGATCTCGCAAGGCGGCTTCCTCGGGCTGCGCGTGCAATAGCAAATGGCCTAGGACGCGGCGCCGCCGCGCACTTCGGGCGACTCCTCACCAAGCTGCTTCAGCAACTCGCGCTGCTTGTCGGTCAGGCTGTCCGGCAAGCCCAACCGCACGACCAGGTAGAGGTCCCCGCGCGTGCCATCGGGTTTGTGCAAACCCTGACCGCGCAGCCGCAACTTCTCACCGGGCTTCGTGCCCTCGGGAATGCGCGCCGTCGCCGTGCCACCGCGCACCGCGACATTCACCGGCACGGTCTCGAGCAGATCCCACGGCGCGACGATCACTTCGGCCTCTACGTCGCGACCACGCAAACGGTAGACATCGTCGGGCACGAGGTTGAGCGTCAACAACAAGTCGCCCGGTCCCGCCGCTCCCGGCTGACCGAGCCCGCGCAAGCGCAGCACCTGACCATCGCGGATGTCATCAGGAATCTTCAGGTCGATGTTCTTCTGCTGGTTGTTGGCGCCAAGGCCACCGCACGCCGGGCACGCACCCGTCGACAACCGGCCTTGCCCAGCACACACCTCACAAGGGATGCGCATGCGGAACGCAAACGACCGCTTACCACCGAGCAGTGCTTCGCCAACCGACACTTCGATCGCCGCTTCGGCATCGGCACCACGTTGTGCCCGCGGCCGCGGCCGCCCACGACCACGGCCGGAGAACATGTCGCCGAACATCTGGCCAAAGAAGTCCGAGAAGCCACCACCGCCACCCATGCCACCGCCGCCACCAAACATGTTGGCGAATTGCTCGGGGTCGATGCCGCCACCACCTTGGAACGACTGGCCTTGCTGCCAGTTCTCGCCGAGCGCGTCGTAGCGCTTGCGCTTCTCGGGGTCGCTCAGGACCTCGTTGGCTTCGGATATGCCTTTGAACTTCTTCTCGACCTCATCGCGCTCGTTCTCGGGGTGGCGATCGGGATGCCACTCCTTGGCCAGCTTGCGATAGGCACGTTTGATGTCGTCGTCGCTGGCGCCGCGCGAGACGCCGAGGATGCTGTAGTAGTCTTGGAAGGTGCTGCTCATACGGGCGGGATCTCGTTCGAGAACGCGGCAGCAACGTAGCTTCTGGGACAGCACAGGCACCAGTGCAAATCGGGGCCGATGCTGCAGTAGCACCATTGCCGCATTCCGGTAGCATGCCCGGTACGCCATGTCCGACGAACTGCAAGTAATCGCCCTGCTGGCAGCGGTGCTCGGCGCGATCGCCGCCGCGCGCTTCCTGCGCCCGGAGCGCCTGCGCGTCGCTGTCCCCCTCGCCCTGATCGGAGTGGTCACCGCCACGTCGGTCATCGCGACGGTGCTCCGCCCCCGACCAATCCCCGAGAGTGAAGTCCAGGGCCGGCCGATCGAGGTCGACGCCGATGGCTACGTCGGCTCCGAGGCGTGCCGCGCCTGCCACACCCGCGAGCACCAAACGTGGGAGGATTCCTACCACAGCAAGATGACGCAGCTGGCCAGCCCCGAATCGGTGGTCGGCGACTTTGATGGCGTCACGCTGACGGCCGACGGCAAGGAATACAAACTCGAACGCGACGGCGATGAGTTCTGGGTCGAGCAACCCAACCCGTTCGCCTACCTCGGCACCGGCCCCGAACGGGTGCGCAGCAAGATCATCGTCACGACCGGCGCCCACAACATGCAGGCGTACTGGTTCGAGACGGGTCACAGCCGCAACCTCGGCATGCTGCCGTTCACGTGGCACATCGCCGATGGCGCGTGGCAGACCAGGCGTTCGGCGTTCATCAACCCAACCTCCGATCCGCACGTCGCGCGGATGGGCGACTGGAACATCATCTGCCTCAAGTGTCATGCGACCCACTCGCGGCCGCGCATCATGACCGAGGGCAACGTGCAGACGGGTGCCTTCACGCAGATCGCCGAGTACGGCATCTCGTGTGAGTCGTGCCACGGCCCGGGCGCCGAACACATCGCCGTCAACCAGAACCCCGTGCGTCGCTACGCGCAGCGGTTGTCGGACGAACCCGACCCGACGATCGTCAACCCGGCCAACCTCGACCCGATGCGGTCCGTGCAGGTCTGTGGCAGCTGCCATGCGGACCTCGAATACAACTTCAACGAGAAGTCCCTGCGCGAGTGGTTCCGCGATGGCTTTCGCTATCGCCCCGGCGACGACCTGCGCAAGCACTACCAGGCTGACTTCGCTGGCGAAGAACAGTTCTGGTCCGATGGCCTGATCCGCACTGCCGGTCGCGAATACAACTCACTGCTGCATCAGGACTGCCACGAGAAGGGCGGCATGACGTGCTTGACGTGCCACAACCTGCACCGGGAGACGCACGACACGCGCCCGGCCAAGGAATGGGCCAACGATCAGTTGCGCCCGATGGACATCAACCAGACGTGCTTGGACTGCCACAGTCAGTACGCCAAGGACATCCCTGCACACACGCATCACGCCGCAGACTCGATCGGCAGCAGCTGCATGAACTGCCACATGCCGCATTCGACCTACGGGTTGATGAAGGGCGTGCGCACCCACCGCATCGAGAGCCCGTCCGTGCAGACGAGTCTCGACACGAAGCGGCCCAACGGCTGCAACCTGTGCCACCTCGACCAGACCCTCGAGTGGACGGCCACGCACCTCAACACCTGGTATGGCACGCCGATGCCAGAGCTGAGCAAGGACGATCGCGAGATCTCCAACGGCGTGCAGATGATCCTCAACGCCGACGCGGCCCTGCGCGCGCTGATCGCCTGGAACTACAGTTGGGGGCCCGCGCGCGACACCAGCGGTTCGGAGTGGATGGCACCCTACCTGGCGCAACTGCTCGTCGATCCGTATGAAGCGCCGCGTCTGATCGCACAGCGCACGCTGCGTACGATGCCGGGTTACGAGTCGTTCCAACACGAACTCACTGGCACGCCCGAGCAACGCAAGACCGCCATGCAGGAAGCACTCGCGATCTGGAAGAAGCAAGGCTCCGGCCCGAAGGTCGCAGCCGATCGCAAGTCGCGCGTGCTCGTCGACAAGGACGGCAACGTGATCGTCGGTGCCTTCAACCGCTTGCTCAAACTGCGCAACGACAAACTCGTGCGCCTGTTCGAGTAGCCGCCTAAGGTCATCGGTATGGCTAAGGTCTTGGTGCTCGGTGCCGGCATGGTCGGCAGTGCAATGGTTCGCGATCTGGCGCAGCGCCATGACGTGTTGGCCACCGATTTCGCAGAGGCGCCGTTGCAGCCACTCGCCAGCGTAGCCAACGTCACGACGCAGCAACTGGACTGCAGCGACAAGGCGGCCGTGCAAGCTGCGGCGCGCAACGTCGACGCAGTCGTCTGCGCCGTGCCCGGCTTCCTCGGCTTCGAGACGTTGCGCTCGCTGATCGAAGTCGGCGCAAAGGTCTCCGACATCTCGTTCTTCCCCGAGGACGCGCTGGAGCTCGACGCGCTCGCCAAACAACACGGCGCCATCGTCGTCACGGACATCGGTGTCGCACCGGGCTGCGACAACCTGATCCTGGGCCACCACGACACCCAGATGGAGGTGCAACGGTTCGAGTGCCTGGTCGGCGGCCTGCCGATTGCGCGCACGTTCCCGTTTGCCTACAAGGCGCCGTTCTCGCCGGCCGACGTGGTCGAAGAGTATCTGCGTCCCGCCCGCATCTACGAGCACGGCCGCGAAGTGATCAAAGAGGCTCTGTCCGAGCCGAGCTTCGTGGACTTCCCCGGTATCGGCACGCTCGAAGCGTTCAACACCGACGGCCTGCGCTCCCTGATCCAGACCATGCCGCACATCCCGGACATGATCGAGCGCACGCTGCGCTACCCGGGCCATCGCGAACTGATGCTCGCGTTCCGGGAGAGTGGCTTCTTCTCCGATGAGCCCATCGACGTCGACGGCCACAAGGTCTCGCCCCGCGCCTTCACGTCCAAGTTGCTGTTCGACTCGTGGCGCCTGCAACTCGGCGAGCCCGAACTGACCGTCATGCGCGTCACCGTCGCCGGCATGCAAGACGGCAAGCCCGTCACGCACGTCTACCATCTCGACGACCGCGGCGACCCCACCACCAAGACCTCCTCGATGTCGCGCACGACCGGCTACACCTGTACCGGCATGCTCGAATGCCTGCTCGATGGCACGTGGGACACCCAAGGCGTCACCCCGCCAGAACTCGTCGGTCGCAAAGAGGGCCTGTGGCCGCGCATCCGCGCCCACCTGCTGGAACGCGGCGTGACCTACACGCAGACCACGACCTAGCGCGCGTCGTCACAGAATCCGCGAACTCCTGCACACATTGCCGAGGCCTGCCGGTACGGTTCCGGACATGGAATCGACTGCGCCCACGCGCCGCTTCGCTGTTCTGATCGACGCCGACAACGTTTCGGCCCAGGCCCTCGAAGGCCTGCTCGCCGAAGTCGCCAACTACGGCACCGCGATGGTCAAGCGCATCTACGGGGACTGGACCCTGCCCAACCTCAAGTCATGGAAGGCGATGCTGCTCGAGCACGCGATCCAACCGATCCAACAGTTCCGCTACACGACCGGCAAGAACGCGACCGACAGCGCGTTGATCATCGACGCGATGGACCTTCTGTATAACGGCAAGCTCGACGGCTTCTGCCTCGTCAGCAGCGACAGCGACTTCACGCGCCTCGCCTCGCGCATCCGCGAAGAAGGCAAGATGGTGATCGGCTTCGGCGAACGCAAGACGCCGCGCGCCTTCGTGACGGCGTGCGATCGCTTCGTGCACACCGACATCCTGCGCGGTGCCGGCCCGGCGGCAAAGACGACCAAGAAGAGCACCACCGGCAAGCTCAAGGTGGACGCCAAGTTGGTCAACCTGCTGAGCTGGGCCGTCGAGGCGAGCGAGGACGAAGAGGGCTGGGCCAACCTCGGCACCGTCGGCGCCAAGGTCATGGCGCAGCAACCGGACTTCGATGCACGCAGCTACGGCTACTCCAAGTTGTCCAATCTCGTCGAGGCGATCGATGCCTTCGAGATCGAACGCGAAACGGCGAAGAGCGGCCGCGTCGACATTCTGATCCGCGAACTGCCGAAGCCCAAGCCGCGCCGCGCACCGCGGCGCCGCTAGTCACTTCTTGGCGGTCGCCTTCTTCCGTGCGGCACCACCCGACTTCTTGTCTGCCCGCATTTGCGGATCGGTGACCACGCGCGGCGCAACCCCGAGGCGCTGCGCCAGCGCCCACCCCATGGCGACCGCCTGGTCGATCATCTCGCGCACCTCTGGCGTTTTGAGCTGCGCCGGGTCGTCGATCCGGATGTGACGAATCAACTTGCCGGTGCCACCCAACAAGCCGTGTGGATCGTGCATCTCGGCGCCGCGGTTGAATCCCAGGTTGACGTGGTTGGCATACGCCACCGGGTGGCAGAACGCGCCGCTGAGCTTGCCGGTGAACGTGAACACCGAGCCGACGACATAGGTTTCGAAGATGTGTTCGCTGGCGTCCGGCGCCGCCTTGCGGACCGCGGCACACGCAGCTTGCAACGTCGCAGCGACCTCGTCAGACCGCGAAGCCAGCAGGTCATCGAGCACGGCTACTGGATTGAGCATGGTCTAGGTCCTGCTAGCGGTCGAAGTGCACGCCTTCGTCGTCCGGGGTCAGCGCCATGCCGGCCACGGTCTGGAAGATCTCGGTGACCGGCGCAAACCCGACCGGCTTGCCGTCGTCGACCACCGCGACGAAGTCGAGGCGCGTCGCAATGCCGCGGCGGATCATCGTCAGCAAGCGGTCCTCGGGCGCGACCACCGGGATACCTTGGATCAGGCAATCGCCGATGGGGTGTTCGAGCCGGTCGCTCGCGTTCTGCAGGAGGACCGCATCGTCGGGATCCGCATCGCCGGCAAGGATCCGGACCAGCAGGCGCGCGGTCAACATCCCTTGGAACACGTCGTGGTCGTCGACGACCATCAACGCGCTCGGCTGCTTGCCACGCAAGTCGCGCAAGGCCGTCATCGCTTCGCCCAACGTCTGGTCGGTGCGAATGCGTTGGAAGTCCGTACGCATCAGGTCGCGTGCGGTGATGCCATCAGTCATCGCGACTCTCCTCGGATGCGGCCCCGTCCTTGGCCATCGCCCGCAACGCTTCGTCCAACCCACCAAGCATCGCCGTCGACAAGCAGTAGCCCTTGAGCCGGCTCTCCTCATCGCAGATCGGCACGACCGCTTGGTCGTTCTTCGAGGACGTGCGCAGCAGGGACGCGATCGACGCATCCGGCCGGTGATGCACGACGTCGGTGCGGGCGATTTCGTTGATGCGGCGCATGAAGTTGCGCCGCAGCATCTCGGCGACTTCGGTGTCACTCATCAGCGCGTCCTTCTCTGGATGCGAACCTTCGAGCAGCGCCTCGAGAACGTGCCAGCGCGACAACTCGCCAAACAACGCGCCGTTGCGATCCTGCAGGAACAGCGGCTCCGGGTTGATCGTGCCTTTGAACTTCTGCGTCTCCGACAAGAGCCACACGGCCTCGCGCGTCTGGTGCTCGAAGCCAAACAGCGGGAAGCGCGTCGTCATCAGGTCCTTGCCGACCACGACGTTGGCGCCCGCTTCCGCGCCAGCAGCCTGGTCCGCCGACGGCCGCAGGCCATGCACCTGCTGGTAGCGCTGATGCACGGCTTGGGCGCGCGCCATCGCGAGACGGGTCGACTGGAACAGCTTGTTGTCGGCGTAGAAGATGTTCTCCTCGCCGATCTTCCGAGACAGGCCCGTCGACTTCATCAACGCTTCGAGGTCGCGTTCGATGCCACAGACGATCAGGTAGATGCGACGCTCGCGCAGCAGCTGGTAGAAGTGCTCGAGCATCGCCATCGCGGTGCTGCCCGCGGCACGCAGCCGCTTCATGCGCAACACGACGACGCGCGTCTGCGGCGTCAACGAACTGACCAGTTCGGAGTCGAGGTCCTCGGCCGCGGCGAAGTAGATGTCGCCCGACATGTTGACCGTCAAGATCGGCGCCGGTGCCGCCTTGTTGAACGGCACCTCGTCGAAGTCGCCATCGGGCAACGGCACGAGCTGGGTCAGGTCGGTGCGGCCCGTCGCGCGCAGGATCACGACCAGCGACAACATCACGCCGATGTAGATCGCCCACTCGAGCGGCAGGATCAGCGTCGCCCCCATCGTGCCGACGAGCACGATCTGCGAGTTGCGACCCGACTGCCAACTGAGCTTGAGCCGCTGCTTGTCGACCATCGAGTATGCGATCACGATGATCATGCCTGCGAGCGCCGGCATCGGGATGAAGTTGGCGATCGGCGCCAACAGCAGCAATGCGACCGCCGTCCAGACCGCGGAGAACACGGCCGCCATGCGAGTGCGTGCGCCAGCCTGATAGTTGGTCGCGGTCCGGGTGAACGACCCAGACCCCGCGAAACACATGAAGAACGAGCCAACGATCTTCGAGATGCCCTGGCCGATGAACTCACGGTTGAAGTCGAGCTTCTGCCGCGACGAACGCGCGACGACGCGCGAGATCGACGTCGCTTCGATCAAACTCAGGATCGACACGGCGAACGCGCCAGCAAACAGGTCCTGCGTCACCCCGAGGCTCGGGTTCTTGACCAGATCGGGGACATGGAAGATGTCGAGGCTGCCGACGATGCCGCCTTCGATGTCCTTGACGATGTCGACCTTGGCCCCTGGTTCGAGCAGGTGCCAGCCGAGCCAGTACGACAAGGCGCCAGCAACGGCCACTCCGAGCAACGCCCCAGGCGCACGCCGGAGCTTCTTGTGCATCTTGGGCACGAGCACCAGCAGCCCCGTCACGACGCCGATCGTCAGGGCATATGGGTTGGTCTCGCCGAACCTCTCAAACGTCGCGATAAGGACTTCGTAGGTGCGCCTCGCTTCCGCTGGGATCTCGATGCCAAGCACGCCCTTGAGCTGCTTGGCCGCGATCAAGATGCCGGCACCGGCAGTGAAGCCGATGACCACGGAGTTGGCGACGTAGCGCACGATGCTGCCGAGCCGCAGCAGACCGAAGCCGAGCTGGATGCAGCCCGACATCAGCGACAGGTACAGGATGATCTCGATCGGCGTGATCTCAGAGTGCGTGACCCCAAGGGTCATCGCCAGACTCGACATCACGACGCACAGACCGTTGGTCGGCCCGGTCACCAGGTGGCGAGAACTACCGAGCAACGCGGCAACCGCACAGGTAACGATCGCCGTGTAGAGACCGTAGACCGGCGGCAAGCCGGCGATGTACGCATAGGCCATCGCCTGCGGCACGCCCATGACCGCGACGGTAAGTCCGGCGACAGCGTCGGCGCGAAGGCTACCCCGTAGGTAATGGGCCAGGGTGGGTCGCGACTCGTCGGACAAGATCTTCGCATGCTAACGCAAACCCGCGTCAGCTGCACGTCCGCATCATCGGGAACGTGCCATGGCACCGACCGCGTCGATCCTGTAGACCCGCACCATGAGGCGCGCCGACCGACTCTTCCAGATCGTGCAGTTGCTGCGACGAGCGACCGCGACGACCGCGGCGCAGCTCGCCACCGAACTCGAAGTCTCCGAACGCACGATCTACCGCGATGTGCAGGACCTGATCGGCTCGGGCATCCCGATCCAGGGCGAGGCCGGGGTCGGCTACGCGTTGCCAGTCCACTTCGAACTGCCGCCGCTGATGTTCTCGACCGGCGAGATCGAAGCGCTGAGCCTCGGCGCCCGGATGGTGCAGAGCTGGGCCGACGAAGACCTCGCCCGCGCGGCGCGCAGTGCCCTGAGCAAGATCGAGAACGTCGTGCCCGAGGAGCTCGCCGAACGGTTGCACAAAAGTGTGATGTTCGCGCCCGACTTCCACATCGACCGCGCGACGATGCAACGCATGCGCGAGGTCCGGGCAGCGATTGGCGACTCGACGGTGCTGGCACTGAGCTACGGCGACGAGCACGGCGCGATGACCGAGCGACACGTGCACCCGCTCGGCCTGTTCTACTGGGGCGCCTCCTGGACAGCGGTCTGCTGGTGTGAACTGCGCGACGACTTCCGCACGTTCCGGCTCGATCGCATGACCGAACTTGCCGCGACCGAGCGCACGTTCGCCGCGCAGCCGGGCCGGCGCCTCGAAGACTTCCTGATCAGAGTCCGCGGCGAGAACGGCTGACGGGTGCAACACCCCATGACATCGCGCCGACCGCAAACGGTCTGACCGGCAACGCGGACGCAGGGCTACGGCGTCGACCCGACGACGAACCGCATCATCGCGCAGCCGGTGACCTACACGATCCAGAACCAACAGCCGATGCGTTCGGATGTCGGCACGTTCCCGATCACCGGTGGCGAAGGCACCGATTGGCATCCCATCGACGACCTTGAGTTCCTCTCCGGCGCGATCACCGTCGATCCCACCGGCACACTCTGGCTGGCCAACGGCAGTGACCTCTATCAGTACGACCTCGTGCATGACGACCTGCTCTTCAACCAGTCGCTCGAACGGTTCCGCGTGACCGAGGTCATGGGCATGGCCTTCCATGGCGACGACCTGATGGTGATCGACAACACGACGCACGAACTCGTCTGCATCCCGGCTGCACTCCTGTAGTCGGGGCGATTCTCGGCGACAAGGTTTCCATTCAGAGGCGGCCGCGCCAACATGGGCGTCGTGGACCGCACCAGCGACTCCGACAGCCCGACGTTCGGCGCCGCCATCCTGCCGGTTGGCGTGCTGCTGATCCTGCTGCTCTACGGCCTGATGGTGCGGCCGCAGTGGCAAGGACTCGAACCACTGCCGCTCGAAGTCGTGTTCCTCGCGGCATCGGCCTTTGCGATCGCACAACTACGCGTGCTCGGCCACACCTGGCCGGAGATCCAGAAGTCGATCGTGCACCGCCTGTCGCGCGGCATGCCCGGCTTCTTCGTTCTGTTCTCGATCGGTTGCCTGATCGGCAGTTGGATCGTCTCCGGCACGATTCCGATGCTAGTGCACTGGGGTGTGCGCGTGCTCGACCCGCAGTGGTTCTACCTGCTGGCGTTTGTCGTGCCGGTCGCGTTCTCGACCTTGACCGGAACGTCCTGGGGTTCGGCTGGCACGGTCGGCGTCGTCATCATGGGCATCGCGCTATCGATCGATGCCGACGTCGCGGTGACCGCCGGCGCGATCATTGGTGGCGCCTACTTCGGTGACAAGATGTCGCCGCTCTCCGACACGACGACGATGGCTGCCCTCGGTGCCGAAGTCGATCTGTTCGAACACATCCGTTCGATGATGTGGACGACGGTGCCATCGGCGGTGATCGCTGCCAGCATCTACACTCTCGTTGGGCTTTGGTCGCCACCAACCGGTAACGCCGCGACGCCAGAGTCGCTCGCGTTCCTACAAGGACTCGAGAGCATGTTCGAGTTCCACTGGCTACTGCTGCTGCCACCGGTCGTCGTGCTGATCGGGTCGCTGCGCAAGTATCCGACCATTCCCGTGCTCGGCACGGCGATCCTCGTCGCGTGCTTGCTGGCGCTGTGGTTGCAACCGTTTTCGCTCGTCGCGGTCTGCACCTCGCTGACCACAGGGTTTGATGCTGGCATGATCGCCAACTCCGAAGCCTTGCCGGAGAGCGTCATCGGACTCGTGCAGCGCGGCGGCCTGTATTCGATGAAGGAAGCGATCTTCGCCGCGTTCCTGGTGTTCTTCTTCATCGGCATCATCGATCGCATCGACGCCATGCCGACGGTCGTCAACCGACTGTTCCGCTTCGCGCGCAGCCAGAAGGCGACGGTGCTCGCAGCACTGGGTTCCGCTGGTCTGACCAACGCACTGACGTCCAACCAATACGCGACCAGCTTCATCGTCGGCGACGCGTTCCAGCATCGCTTCGACGGCAACGGCGTGCCGCGACGCGTGCTGTCACGTTCAATCGAAGACTACGGCACGATGCTGGAGTCGTTGGTACCGTGGCATCCAACGGCCGTGTTCATGGTCGTAACTCTCGGAGTCCCGGTCGCGGACTACTGGTCGTGGCAACTGTTGACGCTATGCAATCTGGTGATTGCGCCGATCCTCGCCATCACCGGCATCGGCTGCTTCTACAAGCGGGGCAGTTAAGCGCGAGGGTGCTGCGCCGCGAACCACGCGAGCACTTCTTCAGCGCAACCACGGAAGGCCACCGGACGCGCCAACTTGGCGATCGCGTTGTTGTAGAAGCGGTCGTAGTACTCCGTCAGCAACGGATCAATCCACGGCGCGTGCGCGGCCACCGTCAACCAGCGGTCGTCGTGGTCGGCGTGGTCTAGCGCTTCGAGGCACTCGGCATGGCGCACGCCACCGAGGCGCTTCTTGAGCTTCTCGAGATTGGCTTCGAGGCCGTGGCGCACAACTGCGCGGCCCTGCTGCGCCGTGGGCTCGAACACGTATTCGCGTGCGATGCGCTCGATGCGTTCTTCGTGCGTCGCCTCCAACATCACCACCGGCGACTGCTTGGTCTTCTGCCAGACATACAACGGCAGTTCGAGTCGGCCGACGTTGCGCGCTTCGTCTTCGAGAACGGTCATGCGCGGCGCAGCCAATTGCATCGCCAGCGCCAACCGGTTCTCAAACGTCTGCTGGGCTGGCTGGCCATCGGGAAAGCCGCCGAAGGCACTGCCGCGGTGATTGGCCAGGCCTTCGAGATCGAGGGCGAGCACGTGTTGCGGCGCAGCCTTGGCGAGCGCGAGCAGCAACTCGGTCTTGCCGCAGCCGGTCAGGCCCGAGATCACCAGCGCCTCGGTCTTGGCGAAGTGCTGCTCGAGCTCCGCCATCAGAAAGCGCCGCAGGGCCTTGGTGCCACCCGCGACCCGCGGCACATCGGCCTTGCCCAACCACTCCTGCGCAATGCGACTGCGTTGGCCGCCACGCCAACACGCGAAGGCACAGCGGCCATCCGCGGCCTCAACCGCTTGCTGCCAGCTAGCGACGCGCGCTTCGCGGTGTGGCTCGGTCAACGTCATGCCCAACTTCACAGCGGCGTCCTGACCGCGTTCGCGGTAGCACGTGCCGACCTGTTGCCGTTCGGCATCGGTGAGGATCGGCAAGGACACGGCTGACGGGATCTCGCAGCGCGCCACTTCGACCGGCGCGCGCACATCAAGCAACTGCCAAGCCGGCCTGCGCCCACCTCGAGGGAAGACTGCCGCCGGTTCGATCAGCGTCGACGACGGTGCGGGCTGTTGGATGACGCTCACGGCGAGAAGGGAATTGGCAAAGGCGAGCAAGGATGTGCCGCGCGCTTGGCGTACTATCATGCCCGCAAACAAGTAGCCATAGAAGCCCAGCCTGCATGACTGAGTCTCGCGTTCTTCTCGATGCCGCCGCGTTCATGGATTCTGCGCACGCGTTGCGCATCGACTCTGCCTGCACCGACGACATCCGCACCATCACCCAGCGCTTCCTCACGGTGTGCTATGACGAGCTCGGCAAGGCTCCCCGCCAACTGCACGGCGACGAACTGCAGCATGCTCTCGTTGCGTTGCTGCCGCGCCACTTCGGCAAGAAGGATCCGCTGGCCGACGCCGTGCCGGACGTGTTGGCAGCGTTCGTCGAACACCTCGCTGACACCGGAATGTTGTCGCACCAATACGAATTGACGCAAGCGGTGCAGACCGGCGGTGACGGGTTCGCCACCGCCGTCAAGAGCGGCCAGGCGCACGCCGCCGGGGTCGCCAACACCGGCACGCAGAAGCCGTTTGTGCACCGCGCCCAGAAGACGGGCCGCAACGACCCGTGTCCGTGTGGCTCGGGCAAGAAGCTCAAGAAGTGCTGCGGTAAGTAGCGCGGCTCACGCCTGCGGGCGCAGGAAGAAGCCGGCGATGCTCGCGCGCACCGATTCGCCGGCCGCCTGACGCACCGGCGCCACCATGTGCGGCGCGCCGCCGAGGATCACGAGCCGGTTGGGCTTGGGCATGATGAAGTTGCCGCAACCCATTTCCATGAGCCGTTCGCTGTAAGACTCGGTCTCGAACCGGTGGCCCATGATCGGCATCTCGCCGAGTTCTTCGTCACGACTGGTATCGCGCTCGGCGACAAACAACTCACCGCCCCAGTGCGCGTTCCAGTGCGGGTGCGCGTAGTAGATGAACGCGCCGGCATACAGTTCGCTGTCATCGACGTGCCACGACAGGCTCGTGCCGTGCGGGTAGACGTAGGGCCTCGCGCTGACGCGATCGAAGCCCTTGTCGACGAGCCGTTCGTAGAAGGCTTCTTCGGACAACACCGCGTGGATCAGGCGGCGCAGCGGCGAGTCGTCGTCGGAGGCGGTTGTGTTGGTGCGGTCGACGACTTCTTCGGCACCGCCCAGTGGCACGCCATCGTCGAGCTTCCAGGCCCCCAGCGTGCGCGTTACTGGATGCAGGTCCGTGAACTGGAAGTCACTCCAGACCTCCGTCCACGAGTCTTCGTCGAGCAGGTCGTCGACGATGCGGAAGTTGGGATGGTCGAACGTCTCAGCCATCCCGGCACACTACCGGGTCGCCGCAGAAACTGCTCGCCTTAGTGAACCGCGCCCCAAGGCATGCCGTCCGCGCCGTTCACATCGATGGCGAGCGCCTGCGAGTTGATGTTGGCAGGGTCGCCACCAACCAGACCGACGCCGGCGCCCGGAACGAGGGTCGTGCCGGAGTAGGTCGTGTCCATGGTCTGCAGCACCTGACCTTGTTGGTTGACGAAGAAGGCACGGCGACCGGTTGAGCCAGCCGTCGTCGGCCATGCAACACAGGTCCAGTAGCTCTTCGCCATCTCCGGGTCGATGTTGCCGTTGTTGGCAGGGATGCCAGCAATGCCGGCCCCCGTGGAATCCGCCAGGTAGAGGCAGAAGTGGTAGCCGTGATGCGTCACCCAACCGTTGGCATCGACGGTGGCACCGCCCTTCGACAGCAGGTTGCGCGCCAGCTTGTAGTTGGTGCCGCGCAGATCATCGATGGCGGCCAACTCGCCCAGGGTGCCGTATTCGTAGCCGAAGTCCTGGTTCGAATCGAGTTCCCCCGAGCTCATGAACTGGTACTGCGCCGTCGAGATCGCGCGCATCGTTGCGATCACCGCTGCTTCGTTGGCAGCAAGGCGGCTGCTCAGCAAGTTCGGGACAGCAACTCCTGCGAGCACTCCAAAGACCGTGGTCACGACGAGCATTTCGATGAGCGTGAAGCCGGCTTCAGAATGGTTGGTTTGCTTGTTCATTGTTCAGATTCTCCTGTCTGGCAACTGTCTCATCCATCGACTGGCGGCCGTTGCATTTCCGGACACAACCCTTGTCGCCCCCATGACATGGCGCGGCAAAACCCCAAGTTCGCCTACAGTCCAGGGGCTAACCCTACGAACCCGTGCGGTTGCCGGGCCTCCTCCGTGGACTAGAGACCTGGGTCGCCCCCGCGACACAGAACGGGAGAAGCATGAAGGTTCGCATGAAGGTGGTCCTCGCCGGACTCATCGCGTGCATCGGCGTCATTCTGTGGTGCGCCATGCGCCGCGAACGCCTGAAGACCCCACCAGTACTGTGCCAGGACAAGAACCAGCCGCTTAACGCTTCGGCTCAGCGCCACGCACCGGCTGCACCTTCTTCGGCTTGCGACTGTCGATCGTCTTCTGCCAACCAGTCGCGCGCTCGTCGTCACCCAGCTCCTTCGCCAACGAGACCAGCAAGGTCAACACGTCCGTGTGGCTCGTGTAAGTGAGCGTCTTCTGACCCTCGGCGTAGGCGATCGCCGCACCTTCTCGCTCTTGCAACTCCTTGAGCACACGAACGTGATCCGCGATCGCCAGTCGGCGCTTGGCCAACAGCTTCTTCTCGATCTGCCACGCGCCATCGTTGTCGCCGGCGGCCCGCTTGGCGTAGGCCCATTGTTGCTCGGCATACGTGTTGTCCGGCGCAAGCCGACCAAGGTGCGCGGCACATGCTTCGGCGAGATCCTTGTGGCCAGCTTCGCCCATGCGGACACCAACCGGTCCCAACACCGCAACGGGTAGATCGAGCATGCCCTGGTCCTGCCACGCGACAACGGCTTCCCCTGCGGCACGCAACCACTGCTCCGAGCCGTCCCACTTCGCGGCGAGCAACTTCGTGATCGCTTGCTTCAACGAACGTTCATTGCGACGCGGCGTGCGCCCGTAAGCATCCGGGAGCGGTGCGCAAACCACGTGACGCCACTCGGTCACGGCCTGCTCCACCTGCCCAGCTTCGGCAAACGAAGCACAGAACGCGCCGGACAGTTCGGCCGACTTGTTCTGGAACATGTAGCTCATGCGCGGCTCGTTGCGCACCTTGACCATCCGAGCATGCAAGGCAGCGACCCGGGCCGCCAACTCAGCCGGCTCCAGCAATCGGCTCCAGAGGTCGAGTGCGGCCAACATGACGTCCGGCGTTTCCCCAGTCGCCAGCAAGTCGTCAAGCATCAGAATCGCAGTCTGCTTGCCGATCGATTCGCCGAGACGCTTCTCGACGTCGGCAATGATGTCGGTCGGGCTCTGCCGCTGACCGCGATACACGACCGCCGAACCACCATCCTGGTCGGCCAGCCAGCTCAGGCGGTAGAGCGCGGCAGCTGCCTCGCGCTTGTCCATGTCACACAACTCGTTGGCGATCGTCCGCATCTGCGCCGCATCGGGCACGACGCGCCGCGCAATCATGGTCTGCACGGCTTCCTGGCGAACCTCACCCGCAAGCTCGGCAGTCGCGAGCAACACCAACAGGTGCATGCTCTCCGCGGTGCCACCTTGACCTTCAGAGATCTCCTTCAGGTAGCGCTGACAAGTCGCCGCAACATCCTCATCGACAGGCAATGCCTGCAGCAACGCTGCCAGCAGGCTATCCGCCCCGAGTTGGCCAGCGTCTTCGAGCAACCGCAACATGCTGCGGACTTCACTCTCGGCGTACGCCTCGCCCTTGAGGTTCTCGACATCACGCTTCGAGATGGAAACGTTGGCCCGCGGGAACAGCGGCGAGTAGATGATCCGGTCGTTGCCCTTGCCGCGCCATCGTCGGCGTAGCTTCAAACGTTCGGACTTGGGATCGCCGGGTTTGCGTGGCTTGGCATTGCCATTCGGGCGAGCAGCCTGCTTCGCAACCTGCACCGCACGGCCACTGACCGAGAACGCTTGCACCAACGTCGCGACCGCCGAACCAGCAGCGCTGGGAGCCTTGGCGGTCCGCTGGCCGCGCAACTTCGCTGCGGCTTCGGGGTTGCCAAGCTTCGCTTCCAACGAAGCCATCCGGTTGCGCCACATCGCAGCCCGCTTCTTGTCCTTCTCGATCAGCAGTTTGATCGTATCGCGCGCCTCGACCAGACGGCCGCGGTCGTAGGCAAACTGATACGAGCGTTCCAACTGCTCCTTCGTATCCGCTCCCTTCTTGGTCTGCGCCGCCACGAACTCCGCCGCACCCGGCATCGCCGTTCGCAGGTGCCACTGCGCAAACAACAGAGCTTCATGGCGTGGCGTGGCCGCCAACTTGGCTTCGACGATCTCGGCCACCTTGTCCTGCAGGCCAAACGCGTGCAGTTGCTTCAGTGCTTCGGTGATCTGACGAGTATCGAGTTCCTTCGGACGGTTGGGCACGATGCCGGCCAGGTCATCGCGAGACAACAGATCCGGAATGCCCTCTTCGAGCGCCTTGTGCGCGGCCTCGAAGTCCTTGAGTTGCGCCATGACCTGCAGCAGTTGCAACCACTCGCGGTGGCCGCCCCCCAGTTTGCGGGCGGTCTCCAGGCGGGCCCGCAACAACCGCCGACTACCTGACTGACGGTAGCTCGATGCCGAACCCCGCCGCGCCCGTTTGTCAGCGTCACCGTACTCACGCTCAAACGCGCTATGGAACCACTTCACGTAGGCGTCCGTCAGCGGCTCTTCAACGAAGTCACTGCCATCGGCAAGCACGCGCAGACGCTGACTCGACGGTGCCGCGGTGTAGAGTTCGCGCAACAGCCCGGCGCGACGCTCCTCCGGCAGGAAGAACATCAACGGCATGCTGCGCAGGCCGAACTGCTCCTGGGCGCTGTTCGCGACTTCGTTGCGCAGCATTTGCTCGACCCTCTCGACGTCGACCTTGAGATCCTTCTCGCCGTCGACTTCGTACTGCATCGAAAGCAGTGCCTTGGCACCCTTCACGACCGTGCGCTGTAGCTGGTAGTCCAACAGTTCTCGTTCGAGCGACGGATCGATGCGCGCTGCGAGCTTGCGGAACGACGACGAACTGCGACGACCCAACAGCACCTGATCCCGCTGCGACAAGCCGGCAGCGATCCGCACACCGGCGCGCGCAATGCGTTCGCCAGCGTCCGTTGCCCCGGACAGTGCGCACGCTGCCATCAGCACCGGCACACTATCGAGGTTGCCCGGCTCAAACGCGGACGCATCGATGTTCTCGAGCATCGTGCGAACGGCGGCCGGATCCTCGACCAGCAACGACACGACACGTGCCGCCGCGATCTCGGGCGCGACCGGGCCATCGTCGATGTCTACCTGCACGAGCGCAGCAAAGTCCGGATCTGTCCGGAACTCCGATTCACTCGCCAACTTCGCTGCCGAGACCTGGAAGCCGCGCGCGGCGCGATAGCCGATGCTGGCCTTGGCGAGGTCACGATCCGTCGAGAACCGCTTCAGCAACTCGCCGTCGATCGCATCACTGATCGGCAGCATCCGGTAGCACAAGCAAATGCGACGCAGCGCGTCGGCGCGCGCCGCCAACCGCGGGAACTCGTCGATCCGCACCTGCGAGGTGCCCTTCTTATCCTTCTGGATCTTGTCGAACGCCGCGATGTCCTGCAGCACGTCGGCCTGCATCGCCTGCACATAGGACTTGGCGTCGGCCGGCGTCATCGTGACCAGAAGACCTTCGATCAGCTTCGGCCACGCGGACGTCAGCGAATCGACACTGCGTTGGCGACCGAGCACCGACATGATGTCGTCGGGATCCGGCGTCTCCTCCGTTGCGACGTGCACCTGGATGGCACGCTTCTTCAGAGCAACGGCGAGTCCTTGCTCGTAGACCTTGCGGGCAGCTTCATCGCGACCGGCAAGTTCTTCGAGGCGGCCAATCTTGACCAGCAGCGTGACGTCGTTGGCATCCACCGACAACAGACGTCGGTAGAACTGCAGCGCCGCGTCGTAGCGCGCCGCTTCTTCGAGCACAGCCGCAGCCTGACGATGCACTTCACTGCGATCGAGCAATTCGGCGGCGCGCGAGAAGGTACGCATCGCATCGGGCACGGCCTTGACGTGCAAGAACACGGCAGCCAGGTCCATGAAGACCTGCGGCGGCACGACCTCGCCTTGACCAAGCAGACGCCGGCCAATCATCACGTAGGGCTTCGCGTCCCAATCGGGGCTGATACGCATACCGCGACTGCCGGCGAACATCACGCGGGCGTTGCGATCCAACGAACGCAGCTTGCCGAGGATCTCGCGCAGCAGCGCCGTGCGCCGCTCACCCGCCACCGGAATGCCAGCCGTCAGCGTGCGAATCGCCATCGGCATGTCATTCATCTCTTCCGCCAGATCCGCCGCAAGGCGATGCAGGTAGAAGCGGTGCGAACGCTCGGCCAGGCGCTCAAGCGTGACGCGCATCGCCCACTCGACCACCGATTGCGGCACCTGCGTATCGTCTTGCGCGCGCAAGTTGAGGATGCCGTCGATCGCAATCGTGAACAGGTCGTCGCGCTTGGCCGTCGCAGCCAGGTATTGGAAGCGTCGCGCCGCATCCATCTCACGGCCCGTCTCGCGCATCAGGTTGGCGACGAGCAGGTGCGTGTCGATGCGATCCGGGAAGCGGCCAAGCCCCTTCACGTAGCTCTTCAGCGCCGGCTCCTTGAGACCAGCCAACTGGTAGATGCCCGCCTCAAACTCATCGGCGATGCCACTGTCATCACTGGCGGCCCGCAGCTCGGGCAGCTTCTCGATGGCTTGCGCGCGGCGGCCGCGCTCGAGTCGGCTCAGCGTCAACTCGCGCATGTGATCGAGACGGTTCTCCGGGTCGAGCTCGATGAGCTTCTCGATCAGCGTCTCGTATTCGAGGTAGTCGTGGCACGCGAGGTAGATCGTCGCCTTGCGACGAATGATGTCGATGTCGCTCGCCTTGGACGTGCGCAGCGAATCTTCGGTGATTTCGGTCGCGGCCGCCGAATCGCCAACCTTGACGTAGAGCCGCACGAGCAACTCGACGTCAGTCGTGTCAGCGGTGCCAGCGTCCAGCTTGTCTTCGAGTTCGATGGCGATCTTCGCGAGCACGCCGAGGCGCGCAGCAACCGTCATCATGCGGTCTTCGACGTAACGGCCCCGCGGCGTGCTGCGCACCTTCGTCCACAGCGAGCGCCACACCTTGAGCGCGTCGTGCTCCCGGTTGACCTTGGACAAAAGCAACGCGTACTTCATGTCGAGGTCCGTGCCCAAGAAGCCACCGAACGCATCGCGCATCCGATCGAGCACGTCGACCGCACGATCGAGTCGGTCCATGCGCTCGTAGATGCCGGCGACTTCCGCGAGCACGGCATCACGGCCGTCGGCGCCTTCTTCCAGCACCTTCAGCGTCGCACTCGCTTCGTCGAAGCGGCCGCGATCGACGAACAACTTGACGATGAACAGTTTCGCCGTCTCGACCAGGTTTGGCGCCTTCGCGGCGGTGTTCGCAGCGCGCAGGGCCAACTCGTCGAGGCCGAGGTCCATCAATGCATACGCGGCTTCGAGCTGACGATCGTTCGATGTGCCGGCACCACCAAAGTCCTGCCAGACGGCTTGAGCCTGCTCGCGGTCACCGTTCTCCAAGAAGTGGCGGCTGAGACCGCTACGCCATTCCAGGTTGTCCGGCTCGGCGGCCATCAACTTGCGGAACTGATCGATCAGCACCTCTTCGCGACCGGTCTCGCGACAGATCTCGAGCAGCTGGCGCCGCAATGCCGGCGTCCACTCGCCGTCCTTGCCTTCCTGGAACAGACGCAATGCATCGTCGACCCGACCTTCGTCGCGCAGCAGGTCGATCCAGACCTGGCGAGCATCGTCCTTGAGGTCTGGGCTCTGCTCGAGTCGCTTGAGCAGCGCATCCGTCGCCTTGCCCACACGATAGGCGGACACGACAACCGTCAGCGCATACCGGCGGTCGCGCTTCATCTTGGCGACCTGCACCGCTTCCCAGGCGAACTCCTGGGCCTTCTCGAACGCTTCGGCGGCCAACGCCCACTCGGCGAGGCGCACCAGTTGGCGGAAGCGAACCGTGCCTTCGCCGTGAACCTCGTACAGCTCGAGGGCGGCCTTCGGTTCGTTGCGTAGGGCGAGGATCGTCGCGGCCTGGTTGCGCTGTTCGCGCGTATTGCCTTCGCTCTTCGCGAACGCTTGCAGCTGTTCGATCGAATCGCTGCCGACCAACGCGCGACGGAACAGGATGCGCTTCTTGAGCTCGGGCTCGAGTTCGCGCTTCAGGAGTTCATCGTACGAACGCGCCGCTTCGTCACCGCGCGAGATCGTGTCGAGCAGTTCGGCGCGCAGCAGCAGGTCCGCGTTGGTGCGCTGCTTGACCGGGATGCCGTCGAGCTCGCGCAAGGCCGTGTGCGGCCGACCTTCGTAGCGCATGACGCCACAGATCAGACGCCTGGCGCCGGCCGCCTTGGTCTTGCTGATGCGAGCCCGCAGCTCGCGCAGCAACGGCTGAATCTCGCCGTGTGCTGCGGCACATGCCTGCCAGAGCTTGTCCGCGGAGTTCTCGGGATGCGGAGCGGCCAGCGCCTCGTCGACGAGAGCAGTGACACGGTGATCGAGAACGGGATCTTCGTTCTGCGCCAACACCGGCTGAACCACGAACAAGGTGGCCAGCAACAACAAGGCGAGGGTCGTCGACTTTGACAACATGTTTGATGAGGCGTTGGACATCAGGCAACTCCTTGCGCGTCGGTCGCCCGGCGGCGGTGCAGCACATCCAGCAAGTAGGCAAGCAGCGCCAGCAGCAACAACCACGGCCACAACGGCCACGCATGCAGCGGCGAACCGGTGCGACGAACCGGAAGCCCCGGAACGGCGGCACCATCTGGAACGTGCACGCCACCGGTTGCATCGGCGATCTCAGCCAACGGCATCGCAGCGCGCGGATCGACCTGCGACTCCGGGGATTGCGCTGCGAGCACATCCGAGACGAGGCGATGCCTGCCATCGGCAATGCCCGCTGCCTGCAGCCTCACGGTCGCGGTTGCAGCCGCAACCATCGAGCCGCGGAAGACACCAGGAGCGATCTCGGCGAGCGCCAGTTCGGCATCGTCGTCGGTGGTAATCGTCGGCACGACATCGGTGCGAACCTGACGACGGGCGACCACGTGCAGATGGCTGTCGGTGCGTTGCAGCGCGAACTCGAACGGCGGCTGCGCCGAACGCGACGTGCGGCTTAGCACGCGACCGAGCATCGGGCCGTAACCATCCCACTTGCCCCACTGCACCGTGCCGGGCCCGACGGGCTCCGTGCACAACGACGTGACACGGCCGAGGCCATACTGCCACGATGCGAGTACCGGACGGCCGCTACCGGCAACGGACAACAGCTGGTCCGCACCGGAACGCAGCGACGTTTCGACGAGCGTCTGCACCGGCGGGATCTTGTCGGTCTCGACGTCGCCCCACCACCCGCGACCGCCGTGCACTTCGATCTGGTAATCACCAGGGCGATACGGCGGCAGCATCGACGTGCTCGGCTTCTTGAGCAGCAGTTCCGGCAGGTTGAAGCGATCGGGCGAGTGGTAGTAACGACCACCACCCCAATCGGCGAGCTCGACGAGGAACTCGCTGTGACGGCCCGGACCAACCAACACCGTCGAGACGGCGATGCCGTCGTCGGACATCTTGCGCAGCAAAGCTTCGTACGGGCCGGTCTCGACACCTGCGTCGGTGACGATCAGCACGTGCTTGTAGCGCGTCTGCACGTTCTTGAGCGCGTAATAGGACTCTTCGACAGCCGGGAACAGAACGGTGCCGCCAGCCGCACCGAGTCGGTTGAGAGCACGCTGCAGGTCGATCGAGTTGGCGGCCGATTGGATCGGCGCCGCCCACTGCTTGGTGCCATAGAACTCGACGATGCCGACCTTGTCGTGCGGCTGCAGGCGACGGATCGCGAGGCGCGCGACTTCCTTCGCGAGCGTCATCCGGTTGCCGACCATCGAGCCGGATGTATCGATCACGATCGACAACGTCGTGCTTGGGTCCTTCTTCTCTTCCTTCTGGATGTACTCAACTGGCGAGATCGTCTCGATCACCGTGTTGTGATAACCACCCGGACCGAACGCGGACTTGCCGCCACTGACGAGCAGGCCCATGCCGCGCGTCTGCACCGCATCGGCGACCTGCTGCTGCCAGCTCGCTGGCATCTCGCTAGCGGGACGATCGTCGAGCATCGTGAGGTCGGTGCGTTCGAGATCGAGCGGCTCGCCACGGTTGGGTTCTTGCAGCTCGAAGCCGCTACCCAACAACTGCTGCAGGTGTGCCGCTGCGCCACGCACGCGCGAACCGAGGTAGAGCACGCGCAGGGGATCCTGCACGGCCACGGTGCGCTGCATCGTGTTGTTGGTTTCGTCGGTATCGTTTGCGTCGGTGCGCGCCACGGTCGCCTGCAACGCAACGTAGCCGGCTTCCTTGGGCTCGATCGGCAACTCGATCGTCGCCACACCCTGGCACGCAACTTCGCGCGATTCTGCGACAGGCTCGCCGTCGGCAGTCAACGTCACCTTGATGTTGGCGGCAGCGCCGGCCACCGCGATACGCACGCGACCAACGTGGCCAACTCGAAGCTCGTCCAGCAACGTCACGCCAACGAGCCGCACGTCGGCGTCGTCGTGAGCAAGGCTGATGGCGTGCAGCGGCAAACCGCGCGCAGTCAGTTCTTGCATGGCGCGCTGCCAGCGCGAGTCGGTGGCGAGGCCATCACTGATGACGGTCACGGCGCCACCGGCACCTTCGGGGATCGCGCGCAGGGCCCGCTGCAACGCGGCACCGAGCGGCGAGGACTCGCCGCGGATCGCGACCTGCTGATCAAACGCCTTGGTAGTGCGGCTCGAGGCATCGCTGCCACCGACCTCGACCAACACGCGCACGCCGTCCTTCGGCAATGCCGCAGCGACCTTCTGCAAGGCAAGCTCCGCAGCCAACGGGTCCGCGGCACTCGCGGTGCGATCGACGATCACGACGTGATGGTCGGTCCACGCCGAGTTGACGATGACGGGCCGCGCCAGACCGAGCAACAGACCCAGCATGACCGCAACGCGCAACAGTTCGTGCGTTCGGCTACTGCGGCCGGTGGACTTCGCTGGCACCAGCCAGACGAGGGCGCACAGCGGCAGCAACCACAGGAACTCAGGAAACTCGAAGCTCATCGATTACGGGATGCGGGCAGTGCGGTAGAGAACCCACTCGGCAACGAGCAGGCCCAGGGCGAGCAACAACAGGACGGTCACGAGGTCATGGCCAGTGCGTGACGCAACACCCGCTGCCGGCAAGTCGGCTGCGGTGGCAGAAGAAGCGGCGCCGGTCGCGGCCGGGTCCAGCAGCGACGCAATGAAGCGTTGGCCACCTTCGACCTGGTGCGCGCCGGCAGCGGCGGGCACAAACGAATCGGCGAACGAGCGCTGCGCCGAACCATCTGCGAGCTTGACCGAGCGGTCGTTCACCGCGACGGCTTCGGCCACAGCCGTGCGTTCAGGGCCAGCATCGAAGCCGACCAGCCAACGCACGCCGAGGCCAACAAACAACGGGAACGATCGCGAGTTGACGAAGTCGTAGTCGGGCTCGAGCAGTTGGCGCCAGACCCACAGCTTCTTGGTCGCATCCGGCTTGGCCCCCATCGTGATCGAACGACCGATCGCCTCGGCGGTCGCCATCGCATCGATCTCGTTGAGGCCAAGGCCGCGGTACAGTTCATCGAGCACCGCCCCGGGATCGAGATCCTCCGGGTGGAACACGAGGAACGCGTCGTCGCTTGCCGCGGGATCCGAGAGTTCGATCGCGGGCAGGTCACCACCAAACGTACTGCCGACGCTGCGCACGACCGCGCGCGTCGCTGGCGTTGCCGCTGCTTGTAGCGACAGTCCAGGATCGGCATCGATCACACGACGGAAGACCGCGGCAACAGCCGGTTCTACGGCGACTGCAATCGGGCGCCGGTCCGGCAACACGAAGCTGGCACGGTCATCGGCAGTGAGCGCGTCGCCGCCAGCAAGGGACGCCGTCAGCGTCTGACCAGCGGCGGGTACGTCGGCGAAGCGGTAGCGCACGCCGTCGGGCAACGATTCGGTCGTCGGCGTGCCGGTCCAGGCGGCTGCCTCGAGGAGCAACTGCGGTGCGGTGGCGGCGGCGCCGCTGATGTGGCGCACATCGAGCAACACATCGACGTTGGCCCACTGCCCTGACACTGCAGCACGCACGCCGAGGGCCGTGATGCCGGCGTTCTTAGCGGTGCGTTCCGCAACCTTGAGTTGCGTCACGTCGACGCCGTCCGGCAGTTGTTCGAGTTCGACCTGCGTCAGCGGGCTATCGCCGACGATGCAGACGGACAACGCTCGTTCGGACTGCGCTGCGACGAACGTGCGCAGCGTGCGCGCAACGGAGTTCGGCGCCGCTTGCGGCACAGCATCAGCCAGCCGCTTCGCGAGCAGCAGGTTCTCTTCGCCGGGCCGCAGCAGAGTCTTCGCCTGGCCGCCACACAAGACGACCGTGCGGCCGTGTTCGGGCAACGACGCCGAGTAACCGGTTGCTAGTTCGACCGCCTCGGCAAAGCGTTCGGCAACGGCCATGCCAGCCGAGCCATCGATCAAGACCAGGTGGTCACGCTTCTCGTCGGCGTTGGTGCGCAGACCAGCGATGCTCAACCACAGGAATGCGGCTATCAACAGGATGAGCGCGTAGGCCCATGGGTGGCGGAAGCGCTGCACGAGCACACGCGCACGCGACTCTTCCATCGCCTTCTGCCAGAACATCGTCGTTTCGACTTCGACGAGCCGATGGCGAACGCGCAGGCGCTGCAGCATGTAGAGGACGCCGGCAATCGCGGCGAGTCCCAACAGGCCCCAGACGGCGGGTAGGTTGCCGAAGTTCATACGACGAACGCTCCCGCTTCGAACAGTGACGACAGTTGCGGCACGACCGGCTCGTCGACGTCGACCTGCACGAGGCCCGCCTGCAACGACAGCGCGGCCTTGTGCAGACCCTCTTCAAACTCCTTGTAGGCGCGACGGTAGCCGGTGAGCACTTCGTTCGTCACCGAGACGTCGTGCTCCTGGCCGTTCTCGCAATCGCGCAACAACAGGTCACCGGACAGGTCCGGGTCGCGGTCGGTCTTGCGCACGAGTTGCACCAACAAGATGCGGTGGCGTTGCCGCGACAAGCTCTCGCGCACGGCTTGGATGCCCTGCGGATCGAAGAAGTCCGAGATGACGATCAGCAACCCGGGGCGCAGATTGAGCCGCGCCATCTTGCCGAGCGACCGCTTGAAGTCGGTCGTGCCCATGGGCTTCTGGTTCGCCAGTGCGTGGGCCATGCGCATCATGCGCACGCGACCACTGCGCGGCTTCATCGCCACGCGCAACTCTTCCGCGAACGGATACAAGCCGACACTGTCGTGATGATTGAGGGCAGCGGCAGCGAGCGCATACGCCGACTGCAGACCAGCGTGCGCGCGCGGCTGTTCGCCGAGGAACATGCTGCGCGACACGTCGGGCGCGACGTAGACCGGCAGGTCTTCGAACTCTTCGAACAACCGCAGGAACACCCGGCCGAGTCGGCGATAGATGTTCCAATCGATTGCGCGCAGATCGTCGCCGGCCACGTAACCGCGGTAGTCGCGGAACTCCATGCCCGAGCCCATGTGGCGCGAGCGTTGTTCCGCGTGCACACCACCACGTGCGACGCGCTTCGCCAAGAAACGGAACCGCGAGACAGCGTGCAAGAACGCTGGATCGAACAGTTCCTGGGTCGTCAATTCCGCCATCGTCATCGAGAGGCCCTCAGGCCTGTGGCTGCACGTTCCCCAGAACTTCGGAGATGATGCGATCCGTGGTCACCCCATCGGCCTGGCCGTGGAAGTTGACCATGATGCGGTGCCGCAGCACGTTGTGCGCGACGGCCTTGATGTCGTCGGTGCTGACGGCAAAGCGACCTTCGGTCAACGCCCGCACCTTGGACGCGAGCATCAGACTCTGCACCGCGCGCGGACTCGGGCCGAGCGACACGAACTCGTTGACGATCTTCGGCGAGAACTCCGAGTTCGGCTGCGAGCCGACAACCAGGTGGATCGCGTAGCGCTTGGCGCGTTGCGGCACCGGCACACTCAGGGCGACCTTGCGCAGATCGAGGATCTCCTTGCTGCTCGAGACCTTGTTGATCTCCGGTTCCTTGCCGACGGTCGTGCGATCGACGATCGCTTCGTACTCGTCGATCTTCGGGTAGCCGACCTGGATCTTCATCAGGAAGCGGTCAAGCTGGGCTTCGGGCAACGGGTAGGTTCCTTCCTGCTCGACCGGGTTCTGCGTCGCCATGACGCAGTACGGTTCCTGCAGCTTGATCGTACGGCGACCGACCGAGATCTGCCGTTCCTGCATCGCTTCGAGCAGCGCGGACTGCGTTCGCGGCGTCGCACGGTTGATCTCGTCGGCGAGCACGAGACTCGACACGAGCGGACCTTCCTGGAACTTCAGTTCGTGGCCACCGCCATCCGTTTCGACGAGCACGTTCGTGCCCTGGATGTCGGCCGGCATCATGTCCGGCGTGAACTGGATGCGCGAGAACGGCACGTCGACGGCTTCGCCGATCGAGCGCACCAGCATCGTCTTGCCGAGCCCCGGCACGCCTTCCAGCATGACGTGGCCACCGGCAAACAACGCCGTCAGCGCGGCATCAAGAACCTCTTCCTGACCAACGATGAAGCGCTGGACCTCTTCCTTGATCTTCGTATGGGTATCACGGAAGCGTTGGGCGTCGCTTTCGGCGACCTCGACTAGTTCGTTGGCGTTCATCACTGCGATTTGCCCTCTTCGCGAAGGCTCAAGTAGAAGCTGCGCACGAGATCCTGCATCCACGGACTCAGGACCCGACGCGACAAGTGACCCATCGGAGCGGCGCGCTTGCCTCGGCCTTCGCCAGAGATGCTGTCACCGTCTTGGGGTTGGGGTTCGATTCGTTCCTGGGTGATCTTGCTCATCCCAGGGTTTGGCTTGGCGCTGACGTGATCGGGGAACGTCACCCCGAGCACCAGCTGCGCCACACCACGTTGTTTCTTCGGGCCACCGGGACCACCGCGACCGTTGGCGTCGTCCTGTGGCTTGCCGCTGCCCATCGAGATCTGCAGGTCGCGGTTCACCGGCGGCTTGCGCTGGCGAAGGTTCGGCTGCACGCCACCGCGCGCCTTCGACTCGTCGTTTTCGTCGTCGACTTCTTCGTCCTCTTCGGGATCCTGTTCGTCGTCGCTGACGACCTGATCCTTGGCGGACCACGGCGACGCCGTCGGACTCTTCGACGAGCCCTTGCCCGAACCGCGGCCCATCGTCGAGCCGGATTCTTGTGGTGGCTTGTTCTCTTCCTGCTGTTCGACTTTGTCGTCTTTCTTGGCAGGCTTCTTCTTCTTGGGCTTCGGCCGCTGCGACTCGGCACCCTTGGTGCTCTGCGCCTGGTTGCTTGGCTGGCCACGTTCCGAACCACCACCAACGGCGGCGCGCGCCTGGGCACTGCGACCACTGCCGATCGGGTTCTTGCCACGGCGACTGGCGTCGCTCTCGGCCTCTTCCTTACCGGCAATCGAACTGCCCGCCATCTCGCGCGTCTGGCGCGGCGTCTTCTGCTCGGGCGCCTTCGGTGGCACTTCGGGCTCGTTCTTGTTGTCCTGGACCTGATCGCCCTTCTGCTCGGTGACGACTGCGACGTGTTGCTCCGTTGGGTCGCTGGTCGCAACGCCCGCCACGGCGGAGATCAGGCCAGCACCCCAGAACAGCAACGCTGCGACGGCACCCGCCAACCACAGATCCGGCGGCGTCTCGCTCGCGACGATCGGCTGGTGCAGGCGCGCGGCCCGGGCGGCAGCCATGTGCTTCTGGGCGTCGCGGATCGCAGCAAGCTGGAAGCCACTGGGATCCTTCGCCTCGACGAACTCGTGCGCCGTCATCATCCGGTCGGACAACTTCAGTTCGCGATCGATCGCGACGAGGGCAGCCTCAGCGGCAACCTTGTGCTTCTGCGCTTCTCGACGGCGCAAGTAGACGCGCATGAGCGGGACCGCGAGACACAAGACTGCGAACACGATCCAGTGCATGCGCAGGTCGGCACCTGCGGCAGCGCCGAGTCCAACCAACACCAGGTAGAAGATCGGGAACACCAGGAGCGGCAAGGCCAGGCCAATGCGGCTCTTGGTCTCACGCTGCACGTGGCCGTCCTGCAGCTGCTGCGCGACTGGCTGCCAGACTTCGTCCAGTTCGCGCCGGGCGTCCGCGACGTGATTGTTCGTCTCGGGATTGCTCATCGGGTTCCCTCCTCGGCGCTCACGACGGTCACGGCCACTTGCGCGGACTGTTCGACGATGCGGGTGTCGGGCTCGCGCAGGATGGCAACCACGACCAGTTGGTTCTTGGCGATGCGGGTCGACAAGCGCGAAGCCGGCAGGCCACCGGCCTTTTCGTACGCGTCGAGGAACGCCACGTTCTTCGCTTCGACGTCAGCCAGCTTCCGTTCGAACGCGATCTCCATGACGCCGTTCTTCGGTTGCCAGGCCTTGCCTCCGACTTTGTCGGTCAGGGCACAGCGCGCGATCATGCGGTGCACCACCGTTGCCCCGAGCCCGGGGTAGATCGCGCCCTTCTCGGCGAGCACGAGTTCGACGGTGCGACCCGAACGGCTCGGACCGCGCGCGCGCAACTTGCCGCGCACGATTCCGTCTTCGACCTCGGCATCGATCTCGAACGTGAACTTGCTGGGCCTCGCGAGGTGTTGCATCACCACCTCGCGCACGTCTTCGTAGACGGTGTCGGCATCCGGGTAGCGACAGGCACCGGGGCCGGCTTCGCGACCGTTGACGTAGAACGTCGGACGCTTGCCGACGTCTTCAGCCACGGTCATCGAGACCTCGTTCATCAACGCTACGGGCTGCGGTGCGTCCACGTGGTAGGAGAGCATCGCGACCCGATTGGCCGGGAAGTGACTCTGCAGCGCCTCGAACACCATCGCGCCGCCTTCGGTGAACGCGCGCCAACGCTCGCCTTGCTTCTGGCCGAGGTGCGGGTTGGTCACGTGCTCGACCAAGACGCAGCGGTTGTTGTCGCGGCGTTTATCGGCTTCGAACCGGGTCGGCGCCGTCATGCTGCGCACCTTGCCCGAGATCAGACGATCAACAAGGTCCACCGAGTAGGGCTCGCCCCCCATCTTGGCCTGCAGGTTCTCCATCAACGGTACGGCTTGCGGGCCATACTCCGGCGAGATCACCGCTTGCACGTAGCGCGACATGGCGCGCCGATGCTTGCCTTGCAGTTCGTAGACGCGGCCGAGCAGCAGGTTGACCTTGGCGCGATCAGCCGAGCCGAACGCATCCGTCAGCCCAAACGCCGCCGACATCAGGTGCTCCCACGCACCACGTTGATCCTTGAGGTCGAGCAACAGCTCGCCGAGTCGCACATGCAAACGATGCGTCGACTCCGGGTAACGATCCTTGCGACCGCCTTCGATCCCGAGTCGACCAGCGATGACCGCGAGGTCGGGCCGGCGGGCTTGCACGAGCATGTCGACGATGTCGAGACCGGACGTCGCCTGCATGTCGGCGTCCTGCGCGTTGTGCAGCGCGCGCAACGACGGCTTGACGGCTTCGGCAGACTCACCTTCGTCGACCTGCATCTGCACCAACAACTCCGCGGCTTCGCCAGCGACGCGTGCCGTCGGGTTCTTCTGCAACCATGCCGCGAGCTCACTCGTTTCTTCGGTCGCACGCGCATCGAAGAACGCCTGGTCCGCTTCCGGGAACGGCTCTTCGCGCACGCGGGTCATACCGACCCAACCGTTCTTCATGTCGACGTGCACGCGGAAGCTATGCAAGAAGCCGAGGCCGAGCGTCGCCAGCGCACCATCCTTGTGCATCAGGTCGTAGACCTCGGGCCGCCACGCAACGATCTGCGACAGATCGATGTCGCCGACCTTGACGGAGCCGATGCGGCCGCCGGGTTGATCGATCTCGAAGCAGTAGTCCTCGTCGACGACCGAGTCGTGGCGCGAACTGCCGATACCCAGCATGCGCACCTGACCGTTGCCGAGCGTCGCGGGCACCCAGGCGACGTCACCCGCCAACGAACCGGCGACGTAGTGTTGTTCTGGCCCATCCGGCTTCTTGCCGTCACGATCCGTTGCCGGCTTGAGGCGAACCTGACTGCGCGCCAGGTCGAACGTCACCTCATACTGCGACAGGATCTTGCCGCCGATCGTGCCGGCGACGGCGATCTCTTCCATCTGCGGTGCGAACCGCTTGGTGAACGCTTCCATCGCCTCTTCGTCGCCGTGCTCGCGCATGTCGACGACGATGTCGAGGCCGGGAAACTCGAGCGTGATCGGCAACATCGTGCCGTCTGCCTGTTCCACCGCGAGCGGCGACGCGACCTTGTTGTGCAACTCAAGGCCGCACGGCTTGTCGTATGCCAACCACAAGTTGACTGGCGCACTCGACGTCGGCGACGACACCTGACAGCGCGCGACGAGGCGACCACCGAGCACGCGCACGGGAATGCGCGCTTCCCCGGACTGCGATGCCGGTCGCGAAACCGGGTCCGCTGGCGTCGTCAGCAGGCCGTTGGGATCCTGCGCGGCAACAGCAACAGCCAGGACGGCTGTCGCCAGTCCGGCGGGGAGGTAGGTACGGAGCATTGGCCCGGAGTTCAGTCAGGGGGGGATAGGAGCCGGCGGGGTAACCGGCGCGGGCGGACTGCAGACATTGCGCGGCTCAAAGGCCGCGCCTGGCTATTCGCTTCGGGCTACTCGCCTCGGGGCGCGCCAACGAACTCACCGAGAGCCCAGTTGTCGAAACGCATTTCAATCGAGACGTCAGCAACGTTGTTCGGCACGCTCACGGCGACCGGTACGAGGCCACGGCCTCAACAACTTCCTGGGAATCTAGTCTCGGCGACGACCTTGCCCGTCGCCTTGTCGGTCACGACGATCAGCGGGGACTTCCCGACCGGGTTCCAGTCGCGGTATTCCTCGTTGACGGCGCCGTAGAACCAGATGCGGTTCGGGTCGAACACGAGTTCATCACCTTGGTCGGCATACGCGAACTCAGCCTTCGCCGGGCCACCCCAGCTGAGCTTGACTTCGGCGTCGCTCGCAACCTGGATCGACTTGCTGCGACCCTGCTGCATCTTGACGCGGCTGCCGGAGAGCGACAGGACGCCCGAGTGCAGCACGTATTCACCGGTCGGCACGGACACTTCTGCATCCTGCTTGCTCAGGTGAACCGAGTGGCGACCGTCCTTGCTGTTGAGCACGGCGGCCATGACCTTGCCGTTGGTGACGGCGTGCAGCGACAGCTTGCCAACGTCACCGGCGAACGGGGCGAAGCTCAGCTTCGTGCCGTCCTTGGCAACCTTGATCGTGTGCAGCGCGCCATCGATCGTGACGGTCTCGGATAGGAAACTCGCGGCGCGGCCGTTGCCGATCACCATCGCGTCCTTGCCGATGTCGTCGAAGCGACCGTTGTGGTTCTGGTCGATGATGCGGATCTTGGTCGAACCGATCTTGCCCATGACCACCGAGCCGGCTTCGAACGTCCACTTCGGCGACGCCTTGAGGCGCACACCGTAGCGGCGGCCGTTCTTTTCCAGGACAACGAAGCCCTTGTCGCCTTCGACGCGGGTCTCGAGCGAGCCGTCGCCATCGGCGTCGATCAACAGCGCGGTGCCGTCGATGTTGGCTTTGAAGTTGGCGCCGAGGCCATCTTCAAAGTGGAAGCCGGTCGCAACCGGGGTGGCGGACTCAGCCGGCAAGAGCAGCTTCTGGCTGCGCTGCATCTTTGGCTTGAGTGCGATCTCGCCGGAGCTGGGCTGCCCGGAACTCGCGGGGCCCTGCGCGACGACACTCGCCGCCACAAGACTGACAGCCAGGCATTGCATCGTTGTTCTCATGGATTCTCGTTTGGGTTGTGAGATGACCATCAAAGTATCGGAAGTTCGACGGGCATACTGTGCCGTCTCAATTGTTACCAAATGGAAACCTCCGACGGTTTCTTCGGATCTGCCCAAACACCAGCGATAACGGGCGTTCTGACGCTGGTCAGGCCACGGGGGACGGCGCAAGATGGCACCCCAGCCCATGAGTTCCGATCGCATCCTCCTGATCGAAGATGACGTGCGCGTGCGCCACGAACTGCGCACTGCGCTCGCTGCCGAAGGTTTTGCCGTCAGCGAGGCGTCCGACCTCGGTCAGGCGCGCGCCGCCAAGCCCGAGGAACACTCGGTCGTGCTGCTGGATCTGGGCCTGCCCGACGGCGACGGCCTGGCATTCTGCCGGCAGCTGCGCGAGGCCGGCGTCGCCACTCCCATCATCATCGTGACGGCCCGCGACGCCGCGCGCGAACGTGTGCAGGGCCTCGACGCGGGTGCCGATGACTACGTCGTCAAGCCGTTCGAGATCGAGGAGGTGCTGGCGCGAATTCGCAGTGTCTTGCGCCGCGCCCGCCAGCAGGTGCCACAGACGATCCATCGAGTTGGCGAACTGTGGGCCGATGCGCAAGCGCGCGAGGCTGGCCGCAACGAAGAACGGCTCGACCTGGCGCCGCGCGAATTCGACCTGTTGCTGTTCTTGCTACAACACCCGGGCAAGGCGTGGACGCGCGACCAGTTGCTCGAACACGTCTGGGGAATCCGCGGCGGCATCGGGGACTCGCGCACGATCGACCTGCACATCCGCAAGCTGCGCAAGAAGATCGAAGACAACCCCGCCGCGGCGCGCTTCATCGCGACGGTCTGGGGTGTCGGCTATCGCCTCAACGACGAAGAGGCGGCGGCGTGAGCAACCGCAAGTCGTCCGGCCTACGCAGCCTCGTTGCCAAGCTGACGCTGATCGCCGTCGTCGTGATGCTGACGTTCGGTTGGCTGCGCGCAACGTTGACGACGTGGGCTTTCGATACGTTTGCGATCTCGCCGCCGCAGGTCTCCGACGACGAACGTGCCCACGATGCGTTGGTCGCAGTGATGCAGGATCGCAATGCTGCTCAGGACCCGGCGATTGCCAAACAGCTCGACGCATACTTCGCCGCCCGCCGCGCGCGCAACACGCTTTCGTTCGTGCTCGACCTGCAGAGCGAGATCGTCGCCCGCAGCAAGGAGCTCACCGGTGTAGACGACGCCCAACTGACCGCCGCCCCCCGCTATCGCTTGTCGGTCGATGGCAAGATCATCGGCGCAGCCTTTAGCTACGTGACTCCCAACTACGAGGACCAAACTCTGTGCGGGTTCGTCACGACACTGAGGTACGTCCTCGACCCGGACCGCGCAAAGGAAGAATACTACGCCACAGCCGTCGTGCTGCACCTGCCTGCCGGAACGGACCTCGCGCTTAGCGACACCCAGCGAGCAGCCCTCGAAGAACGCCGCAATCAGTACGACAACATCAGCAACGGCGTCACGATCAGCATCGCCGTCGCCACAGCCCTGCTGCTCGGCATCGTCGCGAGCTTCTTGATCACGCGCCGCTTGCGCCGCCTCGCACGCGAAGTCGAAGCGAGCAAGCTCGACGAACTGCCGGGGCCATTCCGCGAAAGTGGCAAAGACGAGATCTCGCTGCTCGCCTCCGCGCTCAATCAGATGCGCTACCGGGTCATCGAACTCGTCGACAACCTGCGCGAGCAAGACAGCAACCGTCGCGATTGGGTTGCGCAGATCAGCCACGACATCCGCACGCCATTGACGTCGTTGTCGATGTGCCTCGACCGCGCGCAAACGAGTCTCGATCAGGACGACGAAGCGACGACGCAAGAAGCGCTGCAACTGGCGCGACACGACATTCGCCGCATGCGTTCGTTCGTCAACGACCTGTTCGAGATCGCGCGACTCGAAGTCGGCGACGAACTCGAACTCGAATCCATCCCACCACTCGAACTGATCGCCGACGCCGCCCGCTCCCTCAAGCCACAAGCCGATCACGCGAGCATCCAACTCGATGTGGTGACCGACGGCGAGCCTGGCGAAGTCGCCGCGGATGGCCACCGCTTGATGCGCGCGTGTGAGAATCTGCTGAGCAACGCCATTCGGCACGCCAAGAGCAGCGTGCGCATCGGTGCCGTTCCCGAAGCGGACCGCGTCTGCTTGTTCGTCGAAGATGACGGCGCAGGCTTCGACGGCGGCCCCGGCCCCGTCGATCTGACGAGCATCAACAAGCGCGCGGCGCAGGCCGATTCGACCGGCCTCGGGCTGTTGGTGGCCCGCCGGATCGCCGAGGCGCATCAGGGTGAGATCACCGCCCAGAACGGCGCGAGCGGTGGCACCCGGGTCGAGCTGCGCATTCCGCGCGACCCGTCGCAAGCCCCGGCCTGACCGGGAGCTAGGGCGCCACCGCGCAAAAACCGAAGGCCTGCTGCAACGGCGGCGGCCGCCCATCCGTTAGACAGCGCGGAAAGCAGACACAACGGTCCTGAGGGGGACCGAGAGATGGGCACAAGGCCCCGCGGCCCGGACAGCCGCGGGGCTTTGTTTTTGTACGGTTCGCGACCAGTGAGCCCGCGACCAGAACCCGCGAACAATTCTGCAACGCGCGGCATTCGCTACACGTTCTCTACGGCGGTTGCAGATGAGAGACCCTCGGTGCGTTGCCGAGGACATCGAGAAGGCCCCGTGATTCGTCACGGGGCCTTCTTCATTTGTGGGGCGTCAGTCGAGCGCGCGCACCGATGCGAAGTAGGCGCCGTGCTCCTTGCCATCGCGACGCAGCGTCGTCCGCAACATCGCGGGCCCCGCCGGCAACGTCACGACAAACGCCGCACTCGTGGCATCCGGCGACACGTCTTTGCTCGCCGTCACCTCGCCGATCTTGAGGGACGCGCGCACCACCCCCATCGCTCGCTGCAACTGCTTGGGCCATCGCCGCAACGTGACTTCATAACGGCCCGCCTTCTTGACGTGGATCGCCCACGGCCCGTTGCCGATGTAGCCGTTGCGCACGTGGTTCTGATGCCACGGCGTACCTTTGTTGTTGGTGTGCCAGTCGTGCGACATCAACGCGACCGGATTCTCGACCGAGCCAACATCGATGCGCACGTAGTCATCGAACACAGGAGTAAGCGACTGCCACCACTTCTCGTAGCCCGCGCGCAACTGCCCGACGACGTCTTCGTGTTCGGCGGCGACATCCTTCTTCTGGCCGGGGTCGTTCTGCATATCGAACAACTGCTTGCCGTTGATCAACCGCCAGCGATCGGTCATGACGGCGCACTTGCGCCACATGCGTGGATGCTCGATGCGTTGCGAATGCACGAACAGCGTGCGCTCCTTGGGAGCCTCGCCCGTGCCGCGCAACGCCTTGGCGAACGACGCGCCGTCGAGTTGTGCCGCCGATGCCTTCTCGAGACCGCACAGTTCCGTGAGCGTTGGCAGAACATCGACGTGGGCACTCAGTTCGTCGACCTTGCGACCGCCAGTGACGCCGCCGGCGGGCCAGTGCACGAAGAACGGCACGCGGTGGCCGCCGTCGTACTCCGAGCCCTTCTTGCCGCGCATGCCGGCGTTGAAGCCCCGCCACGAGCCTTGTTCTTTGCCGCGCTTCTGGTTGCCGGCGGCCGTGCCGTTGTCCGTCGTGAACACGAACACCGTGTTGCTGGCTTGCCCCGAGTCGCGCAGCATCGAACGCAAGCGACCAACGTTCTCGTCGATGTTGGTGATCATGCCGTAGAACTTGGCCATCGTCTTCGGCACGCCGGCTTGCTCGTAGGGCTTCGAGTACTTCTCGTCGACGAGGAACGGTCCGTGCGGCGCGTTGGTCGACAGGTAGACGAAGAACGGCTGGTCGTCACTACTCTTGATGAACTCCTTGGCCTTCTCGAACCACACGTCCGTGCAGTAGCCCTGGAACTCGCGCCACGTGCCATCCTCTTCGTAGGTATCGTCGAAGTAGTCGTTGCCCCAGTAGTCCGGTCCCTGCCCAACGCCACCACCGTGGTGCCAGACGACCTTCTGGAAACCCTGATCCTGCGGCCTGCACGGCGCGTTGTCGCCGAGGTGCCACTTGCCGAACATGCCGGTCCGGTAACCGTTCTTGGCGAACACTTCCGCAACGGTCTCTTCGCTGCCCGCCATCAACGACCGCCCCATGATCGTGTGCCACACCCCCGTGCGGGTGGAGTAGCGACCGCTCATCAACGCGCTCCGGGTCGGCGAACAGGTCGGGTCGACGTGGTAGTCGGTCAGGCAGACGGACTCGCTCGCCAACTTGTCGAGGTTGGGCGTCTTGATCATCTCGTTGCCGTGCACGCCGAGGTCGCCGTAGCCCTGATCGTCGGTGATCACGACGACGACATTGGGCCGCTTATCCGACTGGGCGCACAAAGGCGCCGCCAACAAGTGAGACAATAGGACAAACGTGACGAGTCGACTGTTCATGTGAGGGCTCCGCGATGGGACGATCGCATCCACCTCAGTTTCTCCTGATCTGCACCCGCATGAACACCATGAATCTTGTGACGTTTGCCGTTGGCACGATGTTGTTGCTGACGCCGGCCCTCGCGCAGCAACCCGACGCCGCCCAGAAAGAGCGGCTGAACATCCTGTTCATCCTGGTTGACGATCAGTCGCCGTTCGACCTCAAGGTCTACGATCCCGACTCCGTCTGTCGCACGCCGGTCATCGATCTGCTCGCCAAAGAAGGTACGGTGATCGATGGCGCACATCACATGGGCTCGTGGTCCGGTGCCGTGTGCACACCATCGCGGCACATGGTGATGAGTGGCCGGACCGTCTGGCACCTGCCGCGGCGCGGCATCCGCGGCGAGAAGCAGAACCCGCTGTGCCCCAAGGATCTCGCCGAGCAGACGATGGCGGCCGTGTTCAACCGCGCCGGCTACGACACGATGCGCACGTGCAAACGTGGCAACAGCTACAAGGCTGCGAACAACCAGTTCACGGTCGTGCACGACAAGGTCATGCGCGGCGCCGACGGCAAGAACGGTTCGGCCTGGCATGCCGACCGCGTGCTCGATTACCTCAAGCAGCGGGAGTCGGAGAACGACGCAGACCCGTTCTTGATCTACTTCGGCTTTTCGCACCCGCACGATCCCCGCCACGCACCCGAAGAGTATCTCGCCCACTACGGCGCCCAGAACCGCAGCGTGCCGAGTGAGCCCGCCGAGAACGCACCGCCACTGCCGCGCAACTACCTGCCGGCGCATCCGTTCCACCACGGCCATCCGCGACTGCGCGATGAGGTCAACGTGCAAGGCGTCAAGCGACGCCGTGACCCAGCGACGCTGCGCAACGAACTCGGCCGTCAGTTTGCGTGCAACGAGAACATCGACCACCAGATCGGACGCGTGCTCAATCGCCTCGAAGCCATGGGCGAACTCGACAACACGCTCATCATCTACACGTCCGATCACGGCATGGCGATCGGACGCCACGGACTGCAAGGCAAACAGAACCTCTACGAACACACGTTCCGCGTGCCGTTCGTCGTCAAAGGCCCCGGCATCCCGAAGGGCAAACGCGTGCAAGGCAACGTCTACTTGCTCGACGTGCTGCCGACCCTCTGTGACTTCGCGGGTGTGCCGGCACCAGCGACCGTCGAAGGCCGCAGCATGCGCCCCGTCCTCGAAGGCAAGCAGGAGACCATTCGCGACGTGTTGTATGGCGTCTACGCCGGCGGCACGAAGCCCGGCATGCGCTGCGTCAAGAAGGGCAACTACAAGCTCATTCAGTACGACTCGCTCGACGGCTTCGTGCGCGAGACACAGTTGTTTGACCTGAGCAACAACCCCGACGAACTGCTCGCCGCGCACCACGTGGATGTCGTCGAGTTCCTGACCGGCAACGATCCCAAACGGCACCAGCGCAACCTCGCCACCGACCCGAACTTTGCCAACGTGCGCGCCGAGCTCGAAGCCCTGCTGCTCGCCGAGATGCAGCGCCTCGACGACCCGTATCGCCTGTGGAACCAGCCGGCGATCAAGTAGCAACGCCCGGGCGCGACGCCACACCCCGCGCCAATCACGCCCGGATCCGCGCCTCCTCCGACATTTTGTAGGAGATCTCCGACAAGATGTAGGAGGCACCGGCAACCTCGCGGCCGATGGCGCCTCCACGCAAGCGACAAGACGGAACGAATCCGGCAATCACCGACGCAGAACTGTCGATCCTCAAGTCGTTCTGGCTCGACGGCCCGGCGACGGTCCGCGAGTTGATCGACCGCCTCGGCACCGACTGGGCCTACACCACGGTGCAGACCCTGGTGACTCGCCTCGTTGAGAAGGGTCACGTTCGTGCCGATCGACGTGGCGTGGCGCACGTGTTCTCGGCGACCACCGCACGCGAAGAACTCGCGCACCGCCGCGTCGAGGAAGTCGCCAGCTCCTTGCTCGATGGCGCGACGGCACCACTCGTGTTGCGGCTCGTAGAGAACGGCAAGTTCTCGGCTGACGACATCAAGAGCTTCCGCAAGTTGCTGAAGGCAGCGGAAGAGAAGGGCACCAAGAAGCCGCGGCGCGGAGGCAAGTCGTGAACTGGTTGCTGGCCAACTCCCTGGTCGCGCTGCTGCTGAGCGTGATCGTTCTCGCGATCGCGCGCATCTGGAAGCCGGCGCCATCGGTCATGCACGGCTTGTGGCTCGTCGTCGTGCTCAAGCTGGTTACGCCGCCGTTGTTTGAAGTGCCGATCAACTTCAGTTGGTGGCAAGCGACACCGGCCGTGACCTCGCCGCAACTGCCGCAGCCTGCCATCGCAACCCCGATCACGCCTGCGTTGTTACCGACACCAATCGAACGCCGGACTCCAGCGACAACCAGCCACGCACCACCGACTCCCACTCCACAACCAACGCCCGCTCCCTGGACCTGGCTGTGGCTCGGCACGTCGACGCTGCTGCTGCTCGGCACGACGTGGCGCACCTACCGCGTGCACCGGCGCAAAGCCGCCTTCGGCCCCGTGCCACTAACCCTTCGCCTCGAAGTGCGCGAACTCGCGGAGCGCATCGGCGTCGCCGTTCCCGAGATGTGCGATGACCCGAACTCGGCCGCACCCTACGTCTGGACCATCGGCAAGACGCGCCTCGTCTTGCCGGTCGCCATCCTGCGCACGTGTTCGCGCAAGGGTCGCGCCGCCGTCATCGCCCACGAACTGGCGCACCTGCATCGCAAAGACCACTGGGTCGCGCGCTGTGAACTGCTGCTACTGACCGTGCTCTGGTGGCACCCACTGTTCTGGTTTGCCCGCAATCGCATGCGCCTGTGGGCCGAACTGGCCTGTGACCAGATCGCGGTCGACACCGTGCCCGACGCCAACCTCGACTACGCCACGTTGCTCGTCGACGCCGCCGCGCGCCCCCTCAACCCACCTCCGGGTGTCGCCGTCCTCGCATCGAGGCCGGCAGCCCGGGCTGCTTTCGAACGGAGATTGAAGATGATCCTCAGCGAGACCCCGCGCCGCGCATCGCGCGCCTGGTGCGTTCCTTTTGCCGGCCTTGCGCTCGGCCTGTTTGCCGTGCCCGTCGCCGCGCAGAACCCCGACCCCGACCCGGTGCGCATCGAGATCCGCGTCAACGGCAAATCGGTCAAGGGCCTGAGCAAGGCGCAGCGTCAAGCGTTGCTCGAAGTCCTGCTCGACGAGAAGACCGCAGACGAACCCGCGCGCAACAAGCGACGCATCGTCGTCAAGAAGCCCAAGGCCCAAGGGAAGGCCAAGCGCCGCAGCACGCGCACCAAGAAGATCGAAGGTCTTCCCGACGGTGTCGAGATCAAGCAGCTCCTCAATGAGGGTCTCGCCGAAGCCCGCCGCGAGATCAAGAACGACTCCGACCTCAAGGAGCTCGGCATCACCGACGAAGTGCTCGGCCTCATCGATGACCTGCAAGACGGCAAGGGTATCGAAGGCTCGCTCGACGGCGTCATCAAGGCGGCGATGAAGGGCGCGGGCAAGATGGTCATCAAGGAACTCGAAGACGACGAAGACCTGCGTCGCCTCGGCCTCGACAAGGGCATCGCCAAGCTCGTCACCGGCTTCCTCGAGAACAAGGGCAACCAGAAGCTCGTCGGCGAACTCGCGCGCACCGCGCTCGGTTCGGCCCTCGACGAAGCGAAGGCGGAGATCCGCGCCGACGAAGACCTGAAGAAACTCGGCATCAGCGGCGACGTCGAACGCCTGATCGACAGCATCCTGTCGGGCAAGGGCAACTTCGAAGACGACCTCGGCGAAGTCATCGAGAAGGCCATGGAAGCCGCGATGGAATCCGCGGAAGTGGAGATCGAGCGCGAGGTCAAGAAGGCCAAGGCCAACAAGAAGCGCAAGGCCAAGGGCCGCCGCCGCGAGCGCGAGACGATCCGCTGAGCCACGGATAAACGAGCCTCGGTTACACTCAGGGAAAGTTCGCCGTTCGTGACAGGAAACGTCGCGGGCGGTGTCTTGTCCCTGACCCGATGGCCAAAGACCCGCAAACCGAGCTCGAAGACCTGCTGCGAGAAGAGCCGTATGTGCGGGCGCTCGCACGAGTTCTGTGCGCCAGCAACGAAGACGAGATCGTCCAGCAGACCTGGCTGCAGGCATGCGCCCAGCGGCCGACGCGCATCAAACAACCGCGCGCCTGGCTCGGTCGCATCGTGCGCAACGTCGCGAAGAACCTGCTGCGCCGCGAGGGTCGCAACAGGCAACGCGAACAACACGCCGCCAAGCGCGGCGTCGCGCCGTCGTCGCTAGAACTGATGCAGCGCGAAGAGCGCCGCAGCGGCCTCGTCAAACTCGTCGACGCACTGCCCCATGATCAGCGCGCGGTGATGGTGCTGCGCTACTTCGAAGGTCTACCGCCGCGCGACATCGCGACGCGACTGGCGTTGCCGGTTGGCACCGTCTGGAACCTGCACCGCCGCGGCCTCGATCGATTGCGGGCGGCACTCGACGCACAGACCGGCAACAGCCGAGCTGCATGGCTGCTGCCTCTGCTCGGCACCTCGTTGACGCCGATGCCACTCGACCTGGCGGCACCGACCGCAACCGCACTTCCGACCGGCGTCCTCGCCGGCTCCATTGCCATGACGATGAAGACCAAACTCGCCGCCGTGATCACCGTCGCCGCCGCCATCGCACTCGCCGTGTATTGGCCGGAGACTGCGCTGCCGACGCCGGCGCCAGCAGCCGGGGCAAGCAATCAGGCCCCCGCCGCAGCAACGGGGTCAACGATCGACGACTCAGCACTGGCGAACAACCAGACCAACAGCGAGCGGGAAGCCGCGCCCGTCACCACCAACACGGTTGCCACCACGGGCTCGGTGCGCGTCACGGCCTTCTATGGTGGCGAGGATCGCAGCCCAGCGAGCAACGCCACGATCCACTGTCGCCGCGCTGGCGCCGACTGGCGCGTCGCACCGATGTGCAAGACCGACGAGTCAGGCGTTGCCCTGTTCGACGACTTGCCGCCGGGCACCGTGATCATCTGGGGCGATCGCGTCGACCCCGGTCGCAAGGTCGAGATCGTTGCAGGCGAAATCGTCGAGCACGAACTCGTGTTCCCCGACGTCCCGGGCATTCGCGGCATCGTCTTGAACGAGAACAACCAGCCAATCAAGGGCGCCGAAATCACAGCGGCGATGCCAGGACTCGTTGGCCGCGACCCTGCCGTATTGGCGATCACGAAACGCGATGGCCGCTTCGAGATCCGTTGCCCACCACAACCGAGCTTCATCAGTGCTCGTGCCGAGGGCTACCAGCCCAGCAAGATGCAGTTCGCCTACGCGCGCAACTCGGAAGCGGCCGAGGTCAAGGTGCAACTGCTGCCGGGCGGCGGCACCGTGACTGGCACCGTCGTCGATGACCAGAACCAACCGATCCCGCAAGCTGTGGTGTGCATCGGTGATCCGGAGATCCAAGGGCTCGGGTCGATCGACGACCGACCGCCGGCCCCGGCACTCGTACGCACGGGCGATGACGGCACGTTCCGCGCCATCTCGATTCCAAAAGGCGACACGCCGATCTGGGTTCGGGCACGCGACAAGGCGCCTTGGGTGAGCAAGGTCGTCGTCGCGGAGTACGCAGCGACCTATGTGCGGATCACGATGCAGCCCGGCGGCATCGTGCGTGGCGTGGTCACTGGCCGCGACGGTACTCCGGTGCCGAAGGCCGAAGTCATGCACGGCGATTGGCGCGACATCGAACGCGTCGCAACCTACACCGACGCGCAAGGTCACTACGAGCTGCGCGGCCTGCCGCACGGCAAGGTCGGCATTCGCGCGAAGCATGACAAAGACGGCAAGGCGGACCACGTCGCCGACCTGTCACCGCGGCAAGCCGTGACGTTGGATCTGCAGTTGTCGCGCGGGACCGAACTCGCGGGCAAGGTCACCGACCAACACGGCGAACCCGTCGTGAAGCTGCACGTCGAAGCGACGGCCGAACGCACCGCACAACACGAGCAGTGGATGCACTACGCCCGCACGGCGGCGGACGGCAGCTACAGCATCCCGAACTGTCCGGATGGCCGTCCGATCCGCGTCGAGTTCAGCAGCAAGAAGACCCAACCGAAGATCGTTGCGGACTTCGATCCGAGACGTGGACCGCTCAATGTCCAGGTCGAGCGCGATGTCGTCGAAGGCTACATCTCGGGCAGGATCCTCGGAGAGAACGGTCAACCACTGGCGGACGTCGAGGTCCGGCCACGCTGCAACCAGCGCGACATGTTCCCGCGGTCGGTCGTGACGAAGGCCGACGGCAAGTTCGAGTTTGGCCCGTTGCCCAATGGCAAGTGGGACATGAACCTGGTGCACAAGTCGCACACGGGGCCAAGCATTCCGTCGTTCGAACTCGCACCGACCGGGCGCTGGGAAGTTGGCGACGTGCAGATGCGCCTCGGCGGCCACGCCATCATCAAGTCCGAGACCGTGGCCGGCAAAGACCTGTCATTCATGATCACGGATACGCAGTCGCGGTCACGTTGGACGATTCGCCCCGCAGACGAGCCCGTCACGCCACTGCTGCGACCCGGCGACTACATGCTGCAGGTCTGGGGCAAACGTTCGGCGGCGCGCGCGATGCGCTTCACGATCCTCGGCGGCCAACGGACCGAGGTTGTGCTGCCGACGGCCACCGGCGTGCAGCAGCACTTCGACTTCGTCTACGACAAGGACAAGCACGCGACCTACGGCGCGACGATCAAGGTCTTCCGCGGCGAACAGAAGATCGTCGACGCATGGCTGTCGACGCAACCGAAGGACGACTGGAGCTACGACGTGTGGCTGCTGCCGGGCACCTACCGCGTGACGATGTCCGGCAAGCTGGTTGCCGAGACCACGATCACGATCGGCACAGAACAACCGAAGCCGCTCGAGCTGACGCTGCTGCCGCGCTAGGTCGTTACGAGCCGCGCACGCCGGACTTGCTGCTGCGCAGTTGCTTGAGCAACTGCCGCAGCTCGGCGAGCTTCTCGGGGTTGTCGCCGGCGACGTTGTGCTGTTCGCCGATGTCGTTGGCGAGGTCAAACAACTGCGCCTTGCCCTTCTTGCCGCGCGGCGCCACGTACTTCCACGAGCCCTTACGCACGGCCAGGCGCCGCGCCTCTTCGATCATGAACGGCAAGCCTTCGGTGTCTTCGCCAACGAGCGCAGCCAGGCTGTCGCGACTGTCGATCGCTTGATCCGGTTTGAGTTCGAGGCCAAGCATCCCGGCAAACGACGCAACGAAGTCAATCTGGCTGACCAGAGCATCGGACACACCCGGCTTGACCTTGCCCGGCCAACGCACGATCAGTGGCACCCGGGTGCCCCCTTCGAAGATCTGGTACTTGCCACCCCGATACGGACCAGAACCGTCGTGGCCGCGATCGACTTCCTTCGTCGACGTCTGCACCGTCGTGCCGTCGTCGTAGCCATCGTCGTAAACCGGGCCGTTGTCACTCGACCAGATCACGATCGTATTGTCGGCAAGCCCATGCTCGTCGAGCGCGCCGAGGATCTCACCGGTCGCCCAATCGAACTGCACCATCGCGTCGCCGCGATAGCCCAGCTCACTCTTGCCCTTGAAGCGCGGATGCGGCGCGCGCGGCACGTGGATGTCCTGCGAACTGAAGTAGAGGAAGAACGGCTTGTCCTGCTTCTGCTGCGCCAACCACTTCTTGGTCTTGGCTACGAACACATCCGCCATCGTCTCATCGTTCCACAGCGCGGACTTGCCGCCCCACTGGTAGCCGATACGGCCGATGCCGTTGATCACCGAGTTGTTGTGGCCGTGGCTGCTCTCGTAGTAGGTCATCGCCGCGCGGTTCTTCTTGCCGTCGGGGTAGACCGTGCCGGTGAAGCCGGGCGGGCGCTTACCGACGAACAGCGGGTCCTTCGGGTCGAGGCCGACCACCGTGTGCCCATCCAGGTAGACGCACGGCACGCGGTCGTTGGTCGACGGCATCAGATACGAATAGCCAAACCCGACTTCGAGCGGCCCAGGCGCGACCTTGCCGTTCCAGTCGACGGGCGTCTTGCCGTCGCCGATGCCGAGGTGCCACTTGCCGACGACTGCGGTCTCATAGCCGCTCTTCTGGAACACCTGCGGCAACGTCAGCATGTGCGTCTTGATCGTCATCGGCGCGTTCGGCGCGAGGATGCGCACGTTGTGACGGAAACCGTGAATGCCGGTCAGCATCGAGAAGCGCGACGGCGTGCACGTCGCGGCCGAGCAGTGACCATCGGTGAAGCGCCGTCCCTGCGCCGCAAGCTTGTCGACGTTGGGCGTCGGGATCTTCTTCGCGCCGTAGCAACCGACGTCGGCGTAACCAACATCGTCACCGTAGATGATGACGACGTTGGGGCGCTGGCCAGTTTGTGCCGTCAAGGTCGCAGCCAGAACCAGGGTGACGGCGCCAATCCGCATCATGTTCATGCGCGTAGCCTACCCGCCACTCACCAACAGTCCGTACGGAGCCAGGTACATTCCGGACAGTTCGCGGTAGCGCGAACTGTCCGGAATGTACCTGGCTCCGTACGGACAACTAGAGGCGGAACGTATCCGCCAGGATCTCGCCGAGCCGCACGACTCCGGCCGTATCCAGGACGAGTTGCTTCTCTTGCTCCGGGAACTTGAGATCCGTGACGTGGGTCATGTATCTGTCCTTCGCGGCTACGGCGGCGACCTCGGCGACCGGGTCGATCTTGTTGACGTTCTTGTGATCGGTTGGCGCCTGCTGGCTGACAATCCACGGCAACTTCGGCATGCCGAGGTCGGTGCGCAAATCGGTCACGAGTGCCTGCAGACGCTTCGCGGCATCACGGCGGAACGGGAACCACGACATGTCGTTCTCGCCGACGTGGTAGCAGATCGCGCGCAGTCGCACCTTGTGGCCCTTGGACTCGAGCTCGGTAACCGACTCGCGCACGAACGCCAAGAACTGCGGATACAAGTTGCGCGACTTGGCGACGCTGCCCGCCTTCGTCCAATCGATGATCTGCGAGCCACTGTGCGTGAACTTGGCGATCGCCACGTTCTTCATGCCCTTCTTTCGCATGCGATGGCCGAAACTCACCTCGGGGCCAAACGTATCGTAGTAGCCAGCCACACCGAGCGACTCCCAACCATCGGACACCTTGACGCCACCACCGAGGCTGTAGCGGTAGGCGATGCGCGGCTCGTCGCGTCGCAATGCCTTGCCGCCCTTGACCCGCGGCAACTCCTGCACGAACGCGCGCTCGCCTTCCATGTTGCGATGACCAGCGAGCACATACAGATCGACGGTGCTGCCCTTCGCGTAGGGCCACTTGGCCAACGGCCGCTTCGGTACCGACAGCTTGCCGATCGAACGCAGGTAGGCCTCCGCGTAGTTGACGCCGTGTTCGAGCTGACCCAGCGTGCCGTAGTGGTAGTGCAACCCGACCCCGCCGCCGATCTCGACACCGACGTGCGACGTCGGCACATACTGAGCCAGAGGATCCGCTTCGGTCACCGCGCGTTGGCCGACGCTGATCTCGTACATGCGCGGCCTCAGGTCCATGCCCCAGATCGTCTTCGTGCACAGCTCGCCGATGTAGAACGGCAACTCCGGCGCCTTGAGATCCTTGCGAACGGTCGCGACGAATGCCTTCAAGTTGGCGCCGTAGTTCTGACGGAAGCCGTCGTTGAACATGTCGTTCTCACCTTGATGCCACACGAAGCCTTCGAGCCGCCACGGAATGCGCTTCTTGTCGAGCGCTGCCAGCGAGTCGCGCACCGTCTCCAACAGCAGCGGGTACATCTTGAAGCCCTCGGGCGCCGCCGGGTTCCAGTCGGCCCCGATCGTCGTACCGCCTGCTGCGACCTTGATGATCGCAAGCTTGGCCTTGGTTGCCGCCGTGACGCGCCGCGCAAAGCTCAGCTCGGGTCCAACGATGTTGTCGACCGGCTGCAGCTCGGTCCAACCATCGCTGCGCTTCTTGTTCTCACGGCCGATGCAATACGAGAACCGCACCTTGGGTTGTGGTTCTTCGAGGCCAGCGAACGGTGGAAAGCGTTGGATGTCCTTCACCTTGGAGTCCGAACCAACCATGTTGGATTGACCCGCAAAGATGAAGACGCGCACCGTCTTTGCGTCCTGCGCGTACGCGACGGACACCAGGCACAACAGGGACAGGACGAATCGTGCAAGTAGAGTCATGAGTCGGCTAGCGGGTGCGATGAAGCGTGCCGTGGATCTTGGCACGCAGGTCAACGCCTGTGGCGGTCTCGAGGTCACACGTGACTTCGAGACACATCGTCGGTGCGAGGTTGGCAATCGTCAGAACGACACTCTTACGATCGCTGGACAGCACCGCCTTCGTGACGGCCAACTGCTGTTCGTCGTGGTGCTTGCTGCCGTAGTTCTTGGTCCGCCGCAGCGACCACACCTTGACGCTGTAGCTCTCCGGATCGACCGCCAGTTCTGGCTCGAGCTCGGTGCCAAACGTCAACTGCAGACCACCCGCGACCGAACGCATCGCTGTCGGCATCGCGATCGGGCCGCCAGTGTAGCGCACCCGGTAGAAGCCACCGGGTCGCGTGCGCGCACCCGACCACCCGTAGAGGCCACAGCAGTACAACTGGCCACTCGGTTGATGGAACCGGCCACGCATCACGCCAGTCGCAAACGGCTCGAGTGGCAGCGTGACCATGCCCCCCTGATGCACACCATCGACCTCGTCTTCGAGCACGAGGTATGCGCGCCCCATGCCATAGGACAACTGCAGCAACGCCCCTTCCGGCAAGCCCCAACGATTGCCCTGCACCCGCAGCAACTCCGCGGGCGAACGATCGAACGCGTTCGTCAACCAACACAGCGGCTGCTCCATGTCTTCGTCCTTGGAGCTAGCCTGTTCGTGGTAGCCGAACATGTTGCCGTAGAAGCCACCAGGGGTGACGCGGTTGATGCGGTTCTTCGGCGTCCAGTGGCCTTCTTGATCCGTCACGTAGAACGAACCGTCGCCGTTGACGCAGACGCCGTTCGCGGCGCGGAAGCCGTTGGCGAGGATCTCGGTCGTCGCGCCATCCTTGCTGACCTTGAGCAAGGTGCCGTGATGCGGCACCAGCGCCGTCAACGCGTGCCGCGCCGACTTGGCGTAGTAGAAGTTGCCTGCCGCATCGGTTTGCAGGCCCATCGCAAACTCGTGGAAGTGTTCGGTGACCTGATGGTCGTTGTTGAAGCACCGGTAGTAGTCGGTCTCACCGTCACCGTTCGTGTCTTCCAAAACGCAGATCTGATCGCGGCACCCGACGTAGATCGTCTCCCCGACGATGCGCACACCAAGCGGTTGGAACAGGCCTGCCGCGATGCGCCGCCAGCGCAACTCCTCGCGGCCGTCGACACCTGCCACCACCCAGACATCACCGTTCCACGTGGCAACCGCGGCGCGCTTGCCATCGGCAAAGAAGTCGAAGCCACCGAGGCGCATCCAACTGCGCCATGGGTTGCGACCAAGATCGGGCACAGGCAACTCGTCGACGACGTAGCCAGCGGCAGCCTTTGCTTCGCCGACACGCATCTTGGTCGTGCACTCTTCAAGCCACAACGGCGCGGCAGTCGTTGTTCGATCCGGCAGCGGCGGCAACTCGCCGAGCACCTTGTTCACCTCGAGCAGGCGCTGTTCACCCGTTGTGTACTGCACGAGGTAGCGACCCTGGGCAGTTCCGGGCCGAATGCGTATGACCCACCAGTCATCAATCGCGGCAACACCCGCCGTCCGACCACTCAACTGCACCCGCCATGCCAGCTTCTCGCCCTTGGGCGCAATCCGCATCCACATGTCCTGGTCGCAACCAGCAACCTCAATCCGTCGTGAGAACACCTGCGTGCCGTAGACCTCATCGAAGCCGGGCATCTCGCGCACGGTGACATCGCCCACTGTGTACTCGAGGATCGATTGCCGACCAATTTGTTGCCGGCCGACATAGCGCACGTGCGACTTCGGCAGAGGCCCGTACCGCTTGCCGTCGCGACCGACGATGCGCTCGTCCTGCCACTTGCAAGTACCCGGAACTGCCCAAGCCGGTTCATTCTTGGTCGCCATGACGAGCTCGCCACGAATATGCGCGTGCGAGTTGTGAGACCCATCAAACGCAACACCCTTCCAGTCGATGAACCCTTGGCCGGTCCATAGCGCCGCGAGCCGCATCGTATCTTCGTCATAGACGGCAAACGCACGCCCGCGCGAGATGCCGCCTTCGCCTTCGTCCAACCGGATCGCGATGCCCTTCTGGACGATGTTGTTGCGCGCGATCTCGTAGGTCCAATGCAGCGCGTTGCCGTAATCCATCCGACGATACGCCGGCCAATCACCGTCAGGCATCGGGCCCGACGTGCCCCCCGATTGCGGCAAACCTGCGGGCAAAGCCGCGATGTAGGCAGCGTCGACATCCGGCAGCGATAGCTCTTGGCGCAGATAGTGGATCACGTCGTAACGCGCCGCTTCGGGCAACCACGCCATCGGCTTCTTGTCGCCGACACCGTTGGTCAGCGTGTCAAACATCGAACGCGGATCGTCGCCGTGCTTGAGTCCTGCTGCGAAGTGCTTCTTCGCGTCGAAGTGGCAGCTGTAGCACAACGCCACGTAGACCTGTTCGCCACGCGCAACGCTGCCGGCATCCTTGCTGGCAAGCCCGCGATGGTCGACGGTCGCCAACGGTCGCACCCAGATGTTGGCGAAGCGCACCGACGAGCAATCCGCCTGTAGCCGGATGGGACCGACGACGTCCTTGGGCCCCTCCGGCTCAATGGCTACAGGCTTGGGCTTCGGTTGCCAACGCAACGCAGTCTTACCCATGTCGACAACTTCGCCGCGCGTCGACTGCTGGGCTTTGCCCTTGGGCACGTTGTGCTCCCACACTGTCACGTCGGAGATCTCGCCCGCGTAGCCACCGCCAAAGTCGTTGGCAGCGGCTCCGATCTTGAACACGTGGCCGCTTTCGTCCTTCGCCGTGAAGTCCGCGCGTTCGCAGACCTGGGCACCATCGACATACATGCGGGCGGTGCCGTTCTTGTGCGTCACCAACACCCGATGCCACTTGCCGTCGTTGTAGTTGCGCTTGCTGCTCATCGCGCCAACCCAACCGATGTCGTAGACAAGCTTGCCACCGCGCAAGAACAACGCCTTGCTGTTGGGCCGCCACTTGCCCTTCGGCGGACACTTGGACCACAGCGTGCCGCTGCCCTTGGTCTTGAAGCGCGCCTCGACCGTGAACTCGCCTGTGCCAAACGCAAAGGACTCATTCGGCGCGCGCACGTGACGGGCATCCCCGCCGCCACCGCTCGAACGGGCCAACGGTTCTTCCGCGCGGAAGCCATACACCGTGCGGCTCTGCAAGCGCACGGCATCGTGGATCTGCTTGCCGTTGAGCCAGGCGCTGACGACCGGTCGAGCATCCTGTGTGTGCCGGTAGTAGATATCGAGCAACTGCCACTGCCCGGCCTTGGTCGCGGCACTCGCATCCGGAGTGTGCTGGCCATGAATCGCCCCCATCGCGAAGGCGTCGCTGGGCCGGCCAAATGAATCCGCGATCTGCAGTTCGTAACGCCCGGCCAGGTAGATGCCACTCTGCCCGCGGAACCCAGCCGGCACGTCCGCAGCCACCTCGGGCACGAACACATCTACGTGCAGGTGGTAGTTGCCAAACTCGTCTTTGCTGACGATGTCGCCGAAGCCCGGTCGCGCGACCAGAGCACCGTTCTCGATGCGCCAACGAGCCTCGTCATAGACCTCGCCACCGCTGGACGAATCGGCGCGACCATCGATACCGATCGCCAACGGTGCCACGCTCGGATCCCAATGTCGGAACGCATCAGTAGTCGAACCGTCGAACAACACCTTGGCATCCGCAGGGGCATTGCTGACGGGTGGCGCCGGAACCTCGCTTGCTGGCGCCGGTGCGGCGACGACGCGCTTGCTGGCCGCAAACGTTCCGGCCGCCGGCACCTCACGCTTCAGCGCCCACAACACCGCATTGCCTAGTAGCCGCTGGAAGTCCGGACGCTTGAAGTTGTCGCGGCTACCGAGCGACGTGTAGAAGATGCGCGAACTCTCGCAATAGCGATGCGTCCACGCAATCGGTTCGCACGGCAGCTGACCGGTCCGACCAAACAGCATCACCGTGGCGGCATCGGCCAACGGCTGCGCGTTGTAGGTGCCACCGTGACCGAACTCCGACGAACGCGCCAGTCCGCGCAGCAGTTCGTGGCCGACGACCGCATCCGGCACGAACCCGATCGTGCCCTGGCCGTTGGGCGCGTGCGCCTTGTAGTGGCCGCCAAAGAACGGCGGGAACCAGCCCTTGTGCCGAGTGAACGCATGACTCGTCGTGCGCAACGCGACGCAAGGCTTGCCGGCATCGAACCACTGCTTGAGCCGAGCCAACTGATCGTCGCTCACTTCACGGAAGCGCAAGAACAGCACCAGCAGGTCCGCTGAGTCAAGCACGTCCAGCGGCGGCAGCTCCTTGTTCTTGCTGTGCAGCACCGTCGTGCGCAGATGCAGATCGTCGCGCACTCGCTGGGCAAAGCGCGGCATCGTCGCGCGCGAGCCGTATTCGTTCTCGCCGACGAGGAACACGGCGTGCGGCTTGTCTTGCTGCTGGGCGGGCAGCAGAGCAGTCAGGAACGCGACGACCAGCGCAACAATCAAGCTTCGCATCGTCTTAGCGTAGCCCGGGACCTGCACCGGTCCTACAGTGCCCCACGGACATGAACACCCACTTCGATCTCAAGGGCCGCGTGGCCGTAATCACTGGTGGCGCGCGCGGCATCGGCCTCGCCACCGCCGAACGACTCGCCGACGCCGGGGCTGCCATCGCCATCGTCGACATCGATGCCGAAGCGTCGCAGACCGCCGTCAAGAACATCGAGCAGCGCGGCCAGAAGGCCATCGCCTGCCCCATCGACCTGACGGACGAGCAAGCCGTGATCGGCATGACCGACGAGGTCTGCGACAAACTTGGTAGCTATGACATTCTGGTCTGCGCGGCCGGCATCGTTGGCCGCAACGCATTTGCGTGGGAAACGAGCGTCGACGAATGGCGCAAAGTCATCGACGTCAACCTGACCGCGCTGTGGCTGTGCAACCGCGAAGCCCTGCGTCCGATGCGCAAGCAGAACCGCGGCCGCATCGTCAACATCGCGTCGATCGCCGGTAAGGAAGGCAACCCCAAGCTCGGCCCCTACTCCGCTTCGAAGGCGGCCGTCATCGGCATGACCAAGTCGCTGGCGAAGGAAGTCGCCGACACCGACATTCGCATCAACTCGGTGGCACCGGCAGTTATCCAGACCCCGATGCTCGACCAGGTCAACCAGGAGACCATCGACTACATGGTTTCGAAGATCCCGGTCGGCCGCACGGGCACCACAACCGAGGTCGCTTCGCTCGTGCACTACCTCGCCAGTGATGAATGCGGCTTCAGCACTGGTGCGTGCTTCGACATCTCTGGTGGCCGGGCTACCTACTAGCCGAGTTCCGACTAGAATGCGGCTGTGACTTCGTTCGGCTACGACCCCACCCCGCTGCACCGTCTCTGGCGGATCCTGACAGCAAGCTTCTCGCTCGGCACGTGGTTCTCCGTGCACGTGCGGATGTATTGGGCGGCAGTCGTCTTCATGCCGCTGATCTTCCTCAGCCGGCTGCCAACGGCGAGCGCAACCGGCGCCATCGGCCTGATGGTGATCTGCTTCGTCGGCTTGTTCGCGATCATCTGGACCCACGAGATGGGTCACATCGCGTGCGCGTGGCGCTTCCGCATCCGCACCGACAAGATCACACTCGGCCCGCTGGGCGGCCTCGCCCACCTCAACGCCTCGGCCTCGACGCCGCGCGAAGAACTGCTGATCGCGCTCGCCGGCCCGGCCGTGCACCTCGTCTGGTTGCTGGTTCTTTGGCCGATCGAATGGTTGCTGCCCGAAGGCACGTTCTACCTGGACTTCGCCGTCTGGTATCTGATCGTCACCAACCAGGCGCTACTACTCTTCAACCTGCTCCCGATCTTCCCACTCGACGGCGGCCGTGCCTTGCGCGCCCTTCTGTCGATGAAGTTCCATCCCAACCGCGCGACGCTGTGGGTCGCCAACATGGGCATCGCCGGCGGCATCCTCGTGATTCTGTTGTCGCTGATGCGCGCCGACCTGTGGAGTTCGATCGGTTTCTTGATCGGCCTTTCGTGCATCATGAGTTCGATCCAGGAGAAGCGCGTCGCGCGCCATACGTTGATCTACCAACGCACCCAGCGCGAGCCATGGGAGACCGACCCGGACGCGTGGAAGAACGGCGGCTCGTCATACGACGAGGACGACAAGGTCGAACGCAAGCCAGGTTGGCTGGCGCGCCGTCGGGCGTTGAAAGCCGAAGCCTTGGCCGAGAGCAAACGCAAGGAAGAGCGCGACCTGGAAGCCAAGGTCGACGAGATCCTCGCGCGCGTCAGCGAGGTCGGCATCAACGGCTTGAGTGACGAGGAGAAGGCGATCCTCGAACAGGCTTCGCGCAAGCGACGCGGCGCGAGTTAACCCGCATCGCTCACCGATGTGGGCTAGAGCGACACGCCGAGTTCGCCGCGCGTCAACTGGAAGCGCACCTGCCCGCGTTGCGTCGACTTCGTCTCGTAGGTCCGTGACGCAGTCCGACTGACAAGGTCCAGCAACTGCTGCAGGTCGTTGCTCTGTGCCAACACGAGGTCGAGATCACCGTGCAGATCCGCAGCGAGGTGGTCGCCCACGCCGAACTGCAGCATCGGAATCATCGGATGCGTCTGGATGCGAACGTCCCCCGCGTGACCAACCGGCCCGAGCATGATCTCGACACCGGTGCCGCCCAAACCTGTAACCGTCTCGCTCAGATCTTCGGTTGGCGCACGCATGACGTGCAGGCCAGACCGCTCCGCGTATTGGCCGTAGGCCAACGATGGCGCCACATCCGGCTCTTGCAGAACGGCTGCAACGAAGCGCTCGTCCTGCAGCAAGCCATCGTTGTCGGCGAGCACCACGGTGCCGCCCACTGCTACGACGCCCACAATCAGCGCGGCCATGACGTCGACCAGCGCCGCATCGGCGGCACCACTCGACACGATCGCAACGCGCAGATCCGCAGCCGTGGCCAGCGTGCTTGCCGCAGCAGAACTTTCGGCAAGGCTCTCCGCAAACCAATCGATGACTCGCTCGCGCACGCGCTCGATGCCACCGTCCAGCTGCACACTCGCAAAGCCATAGTCGCTGGTGGCGTGACCATGTTCGTGCAGCCAGTGCCGGATCGCGTCGTTGTGGGTCTTCTCGCAACCGTGCTCCAACAGCAGCGCACGGCGCGTGAACGGATGGCGCAGGTGGCCGAGCATCGTCTGCAGGTAGAGTTCTTCGGCGTTGGCCGAGCCACAACCTTCGGAGTGCGCCAGCGCGACGAAGCGCGACAAGCTACCGGGCAGGTTGCCACGTGCATTGCAGTCCTTGGCGATCAACTCGGCGATCTGCCCCGAGCAAAGACTCGTAGGCATGATCAGACCAATTTGCTCAGACGCGGGACCACGCGCGCCGGCCAGTGCTTCATAGGTCAGTTCGATCGGTTGGCCGGCGACGACGCGAAGCGGTTCGCCCGACGGCTTCGGCTCGGCCTGCAACTCGGTCAGACGCGAGTCGTCATCCTGCCGCCACTCGCGCCAGATCGACACCTGCGAATGGCCCGCCGCTTCCCCCTTGGTGCGTTCGCCCGAGGCCACGCGACAGACGAGATCGAACGTCTCGCGACCGAGGTCGGCCATCGCCATGCCATCGTTGTAGCGGCCGGCGTTGACGTCCATCTCGTTGGACATCAATTCGAAGCGACCCGTCGTCGTCACGAACTTGAGCGTCGGCACGAACGGGAAGTTGGTGATCGAACCGTTGCCAGTGATGAACAAGATCAGGTTGCAACCTGACGCAACCTGGCCGGCAATTGATTCGAGATCGTTGCCCGGACTGTCCATGAAGTAGTAGCCGCCTTCGTGCATCGGCTGGCCGTAGTCGAGCACGTGGTCGAGCCGCACGTCGGGGTCCTTCTTGCGCGCCGCCCCGAGCGACTTGAGCGCGATGTTGTAGAGCCCGCGATAGTTGTTGCCGCCGGAAGGATTGCCTTCAGCGCTCGCACCGTGTCGCTCGGCCCGTTCTTTGAACGTCGCGATCTTGTCGAGGAACCGCACCGCGACGTCGCGGCCACGCACGTTGTGCAGAACGTAGGATTCGGCACCGATCAACTCGTCGGTCTCGGCGAGGTTGGCCCCGCCACCGTTCTTGATGAGTTCCTTCGCAACCACTCCAGCCAACGAATTGCCGGACACGCCAGAGAACGCATCCGAACCACCACACTGGAGCGCCAGCCGCAAACCACTCAGCGGCTGCTCCGAGCGCTGCGCCGCAGTCGCCTGTGGCCACAGGTCCTGCACCGCCGCCATCGCGCGATCCATTGCGGTCGAAAACGATCCCTGCGCCGACACGAATGCGTGCGGCACGTGATCGAGCCGGTAGCCCTCGGCGTGCATGAACGTCTCAAGGCCGCCGAGGTCATACGCACCGCTGCAGTGGTCGAGCACGAGCACTGCACCCGTGTTGCCGTGCACACAGAAGCCTGCCAACGTGCGCAGGATGAAGTCGAGGTTGTGAGGACGTTCTTTGCCACCACCTTCGGTGTGCGTAACGGCCACCACTTCACAATCGTCGGTGGCCTTGCGCACCTGCTCGCGCGTGCGTTCTGCGACCGCCGTCGCCAACGCCGCATCGGCCGAAGTCAGGCCAAGGATCACCAGGAAGTTGCGCGTGCCCGTGCCGCGGTTGCCCGGCCGCTCATAGCCCAAGAAAGTGCCCGGATCGGCGACCTGCGCCACCTGCTGGCCAGGAACGATCTGCCGATCACCGAGTTCATACGGCTCGAAGCGATCCACGAAGTTGCTCTCGCCAGGCAGTTCGAAATCGATATCGCGCTCGCCGAGAGCCTGCAGGATGCGGTCGTTGCACAAGTAGTCGCCAGCAGCGATCGCGCGAGTCGCATCCCCAAACGGCAAGCCCCACGACAACAGCGGCTCGCCCTCGGCAATCGGCTTGTAGGCAAATCGATGCCCCTCGAGCACCGTGTGACGCACCACAAACGACTGGTCACCGCAGGTCAAGGTCGTGCCGGCCTCGAGCCTTTGCACCGCGATCGCGACGTTGTCCTCGGGAGCGGGCAGGCGGCTACAGTCTTCGAATCGCATGGCTGCGAGGCACTCTAGGCGCAACTTGCGCCCGGCGCGACTATTCGACGGAAGCCCACCACGCCCGCAGCGTCGCGATGCCGTTCTGCCGGGAGGCGGCATTCGGCGCGTAGCCGCACTTGTTGAAGTCGAACTTGCGATACGGATACAGGCCGCGCAGCGTCTCCTGCAGACCACTCCACGCGGAGTTGCGAACGCGCGCATCGGCCGCATCCAGCAGATCGAGCAACACGGGCACGCCTTGTTTGCTGCGATAGTCACCGAGCACACGCGCGGCATCCGCCTGATGCTTGCCGCGGACCTTGGCCGCCTCGATCACCGGCTTGAGTCCCGCCCGGTTGTCCTGCTTGCGCAACGCACCAGCAGCGACGACCCGTACGGCCATCGCCTTGTCGTGCAGCATCTCCATCAGGTCCTTCTCACCAAAGCCACCCGGCATGTTGGCGAGCTGCGCCAACGCTTCGTCGCGGAACGCATCCTTCTCGTGACCGACCAGACCGCGCAGCGCCAACTTGAGCTTCTGGGGTGCCGCGGTGCGCAGCACCCCAGCTAGACGGCGGATGTCGTGCTCGGATCGCGGCTTTGCCAACGCCGCAGCGATCGCATCCTGCAACGCATCGTGCAACTTGTCCTTAGGCAACAGGTCCATCACCATCCACAGAACGCCGGGCTCATCTGTGAGCAGCTTCGCGAACGCCTCACTGTGATCGGCATCGCCATGCAGCAGGTAGGCGTACGCCACGCCCCGCACCTGCGACTGCTTCGCCGTCAATAGCTTCGTTACCGCCGCTTGCGTGTCCGCATTCACACCGCCTTCCCGATTGAGCAACTGCCGCAACACCCCCTTGGTCACGTGCGCCGCGTCGGACCGGAGCATCAGCCGCAACTGCGCAAAGACCGCATCATCACGAACACTGGCACACGCGTAGACGGCACTCAGCACCCGATCCTGTTTGCAGGCTGCAAGGGCTTTGGTGAGCACTTTGATCGCACGCGCGCGCCGACTGCGATCCGAATCCGCCCGGTAGTCCGGCAGCAACCGCGCCACTGCGACGACGCGCAGATACGGCGTCGCCGACGACATCATCTTCTTGTAGACCGACGCAACTTCACGCCGCGGGAAACCCCGCAGCACATTGCACGACAACTCCTGGCCGATACGTGACAGGTCTTCGATCGCACCAGCGACCGCGGCAATGACCTCGGGCTTTCGATTCGCGAGCAGTTGGCGATACGCAGCGTTGCGCTTCTGACCGTCCCTCGAACCCAACTGCTGCACCAGGTCGGCAACCGTTGCCTGCGCGACAGCCGGAGCCGCGAGCAGAACCAGACTGAACCAGCAAGCCAACCGCATCACCTGCCGCCTCCCGTCGTCGGGCCACCAGCCGGCCCCGAACTGCCACCACGACGCGTCGGGCGCTTGGGCGTGATCGGCCCCTTCTTGGTCACCGAGCTCTTCGGCCGGCGCCGCACCGGGCCTTTGCTGATCCCGGGGAACGTCGGATAGAAGCGCGCGATGCCGTTGCGACGCAGGGCGTAGCCAAACTGGCTCTTGCCGTAGCGGCGTTGGAAGCTGTTGAACATCGCGTCGAGCTTCATCAGCTCTTGCCGCAACTGTTCGCCACCGGGCAGTTCGACGTCATAGAACGGCCGCACCCCGTGGCACAGGCTGAGGTTGTAGTAGTGAATGCCCATCGGGCGCCGGTCACGATCGAACGGCTCGACCTCCGGCGGCAACGGCTCGCCGGTGCGCACGTCAAACCACTCCGGGGCGTAGTCGCGACAGAAGCCGGAGAACGTCAGCAGATTGACCTGCGTCAACTGCAACAACACCGCGAGGTATTTGGCGGTCGCCCGCGCCCGGTGCGACACGCCATCTTGCGGCAGCGCATCAATCGCCTCGAGCAGCTGGTCGCGCATCTTGGCGGCCTTGCGTGCTGCGGCCTCCGCGCGCTTGGCGCTGCGCGCGAAGTTGCCGGTCGCCAACAGCCGCAAGTCGCGACCGGCGCGAGCACGATCACGGCTGGCAGACGTCGCGGCGACCCGCACCCCAGGTTCACTGCTGATCAAGCCAGCCTTGGCGGCTGCCAACCAGGTCTTCATCACGAGACGGAAGGCCGCGTCACGCCCCATCTCCTTCAAGGCATCGCGGCGCGCACTCACCAACGGCGCCACCTGGTCGACCAGTGCCGAGTTCCAGCCGGAGTCGGGCAGTTCGTGATCGTTGTCGCAGAACAAGCAGGTGCCGTAGAACGCGCACACGTGCCTCTGCTGCTGTTTCGACGCATACAGAAAGACCCTGCCGTCGGTCGCCGCGGCCAATCGCGTCAATCCCCACATCGCGTAGCCCGCGGGCGTCATCTCGTTGGCAGGTTCGCGCTGGAACAACAAACCCCACGGCACATCGACGATCGCACCGTCACCACCAACCAGCTTGGTCTTGTTCGGCACCTGCTGGTTGCGATTCCGCCGCCAGTAGCTGTCGGCCAAGGTCGTTTCCGACGCGACCACTTCGACACGGATCTTGCCGCGCTGCAACTGCGCCACGGTCTTCGCAACGTTGTCCTCCAGATCCCCGTTCTCCAACGTGACCAACACCAACGTGCGTTCACCAGCCGCTTGCGCCAACACGGCCGCGCCATCGCGAACGGCTTGATACACGTTGCGCAAGCCAGCTTGCTGGCGAGTCAACCGCGCCTGCATCTGTTGCAGGACCACCGCGTGATCTGACGTCGGCGGCACGACCACGGTGTTCTTCACGCCAACGATGCCAAGACCGATTCGCGTCTTGCCGAGGCTCGCCTGGTTGTCGGCCATGGCCTTCTGGAACGCCGACAAGAACTCGGCCTTCACCAACGCCTCCGACGGATCGACGACAAGCAGCAGCGTGCGCTCGATCGCCTTCTGGCTACGACCTCCAACAATGAGATCGACGGCCCGCGTCATGGTCCGGCCAGGCTCGGTCACGCCGGCGGCGGTCGTTCCTTGCCCCTGCAAGCTGGAGGCAACACCAAGGCATGCTGTTGCGGCTAGAGCGGTCCAGGTACTACCCATGGCCGGCCACGGTATCACAGCCCCGGTAGCCAGGGGCCAACAGACCACGACAGGCCCAGACGAGTCGTCACAATTCGCATACAAGTGCATCCGCCACACCTCATGACGTTGACGCGCGAACGGTTTGACCTGACGATCCACCCGGCTCGCCGCCGCGAGCCCGGTGCCCTCCCTACCGCCCCAACGGTAAGCCTGTGAACGACCCTCTCCCAGTCACCGCCCAAGGTATGTCGCGTACCCGTGCTGCCATCGCCACCGCAGCGGCCGTATTGCTCGTTCTGCTGATGCCGCTGCCTGCGCAAGGCAAGTTGCACCCAGACGAGCTGCAGCTGCGCGGCGAGATCGACCAAGCGATCGACAACGGCGTCGAGTATCTACTCGAACAGCAGGTCCGCGATGGCTCTTGGGGCATGCACGGCGACTACGTCGGTGGCCGCGGTGGCCTCTGCCTCTACACCCTCCTGCAGTGTGGTGTCTCGCGGAACCATCCGAGCGTGCAGCGTGCCGTCGCCTACCTCGACACGTGCGAACCAACACACACGTATGCCACGACGTGCATGATCCTGGCACTCGATGCGCTGCGTGACGGCCGCAAGAAGCGCATCGAACAACTCGTGCGCAAGTTGATCTCCTGGCAACGTCCCAGCGGCATGTGGGCGTATCCACACGGCGCACCCGACCTCTCGTGCACCCAGTACGCGGCACTCGGCCTATGGGTCGGTGTCAAGCGCGGCATCAAGATCGACCGCAAGGTCTTCACGAAGCTGCTCGAAGGACTCGAGAACTACCGCACCAAAGTCCACATGGTCGATAACAAGATCGCCGAAGGACGAACGGGCGCGACCAAGATCCCGATGAATGGCTACGCGTATCGCCCCAACGGCGATGGCAGTCACAAGCCGACCGGCTCGATGACCACCGCCGGCATTGCCGTTCTGGAGATCTGCAAAGCTGGCTTCGGCCGCAAGATGCCGCGCTCGCTGCGCCGCCAGACAGAAGAGCGCGTCGATGCGGCACTCAAGTGGATGGAGACGAACTTCTCCGTCACCAAGAATCCCAACGGCGGCCACGAGCATTACTACCTGTATGGCCTCGAACGCATCGGCGCGCTGACCAACCGCGAACAGATTGGTCCGCACTGGTGGTACATCGAAGGCGCCAAGCACCTGCTCAAGACGCAGAACAAGAACCAAGGCCATTGGCGAGGCGTCAACGAGACGTGCTTCTCGCTCCTCTTCTTGCGCCGAGCTACTCGCGGCCACGCCCCGACGACCGGCGGCGTTGGCAAGAACCGGCATGTGTTCTTCGGCGGCGATGCCCTCTCGGACATCCGCCTACGAGGGGCTGGCCAACAACCGCTGTCCATCTGGATTGACGGCTTCGGCGAAGGCCTTGTCGATCTGCACAGCGACTACGGCATTCGCGTCGTCTCGATCGAGTATCTCGACGAGGACGACAACGTGCTCGACAAGATCACCGCTGATCCAACCAAGACCTGGACCAACGAAACCTACCTGCATCGCGACAAGGCGATGCGCCGTGGCCAACACAAGATTCGGGCCCGCGTGACCCTGCTCGCCAATGACACCGAACCCGGCAGCACGGACCCGGTCGAAATCATTGAATCGGACCCGATGACGGTCACCATCCGCGACGTGATGGAAGACTGGATGGCCACCGCCAACTCCAGCTACCAACAGAATCTGCTGCGCGGCCGCAAGGTCGAGATCTCGCCGAGCAGCGTGCTCAATGACCGCCACCCAGGCCAGCACCTGGTCGACGGCCGCGACAGCAAGAAGTGGCTCGCATCCCCCGACGACAAGAATCCCGTCGTGATCTTCAAGTGGCGTAAACCCATCACGGTTGGCGCCATCATGTTTGCGCCGTGTGCGCAACACGCACGTGAGTTGAAGAACTTCGACACGTTTGGTGGGATCGAGATCCTCGTCGGCAACGACCGCGATCGCTGGCTGCGGATTCCGATCAACAAGGACCGGCTCGCACCGACCACGTTCGTGTTGCCCAAGTCGCGCAAGATGCGCTCCATCCGGTTCCGTTTCGTCGATCGCAAGCACGTCAACGGCAACCTGGGGCTGGCAGAGTTCGCGCTCCTACCACCCCAAAAGAAGAGAGGCGGGCGTCGATAGCCTCAGGGATTTTGTGGGCATCTATCAGATTGCACTACAACGTTTGAATTGGCCTCGGCAGAATCCTCGCCATGGCAACCAAGAAAAAGCGCGGCCGCAAGGTCGACCCCTCCTCAAAGTCCGGCAAGATCCGAGCACTCATTGGCTCGGGCATGTCGGCGGCTGAGATCGCTAAGAAGGTCGGGTGCACCGTCGCGCTCGTCTACAACATCAAGTCGAAGGCATCGGGCGGTGGCAAGCCCAAGGCCAAGCGCGGTCGCAAGCCCGCTGCAGCATCCGCCGTCGCAGGCGCCGACCTCTCGGCGATCCTGACGGCCGTCAAGAACGCCGAGAAGGAGCGTATGCAGATGCGCGCGGCCCTCGAGAAGATCAGCGCGCTGATCGACGACGCGCTCGCCTAGGCGCAAACCGCCGGTGGCATCGCAGCATGAAGAATTTCGTGCGCGGCTGCCGGCGCCCACGCATCGAACTCGCCCCTTGAGTTGCGTGCAATGTGCGCTTCCATGGCAGTAGATGACGTCCGATTTCTACTGTGACGAAGTGCTCAACGGCCGCACCTCCGTGCAGGTCGTTGCCGAGACGGATCAGGTACTCGCCTACCACCACACGCGACCGTTCTGGCCGGTCCATATCGTCGTCATCCCCAAGCAGCACGTGCCGTCACTGACCGACCTCGGCGATGCCGACGAGTCCTTGCTGCAGCAGCTGATGGCCATGGTCCGCAGGGTCGCCCACAGTGTCGAAACCGAGCACGGCAAAGCCCGTGTCTTGACGAATCTCGGCAAGTATCAGGACAGCAAGCACCTGCACTTCCACGTCAACTCGGGAGAGCCCCTTCGATGAAGGATCGCTCGCCAACGCCCGAAGTACTGCGCAGCGTCGTGCAGCAGTTCAAGATCGACGGCTCGCTGGCAGATGTGCGGCCGCTGCAGCGCGGCCACATCCACGACACGTTCGTCTCGACGTGGTCGCGCGACGGCAGCCCGATCCGCTACCTCCACCAACGCATGAACGACAAGGTGTTTCACGACATCCCTGCGGTCATGCACAACATCGAAACGGTCAGCCACCACTTGCGCAACAAGATGGCCGGCAACCGCACCCTGGACGGCTTCCGCGTTCTCGACCTCGTCGAAACGGAACAGCAGCGCTCGTACCTCGTCGATGATTCCGGTCAGTGGCGCACCTATTCGTTTATCGAGAACACCACGAGCTTCGACCACTGCAGCGGCCCGGACCAGGCCTTCGAAGCAGCCAAAGCCTTCGGCTGGTTCCAATCACAGCTCGCCGACCTCGACGCCAGCAACCTGCGCGAAACGCTGCCGAAGTTCTTCAGCACGCCGCACCGCCTACAGCAATTCGAAGACGCGCTCGAAGAAGACCCACGCAACCGGGCCACCGCCTGCAAGGACGACGTGCTGTTTGCCCAGACTCGTCGCGAGACGGCCTTCGTCATCGACCGCATGCTCAAATCGGGCGACATCCCGATGCGCACCGTGCACGGCGATACCAAACTCAACAACGTGCTGTTCTGCGACGAGACCGGCCGCGCCCAATGCATCGTCGACCTCGACACGTGCATGCCGGGTTACGCGCTGTATGACTTCGGCGACCTCGTGCGCTTCACCGCCGCAACCAGCAGCGAAGACGAACAAGACCTGAGCAAGGTCGGCACCGACCTGAGCCTCTATCGCGCGCTCGTCGACGGCTATCTGCAAGGCACGCGCGGCTCCTTGTCCAAGGGCGAGATCGAACTGATGCCGTTCGCGGCGCGACTCGTGACCTACACGATCGGCCTGCGCTTCCTCGCCGACCACCTCGCCGGCGACGTCTACTTCAAGGTCAGTCGCGAGAATCACAACCTCGACCGCGCACGGGTGCAGTTCCGTATGGTCGAGCGTATGGAAGAGCAGGCTGAAGCCATGGCCGTCAACAGCGATTGACGGCACGATAGCGGGCCGGATCCCCCAGCATGCCACGCACCATCGCCACAGTTCTCGCCGCTCTACTCGGCCTGCATCTCGGCACAGCAGTCGCCGCCCAGAACCACAACATCCTGCTGATCGTCGCGGACGACATCGGCGTCGACTACGTCGGCGCCTACCAGGAAGGCACCAACCCGCCGCCGACGCCGACCATCGATTCGCTGGCAACCAACGGCGTCCTGTTCCGCAACGCTTGGGCCAACCCGAGCTGCTCGCCAACACGCGCGTGCATCATGACCGGCCGCTACCCGTTCCGGACTCTCGTCGGTCGCTGGATCGGCCACTTCACCAACCCACCCAACGTAGGCCTGCTGCGCCCGAACGAGCTGACGCTGCCGAAGGCGTTTGATGCCGCGAACTCCGGCTACGCCCACGCCTTGATCGGCAAGTGGCACCTGGGCAATTCGTTTGGCTCGCCGGACGAACCGCGGACCATCGGCGGCTACGCCCACTACGCCGGTTCGCTCGAAGGCCAGATCCCGAGCTACACGAATTGGACGCACGTCGTCAACGGCGTGTCGACTCCGACAACGGCCTACTGCACCACCCAGAACACCGACGACGCCCTCAGTTGGATCCAGGGTCAGACGAGCCCGTGGCTGTGTGTGCTGACCTACCAGGCACCGCACATTCCGTATCACGCACCGCCGGCCCATCTGCACACCCAGAACCTCGCAGGCCTGACGCCACAGACAACCACCCACACCCCCGCCAACATTCCGTTCTATCGAGCCATGGTCGAATCGCTCGACACGGAGATGGGCCGCTTGTTTGCGACCCTGGGCCCCACCGTGATGAACGACACCAACGTGATCTTCATCGGCGACAACGGCACCGTACAGCGACAATCGGTAGCACCATTCAACGGCCTACGCGCCAAGGGCACGCCGTATGAAGGCGGCGTCAACGTGCCCCTGCTCATCTCGGGCCCGGACGTGCAACAACCGGGACGGGAAGTCACCGCGCTCGCCTGCGCCGTCGACGTCTTCGCAACCGTCGTCGAACTCGGCAACGCAGCCGCTGGCCTGCCGCCGTTCCTCGTTCACGACAGCCAGAGCCTGGTCCCGTATCTGACGGATCCCAACCAGGCGAACATCCGCCAGTTCGCCTACACCGAGCAGTTCACCGGCACGTCGTGGCCAGCCCCCAACAGCAACGGCCACGCCACGATTCGTAACGGCCAGTACAAGCTGATTCACCGCTACTCCGGCGGCTCCGACGAGCTCTTCGACCTCGTCAACGATCCGTGGGAGACCAACAACCTCAACAGCAGCAGCAACCCTGCGATCCAGCAGGCCAAGACCGCGCTGCTGAACGAGATCAACGCACTGCGTAGCAATGGCGGCGGCCAGAACTTCAACGTGTTCGGCAACGGCGCATGCGTCGGCTCCACGGGCATCCCGACGATTGCCGGCTCGGGCAACCCGAATCCGGGTCAGGCCTACACCGTCAGTGTGCAAGGCGCTCGGCCACTGTCGTTCGCTATCTTCGCGTTCGGCTTCTCGTGGACGAGCATGGGCGGCACCACGCTGCCACTCAACCTCGCCGCCATCGGCGCCAACCCCAACTGCATCCTGTCCTCGTCGGCCGACATCCTCGGGCTCGGCATCACCGGCTTCACCGGCGGCGCCCAAGAACTCGTCTCCGTGCCACCGGATCCGAGTCTGGTCGGCAGCGCGGTCTTCACGTCGTGTGTCATCCTCGACCCGACGGCGCCTGCCAATCCCGGCGGCTACGTGTCGACCAACGCGCTGGCAACCGTCATCGGTATCTGATTCCGCTACTGACCGACGACCGGTGACTCCGGCTCTTCGTAGCCGCGCCGCGCGTAGGTGCGCACGAATCCGATCAGGTCGCGGAAGATGTCGTGGTAGCCGAACTCCTGCATCTCCTCGGTGGCTTCCGTGATCGTCCACCCTTGCCGTTCGATCCGGAACAGCGCCGCCATCATGCCGGTGCGATCCTTGCCGTGCTTGCAGTGGATGTAGACCGGCTGCTTCTCGGGATCGAGGATCGTGTCGAAGAACGTTCGTAGCTGCTCATCCGTCGGCGGACTCGAACCGATGCTCGCGTAGATCGGGATCATCACGTAGTCGAGCCCGGCAGCTTCGACCTCTTCGCGAGTGTCGGTGAAGCAGCGAAAGCTGATCACCGTCTTGACGCCCATATCCTTCAGTCGGCGATAGCCCTCGGCGCTCGGCTGGGCGCCGCGAAACAACCCCTCCGTCAAGCAGGCGACATTCTTCAAGCCACCGGCGTCCGGCAGGCGCGTCGCCGGCTCAAAGACGCGCGGCGGCGCGAGCTTGGTCGTCGTCGTGCAAGCTGCAAAGAACAGGGTCGCGAGCAGGATCAGCGATCGGCGCATGGCATTCTCGGTCGTTGTCACAGGAAGTTCGTTTACGTGTGTCCGCTGCAGTGTCCAGAATGTCGTGCGCCATGGAATGCGACAAGAGCTGGGATGCCGTACTCGACCCTGGCAAGGCCACCGACTACTTCACCGCGTTCACACGACCGACGTTTGACCCGACTTGCGCCGATTGGAATTCCGGCCAGGCGTGGTGGTGCAGTGAGATTTCCCGAGCCATCTATCGGCGCGACGGTCGCGACCAGTTCCTGGCGCAAGCGGGCCTGCACGAACGACAGTTCTTTGACGAGGGCAGCACCCAGGCCTCGCTGGTCACGGCCGACAACTTCTGCGTGTTGGTCTTCCGCGGCACCGCCGATCTGCGCGACTGGGCAACCAACGTTCGCATCGCGCCGACGACGTGGCCGGCCGGCGGCCGCGTGCACGAGGGCTTCGCCCGCGCTGCCTCGAGGGTTCGCGACGCAATGGCGGGAGCGCTCCAGGACATCGACTTGCCGACGTTCGTCACGGGCCACAGCCTTGGCGGAGCGTTGGCAACTCTCGCGCTGAGCCACCACCGCTGCATCGCCGGCTATACCTTTGGCGCACCGCGCGTCGGTGACACCGCGTTCTGGCAAACGCTCACGCGACCGCTGCATCGCGTCGTCAACGACCGCGATCTCGTGCCGACGCTGCCACCGCGACGCATCGGCTACCAACACGGCGGCGCTGGCGTTCATCTGCGCTCCGATGGTTCGCTGCAACCACACACAGACGAGCGGGACCGCGAGGAAGCCAGCGACAACGAGCTCGAAGATTCCCTCTCGCAGCGGCGATGGTATCAACCGCCAGAACGACTCAGCGACCACGCCCCCATCAACTACTCACACCGCTTGCTGCGACTCGCGGTCCACTAACCGTTGCCGGGCTGCACCAACCCGAGCTCGCACGTCTTCGCCCGCAGACGACTCGTGTAGTAGTTGTAGTCCGGCTCGCTGCGCACGACCTCTGGCAGGTTGCGGCGCGGATCGAAGTCGTGCGTGCAGTGGTAGACCCAGTTGTGATCCCACAGCGAGCGGCCACGGAATCCGGCGTTGCACAGCCGATTGCGGATGTCGGAGTCTTCTTTGCCAAAGCCATCGAAGCGCTCGTCGAAGCCGTTGACGGCGTAGAGGCACTCACGATTGGCAGCCCAGTTGCCGCCGAGGATCTTCGGTTTCTTGCGCTGGCGCAGGAACGCGTAGAGCCGCTCCTTGCGATGGATCTTCTGGAACTTACGGCGATGCTCCGCCGTGATCAGCTCATCCACACGGCCTGCGGCGATCTGATCCTTGCTCAGCGCCTGCACCTGATCGAGATCCAACAGAACGTAGCCGGCCGTCGCAAACGGCACGCCGCGGGACAACACAGCCACGTAGTTCTCAACCCACTTGGGCGGCGGAATGCAGTCGCCATCCAGGATCAGGATGTGCTCCTGCTTGGCGATGCGAATCGCGTTGTTGACCGCGCGCGACTTGCGAAAGCCGCGGTCCTCCTGGGTCTCGAATTGCACCGGGAACGGCGCACGCTGCGCGAACGCATCGATCAGTTCGCGCGTGTCGGGCTGCGAACCGTCATCACCAATCAGCAGTTCGTCGATCGGGTGCGTCTGCGTCAACACGCCTTCGAGCACGAGGGCAAGCGCATTGGTTTGGTTGTAGCTACTGATGATGAGGCTGACGCCCATGAAAACGCACCATACGAAGCGACTAGAAGCCGCGCAACCGAACCATCGCCGGTAGGATCCTCAACAAGATGACGACCGCCAGTGCGCCCAAGAAGAAGCCGACGCTCGGCAAGCGATTCCTGCTCCTGTTCGTCGCGTTGACGATCAGCATCCTGATGGCCGAGGTCCTCTATTGCGTGCTCAGCCCCGGGCCATATCTGCGGCCTGAGATCTGGTCGAGCACCGGCGAACGCGTGCCAACCAGCGAGATCGCCAACTACCTGCGCACGTCCGACGACAACGCCCAGGACCGGCCTCATCCGCGCGGCACGCTCAAGCCCGGGCTCTCGTTCCGGCAGTTCTACGACCGACCGACGCTGGCATACTTCGATGAGGATGGCTGCATCTCGGCGCTGATCAACGACCTCGGCTTCCGCGACCTGCCGTTCGAGCTCAAGAAGAAGCCCGGTGAGTTCCGCATCCTGACAGTCGGCGACTCGTTCACGTTCGGCAGCGGCGTGCAGACTGCAGACACGTGGTCACAGCAACTCGAGGGCATGCTGCAGAAGGAGCGGCAGGAGCACGTCGAGGTCATCAACGGTGGCTTCGCGGCCGGCTCGCATCACACGGACGGCTACGTCGATTGGATCGGTTCCGACGGCGTCGACTTCGAGCCCGACATCCTGATCATCGGCTTCTGCCTCAACGACCTCGGCAACGTGCCGATGCTTAGCTACCCACCGAAGCCCCAGGAGCCACCGTGGCTCGGTGGCATCAGCGCGATGCTGAACGCCGTGCAGATGGCCCAGTATCTGAGTGACGTGCGCCAGCACGAGCACCCACCAGAGTTGCTCAAGCAAGCCACGACGTTCTTCCAGATCCAGAACAAGGAACCGGTAGCCAAGGCGCTCGCCGCGTTGACCAAGATCAAGAACATCACCAGCGAACGCAACGTGCGCCTGCTCGTCGCCGTGTTCCCGATGGTCACGCAACTGCACCACTATCCGCTGGAAGGACTGCACCGGCTGATAACCGATCACTGTGACCAACAGAAGATCGAGTGGGTCGACTTACTCGACAGGTTTGCCGGCAAGGAAGAGGCCGACCTCTGGGTCCACCCCACCGACCAGCATCCCAACGACGTGGGCCATCGGTTCATCGCCGAAGGCATCCACGCGTATCTCAAGAACCACCCCGAGCCGCGGTAGCGTGGCTCGAAAACGCCTGCGCATGTCGTCGCCCAAACTACTGATCGCGCTGGGCATCGTGCTCGGGATCACCGTCATCGGTCTCGCCGCCCTGAGCACGTTCGCAGACAGCCTGTTCTACTACCCCAACAGCACGACCTACGCAGTCGACTACGACGTCGACATCGAGGACGTCACGTTTGCGGCGCCGGACGGGCCACAACTACACGGCTGGTGGCTCCCGGCAGTTGGCGAGCAGCGCGGCACCGTCGTCTACTGCCACGGCAATGCCGCCAACGTCACGCTGCACACCCGCAACGTCGCGTGGCTGCCCAAGCTCGGCTACGCCGTGTTCGTCTTCGACTACCGCGGCTACGGCAAGAGCCAAGGCAGCGTGACTCGCGCCGGCACGGTCGCCGATGCCGTCGCGGCAATCGACTTCGCCCTCAAGCGCGACCCCGACCGCACAGTCGTCTTCGGTCATAGCCTCGGCGGCGCCATCGGCATCAGCGCAGCCGCGCAGCGCAAAGCTGTACGCGCAGTGATAGCCGAATCGACCTTCCCGAGCTATCGCCGCATCGCGGGCGAAGCGGCGCCGCTACTCGCGCCGTTCGTGCCGCTGTTTGTTGCCGCTGGCAACGACCCCATCGATGTCCTGAAAGACCTGCCGCCGCGACCATTGCTCGTGATCCACGGTGAAGATGACCCGATCGTACCAGCCAAGCTTGGCCGCGAACTGTACGACGCGGCCAGCGAGCCCAAGCAACTGTGGCTCGTGCCGAAGGCCACGCACTTCTCGCCGTGGCACAGCGTGCCCGACGAGTTCGAACGGCGCATCGATCGCTTCTTCCGCGACGCGATCGCGGGCAAGTAGATCGGGCTAGAACGAAACTGTCTTGGTTTCACCGGCGACGACTTCGACGGTCTGCTTCGGCGCACCCTTGCCGCGGGCAGCCATCGTTAGGTAGGTAACTTCCCACGTTCCCGGCCGCAGACTGTCGAGCGTCGCCTTGCCCTTGCGCAACATCTGAATGACCGGCTTCTGCGCGCCCTGACCGACCCACTTCGCCCGCACGGTCGCGAACGTCTGCGCTTTGGCAACGGTCACCAAGATCTTGCCCGCTGCCTGAAGTTGCAGTTCCAGCGGCCCGTGCCGTTGGCCGAGCGCCACGGTTGCCACCGTCGTTGCAGGCGCCAAGCCAGCCTTCTCCGCAACAACGGTCAACGGCACATCCGGCCGGACGCCGTGCAGCGTGAACTCGCCATTCTGATTGCTCTGTGGTGCGTTCCCACCAGCGCCGCGGCCACGCATCATGCCGGCCATCAGATTGCCGAACTCGCGGGCGTCACCTTGCGTCTCCGTCTTGACCGCAACCGAGATCCGCGCGCCCGCGACGGGCTGGCCTTGGCCATCGCGAACCACGCCAAATAGCGTCGCAGTCGTCAACTCGACATCGCAACGGTTGTCGCCGTCAAACAAGCGAACGGCCACGGTGGCATCCATCGCTCGATCCTTGTGGGTAATGCGTAGGTGATGCTCACCAGACGGCATCTCGAACAGTTCGTATGCCCCCGCTTCGTCCGTCTTGGCGCTGCGGCCACCACCTCGCTGCAAACCACGCAACAGGCGCGCAGTCGGATCTTCGTCCTTGCTGGCAACCGGGCCGCTCACGAAGTGCACCGATGCGCCCTCGAGGACCACGCCATTCTGCCGCACGATGCCAGTCAATGCCGCGGAGGGGGCCTTCTCGATGACCAGGCTGGCCTCCTGCTCGTCTTGCACTTCGACCGCATCCCACTGCTCTTGGCTGCCACGATTGGCCCGCCCCATACGCGCCAACAAGCCCTTCTTGCCCAAGCGGAACTCATGCTTGCCGGGCGCAAGGTGGTGGAACTGCGCGACTCCTTCGTCGTCAGTAGTCTTGCGATCGGTCTTCCCGGAAGACGTTCGGTGCGCCACCGTCACCATCTTCGCCGGAGTTCCATCCGACGCACGAACCGTGACGAGCACCGAACCACCAACCAACAACTGGACGCGTTGCTCACGCACACCCGGCCCATCGGCCGGCACCGCAACCGTGCTCGGAGCAAAGCCCTTGTGGGTCACCGACAGGGTGCAATCCTCACCTTCGATGAAGTTGACCGTGCAGCGCCCATCCCGGCCACTGCGACCGGTTGCCGGCCCCGTGCCAGCGATCGGAAAGACTCCAGGTCGCCCACCGCTCTTGCTCAGCGACACAAGCGCTCCGGCCAACGGCCGCTCATCACTGCCAAGGACCGTGACGTGCATCACCGGCGCTGCCTCGAGCCGAATCGTGCCAAGGTCAACAACACCGGTCTTCGGCAACTTGACGTCCGCGTGATCGAAGTCCGCGTAGCCGTGAGCATTGATCGACAGACCAAGCTTCTGCTTCTCCTTCGGCCTGAGGTGCGCGAGCGTCACAACGCCGCCCGGATAGTGCGCCTCGCGGGCCACCCTGGCCTGCATCCCCAGGAAGACATTGAGGCCACCGCCGCCAACGAGTTGCTGACGCACCCACATGCGCTCGACGGGCTTGCCAGTCTTGTCGTCGACAACGGTAAACGTCACCGAAGCGCCAGGCTCGTATTGCAGAACGACGGACGAACCGGCGGGCGCTTCTTGTGGCTTGCTGCAAACACCGGCGACGGCGAAGCCTTCGCCCTTCTGCGCCAACCACACGCGGTAGTTCTGCGGCGTTCGCAGACCCTTGAGCACGAAGGATCCATCCGCGCCGATCTCGCATTCGCGTTCGCCGAACGACATGCCGATGTCGCCGAACAGATCCGATGCATCGCCCAGCAGGTTCGCGAGCCCACCCGCACCTTCCTTGGCTTCCTGCTTCTTGGCAGCCATGACCACGACGCCGGTCGGCTTGGCGGGCAGGCCCTGCACGACGCCGCGAATCTCACCAGCCGCTGGTAGCTGGATCAGAACGCCACTGACAACCTGGCCCTGGAACGCAGTCTGATCCTCGAGCCGGCCGGTTGGATAATCCCGGTGTCGGGCACGCAGAGTGAAGTCGCCGGCAACGGCGTGGGCCAGTTCGAACCGTCCCTCTGCATCGGTAACACTCGATGTGCCCTGCCGCAGACCTTCGAACAGCTCGCTGCCCGGCAGGTTGACGTCGAAGTTCGACCCCATCGCACGCTCGACTTCGCTGATGCGGGAGACCCGCGCGCCAACGACGGCATTCCCGACGGCATCGACCACGCGACCCATGATGACCGCGCCGGCCTTCAGCTGCAGCACGCCGACATCGGTGTCCTCATCGACGGGCCGCGCGACCGACTGCTCGAGCGCCAGGTAGCCGCGCATCAAGACGCGAATCCCAACCTTGCTCCTCGTGCCTTCGACGCGGGCTCGGAACCAGCCTTGCGCGTCGGTCGCAACGACGACTTGATTGCGCAACCGCTCGCGCACGCGCCGCGCGAGCGACTCTGGGTCCAACTGCCCAAAGCCCATCCCCTCGAAGTCTTCGAAGTTGGCGGCGAAGCCAGCCCCCTCACGACAGACGACTTCGGCGCCAACGACTGGCTGACCATCCGGACCGACGACCTGGCCCACGATGGACGGCAGGTTCGACGCCGAGGGATCGCCACCGCCAACCTCGGTGCGAGCAACCGCGCTACCACCGGAGGTCGCTGCTGCCTCACTGGGTTTGATCGTGTCGCGCTCGGGGTTCGCGCCGGCGCCAGCGTCTTCTCCCTGCTCGGCTGGCGGAGCGAGCGGCTCAGGCGACGCAAACGCCTGCCACCCGATGACTCCGGCAAGCACCAACGCGACCAGCAGAACGGAAACAAGCGTGCGGTTTGACCTCATCTTCGTCCGCCACCATACAGCGAGACCGTCCTGGTCGCTTGCCGCCGCGCGTAACGGAGACGATCCGTACATACAAAACGGCGTCCCTGTGCCGAAGCACAGGAACGCCGCTCTGTTCGGCTTTCGCCCTCTAGACTAGAGGCCGAGCGTGCCGGTCACGCCGTTCGACGTCGCGACGCCGAAGGCGTTCAGCGGCGTGGCGGCCGTGGCTTGCACCGTCAACTCCGCGCCAACGAGGGCGGCGTTGTTCGGGATCGCGAGCGAGGTCGTCAACGGACCGGCGCCCAGCTCGAGCACGGCGCCGAGATCGGCGGTCGTGTAAGCGAAGCAACCCGGGGCGCCAACGCCACCCAGGTCAACACCCGGGTTGACGGCACCGCTGCCGAAGAAGAAGAACGCGCCCGGCGAGCTGGCGTGGATGTCGTCAGCCGTCAGGTCCCAGTTGCCACCGAGGCTCGGGGTGTTGCTGTCGAGCGACAGGCCAGCCGCGTCAGCAGCGTCCGTCGTTGCACCAGACGGCGCATCAACAGCACCGGTCGTCGCCGCACCAGCGGAGACGTCCGTCATGCCCGGATCGACGTTCGCGCCACCCGGCGAGTAGCCGACCAACCAGTCTTCCGGGTTGGCGAAGCCAACCACACCAACGCGGACGACGAAGTCGCCGGTGTTGACGTTGTAGTCGAACTGGATGTGGACCGGGTCGGTCGTGTTCCAGCCGTTGACGCCGTCAAACGTCGTGCGGGTATCGCCCGTGGCGATGTCTTCTTCGTAGGTGACCACACCCGAGTTGTTCGGCTGCAGGTCGGTCCAGCAGTAGACGCCGGTCGACGGGTTGCTCAGGAACGCGCTGACGCTCGGAGCGAAGCCGTTGCTGTTGCCGCCGCCGAGGGCGACCCAACCGTTCGAGCCAACCGACATGCCGAGCGTGCCGGCCGTGGCTTGACCATCATCCACGAGGGTCAGGACCGTGCCACCGAGCGGGTCGATGCCACCAACCGGGAGCGGGCCCGTGCCGACGCTAGCAGCAACGCTGTAAGCGCCACCGTTGTTCGTGCCGGTCAGGTCCGTGTTGGTCAGGTCGAAGGACGCGGTGTCCATGACTTCGTAGAACGAGGCGACCGAACCGGAGATGTCCGTCGGGCCCGGATCGAGGCTCGCGCCGGCCGGCGAGTAGCCAACCAACCAGTCTTCCGGGTTGGCGAAGCCAACGACGCCAACGCGGATGGCGAAGTCGCCGGTGTTGACGTTGTAGTCGAACTGGATGTGGACCGGGTCGGTCGTGTTCCAGCCGTTGACGGCGTCAAACGTGGTGCGGGTGTCGCCGGTGGCGACATCTTCTTCGTAGGTGACCGTGCCGCTGTTGTTCGGCTGAAGGTCGGTCCAGGTGTAGACACCAGCGGACGGGTTGCCGAGCATCGAGCCGACGCTCGGGGAGAAGCTGTTGCTGTTGCCGGCGCCGAGGGCGACCCAGCCGTTCGAGCCAACCTGCATGCCGAGCGTGCCGGCAGCGACTTGACCATCATCGGGGAGGACCAGGACCGTGCCACCGAGCGGGTCGATACCACCAACCGGGAGCGGGCCCGTGCCGGAAGCAACCGTCGCCGTGACCACGCCACCGGCGTTCGTCGCGGTGATGTCCGTGTTGGTGAGGTCGAAGTCACCCGTGCTCATCTGCTCGTAGAACGACGCGTAGGTCGAGTAGCAACCTTCGCCGAACGTTTCCTTGGTCGCGTTCGGGAGGCAGACGCCCGGGTTGTTACCACTCACGTAGTGGACCGCACCGTTGAACACGCGCGGCGAGAAGAGCGTCGCCGAGAACGGCACGTTCGTGCCACCACCAGCCGTCAACGACAGGTCAGCGTTGGCGTAGTTGAGCGGGAACGGCGAGGTGCCGGTCGTGTATGCCTGGCCAACACCCGTTTGCACGAGCGCGATGCCGTACTGACCTTGCGGCAGGTAGAAGCCGGGAGCGATGCAGATCGGCGTCGGGCCACCAACACCGGCGGCGACAACACCGGCCGAAGCGACCGACGACCAGACTGCGGCGTTGCTGTTGTTGCCGACCCACGTCGTGGGGGTCGTGTAGACCTCCATCGTGCCAGCGGTGCCAGCAGCCGAGCTGCAGTTGAAGTCGATGTTGAAGATCGTCAGACCGGCGGGGTCCAGGACGTCGAGATCGAAGTAGACGGCGCCGCCGGCGGCGTTGCCGTTGTTGTTCGCATAAGTCGTCGTCAGCGGCGACTGGGCGAACGCTGCAGCCGTGAGGCCGAGCATTGCTACAGAGGTAAGAATACGCATGGATTTGCGGGGGCTTAGGAAAGCAAGGAGTAGACAGAGATCGATGAAGACTACTTCACGGATCGGGAGTGGGCGGAAACATACCCCAACGGCAAGTGCTCCGTTAGCCCCTTATACACAAGTCGTTACGGCGTTCCGAATGTGGGGTACACCGTTTGCGTAGGCGAGCCCAAGACACACTTGGATCGCGCGGCGCCGAGACGGCGGGCCGACGGAGCCTCCAATGACGCCAAACTGACGATGCCAGCGGCGGAAGCTCGTGGCAGCACGGGCGCGTCGCAAACGCGCCCGGCGAAGAGCAGACTGGTAGCGATCGGCCGGGAAGCCGATCGCTACCAATCTGTAACATGCACTCGTTACAGGCCGAGCGTGCCGGTCAGGCCGTTCGACGTCGCGATGCCCCACGCGTTGAGCGGGGTGCCGGCCGTTGCTTGCACCGTGAGGGCAGCACCGGCGAGGGCCACGTTGTTCGGGATCGGCAACTGGTAGTTGAGGGTCGGCGGCGCACCAGCAACCAGCGCCCACATCAGGTCGGCGTTGGTGTAGGCGAAGCAGCCCCCGGCACCGATCGAGCCAAGGTCCATACCCGGGTTCACCGCGGCACTGCCGAAGAAGAACACGGCACCAGGCGAGCTGGCGTGGATGTTGTCAGCCGTCATGTCCCAGTTACCACCGAGGCTCGGCGCGTTGCTGTCGAGTGCGAGGCCAGCCGCGTCAGCAGCGTCCGTCGTTGCACCAGACGGCGCGTCAACAGCACCGGTCGTCGCGGCGCCGTTGGAGACGTCCGTCATGCCCGGATCGACGTTCGGGCCGCCCGGCGAGTAGCCGACCAACCAGTCTTCCGGGTTGGCGAAGCCAACCACACCAACGCGGACGACGAAGTCGCCGGTGTTGACGTTGTAGTCGAACTGGATGTGGACCGGGTCGGTCGTGTTCCAGCCGTTGACGCCGTCAAACGTCGTGCGGGTATCGCCCGTGGCGATGTCTTCTTCGTAGGTGACCACACCCGAGTTGTTCGGCTGCAGGTCGGTCCAGCAGTAGACGCCGGTCGACGGGTTGCTCAGGAACGCGCTGACGCTCGGAGCGAAGCCGTTGCTGTTGCCGCCGCCGAGGGCGACCCAACCGTTCGAGCCAACCGACATGCCGAGCGTGCCGGCCGTGGCTTGACCATCATCCACGAGGGTCAGGACCGTGCCACCGAGCGGGTCGATGCCACCAACCGGGAGCGGGCCCGTGCCGACGCTAGCAGCAACGCTGTAAGCGCCACCGTTGTTCGTGCCGGTCAGGTCCGTGTTGGTCAGGTCGAAGGACGCGGTGTCCATGACTTCGTAGAACGAGGCGACCGAACCGGAGATGTCCGTCGGGCCCGGATCGAGGCTCGCGCCGGCCGGCGAGTAGCCAACCAACCAGTCTTCCGGGTTGGCGAAGCCAACGACGCCAACGCGGATGGCGAAGTCGCCGGTGTTGACGTTGTAGTCGAACTGGATGTGGACCGGGTCGGTCGTGTTCCAGCCGTTGACGGCGTCAAACGTGGTGCGGGTGTCGCCGGTGGCGACATCTTCTTCGTAGGTGACCACACCCGAGTTGTTCGGCTGAAGGTCCGTCCAGCAGTAGACGCCGGTCGACGGGTTGCCGAGCATCGCGCCGACGCTCGGAGCGAAGCTGTTGGCATTGCCGGCGCCGAGGGCGACCCAGCCGTTCGAGCCAACCTGCATGCCGAGCGTGCCGGCAGCGACTTGACCATCATCGGGGAGGACCAGGACCGAACCGCCGAGCGGGTCGATACCACCAACCGGGAGCGGGCCCGTGCCGGAAGCAACCGTCGCCGTGACCACACCACCAACGTTCGTGGCCGTGATGTCCGTGTTCGTCAGGTCGAAGTCCGCCGTCGCCATCTGCTCGTAGAACGAGGCATAGGTCGAGTAGCAACCTTCGCCGAACGTTTCCTTGCTGCCGTTCGGGATGCAGACGCCCGGGTTGTTACCACTGACGTAGTGGATCGCACCGTTGAACACGCGCGGCGAGAAGAGCGTCGCCGAGAACGGCACGTTCGTGCCACCACCAGCCGTCAACGACAATTCAGCGTTGGCGTAGTTGAGCGGGAACGGCGAGGTGCCGGTCGTGTAGGCTTGGCCAACACCCGTTTGCACGAGCGCGATGCCGTACTGACCTTGTGGCAGGAAGAAGCCGGGTGCGATGCAGATCGGCGTCGCGTTACCCGCACCAGCCGAGACAACACCGGCCGAAGCGACCGACGTCCAGACTGCGGCGTTGCTGTTGTTGCCGACCCACGTCGTGGGGGTCGTGTAGACCTCCATCGAGCCAGCGGTGCCAGCGGTCGTGCTGCAGTTGAAGTCGATGTTGAAGATCGTCAGACCGGCAGGGTCCAGGACGTCGAGATCGAAGTAGACGGCGCCGCCGGCGGCATTGCCGTTGTTGTTGGCGTACGTCGTCGTAAGTGGCGACTGAGCGAATGCGGCGGTAGAGACCGCCAAGACTGCTAGCGTGCTAAGAATGCGCATGGAGAGAAAGCTTTGGGAAAGACGAGGCCAAGAGGGGGGTCAATGGCCGGGGGCAATGAGACTAGCTCAGCATTTGCCATTCCTACAATCCCCCTTGCCGCGACGCCTTCCGGCGAGGCGCATGCAGGACGCGATACGCGCTTCAGCGGAATGCGGGCGCACGTCGCGCGAACTGCAACTTCGCGTCGGGGTGCGCACTCGTCAGCAATAGCGTCGCGAAGTCCATCGCCACCATGCCACGGAACGTCTCGTCGCCGTTGACGGTCACGACGACTTCCTTGTCGACGTCGACCAACCGTTCGTCGAGCAATATCTGCAAGCCGGTCGTCGGCTGATCACAGGTAATCGTGATCGTGTTTTTCTTACGGTCCAAATCGGCTGTAACGACCGCGTTGGCGACCGGTTTGTCCCAATACAACCAATAGAACTGCCTCTTCCACGCGAGCACCGGCTGCCACACCAACCGCTGCGGCACAGGATCACGCGAGTGCTTGACGATCTTCTGCAGTTGCGCAACGAAGCCACCGGGTGGCCCCGCGTGACCGCGGCCGTCGACTTCCCAGTAGTCGTGCACGTAGCCGCCTGACTTCTTCTGCAGCTCAGCCAGCTGCTTGACGGCGAACTGATTCGGCGCCGGTGGCACGCGCGGGTCATCGAGACTCTGGTAGACGGATACGAATACGTTGCGCAGCGACGGGGTGACTCCTTCGACGATGTCGACGACCGGTCCACCGCGCCGTTGGCGGATCGGCGTCGGCGCGCCGGCACTCGGCGCAATTGCCGCGACGCGGTCCGCGTGATGGCCGCCCAACGTCCAACTGCCGTAGCCCCCCATCGAGTGGCCGACGAAGTAGACGTGATCGGGATCGATCTTGAACGTGCGCAACGCATCGTCGACGAGATCCATGACGAACTCTTCGGTGCCGGAGTCCGTCCAACCGTGCGCGGTCTTCTCGAGCACCTCCGGCGCAATCATCAACAGGCCGAGCTGCTTGAGGCTCGCGCGATACGCACCGGCGGCCGAACCTGCATCCCCCGACCCAAGACCACCACCGTGCATAGTGATGGCCAGGCCCTTGGGCTTCTTGGTTTCACCACCGACGATGTAGCGGCCGCGCGTCGGCACCTTATTCTTCTTCTCTTGCTTCGTGCGCGGCCAATACCAGTTGTCGCCCCCCTTCTGCAGCTTGGTGCCCTTGCGCCACAGCTTCTCGATCTTGCGCCGCCACTCAGCGAGCTTGCGCGCGTTCTTGAGTTCGACCTTGGCGACGCGCTCGAGCAATCGCTGCTGCAGCGCGTACCCTTCTTTGGTCTTGCCGTCGGCCGCGAGATACATCGCGACGATGTTGTCGAGTTCTCGACCGCGCGGCGCCTTCTTCTGCGCAGCGACGAAGCTGCAACTGAGCACTGCGCAAGAAATCGCCGCGGCGAAGGTCTGATGTGGCACGTTCATGGACTACTCCACTCGCATGCTACCCACAGGCCACCGCGCACGGCGTCAGGGATACGTAATCCTACAACGCGCCGACGGTCATCTGCACGGCGTTGGTGCTCGTCGTGCGCACAAGCGCGAAGCTCGGCGACAGTTCGAGACCGACGACCTGACTGCGCAAGCCGAGACCGACGAGTGCTTGCGAGTTCGGCACAGAGACCGACGCTGCAGCCTGGCCGTTACTCGGCACCAGCGTGTCCAGGTAGATCGGACTGACGAGCAACGAACAACCCGGCGCACCGAGTGGCAACGGCTGTACGACCGGCATCGTGCCGACAGCGTGCACGGCGAGCGACTGGCTCGGCAAACCATCGGCAGTCAACTGCATCGTTGCGCCAAGCCACGGCAAGGTCTCCGCGGTCAACGACAGTGGCCCGGCAAGGCCCGTGCAACCAGCACCTTCCGAGGTAGCTGTGGCAGGGCACGACGGCGTCGCATGAATGAAGCCCATGCCGACTTCGTTGTTGCTCAGCTCAAAGGTGCCGACAGCCAGCAATTCGCCGTGGCGGTTGACGGCAAGATCAGAACAACTCGCAGCATCAAGGCCCGGCAGTGGCAACCAGCTGCCGCCATCCCACCGGAAGACACCTGCCGACCAACCGGCAGATGCAGCCGTGAGCACAGCACCGCCAGGCAAAGCCTGCAGGGCGGTAGGTGTGTGCGGCATCGATTCGAGCGGCTGCCAGGTATTGCCGACGAGTCGCGTGAGTTTGAGCGGATTGCCCATCTGCACAACGCCGTACAGCTCGCCGTCGGCCGCCAGGGACAGCTCGAAGCCAAGCCCCGAAACCGGACCAATGATCTGCATCGAACCCGCCGACAAGCGCATGGCGCTGTAACCCTGCGCGAAGCCAACCGTGTACCAGCCAGCGAAGATGAAGTCGCCGTTGGGCATGGCAACAACCGCCCTGTGCGCGGCGCTGAACCATCCGTTGCTCGCGATCGGATCGATCGTCGACCACACCGGGCCGTTGAAGTATTGGATCAATGATCCGAACTCCAGGAGAGCAACCACCTCACCGGATGCGTTGGCGGCAATCGCGACCGGCGCCTCCGCGAGACCGGTAGCCACCGTCGACCAGGCGCCATTGTGCCAACGCGCGATGTGACTTGCCGGCGCCCCACCAGCATTGGTGAACTCACCGCCGACCAGTAGACTGCCATCCGGCGCTTCGCAAAGCGCGGTCACTCGACCGTCGACGCCCTGGCCCAACCCCGACCAAGTGGCACCATTCCAGGATGCAATGTTGGCAGCCGCGACCCCTTGCACTTCGTGGAACAAGCCACCGATCACGAAGCCGTCACTGCTCGCAGCCTGCACCACATCCACGTTTGGCGGCACAGGCTGCCCCACGGGTTGCCAATCGGTGCCATCAAACGCAACGACGCTCGCCACGGTCTCCGTAGTGCTTCGGGCAAGCACAACCTGACCGGCGGAGTTCTCCATCACTTGCCGCACGTAGCCCGGCAGCCCCCCGCCGACCATGGTCCAGTTCGTACCGTCCCATCGGCCGACCTCATGTGTCGTTGTTGCGTAGTCCCAACCAACGGCAAGCACATCGCCATTGGCAGCAACAGCGATTCTGTTGACGGACCCGACGGGACTGGCCACCGGTTGCATCGTCACACCACTGGTGACCGCGAGCGACTGAGTGGTCTGGCCGATGGTCAAGGCACCGCAGAGAACCATCTCGCCACTGGCCAGCTGCGCAACCCGATGCACGTAGTTCAACGCCCCAGCGTCGAGGCCCGGCACGATGGTCCAGGCAGCGCCGTCCCACCGCATCAGCCCATTGGGAGCATTCGTCCCTGGCTGCCTGACATTGCCTGCCACGGCCAGGTCACCATTCGCCAACACGGTCATGTCGAAGACCTGGCCCAGAAGCCCACCACCTGGCGCGGACCATGATGCACCGTCCCACCGCGCCAGAGTGCTGATGCCCGCACCATTGACGGAGATGTTTCCGCCTACGATGACGTCGCCGTTTGGCATCACCTGCAACGCATTGACCACGCCACTGGTGCCAGCACCCAACGCCGACCACTGCGAACCGTCCCAGCGCGCAACGCTGCCGGTGGCGATGCCGCCAGCTTCCGTGAAGCTACCGCCGACGATCAGGTCGCCATTGGCTGCCTCGGCCACGGCAAACACAATGCCGTTGACGCCGTCGCCGATCGCCGACCAGACGGTTCCGTCGAATCGCGCCACGTTGTTGGCGGTAGTAGGACCCGCCGCGGAAAAGAAGCCACCGGCGATCAAATCCCCATTCGCCAAAGTCTCCAGGCAATAGGCCGTATCGGCTGGCCCCGCTGCTGGCGGGCCTGCGTGCAAATCAAACTGGCACTGCGCAACGATGGCAGGCGAAGACAACAAGCAACCGATCAGCGCCATCCTGGCGCACCCGAGCAACGAGTCCGTAGACATCTGATTCTCCTTCAAGTGGTGGTGAATCGAGAGGCGCTCCCCACGGTAGTCAGCTGAGGGCCATCGGCAACCGGTCCCAGCTCACCAATCACCAAGTTTCTAGAGAACTCGGGAACGCGGCCAACTTGGCCGGGCACCTCAGGGCATCATGACGACTACCACGATGCACAGTCTCTCCCCCGAGCTACTTGCGGCCAACGACGGCTGGCTGCGGGCCCTGGTCCGCCGGCTCGTCGACGACGGCCAGACGGACGACGTCCTGCAAGAGGTCTGGGGCCACGCGATGCGCACGCCGCCGCGAGACGAGCAGGCACTGCCGGCTTGGCTCGCGACCGTTGCCCGGCGCATCGCCGGCAAGAAGGCGCGCTCGTCACAGCGCCGCAAGAAGCACGAACAACTCGCCGCAGAGACTCGCTCGGCAAACGCAGTCGATCCGTCGCACCTGGTCGCCCGCGTCGAAGAACGGCAGCGCGTCGCGCAGACCGTGCTCGAACTGGACGAACCGTTCCGCACGGTGGTTCTGCTGCGCTACTTCGAAGAGCTGACGCCCGAGCAGATCGCCGAGCGCCTCAACATTCCCGGTGCGACGGTGCGCTCGCGCCTGCATCGCGGCCACGAACGTCTGCGCGCTCAGTTCGAACGCGAACGTGGCAAGGGCTGGCGTGGCGAGTTGGCACTGCTGTGTGTGCCACTCGGTGGCGGCGAGGTGGCCGCGCCGGCACCGGCCGGGAAGGTCATGGCACTCCTCGTGGCCGTGCCGTTGGTGCTCGCTGCCATCGCGTGGTGGTTCGTCGGCAATGGTGCAGTGACGCCCGCACCAGTCAGTGCGCCGACCAAGGCCGAAGCTGCGACGGCCAACGTGGCAACGGCAACGGTCGAACAACCGACGAGCAACACTCCTGTCGAACGAATCGTAGTCGCGGCAGACGCAACGCCGGTCGGCGCCAGGTCGATTCGTGTGCGCGGCCAGATCGTCGACCCAACAGGCCGAGGATTGTCGAACCTCGCGCTGACGTTTGTCGAAGGCATCTTCTGGGGGCGCAACCCGCAACCCACCACAGAGGAGTTGGGCACGAGCGATCTTGATGGTTACTTCGAAGTGCAAGTCCCGCGGACGCGTGGCACGTTGTTGGTTGCCGGCACGTTCGCCACGCTGCGCGGCTGGCAGGTGACCGGCCAGGAACCGGCGACCGAAGACGCGTTGCTGGTCGCGACACACGTCGTGCAACTCAGTGGCCACGTCGTGCAACCCGACGGCGCAGCTGTGCCCGACATCAAGGTCGAGGTCTCCATTCAGGATACGTTTGGCTTGCCAGTGCCGGTTGCCGGCAGCAAGCTAGTGCGCCGCACGATCGAGACCAAGACAGACCCGAGTGGTCACTTCGCCCTCAAGAACGTGCCGGCATTTGCGTTCGGCGACCTGCGCGTCGGTTGGAACAAGGCGATCAAACCAATCCCGACCAGCGACCGTCACGACCTACGCATCGTCATGGGCACGGGCCGCAAGGCGATCACTCGCCCCAAACAAACGACGAAGCCGCAGCCAAGACCGCAGGTGTTCACGATTGCCGGCACCGTGCGTTCGAGCAACCAAGAGCTGTTGGCGGGCGCCTGTGTGCGCGGCCGCGAGATGAGAGACGCGGTTACAACCAAGGAGGATGGTGCGTTTCAAATCAGCTATTCGGTCCAGCCCAACACGGCCGCGGTGATCTGGGTTGCGGCCGTGGGCCACCAACCACAGCGACTGGAAGTCTGGCCGGAGAGCGGTACTGAGGTCGCCACCGTTCATGCGCAACTGACGCCGACGAACGACAACGGCCGCGCCTTGACCGGCAACGTGGTCACAGCCAACGGCAAGGGCGTGCGCGGCATGACCGTCTTCCTCGCGGACCCGACGCCACTGGAGCTAGACGGCAGCATCTCACGCTTCATCGAAGCCACCGAACCGCATGAGTTCGGTGCGCACACCACGACCGACGGTAGCGGCCACTTCCGCATCGCCGGCGTACTCGATCGCCCCTACCACGTGCGCGTGCTCGATCCGACAACGGGCTACGCCAAGACGTTTGGTCCGCTCGACCCGCGTCGCTCATGCCGACTGGAAGTCGACAGCGTCCGCATCCGTAATTCGCTGACCATCCGCATCGTGGATCACAACAACCGCCCTGTGCCCGGCGCCAAGGTCACGCTCTCGGTCGTGAAGATGCACCTGGAGTCCGACAGCAGCTTCTACCGAATGACGCAGACTTCGTTTGTTGGCGAACACAGGACTGCAAACGCAGGCCGCAATGGCGAGTGCCAGTTCGCGAACGCGCGGGGCGGCGAGCTACGCATCAACGTCGAGAAGCCCGGCTGGGTCAAACTCGAGACGTCACTCGCTGCAAGCGCAACTGCCGGCAACAAGGTCAGCTTGAGCATGATGCGCCTGATGCCGATTCGGGTTGCCGCGCACGGCCTTGACGACCACCACCTGCAACTCAAGTTGTTCGATCGCGCCGGCAACGAGCTAGACGTGAAGCCCGCCTGGCGCGGTGGCATCTACCCCAACGTGCACGGGTTCAGTTGCCACCGCGGCCACTCGATCGTCGGTGCCGTAGCGGAGAACGTCGTTCGCGCCGAGCTCCGCGACTTGTTCAGCAAGGAAGTGCTGCGCACGATGTCGGTCGTGTTCGCCGCCGACGGCGTGACCGTGCTCGACTTCCCGCAGTAGAACGCGTGACGAGCGGCGTCACTTCTGGCCCATGGTCAGGCTGACGCCGCGGTCACTGCGCACGACGTAGCCGAGCGACGCCTCGCCTTCTTTGACGGTCATGACCAATTCGAAGTGCGTCGTCTTCGCCTGCCACGCGTGCTCGCGCCCCTTTGGCTCCATAAGGCCACGCGGCTGCTCGACCGCCTTGGGATGCACTTGCTCGAAGTGCACGACACCAGGGCCACGGTTCCAGACTTGCACGTCGATGCTTGCCGGATCCGCTGACTCGACGCGCAGGATCACGGGGTCGTTCGCATTGACCATCATGGAGCCTGCGACCCGATGACCGGCGCAAGCCGTGAGCGAGGCGAGCAGCCCCAAAGCAGTCGTTCGACGAAGGTTTGGCATGGTGCTTAGCGTAGCGCGCACCGCCGCGTCGTTCATTAAGCTGCGCTTCATGCATGACGTCGTGTCAATTCGACCTCAGGGATAGCTCGGGCAGCTACCTTGCCATCATGGAAACGCCACGACGCCGTCGCCAACGCCACCTGATCTGGCCCTCCCTGCTGCTCACCATGGCCCTGCCGAGCTGCATGACCTACGGGTTGTGGCAGATGGAGAATCGTCCGGCGATTTACGTCAGTGACACAGTCGACGCACCCAACATCCGATTGCTGAGCGGCTCGCAGCCATACGACGTTCGCATCCATCCCGAAGACACCCCCGAGGCGTTGGCCTCTCGCGGCCTGACATCGATCGCGCTGGTGACCAACAACCTCGTGGAGAACCGCACCGCCCACGCGCTCCTGCAGAACCCGGGCCTGCTGCGCAATCCGCAGGTCGAACTGCGCGGCATGCTGCCGCTGCACGGTGCGACAGCTGGTGTCGCCAACCTGCATATCCAAGGCACTCTCAGTCACGAGCACCTGGCACGACTCGACCCGGAGACGCGCCGACTGGTCCTGGCATCGCAGCTTGAAGACCGACGAATCAGCCAACGTTCGAGGTGGCGGTTTGGGCTGACGGACACGCCACAGTTGGCTCCCCGCACCCCGGTCGCAGTAACCATCGTCGACTTCCACCTCGACATCGAACAGCGCAAGAGCGGCGGCGCATCATGGCCGCTGCGCACCATGCAGGTTGTGCTGACGCCGGCCGCAGTCGCACTCGACTTCGTCGTGACGCCCGCACTGTTCATCTACTACGGCTTCATCAACCCGCCGCGGTTCATGTTCTGAAGCGCGGCTACCAGACGAGGCGTAAGCGCCAGCGGTTGTCCTCGAAGCCGGCCATCGTGACGAGGTCACCCAACGCGTGACGCTTGATCAGCGGCAGTAGCGAATCCATCATCGCTTGCGTCTCTTCGGCTGCGAAGTCGAACCCCATCGCGCGCGCCATCGGGTTGTCGAGCATCTCCAACGCCATGCCGACCTGGCCGCCGAGCAACGCGCGGAGATCGGTGATGCCGAGCGCATTCCAACCGGCTGGCGCCAAGTGACGCGTCTGCAATGCCGCCGTCGGCAGCGCCGGTTCGCCCACCGGGATCTCGGTAGTGACCAACGCTTCGAGTTGCGCCACCGACTCCTCGCCGATCGCGAGGGCAAAGAGATCCTTGCCCACGGCCATGTGCAGTCCGGTCACGAACACCGAACCTAGCTTGGTGATCTTGACGCCGTTGACCTCGCGGACTTCCGACTGGCGAACATGACGCTTCAGATAGAGCAGCACCTTGTCGAGACCGCGCTGGAACGCGTCGGCGTTCTTCACCGAGAACGCAACACAGCCACCGAGCGGCAGGTCCTCGCCCTCCTTGAACGCATCGTAGTCGTCCTTCTCCCACAGGTCGCCGAGCACCATGACGTCGCCGCCCAGATGGTCGAGCAACTCGTCGTCGATGTGCATGCCGAGTTCTTCGTGGATGCTGGCACGCACGCCTTCGACGCCGCCGTCATCTTCCAGCCCAGCAGCTTCGACGATCACGTCGAAGATCACGTCGGGACGCACCGGCGCGACGAACCACGGCGTCGCCTGCGGCGGCACACGCGTCCGGATCTTCGGCAGATCCGCAACGTCCGGGAACAGACCCGCAAACACGCCGCGTTGGCCTTCGCCCCATGCCACCGTCGCTTCGACTTCGACGTGGCCTTGGTCAGGACGCAGCTGCACCGACAGCGACGACAGGCTCTCGAGGCCGAACAACTTGGCGGGCACCGCCTCGTCGAGCACGTCCGTCGCTCGCACCAGACGCGCGATATCGACCTCGAATGACACCGGCGCCTGCGGCGCGGCAACGTCGTTGGCCAAGGCAGCCAGACCTTGCGTGACGGCGACCTCGAGCATCGAACCTTCGCCGAAGAACGCGACGAGTTGGCGGTCGATGACCATCGGCAGCGACAAGAACACTTCCTCCTCGTCGAGCAACAACGAGACCTCACGGCCCTCGACCTTGCGGTTGGTCGGCGGTGCCTGAATCGCGTTCTGCAACGGCCGCGCCACGTCGCCAGCCAACGCAGCGAAGTCCGTGTGATCATCCATGTCGAGCGCGAACACGCCGCACATGCGTTCGTGACCTTCGCCATCCGGCGCCATCAACCACAGCACGCGCACGCGACCGGCATAGGCCAACACCCGTTCGCGGCTGGCGCGGAAATCGGGACTGCCTTGATCCAACTGCGCCCACATCTTGTCCAGCGGGGCCACCAACGGTCGCCACAACTTCTCGCCGTCCGCCGAGGCCATCAGCTTGCCGAGGTTGGTCGGCGCAAACGCGCGGCGGAAGGCGGCGGGACCGACGAGGTCCAGGCGCATGAACGGCTGCAGCGGCTTCTGCATGGCTGAGGCGACGCTGCCCGCATCGGTAGATGCGGTTGCCGCTGCGCTCTGCGAACCAACGGGATCTGCGGCGTCCGCCAGCGTGCCGTTCGCAGCAGCGACGTTGCCAGTGCCCGCGGCATTGGTCTCGGCAACAGACGCACTACCGGCATCCGCAACCGGGTCATCCTGCCACCAGGCGAACAGAGCCACCGGCAGCAACACAGCAAAGGTAAGAAGGAACTTGTTGGAGGCGGTCATCGTGACGGTCCCAGTGCTTGGAGTGAGTATCGGAGTCGCAAACGCAGCACCGAGTGCCGCGCGCCAATCGGTATCCCGCTGCTCGAGCTTCTCTCGCAGAAGTTCGAGGCCACGCTGCAGCCGTGTCTTGACCGTGCTCACCGGAGTCTTGGTCGCAGCAGCAATCTCCTTCGGCGTCATCTCACGGAGATAACGCATCAGGATCGTCCGCCGGTACGGGTCCGGCAACGACGTGACTGCTTCGGTCATCGCACGCATCGTGTCGGCGTCTTCCGCCGAACGGTCCGCGGGTTCGCCAATCGCCGGCGCAACCTGCGCCTCGTAGCGTTGCCGCGTCCGCTCCGCGCGGCGTTGCTTGCTCGCGACGTTGCGCACCACCTGCTTCAACCAACCCGCCGTCGGGCCAGCCTTCGCAGGCGGCTTGACCATGCTCTGCATGGCCGCTTCTTGCAGGACATCGTCCGCCTGCGCATCGCCAACCAATTCACGCGCCAACGCGCGCAACGCGGTGGCATGGGACAGCAGGTCGTGCAGGATTGGAGGTGTCATCGGGAATCACCAGCAACTCCCCCGCGGCGGACCGCGAGGACTCACGAACCATCATATTTCGGCGCGTGACTTGTTGCTGAGATCAATGGATCTTGGCTGCCCGGGCGAGACGCACCGCCTCGTCGGCGCGCAACATCCCAGCGCCGTGCGTCACATCCCAACCCTGCTTACCGAGATCGCGACACGATTCGATCATCAGTTCCTGCACGCGCCACGCCGGCAACTCCGGTTGCACAGACAACATCAGGGCCGCGACACCGCCGGCATGCGGACCCGAAAACGAGTTGCCGCGTGGACCGACGACGAGGCCAAAGCCATCGGCGTTCTGCCATTGCACCTTCAAACTACGCCCTGGTGCTTGTACCCAATGCCACACCGGAAACCCCGCCGCGCACGCACACACGTCCGGCTTCTGCAACGGCGCACTCGCCGGGTAGTCGCCGAAGAACGGCACGTCGTCCCACATGCACGGGCCACGACTGGAGAACGACGGCACCGCCATGTCGCGACCGACACCGGAGGCGGCAATCACGCACGGAATGTCCTTCGGCAGTGCGATCTGGTGGCCCGGCTTCGCGGTCTTCGCAAAATTGCCGGCGCCACCAACCGAGACCACCCCACATGCCGCCAGGTGCTCGTGCGCCGTGCGAAACACCCCGCGGAAGCTACCGAGATCGGGGTTCATCATCATGTAGCTCATCGAGAGCACGTCGGCCCCCATCTGCGCCGCATATTCGTACGCCGACAACTTGCCCGAGCCACGCAACACCATGAGTTGCGCCCGTGGGGCCACGCCCGTCACGGTGTTGGATTTGCCCCACGGCCGGCCGGCGAGGATGCCCGCGCACATCGTGCCGTGTGACTTCTTGCCATCACCGACCGCAAAGCGCGTGGCACCACCGAAGTCCCACCCGAACACATCATCGACGTAGCCGTTACCGTCGTTGTCCTTGCCGTCGAGAACCTCACGGGGGTTCTGCCATAACGCGTGCACCAGCGGCGGAAAGCACAGCAGGCCCGTGTCGATGATCGCGACCTTGACACCCTTGCCCGTCGCGCCGAGTTGCCACGCCTGCTCGGCGCGCACGGCCTTGAGGTTCCACGGCACCTGCACGCCATCGGTGACAAACGGGACTTCGACACCACGCTTCTGCAGCAACTGCAACGCGCGCTGTTCATCCGCCTCTCGCTTCGTCAACCAGCCAGGCGACCGCGGCGGCGCCTTCTTGAGCGCGCCAGCTGGCACTTGCCGATGCACGTACGCAACGGCGGGCAATCGGGTCAGGGCAGCAACCGCCTCACCGTCGGCATGACACGCAAAGCCGTTGACGATCCAGTAACGCTGCACGTCACTGAGGCCGTCGGCCTGCAACTTCTCGATGGCGGGCGCAACGAGTTGCCACGAGCGATCCGCTCGAGCTTTGAGGTCCTTCAGATTGGTCGCGCGCAACCGGGAACGACTCGCCGCCTTGTGTTCTTCGCAGTACGCAGGATACGCGCGACCATCGGCAAACAACTGATCGCGCATCCGCACGAACACAGGCATCGGTCGCTCGGCTTGCAACAAGCCGGCGTCACACGGACAGGGTTCACTCGCAGCCGAAGGCTCCTGTGCCGCAACTGCGCAAGCACCAACAATGGCAACAACCAGCGAGATCAGGGGCGTCGAAATGCAGCGCACTCCGCAAGCCTAGCATTGTCCGTCCGACGCCAGGAAACGTTGTCAGCGTATTCGCGTCGCGAATGCCAACGGTACGGTGCCTGGACCACTTTCACCCTATTCGCCGCCATGCGGCGAATAGGGTGAAAGTGGTCCAGGCACCGTACTGTTGTCAGCCGACCTAGAGCTTCTTGGGGGTCAGCTCGGCGACTGTCGGTGGCAGGCACATGTTCGCGTCGCACACCTGGTAGCTCAGGCTGCACGCGATCTTGCTGAGGTCGTTGGGCAGCTTGCCAGTCAGTTCGCAGCGGAACGCGACCTTGCCCTCGTAGACGATCAGGTCGGGATCATCGGCGTAGGGTTGGCCAACCGGCTCCTGCCACTTGCCCTTCTGTTGCAGGCCAGCGGGCAGGTCGAGGTCGACCTTCATGAGCTCGTACGGCGAACCCTCCGGAACGCTCTGGTAGGCGTGCCAGCCTTCTTGGATCGCGATGACCAGACGCAATTCGTGGTTGCCGCTGGCGAGCGTCTTCAGCAGCACCTTGGCCTGCAGGGGTCCGTCCGAATTGGCTTGTTCGTCGAGCTTGGCCTTCGCGGCGGCGTGCTTCGCCTTCGTGGCAGCCGGCACGACCTTGGCGGCCTTGACCGGCAACCCGTCCTTGGACACCACGCGTCGCCAGGTGGCGGCGCCATTCGCGCGTGTGTTGACCAGCCACTTGTAGCCACCGGATTCCGTGAAGAACAAGTTGGCTCGGTTCAGCTCGTACCACGCGACCCACTGCTCGTTGGTCGCAAACGATTCCTCGGTGTAGCGCGCCAGCAACGTGCGGGCGATCTTGCCGTCACCCTGCTTGAGTGCGGCGATCAGTCGCGGCAACAGCTGCGGGTCGTTGTTGCCGACACCGAACTTGCGCAGTTCTTCGTCGACGACCAACTCATACCAACCCTGAGAACGCACGTAAGGCAGAACGCTGTGCACGTAGGCGCGGATCGCTGCTTCGTCGCCGTCGAGTTCCGGCCAGACATCGGCTGCGATGAACCGCTTGATCGGGGCGAAGCGCCCCGGAGCGCGCGGCGCCGGGAACGTCAACACGCGACGATCTGCATCCGACACCTTCTCGCCGGCATCGATGCGCTTCTGGACGGCATCCTTGCGCTTCTGATTCTCTGCAGCATAGCCCTTGTAGCGCGCAACCGTCTCGGCGTAGCCCGCCGCCGAGATCTGCGCCAACGCACTGACCATGTAGGAACGCATCGCCGTGCCCTGAGTCTTGCGAGCAATCAAACCATGGCCATCGAACTTGGCGATGTAGTGCACCGAGTTGACGAAGACGAGCTTCGCTTCCTCGGTCAGGTAGGTCGGCGATGCGGCGAAGCCCCAGTGGAAAAAGTTGCCGTGGCGGCCGATGGCGACCGCCTTTGAGCTCTTGCTGTTGACGCCGCTGGAGATCCACTCGGTATCCGGCGAATCGAGGAAGCCCTTGTCACGCGACACCATGCCGATCAGTTGGCCGGTGCCCTCGGAGTAGCCTTCAGTCTGCACGCGCCACATCGGCATCGTCTTGCCGAGTTGTTCGCGTGCGTAGTAGCTGGGCGTGGCACGGTCTTCGACGGTGGCTTGGACAGCGTTCGGAGTGCGGAAGATAGGATGGTTCATGCGCATCCCGTGCGCATGGGAATCGAGACAGAGTCAAAGCCAGTCGAGCTTGCTACCGAGTGGCTCGCCGATGCGCGACGAGACGTTCGAGATCATCAGCGCCGGCCGATCAAACGACTTCGGCAGATAGGTCGCCGCTTTGTAGGTCGGCTTGCCCGTCTTCGGGTCCTTGCCGCGGACTGCCTCAGTCAACGCGGTCGGAACGGCATCGAAGACCGTCACGTCGACGGCGTCCGACATCTCGACCTTGTAGTCGGTGCCGTGCACCACCGTCACGTTCTGGAAGTGGTAGCGCAGCAGCGACTCCCAGGCCGCGGTACGCTCGCGAAACAACGCCTGCTTGCGCGGATCGCCCTTGTCGTAGCTGGCGATCTTCGGCGCAACAGGATCGTGGCCGACGAACAGCACACGCAGCGACGGATCGGTGCGGTGCACGGTGCGCGGCTGTTGGGCCGGCAACCAGGCCGCCAGCGCCAGCAACATCGTTGCGGCACGGAACAGGTTCGAGTTCATGCACGCATGCTACCCGAGACAAGCGCGCAGGATGTTTCCGACCTGTATCTAGCGCGAGCCCTTCTTGCCCGCCTTCTTGACCAGCTTCTTGCCCGCGGCCCAGTCGATCTGCGCAATCAGTTCGATCGCCTGCTTGGTTTGCTCCGCCGTGCCGCGCAGGACCACGGCGTTGTGTTCCTTGTTGGCGTCGATCATCAGGCCGCGGTTGGGGCCAGCGTTCTTGGCGAGATCCAGGAACCGGATCAGCGTCGGCACGACTTCGGCCGCGCGGGTGTGCTCGAGGATGACCCACTTCGGTTTCGACTTGGCCTTGGCCGGCTTCCTGTCGAGATGTGCAATGAGGTCCAACGCGTCCTTGATGCGCTCCTTCGTGCCGCGCATCAACAACATGTTGTTCGGCGCGTGCGGTTCGATGCGCAGGTCATCGCAGTCCTTCGTCTCGAGGAATCGATTCAGCGTCTTGGCAATCTCGTTGGCGCTGCCGTATTCGAGCGTGACGACCTGCGTCGTTGCCTTGGCACCATGCAGCGCCGGTTGCACGTCAACGCGGGCGATCACATCCAACGCCTCGGTGATCTGCTTCTTCGTACCGCTGAGCAAGAGCGTATTGGCCTCAATATGCGGTGTGATGACCATGCCCCCGCGTCGCCTCGACGGAACGCGGAGCTGCCGCTTGATCGTGCTGGCAAGATCGGTTGCGCGGGTGTATTCGAGCGGAACGACCTGCACGAGCACCCGGGGTTTGGCCTTCGTCGGATCCTGCCCCTGCTTCTGAGAGGCCGCCTTCTTGCTCACCTGCACCTCGACGACACGGCCTTGCGGCACGCTGGCGACGGCACTGGTCACGGGAAGAACGGACGCAAAAAACACAACAGCGGCAGACTTGAGCATGATTCCTCGACGGTTTGGTTTGCGGGCCGTTCGACGGCGAGCCACGACGGGTCTTCCCAGTTGTTCGAACCGGGCTCCATCGAGTCTAATCAAGGGCCATGCATCGTCACGCACTCGCAGCCTTCACCCTCGCCTGGTTTGCATGCAACTCGTTGTGCGCCCAAGACCTCTTCAAGGCTCAAGGCGAGTACCTCGGCGAACTGCACGGCCCCAGAGTCGGCCTCCTCGACGGCACGACCGGAGCGCAAGTGATCGCACGCACCGGTCCCGACGGTCAGAACCCGCACCTGCGCCTGGTAGTGCTGGACGGCGGCCTGCCGGGCAAAGGCTACGTCCCGGGCGCGGCGCGGTTCGAATTTGACGGCAAGTTCGAAGGCGACACCGCCACGTTTGCGAACTCATTCCGCGCTGTCCTGCGCAACGACAAGATCGTGTTTGAGATGAGCGGCAAAACACTCGGGGAACTGACGAAGGTACATCGCAAGTCGCCCACACTCGGTGCCACCCCACCTGCCAACGCCACGGTGCTCTTCGATGGCAGCTCGGCCGACATGTTCGACAAGGGGCGCCTGACCGAAGACGGCCTGCTGATGGCCGGCTGCGATTCGAAGCAGCGCTTCGGCAGTCATCGACTGCACCTCGAGTTCCAGACGCCGTTCCGCCCGAACGCGCGCGGTCAGGGTCGCGGCAACAGCGGCGTCTACGTGCAAGGTCGTTACGAGTGCCAGATCCTCGACTCCTTCGGACTCGCCGGCAAGCAGAACGAATGCGGTGGCATCTACTCGGTCGCCGCCCCGATCACCAACGCGTGCCTGCCGCCGAAGACGTGGCAGACCTACGACATCGTATTCACCGCAGCGGAGTGGCGCGGTCTGAAGAAGGTTCGCGATGCGCGCATGACCGTGCACCTCAACGGCATCCTCGTGCACGACGACGTTGCCGTTCCGCACGTGACGACGGCCGCGCGCCGCAAGGAAAGTGACAGCGGCGGCGGCTTGTATCTCCAAGACCACGGCAACCCCGTCGTCTACCGCAACATCTGGGTGGTCGAACAAGATCCCAAGCGCACGCGCAACATCGTGCTGCTCGCGGGCCGGCCCAGTCACGGCTACGCGTCGCACGAACACCACGCCGGCTGCCAACTGCTGGCCAAGGCCCTCAACGAGAGCGGCCTCAACCTCAAGACAACGGTCATCAAGATCTGGCCCGAAGACGAATCGGTGCTCGACACCGCCGACGTGATTGTCAGCTTTGCCGACGGCGGCCGCGGCCACCCACTGCTGCGCCACATGGGCAAGATCGATGAGTGCATGCAACGCGGTGCCGGTCTGGTCTGCCTGCACTACGCAGTCGAAGTGCCGACTGGCAAACCCGGAGCCAACTGGCTGCGCTGGCTCGGTGGCTACTTCGAAACGCATTGGTCGGTCAACCCGCACTGGACCGCCGAGTTCACGGCGCTACCCGATCATGCAATCACGCGCGGCGTGCAGCCGTTCGCGATCAACGACGAGTGGTATTTCCACATGCGCTTCCCCAAGGGCATGGAGTCGGTGACGCCGATCCTCAGCGCCGTTGCGCCAAAGACAACGATGCGGCGCAAGGACGGCCCGCACTCCGGCAACCCGGCGGTGCGCAAGGCCGTTGCCAACAAGGCGCCGCAACACGTCGGCTGGGCCCACACGCGTCCCGACGGCGGCCGCGCCTTCGGCTTCACCGGCGGCCACGTGCATTGGAACTGGGGTCACGACGACTTCCGCAAGGTCGTGCTCAACGCCATCTGCTGGTGCGCCCACATGGACGTGCCCAAGGGCGGTGTCGTGTCGACCACGCCTTCGCTCGAAGCGCTGCAGGCCAATCAGGACAACAAGCCGCCGAAGAAGTTCGACCGCGCGCGCGTGCAGAAGTTGCTCGACGGCTTCAAGAAGTAGCTACGCCAACCCAGCCTTGACGAACTTGAGGCCTTCGCCGCATACGTCTTCTGGCTTGACGAAGTAGTCACGCCACACGTGGATCGCGGCGGCAAACTCGGGATCGAGTCGCGAGAACGCTTCGATCACACACCACCCGTCGTAGTTGGCTTCGCGCAACGCCTGGAACGTCCCGGCCCAATCGACCTGACCGCGACCGGGCACCCCGCGGTTGTTCTCGCTGAAGTGCACGTGGCCGAGCACTGGCGCGCACGTCTTGACGGCGGCGGCGGCATCGTGCTCTTCGAGGTGCATGTGGTGCGTGTCGTAGTGGGCACGCAACGACGGATGCGCGACGAGGTCACACAACTCGCGCATCTGCGCAGCCGTGTTGATCAGGTAACACTCAAAACGGTTGAGGGCTTCGGGCGCCAACAACACGCCCGCAGGCTCCGCGTAGTTCGCCGCTTCGCGCAACACTTCGGCACTCCACATCAACTCGTCGCGCGTCGGACCGCGACCGCGAAACTCCTTGAACGCCGAGTGCAGCGGCCCACACAGAACGTCTGCTCCAAGCGCGTGCGCGCAGTCGATCGCCCACCGCAACCGGTCCACGGCTGCGCGCCGCACCACAGGGTCCGGGTCGATCGGATTGTGTTCCGGGCCAAGGCCCGCAGAGCACGTGCGTTGCAGACCAACACGATCGAGCATTGCTCCGACCGTCTTGTAGTGCGCCGGATCCCCCTCGAACAACGGCACTTCGGCACCGTCGAAGCCACATTCCTTGAGGAAGCTCAGCTGCGGCTCGTGGGCCTCGGTCACGTGCGTCGTCCAGAGCAGGAGGTTCATTCCAAAGCGCATGCCGGGAACTCTACCGTGACGCCCGTTCCACGCGAGCCAATCACGCGACTGTGCTACGATCGCAACCGGAGTGACGCACACTCCAGGCAACCACATGAGGGACCCCGGGCCGAGCAACGTGTCGCGAACGATGATCGCCGTGAGCATTACGGTCTTCGCGATCACCTCACTGCCCGTCGTTGCGCCGGCCCAACAACCCAAGCGGCCAGCGAACAAGCCCGTGCATCACGGCACGGTCATCACGCGCAAGACGTCCCCTGCCAAACACGCGGCGAGCCTCATCCGCCAGATGGAACTGCCCGATCGCAGGAGTGTCGCGTGGCGTGGCATCCTGTCGATCGGCGCACCGGCGGCGAAACCGTTGGCGCTCGCCACGAAGGATCCACGACCCGAAGTCCATATGCGCGCGTTCATGCTCTTGAGCATGTTGCGCCGCGATGGCGAACAAGCGCTGCCCATTCTCGACGAACACATCGCCGGAGACGACGAATCGCTGCGCTACGCCGCGCAGTGGGCCAAAGGCCACATCGAGTTTCGCGGCAAGCTGTTGACGGACTGGTCCAAGCACACCGTCGTGCACCTCAACGAAGACCATGTCGCCGTCAACACGATCAAGGGCCTCAAGGGTCCGTGGCACGCTGAGCCATGCGGCGATGGCAACACCCTGGTCTCCGAATACGGCGCGGGTCGCGTTCGTGTGCTCGACAAGGAAGGCAAGGCCCTCTGGGAGTTCAAGGACTGCAAGAATCCCTACCACGCGCAACGCCTGCCGACCGGCAATACGCTGATCAGCGACGCGTCCAACGAACGCGTGATCGAAGTCGACCTGAAGGGCAAGATCGTCTGGGAGAAGAAGGGCCTGCAGCGCCCCGTCGCCGCGATGCGATTGCCCGACGGTCACACCCTGATCGTCGAGAACCGCTTGGGCGTCTGTGAGCTCGACGCATCGGGCGAGGAGATCCTGCGCCACAAGGTTGGCGGCAATCCGATCCGGGCGCAGCGGCTACTCAACGGCAACACGCTGGTCACGAGCCACGGTGACAACAAGGTCTACGAGCTGGACCTCGACGGCAAGAACGCCCGCGAGCCGATCGCGGCACCGAAGGCGCAGGTCGCACTGCGCCGGCGCGACGGCCACACGGTGATCAGCAGCACCAAGGCGTGGTTCGAACTCGACGCGAAGGGCCACGAGATCTGGCGCATGCCGGGCAGTTACGCAACCGGCGTCTACTGGTAGCAGCGAGTCCCTACTTCTTCTTGTCGGGGTCTCGCTTGAGCGGCAGGAAGGTTGGCTCGCCGTACTTGCTCGTCATGCATACGCGGCGGCGCTCGCGCTCGTCGACGCGACCATCTCGATAGTGCAGCGCGATCTTCGCACCACCATCGACGAACGTGATCTTCTCCGGCAACTCCAGGACCTTGGGATCACCTTCGTATGGCACCGCTGTCACCGTCAAGTTCTCTTCATCGAGCGTGACTGTGCGAATGCCACTTCGCGTCCGTCCGGCTGAGTTCTCACAATCGCTCCCCGAGTAGTCCGCCAGCTCGTCACCAGACTGCAGGCTGCGAACGTGCCAGTAGTAGTCGGTATCGCTGTACATGTAGGAGTCGTCGTCGCGGCTGTAGTCGATGACTTCGAACTTCTTGCTCATGATGACTCCCGCTTGGACTCCCAGTCACTGCGCCGACTCGCAACAAACCGCTCGTAGTCTTCCGCGTAGTCGCCGAGATCGCCACGCGCAAGCGCCGCCAACGATGCGAGGAACTCGGCCGCTTCGGCCTTCTCTTCGACTGGCGTCAACGCGTCCTTCAGAACGTCACCGGTCTCGACCTTGAACTTGCGCGGCCCAGTGTCCTTGGGACCCTTCGCTGGCACCGGCCGCGGCGGCGACTCCGTCTCGGCTTCGGCTTTCGCCTGGTACCAATCCGAATCGCCAGCGCCGCCGAGCGAGCCAAGCAAGCGCTTGTACTCCCCGGCACCGTGCTGCGGCAGGCCGGCACGACGCACGTGCCAGCCGGCATACCAGAGCGTCAACGGCGGCAACTGATCGATGATCGACTCCTGACCGGCGACCGCCTTTTCTTTGAGGTAGTCGCGCCAGATGTCCTCGCTCTGCCAGCCAGGCACCTCGGTCTCGAAGATCCAGTTGTCGTTTGCGTCCGTCATGCCGAACTAGGAACCCGATTGCTCGGGCGCCGGCTTCTTGACTTCGATCAAGGTCAGCAAGACCTCATCTTTGGCGGTCGTGTTGGTGCCAAACACCAGAAACGCCTCGCCGAACTTGCACGCACGCTCGCCAACGAACACATGATCACTGAAGAGCGGCGCTTGCAGCGTGACGGCCAGACCGTCGTCGCGCTTGCCGTAGGCGTTGCCGTAGTCCGACGCGATGTGCGAGTTGGCCGTCGGCACGTCGATGACGTCACGCAGCTGCAGCCGGAAGTCCAGCGTCACCTCGTCACCTGCGATCGTCGGACGCACTTCCAAGGCCATGCCAATCTCGGCCGTCGACACCATCGGTTCCCACGTCAGCTCGTTGCGATTGTCCGAGCAACGGAAGCTCTCGACGAAGGCCATGTGCCTCGTCACTGCGACGTGGGCGTCAACATCAGGCTGGCACTTGAACGACATCTCGTGCGCGTACGGCCGGTTTTGCAACTGATGCTTCTGCGACTGCTTCTTCAGCTCGTCAAAGAGCGGGATCGCTTCTTCCGCCGGCACGGTCATGCCTCGGGGCCCCCACCAACGCAGCGGCATCGCGGTGTTTTCGCCGTCGAACATGAACGCCAGGATCGGAATCGAACTGAGCGCAGCCGGACCGGTGCGAGTGCCTTGGGGGCGCGGCTGTTGCGCCGGCGGGCGCAATACCTCGGCGTTGTGCGAGCGCGCCGTCGACACGGGCCCGGGCCTCTGGCGCGGTGGCACCTTGTAGGCGAACATGTGGTCGACCCACGCGCGCGGCACACTGAGCGTGCGCACATCCAATTGCACGAGACCGCTCGCAGAAGCCAACTCCGCATCGCGGCACTCTTCGGCCGCAACACTCTCGTCTACGGCCACCGGCTGCAGCGGCTCCGGCGTCGTCGACAGCCGGCCGTGGAACTTGACGGTGAACAAGTCGGTGCCGGTGACGCGCGGCGGTTGGTAGGAACGGGACGATTGACAGCTCGCGAACGCGAGCAGCGAAATCACCAAGAGGGAACGATGATTCATGGGCAGGCCAGTCCTTGGTAGGGAATCTGAGGGGGCTCAGAGTCTAGGCGATCCCGCGACAGCGTGAGCGATTCCGCCGCGCAAAGCTTACTTCGCGCGAATCGCCAACACCGCACTCTGGCCCTTGTCCCCGTCCTTCCGCGTAGTCACGAACAGTCGCCCGTCGGCATGCACCAGGTCACTGTTGAGGTCCGAATCGGCGAGTGGCTCGACCTCCCATTGCAGCTTGCCTGTCTTGCGATCGAGGCCGTAGACCTTGCCGTTCATCGTGGCAAAGCAGACCGTGTCGCCGAGCACGACGGCGCGGCTGTAGATCGGGCCACCGCGACGCCCCTTCTTCTCGGTCTCGAACTCCCACAGCACGCGGCCGACGGTCTGGTCGATCGCGTAGAGCTTCGCGTCACACGACCCAACGTAGACGAACCGCTCGGACGGCTGCGGACTCGCCTCGACGCGGGAACCCGTCTTGATCTGCCAACTGAGTTTGCCCATCTCTTTGTCGATGCCATAGACGTGCCGATCCTGGCTGCCGACGAACACGTTGCGGGGCCCGATCGCCGGCGTGCCATACATCCAACCCTTGGTCTTGAAGTCCCACAGCCGCTTGCCGTTCGTCACATCGAGTGCGATCACGCGACACTGATCGAAGATCGACAACACCACCATCTTGCCGTCGGTCGCCGCATCGCGTGGCCGCGCGTTGCGTTCGCCGAAGCGGGCATCCGCGCCGCGGAAGCCCTTCGGATCATCCGGCCGATCCTCCATGTAGTCGTGCTCCCACAGCACCGCACCAGTCTTGGGATCACAGCCATACACCTTGCCATCCGAGCTCGCGGCAATGACCGCATCCTTGGTGCACGCGGGCCCGGCGACGCCCAGTTCGAACGGCTCATGCCAGAGCTTCTTGCCGTCCTTGTACGAGAGCGCCATCAAGCCGGTGTCCGACGCGACGAACAGCACATCGAGACCAGGCACCGCCGACAGCGCCATGCCATACCCCCAACTGAACCCTTCCTTGTCTTTGGTGATCCAGCGCGGCATCCCGGTCTTGGCGTCGATTGCGTGGATCAATCCGCGTCGATCCAACGCGTAGACCGTGCCGGCATGCGTGATGACTTCGGCGAACTGCGCCTTAGTCGGCGCGTAGCGCCACTCCACCCGTTCGGGAACCTTCTCGCCGCCCTTCTCTTGCGCAGAGACGACGGCCCCATACGGAACCATGCACATCATGATGGCGAGCCAACGCCCCGCATTCCTGCCGTCACTCATGCACACAGGATACCGATACGTTGTCGCTAGCGCTGGAAGATCGGCAGGTAGTGCTTCGGGATCTGCAGGATGATGCACGCGACTGCGGTGCCAAACTCGTCACCGGGCCCTTCATCGGTGGGGTTGCGCCAACGCCCATCGGCTGTCTGATCGGCGAGCAAGTGCGTTCGCATCTTGCGGTAGTAGCGATCAAAACAACCCTTGCGCAGCAGGCCGTCTGCCTGAAAGAACACCTGACTCGCGTAGTAGTTGCCGTACCAGAAGTAGTAGTGATGCGGCGAGTAATGCATCAGCTCATCGAGGTCCTTCTCGAGGAAGTCGATCACGTCGTCGAGCAACTCGTGTTCATAGATGCCCGCGGACAACAGCGACGTCGCCGCCGCCGCCTGGATCGAGTACTTGTCGACCTTCCGGAACGCGCGCCGACCGTGGATGCTGTAGTAGTAGCGCCCCTTCGCGTGCCCATGCGGAATCTGATGTTGCTTCACGTATTCGACGGCGCGGTCGATCGTCCCCTTCGGAATGTTGATGCCGATGTTGTGCGCTGCGCGCAACGCCTGCAACTGGCACACGGTCACCGACAGATCCGAGTCGCGTGAGAACGCGTTGTAGCGCCACCCACCGTGCGCGTTCTGCGTGTCGACGATGATGTGCGTGCAACTCTCGAGCCCCGCCTTCAACTCCGGGTCTTCTTCGTTGCCGTAGACCTCAGCCAGAAACAGCGTCGCAAACGCGTGGCTGTACATGCGCGTCCCCGACGCGGTGAGAACCCCGTTCTCTTGCAGGCACGACAACACGGCTCGCGTCGCGCGGCGGACCTGCTCCCCATACTTGCCGCGTCCCGGCAAGTTGCCGGCAGCCAGGAACGCCATGCCACACAACGCCGTCACACCAAGGTGGCCACTGCCCTTCTTGACCTGCAGATCGTAGGACGATGTCGCGAAGTAATCGCCGCGACCGCGACTGCCGACGACGCCGTGCCAGAAGCCGTTCTCGTTCTGCTTGCTGGCTAGCCACGTGAGCGCGCGGCCGACGGCTGCGTCGACCGGTTCGTCGCGCGCGCCGAGTTGGTCCTGGCGAGCTTCGTTCTGCGCACCAGCGGCCCCCGCCACCGCGAGCATCCAGGCCAGCATGAAGTCACGGCGCGCCATCGCCGGAGGGTAACGATTCCAGCCGCGCCAGGCCGCCAGCCCTCGTCGGCTTGCGCACTTGCGACATCCGGCCCCTGAATATCCGACGTCGCCGTAACCGCCACCCTATGGGCCATGCGTCAATCCAGTGAAACCACCATGAACCCCTGGATTCCGCTCCGGGTAATCGGGGCGCGACGGTAGAAAACCACGTATGCACGCCGTGGATCCCAGCCCAAGTGCGCACCCAAAGTGGCCCCCCCAAAGGCATCGAGCCTGCTCGAAGCCGTGCTGCCGGCCAACTAGGACAGCATGACCTCTTTCGACATCGTGATGACCCACGTGGGCGCTGGCCAGGACGCGGCCCAACGCCTGCACTTCGACCTCAAGCCGGGCCAGGAACTAGTGTTCGGTCGAGCTCCCTCAGTCGACATCACGATCCCCGACCCCGACCGCAAAGTCAGCAGTCGGCACGGCAAGATCCGGTGCGACCAGAATGGCCAACTGTTCGCGCTCGACCTGGGCAGCCTCAATGGCACGTATCTCGAAGGCACGGCATTGGCACAGGGAGATGGCACGGCGGTCACGTTCGGCAACCAACTCCGAGTCGGCGACTTCGAGCTCGAGATTGCCCCAGCGGCACAGTTCGAGACGCTTCAGACCAAGGACGTCGGCGCCGCGACGGAGGCATTGATGCAGTCGCTGGAAGACGCCTACGACGCCAACATCGACGCCGATAGCAATGCCCGGGCAGCGGCGATGCAGTTTGCTGCCGATCAAGCCACGACGCCCAAGCCGCCACACGTCAGTTCGGCGATGCTGATGCAGGTGCTCGAGCGCACGAGTGGCATGGGCGGTTCGCGATCGGGGCCGGCACTGCCTGCCCCGGCGCTATCGACGCCCCCGTATGGAGGCCCAACGCCTGCCAACCAAGAACCAACCGGCACGTCCACAACCGGCGGCGCCGCCGACGAGATGGTCCGCAAGCTCGCGGCTCAGCTCGTACCCGACTCCCAGCTCGAGACGGACGCCGACTTCGAAGTCTTCGGCGAGTTGCTGCAGCAAGTCTGTGTCGCGACGCTCGACTGGCTCGCCAAGGGCCTGCAGAGTCGCGGCGTGTTTGCCCAGGAGTTCGGCGCGGAAGTGACGCTCGTCTTCCAACGCAGCCAGAACCCGCTCAAGGCGATGTCCCTCGACGAACTGCGCGAGTATCTACTCGACTGGCGCGGCGACACCGACGCGGCGACGCGCAGCTACTACCTCGAAGGCGTGCTCAAGGACCTCACCGAGCACCAGGTCGCCGTCATCGCCGGCGTCAAGGAAGCCATCTCCGGCATCTTCACCCGCCTGTCGCCCGAACGCATCTCCGCCGTGGCCGACAAGGCAAGTGGCTGGTCCAAGTCCGCCAAAGCGTGGGCTGCCTACCAACAGATCCACAAAGAGCTCGCGGAGGAACAGACCAAGCTCTTCAACGAGATGGTCACCCCAGCCATCCAGAAAGGTTATCTGCACAAACACGACGAATGACGGCCAAGACCGCAACGCCAACGCGGTCCCCGCATTCCACTCCGCCCAATCAAGCCTTCTCGCATATGAACTCGCATATCAGCTCCCGCAACCGCTCCCGCTGGACTTCGCTGCCGCTCTGCCTCGTCGCAGTGCTCGCCGCCAACGGCTTGACCAGCTGCACCAGCGGCCCCTACGCCACCAACTTGATGGTCGTCGGCGGCGAAGACCTCAACAAGACGTTCAACGACAAGCCGAGCGCGGTGAACCTCCGCATCCTGCAACTCAAGAAGAAGGACGTCTTCGAGAGCGCCACCGATGCCGAACTGAGGTCGCCCAAGCTGAAGGAAGCCACGTGGCACGAGTCCTACAGCGAAGCCAAGGTCCGCGTTGGCAAGACCCGCGAAATCGAGATCACAATCCAACCCGAAGTGCTGTTCCTCGGCATCGTCGGCCTCTTCAACGAGAAGGAAGGCAATTGGCGGGCCGTAATCGATGTCGGCTCGCTGTCGAGCGACAAGCTGGTCTTCGACAAGTACGCGTTTTCTAAGGAACCGCGCGAGCAGTAATTCCCTGAGCTAACCGAGTCCCGAGCAACCACAGTAATGACCAACCAACATCGAGTGATTTGGGACGAGGGCATGATGCTCGCGCCACAGCACTTTCAGCAATGGGAGCGCTGGCTGGAGGGCGAACTGCACGACCGCGCCCGAGCGCTAGCCACCTACGCCTGGGGATTCTCGGCTCTCGACCTGGACCACGGCGCACTCGCCGGCGGGCAACTCGCAATCACCCATTGCGCCGGCATGTTCGCCGACGGCACGGCGTTCTCTGCTCCCGATCGTGACGCGCTGCCGGCGCCGCGCTCGATCGTCGAGAACATCGATGACAAGGTTGGCCACCTCAATGTGTATCTGGCCGTGCCCAAGATCGTGCAAGGCTCGTCGGCCTACACCGATGCCGCCAACACTACCGACCGCGCTACGGCCGCCTTGTTGCGCTCGCGTGCCCGCGTCGTCGACACGTCGCGACCCGAAACGGATCGTGAAATCGCCACTGCCCAACTCAACCTGAGCCTGCGCATCGACGGCGAAGACATGGGCGCCTACCGCACAATGCTGATCGCCCGCGTCAAGCGCGCCGCTGGCGGCGGAGTCGAACTCGCCGCGGACTTCGCGCCCCCGGCGACCAACCTGTTCGCGTCCCCACTCGCGCAATCGGTACTGCGTCAGACCTCCGGCATGCTGTCGCAGAAGTGGAGCGAGCTATCCGGCAAGCGCCGCGGCGGTGGCGGCATGGCCGACGCTGCTGGCCTGCTGCTGTTGCACACGGCCGGCGACAACTTGCCGGCGTTGCGCCACTGCCTCGAACACGGCGGCGTCAATCCCGAACAGGCCTATCTGCAACTCGCCAAGCTGGCGGCGCAGATGTGTTCGTTTCACGAATCGATCGCGCCGACCGACATCCCGGCTTACCAACATGCGGATCCCGGCCCGAGCTTCCGCAAGCTCGCCGATCTGCTACAGGACCTGCTCGGTGATGCCGCGCCAAGCATGTGCGATACGCTCACGCTCGAGCAAGAAGGCGAGTCGATGTTCTGGAGCAAGATCCCGTCGCCCAACATGCTGACGCACGGTTCGCTGTATCTGTCCGTGCGCGCCGACGCGACCGACGACGAGATCCAGGCCAAGCTGCCGACGCTGACCAAGATCTCGGCCAAGGACAAGCTGCAAGAGCTGCTGATGCGCGCCATCCCCGGCCTCGCCATCCGCTACATCGCGCAACCGCCGACCTCCATCCCGGTGCAGGCTGGCCGCCAATACTTCCGGCTCGAACCCGGTGGCGAACACTGGGATGCGATTTCGTCCTCGTTGTCCGTCGGGATCCACGTGTCCCCCGGCCTTGCCAAACTCAGCTTGGAGCTGCTCGCGGTGAAACAGTAGGCCCGCGCCACTTGGCCAACGCCCACCGCTCCCCCCGACGTTCGCGACGAAGATGACCGACATCACAACTGCAACCCCAACCGCCGGCCCTACGGCAACCGGCACCGCCCGCCTACCGGAACTCAGCAGCGAGCTGTTCGCATTTGCTCTGAGCCTGCGTTCCGCCAAGGATCCCGGCAATGCGCCGCAACTGTTCGACAACATCACGCGCCTGCTCGAGCAGCTGAGCCAACGCGCCCGCAACGCCGGCGTCGACTCGGCGCACCTCGATGCGGCGCGCTACGCGTTCTGCGCGTTGCTCGACGAAACGGTGCTCGCCTCACGCTGGGAGATCAAGTCGGACTGGATGAGCAAGCCACTGCAGATGGCGTTCTACGGCGACTTCACTGCGGGTGAGCAGTTCTACAACCGACTCGACGATCTACGCGGCGACGCAGTACACAACGTCGACGCGATCGAAGTCTACGCTCACTGCCTGGCGGCTGGCTTCCGCGGCAAGCATGCGGATCTCGCGGGCATGCAGAAGATCGACGACCTGTTGGTCGAACTCAACGCGCAGATCCGCACCGCGCGCGGCATCGAAGGACGCGCGTTGTCGAAGCCGTTTGTGCGCACCGAAGTGCTGCAGGACACCGTGCGCCGCGTACCGGTCTGGATCATCGCGGCGGCCTGTCTCGGCCTCGTCTTGCTGACCCTGTTCATCCTCGACGGCCTGCTCGGTTCGCAAGCAGACGAGTTCCTCAACGGTGGAGGCCGGTGATGAAAAAACTGCTCGCAGTCATCTTCCAGCCGCCCATCCCGGCGTTGCTCGGCCTCATCATCCTCAGCCTGGTCATCTACTACGGTGGCGGCGCCGTGCGGTCGTGGCATCGCTGGAGCGACAGCACGCTCCTGATCATCGTCGGCTGCGTCTGGCTGCTCGCCGCGCTGCTGTTCGTTTGGCGCAGGATCCAGTCGGCGCGCCGCGCCCGCATGATCGAAGATCGTTTGCGGGGCCAGGCGCGCGAACACATCGAGTCCGTCCGACCCGACAAGCGCAGCCAGGTCGAAGAACTGGAGAAGCAACTCAGCACCGCGCTGACGACGCTGCAGAAGTCCAAGATGGGCAAGAGCGCCCTCTACGAACTGCCGTGGTACGTCATCATCGGCCCGCCGGGTTCGGGCAAGACCACGCTGCTGCGTGAGTCCAACCTGAGCTTCCCCGATCAGACCCACGGCCGCGGTGTGCGTGGCGTCGGTGGCACCCGAAACTGCGACTGGTGGTTCACCGATCAAGGCATCCTGCTCGACACGGCCGGCCGCTACACGACCCAAGACGAAGACCGCAACGAGTGGTTCTCGTTCCTGCAGATGCTCAAGAAGTCGCGTTCACGCAAGCCGATCAACGGCGCGATGATCGCCATCAGCATCGCGGACATCATCCAGGCAAGCGAAGAAGAGTTGGCCGAGCACGCCCGCAAGATCCGCGAGCGCCTGGCCGAACTGACCCAACGGCTCGAAGTCGTCTTCCCGGTCTACCTGCTGTTCAGCAAGTGCGACCTGCTCGAAGGCTTCGTCGAAACGTTCGGCGGCTACGGCAGTGCCGAGCGGGCGCAGGTCTGGGGCTTCACGTTGCCGTATCTGCAGAGTGACAGCACCAGTATCGCGGACCGTTTCGAATCCGAGTTCGATGTGCTGATGGGCCGCCTTTCGGGCGAACGTCTGCACAACTTGTCGGCAGCCAAGTCGCAGAGCAAGAAGGCGCGCATCTTCTCGTTCCCGATGCAGTTCGAACTGCTCAAGGCACGCCTGCGCTCGTTCTTGAGCCAACTCGAACAACCGAACCCGTACCACGAGAGTTCGGACATCCGCGGCTTCTACTTCACGAGTGGCACGCAAGAAGGCCAGCCGTTCGACCAGGTCCTGCAGAGCATGCGCGATGCGTGCGGCCTGACCGAAGACGCCGAAAGCATGGTCGAGGAGCCGCCGGAGAAGAAAGCGTACTTCATCGACGACGTCTTCACCGACGTCGTCTTCCAGGACAAGGACCTCGCCCGCTCATCGGCCACCGCCGAGAAGCGCCGCGCCACCGTACGCCGCGTCAGCATGATCGCATCGATCGCGGCGACGTTGTTGCTGCTGGTCCTGCTGGTCGTCAGCTACACGCAGCACAGCAGCATCATCGAACGCAGCATCCGCGTGCACCAGGCAACCGATCGCGATCTGACCCAGCAGGACTTCGAAGAAGAAGAACGGCTGCACAAGGAGCCGACCACCGGCCCCCTCGATCAGCTGCGCCTGATGTTCGAAGAACTGCACGATCGGCAAGGCGCCGTCGGCACACTCATCATGGGCCAGGAGAACGGCCTCTACGTGCGCATCCGCAGCCAGTATGTCCGGCACCTGAGGGAGGCCTTCGTCGAGCCGCTCCAACAGCGACTGCTCGCGAGCTTGCGCGAATCGATCAAGACCAATGCCGACGGGAAGGACCCGGCGCAACTCTACGACGAGTTGCGTTGCTACCGCCTCCTCTCCGGCAGTCCGACCATCGACGACGAACGAAAGGACTTCCTGACCAAGTTCCTCGTCGGGGATCGATGGACCTGGACCGAAGGCAAGCAGATTGCGGCCACCCACGCCCACCGAGCCACGTTCATCCGCGACGTCCTCAGCGCGGACAAGGATGACTGGCAAGCTCTTCCCGACGAGACCATCATCGAGCCGGCGCGCGCCTTGTGGACGAAGAAGGACGGCATGGCACAAGCCGTCTCCGACCTGCGCGGCGAAATGGGACTCGACGCTGATGTCAAGGTCACGGACCTTGTCGACGAGCAGAGCGCCAAGGTCCTCGACGACACCAAGACGATGTCGCGTGCCGCGACCGAAGACCCGGCGGCACTCAACGACCTGTTCGATAAGACGGCGCGCGAACGCGGTGACATCAGCGCCGAAACGATGCGCGCGCTCAACCGACAGAACTCGATCGACGAGCTGAAGGAAGCGCTCGCCCAATTCGGGCCGAAGGCGACCGACAACATCCGCGTTGCCGCCAAGCAATTGAACCAACTGTTTGCCGGCGACAAGAACGACCACCAGGACAATGCCTACGTCACGTTCTTCGAGGAGATTCGCAGCAAACTGGAAACTCTCAAAGTCGAGTGCCCAGCCGGTGACATTGCGTGGCTGACCGAGACGATCAAAGAGATCGCGGCGCTGTCGGACATGGTCGACAAGCTGCCGGGCGAACGGCTGAACCGCATCGTCAACGACGCCAAGTCTGACAATCAGGCCAAGGCCATCGTCGTCGAACTCGAACGCCTGGAGCGGATCATCAAGGAGCGCAACACCGGCCCTCCCGAACCGATGCGCGGCGCGAGCCTCAAGATGTTGACCAAGTTGCGTCGCTCGGTCGGCAACGCGCTCGCCCGAGAGATCATCGACGAGGGCAACAAGCATTGGCGCGAAGTCGTCGGCAACAAGCTGGCCAGCTTCTCGAAGGTGTTCCCGTTCAACCCGAACGAAGCCAACAAGAGTGTCGACCCGGGCGAGTTCGCCCGCATGTTCGAGCGCGACGGCGAGTTCGACGAGACCCTGGAGCTGTTCAAGGAACTCGAGAGCATGCTCACGAGACTCGGGGTCGGCGTGATCACCGATGGCCACAAGAGCGATCGCAAGAAGGTCGCCAGCATGCAGCTCGCTCTGTTCGGCGGAGAACAGCCTGGCTGCAACATTGACTTCGTCTTGATGCCATTGGGCGACGTCACCGAGGTGCACTTCACACTCGGCAAGAAGGGCGCTGACGGCAAGCCCGATCCGATGGTTGCGCAAGCCACCAAGGAGCGCAGCATGTTCTGGACGCCGAGCGACGATGCGTCGATCGAGATCAAGGGTTTCTCGATGCAAGGCAACGAAGATGGCGTCGATGCAGCGATGCGGGCGCCCGGCAACTGGGGCTTCATCCGTCTGCTGTCGCAAGCCACCCGCGACAAGGGCAAGAACAAGTACGACGGCTTCCTGACCGCGACCTGGAACAACTTCATCGTCGATGGCGACCCGCTCAAGTCGAGCAGCGGCCTTGCCGAAGCCGGCCTACTGTTCTTCACGACTGCCGAACCAAACCCTCTTGAGCCCGAGTTCTTCACCCACACGTTTACCCCCGAGGTGTTCCGTGCGCGCTAAGCCCGCCCCACAGAGCATCTGCTTTGGCAAGTTGCCGATCGCCGGCGACTTCTTGCGCGGCGACGGCGCCGCGCCGGAGTTCACCGAGTTGGACGACTGGATCCAACACGGCATGTACGAGAGCCAGAAGCAGCTCGGCAGCGATTGGCAAGCGCGCTTCGATGCGTTGCCGCGCACGAAGTTCATGTGGACCAACGGCAAGGGCGCCGTCATCGCCGGCTGGTGGCAAGCATCCCAAGACGGCGTTGGCCGCCGCTACCCGTTCTTGTTGGCGGCGTATCTGCCCAAGGTGCAGAAGCAGGACTTCGCCGCGGTGCCGTTTGCGCTCACCGACTACTTCAAGCGCGCCGAGCAACTGCTCGATACGAAGTTCGACGGCCACAACACCGTCAGCGCCATCGAGGCCGCGCAGAACCTGCCGTGCACCATCGACTGGGACGCTGCTCGCCAGCAAGCGCAGAACGCCCAGCAAACGGCGACTCCGCAGGATGCCTGGGCTGGTCACGACGATGCACCCGAACTGCTCTTGCACGACCTCGAACAGGTCTGCGGCCAATACAGCCCACCACTGTACAGCCTGCGCTGGGCCAGTCGCGGCGACGCGAGTGACACGTCGTTCTGGTTGGCTGCGATGGCGCAGTTCGGCCACCCGACGCCGCGCCTCGTCATGTGGCACCCAACGCAAGCTGGCAGCAACGACCAGAATGGCTGCACACGCGTGATCATGAGCCAACTACAGCCGCGCCAATTCGCCGGCGTGGTGTTCTTCGACCTCGACGACGACGACGCCTACAACATGGGCCGCGGTGCCGGCGAGGACAAACGCACGCAGCAAGCGCGCACCCGTTTCGCCCAGGCCGTTCGCGCCGACAGCCAGGCCGGTGCCATCGCAACGCTGCCGAAGGAGGCCATCTGATGGACTTCGACGCAATCCGCAGCCTGGGCACCAAAGGCGTCTCGGACGCCGCCCCCGGTGGCGAATCTGTTCGCTACGAAACCGAGTTCGAACAGCTCACCGCCGAGATCGAGAAGCTCACCTCCGTCGAGCAGACCCCGGTCAAGTGGCGCATCGTCGTCGAGCTTGCGAGCGGCCTGCTCAAGGACAAGGGCAAGGACCTGCTCGTTGCAAGCTACCTCGGCGCCGGCTTGTTTGATCAACGTGGCTACGCTGGCCTCGCGGCCGCGATCGACGCCATCAACGGCCTCGTCGACAACTTCTGGGAAGGTTGCTTCCCCGAACTGCGCCGCCTACGCGCTCGCGTCAACGCCCTCGAGTGGTTGTCGGCGCGCCTCGAGAAGGTGCTCGAGACCCGCGGCGATCCGAGCCCCAACGACCGCGAAGACCTGCAGCTATGCATCGCCGGCCTGAAGAAGCTCGCTGCGGACGAGAACAACCGGTTCGGCGACAACGCACCGAGCGTCGGCCCCGCCCGACGGGCGCTGCAAGCCAAGCTCGATACGATTCCTGAGCCCGAACCGGAACCGGAGCCAACACCGGAGCCCGCCGCCGACGCAGCACCAGCGGCAGCCGCGCCCGCCGAAGCAGCGGCGCCAGCAGCCCCGCCACCACCGCCACCACCGCCACCGCCAGAACCCGAGCCGGCCGACAACCCGGACACGGTGCGCGAAGCGCTCGGCAAGTACCGCAAGCAACAGATCGAGTACGCAACGATTCTGCGCGAGGCCAACGACACCGATCCGCAGGGCTACCTGTTGCTGCGCGAAGCGGTCTGGAACAACGCGGTCCTGGCCGACCTGCAAGGCGGGTCGACGGGCAGTGCCGAGTTCCTCGCCGAACTCGACAAGGATCTCGAAGGCGGCGAGTACGACCGCGTGCTCGAGAACGCCGAGAAGCAACTCGTCGACCATCCGCTGTGGCTAGACCTGCAACTGCGCACCGATCAAGCGCTCGAAGGCCTCGGCCGCCGCTACGCGCGCGTCCGCAACGCCATCGTCGGCTCGCTGCGGTTCTTGCTGCACCGCGCACCGGACCTCGCCACACAGAAGAACGGCAAGGGCGAAGCGTTTGTCAGCGATGCAGCGCATGTGTGGCTCAAGAACGAAGTGCTGAGCGACGAGAACGCTGCCGAGGGCAACACCAACAGCGCCCAGGTTGGCAAGGAAGCGCGCAAGCTGGTCGCCCGCGACAAGCTCGGCGACGCGATGCGTCTCATGACGCAACACATCGACATGACGGCGAGTCGCCGCGGCCGCTTCTTGCTGCGGCTCGACCTCGCCCAACTCTGCATCGAAGCGGGTCGGATGGAATTGGCCGTCCCGCAATTGGAACAACTCGAACAACAGGTCACGCAGTTCTCACTCGAGGAGTGGGAACCGGACCTCGCGACGAGTGTCGTACGTTGGCTGTGGCAGTGCTGCGCGGGACCAAACGCGGTCGCGTCGCTCGCTGAACGCAACAAGGACATCTATGCGCGTCTGTGCCGTTTGGACCCGGCAGCCGCGGTATCCGCCCCAGGTCCTCTTGGAGATTGATAATGGCTAAAGACGGCTCCGTAGCGCCTCGCGAGAGGATCAACATCAAGTACCGCCCCGCAACCGGTGACGCGAAGGAAGAGAAGGAGCTTCCGCTCAAGCTGCTCATGCTCGGCGACTACACGCTGCGCAACGACGAGACGCCGCTGGAAGAGCGCAAGCCGGTGCAGGTCGACAAGGACAACTTCAACGACGTCATGCGGGCGATGGACCTCAACCTCGACGTCAAGGTCAAGAACACCCTCGCCGAAGGCGACGACGAAGAACTGGCCGCGAACCTGAAGTTCGACAGCCTGAAGGACTTCGGCCCCGAAGCCATCGCCGGCCAGGTGCCGGAGCTGCAGCAGATGATGGCGCTGCGCGAAGCGCTCGTCGCGCTCAAGGGTCCGCTTGGCAACATGCAGGGCTTCCGCAAGAAGATGCAAGCGCTCCTCACGGACGAAGAGAGCCGCAACAAGTTGCTGAAGGAACTCAGCAAGGACGACGGTGGCGGCGACGCCCCCGCTGATGCCCCTTCGGGTGACGCCCCCGCCGGCGATGCCCCTTCCGGCGACGGTGACAACTAAGGCACTGGAGAATCACGATGAGCGAACAACAAAGTAATGAATCTCAGCAGCCGCAAGCAACGGATGCGGCCGCTCCCTCGTTGCTCGACGAGATCATGGAGCAAACGAAGCTGGCCCCCGATGATGAGAGCTACACCGTCGCCAAGCGCGGCGTCGAAGCCTTCATCAGCGAGATGCTGGCCCCGAAAAGCAGCTACGACAAGGCAGACAAGGTCGCCGTCGACCAGATGATCGCCGAGATCGACCGCAAGCTAAGCGGCCAGATCGACGAGATCCTGCACAACAAGGACGTGCAGAAGCTCGAATCCGCGTGGCGCGGCCTGAAGTTCGTCGTCAACCGCACGGACTTCCGCGAGAGCAACAAGGTCGAACTGCTGAACATCAGCAAAGACCAACTGCTCGAAGACTTCGAGGACTCCCCCGAAGTCGTGCGCTCCGGTCTCTACAAGCTCGCCTACACGGCTGAGTATGGCCAGTTCGGTGGTGAGCCGTATGCGGCGATGATCGCCAACTACGACTTCGGCCCGGGTGCCCAGGACATCGCGCTGCTGCAGAACTGCGCCAGCGTCGCGTCGATGGCACACGCGCCGTTCATCGCGGCGGCCGGCCCGAAGTTCTTCGGCCTCGACGACGACTTCCAGGGACTCGGCAACCTCAAGGACCTCGACTCGGTCTTCGAAGGCCCGCAGTACACCAAGTGGAATTCGTTCCGCGAATCGGAAGACGCCCGCTACGTCGGCCTGACGTGCCCGCGCTTCCTGCTGCGCCTCCCCTACGGCGAGGACAACCCGGTCAAGGCGTTCAACTACACCGAGAGCGTCTCCGACGGCCACAACTCGTATCTCTGGGGCAACACGTCGTTCTCGTTTGCCACCAAGCTGACGGAGAGCTTCGCGCAATACCGCTGGTGCCCGAACATCATCGGCCCGCAGAGCGGTGGCGCGGTCGAAGACCTGCCGCTGCACCAATACGAAGCAGCTGGCGCGACCGAGACCAAGATCCCGACCGAGTTGCTGATCTCGGAACGTCGCGAGTACGAACTCGCCGAGCAGGGCTTCATCCCGCTGTCGATGCGCAAGGGCAGCGACAACGCTTGCTTCTTCTCCGCCAACTCGGCGCAGAAGGCCAAGAACTTCGGTTCGAGCAAGGAAGGCAAGGAAGCCGAGCTCAACTACCGCCTCGGCACACAGTTGCCGTACATGTTCGTGATCAACCGCCTGGCGCACTACATCAAGGTGCTGCAGCGCGAGCAGATCGGCAGCGCCAAGGACCGCAGCGGTCTCGAGCGCGAACTCAACAGCTGGCTGTCGCAGTACGTCGTCGAGGATGACAACCCGTCGCCCGACGTGCGCGCCCGCCGCCCGCTGCGTGAAGCCAAGATCATCGTCGAAGACGTCGAAGGCGAAGCCGGTTGGTACCGAGTCCGCATGCAGGTTCGTCCGCACTTCAAGTACATGGGTGCGATGTTCACCCTGTCGATGGTCGGCAAGCTCGACAAGGACTAGGCACAGCAGTCCGCCTCAAAAGCGGGGAACGGGCGACGCCTCGTTCCCCTGATCAGATAGCAACCACTTCAACCCGAATGGCCTCACGGCCAACTCACCCCCCAGGAGACTAGTTATGGGCAGCATGAAAGTATTTATGAAGATCGAGGGCATCGCCGGTTCCTCGATGGAGAGCGGCCGCGCCGACTGGAGCGACGTGCGCGGTTTCGACCACCTCCTCCAATACCCGTTCGACATGCGCGACAACCGCGGTCGTGGCGAACCAGAGCACGGTGCTTGCACGATCACCAAGGAGATCGACAAGGCCTCGCCGAAGTTCTACGAGGCACTCGCCAAGAAGAAGAAGATCGACTCCGTCCTGCTCGAGTTCGAACGCGACAAGCCGGGTGAAGGCTCGACCGAAGCGTACTTCCGCATCGAGCTCGAAGACTGCCGCGTGATCACCGCACGCCCGCACATCCCGACCGCAGGCGGCGACGACAACGCCCCGCCGCACGTCGAAGAGGTCGGCTTCGCCTACCGCAAGATCACCTGGACGTGGGATTCGGGTGGCGCGATTGAGACGACGTTCGACTTCAGCGATCCGCAGGCGTAAGCGCCTGCGCGACGCCGCTACCCGAGCCACACACTGGCCCGAAGTAGCGGCAGCCTTGCTCGAAACCCGGCATACCGGCCATGACACTTTCCGAGAACAGCTTGTTCGAACGGTTGCGCGATGATCGCCCAGCCCGAGACCCTTCCATGTCTCTCGATCGAGTCCGGCTGATGGAATCGATCGCCGGCAATCTGGGTCGCATCTTCAGCAGCCGCGAGATGCACGCACCTGCCCAACTGCGCTATGGCCTGCCGGATCCCAACACCATCCTGCACGCTCTCGATGGCGGTGCCGACTTGATGCGCAGTCGCCTGAAGACATGTGTCGAGCTGTACGAACCGAGACTGACCGACGTTCGCATCGTCATGGTTCAAACGGCTGAGATCGGCCACCAGATGCAGTTCGCCATCAAAGCTGCCTTGCCCACAGATCCGCCGGAGCGCGTCGTGCTTCGAGCCACAATCGAAGCCAATGGCCGCATCCTAGTTGCGGTCTGAATGACCTGATGTTCGCCAAGCACTACCAAGACGAATTAGCGTGGCTGCGGGAAATGGGAGCGGAGCTCTCTGCCGCCAAACCCGAGATGGCGCGCTTCCTCGGCGAGCCAGGAGCCGACCCGGACGTTGAACGTCTGCTTGAAGGCTTCGCCTTCTTGACCGGCCGCATCCGCGAGAAGCTCGATGATGAGTTCCCGGAGCTCACGCACGGCTTCATGGACATGTTCTGTCCCCACTACCTGCGCCCCATCCCATCGATGGCGATTCTGCAGGTAGCGCACAAGCCCAACGCCAAGGTATCCGGCGTCGAAGTCCCCCGCGGCACACTGATCGAGTCGGCGCCAATTGACGGCACCCGCTGTCGATTCCGTACCGTCGCAGACATCACGCCGGCCCCTGTCGATCTCGTGAATGTCGAGTTCACCATCGGCCACCGATCGAAACTCAGCCTGGAGCTGTCGGCGCGCAATCAGGGTGGCCTTGCATCACTCGCCGGCAAGCCATTGCGCCTGCACCTGACCGGCGACTCCCAGGTCACGCGCGGGTTGTTCGTCGCACTGTGCCAACATGTGGCCTCCGTACGAGCTCAGTCGACGTCTGAGCCAGGGCGGAGCAAGACGCTAGACGTGAAGTTCGTGCCTGCCGGCCTGGCAGAGTCCGAAGCCGCCCTCGACATCCCCGCAGGCTCGTTCCGTGGCTTCCGCCTGTTACAGGAGTACTTCGCGTTTCCTGAACGGTTCATGTTCGTCGACATCCATGGACTCGATGATGCTGGTGGCAATGTCCGCCTGGACATCGAGTTCGAGAACCTTCCGGCAAACATGCCCCCGGTCAGCAGTGCCAACCTGCTGCTCGATTGCGTCCCGATCGTCAACCTCTTTGACCATGACGCCGATCCACTGCGAGCAGAAGCTGGTCGGAGCGAGTACCGCATCCGCCCTTCCGGCAAAGAGAGCAACCACTACGAAGTCCACAGCGTCAAGAGCGTCAGTGGCCGGGTACGAGGCGCAACCAAGCAAGAGAACTACCACTCGTTCTTCGCCTTCGAAGCTCGCGACCGCAGCTCGGGCAAGTTCTATCAACTGCATCGGCGCGACTCGCTCCACCTCTTTGGCACCGATGTATTCCTGCGGTTGGGCGCCGATGATCCGGAACAGTGGTCCGCGCTTGACACGATCTCGATAGAAACCGTGTGCAGCAATCGCGACCTCCCCACGCGCTTGGGCCCGGGCGACATCAGTGAACCCACACCATCAACCCCTGGAGCCTACGACTACCGCAGCATCGGATCGCCGTCGGCCCCGGTGGAACCACCAGTAGACGACGAAGTCCACTGGCGCCTACTGTCGCACATGACTCTCAACCTGCGTCGGCTGGCCGACGTCGAATCCCTTGCGACGGCGCTATCGCTGTATGACTTTCGCGCCCGCACGGATCGCCAGGCGCGCCGCCGCCTCGACAATCTCTTGGCTGCCATCAGCAACGCAGGCTGCCAACGGGCGACAGAACTACTCGACGGAGTCCCGATCAACGGCACGCACATGTCGGTTGCCATCGACGAGGAAAAGGCGGGCGGCGAGGGCGAGGCCTTCCTCTTCGGCACAATCCTGAACGAGTTCGTAGCGCAATACGTGTCGCTCAACACGTTCTCCAAGCTGAGCATCCACTGCACGGACAACAACGAAGTCTTCTCATGGCCAGCACGAATCGGGCGTCGCAGCATCCTCTAGTCGCGGAGCTTCTAGGGCGCGGCAACGAGGCTGCGTTCCATGAACTCGTGCGCATCCTCGAGGCCTTGCCACAGATGAACGATGCTGTGGCAGTTGGCCACCAAGGCCCTGCCGCACGAGAGGGGATCCGTTTTGCCCCAGCATTGGATCTGTCGTTTGGCTCAAGCGAAGTCGACGCCGTAGCGATCGACGAGGACACGGGACGCCTGACGATCACGAGTCGGTTCTTCGGCCTCTACGGGACGGAGTCCCCACTACCGGCCAACTATACGGAGCAGCTGCTCTACGACGATCCGGACGGCCGCCTTCGCGCCTTCATCGACATCTTCAACCATCGCCTGCTCTCGCTGCGACACCGTGCCTGGAAGAAGTATCGACACAGCGTGCAATACGACGGTCGTGGCACGGACAAGATGTCGCACCGCATGCGCATCCTGACGCACCTGGAGCAACTCGGAGAACCGATTCATCTGCTGACCTTTGCAGGGCTCCTGCACCAGCAACCAGTGTCGGCGGCATCGCTCGAGCAGATCCTGAACAGCGTGCTGCAGGTCCCCGTCTCGGTGCAGTCTTGCCATATCCGTGTGATCCAGGTTCCGACGCACCAACAGAACAAGCTCGGCAGTGCCAACAGCACTCTTGGTGGCTTGTGCATGCTTGGTGGCGAGATGCGCTCGGCGACGACCACCTTCAAGGTGCACGTCGGCCCGCTCGGCCATCGTGCGTTCAAACAGTTCTTGCCGAACGGCCGCCGTCGCAAGGCTCTCTGCGACCTGATTGACCGCCTCAACGGCGATCAACTCGATTGCCACATCGCTGTCGAGATCGACCCCGACGCCATTGAACCGACCTGGCTTGGAGAAACGAGCCAAGGACTCGGTTGGAACACGTGGCTAGGGGAAGACGCTCCCTCGCTCACCCCCACTCTCGGCGACGCCGTGTCGCACTCCCTGCACTCTCCCCCCAACGACCCCATGGTGGCCTGATGGTTGACGTCGACGTCAAAGCGATTGTCTCTCGATTGAATCCCTCCTGCACGCGCGCCCTCGAACGTGCAGCAGGAATGAGCGTGTCCCGTCAGCATCATGAAATCACCGTCGAGCACATGCTCGCATCGTTGATCGAAGATCCGTACACCGACGTGCAGAGCATCACCAAGCACTTCGGGATCGACCCGGGCCGGTTGACCAAAGCGCTCAATGGCGCGCTCGACCAACTGCAAACGGGGAACACCGGCCGACCGGTGTTCTCGCCGACGCTGATGAGTTGGTTCAAGGATGCCTGGATGCTCGGGTCCCTGACCCACCGCGATCAGAAGGTGCGTTCAGGTCACCTCATCCACGCGATGATCGAAGGCGGCATGCGCATCTGCGGCGGCGACTACGCGACGCTGCTCGAAGCGATCAACAAGCGCGAACTGGCCGAGTCGCTCGACAACATCACGTCGGACTCGAGCGAACAGAAAGAGATGGCGCAGGCCAGCGCCGCCGCTGGCGGTGCCCCTGCGGGTGACGGCGCCCCCACCGGCGACACCGCGTTGGAGAAGTTCTGCACGGACCTGACGCAGCGGGCTCGCGATGGTGAGATCGACCCCATCTTCGGCCGTGATCGCGAGATTCGCCAGATGGTCGACATCCTCGCGCGCCGCCGCAAGAACAACCCGATCATCGTCGGCGAAGCTGGCGTCGGCAAAACGGCGCTCGTCGAAGGCCTCGCCCTCAAGATCGTCGGCGGCGAAGTCTCCGACCAACTCAAAGACGTGTCGCTGCTGACGCTCGACCTCGGCTTGCTGCAAGCGGGCGCCAGCGTGAAGGGCGAGTTCGAGAACCGCCTCAAGAACGTCATCGACGAGGTCAAGGCCTCCGAGAAGCCGATCATCATGTTCATCGATGAGGCCCACACGCTCATCGGTGCCGGTGGTGCTGCTGGCTCGGGTGATGCCGCCAACCTGCTCAAGCCGGCGCTCGCGCGCGGCGAACTGCGCACGGTCGCTGCGACCACGTGGTCGGAGTACAAGAAGTACTTCGAGAAGGACCCGGCGCTCGCACGCCGCTTCCAAGCCGTCAAGGTCGACGAACCCGACACGGATACCGCCGTCGGCATGATGCGCGGCCTGCGCGAACGCTACGAAGAGGCGCACGACGTCGTCATGCGTGACGACGCGGTCGTCGCGGCTGCCGAAATGGCGAGCCGCTACATCGCCGGTCGCCAACACCCGGACAAGGGTGTCGACCTGATGGACACGGCGAGTGCTCGCGTTCGCATCTCGATGGCCGCCAAGCCCGGCGAACTCGAAGACCTGCAAGCGCGCATCGAAACGACTGACCGCGAGAAGGTCGCACGCGAACGTGATCGCCTCAACGGCGTCCCCGATCTCGATGAAGCCATCGCAGAACTTGAAGAGACCCTCACCCAGTTGCGCAGCGACGAAGCCGCGTTGACGGCGCGCTGGGAAGACGAGAAGGCTGCCGCCGATGCGGTGCTCGACATTCGCAAGGAACTCGCCAAGGCCCGCCTCGCCGGCGACGAGGCCGAAGCGGCGGCACTATCGCAGAAGGCCCAGACGGCTCTCGATGAGCTCAAGGCCAAGCAGGGCAAGGACCCGTTGGTGCACGTCGAGGTCACGCCGGAAGTCGTCAGCCAGGTCATCGCCGATTGGACCGGCATTCCGGTTGGCAACATGGTTCGCGATGAAGCGAAGTTGCTGCTCAACATGGAGGGCGAACTGACCCAGCGCGTGAAGGGCCAGGATCACGTCATGGAAACGCTTGCCGAAGGCATCCGCGCTTCCAAGGCCGGCCTCAAGGCACCGGAAGTGCCGATGGGCGTGTTCTTGTTCGTCGGTCCGAGTGGTGTCGGCAAGACCGAGACCGCTCTCGCCGTGGCCGACTTGCTGTTCGGCGGCGAGCGCTTCATGACGACGATCAACATGTCGGAGTTCAAGGAGAAGCACAACATCTCCAAGCTCGTTGGCTCGCCCCCAGGCTACGTCGGCTACGGCGAAGGCGGCATCCTGACGGAAGCCGTGCGCCAACGCCCCTACTCGGTCGTCTTGCTCGACGAATGCGAGAAGGCGTCGCTCGAGGTCATGGAGGTCTTCTACCAGGTCTTCGACAAGGGCACGCTATCCGACGGCGAAGGCCGCGAGGTCGACTTCAAGGACACCGTCATCTTCTTGACCAGCAACCTCGCGACGCAGGTGCTGACCGAGGCCGGCATGATGGAGACGCCGCCGAGCCCCGAAGAACTCGCAACGATGATCCGCCCGATCCTCAGCGAGCACTTCAAGCCGGCCCTGCTGGCGCGCATGACGATCGTGCCGTTCTACCCGTTGAAGCCCGAGGTCCTGCAGATGATCACGCGGCTCAAGCTCAACAAGATCGTCAAGCGCCTCAAGGAGACGCACGACATCGACGCGACGATGGACGACTCGGTCGTCGATGCGATCGCCGCGCGCTGCACCGAGGTCGAAACCGGTGCTCGCAATGTTGACCACATCATCCGCGGCAACCTGCTGCCGAAGATGTCCAAGCAACTGCTCGAGCAGATGAGTGGCGAAGAGATGCCGTCGACGTTGACCGTTTCGATCGGTGAAGGCGGCGACTTCAACATGGAGTTCGGCAAGTAGCGATGCCGGCAGAATTGGTAGCGAGCCTCCGGCCCAGCGCCAAACGGCCTGAGCAGCTGCATGATGACGCTGCCCCGCCCACTCTCTGTCGTGGGCGGTATGGCCGTCGGTACGCAATGACTGGCTCGACGGGGCAATGCCTCGTCCAGCGAGTCTCCGTTCGCATTCACTACAGTCGCGGCCCCCATACCTTGGCCAGCTACCGCCAGACGTACTACGAGTTCTTCCAGTTTGACCAGGACGAACAATCGATCGTCGACGTCCACGACTTCGATTACTCGCGCGATGGATGGCGACCAGCCGTGCTGACGAACCTCTTCAAGCATCACGGCATCGAGCCAGGCGCACTCCGCGGCGTGGCTGGCGATCCCGTGCTGAAGGTGACAAAGACCTTCGTGCTTGCAACGGGCACCGTGCGCGGTGCGTTGCCGCAGCATGTGGCTGGCGGCGGCAAGTTTGGCATTCTCGAGGGCGGCCCCGACGGACCATCGCGAGTCGAGATGCGGCTCAAGATGCCCGGCTCGCCTGCGGTCGCTGTTGCAGGTCTCGCCGCATACCCGCGCCATCTGCCAGCCAGTGGCCAAGGCTACTTCGCCGACGCGGTGGCTTGGCGCACAAGTGAACACCTACGACTCCACTACGCGAGCAACTCCGCCTCCGTTGCCGGGGCGCCCACCTACCGCCAAGCCAGACTATCGCTGACGTCGGTGCGACGGCAGACCTGCGACCTACCTACCTGAGTAAAGACCATGATCCACTCCGCAATCCCAGGGCGAATGACGGCCGGACCGGCGGCCAACACTGAGAGCCCCCAGTTTCTCGGGCCGGGGCGCGTGCTACCGGGCGATTCCAAACGGCCAGGTACCAACCAGCTCATGGTCGAACTCGACGATGAGCTCGCAACTCAGGTCGAAGTAGCTCCAGCCTTCACGTTTCCCTACCAACCGGTCACAGGTGACCGCTTGCTCGTGCTTGGCAATGGGACTCAGTATTTCGCTGTCGGGGTCCTTGGCGGTCAAGGGCCAAGCCGACTGCACTTCCCGGGCGACGTCAGCCTACATGCCGTCGATGGCAAGCTGACGCTAGCGAGCGATCAGGCCATTCAGGTGCGAGCGCCAAAGGTCACGATCCGCGCAGGTATTCTGCGGACCATCGTCGACAACGTGACGGAGAAGGCAGGTGGCGTGCGGCGCTGGGTCCGCGGCCTCCTCGCCGTCCGCGCCGGACAGTCGCGGCGCGTCATTGACGGCCAGGACACAACGCGCTGCGAGAACTCGACAACGCTCGCCAAAGACACCGTCACGATTGACGGCGACCAACTACACCTCGGGCACTAATCGCAGCCCCACGTCTCACCCCCCGAGCACGCTCATGCCATACGCAAACCAGGGTCTGATCTTCGAGAGCGACCTGTTTCCGCTCGACTTCGACAAGTTTCTCGTCGCCGAGGTAACGGGAACCGAATCCTTGTCGAGCCTGTTCGAGTTCGTCATCGAACTGCGGTCGCCCCTGCCAGACCCACTATCAGCCGAGATCGACCTGGATCTGGCCGCGATGGTCCGCCACGAAGCTCGGCTGCGGATCCTCCCGAATGCCGCGGCAGAGGGCCTCAGCATCGACACCTGGCACCAGATAGCAGGCGTCGTCAAAGAGTTTGAGCAACTCGAAGAGTCGAGCCCTGGCTGGGCGACGTTCCGCGCGGTGCTGGTGCCGAAGGTTTCGCTGGCCGCCAAAACGACTCGCAGCCGCCTCTTTGCGCCGGCGTCTATCGATGCCTTGATCGAGCCAATACTCACCGGCGCGACCTTGACCGCAGATGATCTGAGTTTGCAACTCAGCAAGCTGCCAACAAGTGACGCGACTGCCGATCGAGGGATCTATCCAGAGCGCGCCTCACTCGTTCAGTACGAAGAGAGTGACTGGAACTTCTTGGCCCGCCACCTCGAACACGAGGGGATCTACTTCTACTTCGAGAATGACGGCCAGTCTGGCGAGAAGGCCGTCTTTGCGGATTCGACCTCCAACTACGCCACGCCAGCGATCGCCGCGACCTACAACCCAACCTCGGCTGGCTCAGGGAACTCTGCTGCTGAAGACGTTCGGGGGTTCGGGTGCCTGACCAAGCCACAGCCAACGAAGGTCATCGTCAGGGAGTACAACTGGCTGACGACATCGACGCTGACTTACGAGGAGGCGGTCGATGCCAACGGCTCCGGCGAGGCGGTGATCTTCAACGAGAACTTCCTCAACGCAGATCAAGGCAACGAGCTCGCTGCGATTCGCGCCGAGGCGATCAAGTGTGGCGCCAATGTCTATCGTGGCGCGAGCAACGCGCGCTCGTATCGCCCTGGCAAGACCATTCAGCTTGCCAGCCACTACCGTGACGACTTCAACGCGACCTACGTCCTCACTCAGGTCACACACACTGCGAAGCAGGACCTGAGCATTGACGGAACCAACGTCACGATCAGAACCTGCAGTTACGACAACACGTTCGAAGCAATCCCGAGTGCCACGGTTTGGCGACCGGCTCGCAACACCCCAAGGCCCCTGATTCGCGGCCTGATGACCGGCACCATTGTCAGCAACTCATCGGACACGCGTTACTCGGTCCTGGACGACAACGGCTGCTACCTGGTGACGATGAAGTTCGACACCAACGCAACGCCCGTTAAGCGTTTGGTGCGAATGAGCCAGCCATCAGCCGGCCCATCATCGGGTCTGCACTTCCCACTGAATCCTGGCGTGGAAGTGATGATTGCGCACATCGACGGGGATCCTGATCGCCCGATCATCGTCGGCGCCGTTCCCAACCCCGATAACGAGAGCCCGACCAACGCAGACAACGTCAGTCAGAACTCGATTCGTACCCGAACGGGCAACATGCTCAGCCTGGACGACGACGCGTCGGCATCCGGTTTCTTCCGAATGGACTCGAGCCGCAGCAGGGTCAGCGACCAGCGTCGTCGCGGCATTCGCGACCCACTGAGTTCGTTCACGTCGTGGGCTGCCGCCCAAGCTAGCGGCAGCGGTAACGCTGAGGCGCCGCGATCACCAGACGCCGTCAACGAAAACACCACGGCCGCTTCGGCGGCTGAGCCGGCACCGCGCCAAGCGACCTCGCAGGCTCCGGAATCCGGCCAGGGAACAGCAGCCACATCTGGTGCGCCGCCAAGCCTGAGGCGCGCGTGGAAAGCGTTCTTTGGCGGCGACGCAATGCAGGAGCTCGCAGCCAAGGGCCCCTATCGCCCTGAAAGCGGTGACGGGCTCAGTGAGAACGCTCCCTGGGGCGGGATGAGCATCTCGGAAATTGCGGCCACGGGCGTAACGAACTCCCACCTCGACGAGAGCAACATCGTGAAGCTGCTGAATTGGGTAGCACGCGATCATACGGACTCGATCGACTCGCCGAGCTCGGGTGGGGCGCTCACAGGCAAGGTCGAAGACCTCATCAAGAACAAGGCTCAGAACTTCGAGGGCTCAGCGGCGGGCTCGACTGTATCGGTGTCGATCGGCGACGAGTTCATCTACAGCCTCGGCGACAAGTTTGAGTACGCCGATGGTTCCAACTCCGTCACGGTCGGCACGGGTGGCTACTCGCGAACGGAGACCCTCGCCGAAGGCACGACCGAAGAGGTCACCTACGGTAAGCAGACGATCAAGTCTGAAAACCACGGCACGCAAATGGTCCGCTCGAAGAACCACACCAGACTGAACGAGCACACCTTCCAGTACGGTAGGCACGAGGCGTTTTCGTTCTTCTTGGGCGGCAAGGGATCGCTGGACATCCAGATCAGCGCGCACACGGTCAACGAACTCAACGCCGGCATCCACAACGCCAACGCGCTGAACGTGCTTGGGTTCTTCGAGAGTTCGATCTACGCGGCACTCAAGGCAGAGCTTGAGGTCGGGATCTACATGACCAAACTGACGATCGCCAATTCTGACGAGTTCGTGCTCTCCAGGACCGAGGGCATCCTCAACGAAAGCAGCGTGTTCCTCAATGACATGCAGGCGGCTCTCAAGACGAGCGCTGCCTCCCTCGCCGCGGACGAAGCGGCTCTCAGCGAGAAATCCGCCGCCCTCGACCGAAAGATCGCCGCCCTCGAGGATCGGCGCGCCTTCATCACGGGCGGCGAGGCGGGGGTGCAAGCAACCAACGCCACAATTGACCGCCAGGTGGCCGCCCTCTCCGACAAGAAGGCCGCGCTGCAGGACAACATCGCCGCGTTGTCTGCGTCGCACACAGCTGCCACCAACATCTCAACTGCCGGCTTCCACTCGAAGCAGTAATCACGGTGATTCACAAGAACCTGACGCCCTTCTATTGGGCTCCGCGCATCACTTCGCGGCAACCACCGCAGCCAGAGATGGTGGTCTGCGTACGAGCCGTGTACCGCCTCGAACCAGGCAAGGATCTGGAGGCAATCGAAGACCCGATCGAACAGGGCTTCATGTCGAGCGACACCTTCCTGCTCGAAGACATCAACCAAGAAGGTGCGCTCCAGTACCCAGGCGATTTCGCGGAATGGAAGCTGCACGGCGAGGCACTTCTGACGGGCGCCTGCCATCCTCCGAACGGTCCCGCCACCTCCTGTGACGTTCGCTTCTCAGTCGGGGAGTGGTCCAAGTCCCTGCACATCGTTGGTCCACGCGCCTACGAGAAAGGCCTGCTCCTGGGAGGCAAACTCTCCGAGCCACAACCCTTCGCGAGTATGCCGCTGACGTGGGAGAACGCCTTTGGCGGCCCCGACTACCCGGCCAACCCCGCCGGCCGTGGCCACACCGGCGAAGAGATGCCGACCATGGAACTGCCCGGCAAGCCGTTGAAGAAGACTGGCGGGCAACACGTGCCGGCAACGATGAGCGGCATCAACCCCAACTGGCCACAGCGTTCCGGCAAGCGTGGCAAGAACTATGGTCCGTCTTGGCAGAAGACGCGCGCCCCGTTCTATTCCGACGACTTTGACTGGACCCACTTTCAGTCGGCAGCTCCCGACCAGTGGATCGACGGGTACTTTCGCGGCGACGAGGAACTCATCTTCGAGAACCTGCACCCCACCACGCCGATGTGGCGAACGAAGCTCCCCGGGCTGCGCATTCGCGCGTTTGTAAAGGGCTTTGACGACGTCGTACTCGAGCCCGAGATGCACCTCGACACGGTCCACGCCGACGTCGGTGACGGCAAACTCTACCTGACCTGGCGTGGCCACGTTCCCGTCAAGGAAACGGACCTCACGGACGTCAAGGTCGTCCTGATTGCGTCCGAACAACTAGCGGACGCAGAACTGCCGTTTGCCCACTACAAGGAGCTGCTCGACGAGTTCGAAGAAGATCCGGTCGGACTCAACGACGCCTTCCCGCCGGGCTTCCTGGCCGTTGCGACTGCGATCGAAGCTGCCCAAGCCGCCGAACGTGATGGCGAACCGCTGCCTGACTTGAAGGCAGTCGCCGACAACATGCCGGCCGATTGCCCGTTCCCACCATGGTTCCTGGCAGCTGCCGCAGGCGAAGCCGACCCACTCGGCATCGCCGACTCGATGCCCGCAAACATCCTCGATGAAGAAGACCCACTCGGCATCAAGGCGAAGCTTGGCGGACTTGCCGACCCGGCCAAGGTCGATGCGGTCATGGCGGAGATCCCCAAGCTCAAGGACGATCCGAGCAAGGCCCCGGAACTCCTGAAGGCAGTCACGTCCCTGCTCCCACCGGATGTTCAATCCGGTATCGGCAGCAGCGCGGATGCCTTTGGCACGGCAATGCAGGCGGCACAACAAAGCCCTGATGGCGACATGATCGCCAAAGCCGTGCAGGCCCAAGCGGCATCCACGTCGGGAGGCGCTGCCGCGACACCCGTTCCTGCCGCCGAGGCCTATGCGAAGAACCTCGAGCAGTCGAAGGCAGCAATCGACGAGGCACGTGCCGGGCTCGAGGGAACCAGCGGCCCCACTACCGAGCAATCGCTGGCAGACTTACAGCAGGCCGAAGCCGACCTGGCCAAAGCGCCGGAGTCGTTCGACGATGCGGTTGGCAAGGCGCTCGAACCGCTGGACAGCATGGAGCTCCCCGAGCCACCGACGATTCCAGACGTCGAAGCCGACCTCGCCGCCAAGAAACAAGAACTGGCCGAGCAGGAAGCCAAACTGCGCAGCAAGCACGGCGACCATGCCATCCTGGGCTTGTTCACCATGGGCAACCGGCTCATTGACAACGCGCCTCGCCCCGCCGATCTCGTGCCTGACTTATCCCCCATTGCAGTGATGCTGGCTGGTGTCGCCAGCAAGCTGTCGGAACAAGGCGCTTCCGCAAAGGCACTTGGTCCGCTAACCCGACTACAAACCAAGGTTGAAGACCTCGTCGACAGCTTGCCCAAGCCAAAGGAACCGCCGGAAGGTGAGTATGCGGAGGCCGACCTGAAGGAACGTGACTTCAGTGGCGAACGACTGCACGGCGCCGTCTTCGAGAAAGCGGACCTGAGCAAAGCCAAGTTCATCGGCAGCGATCTGACTGGCGCCAACTTCCGCAACGCCAACCTGGCTGGCGCGGATCTGAGCGACGCCATCCTCACCGATGCCGACTTCAGCAGCGCTTCGTTGACCAAAGCGATTCTGCAGAGAGTGCAAGCGGATCGCCCAGTGTTTGCCGACAGCGCCCTGACGGAAGCGGATCTCGGTGACGCCCGACTAACCGACGCCAAGTTTGAACAGGCCAACCTGGTTGGCGCCAATCTGGCTGGAGCAGAGTTCGCAAACGCCGACATGCAGTTCGCCGATCTGTCGAAGTCAGACATCCGCGACGCGAGCTTCGTTGGCGCCAACTTCTCGATGGCAACCGCCAAGATGGCCAAGGGGGATCGCGTCAACTTCAGCAAGATCGTGTTCGACATGGGGAGCTTCACCCACTGCCGCTTCCAGGAAGCGAACTTCCAGGAAGCTCGCAGCAGCATGGGCTCGCTGACCAACAGCAATCTGACCGGCGCCGACATGCGCGGCTGTGTCTTCGAGAAGGTCGAGTTCATGAAGACGATCGCCAATGGAGCGAACTTCGACACCGCCGACATATCGCAAGCGATCCTCCGCGACACGAAGGCCGTCGGCGCCACCTTCCGCAAGGCAACCCTGCGCAAGGTCGCCGCGACCGGCGACACGGACTTCTCCAAGGCCGTGTTCACTGGCGCGGATGGACAACGGTCGACTTGGATGGACGTGCCCATGTCCGACGCGGACTTCTCGCACGGATCGTTTGAGAACGCCTACCTGCAAGGCTGCACCGGCGACGACATCAACTTCGAAGCTGCACGTCTCAAGGGTGCGTGCTTCCGGCGAGCAGAGTTCGTGCGCCCAAGATTCGTGGCCGCAGACCTGTGCAGTGCCGACTTCACCTGCTCTTCGCTCAACGATGCGAACTTCCGCAGCGCCAACTGCTACGACCTGAAACTGCTCGGAGCGTCAGCCATTCGCAGTGACTTCCAAGGCGCATTTGTCGAACGCCTGCAACTCGACGAAACAGACTCACCGGAGAAACCATGAGTTGGCGCGAAGTGCAACATGACGAGGTACTGGCGATGGCGCAGCGCGGCGAGGCCTTCACAAAGTGCCTGCTGAGCGAGCTGGATCTTTCCGGCGCCAACCTGCGCGGCGCCAAGTTCGACGGCAGCATGCTGCAGAACGTTGACCTCAGCGGCGCAAACCTCGAAGGCTCACAGTTTGTCGGAGCCAGCATCATTGAGTGCGACTTGCGCAATGCCCAGCTGAGCCATGCGAACCTCAGCGAACTGAACGTCCTGCAATCCAAGCTCGACGGCGCATCCCTGACTCGTGCCCAGCTCCACTCCAGCCGATTCTCCGCATCATCATTCGGCAGCATGCAACTGCCCGGGATCGACGCACACGGAGCCGTCTTTGCCAATTGCGATCTGGCTGGATCGAACTTCAGCGGGGCCAACCTTGAAGGCACCACTTTGGTCAAGTGCAACCTGTCCGGGGCGGACTTGAGCAACTGCAACCTTCGACAAGGAGCACTGGTCGAGAGCAACCTCGAGCAGGCCAGTCTCAAGGGCAGCAAGCTCGTGAGAACAGCTGCGGCAAAGGCCAACCTCAAAGGCTGCAACCTTGCCAGGATCGACTGCCAGGAAGGCGCGTTCATCCAATCGGATCTGCGCGGCGCTGACTTCTCGGACGCTAGCTTGGTGCAGACCTCGTTCCATGGAGCGAAGCTTGGCGAAGCCAACTTCCGGACCAGCAAGCTGGTCGACATCATGTTCAACGAGGCGGACATGCGCGGCACGACGTTGCCCGAAGGGGAACTGCAGTCGCTGATGTTCAACGGGGCCGATCTAAGCGGTGCCGACTTCACACGCACGCGCCTCGTCAAGTGCATGATGAACAACACGAACCTCCAGGGGGCCAGGTTCGGCGACACCACCATCGAAGAGTCCATGTTGCAGGGCGCCAATCTGCAGAATGCGGACCTGGCCAAGGCAACTCTCAACCGCCTGCTCATGGACGACGCCGACCTCAATTCGGCGAACCTGTCCGAGGCCACGCTTGATTGCGTCAAGATGCCGCACGTGGATCTACGCGGCGCCGCCCTGCCGCAGCGCCTGGCAGACTGTTCGTTGGCATGGGGTCAGATCGACAAGGATGCACTGCGCGACAAGGATCTGGAGGGCACCGACCTCGAGGGCATCGACCTGTCCGGCTACGACTTCAGCAACTGCAACCTGCACCGGACCTCGTTTCGCAAGTGCAAGTTGGTCGGCACTCGCTTCGTCAAAGCGAACCTGCATTGGACGTTCTTTGATGGTGCCGACCTGACCGGAGCCGACTTCACAGATGCGATCATGAAGGCTTCGCACTGGGTCGGTTGCGACCTCTCTCATGCGGACCTGACCGGCCATGACCTCGAGATGGCCAACTTCGAGAAAGCCAATCTACAAGGCGTCAACTTCACGAAGTGCAACCTGTCGATGGCCAACATGTCGGAGGCCGACTTGCGGGGCGCCAACTTCACCAGAGCCGTTGCCAAGAGTAGCAACTTCAATGAAGCCAACATCGAGGGCCTGATTCTCGACAAGACCGAGATTCACAGTGACCTGAGTGACCTCAACTACGACCACCTCCCATTCCCTGGGCAAGACTTCAGCCGGTGCATGTTTCGATCCGTCGACCTCGCCGGTCGGGACATGAGCAACTGCGACTTCACTGGAACGCTGTTCATGGACTGCAACCTCAAGGGGTCTGACTTCAGAGGGTCCAAGCTGGACATGGCGAACTTCGCCGAGTCCAACCTCGAGGGAGCCAACTTTGAGGGCGTCTCGGCCAAGATGGGCATATTCCTCAATGCTCGACTCGTTCAGGCCAAGCTTCGTGGCGGCACGTTTCGCAACTCGATCCTGCCCAACGCCGATGTAACGGGTGCCGACTTCCGTGACTGTGACTTGCAGGAATCAGTCTGGACGGAAGCGAACTGCACCGGGGCCGACTTCCGCAGTGCCAACCTCAACTACGCAAACCTGAGCTACGCCATTCTGAGCGCCGCGCAACTCGACGGCGCCAACCTCGCGTGGGCGGACTTGCACGGCGTCACCGAGAAGCAGACCGTTTGGGGCACCGCCAACCGCAAACGAGCCCGACAAACTGACGACCATCGCCTGCAAGGCGAGCGCGGCTTCCAGCCGCCTCCACAGACCGCCACGGAGGACACACCATCATGATGCCCGCTGCAAACCAAGGCGTCGGAATGAACACGGGATTCCCCGACGTCTGCACGACCCCTGCCGCACCATCTCCCATTCCTGTCCCCTATCCGAACATGGGGATGAACGCGATGTCCGTGCCATTCGTGCCCAACATCATGGTGTCGATGGCGCCGTGTCACAACATGGGGACGAAGCCGACACTGACCAACGGCGACAATGCTGGCGTTGCCCACCCACTGTTCATGCAGCCTGGCGGAACGACGATGGGCAACCCACGCATCATGATGGGCGGCATGCCGGCAGCCCACCTCGCGGTTCCGACCTACGGCAACAACTTCAACAACCCAGTCGGAGCCAAACTCGTACCAAGCGTCACGAACGTTCTGCTCGGCTTCCGCCAAGAGTGCCAATCGCGCTTCTCATCCGTAGACGCAGAACGCCTTCTCACCGAGTCGGGATCTTCTGCGCGCCATCGCGGCGGAATCCTGAGCATTCGCATTCCATGCATCTCACTGCGATGTGATCAATGGCTGCGAACCGTCCTGACGCGCCATGCGAAGAGCACTCTTCGTGGCATCCTGGTCGACCTGCGCGCCAACCCAGGTGGCTCGGTCGCGGTCGCACACCGACTCGTCCTGCAGTTGCAGCAGCTCGATCTACCGATCGCCATCGCAACCGATGCCAAGACAGCTTCCGCCGCGGAACTGCTTGCGGCATCGTTGCAGGATCGCGCGCTCGCCCGAGTGTTCGGCACACCATCCTATGGCAAGACCCACGCTGCGCGATTCCTGCACTCGGTCCACGGCCTACATCGGGTCAACGCATCAGTCGAGCCAATGAAACGCCCCAACAACCAGGTCCTCGCCCCAAACGGCGTGCAACCCGACGAAGTCACTGCTGCCGGAGACGCCCTACAACAGGCGTACCGCTGGCTATCCCAACGGAGCGTCCATGTCCCCAAGTAAGGCCGAAGAGAAGACCGAATGGCTGCATACCTTCATGCCGCTCGGCTGCGTGCATGGCGATTCATGGGAACCACGCGGCGCCGGCGTGTTGCTGATCGAATCTCCAATGGTGTGGCTCGTCACGGCACGTCAGGTCATCGAGGAACTTGACGGCAAAGACCTGGTCACATGGGTGCGCCGCAAGCAGGGCCCATCCCTCCTCAACATTTCCAACAGCCAACGCACCGCGGGCACCGAATGGATCCACAACGACAACGGCGTTAGCGCCACGCTGTTCCCCGTCGATCCTAGCTTCAACATCAAGGCATTCACCAGCGGTCAATGCACGACGCTTCGAAGCCTGCAGCCACTGCAGCCGGTCGCCTCGCTAGGAGCACTCAGCGGTATGGGCATCAACCGCCCCCCTCATGCTCTGCCTGCGGTACACGAGGGCGTCATCTCGACCGTTGACCCAAGCGCCAACCAGATCCACGCAACGGCTCCCATGTTGCCCCGCAATACGGGTGCGCCGCTCATGCTGGCGTCGCCCTACGGTGGGCAAGCATCCATCGCGGGCATCCTCCTCGGCAACACGATGCTCGCCGACGAAGACCCAAGGGTGATTCCTGTGCGACTCAGTACCGCGACAGCGATGGATTCCGTGTTGGATCTGATTCGGAGCACAGCTGCCACCGAACAGCGCAAGCGTGTCACGAAGCCTGATGCCACTACGGGTGATGCAAAGGAGCAGTCATGACTGCAGTCTACGTAGGCCCGGCGAGAGTCTTGGCGGCACAGGACGATGGCCGCCCCCTGGTGCAAGTACTGGGCGGCGACTGCGAGACTTCCATTGCCAATTGGGCGATCCCCTTTCACTACGTTCCTGGTCCGGGTGACACATTGCTCGTGATCGGCCGAGACAACCAATACTGGGTGACGGGCGTATTGAGCGGCAGGGGTCGTTCGCAGATCGCCTTCCACCAAGACACCACGCTGCAAGCAAGTGGGACCCTCGACCTGGGCGGGGACGGCGGGGTCCGCCTGGAGAGCCCCACCATCCAAATCGATGGCAACGAGTACGAGACGGATACGGAGCAGTGCGTGCAACACTCCGAGACCGCTTCTTCGACGGTCCGCGGCACACTGCACGAACGCGCCGGGGAGAGCGCCCGGATCATCGACGAAAACGACGAGCACGTTGCCGGGCGACACTCCACTGTCGCCAAACACGCGGTCAAGATTGATGGCGAAATGCTACGCCTGAGCTGATTCCCCGGCTTGCTGCTCGGCGGCACGACAATGCTTGCGCCTGATCGCGCCAGCCAACTAATCTGGCAGCCTCCGACATGGCGAAGAACTCAAGCAAGCCATCACCAAGCCAATCCGCACCAGCGGACCAACCGACGCCCGGGGCCGCCACTCAGGTTGCGTTCTCCTTCGCGGACATGTGCGCACTGCTCGGCGGCGCCAGTGCTGCTCAGTTGACCAGTGCCGAGGCCGGCACGTTTGCAGCCGTTCTCGACAGCCCGCGTGCGTGGCTCAGTCCCGGCATTCGTGGGGAAGAGCCCAGCCCCGGTGTCATGCGGCAATACATACTTGAGGTCCTCTGCCTCAAGCTGCGTTGCATGGACGCCCTCGTTCGCGTTCTGATCGGCCAGGATCATTCAAATGGCCTCGCACCGAGCCAGGTCGTCGGCGTGATGCACGATCAACCCGGCCGCATGATGCCAGCACGATGGTCGCTTGACGTCGCCGTTCACCCCACCTCGACCGAGACGCAGGACGAACCAGACAGCGGACTCGGACCTGATCTAAGCAAGCTGTTCACACATCTGCTTCTGGCAAACGACAACCGCACGCCCGATCAAGCCGAGGCAATCGTTGCGAACCTGACGACCCAGTTCTTGCAGCAAGCCAGCGCCAGCAGCGACGAATCCAGCGCGCAACTGCACACGATCGCCGGCGCAATACTGGCTAGCAGCGCACACACCACCAGCAACCAAGCCCTGCACGCCGGCGGTCTCCGCAACCGAGCAGGCGCAACCCTACCCACTGGAATCTGGAACGCGGCGCTCACCCTGATCCTGCGTTTGCGCACGGATGTGACGGGATTCTCGTTCTCGAGCACCCCGTTGGTCGACCTCTACGGGGAACTGACCGCGTTGGCCCAGCGATTGGACATTGCGACGTTCGGCGCCGTGGCGCGTCGCGAAGAGACTGCCGCCATCGTCCGCAGCCAGCTTGAGAAACTGCCGCGCTAGAACGTCACGACGACCACGTCTTCCGCATCGTCCGGATGCTCACCGATGAGCAGCTTGCTCGGCGGTTCCTCGATCTTGACGTAGTAGGAGTCCTTGTCGGTCAGCTTGTTCTTGACCGCCCACGCGACGAACGCGTCGTCACCGATGTCGAGCTCGATGCCCTCGAGTTTGAACTCGAGCACCGTCTTCTCGGGCAGTCCACCGCTGAGACCAACCGCGTGGTTGCTGATCTTGGAGTCGCCGCCGGAGACGCCGGCCATGCAGCCCGCCCATTCGCCACTCGTCGGGCCGACTTCAAACCACAAGCCGAGGTGTTTGTGCGCCGTGACGCGGAGGCGGAACGAGTCCGGCGAGCCGGGTTTGGCCGTCATTGCGGCGACCAAGACCTTGGCGCTCCAACTGGCGTCGGTGCCGTCGACGAGCTGGCACGAACGCAGCAACGTCGGCAGGCTGTCGGCGTCGGGCATGCCATCGATGCCCATGATGACGATGTGCGCCGGCTTCTTGCGGTCGGCGCGGACCATGGCGGCCACCATCGACAAGCCGAAGCGGTGATCGCTGTTGGCGAAGTCTGCCTTGCGGGCGCCGATGACCCAGACGTCGGGGCCGCCCTCGTCGTTCTTCAAGACGTCCGACAGTTCGCTCCAGGCGAACTCTTTGGAGTCATCGACCCACGGGGCGCCGTTGGCAGCCATGCCGGATTTGCTGAGCGCAGCGACTGCTGGTTGCGGCGACGGAGCGTCATCGCCAGTTGCCATCCACGTGAGCCAAACGGTTTTCTGCGCCATGCGACAAGTCTACGGATCGAGCCTTGGCGAGACAGACAGAATCGATGCGGATCAGAACTGTCTTCGCGCCGCTGACGAACGACAATCATTGGCGATGAACCACGACGAGACCGACGACCCGGCCGCGCGTCCACCAGAGCCGTCGCCACCATCCGGCCAAGGCATGTCGATGTCGTTCGGCATCCCCCAAGACGGCAACGACAGCGACGCGAGCATGCGCATGCAAGCTGACGCAACGGAGATCCGCGTGGCGCCGTTTCGCATCGTCGTGCTCGATGCGTTCTGTGGCGAGGCGACCCCGCCAGAGCGCGGCCAACCGGTCACTGCTGCAAGCATCGACGACGCCATGGCAGAGCTCGGCGTTCGCACGACGATCGCCGTCACCAACCACCTGACGAAACCTGGCAAAGAACTGCTCGTGCGACTGCGTTTCGCGTCCCTGCGCGATTTGCGACCGAAGCCGATGCTCGAGCAAGTCCCCGAACTGCGTGCCGGCAATGCGTTGCTGAGTCGCTTGCGCAGCATGCGCTCGGGCAAGCTCACGGCTGCGCAGCTACAAAGTGACCTGGAGCAGGCCGATGACCTGCAAGCCTTGCGTGGTCTCGATGCGTTGGCAGCACCACTCAACCTCGCTCTACAACGGCCGACGCCCGGCGGGAGAGTGACACCGAAGCCACCGGTTGCACCCCCTGCCTCGGACGAACAGGCAACTGGTCGCAAGCTGCTCGACGAGTTGCTCGACCTCGACGCGCCATCGACTCCCACCGAGGCAACGCCACCGCCGAAGCCGACGCGTTCTGCTCTCGACAATGTCATCGGTTCCATCACCGGTGGCGGTAAGCCGAGCAAGCAGGCGAGCATCGACAAGGCAGCCATCGATCAGGCCATCGAGCAGATCGGCAAGTTGCTGGCCCTGCAACTGCAGGAGATCCTGCTAGCGGATGCTGTGCGGACGATCGAACGCGCGTGGCGCGGCCTGCAACTACTCGCGACGCAAGCTCGCGGCACCGACGGCCAACCGGTGCGGATCGAAGTGCTGCACGCGACAGCGAACAACTTCGCCGACGTCTACCGCGACTCGGTGCACGCCCCGGAGTGCGCCGGCGAGTCGGAACATGCGCTATCACTCGCAATCCTCGGCTGTGCTCTAGGCAACAACACCGCCCAATTGCAGGCCCTTCGCGACACCCAACAACTCGCTGAAGAACTGCAGGCGCCGCTGCTGTGGTCGATGGCCGCCGACTTCTTGGGCGAACCCATCCCCGAACTGGCGCAACGCGATTCGGTCCGTGCGCTACTTGATGCCGACGACCTCGCCAAGTGGCGCGGCCTGCGCAACGATGACGCCGCTCGCTGGTCCGGTGCCTGCTACAACCCGTTCGTTCTACGCGCGCCGCGCACTGGCGACATCGACTCTTGGTCGTTCCGCGAGCCTGGCGACGCCATCCTCTGGGGAACGCCTGGCTACGCCGTTGCCGCGGTGATCGCGCGTAGCGTCATCGAGACAGGTTGGCCGACCCGCTTCACCGGCACGCACGCTGGTGGCATCGACGGTCGACCACTCGCGGATCAATGCCCGCTGGTGGCGCCACTAGGTGAGGCAACCGTCGAAGCCTTGGCTGACGCAGGCATCATGGCACTGACTGCACCACGTGGCAGCGACACGATCACCTTGCTCCGGGCACCGTCGATTCACGAAGCCGCCCAATTCGGCGATCGAGACGAAGCGAACCGAAGCAGTCGCCTGCTCAGTTCGCTGCCCTACCAACTGTTGGTGACGCGACTCGCGGAGATCACGATTCGACACAAGCCGAGCCTCGTCGCGGCCGGTGAGATTGGCTCGCTGCAGACACGGTTCGAAGCGTTCCTGCTCGCCGTGATCGGCGATACAGGCAGCGGTGCTGCGGCAACCGTCACCGTCGAGGCCGACACCAAGGATCGCGACACAACCTGGCTGCACTGTGCAATCCGCACTGGCAACCAGGTGCTCGGCGGCGTCGATGTGGAGTTCACGCTACGGGCGTAGCTGCTACGAATCCTTGCCGTCGCGCTTCTTCAGTCGGCGCTTGCCCAACAGCATGCGCTGTTCCAGGTGGCCGCGCTGGGCGCTGTAGAACGCCTGCAGGAACTTCTTCTCGTGTCGCTCGATGCCGAGGCGGTCGGTGAACCCGATCTTCTTGGCGATGCTCGCAGCGGCGGCGCGCTGCGCCTTGGCAGCCCCCGGTGCCCCGGACTTGCGGAGCAGTTCTTCGAGCACCTTGAGTTCGTGCTCACCGTAGATCTCAAGCTGCTTGGTCGTGAACTTGAAGCGCTCTTCGACGACACGCGCCACGACGCTCTGGTGCTGCTTGCGATTGACGTCAGCCAGGTCGGAAAGCATCGCGACCGGCGGTGCGACAACCACCTGCGTACCGGCAAGGAGATCGCCGAGCCGTTGGTTCTTGGGATGCCAGAACGGCACGGCCAACGGCACGAGTATCCAGATCGACGCAGCCAACCGCACCAGGCCACCGTGGCCATCGAACAGCACCTCGGGCGCCATCATCACGACGAACGGCACGAAGAACTCGACGTCGCGCGACAGGTTGCGTGCGAGCAGGATCTCCATTGACATCGGGCCACCATCGGCGCGAATGACGCGCAGATGCAGCCGCCGCTTACCGAAGGTCGTGCCCTTGCCGCGCGTTTCGAACCACAAGAAGTAGCCGTGGCGCAGGAAGAAGAAGCCCAGCATCAGCATGGATGGGCCGAACACGAACGCCATGAGCACGGAGACGACCGCGACGCACAAGCCAACGAACATCAGGTCGATGGCCATCGCAACGTAGCGCTCACTCACCGACGCCAGCTGGAAGTGCAGCAACATGCCTTCCGGCGTGCGCACCGTCGCCATGCGTCGCTTGGACTCTTGTCCAGCCTGCTGTGCGGTGCTTGTCATTGCCGCTTACGCCCCGCAAGACAGAAGTAAGCGATCCACAGGACGGCAAACGCCACCGCCATCGTGTAGCGCACGGGGACCGACTGCACGACTTGCCGGAAGATGCCTTCGACGCCGCCGGCCAGGAATAGCATCGCGACGCTACCCGCGATGACTGCCCCCATGCTGCGGCCGATCTTGGCCATCGCCGCAGCGCGCGAATCCCGTCCGGGGAACACCACCTTGTGACCGATGGCCAGACCAGCCGCCCCACACAGGATGATCGCGGTCAGCTCCGTCACACCGTGCGGCAGAATCCACGACCACCACTCGACAGCGAGGTCGTGCGAGTGGAACAGCGCCGTCATGCCGCCAAGCATCATTCCGGTGCTGAGCAGCAACAACAACACCGGCATGCCGAGTGCAAAGCCCAAGCCGTATGCCAGGATGCCCACCGACGAGTTGTGCGTGAAGAGCATGACGGCAAACGTCATCAAGCCTTCGTAGTCGTTGGTGTAGAACAACGTCTCGTGCAAGGTCTCTGTCGTCGCCGTCGGCCCACGGTCGCCGGCCAGCTCACGGTCGACGAACATGTAGTAGGTGCTCGGATCGTCCTGCACCATCGCGAAGGCGATGCCGAAGCCGGCCATCATCACGAGAGTTGCCGCGAGCACATACCAGCGAATCGAACGCACCGCTTCGGCGAAGCCGCGCAGCAGGAAGTCGCGGAACACCTGGCCAACGGATCGTTTCGGGGCGTAGACAACGAGGTAGGCGCGCGCGACCAAAGCCTCGAGGTAGTCGCGCAGGTTCTGATCCAACAGCGACGATCTGGCAACGCCGAGAGCCGAGACCGTCGCGCGATACAGCACCGGCAGACGCGCCAGCTTGTCCGGCGACATCTGCGCGACGCCGTTGCGTTCGCACTCTTTCACGAGCCCTTCCAGCTCGCGCCACGTCTTCTGCCGCTCCCGCCGGAAGGTCACGGACCACGGCACTGCTTTGTGCTCGGTCACAGCAACTCCCTGCGTTTGAGAGCCAGGTAACGATTGATCAAGGCCGGGCCGAGATCCTTCACGTCGACGTCGAGCACCTGCGCGCCGCTCTCGCGGATGCGCTGCAAGACGAGGCGACGCTCGGTCACGATCTCATCGACAACCACGGCCCGATGCACATCGGCTTCCGTTTCCGGGCTTCGCGCCACGACCTCGTCGAGCATCGGATCCCGCAACGCGACAAACAACAGCAGGTGCCGCTTCGCCAACCAGCCGAGATTGCGCAGCATCAACTCCGCAGTCACACTGTCGAGGAACTCGGTGAACAACACGACCAGCGTGCGTCGCCGCAACTGCTGCAGCAACTGCGTCATGCCGAGGGTGAAGTTGGTCTCCTTGTCCGAATAGTCCAACGCGACCAACTGCTCTTGGATCGCATGCATCGCGTGCACGCCTGCCGTTGGGGTGAGTGCCTTGTGGGGCTTGTCGGCAAACGAATACATCCCGACCCGGTCCCCGGTTCGCAGCGATACGAAGGCCAGTTCCAACGCCGCTTGGATCGCCCGATCCAGACGCGGCGTGCCGTCCAACGGCTCACCCATCAAGCGGCCACTGTCGATGCACACCATCATCGACTGCGCGCGCTCCGCGCGGTACTCGCGGCTGCGCAGCGCCCGATGACGCGCCGTGCTCTTCCAGTCGATCGAGCGGTGGTCCATGCCCTGCACGAACTCGCGGATCGACTCGAACTCGGTGCCGTCGCCGGCATATCGCTCGACTTTGAGTCCTAGCTGGAACTCGCGGTTCTCAACCATGCGCGAGACCCGACCGCGAACGGACGAGACGTCGACGACGACCTCCATCGTGGCATCGATCTCCTGCACCATCTCGTGCCAGAAGAGACCCAACGGCCCGGGCCATCGGGCATGCATGGCCACGATGTGCAGTTCGCCGCGGCGCGCCGGCACAACCGGTAGCTCGACGTGTGCCTCACCATCCTCGCGACCGTCGAGCGGCAACGAGAGCGCCGACAGGTAGCTCTGGCCGCCGCCGGTATCGATATCGCCTCTGGTTTCGAGCTCGATGTGGCAGACGACCGCTCGCGACGAACGACCCGCAACGACGAAGGTCGCGGTCTGGCCAAGCGGCAGGACCTTGGGGAACGTCAGTCGCAGATCCACCGCGCGCGCCGACGGCAACAACGCAAACTCCGCCGCAAGGCTCAGCCCGAAGCCGACCACGAACACCAACCACACCAGCCACAGCTCGTCCGCACCAAACAGCGTTGGCAAGACGGACACCAGGAGACCACCTCCCAGAATCTTCAGAGCTAGTGGCGTTGGCCGCATCTAGCGCGGTGCCTTGACCTGTTTGACGATCGACTCGACGACTGCCGAACCAACCTGGCCTTCGATATCGGCCGACGGCGTCAATACGATCCGGTGCGCCAACAACGGCACGGCCAGTTGTTGCACATGATCCGGAATCACAAACTCCATGCCCTGCGTTGCTGCCAACGCACGCGCGGCGGCGGCCAGCATGTTGACCGCACGCGGCGAAGCGCCACACCGCAGCGCGGGGTGTTCACGGGTCGCGCGCACGATGTCGACGAGGTAGTCGAGCACGTCGGCTTCGATACGCACCTCGCGCACACACTGGCGCGCCTCGGTCAAGAACTCGGTGCCGACCACGGTCTCGAGTTCGAAGGCGTCCAACGCCGGCACCGCCTGGCCGTGCACTTCCGCCATGCGTCGTTCGTCCTCGCGACTGGGGTAGCCGACCTGCAACTTGAACAGGAAGCGATCCAATTGCGCCTCGGGCAACGGATAGGTGCCCTCCTGCTCGATCGGGTTCTGCGTCGCGATCACGAAGAACGCCGAACCGAGCTCGTAGGTCGTGCCATCGAGCGTCACCGATCGCTCTTGCATCGCTTCGAGCAACGCCGACTGCGTCTTGGGTGGCGTTCGGTTGATCTCATCAGCGAGCAGCAGCTCGGTGAAGATCGGCCCCTTGCTCAGTGAGAACTTGTTGGACTCGAAGTCAAACAGGTTGGTGCCCAACACATCCGCCGGCATCAGGTCCGGCGTGAACTGGATGCGCCGATACGACAACTTCAGCGACTTCGCAGCGGTTCGCGCCAGCAGCGTCTTGGCTGTGCCGGGCACACCTTCGAGCAGCACATGGCCAGCAGCCAGCCACGCGACAAACAAGGAGTCGGCGTGCTCCTCCTGGCCCATCACCACGCGACCAATCTGCTCACGCAAGCGCGTGGCTACTTCGGCGATCTGTTCAACTTGCATTGCCAATCCTGTTCGTCACTTCCTGAATGCGGCGGGCGATGACAGCGATGTCCCGTTCGGTACGGGTCTTCGTCTTCTGCCATCGGCATAGCTGGATCAACTCGTCCCGGGTCGCAGCATCGGGGATGCGTTGCTGCAGCCAGTCGAGTGATTGTTCGAAGTCGAGCCCGCGCGGAGCTCGCAACCGGGTCGCTGCTCGGCGCACCGACATCCGGGCGTAGCGCATCAGCGACGTTTCCTTGTGGCCGGCGTACTGCTGCAGTGCGACGACGTTCTCGATCAAGAACGCCTTGCCGTCCGCGATGGCTACCGGCGGCGGCACGATCGCGCCAAACCGACCACGCGCGGCCAACGCCACGACCGCCAACAACAACAGCAGGTGCACCGTCACGATGCTGACCGGGTATTCGCGGGCGAGATGGAACACGCTCGGTTCCTGCGCGAAGCCATGCAACGTCTCATCGAACGCGATGGCGCCATCGCCGCGGATCCGACGCAAGATCGCAACCGCCAACTGGGCGTTGTCACCGCGCAACAAGCCGTGATTGGCGAGCACATCGGGGTCACTCAACACCCACGTGCCGTGGCGGCCGTCGAGGTAGCCGAGCAACACGCCATCGCGACACTGGATCAGCGGCTCGATCAACTCGTCGTGCTTGATCAGCTGTACCGGTCCAGGGATCGTCGGCGCAGGCTGACCATCGAAGGTCTGCCAGGAACGCACTTCGTCGACGCGCCGGACTCTTGGTCGCCACAGCATCGGCAGCTCACTGATGACCTCCGCAACATCGGACACACGGCGCAGCTTCGATTCGCTGATCCACTTGTCGTCGAAGCCGTTGCCAACCGCCTTGCGCTTGGGCAGGACCACCAACGACTCGTCGGCTTCGTCCATCGCGTCGGCCAACTGCTGTACCTCAACCAAGTCATCGGGGCTGCGCGGCTCGGCAAACACCAACAGGCCGGCGGGCACTGGCAACACCGAACGCTGCCGAATCGCCGGTTCACCGAGCTCATTGAGCAAGTGCCACAGCCCATAGTGGCCGAGGGCCGAACGGCTGAACGCGTTGTTCTTGGCACTGCGAACGTTGTTGCCACCGCCCGGCGTGACGAGTAGGTAGATCGCGCTGAGCAACGACACGACCGCGATCCAGTAGAACCACGTTCCCGTTCGCTTCTTGCTTACGCGGGCGGCTGACACGCGGCCTCCCATGCGCGCAAGCGCTGCTGCGAAGCCTCGTACAACTCGCGGTCGGCGACCTCGCCACCGAAGTGCACCCGTTCGACGGCCATGACCAACTCGCCGAGATCCCCCGTCGGCAGCTTCTTGCGTTTAGCGAGCCGCAACACCTGACGGCCAGTCGCATGTTCGGGCAGAGCTCCGATACGAGTTGCGCACATGGCGAACGCATGCAGGAGCGCGGCGTGCACGGCACCAGCGAAGTCGCCATCGGCGGCCAGCCGTGCATACGCAGGCAACGGCGCGTCCTCAGGTTTGTCCTCGGTCACGAGCGTGACTGGTTTCGCCGGCGAACGTTTGCGCGGCGCAACGTTGCTCTTGTGACGCACGAGGCTGGCGATGAGGATCACCGCAACCACTACGACGAGCAGCCACATGAGCACGGTTGTGAAACCGCCACCCAGCGACGACACGCCGTCGAACGGGGAGCCCCGGCGGCGGTTGCGCAGGACCTCTTCTGCGGGTCCATCCCCGCTGCGGATCGCGCCATCGTCGCCGGGCAACGAAGTCTGGCAGTCCGCGTCTTCCAGAACCGTTCGCACCAGATCACGCGTCACGTCCTGAGCGGGCGCAACGGCTATCAGCATCAGGCCCAGAATCAGTCCCCAGAGAGCGCGCATAAAGGTTACATGCCAAGGTAGCCCTGCGGCGCCTTGGCGCAACCTGATGATTGCAAGTTGCCTGTGCCATGAAGAATGATAGAACGACTCCCACTTCGAAGGAGAACATGGCAAGACAACCGCAATTCAAACTGTCTCTCGGCAAGCTCGTCAGCAAGAGCTTCGCGATCTACTTCCGCAATATCGTCCCGTTCCTGTTGCTGAGCGCAGTGATGCTCTCGCCGTGGGTGGCGATGCAGCTCCTGTATCCGCCGTATCCCGAGGAACTCGGCATGAACCTGTTCCAGATGCTGTTGATGACGCTGCTCACCTACATGCTGACGGGAGCGCTGACCTACGGCGTCGTGCAGCAGATGCGCGGCCAACCAGCTGGCATGGGCGAAGCAGTGGCCAAGGGCATGCAGGCGTTTGGCCGCGTGCTCGGCACCGGCATCATCTGCGGCCTGCGCATCATGCTGTTCTCGCTCTTACTGTGGATCCCCGGCATCTGGGAACAGTGCCGGCTATACGTCGCCCTGCCCGCTGCCGTCATGGAAGGCACCAGCGGTTCTGCGGCCGCCGAGCGGAGCGTGCGACTGACCGACGGTTCGAAGTGGCAGATCTTCGGGTCGTGGTTCGTCATCTACTCGCTGCCGATCATCATCCTCTTCATCATCGGCTTCACGTCGACGAGTATGGATCCGGAGCTCGCGTTGCCGTGGTGGCTCGAGATCGCCATGCAACTGATCTTCGCCCCGCTGAGCGCCGTCGCGATGTCCGTCTGCTACTTCTTGCTGCGCGAAGGCAAGGAGAACAAGTCGATCGAAGAGCTCGCTGCAGTCTTCGACTAGCCGAGCAACTCCGACAGCGGCCCGATCTGGTCGATCTCCTTTGCGAGCGCCAGATCCGGCTGACCAAAGTGATCCTGCGGCACTCCTGCCGCATGACACAACGTCGTCAGCCAGTTGCCGATCGTTCGGTGGCCGCGCTTGCCGTAGCGAGGATAGGCCAGGTAACGACCGTTGGTCTTGAGCTTGCCACCCAGGTTGCCGAGCACCACCATCGGCCACTCGACCGCGGTCGAGTGATGCAAGTTGGAGTTGTCGCTCAGGTAGACGATCAGGGTGTTGTCGAGCATCGTGCCGTCGCCTTCGGGCACGGAATCCAGCCGTTCGGCCATCGACGCGATCAGCTGCACATGAAACGTGCGGATGCGGTTGCGGCACTGCTGCGCGGTCTCGGTGCCGTTGCTCGAGCCATGGCCGATCGAGTGCACCGTCGGCGTGATGCCGAGCCCGGCGTATGACGACTGCAGGTCATCGCAGTGCAACGTGACGACGTTGGTAATGCCAGTGATCAGCGCTGCCGTCGCCATGTCGAAGTGCGCATCGAGATGATGCGTCGCAACCTTCGACGAATACTTGTCACTGAGCTTCGGCGCGTTCGCCTTGAGCTGCTTCTGCATCGCGACCAACTTGCGCCGGCGATTCTTCAACGTTTCGAAGCCGTTGAGGTAGTGCTCGAGCTTCTCCTTCTCAGGACCGGGCAAACGACTGCGCAGCTTCTTGATGTCGGCCGACATGAAGTCGAGCACGCTGCCGCTGCGTTGGTACTTCTTCGCGATGTCGCCCTTGTCGACAATGCTGCCGAACAGGTTCATGTACGCGAGCTCGGGGTTGCACTGGAACGGCAGCTGCCGGTTCTTGCCGATCGCCGAGATCGCCGGGTAGGCCGTGCCCTGGCCGCCGGCGCCCATCTTCAGGCCGATGTGATTGAACACCGACGGGAACCGCTCCGACAGATGGCCATCGATCGTCGGGCCCGTCGGCGGCGTCTTGCCGGTTGCCTTGTAGGCCCCCAACGCGCCATAGAACGAGCTGTGCCCGATCGTGCACATCTTGCCGCTGAGTCCCTGCAGGATCGTCAACCGCTCGCGGAAGGCCTGCAGCGGCACGAGGCTCTCGGGCAATGTCCGGCCAGCGAGCTTGGCATCGACCAGCGCATCCGACTTGCGCGACAACCCGTCTGGTTCGAGGAAGTCGCCCTGCAAGCCGCTGCCCTTGACGACGAAGACGAACCGCTTCGGCAACTGCCGATGTGCCGGTTCGTGATCGAGCATCTCGAGATGACGCAAGAACGGCGACAGCGCGACGGATCCTGCGCCCAACGAGGCACCGCGGAGGATGGATCTACGAGTCAGCACAACGGAGTCCTTACTTGCGATAGAGGAACGAATCGGACGTCAGCAATGCTACCAGCAGCTCCTTGAAGCTGCCGCCAGAACTGACGTAGGCCTTGTCCATGGCCAAAAGAGTCTGGCTGTCGCGCAAGCTTTCGTTGCGCCCCATCCAGAATCGGAACACGTGGCGAATGAAGGACTGGCGCACGAGCGGCGAGCGCGCCAGGCGCTCCATCATGTCGCGCACATTCGCAACATCCCCTTCGAGGTCCTCGCCGACGCCGTAACCCGACACGTAGTCGATGCTACCGGACGTGTCGACGGGCTTCTGGCGCTCGAGCTCGCGGAAGCGCCCCACGTGGTTGAACGCTTCGAACGGCATGCCCAACGGATTCATCTTCTTGTGGCACTGCCAGCACTTCTCTTCGTGCACGACTTCGAACCGTTCGCGCAACGTCATCGTGTCGCTGTCGGGAATCACAGCCTGCACCGTGATCGGCAGATCCATGACGTAGCCCGCCAGCAGCTTCTCGCGGATCCACTTGCCGCGCCGCACCGGGTCGTTGTCGAAGTTGCCGGAGTGCGCCACCAACCAACTCGGTTGCGTCAGGACACCACAACGTTGCTCCTCAGGCACCTCCAACGCGTCGCCGCGCTTGTAGGACACCTCGAACGGATCGACGTTGTAGCTCTGCGCATCGTGCGCCAATCGGTAGCGCTCGCGGCCACCGGCGCGTTTGATCTGACGCGCATCGTGCTGGCCGTTCCAGTAGCTGACGAACACCTTGTTGGTCGTCAGCAGTTCATAGAGCACATCACGATCCTCCTGCAGGATGTGCAACACCAGCGCATCGGTGTCGTACATGAACCGCGTCGCCGTGTGGTTGTGGAACTGCTGGTAGTCCGCGACCCTCTTGAAGTTCTCGACCTCTTTGAAGACATCCTTCGCCTTGTGGTAGCCGAAGAACTCGCGGAAGAACTGCAAGATCCGCGGGTTGGTCACCGACTCGATGTCGCGGTTGTGATTGGGCGTCAGGTTGCGCGGCTTCTGCGCCAGCAAGTGACGCGTGGCTGCCTCGACATCGGCGCGCGTCTCGAGCTTGCCGGCGCGCATCTGCTTGACCAACCAACCGTGCCGCGGGTAACGCGCAACGTGGTCCTTGGTCAGCGCCTTCTTGATCAGCGGCTCGACCTTTTTGGTGAACACATCCTCTGCTTCAAACGGGTCGACCCCGAACGGCGACGTATTGGCAAAGCTGTATTGCAGCGCGAAGACCAACTCGAGCGGCGACAACATCCGCCGGCCATGCGCATCCTTCTCGCCGAGGCCCATCTCCATGCGATAGACGAACTCGGGTGAGATCGCGATCGCGACCAGCACGGCCTGCAAGGCCATCGTATTGCCGAGTCCGGCGTTCTTCAGGAACAGGTCGTCGTAGTAGTGATCGAGTTCCTCCGGCTCCGGGGTCCGCCGCAAGAACAGCTGGAAGCCGAGGTCCAGGGCTTTGGCAAACATCGCCCGTGGCGCAGTACTCTCGTGAGCCATCACCGCCGCGAACACCCGTGGAATGCGGCCGCGGCGCTCCGTCGAATTGCGCACCTCGCCACCGACGAACATGCCGTGGTTGTTGCCGTGACGACTGTCCTTGGTCTTGACCTCGGTCATGATCGCGACGGATTGGCCGACGGTCATGATCTCCGCCATCTTCTCGGCGTTGGTCAGAAGGGCTTCGAGCGACGACTGGTCGGCCGCGATATCCGCAAAGTCCGTGATGCCCGACGCGTGGTGCACGTACTCGTAGAACGGATTCGCGTAGCGTTCGTCGACGAAGTAGCGCGCCGAGATCGTCTTGCCGCGGTGCGGGCCGCGCTTGACCTCATGCAGATCGCCGCGCCGGAACGCCCCGCCGATTTTGACCGAGTAGCGGTGTTGCTGGCCGTAGTGCCGCGCCCAAAGGGCCGAGTAGATCGCCGGTCGCTGCCGCCACAACCGCGCGTCCGTGTAGGGCAGATCCGTAACCTCACCCGAGAACAGCATCTTGTGATCGACGTAGTTGCCGTACTGCGGTAGGCGCATCTTCTCGCGCAGATGGATGCCGCGGCCCTGGGCCTGCAAGCCACCATCGATCCACTCGAGCAACGCCTGCTTCGCATCGCCCCGCGGTTGCCGACGGGTCGACTGCGGCGGCATCTCGTCAAACCGCACGCGATAGAAGATCGCACGCCACTGCTCCGAGACGTGGATGTCCGTGAAGTCCCGCGACAACGTGTCGAGTCGCAGACCACCCTTCTCCTTGTCGGGGCCGTGGCAGCGCACGCAGTAACGCGACAGGAAGGCGTCGACATCGTTCGGTTCATCCTGGGCCGGAACCAGGGCAGCCAACGCTCCAACCAACAGCAGCAATCGCACCAGCATCAGGGACGCACCTCACAGTTGGGCAGGCTCTTCTTCAAGTTGGCCAGCGCCTTCATCGACACCCGCGGACAATCACGCAGGTCGAGGTAGCGCAACGAGGCCATCGCGGTGAGCACCTGCAGCGCAGTGTCATCAACCCCCGGACAACGCGACAACGTCAGTTCTTGCAGGCTGAGTCCTTGGAGCTGTTGCAACCCGGCGCGCGTCACGCCCTCGCAGCCATCGAGGAACAACTCGCGCAGTTGTTCCAGTTCGCGAAGTTCCCGTAACCCGGCATCGCCAACCTGAGGACAACTCGCGAGGTTCAGGCGACGCAGGCGTGGCATCGAAGCACACGCACGAAGGCCATCGTTCGTCATCGCCTCGCAGTGCCACAGGTTGAGCACTTCGAGCTTCTGCAAAGAAACCAACTGCTGCAGCCCGGCCCCCGTGAAGGTGGCATTGTCGCAAAGGCTCAGATGCCGCAAACCCGTCAACGTCGCAACGTGCGCCAGTCCACCATCGGTGAGCGCCCGGATGCTGCCGACGTCCAACCAGGCAAGTTTTGACAAGCCACGCAACGCTTCGAGGCTGCGATCCGTCAGCACGAGGCATTGGAACAGGTTGAGGGTGCGCAGCCCCTGCTTGTTGCGGATCGCGACGATCGCATCATCCACCAACCGCTTCGACTCGTGTAGGTCCAGGTGCACGAGGTTGGGCGGCAACTGCAGCGTGTGGCCTTCGTGCCACCAGCAGAACGCCAGTTCCAAGGTATGCAGTCGTTCGAGCCGAGCGAACAAGCGGTTGAAGCCCTTGTCCGTGATCTTGTGGCAACCGTAGAGGCGCAGCACTTCCAGGTTGTCCAGATTGCCGATCGGCGCAAGGTGCTTGTCCTTGATCGCCGCGCAGTTGTTGAGATTGAGTTCGCGCAAGTGGCGCAACTCGCCAACACCGGCACCGGTGAATTCCTTGTTGTCGCTGAGGTCGAGCACACGCAACTGCGGCAACTCCGCCAAATGGGCGATCCCAGCCAGCGCCTTGCCGGTGTTTGCCAGCGACAGCTTCGCCAGCGCCGGCAACTCGGCCAACCGTTCCAGGACGTCGCCGCTCAGCCCCTTGCAGTTGCGCAGATCGAGCTCGGTCATCGCCGTCGCTTTGACAACTTCGCCGAACTGCTGATCGGTCAATCGATGGCCACGCTTCTTGATCAGGGCGCGAGCAGCTTCCGGAGTCACCTGCGCAACGACCGATGCAGCGAGCATCAGGCTCAAGGTGGCAGCTTTGAGGGCGCGCATGCCGCAACCATAGCCGTCAGCTGCCAAAACGGGCTAAGCTCTATGTCACAAGATGCAGACCGCGCTCTTCATGGTTCTTGCCGCACTTGCTCTCTGGCATACGAGCAATCTGGTGGCGGGCAAGTCCGCACAGGCAGCTGCGCATCGGCCGACGTGGATCCAACTGCTGATCGGCGGCATCACGAACTTCTTCGACACGCTCGGCATTGGCAACTTCGCGCCGACGACTGCCGCCTACCGGTTCTTGCGCGTCGTGCCAGACGCACAGATCCCCGGCACGATGAACGTCGGCCACACGTTGCCGGTCGTCGCCATGGCGTTCCTCTTCATCGGTGCGGTCGAAGTCGAAACCGTGACACTCCTCACCCTGATCAGCGCTGCCGTGCTGGGCTCGTGGTTTGGTGCCGGAATCGTCACGCACCTACCGCGACGCACCATCCAAGTCGGCATGGGCATCGCCATGCTGATCGCGGCCGGCCTGTTCGTCATGGCACACTTCGACGCCTTCCCAGTCGGTGGTGATGCGCTGGGACTCGACACTAGCAAACTGATCGTGGCTGCGATCTGCATCGCTGCCTTCGGTGCCCTGCAGACAATCGGTATCGGACTCTACGCGCCTTGCATGATCCTCGTCGCGCTGCTCGGCATGAACCCGACCGCCGCGTTCCCGATCATGATGGGAGCGTGCGCGTTCTTGATGCCCGTCGCGAGTTCGCGTTTCCTGCGCAGCAACAAGCTCGACTATCGCGCGGCGCTTGGCCTCACGCTCGGCGGCATCCCAGCAGTGTTCCTCGCCTTCTACATCGTCAAGTCCCTGCCCCTGACCGGCGTGCGTTGGCTGGTCATCGCGGCGTCGACGTATTCGGGCATCGCAATGCTGTTATCACGCGGCGGTGCCGATCGTGACACCCCGTCGCCGTAGAACCGACTACGGCTGCACGGTGAAGGCCAGGCCCGGTGACGACGACCAGTTGATCAGGCTGGGCGAACACACGGCCGGGTCCCAGGCCCAGATCGACTGCGCGTAGAGCTGCATTCCGATGAGGCTTTGCGACGCGGGGATGGCGAACGAGAACGATCCTTCTCCGGACAGGTCGCTGCTCATCGCCCAGATCGAGAAGAAGCTGGCGGTGACCTGCAGATGCACGGTCAAGCCCACATTGAGTGGATCACTGCCGGCGACGTCCGGCGCGTCGGCAAACGCCATCAGCCCCAACGAACTCGCGGGCGCGTTGTTACAGGTCAACGCAAAGTCAGGATTGCCGATCACCGGCGTGCACGCGGCGGCCATGGCATGTGGCCCACTGCAACCAGGTGTGCCAACCCCATAGGTCTGCACGCCAACGATGGCAGGACCCGTCGGCACGATGCGGTACACCTCACCACTGAGATTGCAGATGTAGAGTTCCCCCATTGCATCCTCGCCGAAAGCCGTGATCCCGGTGAACATGTGTGGCGCCGGCGGCACGAGTTCCCCGGTCCGGTCGGTCAGTTGCGTGACCGCCGTGCCGTTGTGTCGCAGGGACCAGATCTCATCGAAGACGTAGTCCGCATAGAAATACGAACCTCTGAGATCCGGGATCGCACACCCGCGGTAGACGTAGCCACCGATGACCGCGCGCCCGCCGGACGGCGGCCAGTACACATGCATAGGCGAGGTCAACGCTGGATCAAAACACGTGCAGACGGTCAGCCCGGTGCAGTTGTTGCCACTCATGCACGACCAACCGTAGTTGCGACCACCAGGGGAGCCCGCCGGTTCGAAGTTGATCTCTTCGCGAAGGCCGCCGACGTCAGCAACGTAGAAGTCGCCGGTCAGCCGATCGAACGTGCACCGCCACGGATTGCGCACGCCGATCGCCCAGATCTCGTCAAGCACCGTTGGGTCACCGGCGAACGGATTGCTCGCGGGAATCCCGTACTGCAGCGGCGGTTGCGGGTTGTCGACATCCAGCCGCAGGATCTTGGCGAGCAACGATTGCCCGTTCTGGCCGTAATTGAATGGGTCACTCGGCCAGCTTGGCCCCGTGCTGCCACCATCACCAATCGACACGTACAGGTAACCGTCAGCACCGAATGCCACCGAACCACCGTTGTGGTTGCCGAACACTCCCGGCTGCGTCAGCAGCAACGTCTGCGAGTTCATGTCGGCGACGTCGGGGTTGCCGGCAGAGACCGTGTATCGCTCCACGACGACTGTCACGGAAGGAAGCGCATTGCGGAAGATGTAGAACTCGCCGTTCTGATCGAAGTCGGGATGGAATGCCATCCCGAGCAAGCCGCGCTCACCGCCGAAGTCGAGCTGCCCCAAGCCGGCGAAGTCCATGAACGGTGTCGGCAGCAAGACGCCGTTCTTGACGATCCGAACGCGGCCGACCTGCTCAACGATGAAGATGCGTTCCAGGTCATTCGGCGGCGCCGTCACGAGCACGGGCCGGAACAATCCGGTCGCTACGACTTCCAAGCCAAGCGGTGTTTGTGCGACGGCGGCAGCCGCGAGCAGCAGACAACTGAAAGCTTTGGCGAGCATCCGAGCAGTGTAACGCGCTGGCCTGGATCCTGCTGCTCGTCCGACCTAGAACCCGAATCCGACCGTCTTCAATCGCACTCGAAGCAACAGGCTGTCCGCAGTCACGAACAGGGTGCGGCCATCTTCGCCAAAGGCGCAGTTGCTCGTCGCTTCGCCGGTCAACAACGTGCCAAGGTGTTCGCCTCTGGGCGACAACACCAACACGCCACCGGGGCCCGTCGCAAACAGGTTGCCGTGCACGTCGAGCTTCAAGCCATCCGGCAGCCCTTTGTGCTTGCCGACCATCGACGTTGCATCGAAGTGCACGCGGCCTTCCCCCAGCGTGCCATCGGCCTTGACCGGAAACGCCATCCAGATCGCACGCTCGGGATCGGAGTTGGCGACGTAGAGCGTCTGGTAGTCGGGCGAGAACGCGATGCCGTTCGGCCGCGACATCTCATTCGTCAACAACGTCACCTCACCACTCGACGTCACGCGATAGACGCCCTGGAACGGCAAGTCCTTGTTGGGATCCCCCATCTTGCGCGTCAAGCCGTACGGCGGGTCCGTGAAGTAGAGGTCGCCGTTCTTGTGGAACGTCGCGTCGTTGGGACTGTTGAAACGTTTGCCGTTGTAGGTCTTCGCCAACGGCGTGTAGCGCACGGCGGGCGCGGACAGCGGCGCGTCCATACGACCGACCTGGCGTTCGCCGTGTTGGCACAACACCAAGCGACCCTGCGGATCCAGCAACAGTCCGTTGGCGCCAGGCTCGTCCGGCGCGATGTGGTTGGCGCGCGGAATCGTGCCGAGGTAGCCGCTCTGCGCCAGGTAGACGCTCGTGCCCGCGCCGCTCTGCCACTTCATCGTGCGGTTGGGCGGGATGTCCGAGAAGATCACGTAGCCGCCATCTTCCGGAATCCACAGCGGCCCTTCGGACCACGCAAAGCCCTCGGCGAGAACGTCAAACCGGGTGCCATCGGCAACCAACGAGGAAAGCGTCGGTGCCAACACTTCGACCTCACCAACCCGACGGATCACGTCGCCATCAGAATCGCCAGTCATGCTGCAGCCAGCCAAGGGGAGCACACAGAAGAGAGTCCAGTACAGTCGTCGCATCATGGCTTGAGGTCGGGCGAGTAGTTGAGCGCGAATTCGAAGAAGCTCGACACTTCGAGGATGTCCTTGCCGACGAACCGCACGCGGTGCGCATCCAGTTGCTCGACGTTGGGCAGGTAGGCCAGCAACTCGGTTGGGCGATGGTTCTTGAACGCGAGATCCATCGTCACCGGCCCAGCCAACGCAACCGGCTGGATCTCCTTGCGGCGAGCAACGGCTTTGCGCGTCGCACCCCGCAACACTTCGAGCGCATCCTTGGGCACCAGCGAATCGGCACTGTGATACGAGATCGCATGCTTGACGACCGCTGGTTCACAGTTCGGCATGGAGCCCACGATCTCGTCGCAGATCGCATCGTCACCACTGAGCATCCACACCGGCACCTCGAAGTGACCCGCGAGGTAGGCACTCAGCTCCGCCTCGCATACGAGTCTGCCGTTGAGCGACAGTTCGAACACGTTGGCACTCGACATCGTGTGGGCGCGCACGCCGCGCGGGTTGTGCGACCCTGAGTGATAGCCCAACAGGATCGCGCCGTCGTAGCTATGGTCGATGCCTTCCATCATGCCGAGGCGCCGCGGCCAGGCGCGCACGAGGCGCACGCCGGCGGGGAAGCGGTCGATCCGCAGATTGAGGCCCGTGCCGTGTGAGTCACTGACCGTGATGTCACCGGCGCCCAGTTCGCGGAGCTCGGCAATCACGGCGAGGACTTCGTCGGTATAGAGATCGCAGGCGCGCTCCCAATCGAAGCCTTCCGGGCCAAGCTGCGCGTCATGGACGACGCCGGCCACACCTTCCATGTCCGCCGAGATGTAGATCTTCACGCGGTCACTCTACGGCTCGGGAGCGGCCAGCAAACAAAACTTGTCCAGTGCCCAAGCCCCCGGTCACTGCTAGGACGAAGCAACTCCCGCCATGAGCCACCCCCCAACATCGGTATAGTTCTCGCCATGGGCCCTGCCGAGGAATCTGACGAGGACGCCGTCGCCGCGGCGTTCCTCGTCGAACTCTTGCGCGATCGCGAGAACGGCCGCGCTCTGCCCGTATCGCACTACCAGGCTCGCTTCGAAGGCTTCGATGAAGTCATCCAACGCGAGTATGCACGCGCATCCTCCGACGAGCCGCACCCTGCCGATGACGAGCCAGGCTCCCTCGCCGAGCCACTCGATCCTTCGGACACCCAGCGCTACCGCATCGACGGCGAAGTCGGCCGCGGCGGCATGGGCGTCGTCTGGAAGGCCTTCGAAGACCGCCTGCAGCGCCACCTCGCCCTCAAGAAGGTTCGCACCGGCGCCAGCCAACAAGAACTGACGCGCTTCCTCGAGGAGGCGCGCATCACCGCGCAATTGCACCACCCCGGGATCGTGCCCGTGCACGACCTCGGCATGGACGAAGACGGACAGCTTTACTTCACGATGGATCTCGTTCGTGGCCGCACCTTTGCCGACGTGCTTGCCCAGGCCGAACCCGGCAACCACAACCGCAGCCTCGAAGTCTTGCTGCGCGTGTGCGAAGCGGTCGCGTTTGCCCACGACAAGGGCATCGTGCACCGCGACCTCAAACCGCAGAACGTCATGGTCGGCCGCTTCGGCGAAGTCTACGTGATGGACTGGGGCCTCGCCTACGTCGATGGCGTCTCCACGCCGGTCGCTGTCGCTGCCGGCAGAGACGATCAAGACCAGAGCATCGTCATCACCGCTCGCAACGTTGGCGACACGCCGGAGTGGACGATGCCCGGCGACATCGTCGGCACGCCGGCATACATGGCGCCCGAGCAGGCGCGCGGCGCCGCGGTTGCGGATGCCCGCAGCGACATCTATGCGATCGGCGCGATGCTCTATCAGATGTTGGCGCGTTGCATGCCCTACGTCGAGCAGGGTGCCACAACGTCTTCGCACACGATTCTCGAAAGGGTCGTAACAGGACCACCGCGCCCAATCACCGAGCTTGCCAACGACGCGCCCGCGGAGTTGATCGCAATCTGCGAACAGGCCATGGCTCGCGAACCGCAGGACCGTTACGCAGATGTCTTGGCCTTGCGCGATGACTTGCGGGCGTTCGCCGAAGGCCGCGTCGTGCACGCCTACGAACGTGGCGCGTGGGCCGAGCTGAAGAAGTGGGTTCTGCGCAACCGCGCAATCACGGCTTCGGCGGTAGCAGCCGTCATCGCGCTCGCCATCGCGTTGGCCGTGAGTCTCATCCAGACGTCGTATGCCTCGGCCGAGGCCAAGAAGGCCAACCGGAGTTTCGATGACGCGATGTACGCCGTCGACACGATGTTGACACGCGTCGGCCAACACAAGCTCGACAACGTGCCGCAAGCTGTCGCTGTTCGTCGTGAGCTGCTGGTCGACGCGGTCAAGCTCTACGAGAAGCTGCTGCTAGAACGACAGCACGACCTGAAGGTTCGCCGTCGCACCGCAGCGGCCAACTACCGCGTCGCTGGGCTGCACATCGAACTGGGCGAACGCGACAAGGCCAACGCCGCAATCGCACGCGCCCTGGAACTGCGCCTGGCCGAGCTCGAACTCACACCAGACGACCCGGTGCTCCTGCAAGAATTGGCTGAGACCTACAACCAGGCGGCGCTGCAGGCAGAAGCGGAAGGCCGCGTGGCAGTTGCCAAGGACTACTACGGTGAGGGTCAGGCAACCGTCGCGAAGCTGCTGCAGCAACGACGAAGCATTGACGAGCAGGAGCTGCTGGCCAAGGCAGTTGAGATGCGAGGCATCCTCAACAGCAATCTGGCGATCGTTGCGTTCCGGGTGAAGGACTACGAAGAGGCTGAGCGCAACCTGCAGAAGTCGCTCACCGACCATCTCGAAGTCGCAGAGTTGCGCGGCGACATCACCGAGACGCACGTGGCCGCGACCCACCTGTTGCTCGGCGCCGTGCTACGAGCCAAGCGCGACAAGAAGGGACCTCGCCGCGAGTGGCAGGCAGCCGTCGACATTCACGAACAACGGTATGCCGCCAAGGCCAACGAATACCTGGTACGTGACAGCCTCGCTGCAGCCCTTCGCAACCTGGCGATCAGCATGTTCGACCAACGCGACTGGCCAGCCTGCAATCGCACAACCGAACGTGCCCTCGAACTGTATCGCCTCAACACGGAGCAGTTCCCCGAGGTCCCAGGTTGCTGGGCTGGACTTGGCTCCACACTCACTAACAAATCGCAGTACTTCCGCCAACAGAAGAAGCCGGCCGCTGCCTTGCTGGCCGCGAGTGAAGCCGTCGCCGTCCTGGAGAAGGCGTGTGCCAAGGACCCAAAGAGCGCGGCCACCCGCAACAGCCTGCACCTCGCCCACAACAACGGCTACCGCTCGGCGAAGCAGGCTGCGAATCACCGGGTGATGGCAGAGTTGGCGCTGCGACATGCACAGCACCCGCTCGCGGACCGCGCGTGGCGCAACGCTGGCGCGCATCGCATCGCTGTCGCGCACGACTTTGCCGGCAAGGACGAGCTCATGACAGCTGCCGAACGGAAGGCAGCTCAGGAACACCACGAACGTGACGTAGTCGCCGTTCTCAACGAGATGATGGACCGCGGCGAACTCACCGCAGCCGACCTCGACCACAAGAGGTGGACCGCCATCCGTGAAGGACAAGGCATGCGCGACCTACGGCAACGCCTGCTGGACGGCAAGTAAGCACCACCACGCGCCAACCGAGCTATGATGCTGCCAACACGTTCCCACCCAATGACGGCCGAAGAAGACAGCACCCCGGCAACCGACGCCAACGACTTTCCGCAGACGACGATGCACGTCGCACGGGCCGTCGACGGCGATGCAACGAGTCTCGAGTGGCTCGTCGGTCGGCTGTCGCCACTGCTGCGCGAACACGCGCGCTTCCGGCTCGGCAGTGTCCTGCGGCGCCACTATGATCCCGACGACCTCGTGCACGATGCGTGGATCGCGACGCTGCCCAAGCTGCAGGAACTGGTCGCATCCCCCGAGACCCGCCGCACACCGATCCTGCTCAAGTACCTGAGCAACACCGTCGTCCTGCGCATCCGTTACCTGGCGCGGCGCCATGCCCGCCAACAAGAGTCCACAGCCCCCGCCGACGACCCCGGCCACATCCCGGCGGCCCAGAGTGGCGCCGTCTCGCGCGCAGTCCGCGGCGAACAGCGCGAGCAGTTGCGCGAGATCATGGCGGAACTCGAACCGTCGGATCGCGAAGTGCTGCTCCTGCGCGGCATCGAGCAGTTGTCCGCCAAGGCCGTCGCCACCGTTCTCGAACTCGGCGTCGAAGCTGTGCACAAGCGCTACCAACGCGCCGTGGCCAAGTTGCGGGCGCGCTTGCCAGAATCGGTCTTCAGCGAACTCAGCGACTAGCGCAGGATTTTTTGTCCAGCACGAGCTACCGCTGCAACTGCGTTGGCATGCACGTCTCGCTACCGGTACCGCTCCTTTCATTCGTCGCCTTGGCAACTGTTGCCACCGGCCAGAGCCTGCTGCAACAGCACGGCGAAGTGGTGCTCGCTGCCGGCGACAGCGCCCCAGGCATCGCAACCAAGACCATCCTCGCGAGCTGGTCCGGGGTTACGACGCCGGTCTGCGATCAAGACGGCACGGTGCTGTTCCAGGCGCGCCTCGCGCCTGCCGGCGTCGATGATCGTGCGCTCTACCTCGGGCGGTCGCGCGACGATCTGCAACTGCTAGTGCAATCGGGTTCGCAAGCGCCTGGCCTACCCACTGGCACCTTGCTGCGCTCGAGCAACGCATCGTCCGGTAGCGCTCTCGAGAACGACCCGGCGATCAGTGCCCGCGGCGAAACAGCGTTCTTCGGCAGCGGCATCTTTGATCCGACCACGCCGAGCAACACTCCAGCGACCGCCGACACCGCGCTGTTCTGGGGCACGATTGGCAACGTCGTCGCGATCGCGCGCGAAGGCGACCAGGTGCCAACACTGCCGGCTGGCGTGTCCTTTGGCCACCTGTCGTTCGAGCGCGACGAGCACAAGATCGGCAGTGACGGCACCGTCTGCCTGCCGTGCTCGTTGACGGGCAACGTCACCAGCAACAACGACGCCGCGATCCTGACCGGCACGCCAGGCAACTTGACCGTCGTCGCCCGCGAAGGCAACTCGGTCGACGGCTCGAGCGTCACGTGGAGCACGGTCTTCGGCAATACGATGAGCTACTCGTATGCCATCAACGGCAATGGTGAGATCCTGCTCGACAGCAAGTTCGGCGGCTCTGCCAACAACGGCAACGACCGCGGCCTCGTCGTGTGGCAGCCGGGCTCGGGTGCCACGATCATCTCGCGCGAAGGCCTGCAGGCACCCGGCATGGCACCCGGTGTCATCACCACCGGCAATCCGTCCAGCAGCGGCAACACGTGGAACGACTCGGGCAACACGCTGTTCGTCTGGACGGTCACCGATGGCGGCGCGACGATCACGACCGACAACAACACGGTCGTCTTCTACGGTGGCGTCGGCGGCGTCAGCAAGGTGCTGCAAGAAGGCGACGCAGTTGGCCTGCCAACCGGCGAAACCTGGGGCCACGTCACCAACTCGTCCCTCAACAGCAATGCGCAGGGCACGCTCGCGCTGACCAGCCAGCTGCGTGACGCCAACGGCAACGCGCTACCGAGCAACAACGACTCGGCGCTTCTAACGGCAACGGCAGCCCAGTGGAACGCGGGCACGTGGCAGGTCCTCGTTCGTGAAGGCGAACCGATCGTTTCCATCCCGCCATCGGCGAACGGTCCGTGGCTCTGCGGCAGCGTCAACGGCTCAGTCAACCTCAACAGCCGCGGCCAGGTCCTGATCTGGCAAGACGCGAGTGACGGCGTCGACAGCATCGACGTTCTGCTCGTCTACGATCCCGACCACGGCCTGCGACTCGCGCGCGACGGCAGCGAAACCTACACAACTCCCGTCGGCACGGCGCAAGCCAACGGCTGGATGATGTTCGAAGGCAACGAATCCGGCGGCGGCGATTCGCCGATGTGGCTGAGCAACAACGGCGAGTTCGTGGTGCACGAGTCGCTCGACAACGGCGTCGAAGCGGCGATCATCAAGGGCCACAGTGGTGCCTTGATCGGCACGCCTTCGACGATCGCCGCCACTGGTGGCACGCACACGCTGACGATCGACTGCGGCTCGGCGCGCGCCAACCACCTGTATCTCGTCGTCGGCAGCCTCAGCGGCACGGCGCCGGGCTTCCCGTCGCCGCTCGGGCCGATCACGATCCCGCTCAACCCTGACGCGTGGCTCAACATCTCGCTGGGCTACGCCAACTCGAGCATCTACAGCAACTCGCTCGGCTTGCTCAATGGCGCGGGACAACCAAGTGCGGCCGTAACCTTCAACCTGCCACCGGGTGTTGCCGGGCTAGCCGGTGAAACCCTGCACCATGTCGTGGTGGCGTTTGATGGCGCGTTCGTCAACACGTATGCGACCGAGCCGGCGCCGCTCAAGTTCCTCTAGAGCGCTGCGAGCGAGATCAGATCGTCATCGACGGGCGGAAAAACAACCACACGAGGAACAGGTTCTGCAACGCCGCGACCATCAGCGCCGCAACAGTCCATCTGCTCGGCACGACCGTGTGGCTGCGCACGGCGTAGATCATCGCCGCCGGCGTCGCAAACATCACGATGCTTGGACCAAGCATCGCTAGCGGATGGCCTCAACAGAAGATCCACGCCAAGGCGAAGCCGACGACCGGCACCGCCGTCACCCAGAGCGCCGCCACGCCGCGGCATGGCATCCGTGCAGCAACGACCAAGGCCGCCAGCACCCCGCCCCACCAGAGCAGGTCACTCATCCTCAGAGTCCTTGTCGCTATCGCTGGCGCCGCCTGCCCCAGCGGCACCGAGCGCGACGCCGACGCCAGCTCCGATCGCTATGCCGAGCCCGATATTGTCCAACGCCACGCCGATCGCAACCCCGATGGAGATACCCAGCACGAGGCCCGTTCCGCCACCGCCGTCAGTAGTCGGTTTCTCGCTCATGCTGTCCCCCGTTCGGCGACGTTGCTGCGGCCTCCCTTGCCGCGCGCCGTCATCACCACCAAGACGATAGCCAGCACCATCAAGCCAAAGCCTGCGACTGCCGAGAGGGTGTGCACCACACGAACGTTCTCACGAACCGTCACCGTGAGCGCGTGCACCTTGATGTCATTGTCTCTCGTTGGCTTGGCGACGAACGTGTAGTCACCCTCTTGCTCGACGGAGAACAACGCGATGGGTGTCGTCGTGTAGCTCGATCCCATTGAGATCGAGATGCTGCCACCATCATCATCATCATCGTCACTCTCGCGAACCCGGATCTGTTCCGCCCAGAGTTGTTCACCCGCGAAGGTCAGCGTCGTGTCGTACGAAGTCACCGCCGTGTGGATGATGTGGCGCGGCTTCGTGTATTCGATCTTGGCGATCAGCCGCAGTGGGTTCTGCGTCGGCGCCAACGGGATGGTGATCGGCTTGTCCGGCTTGCATGCGTATTCGCCTGCGGCGGAACCGGAGAAGAACATGCAGTAGACGATCTGGCCTGGACCAAGAACCAGACCGGCCAGACCGCAGAGAATGGCGAGGATTGCCGGCATGGCGGCACCGCGTTGTTGCGTGGGGTTTTGCATAGTTGTGAGCGGCACCCATTAACGTATGCGGAACGACCTATTCTCATGCCCCACCGCTCCAAGTATTTGAGAATTGGTATTCGTAGAAAGCCTCGCGTCCATGGGCTTCGCCAACATCGCCCAGGCATGCCCGAGAGGCTTTCTCGCGATCAGAACTTCCAGGTCATCTGCGCATACGCGTAGCGACTGTCGCGGCCACCCTTCGAGTTGGGCGCACGGTCGAGGAAGCCACCGGCAACGAGGTAGGCGCCGCCGATCTCGAAGAACATCGTCTTCTCGATCACTTCGTACTGGCCGCGTATCTCGTAGTGCTTGCCAACCTGCTTACCGCTTTGGCCAGTGGCATCCGCAACCCCGGCGCCAACCCACGCGCCGCGCGACGATGCAAGTTGCAGATCGCGGAACGCAAACATCAGCGCCGAGCGCGAGCACGGCTTGATACTGAGGCGCAGTTCGGGCGCCTGGAAGTTGCTGCGCTGAATCACGCCCCACAGACCAGTCGGACCAAAGTCGAAGCGCGGCGCGCCATAGAGACGATCGAACTGGTTGTTGTCGCCATCGGTCGGGTCGCGATCGCCGCTCGCGTAGTCGATCGCCAACCGCACGGACGGCTGCATCGCGGCGTTCATCGTGTAGCCAACCGAGGCGTGACCAAACCAGGCGGAGTGATCGAGCTTCGGGCCACCGACCGTTGCTTGCGAATCTCCAACCTGCAACGCCGCTTCCAACTCGAACGACACCTGCCCCGGAACTGCCGGACGAACCAGACGCGCACCCGGTGTCAGCAACCGGCGGTTGCGGGTATTGGCCGCATCCTCGTGCAAGCCGTAGGCAAACACCTCCAACTTGGTTGCATCATCGAGCTGGCGCGACGCGAACAAGCCTGAGAACTGAAGATCCCTGTCCTGGTCATCCCATTCGAACTCGTTGTCACGCAGAGACGGCCCATCAAACGGCCGACGCCGCACCGGCAAGGTCCAGAAGGCGTGCACATGATTGCCACCGTTCGTCCACTGGTAGTCGACGCCGGTAAACGTGTTGACCGTGTTGCGGTAGCCGTTGCGAATAACGAAGCGGCGACTGCCAACCGTCATCGTGTAGCGACCGACCAACAGCCTTCCATCGCCATCACCGAACGGATTGACCTTGATCGTCGCGTTGGCATTGACGAGGTCCGTGGTGTTGACGGTGCCCGTGTTGCTCGCCCCGTTGTCGCGCACGTGGAACGCGCGCGAGTCCATCAACTCGACCGTCGCTCCGTAGCGCAACCGCGAGAAGTCGCCGCGCAGGCTCGTTCTCGTGAACCACTGGTCTTCGGTCTTCGGCAGAGCAGTGTTCGCCCGGAACTGGCCGTTGAGCGACTCGAATCGCGTGCGTTGCTCGCCGCCGAACTGCGCGCGGAAGCCGCTGCCTGCGCTGGAGCCAACCCCCACCTCTTGCGCGATTGCAGGCACGCACGATGCGATGGCAACGCCCGAACAGACCAGCAGCCGTGCCGCAACTGCGTAAGTAGTAGTTCGCATGGGACTGTCATGCCAACTCGGCACGACCCGCGCAAGCCTGCTCTACCACGTCCGGTCTGATCTGATCTCCAAGCCACGACAGGAGATGCGCGCACGTGTGCAAACACCCAGCCCCCCCTAGACGGCATCGGGGTTTCCTCCCGGTTGTATTCCAACCCGGCAACCCGACCATGGTCGCTGCAAATCCACGCCTCCACCCCCCAGAACCCATGTTCAAAAGCCTAACGCTCATTCTCGCTGCGCTGCTCGCGCTCACATCGGTATCACTCGCCCAGGACCCGCCGCCGTACCAGGCTCAAACTGCCAAGGCGGACGTCACGCCGACGATCCTCAAGCACCAGCTGCAGCCACTGACCGCCGAACAGATCACAGTCGAAGCCGACGCGTGGATGGCCCTGCTCGCCGACATCAACACGCAGATCAGCGCGCCGCTCGTCGCTGGCACGGCAACGGAAGTGTCAATGGAGATGCAGACGAGGCGCAACGGCATCGTCGAGCGCTTCGAGCTCGCGCTCAAGGCACTGAAGGATCGCGGCGGCGACGCCACGAAGTATGAGCAGTACATCGCCGCGTCGACCACTACCGGATTCTCCTTCGCGTTCATCATGGAGTGGATCACGTCCCCCGCTGGCGGCATCCAGTTCGCCCTGAACGTCCTCAAGTTCCTGCTGACGCTGCTCGCGTTCAAGATCGCCTCGGCAATCATCGCCGGCCTCGTCCGCAAGGCCGTTGCTCGCATCAAGGGCACGAGTGACCTGCTGCGCGACTTCCTCGTCAACGTCGTGCGCCGCATCACGTTCTTCATCGGCCTGATCGTCGCGCTGTCGATGCTCGGCATCGACATCACGCCGTTCGTCGCCGCCCTCGGCGCCGCCGGCTTCGTGCTCGGCTTCGCGCTGCAAGGCACGCTGTCGAACTTCGCGTCGGGCCTGATGATCCTCATCTACCGTCCGTACGACATCGGCGAAGTCATCACCGCTGCTGGCACGACCGGCAAGGTCGACGCGATGACGCTTGTCTCGACGACGCTGCGTCTGCCCGACAACCAGACGGTCATCATCCCCAACAACTCGATCTGGGGTGGCGTGATCACCAACATCTCCGGCCAGGCCACGCGCCGCGTCGACATGGTTTTCGGTTGTGGCTACGGCGACGATCTGCAGAAGGCGCAGTCGCTGCTAGAGGACATCATCAGCAAGCACCCGAAGGTGCACCAGGACCCCGCGCCGGTCATCAAGGTGCACGAACTGGCCGACTCGTCGGTCAACTTCGTCGTGCGTCCGTGGGCCGACACCGGCGACTACTGGGATGTGTTCTGGGACGTCACGCGTGCGGTCAAGGAACGCTTCGACGCCGAAGGCCTCAACATCCCGTTCCCGCAGCAAGAGGTGCACATGCACCAGATCAAGGACTAGGGCGCCAGCAATCGCATGCGGAAGACGTTGGTCAGGTTGCCCTGACCCGGCGTCGCCGTCGGCAGCAGCAGTCCTTGCACGGACAGCTGCTCGCCGGCGAGGTTCGCCGCTGCCGGCAAGGCAAACGGGAACTGCTGGATATGCAGCCCGTAGCCGAACACCAGGAACTGCGGCGACATGTTGAGCACGCCCCACCCTGGCAGGAACGCCGTCGCGCGATCCCAACCGAGCGACACGCCGACGATCGCCAGACCGCCGTGCTGCACCTGCGCCGGCAACACCTGGAACGTCACGGTGTCGCCGAGTTGCGGCAACGGCAGGCTGGACTGCAGCGCGCTCCCCTCGAGTTCATGCGCACCGATGTCCGGCAAGCCGTTGTTGCTGTAGTCCCATGACGACACACGATTGCCGTCGTCGACATCGGTGCCGACCGCAACACCGGTCAAAAGGTCGCCCGCGTCGATCAGCGGCGACGACGAACTGACCGTCAGGTTCTCCTGATCTGCAAACTGCGGGTCGGCAATGAAGTTGTTGTTCGCCCCCGTGAAGGCGCCGCACGTATCGAACACCTGAGCTGGCGCAATGCCTGCCGTGTTGCCCAACGTGTTGTTCCAGATGACCGAGTTGCGGATGGCACCGACGAAGCCACTGCCACTGTTGACGGTCACTCCATAACCATCGCAGTTGGCGATCGCACCGTGCACGACATCGAACGCTGGCGTGCCGGAGAAGTTGATACCATGGCTCGTGCACGACGAGATGATCACGTTCTCCAGGTTGCCGGCAACCGCACCGAGCCACATCCCGATCGTGCAGCGGTAGCAGCGCACGGATCGCACGACGGCCTGATTGGATTGGCAGCGCACTCCACGATTGGCGTAGCGGATCCGGGTGTGTTCCACGAACGACGCGGTCGGTGAGTTGAGCACGAGCCCTTCCCAGTCACCGGCGGCCGGCACGGTGGCCGTGCCATCGCCGTTGGTATCGCCGCCCACCGTGTCATCGACGATCGTCGTCAACTGGACCGGCGCCTTCGCGGTACCACGCAACTCGATGATCCCCGACAACGTGTTGAGCGAACGGTTGGCCGCGAACTTGAGCCAGACGCCACCGTGCACGATCAGACGCAACCCGGCGGGCACCGAGATGCTGCCTTCCACGTGAGCGACGTAGTCCGGCAGGTTGCTGTGGTCGATTTCGGTGTCTTGCCGCATCACCGACTCGATCGAGATGTGGGAAGGCGTCAGGCCGGTCATCACGTTGCCGCGACAGTTGGGCACGTCATCCAACGGAATGCGGCGAATGCCGACGTCACTGACGTTGTCGAACGTGCAGTCGCGCACCACGTGATGGTGCGGGCTCGAGTTGCTCGGCGTGAACTGCAAGCCATAGCCGGTAATATCGCGGAACACCGTTCGCTCCACGGAGGCCAACGAACCGTTGACCAACACCGCGCCGCCGAAGCTGAACGAGCCGCCAGCGTAGCGCACTTCCGCGTCCGCAAAGTTGAGGATGCCGTTGGTCTGGTCGCAGCGAATCGAACGCCAATCGCCGGCCGCCGGCGTCGTGGTCGAGCCATTGAGGTTGGTGTCGCCACCTACCGTGTCGTCGTGAATCGACGTCACGACGGCGGAGTCTCCGGCAGTGCCGAAGAAGTCGACTTCGCCCCGCACGAGGAAACCACCATTCGACGTCATCTTGAGATCAACACCAGGATCCAGGCGCAGGTGCTCCGACGCTGGCACGCCGACGATGCCATCGACAACCATGACGCCCGACAAGTTGAGAGTGTGTTGCGGACCAAACGTGAGCAACGGTGTGCTTGCTGGCCACGCCCAACTCGAGGATCCCTTGCGTGCGATGTAGTTACCGCCCGCACAGTTCCACGCCGCGCAGTTGGTGAAGCGGTCCAGCAACGAGAAGACGCCAACCGCCGCCACCCCACCACAGTTGGCGATGACCGAGTTGGTCCAGATCGGACGAGACGGACCGAAGTCAACGCCCACGCCGAGCACGTCGCCGATGACCCCGCCGTACATCGACACTTCGGAGGTGCCAGTGATCAGCACACCCGGCGAACTGCCGCGCCCCGCATAGCGGATCGACGCATTGAGTGTCGAGTTGCCCGCCGTGCCACCAAACCGAACCCCGTGCCAATCGCCAGCTGCCGGAACCGTTGCCCCGCCGTTGGCATTGGTATCCCCACCGATCGCGTCATCATGGATCGAGGTGAAGTAGGCAACGGCGTCCAAGACTCCGTTGACCGTCAACTTGGTGTTGTCCGCGAACTTCAGATTGGCGTTGTAGATGGTCAGGGTCTGACCTGCCGGCACGGTGATGTTGTTGCAGTGGTAGACGCCAGCTTGCAGAGGGCCGATCTGCCCATCGTAGACGTTGCCCGCCAAGGTGATGACCTGAGCAGACGAAGCCGTGGCCAGCGCCAGGGCGGCGGCGACGACGAGAAGTACCGAGGAGAGCGAGTTGCGCATGGCGAGAATTGCGGGCAACTGGGACGGCGCGCGTACTGCCCGCCACCCGCCACGGTTTTTGAGATTCCCGCAAATGCCGCCAACGCCCAGGCATACCTGCGCGCAACCGCCTAACAGTGCGGGCCCGCGCTACTTGTCATGCTTGTTCTCACCCTGCACATAGCGGCGCTTGCCGCGATGATAGCTCGCGTAGTCTTTGGCGATGGCAGCGGCACGGGCACGGTCTGCGGCATTGTCGTCCCAGAACTCCTCAATGATCGACTCGACTCCGGGGAACGCTCGTCCGTCGTCCCCTACCCGCTGACGTGTGCGTCGCAACTGCGCCTTGAGCTCTAGCACCAACTCGGCGTGCGCCGGCTCATCGATCAAGTTGGTGGTCTCCTGCGGGTCTGCCTGCAGGTCGTAGAGTTCCCAACCCGGTGGCGTCCGTGGCTTGCCGCGTTCGCGGAAATCGACGCCGTAGTAGTAGATCAGCTTGTGCGTCTTGGTGCGGATGCCGACGTGAGCTGGCACATCGTGGTGGGCGATGTGCATCCAGTAGCGGTAGTAGGCGGCTTGCTTCCAGCCAGCGGGTTCTTCTCCGGTATGCAGCAACCCGCCAAACGAACGACCTTGAACGGACCGAGGTATCGACGCGCGCCCAAGCTCGAGCAGCGTCGGGCACAGATCGACGTTCTCGATGATGGCATCCGTCACCTGCCCCGCACCGACGTGGCCCGGCCAGCGCACGATCAACGGCATCCGCATCGACTCCTCGAGCATCCACCGTTTGTCGATGTAGTCGTGTTCGCCAAGCATGAAGCCTTGGTCCGCGCAGTAGACGACGATCGTGTTGTCCGCGAGTCCGGTTTCCTCCAAGTACGCCAGGATTCGCCCGACGTTGTCATCCACTCCCTTCACGCAACGCAGGAAGCGCTTGACGTATGTCTGGTATGCCTGCCGTGCAGCTTCGTGGTCATCCGCGACGTCGTCTGCATACAGGTGCGTGTAGTTGCGGAAGGCATTGCGCCTGGTAACGGACGTGCCAATGTGCGGTGCGAGAAGGTCGTCGGGGCCGCGAGTCGCCAGCGAACCGTAGCCATCCGGAGTCCTTCGCATGGTCGCCGGCTCGGCAATGACGGCGTCCTCGAGGTAGTCCTCATAACGCGGCGCGTATTCAAAGAAGTCGTGCGGCGCTTTGTACTGGTGCATCAAGAAGAACGGCTTCGAGTCATCGCGGTCCTTCAGCCACTGCAGTGTCAGGTCGGTAATCGCATCGGTCGAATGCTGACCCTTCACCTGCTTGGTATTCGCTGGCCATGGCTTGGCGCCGCGGACCACGAAGCTTGGATCGAAGTACTTGCCCTGCCCCGGCAAAACGCAGTAGTGATCGAAGTCCACTGGCTCATGGGTGAGATGCCACTTGCCAATCACTGCCGTCTCGTAGCCAGCCGCCCGCAGTTGCCGCGGCAACGTATGGAACTTCGGCGCCAGCGTGCCATCAAGATCACGCGTCCCGGTCATGTGCGCGTAGCGACCGCTAATCGTACTCGCGCGTGACGGCGTGCAGATCGAGTTGCTGCAGAACGCGTTCTCGAACAGCATGCCCTGCGCAGCCAGCCCATCGATGTTCGGCGTCGGGTTGAGCGCTGCGAGCCGACCGCCATAACAGCCGACGCCCTGACTCGTATGGTCATCCGACATGATGAAGAGGATGTTCGGACGCGAGCTCGCATCCGCCTTCTTGTTGGAAGCCACCTCGCAGCCCGCAGCCACCAACACGACCAGGCACAGCATCCATCGCATGTCGTGATGATCCACACCCCGAAGCTGCCAGCCAGCAAAACTCGAAGACCTGCCTGCCGCGAGCGCCACTGCCGCTACCCGCCGCTATAGTCCTCGCATGCGCATGTTCCCGATCACTGCCTGTCTTGCACTCGTCGGCACGCTGCTGCCGGCCCAACAAGAAGCCGCGCAACGACTCGACTTCGAAAAGGCCGCCACCTTCTCCAAAGCCAACGCCGGCCTCGCCGTACTCGTCTACGAAGACGGCAAGCTGACCTTCGAGCAGTATCAGAACGGCCACAAGCGCGACAAAGCGCAGCACATCTTCAGTGGCACGAAGTCGTTCGCGCCGATGGTTGCACTGCTCGCCGAGCAGGAAGGCTTGCTGAAGCTGGACGAGAAGGTCAGCGATACGATCACAGAATGGCAGGGCGACGAACTGCGCGAGAAGATCACGATTCGCCACCTGCTCAACTTCACGAGCGGGCTGAAGAACATCGATCGCGTCCTGCACTCGCGCAAGGGTGACAACAAGTACGCGACAGCCGTCAACTGCACGTGCACCCGTGCGCCAGGCAAACGGTTTCAGTACGGCTCCAACCACCTGATGGTGTTTGGCGAGCTGTTCACGCGCAAGCTGCGGGCCGCCGCGACCGAAGCGAAGCCGATGCCCAGGGACTTCGTCGACTACTTGAAGACCCGCATCCTCGACCCAATCGACTGCAAGTATGGCCGGTGGCTACGCGACGCGAAGGGCAACCCGGCGCTGCCGTTCGGTGCCTACCTCACGGCGCGCGAGTGGGCTAAGTTCGGCCTGCTCGTCTTGCACCGCGGCAAGCACGGTGACAAGCAGATCGTGCCGACCGTTCACTTCGACGACTGCTTCGCGGGCAGCAAGGCAAACCCCGATTACGGATTGAACTTCTGGCTCGTCGGCAAACGCGCTCATCGCCGCAACCCCCTGATCCCTGAGGACACGGTGACGGCCGCTGGGATGTTCCACCAGAAGCTCTACATCATCCCTTCCAAGGATCTGCTCGTTGTCCGTCTTGGCCGCGCCGGCGCGCGCTCACGCTACAACGACCAGAAGTTCCTCGATCAGTTGTTTGGTACACCGGAGTAGCGGTAGTTCCTTCGGTAAGCCGGAGTAGCTAGCGGCTACTTAGGCAACGACAAATCCGCACACACGAGCTCCTTGTCGTTGCGCGCGAACACGTGCCTGTAGGCAAACGCGGGGTGCGACCAACACACACCACCGCGCCGATTCAGCTGGCCACGTGTTGGTTCGATGAGTTTGCCGCGATCGATCTCGACGAAGCCCTGCGGTGACAGCTTGCCGATCAGCAACTCGCCACGTTCGTTGAACATCCACGTGAGCTCGCCGTTCTTGACGAAGTGGATCGTCGCCCAGCGCTTGCGCGGCACGGCCGTCTTGTCTTCCCAGATCCGGCTGCCGTCCTTGAGTGCGAGGCAGCGGAACTCGCCGTAGCTATCCACGCCGTAGACGTGTTCTCCCATCGCGATCGGGGTGGAGATGATGCTGTGCAAGCCGTCCGTGCGCCGTTCGTTGGCACCGCGGCGACGCCACACTTCCTTGACCGCCTGCTTGCCTTGGTCCAACTGTAGCACCGCACAGCCGTCATAGAACGCGGTCAGGAACAACTGCTCGCCATGCAGCAGCGGCGTCGCACACGCGAGCGGCATGTTCTTGGCTTTGAGCGGATACTCCCAATAGAGCTCACCCGTCTTGGGCGCAACACCGACCACGCGGTCGCCAGACCAACAGATGAGCACACGCTTGCCGGCTTGATCGATGACGATCGGCGCGGAGTAGTTGCCGCGATCGGAGAACGCCGTCCACACTTCCTTACCGGTCTTGCGATCGAATGCGGCGAGCCACGCGTCCTTGCCTGAGACCGGCACGATCAACAGATCGCCTTCGATCACCGGCGCCGCCGAGATGCCCCAGATCGGCATCTCGATCGTGTAGTCCTCATCGAGATCCTTCTGCCAGACGACGTCACCGCTCGCTGCCTGAAAGCAGATCAGGTGGCCCATCGTGCCGAGGCTGTAGGCCAACTCGCCAACGATGTGTACCGAGCAACGCGGGCCGGCCTGATAGGAAACGCCCGCGTAGGAGCACTCGTAGTCGTGCGACCAGACCGGCTTGCCGGTGTCCCACTCGAAGCAAAGCACGCGTTCCACTTCCTTCGGTTCGGTGAGACGGTCCATCACATAGACGCGACCACCCGCGACCGTCGGCCCCGAGTAGCCGGCTCCGATCTTGGTGCGCCAGCGCGCCGGCAACTGGTCGGGCAGCGTGGTGCGCACACCGGACTCGGTCCAGACCCCATCGCGAGTCGGCCCCCGCCACTGCGGCCAGTCGGTGCCCTGTGGGCAGAGCGTCGGCAGCAGGGCTGCAATCATGGTCAACATGGCGCGTAGCCTAGCCGCACCAGAGTGCCCACAAGCCCGCTCCACGAAACGTCGCAGCATTCTGACAACGATGCGCTGCTCGCCTCTGCCAAACGCGTGGCAAGTGCCGCTTGCGCGGATACCCTGCCCGACGTGCACCATGCCACTTCATTGTTGTTCCTGGCGTCGGCCATCCTCGCCGGCCCCCTTGCGGCGCAGAAGCCACCAGCGGGGTTCGAGAAGCCCGATCACGAAATCCGCATCGGGGTGCGGCCGGGTGTCATGCGCTACGACACCGAGAAGTTCGCGGTTGGCCTCGGCAGCAAGGTCAAACTGACGCTGGTCAACACCGACGAGATGCAGCACAACCTGCTGATCTGTCGGAGCGGCGAAGACGTCGCAGCCAAGGTCGCGGGCGCCTCGTTGATGTTGGGCGCCGACGCGAGCAAGAAGCAATACGTGCCGGACACGCCCGACGTGTTGTGGCACACCAAGGTGGTCTCGCTCGGTGAAGAAGACACGATCTGGTTCGAGGCTCCGAAGGTCGCTGGTAACTACCCGTACCTGTGCACACTACCCGGCCACGTCTGGACGATGACTGGTGTCATGCAGGTCGGCCCCGTCAAGGAGGCCAAGAAGAACCTGCCGATCGAGCAGTTGCGGTATCGCCTCTACAAAGGCAGCTGGAAGCGATTGCCCGACTTCGACACGCTCGCGCCCGAACGCGAAGGGTCCCTCGACAACGGCTTGATCGATCTCGCCGCGCTGAAGGAGAACTCGCAGTTTGGCGCATGCTTCACCGGCGTGCTTACAGTCAAGACTGCCGGCGAGCACACGTTCTTCTTGAACAGTGATGATGGTTCGCGCCTGCTGATCGGCGGCAAGATGGTCGTCGAGTACGACGGCCTGCACGGTCCCGCCAAGGAACAACGTGGCACGATCGAGTTGCCGGCGGGTCGGCACCCACTGCGCGTCGAGTTCTTCCAGGGCGGCGGTGGCAAAGCGTTGCGTGTCGCCTACGCCGGTCCCGACAAGGTTCGCCACGATTTGAACAAGCGCAACAGCGGCGCCGAAGAACGCGCGACTCCGATCATGGTGCACCACCACCCGGTCGTGATGCGCGTGCACGTCGAAGGCGCCGCGGCCCGAACGATTGCCGTCGGCTTGCCTGGCGGCATGAACTACTGCTTCGATGCCGAACGGTGCTGCGTGCAGTTCGGCTGGGCGGGCGCCTACCTCGATGTCGGTCCGGATCGTGTATCGCGCGGTGGTCGGCCCTGCAAGATCCTCGGCAAGCGGTTCGAAGTCGGCGACATCGGCTTCCCACTGCGGACGAGTGATGGCGCCAAGCTCCCGGTGCGACTCCTGGAGTATCGCACCGACGGCACGCCGCGCTTCTTGATCGACTGGGGCGGCAATCATCTCTGGTGGTCGATTGCCCCCGCGACTGGCGAAGCCGGCTTGTGTTACACGTTCAAGTTCCCGATCAAACGTGAACGGCATTTACACGTAGACGACAAGCGGGCGAAGTTCACTTCTGATGTTGGCACCTTTGTCAACGGCGTGTTGACCGTGCCTGCGGCTCACGAGTTCCAGGTCACCGTCACCCAAGGAGGCCTGAAGTGATCGCCACGACCAAGCATGTCTTGCACGCAGCCTTGCCCTTCGCGCTCGCCCTGAGTGCCGGCAGCCCTGCGGCCGCACAAGGCCCGAATACGATCCCCGCCGGCTACCGCGTCGAGACGATCAAGCTTCCCGAGGGCGTCGCGTTCGGCGTCAGCGGCATGGGCTTCGCGCGCGACGGCTCGCTGTTCGTCACGACGCGTGAGGGCGAGGTTTGGAAACTCGTCAACCCACAGTCGGACAAACGCACCTGGCAACGATTCGCCAGCGGCTTGCACGAACCGCTCGGCATCTTCGTCGACGGCAAGACCAACCAGATCTTCGTCGTGCAACGCCCAGAACTGACCGAACTGATCGATACCGACGGCGATGGTCGCGCCGATCGCTTCAAGACGATCAGTGCCGGTTGGGGCCTGACCGACAACTACCACGAGTATGCCTATGGCCCCGTGCGCGATTCGCACGGCAACTTCTACGGCACGCTCAATACGACGCTGAGTTGGCCGGGTTGGGCCGGCAGTGACAAGTGGGACATGGCGCGCGTGCACGACGGCAAGATGGGCCGCGCGGCGCGTTACCGCGGTTGGTCGTTCCGGATCACACCCGACGGCACGTTCGAACCGTGGTCGTCCGGCCTGCGCTCGCCAGCCGGTATCGGCATCAACGAGCACGACGAACTGTTCTGCACCGACAACCAAGGGGACTGGGTCGCAACGTCGTGCCTGCACGTGATGGCCAAGGGCGACTTCCATGGCCATCCGTCCTCGCTGATGGATCACCCCGACTACTCGGGCATCGACCTCAACTCGATCTCTATCGAAGAGTACGGGGCACGCCGCAAGCCGGCGGCCGTCAACTTCCCCCACGGCGACCTCGCCAACTCGCCCGGCGAGCCAGTCGTCGATGATACGAACGGCGGCTTCGGGCCGTTCGCAGGCCAGATGTTCGTCGGCGACCAGACCCGGTCGAACGTGTTCCGCGTCGTGCTCGACAAGGTCAACGGCACGTATCAGGGCTGCGCGATCAACTTCATCGACCACCTGCAGAGTGGCATCGTGCGTTCGCGCTTTGCTCGCGACGGCAGCCTGTGGGTCGGCCAGACCGGCCGCGGTTGGCGCTCACGCGGCAAGGCGCTGTTCGGCCTCGAACGCATCGTCTGGGACGGCAAGACGACGCCGTTTGCGATCCACTCGGTGCGGTTGACGCGTGACGGCTTTGAAGTTCGCTTCACGAAACCAGCCAACGCAGAACTTGCCACGAAGGCTTCGGCCTACGCCATCGAACGCTGGCGCTACAAGCACCACCCCGGCTACGGCTCACCGAAGCTCGACGAGACGAAGGTCCCGGTCGAAGCGGTGCGGCTGTCGGATGACCGACAGACGGTGCGCCTCAAGGTGCCGTTGCTGGCGGGCACGATGTATCAGTTCTCGATCGCGGTGCCGGGAGCCGACGGTGGCAAGCTCGCCAGCAGCGTCGCCTGGTACACCCTGAATCAACTCCGCAACTGATCGCGTACATCGCCACCAACACGCAAGGCATCCGTTAGCATCGAAGAATAGCGCGGTGACGACAGCCGATGGCATCTTCGTTGCCGACCAGTATTCCGGGATGCACGAGTTGCTACCGACTCCGGCGCGCGCCGAACACTTCGGCAGCCCATGCGGAAACGGCCACGTCATCCAACCCGAACGGCTTCGCGCTCAGCGACGGCCTGCGTGTCTTGCTCGGCCAGTAAGCACGACCACGACGGACGCGCTGTGAGTCGCCGTCCACTTCGCCACCAGACTACGCCCTAGGTCTTCTCGCCCAACGGCGGTGTCCAAGGCAACATAGAGCGCACATGTCGACGCCCCTGCTCCGGACTCTCGAGAACTCCAAGTTCCGCTTCGACCCAACGCTGGCAGCCAAGCGCCTCGCCGCACTGAAGCAGCTCGAGCGCGCCACCCTTGGTAGTGCCGCGGCGGTGCTGCGACTGCACGAACTGCTGTGCTTCGTGCGCGCCTATCCCGACAACGAACAGGTGCTCGCCCAGTGCAAGAAGATGATGGCGGCGTTTGGCCGCCGCGCCGACCTGCAGCGCTTCCGTGACGACCTCGCGGACACCGGTGTCGCTGGCACGCCCATCACCTACTCGTTCTACGCCGCAACCGCCAAGCGTCTGGCGCACGGCTGGCCCGAGCAACTGTCGATCGTTTGGGGCGAGAACGAAAACGTCGACTTGATCGACGAACAGCTGCAACCGATGGCGTTGTGGAGCGAGACGCCGGCGCTCGACGAAGCGGCATTCGACACGGAGCAGTGGCTCGAAGAGATGCGTGGCAAACGCGCGGACGGCGCCTTCATCGTCCAGCGGGTTGCAGACGCGCATCCTGACCCGTTCACGTTCGAACGTGTCTTCGAAGGGCTCGGCTTGACCCTGCGCCTGGAGCCATCAAACAACACGCCGTCGCGCACGCTCGCAGAAGCGCCGGTTCGTCGGGTGCAATTCCAAACAGACCCGATGCGCGGGCAACGCCCCGTCATCGACGAAGTGCTGCAGGAGCAGCCGCGAGCGATCCGCACCCTCAGTCGCAGCGAAGGCGAGCACTACGTCGAGATGGCGCGCAACGCGATGGTCACGCGACAGCGGGACCTCGACGCGTTTGCCTATGGCGATGCCAACGACGTTCGACTCATCGAATGGGAAGACGGACTCACGTTTGCAGCGATCGGTTTGATGCCCGAGCGGCGCTTGATGCTCGAAGCCGTCTACGGCTTCCTGACGCTGCGCAACGGTGTGCCGATGGGCTACGTGCTCAACAGTGCGCTCTGTGGTTCGGCCGAGATTGCCTACAACGTGTTCGATACGTTCCGCGGCGGCGAGGCTGGTTGGATCTATGGCCGCGTGCTCGCAACCGTCAAGGCACTGTTCGGGGTCGACTCGTTCACGATCTACCCCTACCAACTCGGCCACGGCAATGAAGAAGGCCTGCAGTCCGGTGCCTGGTGGTTCTATCAGAAGCTCGGTTTCCGCCCGCGGGACCGCAGGCTGCTGGCACTGATGAACCGGGAGCTCAGCGCGATGAAGAAGAAGCGTGGCCACCGGTCGTCGATTGCCACGCTCAAGGTGCTGGCCGAAGAGAACGTCTACTACCACGAACAGGAACAACGCGATGACGTGATCGGGCTCGTACCGTTTGGCAACGTCGGACTCGCCGTCACCCGCATGATCGCCAAGCGGTTTGGCGGCGACCGCGCGCGCGCCGAACGCGAGTGTGAAGCGGAAGCGCAGCAACTGCTCGGCAAACCACGCGGCCATGGTGGCGGTATGTGGTTCCGACGCTGGGCACCACTCGTGGTCACCCTGCCCGGCATCAAGCGATGGAGCAAGGCCGAACGTAAGGCGCTCCTCGAGGTCATCCTCAAGAAGGGTTCGCGCCGCGAGAGCGACTACGTGCGCGCCTTCGATGCGCACGTCAAGCTGCGCCAGGCGATCGCACAACTCGCGCGCAGCTGAGCAACTGCCAACTCAGTCGGCTATCGCAGCCGAATGCCGTCGCGCAGCAACTCAATCAGCTCGCGACGATACAGGCCGCCGATCGCGGCCTTGAACACGCGCTTGCTCAGGTCGAAGTGATCGGCGATGTCCGCTGGTGAACTCTTGTCGTGCAACGGCAAGAAGCCATCGTCGCGCTCGCGCAACGCAGCGAGGATCAGACTCTCGGCGTCGACTTCCGCATCCCTGCCAACCTTGCGCAGCGAAATGTCGACCTTGCCGTCATCACGCAACCGCTGCACGTAACCTTGCAGCGCGTCGCCGACGCGCAGGTTCTCCGGCACCTTGTCGGAGTAGATCAAGCCGGAGTAGCGGCCGTCGACAACGACCTGCGCGCCCAGTTCGTGGAACGACCACACGAGCAGTTGCACTTCTTGACCGGGCCGCAGGTGTCCGATCTCGGGATCGAAGAACCTGCCCAGACGCGTCGAACCAATCAGTCGATCCGTGCGCGTGTCACAACGCACCTCGACGACATAACGCAACCCGAGCTGCATCCGGTTCTGCTGTTCGATCTTGGGGACGAACAGGTCCTTGTCGAGATTCCAATCGACGAAGACCCCGTGCTGGGTGCGATCCACGGCTTCCATCACGGCGATGTTGCCCAGCGTCGCGCTCGGCATGCGCGTGCTGGCGACGAGGCGATCATCGGAATCGGTGTGCACGAAGACACGCAGGTAGTCGCCCACAGCCACGTCGTCGGCGACGTACTTGCGCGGCAGCAGCACTTCCTCCGATTCATCTCCGAGGAAGGCACCGCTCGCGACGAGCCGCAGCACTTCGAGTTCCTGGCATTCGCCGAGTTGGATCATCGGCGTCAGTCTGACACCGCGGCAGGGAGAATGCATCCTCCGCGCCGGATTGCCGACCAGAAGCGACCCGGCCAACCTCGTGCGATTTTAGCTGACTCTCTACGGAGACTCATCGCCCCTTCACCCGCTCTTAAAGGGCACCTCGCACCATCGGGACCATGAGACGCACGAGCAAAACCGCAATCACCTCTGCCATCCTGGCGACGATTGCCGTGATCAGCAGCTGCAGCAACGAAAGCAACGCGGCGATGTCATCCAGCCTCGCCGGCAAGGTCTCCGTTGACGGTTCCTCCACCGTCTACCCGATCACCGAAGCCGTGGCCGAAGCGTTCCGGGAGGTGCACGGCAGGGTCCGCGTCAACGTCGGCATCTCCGGCACTGGTGGCGGCTTCAAGAAGTTCTGCGTCGGCAACACGGCGATCAACGACGCATCCCGCCCGATCAAGGGCAAGGAGATCGCCCAGGCCGAGGAGAACGGCATCGACTTCATCGAGTTGCCGGTCGCCTACGACGGTCTCACGGTCGTGATCCACAAGGACAACACCTTCGTCGATCGCCTGACGACCGCCGAACTCAAGAAGATCTGGGAGCCGGGCAGCGCGATCAAGAACTGGAAGGACGTCCGCGCGGGCTTCCCCGACCTCAAGATGAAGCTCTACGGTCCGGGCGTCGACTCCGGCACGTTCGACTACTTCACGGAGGCGATCAATGGCAAGGCGCGCGCCTGCCGCAAGGACTTCACCCAATCCGAGAAAGACGACGTCATCGTCAACGGCGTCGCCGGTGACAAGGGCAGCATCGGTTTCTTCGGCTACGCCTACTACGCGAACAACCAGGAGAGGCTGACCGCCGTCCCGATCAAGAACGGCGACAGCGCGCCAGTCACGCCGAGCCTGACGACGATCAACGACGGGACCTACAAGCCTCTGTCGCGGCCGATCTTCATCTACGTGGCCACGGCTGCCGCAGACCGTCCCGAGGTGAAGACCTTTGTCGACTTCTACCTCGACCAGGCACCGACACTCGTCGAGAAGGTCGGCTACGTGAAGCTCCCCGCGTCGGTCTACGCCGGTGCCAAGAAGCGCTTCGCGGACAAGGTCACGGGCACGCAATACCAAGCGGCCGAGAACAAGAAGAAGACGCTCATCGAGCTCTACAAGTAGGTCGCCCAGTCACCTGAATCGCGCAGGCACCACAACGGCATGTCCTCGAGCCAGCAACGCAACCGACGCGAGGCGCTCGTCTCGTGGCTCCTGAAACTGAGTGCACTGCTCTCGATCGCGACGACCGTGGCGATCATCACGGTCCTCGCGATGGAGTCGTACGGCTTCTTCGCGGACGTGCCACTGTCCGACTACCTCTTCGGAACGGACTGGTCGCCGCTGATCGAGCCCGCGAGCTTCGGGGTCCTGCCGCTGGTGTGTGGGACGCTGATGATCGTGATCGGCGCCGCTCTCATCGCGCTGCCAATCGGACTGGGCAGCGCCATCTACCTCGGTGAGTACGCCGGCCCGCGCCAACGCAACATCATCAAGCCCGTGCTCGAAGTGCTGGCAGGCATTCCGACGGTTGTCTACGGCTACCTCGCCCTGACGCTGATCACGCCGGCGTTGCGCGAGATCCTGGGGACGGACAACGTCGGCGTATTCAATGCCGCGAGCGGCGCCATCGTGGTCGGGATCATGATCCTGCCAATGGTGACTTCGCTGTGCGACGACGCCATTCGCGCGGTGCCCGCAGGCATCCGCCATGGCGCCCACGCACTCGGCGCAACCCGGCTCGAGGTCTCGACGACGATCGTCGTGCCAAGCGCCCTGTCGGGCATCGTCGCCTCGTTCGTGCTCGCGCTCTCGCGCGCAATCGGCGAAACGATGGCGGTGACGCTCGCCGCGGGTGCGACGCCGAGCATGTCGTTCGACCCGCTGCAGAGCATCCAGACGATGACCGCCTACATGGTCCAGGTCGCCCTTGGCGACGCGCCGGTGGGCACGGTGGAATACAACACGATCTACGCGGTCGGTGCGCTCCTCTTCGTCATCACCCTCGGCATGAACCTGATCGCCACGCGCGTCTTGCGCCGCTTCCGGGAGGTCTACGAATGACGACGAGCGATCTCATGTTTGACTCGAACCTCGGCAAGAGGCAGCGCCGCGCAGCCCGGTTCCGCAGGCTCGTTGCCGGTGCGACCTGGTCGGGCGTAGTGCTCCTGGCCGTGATGCTCTTTCACATCGTGAAGGAGGGCATCGGCTGGGTCGACTGGCAGTTCCTGACCAGCTTCCCCTCGATCGACGCCGAGAAGGCCGGCATCAAGGCCGCACTTGCGGGCACGATCTGGGTCATCGGATTGACCGCGTGCATCTCGATTCCGGTCGGCGTCGCCTCCGCAATCTATCTTGAGGAATACGCGAAGCCATCGCGGCTCAACCGCCTCATCGAGGTCAACATCAGCAACCTCGCCGGAGTCCCTTCGATCGTCTATGGCATGCTCGGCGCAACGATCTTCGTGCGCTGGCTGCACCTGGGACAGAGCGTACTTGCCGGCGCTCTGACTCTGAGCCTCCTCATCCTGCCGGTGATCATCATCGCCTCGCGCGAGGCCATTCGCGCGGTGCCGAGTTCGCTACGCCAGGCGGCGTTCGCGCTTGGTGCGACGCGGTGGCAAACGGTCTCCGGGCACGTGTTGCCGGCGGCGACGCCGGGCATCCTCACCGGGGTCATCCTCGCCCTGTCTCGATCGATGGGTGAGACCGCGCCGCTCGTCATGATGGGCGCACTGACCTACGTGGCGTACACGCCGACCGGCATCACCGACGAGTTCACAGCCCTCCCGATCATCATCTACAACTGGTCGGACCGGCCACAGCAGGTGTTCCACGAACTGGCGGCCGGCGGCATCGTCGTCCTCCTCGCTGTCCTCCTGGCGATGAACGCGATCGCCGTCTTCATCCGGCACCGCTCCCAGCGGAACAGTCCATGATCGTCACCACACCAAACGAACCGACCGCGCCCGTCGCCAAGTTGCCGGAGAGCGCCAATATCCCCATCCTTGCCACGCGCGACGCCTGCATCTCCTATGGCACCAACCAGGTCGTGACGAACGTCTCGTTCTCCGTGCCTGAGACCAAGATCACGGCGATCATCGGCCCCTCGGGCTGCGGCAAGAGCACGCTGCTCCGGTCGTTCAATCGCATGAACGACTTCATCCCGACGATTGATATCCGCGGCGACATTCAGCTGCGCGGCGAGAGCCTCTACGCCAAGGACATCGATCCGGTCGAGGTGCGCCGCAAGATCGGGATGGTCTTCCAGAAGCCGAACCCGTTCCCGAAGTCGATCTACAAGAACGTAACTTGGGGGCCGAACCTCCACGGCTACAAGGGCAACCACGACGAGCTCGTCGAGAAATCCCTGACCCGAGTCGCGCTGTGGGACGAGGTCAAAGACCGACTACACGAATCCGCGATGGGCTTGTCAGGCGGCCAGCAACAGCGCCTGTGCATCGCACGCGCGATCGCGATGCAGCCCGACGTGCTCTTGATGGACGAGCCATGCTCGGCGCTCGACCCGGTGTCGACGTCGCGCATCGAGGACCTCCTCTTCGAACTCAAGGAGCGCTACACGATCGTGATCGTCACCCACAACATGCAACAGGCGGCGCGGGTCTCCGACTTCACGGCGTTCCTCGATCGCGGCGTGCTGGTCGAGTTTGGGGAGACCGACCAGGTGTTCACCCGGCCAAAGGAGCAGCGCACCGCGGACTACGTCACCGGGAGGTTCGGCTAGTGGGCAAGCACCTACAGCGTGACCTGGACCTCCTGAAGAAGGAGATCCTGTCGATGGGCTCGATGGTCGAGGATGCGACGAACATCGCCGAGGACATCGTCTTCCAGATCAAAGGCGAGGTCATCCGACACGTGCCCGAGGACAAGATCTAGCGAGACCACGCGGCTTGGCCGACATGGGCGCTCAGTCCTAGGGCTTCGGCATGACCATCACCGGCATCGTCGCGTGCCGCACGACCTGCTCGGCGACGCTGCCCTTGACCATGCGTGCGATGCCACGTCGCCCGTGCGTCGTAAGCACCAGCATCGCCGCGTCGCAGCCGCTCGCAGCCGACACGATCTCGGCTGCGATGTCGTGCGCGATGCGCACGTCGATCTCGGCTTCGACGGTGGCTGAGAGTTCTCCCGCGGCATCACGCAGGTCGCGGGTGCGTCCTTCGATGCGGACGGCGGCGGCGTTGGGCGCCGGCGCAACCGGGGCGCCACCACCATGAGGCGGAGGCGCAACATCGGAGAGCACCGACAGCATGCGCAGGCGCAGGCCGAGTCGCTTCGCGAGATCGGCGGCCGGGCGGTGCGCGACCTTCGAGGCGTCCGACAGGTCGGTCGCGAGCATCACCGGTCCGTGTTCCTTCGCCGGCTTCTGCTCGTTTTCGAGCATGTGATCCGTCAACAACAACACCGGGTGCTGCGCACGGCGCATCACCTGCTCGGCGACACTGCCGAGAACGGCGCGGCTGAGTCCCGTTCGTCCGTGCGTTGGCAGCACCACCATGTCCGCCTTGACCCGGTCGGCGGCCGCCAGGATCGCGTCGTGGTCCTGCAGCGTGTTGTCGACTTCAACATGCACCGGGCGATTCGATCCCAGAGTATTGGCGATCTCGGTCAGTGCGGTCCGAGCTTCCTCGGGACTCTCACCCGTTGGTGTGGTGCGGTCGTCGAATGCGGGGTTGACGATGAGCTGGGTCGGACGCAGTGCGTGGAAGAGCGTCAGTCGGGCGCCGAGCGCGTTGCCGAGCCGCGCGGCATAGGAGAGATGTGCCAGCGACGCCTTTGAGCGGTCCGTGGCCAACAACATGCGGGGGTGATCAGACGAGGGAGGAGTGCTCATGGCGTCGAGTAGGCCATGTGGCCGGCACGGAGCATGGTGGCTTAGTGCGCAGCGCAGCGCAGCACTGGCGGGTGGCGACCGTGTCCACAGTGCGCGTTTCCGGTTCCGCGATGCCCCACCCACGTGCTCGCGGAAGCCCCTCTACTCCCTACATCGCCGGTGCTTGCCCGCACTTCTACCCGTTGCACCTGCGGTCGCCCCACAGACAAGCTGGTGGTCCATGTCAGGCCCACCGATCCCACGCTGGCTGCCGAATGCGATCTCGATCGTACGCGTGTTGCTCGTCCCGGTGTGGGCGTGGTGGGCAGAGATCGCCAACCGCACGTTCGAACTCGACGACAACGGGCAGCGATACCGCATCGTCGCAGCCCTCATCTTGATTGCCATCGGTGCATCGGACGTCGTCGACGGGTGGCTAGCGCGGCGCTACGACCTGCAGAGTCGCTTCGGTGCCAACCTTGACGCAATCGCCGACAAGCTCGCCCAAGTCGTGCTGACGACGTACCTGGCGCTGCGCGTCGGCCCCGCCTTTGCGGCGATCCCGTATTGGTTCCTCGGCCTGCTGATTGCGCGCGATGCTCTACTGCTGCTCGGATGCCTCGCGATCTGGCGGCGCCACGGACACGTGGACACCGATCACGGATGGCACGGCAAGGCCGCCAGCCTCTGCTTATTCGCCGTGCTGGTCGCGTCCTGCTTCGCAGCCCCGGAAGCCGTCATGAACACGATGCTGCTGGCGACGGCAGCGCTCGTCGTCGCCAGCACTGCCGCCTATACACGTCGAGGCGTGAACCAATTCCACGGCCCACGAGGCCTCCCAGCCTGACTGACAAGCAAGACAACCCCACCAAGAACTCCCACCCAACAACGCAACGATGAACCACGACCAAGCCCGCAGCAAGCTGATGGAACTTCGCAAAGAACTTGCCGCCCGCCACCAGCGAATCGACAAGCAGATCCACCATCGCGACGAACGGCGGTCCGCCGACAGCGAAGAGCGAGCTGGTGAGATGAGCAACGACGAGACGATGGAGCTGCTCGACGCCAGCGCGACCGCCGAGATGCAACAGATCGACCACGCCCTGCTGCGACTCGACACCGGCACCTACGGAACATGCGAGAGCTGCCACCAACCGATCCCGGATGAGCGCCTCGAGCTGATTCCGTTCGCGACGAAGTGCGTCGCCTGTGCCCCCGCAAACTAGCGGATGTCGTGAGCAGCTGAGAACGGATCCTCAACGCAACCGCCGAGCGTTCTCCTTCGCCGCGTAGTCGATGCGCCAGAACGCCGGCTGGCACGCCGTTGCCGCCTTCATGACGGCGTGCACATCACTCCACAACGCCCATTCGTCGGCGCGCACCAGCAATGGCACGTCGACGAACTTCCGCTTCTTGTCACCGAACTCACTCGTGCCGCTCTTCTTTGCGGCCTGCTGCGCAAGCTTCGTGAAGTGATCGGCCAAAGCCCGGCCTTGCTCGTCGCGCACGAAGTAGCAGATCTTCTTGCCCTTGATCTCGACCCAACGGTCCTGCCGCACATCGACGATGGCGTCCTTCGTCTCACCAGGAACCGGCACACAGAACGCAGCCTTCGGCGCAACCAACACCCCACCACCAAACGTCCCCTTCCCGATGACTCGCCCGGTCAGCGGCGTCGCAACGGGGCCCAGTCCTGGCAATGCGATCTTGCTGAATCCCGCCGCGTAGACCACGTCGAGCAGCGCTACGACATCGCACCAACGAGCCTTCGCCGTCGGCTTGATGACGACCGGTATCAGCATCTTCCCGCCCGTCGTGGGATCAGGAACCATGCACGCCGGGTCAGACGCGATACGATCCAGCTCGGCGGCAAGGTGCTCCTTCTTGGTGAGCTTCTTTGGCCCAACTCGCCACGCCAGCTTGCGATCCACGAACTTCACCGCTTCGCGCACGCCAGCAGGTGCATCAGGCTTGGGCTCCGTAGTACGTGCCTCACGCTTGCCAAGGTCTACGACATCCACCGTCACGCTGAGGCACTCGCCCTTCAGGAAGGTCACTCGCTTGACCGGGGTGCGATCTGACTGCGCCACAGCCGACGACGAAGCGACAACGAACAACAGCGCGACCCCCAAGCTGGACAGTGGACTCATGCAAAAAGCGTAGCCAGCCCCCGCGCCGTGCGCATGCACCGCACTTCGTTTCGCATCAAAGCAACGACGTCGCAACTGTGCACTACCGGTGTGAGCCCCTCTCTGCCAGTGACGATCCCTTACCTTCACCTTGCTCTCATCACCACCAAGGAACGCAACTTGATCAAGCAACTCGCTCGCGCCTTCTCCGCCAACTGGATCGTGCCACTGACGATCGCCGCTCTGGCCACTGGCGCAACCGCCCAGATGTCCGGGCAGTATTTCATCAGCCCTCTGCTACCACTTGGGCCAGTAACCTTCCCGTCGTTCGCGGATGCCACCGCCGCACTCGCGGCGCAGGGCGTCGGCGGCCCGTGTGAGTTCGTCGTCTTTGATGACGGCGGTCCCTACACGGAGAGCAACCCATTCGCGACCAACAACGGCACCTACGGCAACAACGATGCAGTGCTAGTGATGACTAGCTGGACCGGCGCATCCGCTACGAACCGCGTCACGTTCCGCGCCGCCACCGGCGACCGGCCCGTGCTCGATGCCACGGGGCGTGCCATGGGAGTCTTCTGGGGCGGGGCCGACTACGTCACCCTCAAAGGCCTTGAGATCCGCAACGCGGACTTCGACGGCATCAGCCTCTACGCCGAGTCACAACACGGCGTCGCGTCCGACCCGATCATCGACAGTTGCCGCATCCACGACTGCAACGGCACGGCGATCACGATCTACGGCAACAGTTCGCAACCAGCCAACACACTGGTACAGAACTGCACGATGTGGAGCTGCCAACTGACGGGCGGCGGCGCCTTCAGCACGACGGGCCGCTTCGGCTACATCTCGACGCGCCGCACCAACGGTACGCGCATCGTGCACAACACGTTCTACGTCGACAGCCTCAGCAACAACTCCAACTACTGTGTGCTGGGCTCGCGCTGCAGCAGCGTCAACGAAGTACCGTTCACGGAAGTCAGCAACAACATCTTCGTCAAGCTCGTCAGCTCGACCGCGCCGCTCTTCCGGTTCTACACACCGACAGGCAGCACCAACCCCGTACCGCTCATCTCGGACTCCAACTGCTTCTTCGACGTCAGCGGCGGCAACTTCGCCCTCTACGGCGACCTCGCGGGAACCACGGCCGCTTCGTTGTCCAATTGGCAGGCGGCCGGCAACGACCTGACGTCGCTTGGCAGTGACCCGCAACTGCGCGACGTCGCCAACAACGACTACCACCTGACCGCACTGTCGCCCTGCATCAGTGCGTCGACCGTCGCGGCTGGCATCACCGAAGACTTCGAAGGCCAGGCACGCACAACGTCGATCGACATCGGCGCCGACGAATACAGCGGCGCCACTTACACGCTCATCGGCAGCGGCTGCGCTGGCAGCGGACTCGCCCCCAAACTCGACCTCTGGTCGTGGCCCTTCCTCGGCAACCAGAACTTCGCCATCGGCTTCGAAGACACGCCGCCCAGTTCGATCGTCGGATTGTTCGGCAGCCTAGGGGTCGCCCCGACGCCACTGTCCCTCGGCGCTGGTTGCAATGCATACCTCGCCCCGGCGAGCCTGGTGGCGCTGGCGGCTACGACAGGGAGCTCCGCCGGATCCGGCTCGTTCGTGTTCCCCGTGCCGAACAACCCAGCGTTCGTCGGCTTCAACATCGGCTACCAAGGACTGGCACTCGACGCTGGCGCCCCATTGGGCTTCACCGTTACGAACGGCATCGACACGACCTTTGACTTCTAGCCTGGGGAGTGACCCCGGCCATCATGCCTACTCGATGCCGCGAAACGTGCCGCCGGTCAGATCCGAGATCGGCTTCACGTGTCGGAAGAAGCCCTTCTGCGAGTATGCGATCGAGTGAATCGTCTTCTTGTAGAACCGGTTGAGGTCGGCGATGTGCCGGCCGAGGCGGTTGCCATGCACATACAAGCCGGCATCAGCTTCGCCTGACGAGATGTAGTAGATCGTGTCGATCTTCGGATCCATCACGACCTCCTCCAACACCTGCCACGCGTTCTTCTCACGACCACTCGCGTCGGCGGCGGCAAACTTGAGCGCACGCGCGGCCGTCTTCTTGGTCAACTTGACGCTCTTCTTGCCGAGGCGCTCCACCTCTTCGTCGTAGATCCAGATGCTGAACTCGACGTCCGTGCCGGTCAGCTTCTTGACCACGCCGCGCAGTTCTTCGAGCGCCGCTGCATCCCGGGTCTCGGACTTGCCCGACGACTCGACGCGCTTCTTCATCCAGTAGGACTTGTCGAGCACGAACGCGACGTGATCACTGTCGAGCGGGATGCCTTCGAACGCGACCGTCGCCTGCCGGCGCTTCGCCTTCGTCTTGCCATCACTCGACTCCGGAAACTGGAACGTCTCGCGGTTGTCCTGCCACCACTTCGGCCATACGTCCTTCTGCACGATCGGTTGGCCGGTCAACTTTTGCAGCGACGTCAACGCGCGCACACCGACAACTGGTCGCGCATCGTTGAGCGCCGTGATCAACGCATCGACGGACGTCTTGGTCTTGGTGCTACGCAAGTTGTCGACGGCTTGCATGCGTGGTCGCCAATCCTTGTCCTTGAGTGCGGTGATCGCCAACGACTCGGCACCGGTCTTGAGGACTTCGGGCGCGGCGCGCAACAGTGCCGCTCGCACACCACCATCACGATCGCCGCGGACCGCCGTCTGGTAGGTGCCGGCAAACTGCGGGTCGATGCGCACGAGTGCTTCGATCGCATTGCCGCGCACAAACTCGTCCGTGTGTCCCGTCAGCGACTTGAGTTTGTTGACCGCCGGCGCAAAGCCGATCTTGCCGAGCGACCACGCCGCCCACCGTCGCACCCCGAGATGCTTGTCACCCAGCGCCTTCACCAACGCGGGACCGTGATCCGTGCGGCCGTAGAACCCGAGTGCTTCCGCCGCCCACTGACGCGCGAACGGATACTTGCGGTTCTTGCGCATCTCGATCGCGACCCGCCGCTGCGCGTAGATGTCCTTGATCTTCGTGACATACGGAAACGTGACGTCCCGATAATGGGCCGCACTGAGGTGCGTTCGCGACAGCTGCCGCTGGCGCTCCATCACCCCAAGCAGCAGCTCGGTTGCGGGCACGCTATCGGCATCGACGCAGGCCTGCGCACCGCCTTGAACCTCGTTCTCCATGCGGTGATCGAGCTGGCCCTGCGCACCTCGCAGTTCGGCGGGCACCTTCTGACAGGGCGTGGACGGTGCGAGGATCGCGGTGGCGATGGCGAGAACGGCGATGTGGCGGGTAGACACGGCCGGGCAACATACTGCTGGAACACAGATTGCGCGCCCCCATTGCGGCCGGGTGGCGCGGCACAAACCGTTGCGAACAGCCTCTCAAGCTCTAGCTTTTTGCCCTGGCCCGGCCGCACTGCAACCAGGGTGGTGCGCCCAAGCCCCAAGCCGCGCGATGAACGCAGACCGCTACGCCCGCATCCAGCACCTCGTCCTCGGCGCCCGTGAGCTGTACGGCGACGACCTCGACACGTTCCTTGCCGCCGAGTGTGGCGACGACCAGAGCCTGGCGGACGAAGTTCGCAAGCTGCTCGCTGCTGCTCACGAGAAGCAAACCGACCTGTTCGACGAGAAGTCGATCGGCGAGGTGCGAGTGCAGCTCGATGACCTGTTCGTCGACGACGACAAGGACGGGTCGCTGCCCGAGACCATCGGCCCGTATCGCGTCCTGCGCCAGATCGGCCGCGGCGGCATGGGCATCGTCTACGAAGCACTGCAAGAAGATCCGCACCGCTACGTGGCGGTGAAGGTGCTGCTCCCCGATCGCGTGCGCGACGGACTGCTGCAACGCTTCCAACAAGAGGCCGAGGTGCTGGCGCTGCTGCAACACCCGGGCGTGGCGCGCATCTTCGACGTTGGCACGTTCGAGTCGGGCGGCGCCGAGTTGCCGTACTTCGCGATGGAGTTCGTCGATGGCCTGCCCCTGCGTGAGTTCGCCAGCACGCGGCGGCTCAGCATGCGCGCACGGGTCCGCTTGATGGTGCGCCTATGCGAAGCCGTGCAGCACGCCCACGATCGCGGCGTCATCCATCGCGACCTCAAGCCGGCCAACGTGCTGGTAGTCGGCGACACCGGTGACGCGCGGCCCGTCGTGCTCGACTTCGGTATTGCTCGCTGCACGGTTGGCGAACCTGCCACGCGGTCCGACCTGACCCAAACGGGTCAAGTCCTCGGCACGCTTGCCTACATGAGCCCCGAGCAACTTGACGGCTCGGGACCGAGCATCGACCAACGGGCCGACATCTATGCGCTGGGTGTGATCCTGTATGAGTTGCTCTCAGGGAAGCTGCCGCTCGACTTGGACAGCGCCCCACTCGCCACGGTGGACCGACTCATCCGCGATGTCGAACCACCGCCACTCGGTACCGTGCATGCGGAGTGCCGCGGCGATCTCGAAAACGTCTGCGGCAAAGCGCTGCGCAAAGAACGCGAACTGCGCTACGCCTCCGCCGCCGAACTCGCCGAAGACTTGCAGCGCTTCCTCGACGATCAGCCCGTCGCTGCGCGACCGCACTCAACCTGGTACCAGGCGGTCAAGTTCGCTCGCCGCAACCGCTCGTTGGTCGCGAGTATCGCGGTCACGTTTGCCGCACTTGCGATCGGAGTCGGGGTCGCCGTGCCGTTGGCGTTCCAGGCCGAGCGCAACGAGCAAGCCGCCAAGACCAACATGGAGAGCTTCCAGGACAAGGTCCTGGAGTTCGATCAACTCGCCGGTGTGGTCAAGCTCGAGCGCACGCTGGAACGCGAACGCGAGCTGTTCCCGGCCTGGCCGCGAATGGCGGCCGCCATGGCGCAGTGGCTGCGCGACGACTGCGGCACCTTGCTCGCCATGCGACCGATGATGGCGGCAACCATCAAGGAAGTAAGCGAAGCCCCGGGTGATGCGGACGCGGCGACCTCGGCCCGGTTCCTACACGATGCCTTGAGCAGCCTGCTCGAAGGATTGGCCAAGCTCGAGTCCAATCAGAAGGCCGCAGTGGAACGGCGGCTGCGCTGGGCAAACGGGGTTCGTGAATGGACCGCCAACCACCCGCTCGCAAGCGTCTCTTGGCAGACCGTTGCCGAGCAAATCAGCGCGACCAAGGCCTATGAAGGTATCGACATCCAACTCGATCCCGACCAGCTGCTTGGCCTCGTGCCCATCGGCAAGAACCCGGTGACCGGACTGCAGGAGTTCTACCACTTGCGCAGCGCGTGGGACGGCGAGAGTGATCCAGCGACGCTCGCCATTCCCAAGCACGAGGCGAACGGCTCGATCAAGGTCGGCGACGAGACGGGTATCGTGTTCGCGCTGTTGCCGGGTGGCCGTGTCAAGATCGCTGGCTTGACTGCCGAAGCCGTTATCGATGCCGAGGTGACCGTCGAACCGTTCCTGCTTGCTCGCCACGAAGTGACGCAAGGCCAGTGGCAACGTCTGTGGACCGGCGCCAAGAAGCGCGCGAAGCCGAGTTCCTACTTCGCGGGTGGCAAGATCGACTCCGGCGAGCACTACACCAACCGCAATCCAGTCGAGTCCGTAACGTGGCCCGAGTGCGACCAGCTGTTGCAGGAACACGGCCTGAAGCTGCCGAACATTCCAGAGTGGCAACACGGGGCGCGGGGCGGTTCGACCGGCGACTTCTACTTCCCCGAAGAAGATCTGCATCTGCACGCCAACCTCGCCGACAAGAAGTACTTGGTGGCCACCAAACGCGGCATCGTTGAAGACTGGGACGACGGCATCAGCATCCACGCTCCGGTCGGTTCGCTGCGACCCAACGGCTTCGGGCTCTACGACGTGCACGGCAACGTCAAGGAGTTCGTTGCGCCTACGACCGGTTCCGACTCCCTGGACGTAACAACCAAGACGAGCGAGGAACAGTACTACAAGCTGGGTGGCGGCTTTGGGTCCCGCAAGCATGCCGCCAAATTCAGCTTCCTCGACATCACCTCGAAGGGCGACCGGGCCGACAGCAGCGGCGTACGCGCCGCGCGCTCGCTCACCATTTTCAACTAGCGAACCTGCCGTGTCCCCAGCCAATCGCGAACCACAACCCGACCCGCGGATGCCCGCAAGCATCGGCCCGTACCGCATCCGACGCGAGATTGGCCGCGGCGGCATGGGCGTCGTCTACGAAGCCGAACAGCAGAAGCCGCAGCGCACCGTCGCGCTCAAGACGTTGCCACCTGGCTGGATCGACGCAGAAGGCTTGCGTCGTCTCGCCGGCGAGGCGGAGGTCCTGGGGTTGTTGCGACACCCCGACATCGCCAGCGTCTACGCGGTAGGAACGTGCGATCTTGGCAGCGGCGAGGTGCCGTACTTCGCCATGGAGCACGTGCGTGGCCAACCGCTCGGCGACTACGTCCGCTCCAACAAGCTCGACCAGCGCGCCATCGTGGCCCTCGTCGCCCGCATCTGTGAAGCGGTGCAACACGCGCACGAACGCGGCGTCATCCACCGCGACCTCAAGCTCGCCAACATCGTCGTCACCGATCCGGACAAGGCCGGGGCCGGCGGCCGCCCAGTCATTCTCGACTTTGGCATCGCGCGCACAACCGCGCCGTCTTCGCAGCTGACGATCACGCGCACGCGGACACGCACGGGCCAGCTGCTTGGCACTCCCGGCTACATGAGCCCCGAGCAGATCGCTGGCACAGCAGCATCGATCGATCCGCGCACGGACGTCTACTCACTCGGAGTCATCCTCTACGAATTGCTGGCTGGCCGCTTGCCACTCGACATCGAAGGCCTGCCCATTCGCGAAGTCGCGCGCATCGTCGAGAACGTGGCCCCCACCAGACTCGGTCGCATCCGCACGGACTGCCGCGGCGACCTCGAAACGATCTGTGGCAAGGCGCTCGCCAAGGAACGCGAACTTCGCTACGACACCGCCGCCGCGTTCGCCCAGGACCTGCGCCGCTATCTGGCGCAACAACCGATTCTCGCGCGCCCGCAGACGACCTGGTACCACATCCGCAAGTTCACCAACCGCAACCGACCCTTGGTCGCCGGCGCGTGTGCAACGTTCACGCTGCTGATCGCGGGCATCGTGACTGCGGTGATGTTGATGGCGCGCGCCAACCGCGGGGAAGCCAGCGCGGAATCCTACCGGGTCAAGTTGGCCGGCAAGCTGAGTGAGTTCGACCAACTCGCCGGCGTGCTCAAGCTCAAGAAGGCGCGCTCGCGCGTCGCGGCGCTGGTGCCGCCGTGGCCCGACCAAACGCACGCTCTCGAACAGTGGCTCGCCAACGATTGGCAAGACCTGATGGCAGTTCGCGCCGAAGCGGCGGCAACGATTGTGAAGCTCGTCGCAGACCTGCAATCAGCGACAACCGACAACGCAAGCAACGAAACCGCCGCCGCCCACTTCCTGCACGACACGCTGAGACAACTCCTTGACGACATCGCAACCGCCACGACACGCGAGAAGCTCGTGGTCGACCGGCGACTCAAGTGGGCGCGCAGCTTGCAGGAGTGGCGCAATGGTCACCCCAAGGCGCGCGTGTCCTGGGACGAAGTGCGTGACGACATCGCTCGCAACAAACCATACGCGGGACAGACGATCCCACTGACGCAGGACAACGTTTGGGGCCTGGTGCCACTCGGCCGCAACCCGGTGACGAACCTGCACGAGTTCTATCACTTGCGCAGCGCGTGGGACGGCAAGATCGACCCCAAGCTGCTGCCGATCCCGGTGCACAGCACCAATGGTTCGATCGCCTGCAACGGCAAGACGGGCATCGTCTTCGTGTTGCTGCCCGGTGTTACCACCGACATCGTCGAACCGCCACTCTACGCATCCGCGGCCAAGCCCACGGATCCGACTGAGACGGTGCTCGAACCGTTCCTCATCGCGCGCCACGAACTGACCCAAGCGCAGTGGGCGAACCTGTGGGACGGCGATCCGAGTCGCGCCCGCCCAAGCGCGTTCTTCCCTGGCCGCAAGATGCGCACCTGGGCCGGTTCGTTCGAAGAACACAACCCCGTTGAGACTGTCAGTTGGTGGGAAAGCGTCGCGCTACTCAACGACCACGGACTCGACTTGCCAACGGGCGTCGAGTGGGAATACGCGTGCCGCGGCGGCACGACGACGCCGTTCAGCTGCCCCACCGAAGACCTCCCGAAATACGCCAACGTCTCGGACCAATCCGCCAAGAAGGCCGGCGCGCCGTGGCCTGCTGAGGCTTGGGATGACGGCTACGTGCCGCATGCGCCCGTCGGCACGTTCCTCGCCAATCCGTATGGGTTGTATGACGTGCACGGCAACGTCTCGGAGTGGTGCAAGGATGTGTTGGAACGCGACAAGGGCGCGCCGTTGCGCCGACGTGCCGGCGGCACGCACTCGCACCTGAGTTCGTCAGCGAAGTCGAACGATCGGCATCCCGTGCTGCCGGAACTGAAACGAAGCACGATCGGCTTGCGGGCCGCGCGGCGCTTGCGTCGCTGATCGCAGCCGCACGGGACGTGGCAATTCGCTCGCCCGTCGGAGCGGTTCCGCGCAATCAGCCACATTGCGCGCGTTCTGCTGATTCCCACCTCTACTGGCGGGTTGCCCTGGCGTCGGGCCGAACTACAGGCAATGGCGAGTCAAGGATGTGCGCACACGGCACCTGACTTGCTGTGTGATCGCCACACTCCTCGGGATCGTCGCAAATGCCTGCCCTCGCAAACCTGCGCCACTTCGCAATCTGTGCTGCCACACTGCTGTCCGTGGTGCCACTGACTTCGGAGCCACTGACTGCAGAGCCTCTGTTCGCGCAAGACCAGCGCGTCAAGACACCAGCCGATCCCTACACACGTGGCGAACCGGCACGGATGAGCAAGGCGGGCTACGTGAGCTTCGGCCCCTTCCCGTTCGCAACGAATCAGCTGACGTCGGACATCCAAGAACTGCTCGGCACCGAACCGCTGAAGTGGATCGAGACAGAGCACTTCCGGATCGGCTGTTCGTTGTCGGCAGTTGCGTGCAAGGGCCGCGAGCCGTGGCGCAAGGAATGGCGCACCTTGCTGCACCAAGAACTGCGTGAGCTGCGCACCAAGTTGCCATCAGTGCCGCTGCGACCAACCGTGCTCGACCCGTGGTTGCGCGCCCACCTGGTCGCCCACCGCCTCGAGAAACTCTACGCCTCCGTGAGCGCAATCGTTGGTGTTGACGACGAGTGGTTCCCGGCCGGGCGTGGCGATGCGTTTGCGCCGAAGGAATACCGCGGGGAAGGCCCGTACTTCGGCATGCCGCAGAAGTTCACGGTGCTGCTCGTCAAGTCTGGTGCGAGTCACGCCCGCTACATGCGCGCGACCGAGAACCTCGACATGCCCGAGCCGATCCGCTCGTTCGACGCGGGACTCGGCTGCGCATACTGGGGCGCCAGCGAAGAAGCGGCGCGCGGCTTGTTTCGCAACGACTTCGCGCTGCACGCCAACCTCGTCTTCAACGTCGCCCACAATCTCTACACGTGCTTCCGTGGACTGGGCCACCAACTGCCGCCGTGGGTGGCAACCGGGCTCGGCCACTGGCACGCGCGTAAGGTGACGCCGCGCTTCCCCGCCTACGATCGTGTCGACGACCGCGACCGCACTACCCGCAGCCCCCTCTGGGCGTGGGACCAACGCATTGAGGGACTCGTCGCCAACAGGGCCTTCGAAGAGTTCGAATCGTTCATCGACCGCCTCGAGAGTGGCGCTTTCCGCGTCGAGCAACACATGCAATCGTGGGCGATGATCGACTACTTGCTGCGGTGCAAGCGACCACAGCTGCGCAAGTTCTTGCACCTGTTGAAAGAACCGATGCACAACCGCCGCCGGTTACCGACCGCAACGGAACGGCAACGGCGTCAACGCGAAGCCCTGATCCTCGCGTTCGACTGCGACGTCGAAGACCTCGAGCTCGGTTGGCGAACCGACGTCCTCACGAACAAACCGCGTTATCGCAAGTAGGGAGAGCTGATCATGAGATGGACCAACGACACGTTCTTGATTCCGGTGCTTGCCGCCACCCTCGCCTTCTCGAGTGCGCTTGCAGGTCAGTGACCTAGCGCCGGCACTGGCGTTGGCAGTTTGCCAACCACACCAACTCTCCCCAAGCCAACCCGCAACCCGAGCTCGACGTCGCTGAAAGACGTTCTCGAAGCCGGCCGCACCAAACCCAAGAAGAGCGCTCCCAAGGCGCCTGCCGCTCCGAGCAAGCCGCTGACGGGAGGCCCGCGAGGTCCATCGACCGGTGGCCGCGGCAGGACCGCCCCCACGACCGGGCCGCGGGGCATGCCGATCACGTTGGCGCGCGGTGACATCTCGCGGGAACGGTTGACGATGGAATGGGATCATCCCGTGCCGCCGCCCAAGGACATGTCTCGCACGGCTGCCAACGCAACGCTCAGCCGCGCCGACGCCATCAAAGCGATGTGGGACGCTGACGATGGCCGGCCGCTGCTCGTCTTGCGCGAATGCAAGCTGTGCGAAGGTTCGGACGGAGCCTTGCTCAGTCGCTCCATCAAGAACGACAAGACGCTGCTGCTGACCAAGTGGTTCCGCACAGTGAAGTTGCCGGCGCACGTGTCACACAACAGCCACCCGTTCTACAACGTCTTCGCCGGCTACAACTTCGGCAAGACGATGCCGCACTTCTTCTTGCTGGCACACAAGGACGCGAAGCCCGTCGCGTTCTCCGGCATGCAGACGCAGTCGCAACTGTGGAAGGCGATGTTCAAGGTGCTGGACCAGCGCTACGCCAAGAGCGCCAAACGCGCGGTCAAGAAGTGGCTGCTGCTGCTCGATCGCTACGACACCATCAATCAGCGGCAAACGGACTACCAAGAACAACTGTTCGCCGTGCGCGCAACAGACGGCCCGCGCTCCAGCAAGGCCAAGAAGATCAGCGCCAAACTCGCTGACCTCAACAAGGAGCTCGCGGCCATCCAGGCTGCGGAGCGCAAGGTCCGCGACCTGCGGTTGCTGCCGCCACCGAAGAAGCTGAAGCAGACGACCGAACGCTAGCTTTGCTAAGCTGCTGGCGTGCAACTTGTGCCGCTAGAGCTCACGACCGACGACGCGCCGCTCCCGCCGCGTGTCGTGGCGTTCTTGACCAGCGCGCAGAGTCGCATCGATCGTTGGTTTGCGCGGCCCGAGCACCAAGCCGGCTTCGGCTTCATACCGAGTGACTACCAACAGGTTTGGCGCGCACTCGCCGCAGTCCGGCGCGAGCACCCCGACGCGTGCCGCTTCCTCGAATGGGGCAGCGGGTTTGGCGTCGTAGCGGGGCTCGCCGCCATGCTCGAGATGGACGCGCACGGCATCGAGATCGATGGCGACCTGATCCCTGCGGCAAACGAACTGCTCGCCGAACACGACCTGACCGCGACGATGGTGCAGGGCAGCTTCGTCGCGACGGAGGTGGCCGAGAGTGATCTCGACGATCTCGAGACGCGCACCGTTCTCGACCAACCGGATGCGTACGACGACCTCGGCCGCAGCCTCGACGACTTCGATCTCGTCTTCGCCTATCCGTGGCCAACCGAAGAGGAGCTCTACCACGAACTGTTCCGTCAGGGCGCGGACTACGGCGCGATCCTGGTGACCTGGTCCAACCTCGAGGGCGTGCGTGCGTACCGCAAGGTTGCGACAAGTTCGGCTGAGAGCGACTGATCCGCACGATGGCAACGCCGACACGATGGCAACGCCGACACGCGGCCCCAGTCGTCGCGGCTTGTGCTTCTAGTCCACGGCAATACCATGGAAGATCAGCAATCGGGGGAGCAACCGAGACGAGCCCCCATGAACCGCGCCCTGCTAGCCATCCTGTCGTTGTCCTTGCCATCAAGCCTGGCAGCGCAGCACGTTCTCATCAACGAACCGGGCGACGCGGGTGACACCCCGGCCACGGCGTGGTTCGCCCACGGCACTGGCTCGGTGCATTCCGTAGTCGGCGACCTGTCGACCCCGTGGGACGTGGACGTCATCGCCGTTCGCATCACCAACCCGGCCATCTTCTACGCCGATTCCGCGACGCCGACGACCGGCCTCATTGACACATCGCTGTATGTGATGGACTGCGATGGCAACTTCCTGGCGCACAACGAAAACGGGCCGGTGACGTCAACGACAGCGGCGACGATTGGCCACGCCACGGCGCCGGCGGCACTACCGAACCTGACGCAACCCGGCGTCTACTTCATCGCCATCACCACCCGGTATCGCAAGCCAGTCAACTCGTCGGGCCAAGAAATCTTCAACCACAACTTGATCACCGGAGTCTCGACGCCAAACGGGCCCGGCGCGATCGATCCCCAACTCGATCAATGGACCGGCACCGGCAACAGCTTCGGCAACTACGGCATCGCACTCTGCGGCGCCGAACTGCTGGGCTCGAACGCGCCGTCCAACAGAACGATCGGCTTCGGCTGCGGTAGCTTCGACATCAACCCACTGACGGTGCCTGAGACCGGCGGCTCCTGTGACTTCGAACTCACGAGTCCGACTTCGGGCCTCATGCTGGCCATGGGACGCCTCGGCACACTTTCGAGTGGGCTGTTGCTACCGGCGCCGTTCGACTTCCCCTGCTTCTCGTACCTCGGTAACCAGCCGGCCAACGTGATCGGCAGCGCGCTCCCGACGACGTCGGCAGTGTTCTCGATCCCGATCCCACCTGGCCCGACCTTCAACGGCACGGCACTCACGTGCCAAGGCGTCCGCCTCGACCCGGCCACCGGCGAACTCCAGACGAGCAACGCGCTCGAAGCGACTATCGGCACCTGCAACTGACGGCAAGTGACTGAGGGTTCTGACACTTAGAAGCTGGCTGCGCCCGCCCCGGCATCATGTCGTGATTGCGACAATCGGTGTCTCGTTTGCGTGAATCAGATCGGAACGACGTGACGCGTCGCCCCGCCGAGGCATATCCAGTGCATCCTAAGAACCAGAAGGAGCTCGTCATGAAGACCATCGCATTGGCAGTCGTCGCCGCCAGTCTCGCCACCCTGTGCCCGGCACAGATCACCGTTTCGATGTCGGCCGTCACGCCGATCAACCTCTCGGCAGGAGTCGGCAGCGTGACCACTTCCCAGTCCGTGCCTGCCGGCCCCCTCGGTGCGTGGTCTGGCTCGTCGACGCTCGGCGCGATGAGCGACGCGTGGGCCTCATATAACCAAACCAACTACAGCACTGCGTACCAGGCCGGCGCATCGATCCAGGTTCACACGCGGATCAACTCCACCGCTGCCAACACGTTTGCGAGCGCTGGCCCCGCGCATTTCCTGCTCGAGTTCCAGTCGGCAACCAACATCCCCACCCGACTGGAACTAGGTTTTGAAGCGGACGTCTCACCGGGTTCCCCGATGCCAAGCATTGCGGTAGACGTCGGCAACGATGGCATCGTCGACTTCATCAATGGCGCACCGACCACCTCGGCGAGCCTGGACTTCACGATCGGGTCGCAACCTCTCCAGGTTGCGATTCTCGCCAACGCCGCACTCCAGCAGCAGGGAACCGCCACGGCGGTCCTCGCCATCCGGATGAAGCCGCGCAACGATGTCTACATCCAGGAAGTCACGAGCGGTTGCTTCCAAGCAGGCGGCGGCATCGGCGCCGCGCCGACGTTTGTCGGTAGAGGTGTCGACGTCTTCGCAGGACACATCGGGAACTTGCCGAAGGTCACGGTCTTCGGCTTCCAGGTCCAGCCGCACTTGCTGCCATCGAATGCATCCATGGTCTGCCTGCTGGTGCCCGCGCCCGATATCGTGCTCGCAGGATTCACCCACCAGACGTTCCACGTGCCACTCCCCGCGGCAGTGCGTCCGGCGAACATGTGGATGCAATCGGTGTTTCTGTATCAAGGGCAGCTACTGACAACGAACGCCCTCAACATGGCGGCGTACTGATCCCAAGCCGCCAGTATCATCAACAGCGTGACAAAGTCCCCGCTTGCGGTTCTCGCCTTCGCCCTGACACTCGCGCCGCCGCTCGCAGCCCAGGTCCCTGACGGCTTGCCCAAACTGCGGCACGTCACCATCGCACCTGGTTCCAACATCGACCTCGACACCGGCGTCGTGCTACCGACCGACGATCGTGGTCAGTTGCGTGGCGACTTGCGATTCGGCCGTGATGGCCTCGGCTTCTACTTGCAGCCTGTTCGCGAAGGCATGCCGGCCGTCGAAAGTGACTGGTATGTCGAGGGCGACTGGAGCAAAGATCGCCTGCGGGTGCCGCGACGTAGCCAGAAGCCCGTGTGGGCATTCGTCAAGACGGACCACGGCGTTGCACGCGTGTCGCTGACGGTCGTCAATCCGTACAGCACGGCATCGGCAGTTGTCTCGTGGACGGTCGTGCCGCCGAAGGACCCCGTGTTCTTGGCGCCGCCGACGGACCTGCGCCTCGACTGGCACGATGGCAAGCTGTTGGTGAGTTGGCAGACTGGCGACATGCACGCGCTCGTCGAACTCATTTCCGGCGACAAGCACCTGAAACTTACCACGGCGTTCAACGGCTGCACCTTCGACGACCTTGCGCCGGATGGCGTACACAAGGTGAGCGTGCGCGGCCGGAACAATGGTGCCATCTCGGTGCCGGCAGTAGCCGTGCAGCATGGCGCCAAAAAGGCTCCCGTGTATGAGGTCTCCGAGTATCCCGACCGTTGGTATGACCAAGAAGCCGGCCTCGACCTGACGATGACCGCCGATCGCGGCGAGGGCGCGGACGTCGTCTTCTACCTGTACGGTGTGCATGTGCCGGGCGGCGGCGTGCAGAAGCTCGGCCAGGGCTACGAGACGTTCTTGGCGACGAAGGAACTACCAACGCACGGCTACCTGCCGAGCTACGGCCGCCTCGACACCGATGATGTGCACGCGATTCGACTACCGGATGGTCGCCGTGCGCTGCTGTGGCTCGAGGCGTCAAACAACGGCGACCTGCGCAGCGGCATGAACGTGCACAGTGTGTTCCTGCCTGACGGCCGCGGCGAACTGATGCCGCCGCCCGAGCCTGTCACTGCGTCCAAGGACCGCGTCGTCACGCTCACGTGGCCGCGCGTCAAGGATGCCAAAGCCTACGAAGTGCACGCCGCCGGCAAGAAGCCGATCTTGACCGAGAGGTTGACGGCAACTCTGGCAGACCTGCCGAAGGACCGCATGCACGCGATCAAGGTGCGGTCGTGGGGCATGGATGGCGGCTGGTCGCTGACGCGCACCGTCTATGGCCACACCTTCGGACCCGACGCAGTTCTGCGACGGGCAACGCTGCACGCGCAAGGTGACGGCGTCGATCTCAAGTCCGGCGAGCAAGTGAAGAAGGGCGACCTCGCGTTGATCGGCGGTGCCGGTGGCGCATCGTATCTGAGCTTCGGCACACCCCACGGTTCGCGCAGCAACGGCGGCCGCGCGTTCGGCGACTTCAACGGGCTCGCGCGCAGCAACAAAGCCCAATTCGGCAGTGACTCCCGCAACCAAGACGTCAACCAATTCTTCGTCTGGACGAAAGACGGCGGTTGCGCATGCGTGCGCATCGTCAAACGCGCCTGGCCGGACACCATTGTCGAATACGTCTGGATGCCAGAAGTGCCTCAGAAGCAGTAGTTGCGAGCAACTTGTCAGAAGCACGCGACCACACGCGGAGCTGACACTACCGTCAGCACATGTCTGACATGAACCAACTCCACAATCGAGCCGTCTGGTTCGATATCCCCATCGCCGACCTCGACCGCGCCATCACCTTCTATCAAGCCGTGTTGGCGATCAAAGTCGACAAGGCTGAAATGGACGGGGTCTCGTTCGGCGTGCTCGAGCACAGCGAAGGCAACGGCGGTTGCCTCGTGCCGAAGGCCGACGAGGTCATCGGCGATAGAGGCTTGTTGCTCTACCTCAACACCGAAGGTCGCATCCAAGCCGCGGTATCGGCAGTGTCCGCCAACGGCGGCAAGGTGCTCGAGCCCGTGCACTCGATCGGCCCGCACGGCTTCCGGGCGATCATCCACGACAGTGAAGGCAACCGTCTGGCATTGCACTCGATGTCGGATCAGTAAGCGCAACTTGTCTCGGCAGGCGACAGCAAGCATGCATGCCTGCGACAAACTGCGGCGACGAGCAGCGCCGAAGTCGTAGTGCACCGGTGTCGCCAGATTCACCCCGGCAGAATGCCGTGCACGCGACAAGGTTGACGCATTCCTGGGTCGGTTCGTGACTCGATTCGCACACAAGTGAGCCTCTAGAATTGCGATGTGATGGCGTCGTCCGGCGCCACAGATCCCTGTTCCCTACTCACTAGACTCATGCGCAAACTCGCAACACTCGCGTTGGCGGCTCTGTCGTCAGCAGCACTCGCACAGTCACCGCTATCCACCCTCAACGGTGCAGCACTCGCAAACAACGGCGGCAACGTCGGCGGCGGGCTGTACTTCAACTTGACGGTCAGCACGAAGATAACGATCACGAACCTGTCGTACTTCGTGGGCACGGCCACGGCGGCCAGCGCGACTTCGTCGGTCGACATCTACCTCGGCCCGGCAACCTACGTCGGCAACGTGACCGATCCGTCGCTCTGGACGCACGTCGGTAGCACCCAACCACAGCAGGTTGTCGGCCAGGCCTACACCCTCGTCAGCAACTCGCCCGTCACTCCCGTTGCGTCCGCTCCGTCCGTGACGCTGTGCCCCGGCACCTACGGCATCGCGCTGCTCTCCGTTGGCGCGTCGCACGGCTACACCAACCCGATCGGTTGCACGAGCAACACCATCCCGGGCAGCTGCTCGAACTCGTCGTTCCAGAACAACGAACTGCGACTCGATGCCGGTGCCGCGCAGAACGCCTTTCTGGCAGGCGGCCTGTTCCAGCCGCGCATCTTCACCGGTGAGATCCACTACACGGTGGATCCTTCCGCTACCTGCCTGACGTTCGCCGCGCGCGAAGAGTACGGCGATGGCTGCTATGAAGGGTACCAGTCCTGGGGCCAGTTGTTCCCGAATCCAATCGGCATCACCTACGCCAACTCGTCGCTGCGCATGACGTACGACCCGAGCGGCAGCTTCTACAGCCTGACCGCAGGCACTACGGCACCCGTCGCAGTGACGTCACCGGCACTGGGCCACGGAGCTGACGGCGAGATCCTGCTCGACGCCACGTCGCACCCGACGATCACCGGTAACCCGATCTTCTACGCAGCCAACACCGGCTTCACGATTGCCAACTCCGTCTACATGAACGCGGACGGCTTCCTTTCGATGGATGTCCCAAGCAACATCACTGGCGGTCCGGCTGCGACCCAGACGGGTGTCGACAACTGGTTGATGAGTCCGGGCACCACGTTCGGCAACTGGAAGGACTTCGATCCGAGCGCCGCAGGCTCGACACACTACGACTTCGACGCGACCGCCAACGAGCACCTGTTCACGTGGCTGGCAGTCGAGGACTTCGGCGGCGCGACCACGTTCCAGATCGCAATCGGCGTCACTGGTGACATCGAGTATCGCTGGGGCAACGTCGCCCTTACTGGTGGCGGCAACGCACCGGTGCTCGTCGGCTTCACGACCGGCGTCAACGCTGCGGACCCGGGCGTCATTCGCACCGACTTCGTAGCCGAACTGCCGTTCAGCACGTCCGGCAGTGACACCATTCCGCTGTCACTGACCGCGGCGACGAACCCGATCGTCAACACGACGGTCGACCTGCTCACCTCCAACGAGTCGACCGTGGGCGGCATCGGCCTCTGCTTCGTGACGTCGGTTGATATCCCAGGCGGCTTCCCGCTCGGTGTCATCGGTGCGCCTGGCTGCCTGGCCCACGTCGACATCGCCGCTGGTACCGGCAACCTCATCGACAACATCCCGATCAGCGGGATGACGGTATCGCTGCCGATCCCGAACAACCCGCTGCTGGCAGGCCTCAACCTCTACTGCCAGAGCGTCTGGCTCGACCCGGCAGCGAACGCGTTTGGTATTACCACGTCGAACGGTCTGCGCCTCGCGATCGGTAGCTTCTGATCCCTGCCAATTGGATCCGACATGACAAAGCCCGCAGCGCCGCAAGCGCTGCGGGCTTTGTCGATTGGCAACGCTACTTGTTGGCGCGGCGAACGATCTCGTTGCGCATCAAGCGACCGGCCTCGTGCTCAGGGTGGCCTTCATGCCACGCTTCAGCCAACCGCACAGCACGAGCCTTCTGCCCCATTTCGAGGCAGCCCCACGCCAGATCCTCGTTGGCTGTGAAGCTCTCCGGATGTTCCGCGTAGTTGAGTTCGAACAGCCGGAAGCCGGCCTCGCGACGCCCTGCGCGAAAGATCCGCCAACCGACGGCATCGAGCAACAACGGCCGGAAGGCCTCACCCGGCAGCTCGGTCTTGAGTTGGTGGTAGCGCGCGACCATGCCATCGATATGCGAGGTCTGCAGCGCCTGCTCAAGCCTGACAGCAACCACACCACCGAGCAACCCAGGATCGTCGAGATACTCGTGGTTGAGCGTGTGCACGGCGACCGCATCGTCGAACGCCCCCCTCGCTGCCAACGCGGTTCCGATGCCGCTCAACGTGCGGGGCCGGAAGTCATATGCATCCGCCGCAAAGAACCGTCGGTGTAGTTCGCGGTATGACTTGGTCAGACCAACGAGCCCGTCGTCTTCATAGCGGTCGAGCAACAACTCATCGAGCGGCTGCGGATTGAGCCGCCCCTTGTGGCACGTGTAGCAAGTCACGCGACTGCTCTTGTCGACACGCGGCTTGACGTTGTTGAGATGGCGTTCGTTGATATCGCGCACCATGCGAATCATCGCGCGAGCCTGCGCCTTCGCCGGCTTGGCATCGGAGGCGTAGTCCCACGTCGCACGCGGCGTCTCGAGCGAACCTTCGTGGCAGTGCAGGCAACCGCGCCCGGCACGGCGTGGCAAGCCGAGTCCCGAGAGACAATCGAGCATCAGCTGGTCGAGCTCGTCGTCGGAGATGTCCGCCGGCAAAACCTGGAGGTTCTTGTACTTCGAGACCCTCATGTCCATGCTACCAGCCGCAGATCCCGACGTCCCGCAAGACGCAAAGGCAACGACGGCAAACCCGATGATGAGAGCAATGCTGGTCCACCTCATGCGGGCAACGATAGGGTGTCTGCGGTCCCAGTGATCCATTTGCTGCCAGGAGTCTCGCCTGCGAGAGGGAACGATTACCCACTGATCCACATTCACGAACATGAAACGCCCCCCCCCCTCGCCGGACCGCTTCTGCGTGGTGCGTGTACCGAGCCAGTAGCTGCCCCAGAATTCGCGTAGATTGCGATCTTTCCCACCCCCGCACACCCGGTTGCGGGTAGATCCCGAACGTGCAGCATCTACAAAGCACTGCCAGTGGCGTGGCGAGCGATTGCCACCGGACCGAAGTGAGCCGCTACCTGCGGTTCCTCGGATGTCCGGGAACTGCGATCGAAGACACCACCCAGGAGGTCCTGCTGGCCGGGCTGCGCAGGTGGCCACGCGGAGAGGCCCCGTTGCCTTGGCTGTTCACGACGGCGCGCAACCAGCTGCGCAAAGCCCTGCGCACGCAAGGCCGCCGCCGGGAACTAGCTGACGTCGATCGCCTCGATTCGATGTGGCACCGTCACGTCGAGGACCACGGCAATGCCAAACAGGCAGCGCTTCGAGAGTGCCTCGGCCAAATGCCACCGCGGTCGCGTGCCGTGCTCCACATGCGCTACGGCGAGAGTCTCGACCGAGCTGCAATCGGAGTGCGCATCGGCCTCGGCGCCGAAGGCGTCAAGAGTCTGCTCGTTCGGCTGCGCGCCGGTTTGGAACGTTGTATTCGCCAGAGGATGCGGGATGAGTGACATCGAAAAGAAGGAAGCGGACCTGCGTCTGCTCGACGTCTTGCTTGCCGAGGAGTTTGGCGGCGAACTGGCGACGGATGATGATGCGGCAACGCCAGCCTGCGGCCAGGTATTGGACCTGCCCGTAGCTGCTAACGTCGCGAAGCGCCGCTCGATCTGGCCTGCGGCCGCGGCGTTGCTGCTCGGCGTCGGCGTCGTGGCGTTCGCCATGGCCGCCGAACACTTCAGAGCTGAGTCGGACGCAACTGCCGGGCAAGAACCGAAGCAGGGGCCAGAACTGGTGAAGGCCACGACTGTAGAGAACTTCTTGGCGATGCTCGGCCAGACCAAGTGCCTGCAACTCGTGCGCAAAGAGACGGTCGGCGCTGGACGCGTGCATGACAACGCCAACGGCTCCAGCGACCGACTCGACACGATCCGTTGGCCACAGGTGCTGCGCATAAAAGGCGAGGAACTCGATCGCTGGCGCAAAGCACTGCACGCGAGCAGTCCACAGAGCGAGAAGAGTCAGCACGTCAACGAGGTCTATGACTTCGAGCTTGAGCTGCCGGGCAACCGACTGTTCCGCACGTTTGCGAGCTTTGCCGGCAAGGAGACACGAATCTGGATTGCCGAGAACCACCCGATGGTTCCCAACGAGCAGCTACTTCCCCTGATCGAGAAGGCCAGCAAGCAAGTCAATGAACGGCGCCGCCTGGCGCTCGGCAAGGTCCACGATCGCGCCGAGTTGCTGGCGATGCCGGAGACCGCAACACGTCTGGAAATCGCAGTCGAAGACCTTCTCGATGCCAGTGACGCCGACATCCCCGCTTGCTTCACTTCGATTGAGCGGCTGACCCTTCGCGGCGAACCTACAGACGACGTGTGGCGTTTGCTCGCGACGCTCGAGCGCTTGCGCCACTTCGAACTGGTCGGTGCGACGATGCATGATCGTGCCGTGGCGTCCGTCGCGAAGATGACACGCCTACACGGCCTCGCACTGCGACAATGCACGGACTTCTCGGGTGACGACCTGGGCGCGCTCAAGGCCCTGCGCAAGCTTCGCACACTGCACCTGATCGACACGTCGCCCGGAGGCGAAGATCTCGAACTGCATGAGCTCACGTCGTTGCCACGATTGCGCGAGTTCGGGTTGCGGGCGTCGCACGCCTTGGCCGACGAACAGCTCGAAGCAATCGGGTTGACCAAGATCGAACGCCTGTTGCTCGTCGACCTCAACATGCAGGGCGACTTGAGCTACCTCGCGCACTTGCCTTCGCTGCAGGACCTCGTGCTCGTCGCCAAAGTTGGCGACCAGTACTTGCAACCGTTGTCGCAGATCGAGTCCCTGAAGCTGTTGACGGTGCGCAACGCAATGGCCGGTGGCGAGTTCCTCGCGGCGATCATGGCGGAGGTCCCTGAGTGCAAGATCGACTGGACCAAGAATGCGCGCTGGTGGCAGACGGACTACGCGTTCCGCTACATCGAGCGCGCATGGCCGGTTACGAGGTAACGACACCGAAGAATCGAGCTCGTCTTCACAATCAGGTCGCCGGCCGCGTAAGAAGAGGCATGCTCCGCCCTGGCCCACTCGTACTTGCTAGCCTTCTCGTCGCAGCCGGGCTACCCGCCCAACTGCGGGCCATCCCACCGGAAGAAGAACGTCAGTTCGACTTCTGGGTCGGCGAATGGTCGGTGCAGAACCGCGCCCTCGGCAAGGACGGCGGCTGGTCGGACGCCGGCAAATCGACTGCACGCATCCGCCCGATCCTCGGTGGTCGCGCGATCCTCGAAGAGTGGGACGGCAAGTCCGGGAAGCACCAGAACACGTTCGGCATCAGCGTTCGTTACTACAACGCGCAGACCTCACGGTGGGTCATCATCTTGAACTGGCCCAACGCAGAACGCGCAGGCTTCTCCAACATGGAAGGCTCGTTCCGGCATGGCCGCGCCGAGTTCTTTCCCCCATCGACCTTCGACGGCAAACCGCCGCGCGCGACGCGCTTCACCTTCTCCGACGCGCTCCCGGACAGTTGCCGCTGGGACATGGCATCGCCTGTAGAAGGCGGCGGCTGGTTGACGACGTGGATCATGGAGTTCTCGCGCACGAAGAGCGCGGCCGCGACCATGGCAGCCGGGGAGCCGACTCGCAAGCCACCCGCCAAGTGCGTTTGCGACACCGAAGAAGCCCGCCAGTTCGACGGCCTGGTCGGCGAATGGCACGGGCGTGGCTGGGTCGCGAACGGCGACAAGAAGCGCCTCGTGCAAGTGAGCTTGCGCGCGACCAGCACCAACCGCGGGTGCGCGACGATGTGCTTCTTGCAGGTGGATGGAGTCAACTATCAAGAAGAGCACTTCGAAGCGTGGTCGTTCTACAAGCCGGCGAAGAAGTGGCTCGGCCGCGCGCTCAACGCCGAGAAGCCAGCGCAACAGATGCTCGTCGGCTCGTTCGATGCTGACGGCAATGCCGCAATGGTGCACACCGACCTCAAGGGCGGGCCGTTGCAGAAGACGCGACGCGTGCGCTACGAACCGAACAAGCAGGGTTGGTTGCTGACGCACGAAACGTCGAACGACGGTGGCAAGACGTGGACCGCCCGCATGCAGGCCGAGCTGGCCCTGAAGTAGCCCCCGTAAAGCGCTGCTTAACGATGGCATCACCATAACCATCACCACGAGAACGTTGGAATTGGCGATAGTTCGCCTGATCGAGTTCGCCAGGGGCGCGCCGGAAGCAGCTTCCCACCCCACAGGCAGAGGCTCGAGCCACCAGAACTTGCGAGCCATGAACAACATCAACGCGGTCTGCACCCCCCTCCTCCAGCCCGACCCAACATCACGCCGCCACGTTCGCGTGGATCGCGCGCTCCGGGCGCCGATGCCCGCCCTCCATCGACTCGTTGCCCTCGCAGTCCTGTCCCTCGTCCTGACCAGCTGCGCAACGACCGACCGTCTTGTGCACAGCGATCCCGGCCCCGAAGTCGCTGCCGGAGAAGCACCGAGGCCTGCCAATCTCTGGCCGATCTACTACAAGAACGGCACCAGCCACACGGCCCTTTGGCCGTTGATCGACTGGGACAACAACGGCTTCGCGATCCGCCCCCTCATTGCCCAACAGGGTGACCTGCTCGAAATCCCCCTGCTACTGTTCTTCAAGAACACGGAGACCGGCAACTGGTTCTGCACCCTCGCCTATCGCCACGACGAGACCTCCGGCATCTTCCCGATCTATACCCGGAGTGATGACTTCAACAACGTCGGACTCGCCTGGTGGACCCTTGGCAACAACGGCGACCTCGAACAGGCAGGCCTCTTCCCCGTCGCGTATTTCAGTGAAGACCTCAGCTACGCCCTCAACGCGTTCTGGATCAAGAACGGTGCCGGCGAAGTTGAGCAAAGCGGACTGTTCCCAGTGGCATTCGTATCGCCAGCGTTCAGCTACATCGGCCCTGCTTGGTGGAACCGCAACGAGAACGGCGAGCTCGCGTCCAGCGGCCTCTTCCCAATCGCCTACGCCGGCGCCGAGTTCGGCTACGCCGGCCCGCTCTGGTGGGACAAGGACCACGCCGGCGACATCGAAGGCGGCGGCCTCTTCCCGATCGTCAACTTCAGTCCCGGCTTCAACAACGTCGGCCTGGCGTTCTGGGACAAGGATGAGAACGGCGACGTGCAACACAGCGGCCTGTTTCCGATCGCCTACATGGGCCCCGACTTCAATTACGCGGGCCCGGCGTGGTGGCTTGACGACGACAACGGCGACTTCGAATACGGCGGCGTGTTTCCGCTCGTCAACCTGACGCCGAAGTTCAATCACGCTGGCCCGGTGTTCTGGACGCGCAACGACTCCGGTGACGTCGAGCACGCTGGCCTGTTCCCTCTCGCGTTCGTCGGCCCCGACTTCAACTACGCGGGACCGATCTGGTGGACCAAGAACGATGCTGGCGAGGTCGATGCCGCCGGCGCCCTGCCGCTCGCCTACTTCGGCGAGCACTTCAACCACGTCGGGCCAGTCTTCTGGAACAAGAACGACGAAGGCGAAGTCGACTACAGCGGACTGTTCCCCTTGTCCTACATGGGCCCCGACTTCAGCTACGCCGGTCCGGTCTGGTGGGCTCGCGGTGCCGACGGTCAAGTCAGCAAGGGTGGCCTCCTGCCGCTCGCGACGGTCACCGAAGGCCTGAGCTACGTCGGGCCCTGGTATTGGAACAAGAACGCAGAGGGTGAAACCGTCAACAGCGGCTTGTTGCCGCTCGCCTACTTCGGCGAGGAGTTCCACTACGTCGGCCCCGTGTTCTGGAACACCGACGAAGACGACGCCGTAACCAACGGCGGCCTGCTCCCGCTCGCCTACTTCGACTCCGACCTCAGCTACGTCGGGCCGTGCTACTGGAGCAAGGACGAACAAGGCGAACTAGAATCCGGCGGCTTGTTCCCGTTGACGCGTCTCGGCGAAGGCCTGAACTACGCCGGCCCGTTCTGGTGGGACAACGAACAGAACGAGCAGGGCGAATCCGAAGTCGGTTCCTACGGCCTCTTCCCACTCGCCCAAGTCAACGACGACGGCGGCTACGCAGCCAACGTGATCTGGAACAAGGCCGAAGACGGCTCGCTCGCCGGCCTGCACACCATTCCCCTGTTCAGCTACAAGACCGATCCAGATGAAGGCGATCGACTCATCACGCTGCTCGGCGGTCACGGCACGGATGCAGCGGGCGACACATCGTTCTTCAACGTGCTCGGCCCGATCTTCCACTACAAGAAGCGCCTGACGGGTTACTCCGTCGACGCGCTGTGGCCGCTGTTCTCGAAGACCGAAGAGCCAACGTTGAGCCACTGGCACCTCTGGCCGCTGCTGGGCCGCACCGTGACGCGCAACGCCGAGGAAGAGATCATCACGAACGAGACCACCGCACTGGCCGGACTCTTCCAGCACAGCGGCACCGACACCACCGACCGCCTTGGCCTCTTCCCGCTCTACAGCTACCGCGGCCCGGAAGGTGATCACCAAGATCTTGCCGACGTGTTCTCCTTGGTCGCCTACAAAGAAACCGATAACGGTGCCCACGTGCACGTCGGCACCCCGCTGCTGTTCGACTATGAGGGCGACACCGACACTTCGAGTTGGCACGCGCTGCTCGGCGCTCTCGACTTCGAGTCCGACCCGGAAGGCTCGGAGTTCAACCTGCTGTATTACGTCTACCGGCAGAAGACGATCGGTGAGGAGACACACGTCAACGCCTTCCCATTCGTCAACTACGACGCCGACGAGGATAACTCACAGCTGTCATTCTTGTGGCGGGTGTTCAACTACGAACGCAAGGGTGACAAGGTCGGTGGCCACATCCTGTTCATCCCTTGGGGCGACTAGTGGCTGCGAACCAAACCACTGAGTCGATGCAGCACTTGGGTTCCCCGATGCAAGTAGATAGCGGCGCTCGGCTACCCCGAACTCCGCGCAGCACTATGGGACGCTCCGCGTCGTCTTCGGCGGCGCCCTCGGTCCAGTTGGCCCCTTCCTGAGCGATTGCTTCGCCTTCGACCTCAGTACAAACACGTGGAGCACGATCCCCAACCCGACCCCTGGCACCACGGGTCCATCGGCACGAGCCGATTCGAAGATGGCGTTCGACGCAACGACTGGCGCACTGATGTTGTTCGGAGGCATGGAACCGGGCACCGCCGCCAACCGGCTGAACGATACCTGGCTACTCGTCGGCACCACGTGGATCGAGATGACACCAGCAACATCGCCGGCGGCCCGCTCGGTCTTCGCGATGACCGCGCGCTCCGCCCCGCACAATGACATCGTGATGTTCGGTGGCCGCGCCACGACGAATGCAATCCTTCACGACACCTGGCGCTGGGACGGCGGCGCCTCCGAATGGGTAGAGATCACACCGATTGATGGCACCCAACCAGTCACCTGGGGCGGCGGCACCGACGCCGTCTATGACTCGGTTCGCCAGGTCGTGACCGCGATCAACGGCCACGGCACCGGCGTCGCGCCATCGATCACGGGTCCCGGTTCGTGGACCAGTGAATACGACTGCGTCACCAACAAGTGGCGCGCCTACGGCAGCGACCTCACCAACCAAAACGCGAACGATCCGTTGCTCGGCCGCCAACGTCGCTTCGCCATCGCGTTCCTCAACGGCAAGACCTACTTGTGGGGCGGTCAGGATCCGCAAACACCCGGCACCGCGAACATGTCGTTCGTCAAGGAATACCAGGCCACCCCACTCGCGACGGCAAGCAGCTACGGCGCCGGTTGCAATGGCGCGTCCGGCAACCCGTTGACGCTGACCTCGGACAACGATCCATGGACCTGTCGCACCTGGAGCGGCACGTGCAGCAACCTCGGTGCAACGACACTGGCGCTGCAAGTCTTCGGCTGGAACACGCTGTCGACGCAACTCAGCGTGGTCCTGCCTGGCATCGGCCAAACTGGCTGCGTGCTGTCGAACACCGCCGATAGCATCCTCGGCCCGGTTCTACCGACCGCTGGCTCCGCTCCGGTTTCGGTGACACTGCCAAACAATCCGGTACTCGCCGGTCAGGAGCTACACGTGCAGGTTGCCGAGGTCGACTTGATGCCGATGCGCATCTGGACGTCCAACGGTTTGACCCTGACGATCGGCGCGCTCTGATTCGCGGCGTGCCATGTGCGTTCGCTTGCCAGGTTGCTTGGCGCTGCCTGACAGGTAACCGTGTCTAGACTTGGCATCAACGTGCATGCCCAGGCCGTCGTCGCTTCCACCCAACCGCTGGACGTGAGGTTGACCAACACCACGTTCGACATGGTCCGGTGAGGGGAATCGGCGGCGCCGGCACGTTCGTTACACCTAGGCTCGGATAATCCACGAACGGACCACGCCAGGCACGGAGTACACTCGGGCCAAGAATGCCCAGGTCACCATTCAGAGCCTGCCTGCGCCCCCATCTGCTCTTGCTTCTGCTGACCGCCAGCTGCTGCACAGCACCACCGCATCATGCTGATTCGGAGGTGCACGTCCGCTTCGAAACCGAACTCGGCGCATTCACCGTCGCGTTGGCCCACGACGCGGCTCCGATCAGCTGCACCAACTTCCTCAAGTACGTTGACGCAGGCCGCTACGACGGTGGCCGCTTCCACCGCTCGGTGCGGCTCGACAATCAGAATCGCAGCGACATCCTGATCGAGGTAATCCAGGGCGGAACCAACCGATCGCAGAAGCAAAAGAGCTTCCCCGCCATCGCACTTGAGCGCACCCGCGACACCGGTCTGCGTCATCTCGACGGCACCATATCGATGGCGCGCGGTGGCGTTGATTCGGCGCGCTCCGACTTCTTCATCTGCATCGGGCCGCAACCATCACTCGACTTCGGTGGCGCGCGCAATGACGACGGCCAAGGCTTTGCTGCATTCGGCAGAGTTGTGCAAGGTATGGATGTCATCCGCGCGATCCACAAGTCCCCAACCAAGCGCGAGCAACTGACACCTGCGGTGACGATCCGAACAGCCTCACGAAGCCAACGGCCGTGAGACACCGCAGACACCGGACGCGACACTACCTCTTCGGCCGCCGGACGACGCGACCGCTCATGCTGCCAGTGGGCTTTTGGTTCTTGACGGCGACCGTGCCATTTACCAACACCCAGAGAACCCCGTCCGAATGCTGGTGCGGATCGACGAAGGTCGCTCGATCGCGGATCATGGCAGGATCGAACACGACGACATCCGCGTACGCGCCCTTACGTAGGTAGCCGCGATCTGAGATGCCCAGAATGTCAGCCGGTAGCCCGGTGCTGGAGCGAATCGCCTGTAGCAGCGGCACGACCTTCTTCTCGATCGCATAGTGGCCGATTTTGCGCGAGAACGTGCCGTAGGAGCGCGGATGCGGCCGCGTTGGGCCAGCCATCTTGCTGGAGCCGTCGGACGCCGTCGCGACATATGGCTTGCGCATGACGTATTCGACGTCTTCATCACACATGCTGAACGCCACTGCGGAGCAACCACCGCCACGCTGGATTTGCACGACCAGATCGACGGGCTCGATGTCCGCTGCTTTTCCTGCATGCAACAGGCTCATGCCGTTCCACTTTTGGTTCTTCTCGAAGTGTGCGATCAGGATCTGGTCGGCGCCACCGCGCTCCTGCAGACTCTTGGCGATGGCCGCGCGGATCCGGGGACCACTGCCAGCATCGTCGATGCGTGCGATCAGGTCCTTGTTGGTCCCCTCCCTCGCCCAGGTTGGAATGGTCAACGCCGCGAGCGATGTGCTCGAGGCTCGGTAGGGGTACTGATCGCATGTCACGGCGTGGCCATCGGCGCGTGCCTTCTCTACCAGTGCACAGGACTGTTTCACCTTGCCCCAGTTCGGTGGCTTGGAGGCTTTGAAGTGCGACAGATGGACTGCACACCCGGCGCGGTCGCCGATCTCGATGGCCTCCTTGACGGCGTTGACAAGGTCGCGACCTTCACTGCGGATGTGGCTGGCGTAGATCCCACCGTGCTTCGCGATGACCTTGGCAATCTCGACGAGTTCTGTGGTCTCGGCATACGCTCCAGGCGTGTAGATCAGTCCCGTCGACATGCCGAAAGCACCCGCGGCCATGCCCTGACCGGCCAGGGCTCGCATCTTTGCCAGTTCGGCGTCGGTCGGTTGTCGCTTGAAGCTGCCCCCCATGGCCTTCTCGCGCAACGTGCCCTGTGGGATGAGGTGCGCGACGTTGACGCCACAGCGCTGCTTGTCCAATCGTTCGAAGAACCGCGGTACGTCCAGTGCGCCACTACCGCAATTGCCGGTAACGATGGTCGTACAGCCTTGGGTCAGGTAGCTGAGGTTCTGTCGGAGGCGCTTCGAGAACACCTGTTTGTCGCCGTGGTTGTGCAGGTCGATGAAGCCAGGGCAAACGATCATTCCCGACGCATCGATACGCAGCGCCGCGCTGTTGTCGTCCAGCTCGCCGATTGCCACGACGCGTTCCCCTCGGATCCCGACGTCTGTGACTGTTGGTTGTTCGTCGGCGCCGCTGTAAACGGTTCCGTCAAGGATCAACACGTCGTAGTCGACGGCCGGTTTCGGAGACCGGGGTTCGTCCTGCTCCGCCTGGGCTGGCATCACAGAAGCAAGAAGCAAGATGGTCGAGGCGAGACGGTTGATCATGTGAGCCAGGTCCGGGATCGCGTGGAGGTCACAGGTTACACGGTGTGTTCTACCCGGCGACGGGCTGCCGAGGTTCGCCAATCCGCCGCTACAATACTCCCGTCCCACACCCGCCCAGATCCGCACCATGCTGCACCCCCTGCAAACGTTGACACCTCTGCTGCTGACCGCCGCGCTCGCCGCTCAGGTCCAGCCATCTGACCTCGCGATGACGACGTTCTCCACGGACGCATTCGGGATCGCCACCTCGTCAGGCACGACGAACTACACGACCCCAGGGTTCGGCGGCAGCGGCGCGGCAACTTCCCAGTCGATCCTGCATGACCCAGCTGCTCCCAACGACTTCCTCATCGGCGGCATCGGCTTTGTCGGACGCGCGACGATTACAGGCACCGGCTCCGTCACCTACAACTTGCTGACTACCAGCGTCGGCTCTGCATCGCAGATGAGTTGGGACGCCACCGACAACGTCATCATCGCCGATTCGGGCAACGATCAAGTTCGCTTGATGACGCCATCCGGCGTCCTTGTCGACTTGTCTACCGGCACCCAACTGTGGGGCACGACCCTCAACGCGGGCACCTACGACCCGGCGACCGGCGATGTCATCGTCGGCAACGATGGCGGGCTCTACCGACTCGCCAACGGCAGCAGCACGGGCACGGCAATCGCGACCGGACTCGGCGGTTCGGTCACCGCCGTGCAGATCGATCGCTGCACCGGCGACATCTTGGCGCTGGTGCTCACGGCAAACCGGCTCGTTCGCGTCGACACTGCCGGCACCGTGACCGACGCCATTCCGCCCAGCACGGTCCCCGGTGGCAACGCGCTGCAAATCGACGAGAACGGCAACTACCTGATCGGCGCCAGCTTCGGCGAAGTGTATCGCGTGACGTACGACGGCACGGCGACGCTCGCGGCAACCAACTCCAATCCGATTCCACTGCCGATCAACGGCCTGGCCTACGTCGCCGGCAGCGGCTTCGGCAGTCCGTTTGGAACGGCTTGCAGCGGCTCCAATGGCCCGACGTGGTTGGCCGTAGATGGCGACTACGCCATCGGCGGCACCGTCACGACGACGTCGAGCAACCATGCGCCAAACGCGATCGGACTGATCGTGCTTGCGTTGAACCAGACGCCGGCCCCAATCGACCTCGGCCCCGTGCTCGGCGCCCCAGGTTGCTTCCTCTACGCCAGCCTCGACGTTGTGCTCGGCAGCGTTACCAACGGCACCGGCGAACTGGTGTTCTCCTTCGCCAGCAACCCGACGTTCGCTGGCCAACGACTGTTCTGCCAGCACGCGGTTCTGCAAGGCGCGCTGCTTGGTGATCTCACGACGAGCAACGCGCTGTGCGTGCAGTTCTAGCCCACCCGTTGGCTACGTAAGCTAACGGCGCGGTAGAGACTGGCGCCGCAACGTCTGTGCGCGCCCCTGCAAGACCTTCGTGTATTGGGCCTTGTCCATGTTGTGGATGTAGTCGGGCCAATCACGATCCAGCTTCGCCAGTTGGTTGCGAAACACCGCCGCGGCGCGCGGGTCGCCCAACAACCACATCGCCTGCAGTAACTCATAACGCCGTTCGGGTTCGCTACGCTGGACTGCCGCGTGCATGGCTTCGAACGAGCCCGGCGGACGTAGAACAGCAAGCGTGTAGGCCGCCGCGACCGGTAGTTCGTCAGCGGCAAGGCGCGCCAGAACGAACGCCTTGATGTCGTCGTTGTCGCGACCGATGTCGCGCAAGGCCAACGCCAAGATGACCGAACGCACCTGATGCGACGTCTCGGTCCGGAAGTGGTCCATGAGCACCTGCGCGATACGACCGGCTTCGGCGGAATCGCCACGGTCGATCGCGGCGACGGCCAGTTGGCCGAGTGCCCGGCAGGCGATCGTGCGGTCGTCGTCCCAGTAGGACTTCAGATCCTCGATGGCGGCTTCGACACCCTCGGCAACAACCGGTCGAATGCACGGCTCATCGCGCCATTCGTACATGCGGCATGACGAGAGCAGGGCGACCAGCAGGAACGCGGAGCGAACGATCCTCACCTGGCCTCCATGGACCGCAGGACATCTTCGACAACCAGATAGGAGACGTAGTTGTCGAGGTTGCCGTGGCCCAACTCGGCACCGCGATCGAACCAGACTTCGTGGTTCTGTGTCGCAGTCGGAATGATGTAGCCCGACAGGTGTGGGCTATCGATCTGGTAGTAGTTGATGTGCTCGCGGAAACGTCGGCCATCGGGCACCGGCGACTCGGTCAACGAGAGCACGCACAAACGATGCGGGAACAGGATCTCGAGGGAGAACACCGACGGCATGTGGCCGAAGAGCACCCACAGGTAGCCCTCTTCGATGCCATCGATGGTGACCAGCGTCGTAACCTCATCGACCAGATCTTCTTCGAACCCTTGCTTGAGCAATCGCCCAGCGGCACCGGCACCCCAGCTATGACCGACCAAGGCGAGTTGGCGAGGCGAGCCACTCTCGCGCCGCCTCGCACTTTGCCGTTGCAGCCATTTGTGCGCAGCCTCATACGCATGCACGTTGAAGACGGCGACACTGCCGGAGATGCGTTCCGCCAGCACCTCGGCCGTCTGCAGGATCCCGAGGTTGGGATCGTCCGTTGGCGCCGAACGACCGGGGAACAACACGACGATGGGTCCGGTGTCGCTCTCTTCGAGAATGTATGCGTGCGCCTCTGGCTGACCGATTGGTGGCAGATGTTCCGGGGTGGTGAGCGCCGTGCAACCGGCAGCCGCAAATCCCAACAACAGCAGCAGGGCTTGGCCGCATACGCGCGCCCACATGGATCGATTGAGCATCGGCATGCCTCAGGATGCTTCGAGCTGTTGCTGCGGCAAATAGGGTTGCACCCCGAGCAATTCGTCGAGCCTGACGAAACGCAGTCCCTTCGCCCGCAACCGCGTGATGATTCCAGGCAAGGCCGCGAGCGTGGCGCTGCGATCCTCGGTGCCGCCGAGGCCAGAGCCATCGTGCAGCAGGATCACACCGCCAGGTTCGACCGAATCCACGACGCGCGCCTCGATCGCACCAGGATCCTTGGACACGGCATCGCAACCACGTGTCTGCCACCCCACGACGGTCATCGACATCTCGCGCACAACGTCGGCAAGCGCCGGATTGCGGATCCCGTGTGGCGACCGGAACAGCATCGGCACGGATCCGATGGCGGCATGGATGGCCTCGTTGCACGCGGTCAGCTCGCTGCGCAACTTGGACCACAGCCGACAGTGGAAGAGCAGCGAATGGTTCTCGGTGTGGTTGCCGATCACGTGGCCTTCAGAATGGGCGCGCAGCAGCAGTTCGGGATGGGCACGGGCGCGGGTGCCGACCACGAAGAACGCGGCGGGAACGTCGTGCTCCGCGAGGATGTCGAGGACGCGACAGGTGAAAGCCGGGTCGGGCCCATCATCAAAGGTGAGCGCAATCGAGTTGCTAGCCTCGGGAGCGCGCCACAGCGTACGCACCAAGAAGTTCGACCTGACGCTGCAGACGAGGTAGCCAAGGATTGCGAAGCTGAGCAGTAGGGTGCCGCCGGCCAACCACCACGCGAGTGGTCGTTCGATGAGCACCATGATGGCTGCCACCATGATCATCGTCGGCACTTTGATCCACAGGGACTTGAGCATCGAAGCTGCCAGTCTACATCGACGCGACACCGCCGCACTACCTACACGAGTAAGTTGACGCCCACCTCAAGGCCCTAGTCCTTGACGAAGAACAACCGCTGCAGCGCGCCACCGCGATCGCCAGCGAGCATGTAGGTGCGATTGCCGATCTTCAGCACCCGATCCTGACGATTGAGCTTCGTCGAAAACGGCAACACGAACTCCGGCACCGCCACCTTGCCGTCCGGTTTGAGTTCCATCGCACGCAGGCCGAGCACATCACCGGTCTTCTCCCAGATCACGAGCACGTTGCCATTGACACGCTGCAACAACTGCGGCGCATGCGCCTTCTCGCCATCTGCGTAGTTGGTCAACCACGTCACCCCAACGACGCGCTGCTTGTGCCAGCGACCGGAGAAGTCGAAGTAGCCGCCAGTCTCCGCCTTGGCCTTGCGCGGCAACGAGGCCATCAAGGAGTTGCTGATTTCACTGCCACCTGACGCGCGACCGAAGTCCTTGACGACTCGTACTAGAGCCAGGTTGCGAGGGTCCGTGCAACCACGAAACGCACGACTGTTGTCGAGCACGCGACCATCCAAGCCCTGGTCCGTCGCAAACACGATGAAGTAGTCCTTCTTGCCTTCGACCAGGCCGCCGAGCTCGGTGTAGACCGCGTTGTCGTTGGACCACTTGTAGAAGGTCTTGCCGTCGCCGCTGATCTCGTCATAGACCGGCACGTCCCCCTTCGGCCGTGTCGCATGCGCCGTCTTGAACGTGTAGACGAGCCGCGACGTGCGCTTGCCCTTCGCAAACGCATGCAGGTGCACACCACGCGGGTAGTTGTCGCCGAGATCCAACGCCACGAACTCCCCCTTCTTGTTGACCGTCAGGAAGTTGGCCATAGAGTGGCCGCTGGTCTGGCCGTGGTTGCGCGTCAACTTCAGATCCTTGACGGCGAACGTCAACGCGATGGCGCCCTGATGCTTGAGTCCATCGCCGCTCATGTGCATGCGCCGCGGCAAGATGACTCCGAGCGAGTTCTTGCTGTAGCGCATGTTCACGGAACGCAGAGCGTCCTTGCTGAAGTCGTAGATGTTTACGCCTTGCTTCGACACATCGAGTGCCTTGTCGATCGCGTCCGTGCCATCCGCCTTCGCCTTGTGCAGGATCGCCCGCACCTCAAAGCTCTCGGCGCGATTGCGTGGCGCATCTTCGATGGCGAGGTAATAGACGTTGCCGGCATCATCCGCGGTGCCACCGGCGAGGCGCATGCCAACGACTTGGGTCAACGCGTGGGTTTCGTGCGAGCGAAGCTCCGGATCGATCCAGGTAATCGCAATCGCCCACGTCAAGCTGTCCTGCCACAGCACACCGACGCGCTTGAGCTTCTTGTGCTCCACCAAGATGCGGCGCCCGGTGCCAGTCACAACATCCGCCAGGTCGTAGCAGTAGAAGTCGAGGCCTGGGCCATCGACTTCTTGCAACCACGAATGCGTGCGCACCCAACCCGCGCGCGCAAGCTCCTCTGACAACCGACCGGATGCTTGCGAACGGTCCTCTCCGCCCACCTCGCCGAAAGGCTCTCGCGAACGCAACGGGTAGTGCGCCAACAAACCGTCGGCGTGAACCTCACTGCCGGCGCTGCCAATCTCTTCGGCGGCCAAAGCGCGATGCCACAACTGCACTCGCCCCAGACAACCGTCGAACAGAATCGGCTTGCGCGACCTTGCCGGAGTCACCGGGCCGATGACCAACGGCTGATCGCTCTTCGCCAACGGCGCGAATCCCTCGTGCTCGCCCTGCGACAACTGCTTGCCGTCGACGTAGGTCGCCATGCGCAAGCCATCCCAAGTCACGACGGCATGATGCCACTCGCCATCGAGCCACTTGCCAAGCCCCGACAACGACACCTGCTTGCCTTCTGCGTTGCGCAACGCGAAGACGAGGCTGTTGCTCGCCGACATGCTGACGCTGAACAAGCCCTTGTCTTCATCCTTGGCCTGATCCGGCCAGATCTTCACGAGGTTGACTGGCCGGCGCAGGCGAGCCGCACTGCGAAACCAGCACGCAACCGTCAAGCCATCCTCAGGCGCTGGCTTGCTCGGTTGGTCCACGACGACGTTGCCGCCGTGTCCGAAGTAGAGGTGGTAGTCCTCTTGGCAAACCAAAGCGGTGGCAAGAGTGACCAGGGTGAGAAGGCGCGCGAACAGATACATGAGTCACCAGTGGGCAGCGACAGTGTAGCGGCGCGGGCACGGCACGCAGACAGCCCTTTGGCAACCAGGCCCTATTGCGCGCTCTGGCCCCAGTTCGCAATTTCATCGCGGATGCGTTCGAACAGGATCGCGTGCAGGTTGTTGCCGGTCCCCGCATCCTCGATGCCGTGCACTTTGGCCGAGGCCTTCAGGTTGCGGCCATACTCGATAAACACGAACTGCCCGCGTGTGAACTGCGCGACCTGACGCAACACCATCGTGCCCGATGCATCGAGTCCACTGGCAGCCACAGTGTGCATGCGCACGCCACTGGCTACAGCCGCACGCAGCGTCTGCTCATACGGAACATCCTCGGTGTAGTCCAGGTGAGGCGGAGCATCGGCAATCACGAACGCGACCTTCGCCGCACCCTCGCGCCACTGGAGTCCATCCACAGCCACCGCGAGGGCTTGGTTCATGGATTCGCGGTAGTCCCCGCCGCCGCCGGCCCCCATCGTGCGAATCGCCGCCACGAAGCCTTCGATGTCACCCGTGAACGGATGCGCCGCAGTCACGTATTCGTCGCCGACATCACGGTAGAGCACGGCGCCGTAGCGAAGGTCAAACTCAAGTTCGAGGCTGCGCAGCTGTTCGGTGACTTGCAAGAGCGTCGACTTGATCGCCTGCATCTCGTCGCCCATCGAGCCGGTGGTATCGATTACGAATGCGACGTCCAAGACAATCGCAGCTGGCTTCGCGTCGCGCTTCGGCATCACCAGCGAGGCATCACTCTTCCCCGCCCACGCATCGCGCACGACACCATCTGCAACGCGCGCTTCGATCAGATACGGACCGCCCGTTTCGCCCGCGACTCCGAGGGCGTTCGGGTAGAACGGCAGCTGGCCGTCGCCGTAGGTCGTGCCACGCCACACCACTTGATCCTTTCGTTCATCGATGACTGTGACCGCGACACCGGGCTGCGGCTTCCCCTCGGTGTCGACGACCTTGATGAAGCGCCGGTCACGAACATCGATCCCGATGAACTGGCGCGCCAGCGATGCGTTCTGCTGGGACACTTCGAGGTAGCTCAGGAAGTCCTCGAAGTTGGCGTTGTCGTCGCGGGAACCGGCGCGCAAAACGGCGTCGACTCTGCCTCCGTTCACCGGCCCAATTGAGGAGGCGGCCGCCGGCCTGGCTTCGGACCGCTCCGCCCCCATGTAGAAATCATCCGAACCTGTTCGCGGCGCTCTTTCCCGTGCTGGACCGGCGCTTGCCAGGTCGGGAGTAGGTGCGGCGGAGGCTGCTGGGCCACCGGTAGATGGGCCGGCCACACGAGCCGCAGGCCTACCACTCCTCCCACTTCCTCCCTCAGACTTACGAATGACCCAAGCCCCCTTCTTCTCGGCGACGACCCCGTGACCGCCAAGCGAGCCCTCGGCCACGGTCAGCTTCGCGGGTTCTGGGCGAGCGGGTTCGTCCTTGAAGCGCACGACGTCGCGCGTCTCGGAATCGGTGGAGCACGCCGACAGCAGCAGTGCGAGAAAGAGAAGTGGACGTTGGGTCATTGGCTCAGGGGTCTCGGTTGGACGGCCGGGAGCAACGTTCGTGCCTCAACACCGGTTCCCAGATTGGCCAGAGTTCTCGCAATCAACGTGGCGACGCGCGCCGCCCGATGCGCCGGTCGTTACGACGACGTAGCGGCAATGAGCAAGGACGTACTGTGGGCGCAGCCCCGGCCACCGATGCGCCAACCACTAGTCATCCTTCTTGCTCTTGACCTTCCGCGCGGCCAGGGGCCATCCGGCGAGGGCGGCGACAACACGAACGCGTCGCTCATGGCATCTGCGCAAGTCAGCGCGACCGCGATCTTGTGCGGTGCGCGTGCGGCGTTGACGCGTCGTATCAGCCGTGGTCGGCGGTGTCGTCCGGCGTGAAGCTGCGCGGACCACGTTGCTCCGAGCGGCCAGGCAGGGCGCCGCTCGCGCGGCGACGCCGCTTGCTCGAGAACGCCGACTCGTCGATACGGCCACGCAGCGATTGCGCCAGTTCGTCGCGGGCGCGGTCGAGGTCGGCCTTATCCCAGCTGAGCAAGTTTGCAACAACGCTGCTCGAGGCCGTCAGGTAGGTCATCAACTGGACCGCGGTCGAAACCCCGAGCCCACGCACGACGGCGAGCAGGGCGGCCGGTACGAGGAGGCGGCCCTGTTCGATCCGCGCAGCGAAGTCGCCCGGACTCAGCTGCTTTCCTTGGTCGCCTACGAGAGGAAGGTCCTCCATGATTGCCGTACCATCGACAGGTTCGTGGCCAGGGCTGAAGGCGCCTGACCGTCGAATTCCGCCCGGCTTCTACTAGGTCAAAAGTCGCTCTGGTTCGTCGAGAATGCCAACGTTTTCATTGGAGTTCGGCAATCTCGTATACGAATCGATCGACAAAGGAAGCGGACAGCCGTCCGAAGCCTCGCTGCTGGAATGATAAAGACGCGTTCGGGAGCTTCTCGCCCCAATCGTCGCCCCAGCTGTTGCGGAACACGAAGTAGCCTCCCCCTGGTTCGGAGGCGTCCGCGACGAAGCCTGTGATGCAGACGGCGTGGGCCGAGTCGAACAACACCGGAGTGTCGTTCGTCGAAGGCGGCGGGTCCGTCACGACACCCCAGTCCCACGAGATCGGAAGGCTCCAATTGTCGACCTTGTCTCCGTTGTCATCCATCCACTCGGCAATCGGTAGCGACACGATCGCGAGCCGGCGACGGGAGAGGATGTTGTAGACCGCCTTCGCTCCATCGCGCCAATCGTGCACGATCGAACCCGGACGATGCAGCAGCGCGTTCTGCCGCACGGTCTTCGACGGGTCGGTGGACGAACCGTGGTGAACGTTGCCGTCAATCACGGAGTCGACGTACGGCCAGTCGCCCTCGACGCAGATGCCGGCACGCGCCAGCGCTTCGCAGGCCCATTCGATGCGTGTCCCGTCGACATTCGGAACGTTGTCGAGCCCACCAGTCTTGGTTGCCCAGTACAAGAACTGGGGGCTGTAACGCCTATCGCCGGTGGCGGAGTGGTCGCAGACGGCGGAAGTAGCGAACGCGACGCAGGTACCACGGGCACCCTGGTTGCGAACCGGCCAGGTAGTAGTGGCGACGTTGATGTCCTTCGGTTGCTGGATCGGGCGCACCGCCGGCAGCCCGGAGATCGTGTTGCCGACGATCTGTGGTTGGCCAAGCTTCGTCAGCACATCCTCCTGCGATCGTGGCGCGCCGGACGAACTTGCCATGATCTGGTACGACCCGCTCCGACTCAGGCGTCGCGGGTCCCCGCCGGCCGACCGTCGGTTGGGCGGTCCGTCCGGCCGAAGGCCACCCGACATTGCGATGCCCCCGCAACGGGACGCGTGCAAGCTCAACTGGCCGTAGTCGAGCATGTCGGTGAACTCGTGATTCGATCGCAACAGGCTTACCAGGTGTTCTGGCTTGCGCACGCCGCATGCGTCAAGCAGCTGGCGTTGGAACGGGGCGAGCCGACAGTCCTTGACAACCTGGTCGAGGTAGGCGGCTGGCTTCTCTTCGGGGGCTGATCCCAAGCTCATGGGTGTATTCCTTTTTCCGGGACGTGTGAACTCTCCTACAGCGAGATTACTCGTGCAAGCGAAGCCTGCCCTATGCGAATCTGCCAAACTCGACCGGGTGCCTGATTGCTTGGCCACGGCAAGCCTGGCAATGCCGCGGTGGAGCCGCGCTCGACTTCACCCGCAATCGCTACAAGGCTCACGACTACGTCGGATGCATGGCGGCATTCCAGCACGCCCTCGAACGCTTCGACAAGGTGCTCTACCAACTCGGCCGAGAACCGAACCGCAGCTGAAGCTCACGCAGACGATGCCACTCAGCGCCGGTCAAAAGGCCAAGCGCCGAATCACATTCGCGCGCCCTCTGGCTCGAGCGAACCTCTAGAACCCCAGCACCAACTCAAGGTTGTTGCTCGTCACAATCCCGAACGCATTCTCGGCTGGCGCGAGTTTGCGCAACTCACCGTAGACGACCGGCAACAGTTCGTTGGCTGCTTGCGAATCCCCGGCACAAACGCGCTCCAGGATGCGGGTCGATCGATTCTTTCCTGGCGGGGTCGGCTCGGTCATGTGTGGTCGAGCAATACGCGACGCTTGAACGACAAGCGTATCAAGCTGCCAAAGCATTTGCAGAGCGTCGACCGCCCTGCATCGGCTGCGAGCGGCATGTGGGTAACTCCTAACAAATCGGAGTATCGCAACTTAGTGCGCGAGCTGTCCTAGAAGACCATATGCAAGAACACAACAGACCAACGGCAGAGCGGTTTGACCTGGTGCTCGAAGCGATCAGCAACCACGGCGTGACGGTCGCGCAGGCTGCGTACTACAGTGGGCTGCGACCCGAGGTGTTGCTCGAACACCTACGCGGCAACCCCGACTGTCGAGTCGACGTGGAACTGGCCAGGCGCGCGTTCCACGACTCGAACAAGGTCGCCTGAAAACGTTGCGCCGTCAGCACGGTGCTCAACCACACGTTCTAGTCAAACGAATGCCATCGGCCGTTGGCATGTAGCAACCAGATCACTTGGAAGAGCACGTTCAACCTGAGCCCCGAATCGAACCGCTGCACAAACATGCGCTGCGCGCCGCACGACGGGCAGAAGCCACGCCCCTTGCAGGAGAAGGCCACTACGTGGCAAGAACGGACCGCCGCCCCACGCGCCTCCGATGTCGGTTGCTTCCGCAACGACCAGGCTGGCAGTAGTGCGACGACGTAGCGGCAATGAGAAACGACTTGTGGCGGAGTGCCTGCTGACAATCGCCAATGCGGGCCACCGGCGGAACAACACTACTACTGGCGTGGATTGAGCTGCACTCCGTTCAGAACGACGCCGTCGGGCCCGGTGAACTGCACGGCTTCAAACTCGTAGACCTTGGGCATGACCTCGTCGGCGCACTGCTCGAACAGCCCGCCGGCTGCGTGTAGCTGAGACATGGCCTTGTTCGTGATCACCGATGGTCTGCCTGTGACCGACGGGTGGAAGTAGAGCGCGAGAGCGTTTGCCGTCACCGTCTTGTTGAGCCGTGCTTCGAACACGACCAGGTTGATGAACAACAGGCGCTCGCGTGCGGCATCGTTGGCCGGGTTCGGTAACAGCGTTTCAAAGGCGCCTTCGTATTCAGCGAAGTCGCCGACGACCAGGCGCACATCGTGGCTGTTCAAGAACGTAGCTGCCGTCTGCCCAAACGCGCGATCTGGAGATTCGCGTTCGGGATTGCGTGGCATGTGGCTGCGATGGCCACCACCGGCAGCGCCAGCACCCAGCGACCTGGTAAGAGACGCACCGATAGCACCACCGGCAGGAATGCGAGTGGCATCAGGTAGGCGCCATCCTCGTGGAACGTGTAGCCGAGTTCAGGCACGCACAAGAGGGTCTGGCAAGTCGCGAGGTACGCCGGCACGCACAGTGCAAAAACCGCTGCCAGGCGGCGGTAGGCCGAGAACAAACCAATCGGCCACAGCAACGACACCGGTAGTAGCGGCCACAGAAGTTCGCGGTAGAGCATCGTGCCCATGCCGTCGGTCGTGTGCGGTTGGTAGTCGAACAACTCAAGTTGCGCGTCGACTGGCGTCGTCGAGCCGTTCACGAGCACGGCCCACGTGATCAGTTGGCTGGTAGCGAGATGCGCTCCGACCAACGCGAGCATCGCGGCGATGGTCTTGCGCGTACCTTGCTCGGCGTGGCGCCACTCGATGACCAGCCACACACCGCCTACGCCGACGAGCAGGTGGCCGGTGCCGTGGAAACCGGCGGCGATGGCCGTGGTGACGCCGAGTGTGATGGTCGACCATGCTCGGCGTCGTGCCGGAGTGGTGACCAATCGGCCCACGAGCCAGATCGCAACTGCGGCAAACGGTAGGAACAAGCCGTGCAGCTCGGCGATCGTTGCGAAGCGCACGGTCGCAGGCAGTGCTGCGTAGGTGATGCCGATCAGGGCTGCCGTGCGCAGACTGCTGCACAGCAAGAACGCTGCGTGCGTGAAGATGCCGACCGCCAGACCGACGCAGATCGCGTTGGCGAGCTTGAAACGTTCGTGCAGGGATCCAAAGCCATCGAGCAGCCCAACCATTCCGTCGAGGAACGGCAATGCGAATGGGTGCCGAGGGTAGTCCGTCAACCCGTCGCGCAATCGCGGTAGCATCCAGTAGATGTCGTACTGGTGCGTGGTGTCCTGTCGCAGCAGAACGTAGGCAAGCGTGGCGACGGCGGCCATGCCAAGTGCCAGATAGATCGCTCGCATTCGGGGGACGGTGGAGCGGCCGAGCATGCCTTCGGGACTTGCGAGCGAGGAGTTCATCGGCCGGGTGGGGCGACGATCGGACAGCGGTCAGTCGCGGTCAAGGCGAGAGTTTGACGATGGCCTTCCTGACAAACAACAATACGAGTCGCACCAGAACTTCGTGAGGTCGGTGCCCGGCACGGTTGATACTGCGGTGACCGGCCAGACCTTCCCGAGCTTTCACTCCTCCACCCAAACCTCGCGGCAACAGAATCGCGGCACGTACCGAAATAGCCTCGCCAGTTCGCCTGTACAGGTAGATTGAGCAGATGCCGACACAGTTCGCCCTGCTGTCCTGCCTGATCACCTCGCTCGCCGCGACTGCCTTGGCGCAAAGACCGACATCCACTGCGGTCGAGATGGAACCGCTGCGCGTCACCGTGCTGGCCCCCGACGGCAAACCGATGCGCGGCGCGATGGTCGAAGTGCTTCGCTTCGATGGCGGAGATGCGTGCTACTCGAACCTCGATGTGGACCACAGCGAAGACTTCCGCACGATCGCCAAGCTGCCGACGCCAAAGAGCGGCAGCCTCGGCTTGCAGCTCCCTGTCGCGATCCCCTATCGCATTCGCGTCGATGTGCCGCCGCACGCCATCGAGTGGCGCAGCCGCGTCTATGCCGGTGCCGAAGTAACGATCCAACTGCGTCCGGGAGCGACGGTCGAGGGCATCGTACGCAACGACAGCGGCAAGCCAATCCGGGCGGAGAACGTCCAGTTGGGTCTCATGCCGTACCCAGGCAGAGTGCGCTACTACACGCAGGCTGGGAAGGATGGCAAGTTCCGCTTCGAACGCTTGATGCCATGCGAAGCGAGCCTCAGCGTGGAGTCGACGCAGGGTGCCATTCATGGCAGCCAGAACGTGACTCTCGAGAGTGGCAAGACGACGAACGTCGAGTCGACGCTGGACCACGGGGCGATCATGCGCGGGCAAGTCACCGATGCCGACACCGGCAAGCCGATCGCGGGGGCCGTCCTCGGCGTCGGGTGGACCTTTGACAAGCCGATCGTCACCAACGAAGCGGGCCGCTACGAGCTGATCGGCCTCGGCGGTCCGTATAGCAACAATCTGTACATCCGCTGCAAGGGCTACTGCAAGCAACAGATTCCTCGCCCCAAGGAGAAGACCGGCACCGTCACCGTTGACCTGAAGCTCAAGCGCGGCATCACCGTCACGGGACGCATCGTCGACGCGCGCGGCAAACCGGTACGGGACTGCTACGTGGCGGCCATTGGCATGCAATACAAGCGTCAGCAAGAAACCGACTGGTATTCCACGCGCACGGATGGAGAGGGCCGCTACACCATCGCAGACCTGCGACCCGAGCTCATTCCGGTGCTGCTCGTGCGACACGATCCGCATGCGACCCTGACCATGCCGATCCCCAAAGCCGGCAAGAAGAACAAGGTCACCGTCCCGGATGTGCAACTGCGACCGCGCCGCGTTCTGCGGGGCAGGATGTACGATGACATGGGCAAGCCTTGGCCAAGCCAGCGAGTCCAACTCAAGGGCAACCATGACGGAGCCCCCGCGCACACCCAACAAGGTCGCGGCGGCATCCTCGCGTCCTACCTCGGTTCGCGCACGGTCTACACCGACTCCCTCGGGCGCTTCTTCGTCGGCGACCTGGCCCCCGGCACCTACTCGCTAAAGGCCGGAGCGCACGAACACGTGATCGAGATCAAAGCTGGCGAAGACCCCAAGCCACTCGAGTTGCGATAGTCGTTCGCGACTTGGCGGTAGCCGCGCCTTGGCCGCGCGAGCACTGCCATTCTTGGCCGGTTTCGCCAACCTACGGTGCCTTTGGCGAACCTGCAGTTGCCCCGACTGGGCATGCGCACATCGACACCCTGGGGCAGTTCCAAGGATCTGGGCTACTGTGGCGATCCGCAGAGGAACGCCGCCATGAACCGAATCGCATCCACTATCGCCCTTGCCGCGACTATCGCACCAATCGCTGCACAACGCATCGTCGCTTCGCACACCCTGCACCCCACGCAAACGGTCCAGATGCTGCGGCCGGCAGTCGACACCAACGACGATGGTGTCGACGACTTTGTGGCTGTGGTGCGCAGCCACACAGGTTCGACATACGGGATCTTCGTCGTCGACGGGAGCAACGGTGCAATCCTGAGGCAGTTGGGGGCGGCATTGCCGTTCGCTCCTTTGGACGTCATCGGATTCGGGGACGGCGACGGCGATGGCCATGGCGACATCGCGGTCACGCATTCGAATACGATCGTGTACTCGGGTGCAACTGGCGCGGTCCTCTACACGCAGAACCAGAGGTTCCTCAGCATGTGTGCCTTGGGCGACTACGACGGCAACGGCAGCGCCGACTTCGCTGGCGTCTGGTACAACAACAACGGCCAGAACATCGTGATGCTGTTGCGTGGCGAGAACGCCACTCCGTTCAGCAGCCTCCCGCCCATCTCGAACCCGCACGCTGACTGCATCCTTCGCAATGCCGGTGACGTCAGCGGCGACGGCCGCGACGACCTTGCCATCAGCCCAGAAGATGGCGCGACGGTCGTGTTGCACTCCGTGACTGGCGCGATCGAGAACTTCATCAGCATGCCCGGCCCCAACGAGAACAGTCGCACGATCGAGACGATCGATCTGGATGGCGACGGTCTGCGCGAAGTCTTCGTGCTCAGGCAGGATGCCATTGATCGCATCGACATCCACGACGGCGCAACCGGGCAACTCTGGTTCGGCCTGTCTGCGCCACCCGGGAATGCAACCAACGACTTCGCCCGCAACGTGTGCGGAGTCGGAGACCTCGACTGCGATGGCTTCGTCGACTTCGTCTCGCTCGTGCCCGGCGCGAGCGGCGCTCTGCATGCATTCAGCGGTAGCACCGGCAACGTTCTATGGCGCTTCGAAACGCCCCTCGAAGCACTGGGCAGCTACCTGTGCCCTTTGCCGGACATCGACGGCGATGGCTACTCAGACTTCGTAGCCTCCTACGGGTCATACAACTCTGGCGGCCCACCCGGCACCGGTTGGCAGCTCGTTTCGAGCCTGATCGTTGCGGAAGCAACCGACATCGGAGGCGCGTGCGGCGGTGGTCCGTTCTTGCCACAGCTGGGCATGTCGCGACCGATCCTGGGCCAAACCACGACGATCTCCTTGCTGCACGGTCCGCTAGGTACGAACGGCGTGCTCGCGTTCAGCCTGCAACCATCTTGGCCGACATACCTGGGTGCCAGTAGCTGTAGCGCCGGCTTCGACATGGGCAACGCCATGGCTCTCTACCTGCCGACCGAACCCAACTGGTCCTACTCGATACCCCTGCCACTCGTGCATGAGCTCGCGGGGATCCCGATTGCCTTGCAGTGCTTCTATTCGCCGACGAGCGGAGCACTCGGGATGGATCTGAGCAACGCGATCTGGGCCCGCGTCGGATTCCAGTAGCCAGCGTCGGCGTTTGATCGACGCCGTGTTGGCCGCCGCCGACTTTCTTCACCGTCGACGTTCCGTTCGCGCCAGTCGACCAAGTACGAAGAACTACAAGAGCACATGCCCTTGCGACACGGCAGCTGACCTCACTTCGAAGCCTGCTCCATCAGGCCTGACAGAACCTTTTCCGCCACAGCCGTCAGCACCTCGTCCGCGAGCGGCGCGTTGGCCATCGTGACCTGCACGAGGTGCTTGCCGCGCTGGAACCAATGCAAACTCACCTGGGCTCGGCCAAGGCCCTCGTGCTGCACCAGCACGCAGCTGACCGAATCCGACAGCTCGGGACCGGCCTCCGCCTTGACGGCCTTCCCGAGTGCCAGCGTCAGATCGAGCACCGCGCAGCGTTCGGCCAACTCACGGTACTCGGTTGCGGTCTCGGCATCGACAAACCGCAACGACGTGGCTGCCCGCCAAGAAAAGGGGGACGCGCTGTTCGCCATCCACTCCGCCGCACCGCGGCACTTGGCCAACAACTGCAGCGCCTTCTCGCGCTCAGCGTAGTTCTCGCTGAGTTGCTGGATCTCGCTGAACACGTTGCGGCCAACGATCCACGTGCGACTGGCGAGTTGATCCTCGATGCCATCGAAACACGCCTTCAGGTTCACGATCTTGTGCGACACATCGCGAGGCCGGAGCAACTGCGCCAACGTCTCGTCGCCGTGGAGAATCTGCCACACCTTGTCATTGCCGCCCTGCTTGCGAGCTTCGTACATCAAGTCGGCGCCGGTCAGGTAGAGCAGTGCCGATCGGCATCGGTTCATGCGCGACTCAAGGAACGAACCGGTTCCTTGGAGCGGCTTTTGGCTTCCGGAGATGATCGCAGGGGCGACCTTCTTCGTCGTCGTCAGGCCGAGCTCCTCCATCACGAGTTCGGAAGCCATCACGGCATGGCCCTCGGTTCGCAAGGCAAGTGAATCGATCACATCCATGCGAGTCGTCGCGGCGTAGCGTTTGCCGAACTGCATCTCCTGGTCCTGCAAGGCATGCACGAGTTCGTGCGCGACAAACAGCCGCAACACGTTCGCCGGGTCACGCCCCGGGTCCCCGTCATCGTTGTCGGGTTCGCCAAAGATCGCCAGGTTCTGCATGACACGTTCAGGTACGACCAGCACCTCGCCGGATGCAAACTCGTATTTGCCGATCACCGACGCCCCCAACATGTCCGCCCGCAGCTGGAGCGCGCGTCGTATCCGCGACCGGGCCTGGCCCTTGTACATCGCGGTAACCTGCGGCCCGAGTTCGACCCGGAAGACGCGCATCATGTCGCCGCTGTCCGACAAAACGGCGACCGGCGGCTGCTTGAACTTGCGGCCACAGACCTTCTCGACCACCGGTTGCAATTCGACGACGAGCTTCTGCAAGCCGTCGTCATCAAGATGCCCCAGATCCTGCGCCGTCAGAACGCCCGTTAGAATCAGCGCCGCGACCGCAGCGCGGGGCGCCCACCTGAATCGCAGAAATGGCATGCGCCGGCCATTCTCAACCGCTCAGGCCATAGAAAGCAATGCGCACGATCGGGTTGCAATGAGCACGACCGGATTGGGCGCCTCGTCGGATCCCACCGCGGCAAAGGTGGATCCAGCGGCACGGGCGCAGTGTCCGTCTATTGAGCCGAGCCTGTCTTGCGTCGAGTTGGTCAGTTCGGGACGCAAAAGAACAGCAATCCCCTAGCGCTCGACCAGCGACTGGTCGTAGGCCGACCAATCGCCGACTCGGGACTTGGTGCTCGGCATGGCTCGATACGGGCCCTTCACAAACGGCTCGTCACGTGTGCCACGCCCAACAGTTACATCAGACGCCAGGGCCGCGAAGTCGCTATCATAAGCGCGATGAAGCGAGTGCACGACATAGAGACGAGCGGTGGTCCGCAACGCAGCCGGGTGCGGACCGACCGGATGGTGAAACGACTAGCCGCAACGCTAGCAGCGGCCGCCTTGGCCTGTTCGACACAAGGATGTGCGACATGCGCGCTGGTCGAGTGGGCGCAACCAGGCCCGGATGATGTCGAGATCCCGATTCGAACATCGAACGTCGACGGCACGACGACGACCACCTATGGCCATCCGCTCACAGCGGAGCTGCTTTTCAAGAATGTGTGCGGCATTGTGGCGATCGCTCCAGTTCTTGCCTGGGATCTGGTGACGATGCCCGTGCAGATTCTCGGTGGGTACCCACCGTATGGCGGTGATGCTCCGAGCCCTGGTGCGGGCGGCGACGAGGCCGCTGCCAGGTAGTTCGTCGACGTTCGTGCGCGCCGCCGTGGTGTCCGCAAACTCGATCGTACTTCGGCAGTAAGAGTTACATCGACCACTTCATGACGATGCCCCCGGAAGGGCCCTGATAGCCTCGCCCGTGGACAGAGCAGAGAACAAAGTGAGAAGCCACATGCAGCAGCTCCAGAGAATCGCGTCCGTGGTACTCCTCGCGTTCTTGGTTACGCCCAGCCCGCTCCTCGGCGCGCCTCAGAAGGTGAAGATGGCGAAGCCCGACTTCACCAAGGGCGATGAGATTCCCCGAGGTGCAAAGCACGACTGGACGCTCGGAGCCACCGGAGCACGTGGGTGGATGTACAGCGACAAGTTGGAGACTTCCGACGCGCGGCAGATCTACATCACGAAGGTGAACAATCGCTCGCCGGCCCACGGAGTTCTCGCAGTCGGTGACGTCATCCTCGGAGTCGGAGGCAAGCCGTTCTCCTTCGACCCGCGCACCGAGATGGGCATGGCGATCACGACGGCTGAAAAGACGGAGAGCCGCGGCGCTTTGTCACTCCTTCGGTGGCGAGAGGGCAAGACGAAGACGGTCGTCGTGAAGCTGCCCGTCCTCGGGACATACAGTGCAACCGCCCCCTACGATTGCTCCAAGTCCCAGCGCATTCTCAAGCGGGGCTGCGAGGAAGTGGCCCAACGGATCGCGAACAAGTCATCCCGGCAAAACCCGATCACGCGTTGCCTGAACGCACTGGCGCTGTTGGCCAGCGGCAACCCGAAGTACCTTCCGCTCGTAAAGAAGGAGGCCCAGTGGGCGGCTGGCTACTCAGCCGACAGCTTCCAGACCTGGTACTACGGATACGTCATCATGTTGCTCTCGGAGTACACGATGGCGACCGGTGACAAGTCGGTCGTGCGTGGCTTGCGGCGGTTGGCTGTCGAAGCAGCGAACGGCCAGAGCGTGGTCGGGTCCTGGGGTCACCGCTTCGCGGCAACCGACGGGAGGCTGGTCGGGTACGGGATGATGAACTCTCCCGGACTCACGCTGACCACATCACTGGTACTGGCCCGCGAGGCCGGCGTGCGTGACCCGACGGTGACGCGAGCCATCGAACGCAGTACACGCCTGCTGCGCTTCTACGTCGGCAAGGGAGCTGTCCCGTACGGTGACCACGACCCGTTCATCAAAACCCACGAGGACAACGGTAAGTGCGGGATGGCGTCGGTCTTGTTCAACCTGCTCGGCGAATCGGAAAGTGCAGAGTTCTTCTCGCGGATGAGCATCGCTTCGCACGGCTCGGAACGCGACAGAGGCCATACGGGCAACTTCTTCAACATGCTGTGGGCGCTACCGGGTGTGGCGCACTCAGGGCCACATGCAACCGGTGCTTGGATGCAGGAGTTCGGAGCCTGGTATTGCGACCTCGCACGTCGCTGGGACGGAACGTTCCTCCACCAGGGTCCACCACAAATGAAGCCGGACAAGTACCGAGGCTGGGACTGCACCGGGGCCTACTTGCTGTCCTATGCGATGCCGCTCAAGAAGCTCTACTTGACGGGCAAACAGAAGAGCTCCGTTGCGCAACTCGATGCCGATGCCGCAAACGCTCTGATCCTCGATGGCAGCGGCTGGAGCAGCAAGGACCCCTACAGCGCGTATGAGAAGCTGAGTGCAAGCGAGCTCATGGCCCGCCTGAGCAGTTGGTCTCCCATCGTCCGCGAGCGCGCCGCCATCGCGCTCGGACGCCACAAGAACGCGCCCGTCACTGCACTCATCAAGATGCTCAGCGCAGCCAGCCTCGAAGCTCGCCTCGGTGCTTGCCAGGCCCTGGCAAGGCTAAGGGGCAAGGTCGCCGCCGCCGCGGTTCCCGCCTTGAGCAAGACTCTGCGGCACAAGAATCTCTGGCTGCGTATCAAAGCCGCTCAGGCCCTGGCCAACATCGGCAGCGCTGCCAGGCCCGCCGTCCCGATGCTTCTCACGATGCTCGCAAAAGGACCGACAACGTCCGACCCGCGTGGCATGGAACAACGCCACCTGAGCTTCGCCCTCTTCAACAGGCCTGGTGGCCTGATCGGCCGCTCGCTCGATGACGTCGACCGGAAGCTGCTCACCAAAGCCATTCGTGCCGGCTTGCGGAATGAAGATGGTCGGGCGCGGGGCAGCCTTGGCACGGCATACGCGAACCTCACGTATGACGAGATCAAACCGCTACTGCCCGTCGTCCACGAAGCGATCGTCAAGCCAGCACCCAGCGGCATCATGTTCGCCAGCGGAATCCGTTTGAGCGGCATCGAGTTACTCGCCAAGCACCGAATCAAGGAAGGGATGCCGCTCTGCCTTCAGATCACGGAGATCCACAAGTGGGGCAAGAAGAAGCGGATCGCACGATGCCTCCGAACGCTGAGGAAGTACGGCGCGGCGGCCAAAGCTGTGTTGCCTCAACTCCGTCAACTCGAGAAAGACCTCCGCGCCCACAAGGAGGCCCGGATGCTCAAACCCATCATCGAGCAGGCGAAGGCACTCATCGAGGAAGTCGAGAACGCGACCGGAACGGTTGACCTGCGCAGCATCGACGGTCGTTGATTCGCCTGGTCGACATGGGCAAGGTAGGTGCCACGCCGACCGGGGAGTTTCGCGGCTTCGATGAAGGAGTAGGCGAGCAGGTGTCCTTCGCGGGGTGTCCCCCTATCCGACCGACAAACGCATGACTGGCCTGGTTCGCGTCGTCGAGCTAGTAGCCGATGGTACCGTGGCCAGCACGTCCCAGGGCGATCGTGCTGATCCCGCCGAGGATGTAGGTCAGCACAAACGGCTGTTGGAAGAACTCGAGCCCGACGAGGTTCGGGTTGTTCGGGATCGCCAGATTGACCTGCGCGCTGGTCGAGGTTGCTGTGGGAGTCGTGAAATCGATATGGTCGAGCGATACGCGCAGCGAACCACATGACGGTAATGAACTCTGGAACGGACCCGGCGTAAAGGGCAGCGGCACGCCCTGGAACGACGTGTTCGAGAACCCCGTAGCGACGAACCAGAGGTTGCACAGGTAGCCGCAATCGCCGTTGGACGCGGGCATGTTGATCGTGAAGTTCGAGCCGAGCTGAGGTGTCCCAGTGGCCGTGTGCTGCACGAAGGCGCTGAATGGGCCACAGCCCACGCGCGCCGGTGTACCGAAGAACGTGTAGGTCGCGTTCTGCCCCTGTGCGTTCGCCGCGAACAGGCTGACGAGGGATGCGGCCGCAAGCAGCCGGGCTGCGCAACGACCGCGCGGGATTCTGGGAGCCTTGCTCATACCAAGAGCCTATTCACCAACCATGCCCCGGTCACCGGGGGGAGGCGCCTCGATTTGCAGATCGCGAGGTATCTCCTGCCCGCGCCGGGCAACGGACGGTTCCGACGTCGGGATAACGTCGATCTCAGCCGAAACCGTCAATCACTCATTGCTCATCGACGAATCAGAACTGGTCAATTCGACACAGAACAGGCTCGGCCCAATGACGGACACTGCGATCGAGGTTCGGGCCTCACCTCTCGGGGGCAATGTTGCGAGTGATAATGCTGCGCGTCGACAAGTGCTCGCACCCGCGCTCGATGGAGTTGCGGTTCTGGTCGGAGAGCGTGGCTAGCCCGTTGAGAGTGACGAACTTGGCCCGCCAACCCGCCATGACCTCTGCGCTGGCATTCGGTATCGAACGCAGACCGTTCAATGCAACATAGGGCCGTTCGATGGCTCCCAGCGCGCGAGCTCGTGCCGGTGATAGTGTGCGGACCTGATCGAGTGCCAACCCCCAGCCCTCGATGGCGGCAAGGGCATGGATGGCTTCGATTGTCGGTTCGACAACGCCGACGTGGAGGATCACCTGCTCACCCCATCCCTTCCACGTGGCCAGCGCTTGCACGGTCTTCAGGCTCGGCGCGGCCAATCCGTCGAGGTGCAGGCTTGCGTCAAGTTCCGCGAGTACCGCTGCAGTCTCGGGGTCTAGGTCGACCACGCCTTTCAGCGACAGGCGCGACGTGCCACCGGCCACGATAGCGCGGGCCGTTTCTGCTGAGATCGACGTCAAGCCGTCCAGAAACAGTTCGTGGGGGCCGCTGGCGAGTGCGGCCGCAGTTGCGGGGTCGAGTGTGCTGACGTCAGGAAGGAAGAGCGCATCGCCCGAGAATGCTGCCAGGGCCAGCGCCCGATCGACATCGAGCTCCTCGACGCCGTTGGCGAAGAGAGGCACATGGAACGGATACGTCTCTGGGGCCTTGTGGGAACGCGAAGTCCAGAGCAGCAACGCCCAATCATCGACTGGCGAGAGCCCTGTCAATGTTGCGTAATCCCCACCGGCCGTCACGCGGCTTGAGTGCGCTTCAAACTCAGCGAGCGTGCTCGGGCCATGGGGTGTCAGTGCACACGAGGTCAAGCAAACCAAGGACAGGACGTATCGCATGATCATGTTTCGCGAGCGTGCAGCTGCCACGCCGTCGGCGGCGAAGCTGTGCCGCTGCTACCTTCGTGGTATCGAACCGCGCGGCAACCCGCAACCTGGTGAGGCCTGGCTTTTGGCCCTGTAGGTGGGAGTCGCGCCTACGCTGGCGCCCCGCCGAGTCGACCCACGTCTGTCAACCACTCGCGACAGCCCTCAGAGAGACGGGGCGAGACCCCAAGGGCTCGCCACCAACCGCGCCAGCAAAGCAGTACCCGCACAATCGCTCTGCGCAAACGGACCACCAGACGCATCCCCGGCACGCATCGCTACCTTCAACCCCCACTCCAAAACCACAAACGCCCCACACGGTTAAGTGCAGGGCGCTGTAGGTCGGTCAGTTAGACCGAAGTGGCTTCCCGAGCTGTACGGTTTTGCCAACTTCTGGGTGAGAGCAAGCGCAACCCAGCGGCATTGCACATTCGCTCCGACCGCCAACTCGCCGAGTTGCTTCGCACCTACCGTCGTTCGGCCTGACGGCCTGGGTCCTCGTTGACAGATGATTGCCGGCCTCGAACCGAGCTGCCGGTCTGCCTACTCGACGGAAACTAACAACTACTCACTGGTCATCGGCGAATCGGAACTGGCCAATTCGATGCAAAACGGGCTCGGCCTAGTTTCCGGACAGGACGCCATGCCGCGGGTCGGCAAGGTCAAGAACTAGCCAATACCGATCCTGCATAGTGCCCCCCCTGTTTTGCATCGAATGGCATGATGCAAACACGTCATCACGAAGGCGGCATCGATCGTGACCTCTTCGGTCGCATGCAGCAAGGGATCGCGAGCAAAGGCAGGCAAGGACGTGAGTCGGGCATGGGCGCGGCGACTCACGCCATCAATGTGACGTAGTCTCCGCGCAGCTGCACGATCTCAGAACCGGGGATTCTTACCGGGCATGTTGGCCCTTGCCCCCAGCTCGCTAGTAGCGAGCAATGCACAGGTCTCTCGTCGCGCTCTGCTCAATCCTCGCCGCCGCAACGGTGACGGCGCAGGCAGTCACCCTCCCGCCCGAGGCGACCCAATGGCCAGGCAATCGCCACAACAGCTCGGTGCTGTATGCCTCGACCTTCGGCCCAAACGAAGCGCGGACGCAACTGCTGTATCCGCTCACGGATATCCCAGCGACGCTGACCGCGATCCAACAGATCGACTTTCGGTCGCTTGGCACAATCGGAAACTCCGCGGCGACCGTGTATCTGGAGATCAGCATTTCGACCAGTCCACGGGATCCTGACGATCCAAGTAGCACATTCGCCGTCAACGCGCCGACACCGGCAGTGCCCGTATTTGCAGGCACCGTATCGATGCCGGCCGCACCATTCGGAACGTGGCCGCGACCGTGGGACGTTCAGATTCCCCTGCAAACACCGTTCGCTCTGGCCCCCGCTGCTGGCGACCAATCTCTCGTCATCGACGTGAAGACGAGCAACAGCACAGGGCTGCACCCGTGGTGGGTAGAACAGTATGGAACCTCACCAACTGCAAACGGTCAGGGCTCCCAAGTCCTGTCGCAACCGGGGTGCCTGCTGCCCAACGGCCAAACGCAGATGCAGTCAAGCCATCAGCCGAATCTCCTTCACCCCGGTGGTCGACTAGCGTTGACGCTCGGCCTGTATCCGAACAACCAACCAAGCGCGGCCGCCAACGTCTTGGTGATCGGCCTGCAGGCACAGGGCGGCACCATCGCTGGCCAGACCCTGCCAACTCCGTTGAGTTCGTTCGGTTTGCCTACGCCACCCAATTGCCTGTGGACAGTCGAAAACGCCATGGCAATACCGATCACCTACAACAGCTACAGTTGGGGCGGCAGCCTGACAACCGATCAACTCGTGCCCATCCCGAACCTTGCCGGTCTCGCTGGCATGACGTTCTATGCGCAAAACGCAGCACTGCTTTCCTACCCGAACGGCCTGCAGTTTTTTCCGTCGGTTGCGATGCAGTTCACCATCGGTGACAGCGTCACGCCGTCCGGCAGCACGATAACTGCACCAAGTGATCAGAACGCAACCACGGGAACCGTCAGCACCGCCGGTCCCGTTTCGATCCGACTGCAGTAGCACCGGATCCGTTACAGACCAGTAGCGAGATCCAATGTCGGCAACAAACCCGTCGAGCGGAACACCGGCTCCTGCTCGCGCTCAGCGTAGTTTCCGCTGAGTTGCTGGATCTCGCTGAACACGTTGCGGCCAACGATCCACGTGCGACTGGCGAGCTGATCCTCGATGCCATCGAAACACGCCTTCAGGTTTACGATCTTGTGCGACACATCGCGAGGCCGGAGCAACTGCGCCAACGTCTCGTCGCCGTGGAGAAGGTCGTTCGATCGTTTGCGGCGCTCTGGACGAGTCAGAGGATTCCGAGAACCATTTGGCGCGCACCGGACGTGATATGATCCCCCTCCCAAAAGCGATCCTCATGCGGCCTCCCCAAATCCTCGCACTCTGCCATTTCGCACGACTCATCTGCCTATTGCTTCCCTTGGCATTGGCGCCACGAGCAGCCGCCCAGTGCACTACAGAATGGCTACCCGGCGACGGGGTTTTTGGCGTTTTCGGGGATGTCTACACGACGATGCCATGGGACCCGGACGGCTCCGGCCCGCTTCCGTCGGTCATGGTTGTTGGTGGCGACTTCCTCATCGCAGGCGCCGTTGCAGCCAACAGGATCGCCATCTACGAGCCAGTGTCCGGTGTCTGGTCGCCGTTGGGATCGGGCATGACCGCCGCTGTGCGTGCCTTGGCCGTACTGCCGAACGGCGACCTGGTCGCGGGCGGTGACTTCACGGGAGCGGGAGGCGTGATCGCAAACCATATCGCGCGCTGGGATGGCACCTCATGGTCACCATTCGGATCGGGCACCAACAACGCCGTGCATGCATTGACTACCATGCCCAACGGAGACTTGATCGCGGGCGGCCAATTCACGTTGGCGGGTGGCATAGCAGCAAGCCGCATTGCGTGCTGGGATGGCAACGCATGGGCCGCTGTCGGATCAGGCATCAACGGCAAAGTCTATGCGCTGACAACGTTGTCCAACGGCAATCTGGTCGCCGGCGGCGGCTTCTCCGTAGCAGGCGGCGTGCCCGCGCTCGACATTGCACGCTGGGACGGCACGTCCTGGTCACCGTTCGGATCCGGAATGTCAGGAGCGAGCGTGCGCGCACTGACGACCCTGGCAAACGGGGACCTGATCGCGGGCGGCGGGTTCACGACCGCCGGCGGTGTCGCCGCCAGTAGGATCGCGCGCTGGGATGGCACTTCCTGGTCGCCGCTCGGATCGGGAACAGCCGGCTACGTATACGCCCTCGCGGTGCGACCGAACGGCGACCTGGTAGCGGGTGGCGGTTTCTATACTGCTGGTGGCGTTGTGACCGAGAACATCGCTCGCTGGGATGGCTCGTCGTGGTCGCCGTTGGGCTCGGGCATTGGCGATCGCGTGTATGCCCTGGCGACACTGCCGAATGGAGACCTGATCGCGGGCGGCTGGTTTTACTCGGCGCTAGGCTCAGCAGCGCGCGGCATTGCTCGCTGGAATGGCACATCCTGGTCGGCGATGGGAACGGGCATGAATGGCCCCGTGCATGCCCTGACGACCTTGCCAAACGGCGACCTGATCGCCGGCGGACAATTCTGGACAGCGGGTAGCCAATCTGGGGTCGTAAGGATCGCCCAATGGAATGGCACGACTTGGTCAGCGTTGGGCTCGGGCCTGAACAACGGCGTGCAGGCATTGACACCACTGCCCAACGGCGACGTAGTCGCAGGCGGTCTCTTCACGACTGCAGGCGGCGTGGCGGCATCTCACATCGCACGCTGGGATGGCACGGCATGGTCCGCGTTGGGAGCGGGGACCGCCACCAGGGTGCATGCCCTGACGACACTACCGAACGGCGACCTGGTCGCCGGCGGTGACTTCACGACGGCAGGAGGCATCCCCGCAAACCGCGTCGCACGGTGGGATGGCACGTCTTGGTCCCCGTTGGGCATGGGTATGAACGGTCTCGTGCATGCCTTGACGACGTTGCCCAACGGCGATCTGGTCGCCGGCGGCGACTTCACGACGGCAGACGGCCTGGCGGCAAACTTCATCGCGCGCTGGGACGGTACTGCCTGGTCACCGCTCGGCTCCGGCATGAACGACTCGGTTTTTGCCCTGACGACGCTGCCAAATGGTGGCCTGGGGGCGGGCGGGAAGTTCACGATGGCTGGCGGCACGCAAGCTAGCAACGTCGCGCGTTGGAACGGCACCTCCTGGTCGCCCCTCGGGTTGGGCACCAACAACCCCGTGCGTGCACTGACACAACTACCCAACGGCGACCTGGTCGCAGGCGGTGACTTCACGACTGCGGGGGGCCTGGCAGCGAACTACATCGCCCGCTGGAACGACACTGCCTGGGCACCGGTTGGGTCGGGCGCGAGCTACCGAGTGGATGCACTGACAACGCTGTCGAACGGGGACCTGGTCGCGGGCGGCTACTTCCTCACGGTGGGAAACAACACAGTCAGCAGCCACCTCGCGCGCCTGACCACAACTTGTCCAGCAACGGCAACTTCGCTCGGTGGCGGCTGCCCGAGTTCGGGCGGTGCCAACTTGCTGACGGCGACTTTGCCATGGACCGGCAGCACCTGGACCGCGACCGGCACCGGGCTCCCTACCTCAGCCTTCGTAGCATCCGTCAATGGCTTCACGTCGCTCTCGATGCCACTCGTGAACCTCCTGCCGCAAGGTGTTGCAGGATGCTCGCTGTTGGCGAGCCTCGACTACGTCGACATTCTGCTATCCAACAATGGAACCGCGACCATGCAGCTCGTCCTACCCAATCAGCCGGCGCTGTCGGGAGTGGTCTTCCACAGCCAGATGGTGCCCCTCGAGTTCGACGCCGCATTCCAGATCATAGCTGCGACGAGCACAAATGCGCTCGCTGTGACAGTCGGTTCGTTCTGATCGCGCCCCTTGCACGCAGGGTCGACTGTGATGCGGAACCCGGCGCGCGGGTAGTTGAAACACGGGTTCACGGCACACTGCGACGTCTGCACGCGCAGCTCCGCTTCGAGGACGACGGCCGAGCAGGTAAGTTGGCGCGCAACGCTCATTCTCGCAATGCAGCCCCTGTGATGTAGCCCATTCGGCCTGCGACGCTGCAACACCGTGCCGTCCGGCTTTCGTCTCCGCCGTTGTGCCGCACGCGCCACGTGGCGTAAGGCAACATGGACTGCGCCCGGTGGCAAAGCTGACCGACCCGCCAACGGCTGACTCCAGGCTGGGCTGTACAGCGCGACCCAAGGCGGCACACGATCTGTTAACCGCTCACGGGAGCTCTCAGAGAGCCCCGGACGGATCGGGGCTCGATCACGGCATGGGCGTCGACGTGCGAGAAGCCACAAGCGCTCCACGCCAACGCTTGCACGAACGTAGCACCGCACGCATGCCGCGCACCCACCGCCACTTCCAACCCCGCCCAAAACCACAAACGCCCCACACAGTGAAGTGCAGGGCGCTGTAGGTCGGCCAGTTAGACCGAAGTGGCTCCTCGAGCTGTACGGTTTTGCGAACTTCTGAGGGAGAGCAAGCGCAACCCGGTGACACCGTGCGTGGCTCCGACCGGCCCGACTGCGCTCGTCCGCGCGCGCGACTGGCTCACGAGGTCGAGTCGCAACACAAGCGAACTCGGACCAACAAAAGCCGCCACTCATTGGCCATCACCGACTCCGAATTGGCCAATTCCATGCAAAACTGGCTCGGCCGAGTTTTTGGACACTGCGGCCTGCTCACTGCCGGTGGTGGTGATCAAGTCCGGCTCTGGGATCTGTCAGGCACGTCACCACGCCAGATCATTGCACTCAGAGGCCACAGCGGCATTGCCTGGGATGTCGCGTTCAGCCCAGACGGCAAGCAAATCTTCAGCTGTGGGTCCGACGGAACGATTCGCTACTGGCCGGCGTCGTTCGACGGGCTGCAAGCACTCGCGGAAGAACGCTCCGTTCGCGACTGGACCACCGAAGAGTTGGAACGCTATTCGACGTTGCTTGGCAAATAGCCAGCGCCGCATCGATCGCCACGCCAACCTCTCGCATTGGCCGTACTCATCAAGCGATCTCGTTTGATCCTGTTCGGCAAAGGACGTCTGCGGCGCGCGCTCTCAAGCTTCGCCGCGCACTACAAGTTGCCGACGACACCATGGCCCGCGTTGGTGAACACAAAGCCGCCGGGATTCCAGCCAGGCACGAGCACGCCCCCCTGGAAGTAGAGGTCGACGCCCAGCGCGAAGGCATTCATCGGGATCGGCACGGGCCATGACACGCTGCCGGAGCCGGCATATGCCAAGGTGTCGCCGGCTACCGGCGCAATCCAAGCCTGGCAGCCAGCAAAGCCAAACGGGGTAAGAGAGACAGGAAGCGGCACACCATTCCAGTTGCTCGAATCGAAGCCAAAGAAGCCGATCGGTACATTGAATGGCGATGCCGGAAGACCGTGCATCTCCAACTGCAAGACGGTCCCGATGCGCGGCAACGACCCAGGTGCCGCATCCAACGTGACTACGCCAGCCGGACCTGCGCAGCCGCTACCAAACGTCGTGAAGCTTGCCTGCACGCCGGGACCGGCAACAAACTCCCAGGTCTCGTTCTGACTGGCATCCCAACCAACCATGACTCCGCGCGCACGATCGTATGCGAGATTACTGACACCGGTACCGTGACCACCGCCGGGAATCTGGAGATCCGTCCAAGCGGCTCCGTCCCATTCCCACGTGTCCTGCACCGTGCCGTTGTTTGTCTGCCCGCCGTAGAGCACACAGCGACCACGATCACTATCGTACGCCAGCGAAGCCAGGTGTCGCGCCGAAGGAGATGCAACGCCGAAGTGCAACTGCCAATGGGAACCGTCCCATTCCCACGTGTCGCCGAGTGGCTGGTCTTGGTTGTTCTGCCATTCCCCCCAACCACCGAACAGCAATACTGTTTGTCGCTGCTCGTCGTAGACCATCGCAGTGTTCCAACGAGGAGTCGGGCCACCGATGTAGACCAGCGTCCAGGTCTGCCCATCCCATTGCCACAGGTCCGCGTAGCCCGGAGAACCACCCGCGTTGCCACCAAACAAGAGCGTCACATTGCGCGCTCGATCAAACACCAGTTCGAAGTCACGACGAGCGGGGAATCCGCCCTGGACTTCTAGCGACCAGTTGACGCCGTCCCACTCCCAGGTTTCGAGACCGGTGCTATGGGTTCCGACTACGGCGACGACACGTTGGCGCACGGAGTCGTAGACCGCTTGCACGGGTCGCACGGGCAACAATGGACCCGTTGCTGGCTGCGACCAGGTAGAACCGTCCCAAGTGAACTGTGCATTGCACTGGAGTGTCGCGATCAACAGAGTCTCGGCACGACCTTCATCGTAGACGATTGCGGTTCCGCACCACGATGAAGGCGCCACCGGCGCCGACTGTTGCCTGTTCACCCACATCGAGTTTTGAGCAGCCAGCGGCAGCGTGACGACAGCGAGAGAGGCGAACACTTTGAAGATGGTGTGCATGAGTGCATTGCGATGTCGGCTTTCAAAAAGCTGGCTCAGCCCCCCAACTTCACACATTCACGATCCCGCCCCGACGGCACACCGTCAACCCCTCGCGCCCCGGCCTCGCCCGTAGGGCCTGGATGCTGTGGGTGTATCGCCTCGTGACGCCGCCTCCACCCGCATACGCACAAGGACGACAGACTTCGCGATTCAGACGATGACGACCTGCGTCGACGCAACGTTCACATCCCAGGCTTGATGCGACTCGAAAGGCAGCGTGATCGTGGATGAGCGACTTGGCGGGCGGCTACGCAGCTATCGCCGCGCGGCCTGAGGGCCTGGCTACACGCGACAAGCTGGTTATCGACTCCGAACCCATCTACCGGTCTGCCTGCCTCCGCCGGAACCGTCAGCGGCTGCTTGGTCATCCACGAGTTCGCCGCGGCCAATTCACGCCAGAATGGGGTCGGCCGACTTTGTGGATACTGCGCGCGTCATCAACACGACACGATGCCCGGCGGGCCAAGGGCTCAAGCCAACAGCATCGGCGCCACCGCCGAGCGTCGATCGCTACCCGGCGACACGCCAAACTCGCGCTTGAAGGCACGGCAGAACGACGCCTCCGAGCGATAACCGAAGCGTTCGGCGACGATCCCGACCGGATCGTCCACCTCGCGCAGTGCGGCGCGGGCCACCTGCAGCCGCCAACGCGTCAAGTAGCGCATGGCTGGCTCGCCGACGACTTCGGTGAACCGCGCTGCAAATGCCGAGCGTGACATCGCGGCGGTGCGGGCGAGCGACTCGAGTGTCCAATCCGAACCCGGTTCACGATGGATCGCGGCGATCGCGCGGCCGAGCTTGTCATCGCGCAAGGCAGCGAGCCAACCGATTTCGACATCGGCTTCGGTCTCGATCCAATGGCGCACCATCTGAATCGCGAGAATGTCCGCCAGACGCGTGATCACCGTTTCGCCACCTGGCCGCAGCGCCTCGGCCTCGCGCGCGATGAACCGCAACGTGTCGGTCAACCAACGATCATCGCCACCTTCCCACGCATCGAGATGCAGCACCGGCGGCAGCGCGTCGACCAGGCGTTCGGCAACGGCATGGTCAAAGCGCACGACCACGCAGATCAATCGACACTCGTCGCCACCTCCGCCGTACTGCAAACGTTCGTAGCGCTCGGTGACGCGTTCGATCGGCAGGTCGAAGAAGTCGACGCTCGCACGCCCGCGCTCGTCGAGCAATCGATGGCCGAGACCGTGCGGGACCAGCACCAGGCTGCCCCGCTCGAGCAGTCGCGGCTCGCTGCCGTCGATCTCCAACCAGCAACGACCGTCCGTCACGATGTGGAACATCATGTGCCCTTCGAGCGGCGGCAGGTCAATGCCCCACGGCGCAGTCAACTCGGAGCGGGCGTAGACGCAACCGGTCAGCCGGAGCAGGTGCAGGGCTTCCCCCAGAGGGTCTGCAGACGGCGGCAGCTCGGTCGGTCGATCCATGGGGGCATCTTGGCCCAACAAGCACCCTTCGTCCAGACACCCGGACGATGCGCACATACAACGAGACGTCTTGACATGGCGCGTCCAGATCACATGACCGATGTTCTCTTCAGAGCGAGGCAGCACTCGCCATCCCACTTCCCCAAAACAGGAGATCCCAATCATGCCGCACCCAAACCCGACCCTAGTCCTCACCGCTACCGGCAAGACCGGCCGCCGCGTCGCCGACCGCCTCGAGGCCCAAGGCCACCCGGTTCGTTGCGCGTCCCGCTCCGGCCCCCATCCCTTCGACTGGAACGATCGCTCGACGTGGGCAGAGGCTCTCGACGGCGTCGCCGCTGCCTACGTCGTCTACACCCCCGACCTCGCCGTGCCGGCAGCACCGGCCGACATCACCGCCTTCACCGAGTTGGCCAAACAGAAGGGCGTGCAAAGGCTCGTGTTGCTCTCGGGCCGCGGCGAAGACGCGGCGCAGCACTGCGAACGCATCGTGCAAGACTCCGGCATCGAGAACACGATCGTGCGCGCGAGCTGGTTCGCGCAGAACTTCGACGAAGGCGAGTTCTACCCAATGGTGCTCGCCGGAGAACTCGCCCTACCTGCCGGCGAAGTCCCCGAACCATTCATCGATATCGACGACATCGCCGACATCGCAGTCGCGGCGCTGACGACGAATGATCACGTTGGCGTTGTCTATGATGTCACGGGACCACGGTTGTTGACGTTCGCCGACGCGATCGCCGAAATGGCCACCGCGACGGGCCGCGACATCCGCTACGTGACGATCTCCAGAGAAGCCTTCCAAGCTGGTCTAACCGAAGCCGGCGCACCCGCCGCGCACATCGAATTGCTTGACTACCTGTTCGCGGTCACGCGCGACGGCCGCAACGCCAACGTGACGGATGACGTGCAGCGCGCACTCGGTCGCCCGGCGCGCGACTTCCGCGACTACGTGCGCACCGTCTCCGCAAGTGGCGCCTGGACGCCGCAACCGCAACAGGCCACATAATGCTCTCGCCTACCGAAATCAGCGTGCTCGCAGCAACGGTGGGGTCGGGCCTCATCGCCGGAGTGTGCTTCACCTTCGGCGCCTTCGTCATGAAGGCGCTCGATCGCCTTGCTGCGCCTCAGGCGATCCGTGCGATGCAGGCGATCAACACCACGGTCCTGCGATCGAGTGCGATGGTCGTCTGGTTCGGCACCGCAATCATCGGTGTCGTGGCCGCGGTACTCGCCGAGGAAACGCTCGCGATCGTGGCCGCCGCGCTATACGGCATCGGCGCGATCCTGATCACCGGGCGCGGCAACGTCCCGCTCAACGACGAACTCGACCGCGCCAACCCGGACCAGCCTAACGCCGCGGAAACCTGGCGACGCTATCGGGTGCAATGGGGTCGCTGGAACACCGCGCGCACCGTGATGCTGACGCTCGCCACAGCAGGCTTCACGCTGGTACAAGCACACCGTGCATGACAACGCCCTCAGACATTTCGGCCGGGCATAGGTGAAACAAGCAGCGGCTCGGACCACCCGAACCCCACCAACTGACAATCCCAACCGACGATCATCCCGTCAACCGACCTGTTTCCCAGCCAGCCAGCAGGGCATTTCGCCCAAAACCCATCCCCTAGACAGACCGCTCCCTCGCAGCCGCCCCTGAACCACCATCACACGCGCTGATCACGCCCCGAGCCAACCACCCCCACCAGCCGGCGGAGCCCGCGCCACCGCCAACTCCGGCGCATCGAATGGCAGTCCCATGGCACGCAGCACGCGCTCGATCAAATCCGGGTCCTGGATCGCTGCTAGCAGCCGACGAACCCCACCGCAATTTGGGCACGTAAAGATCTCCACCCGAAAGACCCGCCGCAGCAGTTCCGCACACGTGTAGTAGCGCCGAACTGCGCGACGCCACTTGCTTGGACGATGCGGCACCCGCACTACCGGCTGGGTAACAGCCCCCGCAGCAACCTCCGCAGACCGCCCTTCCTCCGGATCCGTGCTGGTCTCGTCGAGCCCTTCCGCTTCGCCATCCTCAGCAACCTGAGGAACGACCCGATCCCGCAGACTCGCACCAGGTGCCAGCACCCCGTGATACGTCACCAGGTGCCGGCGCGGTCGAGGAACCAATGCCAGCAGCCGCTCGATCAGCACCTGCGGGGAAAGCACCACATGAGTCGAACCATCCCGCCAGGTCTTCTTCAGCGAATACGCAACCCGCCCATCCGGCAGCATCGACAGGCGACCCTCCGCAATCGCCGGTCGCCCTGCATACCTAAACAAATGCTCGAGCCGCTTGCGATCACCAGCAGCTACTCGCACCGCACCGTGCAACGAGAAGCCGTCGAAGTCCGCACACAGCGGCCCCTTCACGAATGGCTCATCACGTGTGCCACGCCCAACACGAACATCACGCTGGCCAGCGCGTTCGCCAGATAACGCCACGCCTTGCACGGCGGCAGCGTCCAGCTCAAGCAGCAACTGCTCGCCGTCACTCGGGTCACCACCTACATCCGCATCCGCAGCGTCCCGATCCTCGGGCCACTTGCCCATCTGCCGCAACTTACGCCGCACGCGGTTGCGCAAGCGGCGCACCAGCAGGGCAACGTCTGCGTCCGTGATCTGCGCGTGCTCGCACCACTCCACCCCACCACGACCTGGCTCGTGCGAGTACACGCCATCCAACCAGATCACGTGGAAGTGCACGTTCAACCTGAGCCCCGAATCCGGATCGTGCGCACACACAAACCGCACTCGATACGGCAAGGATAGCACCCACTGCCGCACCGGCGCAGCATCCGGGATCACGTGATCCACCAAGTGCGCCGCCGTCGCGGCCATGCGTCGGCCACCGCACGACGGGCAGAAGCCGCGACCCTTGCAGGAGAAGGCCACTACGTCGTCGTGACGACACGCCTGGCACCAGACCCGCGCAAAGCCGTGCGCCAAGATTCCGCAACGCAGAAATGCGTCGACCTCGCGCCGACAGAAATGCGGCACGTTGCGTTCGTTCGCGGCTAGCTGTTCTTGCGACGTGGCCCACTCAGACTGCACGACCCGATACAGGACCGTGTCCTCTGGCTGCCGCCGCTGCCTGCTCGCCTCGCGCCCCACATGGTGAATAGGGGCGAGGAATCGCTAGCGGTGGCACGACCGCTCCAACCGACAGCGGCTCGATCGCGGTGAGCAAGGCCGCCAAGACAGCCCCCAATCTGTTAACCACGCGCGAGAGCTCTCAGAGAGACGCGGCCTGATCCGGACGGGTCGACTGCCTGCACGCAAACGACGTAGTACACACCCCGACGCTCTGCCCCAACGCACCACCACCCGCATCCCCCGCACCCCTAGCTACTTCGCACCCCCACCCCAAAACCACAAACGCCCCGCACTGTTAAGTGCAGGGCGCAATAGGTCGGCCAGTTAGACCGAAGTGGCTCCTCGAGTAGGACTTGAACCTACGACCCATTGATTAACAGTCAATTGCTCTACCGACTGAGCTATCGAGGATTGCTACCGAAAGGACTGTCGTCGCGATCGGGACGGAAACCTTAGCCAAGCTTGGCAACAGTTCAAGAGGCCGATCCAGTGCTTTTCTGCCCGGCGGCCAGCGGCACAAGATGCCGTTGCCACCGGAGGAAGGCTTGGCCCGTGGACCCTGCCAACTATGGTCTCGGAATGAGCCGCAAACCGGTCCTGGCCTGCTTGTTCGCCGCCTCGGTCTCCTCCCTCCTAGCGTCCTGTCTGGTGCCCCCGGTCGAACCGGTCGCTGCCGAGCAAACTCCTCTGGCGGAGGGGCCGCTGGTGCACATGGCCAACGGCATCAAGATCGGCGAAGTGAAGCAGGTCTCGGCGTTGGTCTGGGTTCGGCTGACGCAGCATGCCGAGGCCAACGCCAATGGCACACCGTTCCCGAAACGCAAGGCCAAGGAGGCGCAGCTGCCCGATGGTGCGACGCTCGCTGAGATGCAAGGGGCTGTGCCCGGAGTCGCTGGCGACGTGCGCGTGATCTGTAGCTTGCGGGGCGAGGCGAAGGTGACGCTAGCCACTGAGTGGGCGCCGGTTGATGGCGACACGGACTTTGCGCACACGTTTGCACTCGAGGAGCTGACGCCAGGGTGCACCTATGACCTCGTAGTCGAAGGTCGCGCAGACGCGAACACGATCACGAGTAGCCGCGTCACCGGCTCCTTCCGCACAGGGCCGTCCGCGACGACGGCGGCCCCCGCGTCGTTCTGCGTCGTCACCGGACAAGAGTATTGGCGCCGCGACGACAAGCTGCGTGGCCACCTGATCTACGGCCACATGAAGACGCTCAGCCCGGACTTCTTCGTGAACACCGGCGACACCCTCTACTACGACAAGCAAAAGCCGTTCGCGACGACGGTGCCGTTGGCGCGGTTCAAGTGGAACCGCTTCTACGGCATGGAGCTGCAGCGGGAGTTCCATCGGAACGTCGGCTCGTGGTTCATCAAGGACGATCACGACACGCTGAAGAACGACTGCTGGCCGGGGCAGAAGTACGGTGAGCTGACGTTTGCGCGCGGGCTCGAGTTGTTCCGTGAACAGTTGCCCGTCGGCGACGTGCCGTATCGTCGCGTTCGTTGGGGCAAGCACCTTGAGGTGTGGTTCTTGGAAGGTCGCGAGTTCCGCTCATCGAATCGCGCGCCGGACGGCCCCGACAAGACGATCCTCGGAGCCGTGCAGATGAAGTGGCTGCGCGAAACGTTGGCGGCTTCGGATGCCACGTTCCGCGTGGTGGTGTCGGCGACGCCGATCGTCGGGCCCGACCGCAAGTCGAAGAAAGACAATCACGCCAACGCCAACTTCAAGACCGAAGGTGATGCGTTGCGGCAGTTCTTGGCCAGCCAGAAACAAACGATCGTCGTCTGCGGCGATCGCCACTGGCAGTACGCGACGAAGGACCCGGTGACCGGTTTGCGCGAATGGTGCAGCGGGCCGACGTCCGACAAGCATGCCGGTGGCTTTCGCATGAGCGACCGGACCGAGATGCACAGCTACCTCAATATCTCGGGCGGCTTCCTGCATGTATCGGTGCAAGAAGACAAGGATGCTGCAAAGCTGGTCCTGCGCCACTACGACCCGCGCGGCAACATCAATCACGAAGACGTCCTCAAGGCTCAATGATGCGCACCACAATCTGTTCGACGGCGATCTGCATCGCGGCGATGCTCGCTTCCTGCCAAGGCCAACCGCGTTGGTACAAAGGCAACCTGCACACCCACTCCCTGTGGAGCGACGGCAATCACTTCCCGGAGATGATCGTCGATTGGTATGCGAGTCGTGACTACGACTTCCTTGCGCTGACCGAGCACAACATCGTTGCCGACCACGAAAAGTGGGTCACCAACGACCTCGTCATCCGCCGCGGCGGCCGCACGGCGCTCGCCGACTACCGCAAGCGGTTTGGCGCGGACTGGGTCGATCAGAAGACCGAAGACGGCAAGCTGCATGTCCGGCTCAAGACACTCGACGAGATTCGGCCACAGTTCGACGGCTTCCTGATGATCGCGGCCGAAGAGATCACCGCGGCGTTCGAGAAGAAGCCGATCCACATCAACGCGACCAACGTCGCGGAACGCATCCCGCCGCAGAAGGGCACGAGCGTGCAAGACGTCATGCGCAAGACGTTGCAGGCCGTCGAAGCGCACAAGCTCGAACACAACCTGCCGGTGCTCGTGCACCTCAACCACCCCAACTTCGGCTGGGGTGTGACCGCGGCAGACCTGGCTGCGGTGACGGAAGAACAGTTCTTCGAGGTCTACAACGGCCACCCGAGCGTGCACCACAAGGGCGACAAAGAGCGTCCGAGTACCGAGCGCATGTGGGACATCGCCAACACGACGCGCATTCGCGACCTCAACGCGAGCCTGCTGTATGGCATCGGCACCGACGACTCGCACAACTACCACAACCAGAGCGGCTCGACGCCGGGCCGCGGTTGGGTGATGGTGCGCGCGACGGAGAAGACGCCGGCAGCGTTGATCGCGGCGATGGAACGTGGTGACTTCTACGCCTCTAGCGGCGTCGTGCTCGATGCCGTCGAAACGACCGACCGATCACTGTCCCTCGAGATCGCCGCGCAAGGTGATGCGACGTATGTCACCGAGGTCTTCGGCACTCGCAAGGACAGCGACGAAGTCGGCGTGCTGCTCGCCCGCATCCCGGGTCTGCGGCCCTGCTACTACTTCGACGGTGACGAACTGTTCGTGCGCGCCACGGTGACGTCGACGCTGCCCGCCGACAATCCCGTGTGGAAAGGCCAGAAGCGCCAGGCCTGGGTGCAGCCGGTCGTGCCTGGTATTGAGCAATAGGCCGACGCATGAGCGACAAGCCCGCAGCCTGGATCGAAACCATCGCCGAACAAGCGGCGCAGGATGACCTCGCCGCGCTGTATGCGAAGTGCCTCGATCCCGGAACCGACAAGGTCGACCACGTGCTCAAGGTGCACTCGCTGCACCCCGAAGGCCTCGCGGCGCACCTCGCCGTCTATCGTGCGTCGATGCAGAGCACCAAGGGCCTGCGCAAGGTGGACCGCGAGATGGTTGCCGTCGTCGTTTCCAAGCTCAACGGTTGCCACTATTGACTCACCCACCATCGACGCGGTCTGCGTCGTTTGCTCAACGACGACGACCTTGCCAATCGTGTCGAAGCGGACTTTGAGAGCGCCGGCCTCGATGAGCGGCGCCTCGCGATGCTGCACTACGCCGTCAAGCTGACGAACTCGCCGAAGACCATGCAGAAGTGCGATGTTGAGGCCCTGCGCGCGGTCGGGTTTGGCGATCGGGACGTGCTCGAACTGTGCGAGGTAATCGCCTACTACGCGTACGCCAACCGCATCGCCGACGGCCTTGGGGTAACGCTGGAAGCCGAGTAGCTGTCGACACTTGACCCGTTGTCCCGGATCTAGGGGCAGGCTTCTTCGCAGAGTCCTGTGACGAACGCGACCCCCTCCTGCTTCCAGGGGAAGCCGCCCATTAGCGGCCTCATCCCATAACCCTGGAGACAACGATGATCACGCCTGCGCTCAGTGCCCGCTCCCTGTTGACCACTTCCCTGACCGCGATTGGCGCCATGTTGCTGACGGCCAATGCCAGCGCCCAGATCCTGCGAGTCAGTACCTTTGGCGCCAACAGCAACAGTGGCTACACCTGGGGCACTGCGCTGCGCACGGTGCAGAAGGCCCTGAACCTCGCCGCCACCGATCCGAGTATCACCCGCATCGAGGTTGCAGCTGGCACCTACAAGCCCGGCGGCAGCCGCAGCAGCAGCTTCCAACTGGTCGACGGCGTGACGCTGATCGGCGGCTACCCGGCGGCCGGCGGCTCAACCTCCGACCCCGACAGCAACGTCACCGTGCTCAGCGGCGACATCGGCACAGCCGGCGACATCACCGACAACTGCTACACGGTGGTGCTTGCGCTCAACACCAGCAACGCTCGGCTCGAAGGCTTCCGGATCCGCCGCGGCAACGCAGACGGCGCCACCACGGGCCCGTTCGGCCACGGCGGCGGCCTCTACGCGGAAGACGCGAGCCTGCTGGTTACGAAGTGCCGGTTCTACAAGAACACGGGACGAATGGGCGGCGCCGCATCCCTCTGGAGCACCGCGTTGACCTTCTCCGATTGTCGCTTCGTCGACAACGCGGCGGGAGTTGGCGGCGGCGCCATTGCCAGCACGGCGACCACGAACGGTGGCCCCTGCGACGTGATGGTCAACCGCTGCTGGTTGCTCGGCAACTTCGGCCAGACCTATGGCGGCGCCATCTGGAACAGCAGCAAGATGTCGGTCTATGACTCGGTGCTCAGTGGCAACCAGAGCTTCGGCTATGGCGGTGCCATCAGTTCGGCAACCGACAACGACACCACGCGCGTTGCCAACTGCACGCTCGCGAACAACGTCGCGGCGACCGCTGGCGGCGCCTACTACGAAGGCTCTGGCAACAGCGACCTGGTGAACTCCATCTTCTGGGACAACACCGCGTCAGGAGCGTCGACCGAGATTGCACCCGCGGGGGTCAGTGCGCATCACTGTGACATCGATGACCTGACCGGCTCGTCGGTCTCGGGCTACGCCAACATCGACGCCGACCCCGAGTTCGTTGACGCCCTCGGCGGCGACGGCGTCGCTGGAACGGCCGACGACAACCCGCGCATCGAGCGCGGCTCGCCGTGCATCAATGCTGGCGATAACGCGGCTGTGCCGATCTTCGCCACGCTCGACATCGACCGTGCCAGCCGCATCCAACGGCCAATGCTGATCATGCCGTCGATCGTCGACATCGGCGCCAATGAGATCGGGCCACTGACGATCCTGTTCCCAGGCACCATCGCGACGATCGACCTCGACATCGAAGTCGACGGCTCTGCAGCCACCATCGGCGGCACGGACGCCGTCCTGGTGCCTGGCGGCAGCAGGCTCGAGGCACGGTTGCTGCCCAACGCCAGCAGCCAGGTCGGACTGCCGTGCGGTCTGACACTCGACTCGTTCGTCGGCAGCACGGCTCCGTCGTTTCCCGGTCTGCCTGGCGTGCACTTCGGCCTCAACGCTGTGACTCTACTGTTCCCGGCGTTGCCGGCGCAGGGCCAGTTGCTAGTCATCGATCCGATCCCGCAAGGCCTGGCCGGCAGCATGATGCTGCAAGGACACGTGCTGTCGCCGCAAGCAGCCAACGGCCTGTTCGCGAGCAGCCGGGGCCGCGAATTGCGGTTCCAGTAAGCCGTCAGGCCCGACTGCACCTACTGACGAACTCTCGTTCGATGCGGGTGCAGCGGTCGCCGGGGTCGACCAGCAAATCCCGATACTGGACGGCCGCGCCCCCCCCTGGTTCCAGCGACCAAGATCCACTGCGACCGGATCCTCGCCGCGCACTGAGAGCCAGACAACACCGGGCCAACAGCAACAACAACGCCCACCCGCACAGGTCCCTGAGGTAAGTTCCTGTGTCGGTCCACCGGTAGACAGCAAACCACTCGGCGACCGCCACCTCATCCCATGAAGGCTCCCGAACTGTCCCTGACGATCCCGTGCTACAACGAGGAGGCGTCCATCGGCGAAACCGCACCGGCTCTGGTGCGGGCGTTCGAAGAGGCAGGAGTCGCGTTGGAGTTGATCCTGGTCGACAACGGCTCGACCGACAACACGAGTCAGGTCATCGATGATCTGATCCAGAACGGCCTGCCGGCGACCAAGGTCAGCATCGAGACCAACACCGGCTACTCGCCCGGCATCATCCGCGGCCTCGAAGCGTGCACCGCACCGATCATTGGCTTCGTGCACGCCGACGGTCAGGTCGCTCCCGTCGATGTCGTCATGGTCTACCGCCTGATGGAACGGCGTGAGCAACGCGTGCTCGCCAAGGTGCGCCGGCGATTCCGCGGTGACAGCTGGCGACGCAAGATCGTTTCGATCATCTACAACGGCCTCATGCAGGTGATGTTCGGCTGGCTTGGAGCCATCGACATCAACGGCAGCCCAAAGATGTTCTCGCGCGAGACGTTCCGCAAGATGCGCCTGCAGTCGAAGGACTGGTTCCTCGACCCCGAGATCATCCTCAAGGCCAAACGACTCGGCTTGCGCACGATCGAGATCGACGTCGAAGGCCGACCGCGAGCCGGTGGCGCTTCGCACGTGCGCGGCCAGACGATGGTCGAGTTCCTCGGCAACATCTGGCGCTACCGCTTCGGCTCGACCATGCGGAAGTGGTACCGCGAAGTGCAGAACGAGCCACCGGCAGCAGAAGCCACTGCACCAAGCAGCCCCGCCAAACCGGTGCCTCTGATGCCGCTGCCACCTTCGGCCAAGATGCCGTCGGGGTTTGAAGGCGTGCGCGTGATCACCCAGAAGCGCTTCGAAGACGAACGCGGCTTTCTGCACAAGATCCTGGCCGCGACGCAAACTGGCGGCAGGTATCCGCAAGGTGAGGTCTACGTCACCGCCGCCCATCCGGGCGAAGCGAAGGGCAACCACTACCACAATCGCATGGGCGAGTGGTTTGCAGTCGTGCAAGGTGACGCGGCCCTGATGCTCGCCGATCCAGTGAGTGGCAAACGCCACCGCATCGACTTGCTCGCATCCAAACCGGTTGTCGCCTACGTTCCTGCTGGCATCGCCCACGCCGTCGTGAATCAAGGCGAAGGCGTGATGATCTGCATCGCGTGCGCCGAAGCCGAACATGATCCGAGCGACGTCGTGGCATTTGATGTCCACGCTTCGCAAGCCAACAAGACTTCATGATGGAAGTGCGCAACGAACAAGTCGTCATCCTCTGCGGTGGCCGCGGCACGCGCCTGCAGGAAGAAACCGAGTTCAAGCCCAAGGCGCTCGTGGAGATCGGTGGCAAGCCGATCCTGTGGCACCTGATGCGCATCTACTACCGCCACGGCTTCCGTCGCTTCGTGTTGTGCCTCGGCTACAAGGGCAACCTGATCAAACAGTTCTTCCTCAACTACTCGGCGATGCAGAACGACTTCACGCTGCAACTGCGCTCGGGGTCGCAGAAGCTGGAGAGTGATCACGACAACATCGAGGACTGGGAGATCACGTTTGCGGACACCGGCGCCGACACCATGACGGGCGGCCGCCTGTCACGCATTCGCCACCTGATCGACGGCGAGTACTTCCTTGCCAACTACTGCGACGGCCTCAGCGACCTCGACCTCGGCAAGCTCGTCGACTGGCACAAAGAGAAGGGCAAGGTCGCGACCGTCACCGGTTTCCACCCGCGCTCTCGCTTCGGCATCGTCAAGGTCGACGACGACGGGATCGTCAACTACTGGCAGGAGAAGCCGATGATGAGCGACCTGACCAGCGGTGGCTTCTTCGTCTTTGATCGTAAGGTCTTCGACTACCTCGACGACGAATGCGTGCTCGAACAGGGCCCGCTCGAACAACTGGCCAACGACCGGCAACTGGCACTGTTCGCCCACGATGGTTACTGGCAGTGCATGGACACCCACAAGGAAGCGCTCGCGCTCAACCAACTCTGGGACACTGGCACAGCGCCGTGGAAGACCTGGTAGTCGCGGCACCTGTTCTTGGCATAGTAGGCAGACATGACGGACTTCTGGAAGCAACGCAAGGTCATGGTCACTGGTGCCACCGGCCTGCTCGGCTCATGGATGACGCGTGAGCTGCTGGCACGCGGCGCCGAAGTCACGTGCCTGGTCCGCGATTGGATGCCGCGCAGCTTGCTCGTGACGTCCGGTGACTACGACAAGGTCCAGGTCGTTCGCGGCGCCCTGGAAGATCACGCAACGGTGTTGCGTGGCCTCAACGAATACGAGAGCGACACCGTGTTCCATCTCGGCGCGCAGACGATCGTCGGCACGGCAACGCGCTCGGCAATGTCGACGTTTGAAGCGAACATCCGCGGCACCTGGAGCCTGCTCGAAGCGTGCCGCGCCAACAAGCTCGTGAAGCGCGTCGTGATTGCTTCCAGCGACAAGGCCTACGGTGAGCACGAGAAGCTGCCCTACACCGAAGAACTGCCGTTGCAGGGCACGTTCCCGTACGACGCATCCAAAGCGTGCACCGAACTGATCGCGCGTTCGTACCATCAGACCTATGGCGTGCCGTTGGCGATCACGCGCTGCGGCAACCTGTTCGGCGGCGGCGACCTCAACTTCAATCGCCTGATCCCGGGCACGATCCGCTCCGGTCTCAATGGCGAGCAGCCGATCGTGCGCAGCGACGGCAAGTTCCTGCGCGACTACTTCTACGTCGAGGACGCAGTTGGTGCGTATCTGACCCTGGCCGAACGGCTGGAAGCCGACAACCTCGCTGGCGAAGCCTTCAACTTCGGCACCGAAGAACCGATGGATGTGCTCGCCGTCGTCAACAGGATCCTCGAGCGGATGGGACGCACCGACCTCGAGCCCATCATTCGCAATGAGGCCAGCAACGAGATCCGGGCGCAGTTCTTGGACTGCACTAAAGCACGCACGCGCCTTGGCTGGCAGTCGCAGTTTGCGTTCGCGGAGTGCCTGGATCGCACGATCGACTGGTACCGCAAGCACGCCGAGAACTAGAGCGTCAGTCGCAACGGTCCAGCCATTCCCGCACCCGCTGGAACATCTCGCCGAGATCCCCCGACAACCGCGCACTGGTCGCCGCCTGTAGCCGCGTGATCGGCACCGGCAGCATCGCCACGTCTTCGGCCATCTGCTTGATCTGGCCAAACCCGAGTCGTTGCGGTGCGATGTGCAAGGCCGCTGCGGCAGCTTCGATGAAGCTGCGGACGGAATGCAGCGTGCCGGTCGCGACGTTGACCACCCCGACATCGAGTGGCGCTTGACCGGTCAAGGCACGCTCGGCAGGCACGAGTGATAGATCGACAAGCGCCTCGGCAACATCCCAGACCAACGCAAAGTCGCGTTCTTGTTCACCACTGCTGAACGCAATCGTGTCCGTTCCTGATGCCGCCGCGAGCAACGTCGGGAACAACCGACCATCGCGCTCGCCAGGACCGAACACCGTGAACAAACGCGCCACCACCGCCGCGACCGAATGCGTGCGCGCTTCGTGTTGCAGCCACTGCGTGGCGAGCAGTTTGCTGCTGCCATACTCCGTCTGCGGCGCAGCAGACACCGCTTCGTCGAGTGGCCCAGGCAGCGCGCCGTACTCAAATGCAGACCCAGTGTGCACGAGCCGCAGGCCGCCCCACTCGGGCGCGGGATTCTTGGCCAACGCATGCACAAGTTCTTTGACGACCTCGGTGTTGAGCCGCGCCATCAGGTCCGGATCGCGTTCGTTCTTGGCAACCCCATAGCCCGCCAGATGGAACACCACGGCAGGCTGCCACGACGCCACGGCAGCCGCGAGCTGTCCCGCCACCGCGCAATCGACCGGCAACACACGATCGTCCGGCGATGCAAACCCAGCCGCCTCCATGCGACTCGGATCGCGGACCGCAACGGCAACGTCTGCTTGCCGATGCTGTAGGGCGCGCACCACCCAACGCCCGATGAAGCCGGTCGCACCGGTCACGAGCACACGCACGCCACCCAGCGATGAAGGGGCAGATTCGGTCACGCGCGGCAGGATACCCGCTGACGGTGCCGCGGCGAGAGTTCATCTGGCAGTCGCTCGGTGCGTGTGCTCGAATGCTCGTGATGTCGTCCGAAACAGGCAAGAAGCCCTTCCTGCTGCTCATGCTCGCGTTGCTGGTCTGCGCGACCGTGTTCCGTGTGCATCCGTCGATCATCACAACCGACGAACATGGCATCGACTTCCTCGACGCCGACACGGTGCGCCGCCTCGTGCGCATCAACAACCTCGACGACTCGCCCGTCTACCCCGACTTCGAGCCGCGCGACGGCTATCCCGAAGGTGCCCACATCCAGTGGTCGCTGCCGATGGATTGGTTGATCCGTAGCATCGACGCCATCGCCCCGAAGTGGCACGAGAACGCGCGACCCTACGAAACGGGTGCCGTGTTGGTCGGGCCGTTGATGGGCGTGCTCGCAGTCGGTGCGTTCTTCTTGTTGATCCGGCGCATCTTGCCCGGCTGGCAAGCGCCGCTGGCGGCGTTCTTGTTCGCCGTGTCTGGACCGGGCGTCGAAATCACCAGGCTCGGCAACGGCGACCACCAGAGCCTGCAGGACTTGTGCATCGTAATAGCCATGCTTGGCTGTCTCGCGCTGATCCTGGGCAAGGGTGGCAAACGCCTCGCGATCACCGCAGGCGCCGCACTCGGACTCAGCATGTGGGTCAACGCCGAGTCAATGGTCGCACTCGGCATCGACGGCTTGATGATCCTCGCCGGCCTCGCGTTCGCCACGCGCGAACAGATCTTGGAGCGATTGCCCAACCTGCAACGCTTCGCGCTGGCCGCAGTCGTGGTGGCAATCCCCGGCCAGCTCATCGAGAGCAACTGGGCGCTGACGCTCGAGTGGGACCGGATCTCATGCTTCCAGGGTGCGTCGATGATCGGTCTGTTGTTGATGGTCTGGTCGACGCGAGTCTTCCTCAACAAGGGCCTGCAACCGATCCCGGCACTTGCAGCGGCGGCGGGCACTGCGTTCGCGATCGCGATCGGACCGTTCCTCTTGATCACGCCCTTGCGCGAAACACTCGGCGCAGAGATCGCCCGCGCCGCGACGTTCACGACCTTCGCGCGGCCGTGCGTAGCGGAGTACAAGCGCCTCTTTGCGGATGGCATCGACCTCGCGCAACTCGTCTTCGGCAGCACCCTGTTCCTGCTCCCGATCTGCTTCGTCGGCCTGTTCTTCGCGCGCCAGATCCCAACCAGCCTGCGCGCCAGCCTGTTCGTGCCCGTCGTTCTGCTCGGTGCGCTGATGATCGACCAGGTCAAGCTGACGCACATGTTCATCATCGTGCAACCGCTGCTGTTGATCTGCGGCGGCATCGCCGTGATCGACTTGCTGCAACGTCTGTTTGGGTTCGGTGCCGATCTCGCCAAACGCCTGCATGTCGCCTACGGCATCCTGATCGCCGGGATGGCGCTGTGGTACATCGTCTCCCTGACCGCACAGTCCAAGGCTCCCACCGGCATCACGCCAGCCACCGAACGCCAAGAACTGGTGCGCGCCTTGGCCGAGCTCGAGTTCTCCCCCAAGAACGAAACCGAAGCCGAACGCATCGCGGTCCTGGCGCCGTGGGATATGGCCCACTACATCCTCTACGGCACCGACAAGTCGATCATCGCGTCCAGCTACCAACGCCGCGTCGATGGCATTCGCGACAGCTTCGACGTCCTCTGCAGCCCGCCCGACGAAGCGCTTGCCATCCTCAAGCGCCGCAAGGCTCGCTGGTTCATCCGCCCCGGCAACCCGTCGTTCTTGCTGCAATACGACCAGGTGGTGCCTGGCCGACCATCACTGGGCCGCTCCGTGATCATGGACGGTGTGCCGCGCACGCGCCTTGAGCCACCAGTGCGCGACACCCTGTGGGCCAAGACCGGCCTGAACCAGCAACTGCCGAAGTGGCTCAAGCTCGAGTGGCAGGGCAAGCATCGCCAGACCTGGTGGAGTGCGTTCACGGGGCCGTCGTGGCGGGTATTCCGGATCCACTATCCGGACGAGAACTAATGCGACGCCTACTTGTTGGGCAACGCCACGCGCACGATCAAACCGCGGTCCTGCACCGTCACCAGCGCTACGCCGCGGTCGCGGTGGTAATCGATGCGCCGCGCCCACGACCCAAGCTTGAGAGTCTGCACCACCTTCTCGGCGTGGGTATCGATCAGCATCAACTGATCGCCAAGGCCGGCCGCAAGCATCATGCGGTCATCGAGCCAGACCATCTGCCGACAACTGACCGGCAAGCTCTTCACGTTCTCGAGCTTCGGCAAGGTCAGGATCTGCAGTTCTTCGCGCTGGCTGACGGCCAGCTGCTTGCCGTCGAGAGTCGGCGCAATGCGAAGCGGCGCGGCGTTGAGCTTGAGCTTGTGCACTTCGACTCCATCCCGCGAGAAGACGTGCAGCATGCCGAGGCCCGGTGAGCCGGCGATGCTGCTGTGCATTGCCATGCGCGACACGATGTGTTCGCCGGCTGGCAGGGTCTCGCTGAACAGAATCTTGTTGGGACGGAACGACCGCGCCCCATCCTCGAGATCGATCAACTGATCGGCGTGGCCGAAGTGACGCAGGTCCGCGGTCAACACACCCGGCGGACAATCTGGATTGGCCGTGCGCACCTTCATGGTGAGCGGCACCTTGCGCACGAGATGCGCTTTGAGCGGCGTGCCCGGCAGGATCGCCCAGAACTGCAACTCGCGCGACGTATCGCGCGCCTTGTCGGTCGCGGACGTGTGCACGACGACTTCCGTGCCCTGCGAGTTGGCGACCAACTCCCCGCTCGTCGGGAAGCCCTGCACGGCAAGGCGAGCACCGGTTGCAACGTCGAACACTTGCGTCGTGCCCTGCGCCCACTTGACGCCAACGACAACCGCGTAACGACCATCGCCGGTCAGCACAGCATCGCCCGGCGCTTGCCGATGCACACCCGGCAGCGTGCGCACGACCTTGTCGTCGTCACGCACGACAAACTTGCCGCCATCGGCAACAGCCCAATGGCGACCATCCGGATGCAAGGCGATCGGTCCCTTGGCCACGTGATGCACGGGTTCTTGATCCGGCGCAAACTGCACGACGTCCTTGCTCGTGCGCACGAGCACGCGCGAGCCGTCGGCCTGCGCCGCAAGCGCATAGCCGGTCGCGCCCAGTGGCTGGTCGGTCTCAGCGTAGCCGCGCAGCGTGCCCTTCCAACCGAGCCGCAGCAGCCGGCCATCATCGAGCCACCGCAAGCCGTGCACCCAATCCGGTTGCTTGAGCTTGTCGAGAAGTTCGCCAGTCGCAACGGAGAAGACAAACGTCTCGCCACTGCGCTTGCCGACGGCGACTTTGCTACACGTCGCATCGATCGCAATCGAATCGACTGACGTCGGGCCATCGAGCGGCAGGCTGTGCACGAGTGACAGGTCCTTCGCATCGAGCAACACCGCTTCGCCGTTGCTGGCAACAGCGGCCAACAGCTTGCCGTCGCGACTCCAGTCGAGCGACTGGGCACTGGCGCTGTTGGCAACGGCTAATTGCTTACCGGTAGCGAGGTCCCAGAGGGTCAGCGTGCGGCCGACGACGGCGAGCCGATCACCCGACGGCGAGAACCGCAGCCCACCGACCCAGTGATCCGAGGCCTCGAAGACGTTCCTGACGGCGCCGGTGGTCGCATCGAGCACGACGACTTCGCCGCGGTCGCCACCGGAGGCCAACAGCGTGCCATCGGGCGAATAGCGCAGCGAGTGGCTGGCGCCGCCAACCTGGAACAACTCGCGTTCGATGGTCAGGGGCGCGGCCGGCTTCTGGGCGGCGATCGATCCACAGAGCAGACCGACGAACGCGAACGGCAACATGCGGAGAATGTTCATGGGCGCGGGTGCAACGCACACGATACCCCACTTCTCCGGCTAACTGCTTTCCGGGCAACTTTGCCTGGCCCACATCGGGAGCGATGCGGGCTAGCCGAGGTATTTGCCGATCAGCAGATCGAGGCGGCGGCGTGCGTCCGCGGTAATCGCGTCCGGAGCGGTCATCACCGCATGCTCCATGCAACCGGCGGCACTGATCGGCTCTTCGAGCTCGGATGTGGCCTTCGCCAGTTCGACCGCGACGCGCTGCGCGAGGTCGGCGTTGGCCTTGAGAACGGCGAGCACGGCGGAGACATCGACGTCGCCTTCCATCTCGTGCCAGCAGTCGTAGTCGGTGACCAGGGCGATCGTCGAATAGGCGATCTCGGCTTCGCGAGCGAGCTTGGCTTCTTGCAGGTTGGTCATACCGATCACGTCGACGTTCCAACTGCGGTAGAGACGCGACTCGGCGCGGGTGCTGAACAGCGGCCCTTCCATGCACAGGTAGGTGCCACCATCGTGCGCGACGGCACCGGCAGCGCGGGCAGCCTTGAGTGCAACCTTGCGCAGCGGTTCCCAGATCGGATCGGCGAAGTGCGCGTGCGCGACACAGCCGTTGCCGAAGAACGTCGATTCTTCGGTGCGGCCACGCGTGCGATCGATGAACTGGTCGACGATGACAAGCTCGCCGGGACGCAGGTCGATCTTCATCGAACCAACGGCCGAGATGCCGATCACACTCGACATCCCGAGCTGCTTCATCGCGTGGATGTTGGCGCGGAACGGCAGTTCGTTCGGAGCGAGGCGATGGCCGCGACCGTGCCGTGGCAAGAACGCCATCTTGACGCCGTGCAACGTGCCGGTGACCAGTGCATCGCTCGGCTTGCCGAACGGCGTCTCGACCTCAACGGTCTCGCGATTCTCCAGACCGGGCAGGTCGTAAAGACCTGACCCACCAATGATGCCCAACGTTTTCTCGGTCATGATCCGTCTCGTAGATATCTAGTCGTCGCTATCGTGATCCGCGTCGTAGCGCACGATCGAGCGCGCGCGCAAGCTGCCGCCGCCTGAGCGCGGCGCGCGCGGACTGTCGTCGCGGCCGTAGTCGTCATCACGATCATCGCCGCGCCCCGTCGGACGCGCATACCAACTCGGCGCGAACAACCGCTTGATCAACATCGTCGCGTAGGCACCGCGCGGCAGCGCAAACTGCAGGCTTGCCTTGACGTTGCCTTCGTGCATCTCATCGGGCTCGATGCGCACGTCGGTCACTCTGGTCGGCTTCACGAACGCGTCGCGATGCTCTTCCTTCCAGATCATGCCGGGCACTTCGTTGTCGATGAAGTCACTGCGACGCAGGTCCGCGCCCTTCATCTCGCCGATCATCGCCTTGCGGAACGGTTCGCTGCCACCATCACCTTCGATGCCGAACAACGGTGTGCGCATCTTGCTCAGCTTCTCTTCCCGCTCCGGTGCGAGATACTTCCACGCGATGAGATCGCCGGCGATCGTCGACAGACGCAAGCGTTGCGCCCCCTTGACCGCGACCCGCAGCAGACTGCTGACAGCGCGGTTCCAGAGGAACGACTGATACGCAAACGCGTGGATCACGCGCAGACGCAACGGCACGAACTGCAACGCGCCGCGGAAGTCGCGCGGGTTGCGAATGAGATGCTCAAACAGCGGCTCGTAGGCCGGGCCGCGCGCGATGCGCGCACAAGCGTCCCAATCGCCCCACCGCAGCTGCAGCGTGCGCTTGAGCTTGACGTCACCGGTGATCGCCACCGGCGATGGTTCGGCGACGAGTTGTTGCAGCGCTCGCTCGTATTCGCCGAGCAAGACGCTGTGCATCGGAAAGCCCTGGCCGTGGCGCAGGCTGCCGAAGCGTTGGTCATCGAAGTAGTTCGGCAGGCCCGTCTTGACCAACGACGGCATGCTGCGGCGCAGACCCGCAGCTTCCGTCGGCCGCAGATCGCGCACGACGATCGTGAACTCGTTGCCTTGGCTTTGCTTGCTCGTGATCGGACGATCGGTCGTGCCCACCGGCGACAAGCGCAGGTTGGCAAGCTTGAGATCAACCGCGCGCCGTTCGATCGTCAGGTACTGATCCGTGACCGCCTGCCTGTCCTTGAGGCCGGCATAGGCAATCGCCGAGCGATCGACCTGGCCATCGCGCACCACGATCGCCAACGCCTCGGGTGTCGACAGCTTTTCCTTGTGCAGCTTGTGCACCACGAAGCCACCGTCCGGGACCTCGTCCCATTCGAGCAGTTCGCGTACGCGGAAGTCATCAGGCGTGGTCTTCAGTCGCACTAGGTTCTCCGCGTGCTGGTGTGTTTCTCGACGTGTCGCAGGGCGACCGCAAGTTCGTCGGGCATGGGTGCGTCGGCAACCACGTGGTTGCCATCGACATCGACCAACGCCACTCGCTCAGCATGCAGGAACATGCGTTGCAGGAGCGGTCGTTCAACGACACCCGGTCTCATCTTGTAATCCGCTTTGAGGCGCGACAGCAACAGCCGTTCGCCTCCGTAGTCATCATCGCCGACGATCGCGTGGCCAATCGACGCCACGTGGACGCGCAACTGGTGGCCGCGATGGGTGCTCGGACGTAGCTCGAGCAGGGCGTGGCGGCCGAACCGCTGCCGGGTGATCGCCAGCGTGTGGGCCTCGCGAAACCCCGAGCGATCGCGGTCCGACGTGGCCACCATGCCTGGACGCTTCCGGTCGGGCCCGAGCCATGCGTCGATCTGCTGCTCGTCCCGGGCTGGCACGCCAGTGACAAGGGCGACGTAGGTCTCGGTGATACGGCCCGCACGTAGCTCTTGTTCGAAGTGCCGATGCGCCGGCAGGCCCTTGGCCAGCACCACGCAGCCGGAGGCCTCCCGGTCGAGGGAGTGCACGAGCCGGAGCTCGGTGTCGGGCCGCTGCGCCTGGACCTGACCCAAGACCGAACGCGCTGGCTTGCTGCGGTCGGAACAGGGCACCGAGGCGCGCTTGTTTGCGACGACTACCGTTTCGGTTTCGTGCAGGATGGTGGCGTCGCCGGATGCACCTTGCTCGGGCGACCCGCCGCGCGCGGCTAGCGGCACCGCCATCATCACGACGTCACCCACCCGCAGCTTGCGGTCGTGCAAGCAGACCTCCCCGTTCACGCTAACATCGCCACAGGCAATAAGTTGGCGGATATCTCCACGGTGAGCGTCGGGCCGTGACCTGGCCAGAAGGTCGTGCAGACGCACGCCGGCAAGGTCCCGTTCGACCACCAGGACTTCGGGGGCGGGCGGCAACAAGGGGCGAAGACAATACGAGCCCAGGACAGATCCTCAACCCCTACCGCGGCCCGGAAGGCCGCAAAGTACCGGAATTGTCTGGACGAAGCCTAAGGGGTTCTCAAGTCTTCCCCGTTGTGAGACGATTCGATCCCGAGACTGAGACGGGACTAGTGAGACAGATCCGCTCAAACACACAAGTGGCTGCCTATGCAACACTTACGGATTTCCATCCTATTTGGCACGCTCGTTGCATTACAGGAGCATGCAGATGAGAGGTTTGAGTTCTGAAAGTTGCAGCCGGGAGCCCAAGGCCCGGATCGCAACGGACACGAACTCGAATAGACAGAGAGCTGTGTGGAGAAGACACCACGTTGGTGGGGACGGTTGGCGAGACCTAACCACCGAGCGTCGGTTGCCGACCTCGTCAAGCTTTGACCAGTGGCGAGCTGGTTGGAGTTTGCTGCGGCCCTCCTTCGGGTGAGGTTGCGGGTCAGGTGACCAAGGATGAGGGGTGAGTAACCCCATTCCACTGTCCGGCGCCCCCAGGGGCGCCGGACAGTTTTTTTTGTACTCCCGAACTGCCGATGACACGGACATGCGGTGTTCGGTCGTCATCCCCTGCCACAACGGAGCTGAGCTCACTCGTGCCTGCATCACGAGCCTGCTCGAGCAGGAGAGCCCCCCGCTTGAGATCCTGATCGTCGACAACGCCAGCAGCGACGACACGAACACCCTTTCCGCCATCGCCCCATCGGTGCGCGTGATCTCGTTGCCGCGCAACCTCGGCTTCGCCGGCGGCGTCAACGCCGGCCTGCGCGAAGCTCGCGGTGAGACGGTCATGATCGTCAACAACGACACCCAGGCTGCCCGCAGCCTGACCCGCGAGATGCACACCGTGCTCGACAGCGACCCACGCATCGGCGCGTGCGCGCCGGTCAGCAACCACGTCAAGGGTGACGCCCACCTCGCCGTCGGCGCATTCGGCAAGGAGCCCGGCCAACGACAGGAACTGAGCCAGGCGCTGCAGGCCGAACCGCTGCTGCAAGACGCCGACACACTCGCCGGCCTTTGCTTGCTCGTGCGTCGCTCGACGCTGCAGGAGATCGGCCTGTTCGACGAACGCTTCGGCCACGGCAACTACGAAGACGACGACTTCTGCCTGCGCCTGCGCCTGCACGGCTACCGACTGGCGATCGCCCGCCGCGCGTTCCTCCATCACGAAGGCCACGCGACGTTCGAGGCACTCGGCCTCAACATCAAAGACCAGATCAAGAAGCGGCTCAGCCAGTTCCGCGACAAGTGGCAGAGCCACCCCGCCGGCCTCGCAACGCTCGCCGGTATCCACGGCAATTATGCGTTGGCCCACAACGCCGCCGTAACCGCGCAGCGACAGGTGCCCAACTGGCTTGACGCCGATTGGCACATCGGCCGCCACCACGAACTGCAAGGCGATGCAAAGCTCGCGATCCGTCACCTGCGCACGTTCCTCGAACACTGCCCGCTTCACGTGGAAGCACGCATCACGCTGGCACTCGCACTGATCCGCGATGGCCAACTGCAACTCGGCCAAGGGGTCATCGAACAGACGATGACGCAGCATCGGCCGACGCAGAAGCAAGAGACGCAGATGCTGAAGCGACTCGGCCAACTCGCCTACGAAGCTGGCCAATACAAGAATGCTGCGGTGCATCTGCGCACGGCACTCGAGATCACGCCGGAGTCCGGCGAACTACACAACTGGCTCGGCCTGTGTGAACTCGCGACCGACAACCTGACGAGCGCGCTCAAAGCGTTCACGAACGCAACGCAACAGGGCTTCGCGCTCGGCTTCACCAACCTCGGCATCTGCCAGAGCCGCCTTGGCCAACTCGACGCAGCGGTGCAGAACTTCGAAGAGGCAGTCAACCGGTTGCCAAACGACCCGGTCGTGCAGGCCAACTATCAGGCCGGCGTTGCGGCGCTCGCCGGCTCGGCCTGAGCTTCGGGCGCTGTTGGCGTCATCATCGCGACCAACTCCGTGACGATCTCGGCGAGCGGCGTCTCGGGCACCCAGCCATTGGCCGCATGCAACCGCTCGAGTGACGGCACGCGCCGCGACGGATCGATGAAGCCTTCGGGGAAGACGTCGCCAAACGGCACGTTGCGAATCACCGACGAACTCTTCGCCGCGTCGCGCACCATCTGCGCCAACTCACCCACCGATGTTTCGAGGTTGCTGCCGACGTTGACGACCCGGCCGACGACCGTGCGCGACGTCGCGAGCCCCAACAACGCGCGCACCACGTCGCGAACGTGCGCAAAGCAACGCGTCTGCTGGCCACCGCCATAGACGGTCAGTGGCTCTCCGCGCACGGCTTGTTGCACGAAGCGCGGCAGCACCATGCCGTGGTCGCCGCTCTGGCGCGGCCCGACGGTGTTGAACAAGCGGGCGACGACGACCGGCAGACCACTCTGTTCGGCATGCGCAGAACAGAGCCACTCACCCATCGCCTTGGCGCACGCGTAGCCACCACGCAGCCCTTCGGTCGAACCGGGGCGCACCTCGGTGCCTTCGACGAACGGCACCGGGCCATCGCCGTAGACTTCACTGCTGGACGTCACGAGCACCGGCACATTGCCGCCAGCACACGCGCGCAGGATAGCTTCCGTCGAGTGCAGGTTGGCCTGCATGACCGTCAGCGGTTCTTCGGCGAGACGACGCACGCCAACAACACCCGCCAGGTGGAAGACGAGGTCGGCGCCGGCAACGGCGCTCTCGGCGACATCGCGATCGGCCGCCGACGCAATCGTGACCTTGAGACGCGGATGCTCGACAACGGCTTCGAGGTTGGCGAGCTTGCCGGTCGACAGGTCGTCGATGACGTGCACCGAGTAGTCACTGGCCAGCAGCAGCTCGACCAGGTGGGAACCGATGAACCCAGCGCCACCGGTCACGACGGCGCGCCCGGGCTGCGCGCTCAAGGGCGCCTGCGGGCGGGGTTGGGTCTCAGGTGGAAGCGATCGGGTCATACGCGAAGAAGGAAGCGTAGAGCGTCGGCGGCAGCGCGTCGTCAGTCCATGCTCTGACTCGCATTTCTGCCGTCGACCTCCGGGGCCATCAGACCCCGGTCCCGAGCAAAGTATTCCCGGCCGCCTTACTTCCGGCGACCTTCGCGGCGCAACTCGTTGAGCAGAGTGCGCAGTTCCTTGAGCTCCTTGCGCAGCGCCTTCAGCTCCTTCTCGAGGTCGTAATCGGCCTTCTTGGCCGAACGGCCCTTGCCAGCGGTGGCGCGACCGGCGTTCCAGCGGCGCTGGGCCTTGGGGGCCGGCGACGGGGCGTTCGGGCGAGCCGGACGGGCGCCGACAGTTGGACGGGCCGGCCGAGCTTGCTTGGCCGGCTTGCGAGGACGGGCCGGGCGGGCCGGACGCGCCGGACGGGCTGGCTTGGCGACGCGGGCCGGCTTTGCTGGCTTGGCAACGCGCACGGCGCGACGCGGAATGGCCGGAACGACCTCGACGACGTCAGGCTTCTTGGTCCGGTTGACGCGGACCGGGCGACGGCTGATGACCTTCGGCTTGACAGCCTCGGGCGCCTCAACGACTTCGATGATGCGCACCGGCTTGTTCTCGAGCATGACGCGACCGGCGCCAGCGCCGGGACGACGACCGAGCTTGACCATCAGCGACTTGGTCGACTTCTTGTTCTTCACGCCGATCGCGACCTTACGACCCGGCGCCATCTTCTTGAGCGCGGCATCGAGGCTGTCGAGCGAACGGATGCGGTGGTCGCCAATCGAAACGATGACGTCCCCCTTCTTGAGACCCGACTTGGCGCACGGGCCGTCATCGAGCACGCGCTGCACGGCAAGGCCGCTATCGGCTTCTTGCACGCTGATGCCGAGGTAACCCTTGCCACCGCCTTGCGGCTTGGCAACGACGTCGAAGCCGCGAAGCGTCGGGGCCGACTCGATGGCGACGCGGGCTGGCTTGCGAACGCGAACCGGCTCGGGCTTCGACTCGACGGCTGGCGCCGATCGGCGCGGCTTGCGAATGCGGCGTGGTTCTGGCTTGGTCTCGACGACCTCTTCGGCGGCACCAGCACCGGCGCCGACTTCCGCGGGACGCTCGCCAAGTCGCACAGCGACGATGCGCTCGCGATTACCCCGCTTCAGGCGGATCTTGACGCGATCGCCGGCCTTGTGGCCACGGATCGCCGCGACGAACTTCTCGGTGGTCGGCGTCTTGGTGTCGCCCACCGACAACATGATGTCGCCAGTCTTCAGGCCGGCCTTCTGGGCCGGGGAGCCGGGAATGACCTCGGAGACGACGGCCTGCTTGGTGCCGGTCTTGAGGTAGACACCCAACCAGCCGGAGGCGAGCGGGGTCATGAGGAACAGGGACAACAGAGAGGCTGTGAGTGCGTGCATCGTTATGAGGACTCCATTTCGGTCGCGGCCGCGATCCGATCGTGACGTAGCTACGTAGGACCGGCGTCGAACGGAGAGTCTGACCGAACATTCCTCGATCGCCAAATATGGGACATCGACTGATGCCAATTGCCGGGCCCGCGCCAAGATGTTCTGAGCACCGGAGATCCGTTCCTTGACCGGGCATCAGGGCTACGTATCGTGGCCTGAGCGCACCGGTTGCGTCCGCGGGCCCCGCCCAATTGGTCACCCGCCCCGAATCCCATGGTCTGGTTGCGACGAGAAGACCACGAAGACCGCGAATTGCACTGGCTCAGTCCCTGGGCCGCTGCGAGCAGCAACGCCGGGCCACGCCGCCTCGCCGAGACGGACGACCCTCTGCGCACCGTCTTCCAACGCGATCGCGACCGCATCTTGCACGCGTCCGCGTTCCGGCGCCTGCAGCACAAGACCCAGGTCATGGCGGCGTTCGAAGGCGATCACTTCCGCAGCCGCATGACGCACTCACTCGAGGTCGCGCAGATGAGTCGCGGCGTCGCCAGGGCGCTGCGCTGCAACGACGACCTGGCCGAGGCAATCGCGCTCGCGCACGACCTCGGCCACCCACCGTTCGGCCACGTCGGCGAAGAAGCGCTGCACGAGGCGATGCAGGACCACGGCGGCTTCCGCCACAACGCGCAGAGCGCGCGCACCGTCGACTATCTCGAGGATCGATACGGCCACGGCCTCGGCCTCAACCTGACGCTCGCCGTGCGCAAGAGCCTGTTGAAGGGACGCATCCCCGATGGCTTTCCGCTGAGCGACGACCTACTGCCGAAGACGTCGGTACCGATCGAAGCGCACATCGTCGACCTGTGCGACAAGATCGCCTACCTCAGTCACGATCTCGACGACGGTTTGCGCGCCGGCATGTTCCGCGAAGACGAAGCGGCGACGTTGGGTTTATGGCAGGACGCGCAGCGCAGCTGTGGCAGTGACAATCGGCAACGCATTGTCAGCGACGTTGCGTCGTTGATGATCATCGACCTCGTCGCCACGGCCGACAAGGCGCTCGCCAATGCCCCCGCCGGCGGCGAGCAACCGCGCATTCGCCACAGCGACGCGGTGACGGTGCAAGCGCAGGAGTTGCTCGCGTTCCTGCGCGAACGATTCTACCGCGCGCCGAGCGTGCTGACCGTCATGCGCGACGGCGCCGACCGCATCCGCCGCGTGTTCGATCGACTTCGCCAAGACGACTCGCAGCTGCCCGAGCGCAGTCGCGCGCGCATCGAACACGACGGCCTCGAACGCACGATCTGCGACTACATCGCCGGCATGACGGATCGCTTCCTCATGCGGGCCAGTTGAAGGCATCCGCCATGAACGCACTCTCTCGCTCCTTTGCGTACGTCTCTGTTTGCGCCCTTGCCGCAACGCTGCCCGCCCAGGACACGAGCCGGCCAGCAGGTGCACCACCCAACATCGTCTACATCCTGCTCGACGATGCCGGCTGGGGCGACCTCGGTAGCTACGGCCAGAAGAAGCTCAAGACGCCGCACATGGACCGGCTCGCCAAAGAAGGTATGCGGTTCACGCAGCACTACTCAGGCAGCACCGTGTGCGCGCCGACGCGCAGTTGCCTGATGACCGGCCAGCACACCGGCCACACGCCCATCCGCGGCAACGGTCGCGCCAAAGGCGAGCCGGAGAACGTGCTGCCGATCGGTGCCAACGTCGTGACCGTCGCCTCCCTGTTGCGACAAGCCGGCTACCGCACGGGCGCCTTCGGCAAGTGGGGACTCGGCGGTCCCGGCAGCAGCAGCGACGCGCTCGCGCTCGGCTTCGAACACTTCACCGGCTTCTACAATCAGGCGTTCGCGCACGACTTCTATCCGCGTTGGCTGTGGCGCGACGGCAAGAAGATCGAGTGCAACCGCAAGGTCTACGCCCACACGGTGTGCATGGACGACGCGTTGCAGTTCATCAAGAAGCACCGCGATGAGCCGTTCTTCTGCTACCTGCCCGTGACGATCCCGCACGCGGCGATGCAGGCGCCACTCGAATACCTCGAGCGCTTCCGCAAGCAGTATCCGCAGTTCAACAACAAGGTCGGCAAGTACGGCGGGGACGGCCGCCAGGTCAAAGTCCAGAACCCGATCGCCGGCTTCGCCGCGATGATGACCAAGATGGACGACGACGTCGGGACGCTGCTGCAGTTGCTGCAGGACCTCGACCTCGATGACAACACAATCGTGATGCTGTCGTCGGACAACGGCCCGCACCACGAAGGCGGCCACGACCCGCGCTTCTGGGACAGCAACGGACCGTTCCAAGGTCACAAGCGCAGCCTCTACGACGGTGGCATTCGCGTGCCGATGATCGCGCGGTGGCCCGGCAAGATCAAAGCGGGCGCGGTGAGCGATCACATCTCGGCGCAGTGGGACGTTCTGCCGACGCTGTGCGACCTCGCCAAGGTCAAGGTGCCGGCGGGCGTCGACGGCCTCAGCATGGTTCCGGAGCTGACAGGCACCGGCAAGCAGGCGCAGCACGACTACCTCTACTGGGAGTTCTACGAGTCGGGCGGCAAGCGCGCCGTGCGCATGGGCAAGTGGAAGGCCGTCTGCAACAAGCTGCACGGCAATCCGGATGCGCCGGTCGAGCTCTACGACGTCACCGAGGATCTCGGTGAAGAACACGACGTCGCGGCGGACCATCCGGAGCTGGTTGCCAAAGCTCGGCGGTACTTTGCCGAGGCCCATACGCCGCATGCACGCTGGCGCTTTCGGCCGCGCGGCAACAAGAAGTAGCCGGCCAAACCGTGGGTACAAAAAGCAACCGCTCCGGTGCCTGCTTGCGCAAACGCCGAAGCGGTCAGTTGGTTACCCCGCCTGGACTTGAACCAGGAACCAACAGTACCAAAAACTGCTGTGCTACCGATTACACCACGGGGTATCGCGCGAAGAGTCTAGCGAAGCGCGGCACGAATTCCACACCCCTAACGAAGTGAAAATCAGGTTCTCGTCGGGGCTCAGCGCGAGCGCCACTCGCGCCACTGCTCGTCCGCTGCCACGGCCGTCTTCTCGCCGGTAGCCAGCAACCAGTCGGTCGTATCTTCGGCCCAATCCCAGCCACCGGCGTTGCCGAACACCAACAGGAGCGCGAACGGGATCGCGATCTTGGCGAGCAGGACGAACAGGCGGAAGGCGAGGTGCAGGACGTAGAGCGCGACGACGGTGCCGAAGAACGTCAATACGACGGCGACCGCGGTCGTCAGGGGGTCGGGGTTGCGGCCGTAGCTCAGAAAGCCGGCGAAGGTCGCGCCGAGGGCCGCCATGCCGAGGAAGCTGACCGAGTTGCGGTTCTTGACGCGCGGCTGGGCCGGCGCTGGCGGCGGCGGCGGCGGGGCGACGGGAGCTCGAGCCGGCACCGCGGGGGCGGCTGGAGCCATACAAGCGCATCGGTCGCAGGTCATCCCGACGCTGTCGCAGACCGCCCGCGACTATTCGCGATTGTCTCAGGAATTGGCTGCGGCCGGGCTACTTGCCGGCCTCGTAGACCACCTTGCCGCCGACGATCGTGTAGAGAACCTTCGTGTCGAGGATCTTCTCCTCGGGCACCGTCAGCAGGTCCTGCGACAACACAACGACGTCGGCAAGCTTGCCCGGCGTCAGCGAGCCCTTGGTGTCTTCCTCGAAGGCGGCATACGCACATGAGAGCGTGTAGGACCGCAGCGCCTCCATCCGGCTCATGGCCTGATCAGGATAGAACGCTTCGCCTGACTTCGTCTTGCGGGTGACCGAGGCGTAGTAGGACGCGATCGGGTCGACGTTCTCGACCGGTGCATCGGTGCCGTTGGTGACGACGGCGCCCGACTTCATCAGCTTCTGCCAAACGTAGGCGCCCTGCTCGGCCCGTTTCTCACCGAGGCGCGGCACGACATACGGTGCGTCGGACGTGCAGTGCACGCCCTGCATCGAGGCGATCACGCCGAGCTGGCCGAAGCGCGGGATGTCGTCGGGATGGATGTGCTGCGCGTGTTCGATGCGCCAGCGCAACTGGGTGCCATCGTGCTTGCTCCCCCACACCTTCTCGTAGATGTCGAGCACTTCGCGGTTGGCGCGGTCGCCGATCGCGTGCACGCAAACCTGGAAGCCGTGCTGCGCGCCGAGTTCCGCCATGCGGGTGACGCTCGCGACGGTCGCCGTCTCGAGGCCAGCGCTTTCCGGCTCGTCGCTGTAAGGCTCGAGCAACCACGCGCCACGCGAACCGAGCGCGCCATCGATGCTGCGCTTCAAGGCACGCACAGTCAGGAAGTGATCACCCGCGTCGATCATGCGGTAGTTCTTGAGCCGCTGTTCCAACTGTCGGTTGCTGGTGCGAATCATCACCCACAACCGCACGCCGAGTTCGCCGGCTTCGGCCATCTCGCGGAACATGTCGATCTCGCCAAAGCCACTGCCAGCGTCTTGGAAACTCGTGACGCCCTTCTGCAGGCAGTCCTGCACGGCGAGTTCGATCTTCTGGCGCAGGTCCGCGCGTTGCGCCGCGCGCGAACGACGGATGTTGCGACCACTGCGAGCGCGCGACACGAGCCCTGCGGCGGTTTCACTGAAGACACCAATCGGCTCCCCTTTGGCGTTCTTGATGATCTCGCCACCCGCCGGGTCCTTCGTGTTCTTGTCGACCCCCGCCATCTCCATGGCCTTCTGATTGAAGAAGCTCGCGTGGCCACTCGCGTGCGTCAGCGCCACCGGGTTCTCCGGCGTCGCGGCACTGATCGAGTCGTGCGGCGGGAAGCCCTTGACGCTGCCGGCAGGTTGCTTGCTCCACTTCTCCTGGTGCCAACCGCGGCCGACGATCCACTCACCGGGTGGCGTGTGGCGCGCGGCTTCGGCAACCATGTCGACGACCTGATCCCAATTGTCGACCTTGCTCAGGTCGAGGATCAGTGTCGCGTTGCCAACGCCCGTGAAGTGGCCGTGGCCTTCGATGAAGCCCGGCATCGCCATGCGGCCCACGAGGTTGATGACCTTGGTCTTCGGGCCGGCGAGCTTGCGCACGTCGTCGTTGCTGCCAACGGCGAGGATGCGGCCGCCACGCGTGGCCAGTGCCTGCACGGTGCCGATCCGTTCATCGACCGTGACGATCTTGCCGGAGTGCAGGATCAGGTCGGGGGCCTGTGCGGGCAGAGCCAGCAAACAAGCGAACGTCGCACACAGAACGGCGACCATTCGAACGGAGAACATCGAGCGCATCAGCATGGGCGGCCTTGTCTAGGGGGCGCACCTCATGCCAGAACGCAAACGAGGTGCAGTGCTACGAGAGCACAGCACCTCAGCGTTGCAAAGCGGGCACTCCAGAGAAGCACCCACCAAAGTTGTCAGATCCCGACCGTTGCCTTGCCGGCGTCGGAGACGACGATCCCAAGCGCGTTGACCGAGTCGAGCACCGCCCACTGGTGGTAGACGGGCAGACCCATCAGGTTCAGCGAGTTGGGCACCGCGATCGGAGCGCTGGCCGTGCCGGCCGCGGTGATCAACTGCGCCTCGGTCACGAGCGGCGCTGCGAGGATGCTGCAACCGGGTGCACCCGGCAGGGCGGCCGGCAACGGCGTGCCCTGGTGCATCGTGTCCGACAGACCCGAGATCAGCACGGCAACCGACGACGCCGCAGCAGCGCTGAGCGTGACATCGTAAGTCGTGCCGATGCTCGGTAGACCGTTGTTGCCGATCGCCGGCGTCGCAAAGCCACCACTCTGGCCGCAGTCGACGCGCCACGACGGACGCTGCACGAGGCTCGATTGGCTCCAGTTGCCGGTCACCGCCGTGCGGTAGTAACCGGTGCCGGTCGCACCCGAGCTGAGGTTGGAGATCACGCCACCAGGCGAGTTCTCATAGCCGATGTAGAACGTGCCGCTGACAGCAACCGGCGACGCAAACGTCGCGGTGTAGAAGCCAGGACTCGTGCCAACGGTGATCGTCGTCGAGGCCAACGGCGTGCCACTCGGGCCACCACCGGACGGCAGGTAGATGTGCGCCGGGCGCGTGATCACACCACTGTTCGACTGCGTGTAGATGTCGAAGCTGTGCACTTGCGTGCTACCGAGACCGTTGACGACGAAGCTGTACTCAAACGAGTTGGTGCTGTTGGTCAACGAACCGCCGTTCGGGTTGAGCGACGCGCAGTAGGCCGGTGCCGGGAACGAACCCGTGCAACCTTGACCATACGTATCGAAGGTGGCAAAGACCGGATCCTTCGAACTCGCAACCACGAGGCCGTAGTCGACGTCGACACCGGGCGTCTCGACGTGGTTGTCGATGACGATCGCGGTCGCGAGCACTTCGACCGTCCACGTGCCGGCCAGCGGGTTGCTGACGAACACGGCTTCGAGCGAGTTGACGTGGTCTTCCGGACCGGCGGCGGTGCCGACGTTGGATTCGTTGCCGTCTTCGAGACCGTCGTTGCCCCAGTAGACCGTGCCGTTCGGCGAGGTCACCTTGAGCGACATGTCGTTGACGAGCTGGCTCGTGGCGGCCGGGTTGCCGGCGACTTCGGCCCAGTTGAGAACGGCCTGGAAGCTGTTCTGGCCGCTCGGCACGACGACGTTGTGGGTCGTGCTCTGGCCTTGCGTCAGGATGTCGGTCTCGTCGACGACGAGCGTGTCGGCGCGACTGTCCCACATCTTCTGCAGGCTCGGGAAACCCCAACCAACGTGCTCACGACGGTTGTCGGTGCTCGTCGTGTTGAACGCGTACTTCGACGCGGACGATACCTGCAGGCACTTCAGCGTCGTGAAGTGCGGACGGTTCTCGTGTGCCGTGCCACCGGGGTTGCGCAGCGCGTTGCCGAACGGACCAACGCCGGGCGAGGCGCTGTCGTCGGTGAACATCTCGATCGCGATGGCGTTGTGGCCCGCGCAGATCGGCGTCGCACCGGACGTACCGCCGAAGCTGGTCGTGTAGCCACCACCGGTGCTGGTCGTACCGATGCCGTCGTAGTAGGCAGCGAGCGTCGGCTTGATGCGACCGTCTTGGGCCGGACCAGTGCTGCCGCTGCCACTCCACGTATCGTCGAGCGGGTCGGCGTTGTTCTGGTGGCGCACACCGCCGATCGAGAACACGTTCTTGGCCCAAGCCTGCGGACGCGAATCCTGGTTGCCGGCGTTGGACTGGCTCTGCGTCCACGCGATGTCGTGGTCGAACACGTTGTCGTCCGACTCGGCGGAGATCGTCGTGTAGAAGAACGTCCGCGCGTTGCCCCACGACGCCGTCGTGTGGCTGACGTCGTGCACGTTGACGAGGTCACTGAAGACCTGCCAGCGCGACGTGCTCACGGTGCTGTAGTTGGTGTAGAACTTGCCCGAGTCCGGTGCGAAGCCGCGGAACTGCGGGTTGCCAGTGCCATCGCCAAAGACGATGCCGGCCGTGTTCGTGCCGTGACCGGTCGAAGCACCACCACTGTTGACGTTGATGACCGGACCCGAGTACGCCGGGTGCGACACCTCGATGCCTTCGTAGATGTGCAGGTTGATCGTCGAACCGCTGTAGCCAGCCTGGTTCTCGACGTGGTTGGCACCACCTTGAATGCGCGCGTTGTCGACGTCGTCTTCGATCGGCGACCAGGCGTCGATGAACAGAACCTGATCAAGGTGCGCCGTGGCGATCAACTGCTGCGGCGTCAACGTTGCCGTGTAGAGCAAGCTGCCGAAGTGTTCGTTGTCGACGACGCCACCGAGCGCCCGAATCTGCTTGCCGAGCGCTGGCTTGTCGTTGTGCTTGTCGACAACCATCATGTTGTAGCGAGCCTTGCCGAGGTTGCCGGCGAGGAGCGCGGGGATCAGTTCGGGATCGATGCGGTAGGCAGCGTGGTAGTTGCCAACCCAACGCACGGTCGGCAGCGCGCGCACGGCAGCTTGTTGGCTCGGCGCCATGCGGACGACGTAGGCGTTGTCCGGCAAGTAGCCGTGGATCTGCGCGCTAGCCGCGGCGAGACCGTCGCGGCCGGCCTGACTCGGCACACCTTCGAACTGGACAATGAACAGCTGTTCGGTGTCGCCGCTGCGCAGCGCCGCGGGGATCTCAGGTTGTGAGACCAGCGGGTTGAACTGCTCGTAGCGCAGGCGGATGTGCGCGGGGTCTTGCTGTGCGACAGCAGAAACGGAGATGGAGATGCTGGCGGTCAACGCCAGGAACGCGCCCAGGGAGGTCGCTTGGTGCATAGGGATGCCTGATGGAACAACGAGAGGCAGGGTGGCGGACACGTTGTACCCGGTTGCCTTGCCAATGACGAGTCACCCCGGTGCTGACATACGCCCCACCGCGAGTCCGCGAACTACTTGAAGACGGCGTGGCGCTTGTCGCCGCCACTCAGCAGATACGCCATGAGATCGTGAAGTTCCTCCTCGCCCATCATGAGGATCGTGCCCGGCGGCATCATCGAAACGTGCGACAGCTCGATGTCCTTCACGTCGTCGTTAGGCACGATCGTGAGGTCGCTGAAGTCATACGGATCACTGGCGATCGCGAGCTCCTTCTCGTCTTTGTAGATCACGCGGCCGAATACCAAACTGCCGTCCTGTCGGGTCACAACGCTCGCCTGATACTGCTCCGAGATCGTCTGACTCGGTTCGCAGATCGATTTGATGATGTCGGCGACGGAGAACCTGCTGCCGATCGAACCGAGGTCCGGGCCGCAGAAGCCACCAGTGCCCTGAAAGCGATGGCACACGACACACTTGCCGGCAGCGAACATCTGCTTGCCGTTGTCGAAGTCGCGACCAGTGAGCTCGCCCTCGAACAACGCCGTCGCGTTTTCGACCGTCCACAGAACTGGCGGCCCCTTGGGCACCGGCAGCTCATCGAGGTCGGTCTTCTTGATGTCGCCGAGCAACCATGCCACCTGCGCCGCGTCCTGCTGTGGCAGGTGGTCGATCGCATCCTGCCGGATCGCGCGCACGTAACCATCGAAGCTCTGGCCGCCGCTCTTCAACAACGTCTCCCGCAGCCAGCCGAAGAAGTACTTACGGTCCTCGAGCGTCCAACCCTTCTGCACGCGACGCAGCGAGTAGGCGTATTGGATGTTCTGACTGTTCGGCGTGTTCGCCATCGTCTTGAGGATGGCTTTGCCATACTCGTGCCGACCGAGCATCTCCTTGTTGTAGGCGAGTGTCTTGGTCTGCGTGACCTTCATCAGCGCGAGGGTCTTCTCGACGACGGACTCGGACTCGAGGAAGCACAGCAACCGACAGAGTTCGGTATTGAGTGCTTCGTCTTCGGCTGGGTAGAACGGCTCGAGCAGTTCTGCGACGGCGGTAGAACTCGCGACACTCTCCGTCTCCATGCGGATCAGGCACAGCGAGTAGGCGCGCAGCAACGCGAGCTGATCCAGCCGGCCCAGTTTGCCGAAGTCGATCGTGCGCAGCTTGGCGAGCACACGGTCACCCAAGCCAGGATCGCCGTGGCGGCACAGCGCGATCACCCCATGGATCAGACCACGTGGTTCGTCTTCGGCGAGCACCCGGTCCCGCCAAAGCGCGAGGTCCTGGTTCTCGATCGCCAGCCGCGCCGCAGAACGAATGCTGCGGTCGGCGTGACCGAGGTGCGGCCAAGCCTTCTCGACCGCGGCCTTGCCACCATTGCTGCTGCCGTGAAACGCTTCGAGTTCGTGGCGCAGATCGCGCTGCGCCTGGTTGGCGTCGAGCACCCGGGCACCATCGTTCTGCTCGGGCCCAGTGTATCGCACGCGGTAGAGCTTCGAGTCGGTGTTGCGACCACCGGTCAGGAAGTACATGTGCCCATCGGGACCAAACCGCATCGCCGAGATGTTGAGCGGCGTGCCACTCAAGAACTCCTCCTTGGTGCCGACGTAGCTCGAACCGTCCTCCTCCATCGCAACGGTGTAGATCGTGCCGAACGTCCAATCGCACACGAACAGCTTGTCGTGATAGACCGCCGGAAACTTGGAGTGATGGCCGAAGCTGATACCGGTAGGCGAACCCGGACCGAGATCGACGACCGAACCAAGGCTGTCCGCAAAGTAGTCCGGCCACTTCGCCGAACCCGTGCGCCAACCAAACTCCGACGCCGACGTCACGTGATTGACGCGCGTCGGCCGATACCACGGACTGCCGACATCGAACTCGAGATCGGAATCGGCCGTGAACAGTTCGCCGGCGCGGTTGATCGCAAGGTCGACCGAGTTGCGAAAGCCCGACGCGACGATCGTCCAGTCCTCGCCGTCGGGTGAGATGCGACAGATCCAACCACCCGGTGCCTTGATGCCGCGCGCGTGGCCACTCGGATCGACCATCGATGGCAACAACGAGTCCTTCTGCCAGACCGGTGGCTGCAAGAACTTGACACCCTTCGGCAGACTCGAGTGATTGCCCGAGACCAGATAGAGCGCCTTGCCGTCTTCGGTCTTGATGATCGTGTGCGCCGAATGTTCCCACCCCGGATCGAGCTTCTTGATCAGCTTGAACTCGTCAAACTGATCGTCCCCGTTGGTATCACGAATCCGGTAGAAGCCCTTCATCGTCGACATGTAAAGGCTGTCGAACGCATACAAGAAGCCGAGCGCGCCAGCGACGGTGCGCTTGCCCCACGCAACCGGCACGAACGGGAAGCCCGACAGGCTCTCGACCTTCGGACCGCTGTTGGCCGCCCCTACCGGTGGCAATGTGACGCGGAAGATGCCTTTGTCGTCCTGGTCCGACACGAGCAAGCGCCCCTTCGCGTCGAAGTCCATCGCCACCCACGAGCCCTGCGACTTGGGCACGTCGTAGAGCAGTTCGGCATCGAAACCTTCGGGCAGCGTGATCTGCGTATCCGGATCGAGGACGTGTTTGGTCTCGACGTCGGCAGCCGTCGTGCTCTCACCGGAGCAACCGGCCCCGACTACGAGGCACATCAAGAACAAGTTGCGGGTCATTCTGTGCATAACATCAGCGGGAGTTGCTGCGACCGAGCCACCACTGGTCGAGTTCGGCGCGCAGACTCTGCACGCGGTCGGGATGCTGCTTCGCGAGGTCTTTGCGTTCGGCGGGATCCGCCACGACATCGAAGAGCTGCGGCGAGGCGTCTTTCTTGGTGGGCACGATCAGCTTCCACTGATCACGAATGAGCCACCGGTGTAGCAGGCTGCGGCTCGGATCATCCACGTCGGCAACATCGTGCGCGAAGATCTCGCCGTAGACCGCTTCGCGCGCCTTGGTCTCGCCGGCGGCAACGGCAACTAGGTCGACCCCGGTCATCGCAGCCGGCACATCCAGGCCGCACGCACGCAACACCGTCGGTGCGAGGTCCACGGTGCTTGCCAACGCTTTGCGCACGCCTGGGGTCACGTGCCCCGGATACGCCACCATGATTGGCGTCCGCACCCCGCCTTCGTAAGGCGAACGTTTGCTGCGCGGGGCGAAGCCACGGCGCTGCGGCCGTTGGATCCAGCCGTTGTCGACGGCGAACAGCACGATCGTGTTCTCGCGCAAACCCTGCTCGTCGAGGTGATCGAGCAACTGACCACACGTCTCATCAAACCACTCACACATCGCGAAGTAGCGCGCCACGTGATCGCTGCGGTCCGGACTCTGGTAGCGCTCGAACAAACGCTTCGGCGGGTTGTGTGGCGTGTGCGGCAAGAACGGCGCGTACCACAAGAAGAACGGTTCCTCACCGCACTCCGCCACGAAGTCGTAGATCGGCTGCATCGTCTTGCGACCGATCTTCAGACCATCGTCACCGTGCCGGCCGCCGCGTTTGCGTTCGCCGTGGGTCATGCCATCGGTGAAGCCACCGCAACGGCAGTTGCCCTCCCACCACTTGCCGGTCTGCAGACTGCGATACCCGAGTTTGCCAAGCAGCTTCGGCAACGTCGTGACGTTATCGATGTGCTTGAGCATGCGATCGCGGGCAACACCCTTCGGCGGATCGTTACCCGTGATCTTGTGCTCGTGCGGGTAGAGGCCCGTGATCATCGTCGCGAGGCTCGGCCGGCACAGACTCGACGGCACGTAGCCACGTTCGAACACGGCACTGCGCGCGGCCAGACGGTCGAGATGCGGCGTCTTGATCGCCGGATGGCCCATAAAGCCGAAGTCGCCCCACGCTTGATCGTCGGAGATGATCAACACGATGTTGGGCGGCCGCTGCGGTGAGGCGGTGCTCTGGCAACCAACCCCGGGCAATGCCGTGGCCAGCACCAACAACCACGCGCGGAAGCATGCCTTGCTCATTCCGCCAGTAGAGCAGTAGCCGCGCCGTCACAACACATCCATACTGGCTCGATGCGCATCGCAGACGTCGCAATTCTGTTCCAGGTTGCCACCCTCGCGGGCGGCCTCGCCTCACAAGAGGTCGCCGCTCCCGAGCACTTGCAAGCAGCCCGCTTCCAGGTCGCGGCCCAGGTCAGCGTTGGCAAGACGCCGTCCCTCGCCGTGGCCGTCTATGAAAAGGGCCGGATCATTTGGGCCGAGGGTTTTGGCCTCGCCAACACCAAAGACAAAGTCCGCGCCACCGCCGACACCAGCTACCGGCTCGCATCGATCAGCAAGCCGTTCACGGCGACGGCAGCGATGCTGCTCGTCGAACAGGGTCTGCTCGACCTCGACGCGCCGGCCAACAAGTACCTGCAGACCAACCTGCGCGCGATGCGCGGCCGCGCCGAGCAGATCACGCTCCGCCGCCTGCTCAACCACACGGCCGGGCTGCCGACGCACTGGAACTTCTTCTACGAGCCCGAGCCGACGCCGCCGCGCGAACACAGCATCCGCGACTACGGCTTCGCTGTCTTCGAACCCGGCACGACGACCAACTACAGCAACTTCGCCTTTGGCGTGCTCGACCACATCGTCGGCCGCGTCAGCAAGAAGGGCTATCGCGACTTCCTGCACGAAGAACTGCTGCAGCCACTCGGCATGCGCCACACGGACGTCGGCATGCCGAAGGCCGAGCACCATCAGCCTGCCGTTGGCTACACCAAGAAGAACGGCGCGTGGCAGCCGGTCACCGACTACGGCTTCGACCACGACGGTGCCTCGGCGATCTGGAGTTCGGCCAACGACCTGATGCGGTTCGCCCTTCTGCAGCTCAACGAAGGCAAGATCGATGGCAAGCAGATCCTGTCACCGGAGAACGTCCTGACCATGCGCACGCAAACGGCCGTCGCCGCGGGCAGTTCGTTCGGCATCGGCTGGTCGGTCAAGGATCGGCGCGGCGACCTTTCCCTCCGCCACAGCGGCGGCATGCCCGGAGTCTCGACGCAGCTCGTGATCTCTCCCGGCCGACAACTCGCGGTTTGCGTGCTGAGCAACAGCGGCAACCGCGGCGCAACCAACGGTGCCCTCAAGGCGATCCTCGACGCCACGCGCCCGCCACCACCGCCGCTGGTGCGCGCGCCGTCGGTTCCACCATCGGTGCCACCACCATTGCCCAAGGGCGAGTGGCGTGGCGTGCTAACGCACCCTGACGGCCCAATGCCGGTGCACATGCGTTCATCCGAGCAAGACGGTTGGCAGGTCGCGGTGCAAGGCGGCACGTTCGGCAAGGCAACGGCCTACACCCTCGACGACGACCGTGTGCAAATCCGCTACGACGCCAAGATCCCGGTCGGCCATCGTGGCATCAAGTCCAACCGATTGACGTTTGAACTGCAGCCAACTGCGACGGGCTATGCCGGAGTCGTCTACGCGGATGCGACGAGCGTCTGTCGCCTGCCACATTGGTGTGAGCTCCACCGCGCGGAGCCCAAACCCGACAACACGCATCGTGTCATCTCCTACAACATCCTCGTCGGCTTCCGCGACAGTTCCGTCGGCCGGTTCCTGCCAGGCTGCCGCCGCGAGCAGAAGATCAGTGCGTGGCTCGCATCCCAACAACCGGACGTCGTCGCGCTGCAGGAGATGAACGGCTACACCGCGGCGCGCCTCAAGACGCTCGCTGCCGGCTGGGGCCACGCACACGTCGCGCTATTGAAGGAAAATGGCTACCCGGTCGCGCTGACGTCGCGCTCCCCGATCACGGATGTGCAACGCCTGCGCAAGAACCTGCATCACGGCATGCTGCGCTTGACGACCGGCGGCATCGACTACGTCGTCGTGCACTTCCGTCCGCATCCGGGCATCGACTACAAGACCGCCGAGGCGCGCACGGCCCTCGAATGCTACCAACAGGCGCTCGCTGCCGGCCGCCAAGCCATCGTGCTCGGCGACTTCAACTCGATCCATCCCGTCGACGCGCGCCGGTTCTCGACTGCGGCGCGCACGCGTTATGAGAAGTGGCGTTACTTGATCGCCGACGACCTGCCAGCAGAGATCGCCATGCAACCGCTGCTCGACGCGGGCGCGGTGGATGTGTTCGACGCGCACGGTGACGTGCCGAAGGAACTGCCTCTGCCACGTATCGACTTCCTGCTCGCCAGCCCCGAGCTCGCGGCCACGGCGCAGACCAGCCGGTGGCTATGCGAGCCGGAGTTCCTGCGTTGGTCCGACCACCCACCGGTGGTCGCAGACTTCAAGAAGCAGCAGTAGCTCAGCGCACCCCACGCAACAACCGCAGTTGGTCATACTGAGACCGCTGCTGCGGGGACCACGTCGTCGGCACGCCGCGCTGTTGCACCGCAAGCAACAGCGGCAACCACGGCTCATGGATCGGCGGCAGGCCGGTGTCGTAGTCGAGCCCCTGCAGCTCCCACAGAGTCTCGTGCAACGACGCGCGCTGCTTCTCGTCGGCAACTGCCGCGATCGTTCGTTCTGCGAAGTGCAGTCCGGCCACGGTGCGGCAGAGCGCTTCCAACACGCGGTCGTGTTCCTCGAGCCGATCCGCATACCGCCACAAGGCGAGACAGTCTGCTCTCTCACGAGCAACCGGTAGTCGCTCCAGAGGCTCCGTCACGAGACCGAGCAGCGCGCGTGCTTCTACGCTGCCCAACCGCGCAAACATCGCTGCGGTCTCGTCCTCTTCGAGATACTCCGCGACGCTCGCAAGCTCGGTCACGGTGCCAGCACGGACGATCGTCTCCCGTAGAAACCTACACAACGCATCCGAACCGATGTCGTCAACAACGTGCTGGTGCAACTGCAGGGCCGACGCGGCATCGTCGTGCCGCAGCTTGATGGCCTGTCGCCACGCCTCGTCGGAGTCATCCTCATCCGCGCCAATCGGGCCAAGCTCACGAACGCCACGCTGCAGCAACGCTCGCACCAGTGTGCTCCGCCATTGCCCATTCCAACTGCGCAAGACGTCGCGTTGCATGTCACTCGACGGCACTTCCGAGGTCGCAATCATCGACACGAGGTCAAAGCCATCGATCTCGGCTCCGCTGATTCCCTCAAAGGCCGCAAGCGGCGCACTGCGCCAATAGCCCCTCGGCACACCCGCAAGCAGGGCTTCATCATGAGCGGCGACCAAGGCCGGATCCTTGACGATCCGCTGCAACTCGGCACGTCCGGCTCGCGACTCGAGCAGCACCCCGACCACCCACGATGGCCACTCGCGATCCGCAGCCTTCAGCAACACGTCCGGTGCGACGCCAATGAGTTCCTCACGCGGTAACAGGCGCAACAGATCCGCGCCGTGCGACTCAGCATGCGTTGCCAGCATGGTCAACAGAACAGAACGCAACGTCCTGATCTCTACCGGCCCGACGACGTCATCAAGCACGTGCTGCGGGACCAACTCGCGGGCGATTGCCAGCTGCAGGACCTGCGCCAGGTACCATTGCCGTTCGTAGCGGTCCGGCCACTGGATCACGGCGTCGACCATCGCGTCCACGTCGTGCGTATCCCACTCACCCTTCGGCTCCGCCGTCATCCGCGCCAACATCTGTGCGGCAAAGGCTCGGTGCCGCTCCGCCACCTGCAGCAAGACACCAACTCTAACAAGATACCGTTCGCCAGCTCGCTCCACGTCAGCGAGGTTGCCGCGACAGGTATCCACTGTGTCCGTCAGGTCTTCGAGAACGAACCACATGTCGGTAGTCGACTCGCCGAACCCATCGCACGCCTTCAGCGCCGCCTGGAGCGCGGCCGCAAGGGCATTGCGATACGCAGAGACATCGAGCTCGTCGTATTCCTCGTCTCCAAAGACATCGCGCAACTCATACATCGCATCCGCGAGGCGCGACTTTGCAGTGGGCGCAATCGGCGTATGGGGTTTGGCGTCTGGCACCTGCTGGCAACAAGCAACCACCGACGGCAACAGTGCGGTGGCCGCGCCTGCGCGCACCGTCACCGTGCTACCAGCCGAACCCGCATCGCGACCATCGGCATACATCGGAGCGGCCGTCGTGGGCGGCCAGGCCATCGTGCCGACCATCGTCGGGACCACCGGAACGACGAACTCCTTGGCGCGGCTACCGACGTACGAGTACGACAGAGCGATGCGATCGTCGAACCGTTCGATGCGGTTCTCTCGTGTCGCCAATTCGAATCCCGCTGGCAGCGGGCAATCGACGACGACGTAGCGCTCGGGGCGCGCGGCGCGCACCCGCAGCCGCAGCCAAACGGTTTCGCCTACGTGCAACTGGTTGGGTGCAACCGGCCGATACTCGCGCTTCTTCGTCTTCTTGTTGATCACGCGACGACACAACTCGCGCGTCACGACTAGATCGTTCTGCCAACCCGCATGTGTCGAGCCAGCCTCGCGCTTGTGCCCCGCCACCTGCACGATCAACTGCTGATCTTCCGCGCCGGTCACCGAGCACGTTGTCGCAAACGGCACGGCAACACGAGCAGTGAAGCCGTTGTCGCGATGCAGCTGCAACTCCTTTGGCTCCTGACCGGCACGCAGCTTGACACTAACCGTATCGCCATGGCTCCGCGGCAACGCCAACGCCAAGGCACACAACGCAGTGGCCTGCGTGTATGTCGTACTGTAGCCATTGAGACAGCCAAGCAACACTTCGCCGATCAGCGCCGCGTGGTCATCGTTGGGCTGCAACGCGCACAGCAATTCCAGCTGCAGCGCACGAACTGCCAATGGATCATCCCCGGGCAACCCGGAGTTCGCTACGACCGGCTCAATGGGTGCAGAACCGCGACGAAGGCAATCGGTAGCTGCATCACGTTCGCCGGAAGCGATGAGAGCCTGGCCCACCCGGAACAACAAACCTGCCGGCAAGGGCTGCTCCGCTTGCACCGCCGCGAGCACGGCTTCGCGCGCGGCGACGGTCTCTGGTCGCAGACGCAGGCACGCTGCTGCGAGCTCGACCTCGAGCATCTCGGCCGCAGTTGCGGCGCGGCCCTTTCGTTCAGCAAGCTTGCGGATCGCGCCGGCAAACGGTTCGCGCCCCGGATCACACAACAACCCGAAACGCTCCGGGTCGTGACCGGCATCCCGCAACACGGACAAGCCGTGCAGAACCAACACCGTCATGTTCTCGTCGACCTTGCCGCCGGGCCAGAACGCAAACGCGCCACCGCGACCGGCCTGCAACTGCCGCATGCGCTTCATGCCCGCACGCAAACGCTTGCGAAACTCCTCGTCGGCAACCGGCGGTTCGGTGTTGTGCACCTTCGCGCCCCGAACGGCCGCGAAGTACGGCAGCAACTTGGACAGCGTCTGCTCGACACACCCATACGGATACGTCGACAGCCGGCGTTCGATCTGGGCCCAAGCCGCACTGCTACCACCGAGCACGCGCACCTCAATCTGGCTGTCAGGAGCAAGCACCTTCGGCACGTCAACCGTGACCTTGCCCATGCCCATTGCCGCTCGCGACACGGGCCGCAGCACGGCATCGGGTTGCACAGCCAACTTGCGCACGGAACGGTCCACATGCGTGCCAACACTTGCCGACAACGCGAGGCTGGCAACACCACGGGCAACCCCATTGACCTTGAGCATCGCGCTCGCCGCTGCACCCTCGGCTACTGGCACATTGAACTCCGATTGCTCGATGTTCGCAGCGTTCTCGGCAACCGCGGCAGTCAACTTGACGGCAGCTCCACCAGCCGTGCCAACCTTGCGATCGACGGCGACCGGGATGGCAATCGAGTCTCCGACACGCAGCACACGCGGCAAGACTGGCTCGGCTGCGAGCGGCACCTCAGTTACGAGCTTGCGCCGTTCGACAAAGCCAGCGCCATCCGTAGCAACCCCGACCACAGTCACCCGCCACGTAGTCAGGTCATCTGGCAGCGGCACCGACACCGTGGCAACCCCGTCGGCGCCGGTGACTGCCGTCACAAACGCAGCCGTCGCGCGGAAGTCGCTGCGCACATCCTGCGACGATGGCGCCGCCGGCCCGCCAGCAGCGGGCAGTCCGTCGCGACCATCGATCGAACCATAGAACTCGCTCGTCGGCACTCGGCCGTCTTCGAGCAACGAGCGCAGCATCTCTTCCGGTCTCATCGCAACCGGGCTCGCAGCACGGCGCCACTTCGGATAGGCCACGTGCGGCCGCAGGGTTGGTTCGGGATCGGCAGTGCGATCCTCTGCGATCCCGAAGATGCGCTCGTCGACGACGGCAACGGTCACGACGGTGCCCGGCTTGCCAGTCGCGATCGACACCGGCACCTCGGCACCCGGAGCAGCGGTCGCTGCCAACGTGATCTGGGCGTTGGCACGCTGGCTCATCAGCATCGGAACGCGCTCCCGGTCCCAATTCACCGCGCTCGCAACCGCAACATCGAGCGCAGGCCATTCATCGCTCTTGGCGGTCACCGAGTGCGCTGCGTGGCCATCCGCGTCGAGCACCAGGCCAACGGCTCGCATCCGCTTACCGCGTCCAACAACGAGAAGGACTTGCTCGTTCGGTTTGCCGCGGACGCCGATTTCGTAGCTCTCCTCGGCAACGACAACCTCAGGCACGAGCAAGCGTGGCGCGGATTCGCGTCGAAACGAACGCTCCCTGGGCGTCTCGGCAACGGAGTCACGCACATCGATGAAGTGCCGCAGTTCCTTGATACCTGTCGGCATGGTCACGGTGAAGTCGACACGTACATAGGTCGCCGCAAGCTTGCGCACGGGAATCTTCAGGGTCGCGATGCCGGTTGCATCCGTCGCCAGCTGGTGCTCTTCCGAACGCACACCATGATTCTTGGTCCAGACACGCAGTTTCGCTTTGACCCGCAGGCCGGCTGCCGGGGCACCCGAGGCCCACCTGGCCTGAACGGCGGCGTTTGCCGATTCTTCGTTCGTCACTGCGGTGTCGCCAAGCACCGCGACCAACATCGCCGGCCGATGGAACGAGACCACGGAACACGGATGCCCCTTGTAGATCGGTGCCTCCGCGCCGTCGATGAACAGCTGCACCGGCACAGGCCCTTGCTTGAACGGTGCCGGCACGGCCACATCAAACGAGCCAACCCCATTCTCGTCCGTTCGCCCCACCAACCGCACCTCGTCGCCTTCCGCGAACACGCGCAACTCATACGCCTGGTTCGCAGCCGGCTTGCTATTCAGAACGGCATCGAGTCCGTCACCCTGCCGACTGGTTTCCCGCAGCACGAACCGGCCCTGCACCTTCTCACCGGGTCGATGGATCGGCCGATCGACCATCATGTGCACCTGCCAACGCTCCGCCGATGCATACGTCGCATCGTGCCAGTCGAGTTCCACGCGGGCTCGCTGATTATCGGCAGTAACGAACAACTCGCGATCCGCTTGCAGTGCCTTCTCCGTCAACACCGCGGCACCGCCGGCAAACGTGCCACTGCCTGCCTCGGCCCGATCGCGCAGCCACCAATTCGCCCCGTTGACCGGCGCGCCGCCGCGCCACGCTGCCATTGCCAATCGCTCACCATCCGACATCGTGATGACGTCGAGATCGGAGACCTCGACCATGCGGAAACTGCGGTAGCGCGTGCGTTGTGACGAGAGTTCGACCATCCAATCGCCGGCCGGCAACCCGGCGATTGCCTCGGTGCGCGCCACCGGCAGCAGAACGTCGCGGTCCGCAACCGCCATAGGTGTCGCCTCACTCCAACTGCCGAGCCCTGGCTGCCGTCGCCACGCGCGGAACCGCAGCTCTTCACGCCGAACCGGCAGCGACCACAACGCCCGCGGCTTCACTCGCACAGGTTCGAACGCGAACAACGACACACTGCAGCGATGCAGCAGTTCTTCGGCCTTGGCGAGCAGCTTGAGGTCGCCACCATTTTCACGGCGCCGTTCGACGTGGCGCCACAGCGATTCGATCAACGGTGCCGGTAGGCCGCTTTCGAAATCGTCGTAGAAGTCTTCGAGCTCGTGCCAAGCGACCAACCCAGGCAACGGCGCACCATCGCGCATCGCCAACAACGCCGCCGCGCCAGCGATCAACGCATGGTCCGCTTCGCGACTTCTCGGGAACCGAACCGCGACCGCTAGCATCGCCGCCGCTCGCCGCGACGGTGGCAGCAATGCGGCCTGCAACCGAGAACGTTGCGCTGGGTCCGTGGCCTCTGTGGCAGCCATGGCCGCAGCATCACGATCGCCACGTAGCAGCGCGGCAGCACAGCGGTCAGCCGCGGTCTGGCAGTAACCGATTGTGGCGAGAAGCAACGGTAGGAGGGCTTTGATCATGGCAAGGGACGCGGGTCGGGAGTGGCGCTCCGCGCAAGAGCAAGGTCCGTGCCCCTCCCAGGCAGACCGCGATTCCCCCCGCCAACGCGTCCCCAGTGCTTCCCTGTTACGCCCCCGAAACGGCTAGCCCGCATTCGACCGCAGCCAGCCGTTGCGGTATGGCTTGGGCATGCTGGTCTACAAGATCTTCCGCAGCGAGGAATGGCAGGCGATGCAGGCAGCCGGCGAAAGCCAGGGCGCGCCGATCGACCTGCAGGATGGCTACGTGCACCTGTCGACCGGAGCCCAAGCAACCGAGACCGCCGCCAAGCACTTCGCCGGCATCGACAACCTCGTGCTGTTGGCCATCGAATCGGACGCGCTCGGTGCCGAGCTCAAGTGGGAAGTGTCACGCGGTGACGCGCTGTTTCCGCACCTCTATCGCAATATGCGCATGACCGACGTGCTGTGGTGCAAGCCAATGCCGTTGGTCGACGGCGTGCACGTGTTCCCCCCAGAGATGACGTAGCGGGTCAGCGTTGCAGTTCGGCGAGTCGCCGTTCGGCTTCCTGCAGCAATCGATCTTCGGGCATGTGCTCTCGCAGCAGCGCCACGGTCTTCGTGAGCAGCGTCTTCGCCTCGTCGACCTTGCCGTTCTGCTTGAGGCAACGCGCCAACCAGTAGCGCGTATACAACGTGCGGAAGTGCGACTCGCCCAACGCCGCAAGACGCAACGCTTCGGCTTCGCGCAGGAGTTCTTCGGCGCGCGCACTCGCTCCGTTCGTCATACGCAGTTGCGCCAAGGCTTCGCCGAGCAACGGCCGCGCCGTCGTCTCGTGGCCTGCGATCAACGTCTTGCGGAACATCGCCGCCGACTCCTGAAACAACGGGATCGCTTCCTTCGCCTTGCCGCGACGAGCGAGGCACGTGGCAAGACTGAGCAGACTGCCAGCGGTCTCGGAGTGTTCCCCCCGCACTTCGCGCCGCAGCTTGAGCAACGTGCGGAACTGCTGTTCGGCCGCCGCCATCTTGCCGCGACCAAGTTCCACCACCGCTACTTGCTGCCTGGTGGTCAGCACCGTCGGATGCGTCGGCTCGAAGGCCTGCAGCCGCAACTGCAACGACTCCTCCAACTTGAGCGCCGCTTCGTCGTAGCGTCGTAGCCGGTTGTAGAGCGAACCGAAGTTGGCCAGTGTCGTCGCAATCTCCGGATGGCCCTTCGGCAACAATTCGCGCTGCAACTGGAGCGCCTCTTCGAACAACGGCTCGGCTTCCTGCCACTCACCGAGGTTGCCGAGCACGGTCGCCAACTGGCTCTTGGTCAACGCCGGGTATGGGTGCCGCTCACCAAAGCGCCGTTCGTCACGTTCGAGCACCTCGCGCAAGAGGTCCCTGGCCGCGGCCCAGTCGCCGCGATCGACCTGCAGCATGGCAACGGCAAACAGACTGGCATCCACATCGGGATGTTCGTCGCCGGACAACTTGCGATCGATCGCCAGAGCCTGCTGCAGCGCCACGGTAGCGTTCTCGAGGTCACCGAGATCTCGCTGCATCTGACCAAGCTCGCGATACATGGCGGCGTGCCGACCGTGGCCGCGACCGTCCCGCTGCTCGGCGCGTTGGATCGCAGCCTCGGTCATTTGGCGCGCCTTCTCGATGTGGCCCTGATCGCGCAGGATGCCTGCTTCGATCACGTCGAGGTCGGTGCCACTCACGGCAAGCTGCGACAACGAGTCTGCGGCAATGCCACGCGCACTCGCTACCAACTGCAAGGCTTCATCGAATCGGCCAGCATCCCGCAACCAACCCGCGAGCGCAGCCTGCCGCGACGCGACCGTCACGGACGACAAAGCACGATCGCCCTCAGCTGTCTGCCACGACTTGCGCATCCATTGCTCGCCACCCTTTGCATCACCGGTGGCGAACCGCCAACCCGCCAGCCAGAACTGCGCCTCACGATGCGAGGCATGGTCGCGACCAAGCTCGGCGTAGGTTTGTTCGGCGGCAACCAACATCGGTTCGGCTTCGGAATACAGACCGAGCGCGATGTAGGCGCGGCCCATCGCCAACTGCAACGGCGCACGTTGTGCTGGCAGATCCGCCAGCTCGCGGGCGATGCGACGGGCACCACGGTCCAACAGTTCGCGAGCGCGCAACGTCTCGGCGCGATCTGGATCGGGGGCCGCCATCTCGTAGAGCGACGCCAAAAACTCGACGACGTGATCCGCGACGGCGCTCTGGTTCTGGGCGACGTCACGTTCGCGTTTGATCGTTTCGTTCTGGCCGCGAATCGTTTCGAGCTGCGCCTGGATCGTGCGGTTATCGTGCGCGGTCACGATCGCAAACCAGACGGACGTAACGACGACCAACGCCGCCGCCAGCACCGGGAGGCGGTTGCGCATGACGAACTTGCGCGTCCGATAGACAAGCGTGTCGGGCCGTGCCGCGACCGGCATGCCACGCAGATGGTTCTCGATGTCTTCGGCGAACGCCTCGGCTGTTGCATAGCGCCGCGCCGGGTCCTTCTGCATCGCCGTCGCGAGGATCGTATCGAGGTCCCCCTCCAACCGTCGCGACCAACGCATCCGGGTATCGGGGCGGCTCTTATCGTCCTGGCTGCGGCGAACGGCCGCGCTCGCGGTCGGCGGGGTTCGTTCGCACACGACGCTCAGCAGTTCCTGCATCGACGTGCCGGCACGGGCTTGCGCGCGTTCGCCGGTGAGCAACTCGTAGAGCAACACTCCCAGCGCGTATACGTCGGTGCCCGTCGTGATCGCTTCGCCGCGCACCTGTTCGGGGCTGCTGTATTCCGGCGTCATCAAGACGTGGCCGGTACGCGTCACGACGAGTTCTTCGTCGTCACCGTCGCTCGCATCCGCGTCGAGCAACTTCGCGATGCCGAAATCGAGCAGCTTTGGCTCGCCCGCGGAGTTGACCAGCACGTTGCTTGGCTTCAGGTCGCGATGCACCACGAGGGTTCGATGTGCATGGGCGACGGCACGGCAGACCTTGATGAACAGTTCGAGCCGCGCCTCCACCGACAATCGGTTCTGCTTGGCATACGCCAGCAGGTCCAGGCCATCTACGAACTCCATCGCCACGTAGGGCTGGCCGTCATCGGTCGTACCGCCCTCGTACAAAGTGGCGATGTTGGCATGTTGCAGCGCACCGAGGATCCGCCGCTCCACTCGAAAGCGCCGCAGCACGTCCGGATCGTGCCGCGCCGTGCGCAACACTTTGAGCGCGACGCGTCGCTGCAGGTCCGGATCGGTGTGCTCGCCGAGATAGACGCTGCCCATGCCACCGTGCCCGAGGCTGCGCAGCACCCGGTACGGACCGATCTGCTTCGGCAGTTCGACGTCAGCGACTTCGCGAATCGCGTCCGCAACGATGTCCGGGGCAAACGCCCGGTCGGGTGCCGCGAGCTCGTCGGGATCTTCGACGTGTTGCGCGAGCAAGGATCGCACGGCCTTGGTAAGGTCAGGGTCGCGTTGTTCGAGTTCCTGCAGAGCAGCTTCCCGCTGGTCCGCATCGAGCACACGCATCGATTCGAACGTCGCGGCGAGCCGGGCAAAGTCGTCCGTCGCGGCTTGGTCTGGTTCGGATCGTGGTTGCTGCGGTTCCAAGGACATGGGAGATCAATCGTCGTTCACCGAGTTGCTACAACGCCACCGTGGTGGCGAAGAGGTAGCGATCGATGCGTTGTTGCCGTCGGTCTACGATGAGTTGCGGTTGATGGCAAAGTCACAACTGCAACGGGAGTCGGTGCAGCCGCTCGAGCCGACGGCGTTGGTTCATGAAGTGTACTTGCGGATGGTCGATCAGACCGTCGCGGCCATCGAGGATCGCACGCATTTTCGCGGCCTGTGTGCGCGCGTCATGCGGCAGGTCCTCGTCGACCACGCCCGCAAGAGGAATGCGCAGAAGCGCGACACAGACCGCGAAGAAACTCTCGCAACTTCGTTTGCGGCCCACGACGCAGGCTCGGAGGCGCTGCCGATCCTCGATCTCGATGCCGCGCTGAAGCGTCTGGCAGCCCTCGACAAGCGCAAAGCCAAGGTCGTCGAGCTGCGCTGCTTCGGCGGCCTGTCGATGGCCGAAGTCGCGGCCGCATTGGAGGTTTCGCTGCGCACGGTCGAGGCGGATTGGTTCTTCGCCCGGGCCTGGTTGAAGTCCGAGCTGCAGAAATAGCCAAATCTCTGCGGGTTGCGCTGGCCCCTCGCGCATCCGTGGTTGCTCCCACTGCAGCCACAACCAACCCCGTAGAGATTCCGAATGACCCTGCAAGCAAACCGAACTGCTGCCGCCTCGCCGGCGCCGCAGAAACCACTCTCGACCCTGTCCCTGTTCGCCACCGCGCTCCTGGCTGCTTGCGGTGGCGGCAGCGGTGGCGGCGGCGCCCCCGCTGCCCCGAGTGCCAACCTCGAAACCAGCCTCAACAAGCTCGGCGTCGACACGACCGAGACCCAGCGCCAGAGCGCGCCCGGCCTCAACATGGACAATGAGACGACGCCGCTCGGCCGCAAGCCGATGCTGTCGCGCACCAACGAACTGGCGCTCATCAATATCGGCACCCAATCATTGACCCCATCCGAGGGCGCCTTCAGCGTGCTCGAACTGACGGACCAGGATGGCAACGCGACGGAAGACCTGCTGCACGTGCAGAGCGCGACGCAGGCACCGTTCTTGCCGGAGTCGAACAGCTTTGTGAGCCAGGGCACGATGCGCGCAGCCGTCGCCGCCGACACCGACGGCAACGGTCTGCAAGAAGTGGTCTTCGTCTATCAGGACGGCATCGAAACGCGCGTACGCCGCATCGGCGACCAGACGCAGGGCTTTGCCGATCTTGATGTGCAGATCGCCACGCGCGGTGACGTCAGCAACGTCGCGGCGATCGCCACCGACCTCGACCTCGACGGCCGTGACGACCTGGTGCTCGGCCTGACCGTTGGCGGCCGCGGCAAGGTGCAGGCCTACCGCGCGGTTGGCGAGTCGTTCGTCGCCTTCGGTCCGGAGACCGACATCGCACCCGACTTCAACGGCTCCAACATGTGGCTGCAACTCGCCGCCGGCAACGTCGACACCGACGCCGCGCCGGAGATCGGGATCGCCGTGCAAGAGATCCTGGTCGCGGCCGGCTCGGCTCGCACGCTCGTGCTCGACGACGCTCGCAACGGCTTCGCGCAACTGCGCAACGAAGTCTTCACCGAACGCGACCAGAACCAGACTCTGCGCATCGCCCTGACGGCTTCGATCGCCATGGGCGACATCGACGGCGACGGCATCGATGAAGTGGTGCTCGCCGGCCTCACCGAGTTCTCGAATCAGTGCGACCCGACGAAGTCGCTGCTCGTCGCGCTCGACGATGCCACCGAACAGTTCGCGGTGCTTGGCGGCTTCTACCAGAGCTACTCCTACGCGGGCTGCAACAGCCCCTCCAACCGCCGCGTGCGCACGATCCACCTCAACACGCTCGACATCGACGGCGATGGTCTCAGTGAAATCGCCGCCAACCAGCAGGTCTTCGACGACTTCAGCAACGGCGGCCCGTGGAGCGAAGTGCAGGCCTGGCGTCTGCCCAACGACACGGTCTGGAACCAGAACGCACACGGTTGGTTCGATCGCACGACGTCGTCGTTCGTCGCCGGCGACTTCAACGGGGACGATCGCGAAGACCTCGCCGTGCATCGTCAGGACACGAACACCGTCCGCATCTTCGGCCTGCTGGCGACGTCGACGACGGTCGCCGCGCTGCGCACCGTCAACGTGCCGTTCCAGAACAGCCAGACGCGCCGTTACCCGCTCTTGCTGCCGGTCAACGTCGACACCGACAGCGCCGTGCTCAGCTACTCCGAAGCCGAATACAAGCTGGTGTTCAGCGAGCCGGTGGTGCTCGCCGCACTCGCCGCGCCGCCAACCGGTCGCAACATCGGCCAGAACGTCGCCGGTTCGTTCACGGCGTTTGGCAACACGACGTCGACGACGAGTGAGAGCGAACGTTCGCTGACGTTCTCGGCCGGCGTGTCGGCTGGTGTCAACATCGACGGCGGTCCGCTGACGCAATCGGAGTTCGAACTCAAGGGCACGCTGACCCGCGCCGCGACGCGCACCAGTGGCAAGGCCTACGAGCTGTCGCGCACGATCCTGTTCACGTCGGCCCCCGAAGAAGACCTCGTCGTCTTCACAACGGTGCCGGTCGACCAATACACGTTCACCGTCTTGTCGCACCCCGACCCGCAGTTGATCGGCGACAAGGTCGTCGTCAACTACCCACGCACCCCCATCACGCTGCAAGCCGAACGCGATTTCTACAACGAGTCCGTTCCACAAGGTGCCCAGCGCGTCGACGCCTCGGTGTTCGAACACGTCGTCGGCGATCCACGCAGCTACCCGACCCGCGCCCGCAAGAACGCGCTCGCGCAACTCTACGGCGGCCTTGAGATCGGCCCGCAAGCCGTCGGCCAAGGCGCCGGTTCCACGGAGGTCACGCTGCAAGTCGGCAACTCGATCTCCACCGGTGGCGCGCTCGCGGTCGGCTTCGAACTCGAACTTGAAGCCACTGGTGGAACGGTGCTCGCAGGCACGAGTGTCGGCGTCGAATCGGAACGCACCTGGCGCATCACGAGCGGCACGTCGACTACCTACACCGGTGTGGTCGGCGCCATCGACTCGGCCAATTTCGCCGCCAACGGCTACTCGTTCGGACTCTTCACCTACGTCTACCGATCGCCGGCGCAGCGGCAGCAGTTCCAGGTGCTCAACTACTGGGTCGAGTAGATCAGGCGATCGGCAGCTCGCTGCGCGCACGACACATCTCGTCGTGCATGCGCTGCACTTCGCGGCAACGTGGATCGACGCGACCGTCGCCGAGTTCCTCAACGAAGCGACAAGCGGCGTATTCATTGGCCGCCGTCTCATAGCGAGCGACCCAATTCTGCCGGCGGCGATGCAGGTTGTCGGGCACCGGCCACAAGATGCTGCTCGGTGGTCGCTGGATGCCAATACGCCAAGGCTTCGGGCTGACCCGCGCCCGGAAGCATGCCTGCAACGCACACATCTGTGCGTAGGCGGGATCGCCATCCAGTTCACGGAACATGGCCTGCACCTCCTCGCTGCGCGGATCGAACGTCCGGTGCAGTGCCAGCAACCGCAGCCCCTTCGGCGTCTCATACAGTGCGAAGCGACAACCTGCCTGACTGCTGATAAAGGCACGGACGTGCTCCTTCATCTTCTCATCTTGCGCGCCTGGACGATAGCGAAGCCAAGACAGTGCAATGATGAACATGATCAACAGCAACAACGCCGCGATCAGATACGCACCGGTCTCGAGCCAATCGGCATTCACCGCAGCGACAACTGCAAGTGCGACGAGCAGCAGCGGCAAGTTGCACCCAACCGCGCCCAGCAAGCGTTGCTGCCAGCCCGGCAGCGACCGCTCGAAGTCGACGTCGGCAAACAACACGTCCGGTTCGTTGAGGCAACGCGCGCCATACGAGTTGCGCGTCACCACGTCGCTGCCATTGCGGGCGATGACCTCCTCGCGAATCGGCAGACCAGCATTGCCGTATGCCAACTTGCGTTCGCGATGTGGCACCTTGCGGCCGGCGCGCAGTTCTTCGAGCGCGGCATCGGCACGTTCCTTCGCGTGCTGCTGCGCCTCCGCCTGACTGGACTCCGACCAACCGAAGCGGCGCACGACACGTTTGCGCTCGTCGACCTTGCCTTCCAGCCGGACCTCCGCCCAGAACTCGGGGATCTGCATCGGCCGCCACCTTAGCGATGCATCGCCAGATCCTCGAACGGCAAACCGCTGGCGGTAGCATGTGGCCCACCCCACCACTGCTTCCATGCACACAACCACCCTCTCGCTTCGCCTCCTCCCGGCAATCTTCCTGCTCGCGGCTCCCGCCCTTGCCCAGGTGCAACCGGCATCCGTGTTCAGTGACCACATGGTCCTGCAACGCAACAAGCCGATCGCCGTCTGGGGCACGGCGACGGCCGGTGAGAAGGTGACGCTCACACTCGACACGCTGACTGCCACGGCGACTGCCGACCAAGACGGTCGCTGGCTGGCGCACCTCGACGCGCATGCAGCCGGTGGTCCGTTCACCTTGCAACTCGAAGGCAAGAACAAGGTCACGATCAATGACGTGTTGCTCGGTGACGTCTGGGTTTGCTCGGGCCAGTCGAACATGTCGTGGACCGTCGAACGTCACAAGGACAGCCTCGCCGCCGTCACCGATGCCAAGGATGTGCAGCTGCGTCTGTTGACGGTGCCGCGCGCCGCCAATGCCAAGCCGCAACTGTCGACCAAGGCCAAGTGGCAGACTGCTTCGCCTGAGACGCTGCGCAAGTTCAGCGCCGTGGCCTACGGCTTCGGTCGCCACCTTCGCCAACACGTCAACGTTCCGATCGGACTCGTGCACAACTCGTGGGGTGGCACGCGAGCCGAAGCGTGGACGCGCGAGGCCATGCTCAAGAAGCACGACGTGCTCGAGCCGATTCTCAGTCGTTGGGACGTGACCTACAAGCGTTACCCCAGGGCCAAGAAGCGCTTTGACGAAGCGCTGAGCCAGTGGCAAGCCAAAGCGAAACTCGCTCGCGCGGCCGGCAAGAAGCCACCACGCAAGCCAGGCCCACCGCTCGGCCCCGACCACCGCCACGCGCCGGCGCGCCTGTTCCACGGCATGGTGACCCCACTGCTGCCGATGTCGATCCGCGGCGTGATCTGGTACCAGGGTGAGGCCAACGCGTTGCGCGCCTACCAATACCGCACGCTGTTCCCGGCGCTGATTCGTGACTGGCGCGATGCGTTTGGCCAAGGGCAACTGCCGTTCCTGTTCGTGCAACTCGCGAGCTTCGGCGCGAAGACCACCCACCCGCACACGTGGCCAGAGTTGCGCGAGGCACAGACGATGACGCTGGACCTGCCGAACACCGGCATGGCGTGCACGATCGACCTCGGCCTCGAGAAGAACATCCACCCGCCGCACAAGCTCGAGGTTGGTCGTCGCCTGGCACTGTGGGCACTCGCAGGCACGTATGGTCAAGACGTCGTGCCGTCGGGACCGCTCTACGCGCATCACACGATCGAAGGGGATCAGGTCCGCATCTCGTTCGAGCATGTTGGCAAGGGTCTCACCTGCAAGGGCGACACGCTGACCGGCTTCGAGATCGCCACCGCCGACGGCAAGTTCCTGCCGGCCACGGCCAAGATCGACGGCGATACGGTCGTCGTGAGCCACCCCGGCATGAAGGCCCCGCGGCACGTTCGCTATGCGTGGTTGAACTGGCCGGCCTACAGCCTGTTCAACGCAGATGGCCTGCCGGCGTCGTCGTTCCGCACGGATCAGCGCACCGGAGTGACAGCCGAGGCCCGCTAGCCACCAGGACATAATCCGCCACGGATACGCCTCTTACGGACCCTCGTAGGTTTTTGTGAATCCAACCGGCGGATCCTCGCCCGGCTGCCTCTGTCCCAGGTGATGACCAACCCAACCGACCTCACGATCCTGCTCGACTCGGCCCACAGCGGCCAGCGTGATGCCAAGGACCGCCTGTTCGCCCGCGCGGCGGATCGTGTGCTCCTGTATGCGCGCATGCGCCTCGGCACCGCGCTGCGCACCCGCGTCGATCCGATGGATGTGCTGCAGGAGACGTTCCTGCACGCGCACCGCGACTGGGACACGTTTGCTCCGACCGGCTCCGATCCCGACCGCGAACTCGCGCAGTGGCTGTGCGCCATCGCCGAGAACCGGATCCGCGATCTTGCCGACTGGCACGGCGCCGGGCGCCGCAACGTTGGGCGCGAGGCTCGTGACGTCACGGCCGTGCTGCGCGAACTGCAACGCTCGGGTCACGGCCCCGCCACGAGCATGGTTCGTCGCGACGAACGGGACCGCGTTGCCGACGCCGTCGACACGCTGCCCGACGAAGACCGCGAGGTCATGTTGCTGCGTCACTTCGAAGGCCTGACCGTCGACGCCATCGCCGAGCGCACGGGCCGCAGCGCATCGAGCGTGCGCCGTGCCCTCGGTCGCTCCGTGCAACAACTCGGCAAGCAACTCGGCGCGGAGGCAGTCTGATGGCTGGCGACCACGACGAAGTGCTCGGCAAGCTGACTGAAGAACTGTTGGCCGCGCTCGAAGCAGGGGAAGCCATTGACGCAACCGAGTGGGCCGCGCGCTTCGGCGTCGACGAGGCCGCGGTCAAGCAATGCCAACGCGGACTCGTTGCACTCGGCCTGAGCATCGGTGAAGAACTCGAGTGCGGCCACCCAGAGCTACCGCAACCGCAACTGCCCGACGACTTCGAAGTCGTCGGCGAACTCGGCCGCGGCGGCATGGGCGTCGTCTACCGCGCCCGGCAACGTTCGCTCGATCGCGACGTCGCGATCAAGGTGCTGCGTCCCGGCGACCTGGTCTTCGGCGAAGCCCTGCGCCGCTTCCGCAGCGAAGCGCGCAGCCTCGCACGCCTGCGCCACCGCCACATCGTCTCGGTCTACGATTCCGGTGAGACGCCCGAAGGCCTGGTCTGGTTTGCGATGGACCTCGTCGACGGCCGCACGCTCGCCGACGAACTGAAGTCGCGCGGCCGCATGCTGCCGGCACGCGCCACCAAGATCATTCGCCAGATCACGTCGGCGATCGCCCACGCGCACGCGCAAGGCATCGTGCATCGCGACCTCAAGCCGCACAACGTGCTGATCGACGGCAACGGCGATGCGTTCGTCGTCGACTTCGGCCTCGCCCGCGATGCGAGCGCCGCGCAGACCAACACGATGTCCGGCGAACTGCTCGGCACGCCGGCCTACATGAGTCCAGAGCAAGCGCGTGGCGATACGCAGGGCATCGGGGAACGCACCGACGTGTGGGCGCTCGGCACGTTGCTGTATGAGATGCTGACCGGCAAAGCCCCCTACTCGGGCATGCCGTTGCACGAAACGATTCGCGCGATCCTGAACGATGACGCGCCGTCCTTGCGCCGCGTCGACAAGCGAGTGCCGCAAGACCTCGACTTGATCTGCAGCCACGCGTTGCAGAAGCGACCGGAGGATCGTTACGCCGGCGCGTTGGCGTTTGGCGAAGACGTCGAACGGTTCCAGGACGGCCGTGGTGTGATGGTCGAGAAGCCGAGCAAGGTGCGGCGAATTGGACGCGTGCTCAAGCGGCGCTGGCGTTTGGTGACGACGGTTGCTGCGGCGGTACTCGTGACGTTGACGGCGGTGGCGATGTGGTTGCCGACGATGCGGCGCGAAGCGGTAGTCGCCGAAGCACAGCGCTTGGTTGCTTCCGGTCATCCGGCAGCGGCAATCGAATCGTTGGAGGCGATCCTCGCCGACCTGCCGCCCAATGCGGATGGTCGCAAGGCGTTGGAATACGACCTGGTACAGGCGCTCAACGATCGTGCCGGTGAACTGCTATTGGCCAAGGACCTCGACGCGGCGACAGTTGTTGCCACGCGGGCGTATGCGATTGCGCAGCGATTCGCGCGTGCGAGTGGTCGAGTGTCCGCCGACGATTGGTTACGGCAACAGCAGTGGACCTGGCAGTTCGCGCGCGCCGCCGCAATCGCGGTTCACGAACGCTCTCCTTACGTCCCAATCGAACTCCTGCAAGCCGACCTCGAGTCGGAGCTACCCGGACGGGCAGCAACCGCGCGACGCGCGGCGACGATGGATCACTTCGACTTGTCGCGGCTGACGCCGGCACAACAGACCGAAGTGCTACGCGCCGGACTTCGCTATCAGGCACAGATGGACGGCTGGGCAAATCTAAGCCCGAACGCCGGCGCCCTGGACTGGCTGCGCAGTGTGCACGACTGCTGGACCCCGGCGCTAGAAGACATGCTCGCCGACCTGGCGACTAGTGAAGAAGAACACGTCACGACCCGCGCTCTCGCGTTCCACACATTGTGCCGCTCGGTTGGACTCCCGACCTTCACGATGCTGCGCGCGTCTGAAGAACCACGCAAGCAGTACGCGACTGCTGCCGAAGTCGCCGCCGTGGCGCCGGCAACCGTCGCGGCCTGGCGGACTTGGCGCAGCCTGCCTCGAGAGGGGGCGCTGCAGGCACGCATCGACCTGCTGGTCAAAGAGCTGACTCAGCCCGGCTCGACCTTGCCCGGCGCGCACCTGCCGCTGGGGAAGTGTCGCGAGTGGACCGGATTCGTAGCAAGGGACGCAACACACTTTCGTCAATGGTGGCTAGAGGCGCGCAAGGGCAGCTACGAGTCGTTGCTGCGCAAGGCACTCGGCCTCGGTGCGGATCAAGAGATCCGCATCACCGAAGCGCTCGACAACTCGACGATCCGTGGCAACAAGCACGAGTGCTTGTGGCGCCAACTGGCATGGCTACAGGTCCCCGACGGGATCCGCATTCCAGAGGCGCACCACCTGGCAACCAACAACAGCGTTCGCTGGCGCACGGAGTGTGTGCGCGCCAGTGGCCAGCAGGATGACCGGCCGTTCACGGTGCGGATTGCGATCCTGCGATTTGATGATGGTTCAGGCACACCGGAACTCGTCGCCCAGCAGCACAAGACGGTGCACATCGACCAACCGATCCAACTCGACCTGAACGCAAAGGTCTACGAAGAGTCGTGGTTGAGCATGCGCAAACTATGGGAGGACGAGCACAACCGCACCCAAAGTCCGTTCCCCGCAAGAGGGTTGGGTTTGCAGGCTCCGACACCGGACATGGGGATGGCCACGGCAAGGATTCGCGGGCAAGTGCGCATCAACCCGGACGGCGCGTACTTCGAGCAGCAGCACGGCCAATTCCTGCGCGTCTCACTACCATGGCCAGGCTCAGCAGGCCGCGACTACAACCCTCGGGAGGTATGGCCGGGAACCGCCAACGCCTTGGCACGGTCAAGCGTGACCTGGGACATGGAGCGATGCAGCACTCACTTCCTGCTGCTGGCGTCTCTCGAAGAAGCGACGACGACTACGACTCCCGATCTGCAATGGTGGCACGATGCGGTCGCGAGTTCGTTCGACTACGAATGGCTCGATAAGACGACCCGCATCCACCGTGGTAACTCGGCAGACTGGCTGACAACATCACTCTGGCCGACTCCAGCGGCGCTCGGCGACATGCAAGCACTGCTGCAGGCGCGCGAGAGCACGCTCGGCGACCAACGGCAGATGGCACTGTGCCTTGCCGGCAGCGATGACGTGCAGGTCGATTGGTCTGACGCGAGAAACACCTACCGCATCGAGCAAGCCGTGCGGGTTGCAACTGCGAGTGCCAGCGCCAGACAACGCGCCAACGCACTCAAGGTTCTCGACAGCACGAGGCGCCCCGTATGGACACCGCGCCTCGGACAAACTCTGACGAACGGCGTCGCAACCCATTCGCTACAGGTTCCAGACAACCTGAACGCACAACTCGACAGCCTCGCGACTCCCGACGGCATCGTGGACTCCCTGGGCCGGGACGAGGTCCTTGGCATCCTCGCCTTCCTCGGCATCTGCTTCTGGGCCATCTGGACCTTCATCCGTGGGGAAGGTTCGCGAACCCGCAGGATTCAGGCAAGCCTCGCCGCACTGGCAGCCGCATGCCTCTACATCCGTATCGAAATCGGCGGCGTGGTGCTGACTCCGAGCTTCATTCTGTTGGCTGCGATCATCGTGTTGCTAGCCCGCTCCGGCGTCGGCCGCACTTGGTGGCGCGTGACCGGGATGGGCCTCTTGTCCGTGATGTGCGTGTGGACCGCGGCATCGTGGTTTGTCGGCATTCGCCCGCCGTTCGCGCTCGAACCGGCGATGCTGGTCGCCGCGTTCGTCGCCGTCTACACGCCACACCGTGAGATCGAGAAGCAGCGGGCACTCGCGCCACTGCGGTCCAAGGTGACCAAGCAAGCGGCGCGGGACGAAGCCCGCAGCCAACGCCTGCTCGAAAGCAAGCAGGTGCGCAGCCTCGGGATCATCATGATCGTCTTGGCCATCGGCTACTTCGGCTTGCAGGTCTTGTCCGGCCACATGAGCCACGAACTGCTCAGCAACGCCAAGGTGCAATTGGTCGACCGTTCGGGCAACCCGATTGCCGGCGTGCGTTGCATGGTGGCGTGGACGCGGCCGACCCCCTTCCGCACCGGCATCGACTTGCCGCCTTCAGATGAATACGGCTACGTCGATCTGTCACGCATCGTGAACCGCACCTCGACGCTCGGCAGGTTCGACATCTGGGCGATGCTGCCCGGCTACGAAGACGAGTCGCGACGCATCGAGTTGTCGACGACGATCGAACTGCCCGAAGTCGGCAGCGTCGTCGTGCGACTGCTCGACGCCGATGGCAAGCCGTGGCGCGATCCGAGCAACGAGGAGATGTATGCCGCACTCGGCAACCACCCCCGCGTGTCGTTCGACAAAGACGGCCGTGCGACGTTCCCGATCGCCGCGTGCGGCAAGCTGACGCTGAGTGGCGACATGCAGGGCACGGACTTGTTGGCCAAGCGGCAGATCGATGGACCGTCGCGCCGCGGCGAGACCAAAGTCATCGACATCACCGTGCCGCGCAACACGCCGCGGGTGATCGGCACCGTCCACGCTGTCGACGGCACTCCGGTCCATGGCAAGCTCCACCTGGAGTTGCAAAGCCCGTCGTCGCGCCTCTGGGCCAACGTCTTCACCGACGAACAGGGCCACTTCCGCTTCCTGATGGATCGCATTCCGACTGATGCGGAACTGACCCTCACGCTGCCATTTGACGGTGAACACACCCTCAAGCTGGCGCCTGCAGAAGGCCCGGTTGTCGACCTGGGCAAGGTCTCGCTGCTCGAGCGGTAGTCCCAGAAGGTATACTCGGCGCGCCACTTACGGGTTTCTCGAAGTTCTCGCCGTACGATCAGCAACTGCGGTCGTCCTTGGCACACCATGACTGAGGACACCATCCTGCTCGACCGCTACATCGCCGATGGCGACCGCGCGGCTCTCGAAGAACTCTTCGCCCGCCACTATGGCGCGGTGCATCGGACCATTCTGCACATGGTCCACAACAGCTTCGACGCGGACGACCTCGCGCAGGCGACGTTCCTGCGGGCGGTGAAGAAGAGCGATCAGTTCGATTCGAGTGGCTCGTTCCGCGGCTGGCTGCTGGCGATCGCCGTCAATCAGGTGCGCGACTTCCGCCGCGGCACGAAGCGCAAGCGCGAAGACCAGCTGTTCGACATGTTCGCGGCGACCGGCAAGGACAGCGACGTGCCGGCGACCGGCATGCGGCGTGAGTTCGAACAGAAGTTGGAGCAAGCCCTCGAGACGTTGTCGCCCGAGCTGAAGGATCCGCTCGTGCTGCACTACTACGAAGGCATGTCGTTCGCCGAAGTCGGCGCGACGTTGGGCCTGCCGAAGTCGACGGTGCAAACGCGCGTGCGATCTTCGATCGGCGTTCTGCGGCAGGAGTTCACCAAGCGCGGTTGGGTCGCCCTGCTGCCTACCTTCGACCACGCGCTTTCACAACCGACGACCGCAGCCGCCGGGACCACAACGGCGCTGACCACTCGCAGAGTCGCGGCATGGGTCTGCGCAGCGGCGGTCGTGATCTCGAGCATCATTGGGATCGCATGGTGGCAGAGCCCCGCCCTGCCGCAACCGAGCACCGTGCCGACAACCATAGAGTCGGCGAACAGCGAAAGACCGGCTGCCGCAGACGTCAACAACACCCCGGCGACCAACACGCGTAACGCCGCGCCCACGGCACCGACCGTGCCCATGGTGCACGGTCGCATCGTTGACGCCGCCACTGGCGAGGCCATTCGTGAAGCAAGGGTGCGACTTCATGACTATGTCAGTGGTGTCGACCGCTTCAACACGACCGGCCCCAACGGTTGGTTCGCGTTCCCAATCACCGTCGGTCGCACGGATGCGTTTGCGCTGGTCGTCACGAAGTCGGGGCGCGGCAGAGTCCTGCTCGACTCTGTGGTGGCCAGCGAGCAACCACGTGAAATTCGCCTCGTGCCAGAAGCCACGGTGCGCTGCAAGGTGCTGGACCACGACGGCAAGCCGATCACGTCATGCCGAGTGAGCGCCTTCCGCACTCCCAACGACGCCCCTCTTGCGCTGCTCATGGGTGCACTGCCACACCGCCTGCGCATCGATGCTTGGACAGAAGACGAAGAAGCACCGGGCACGTACATCCTGCGTGGCCTCAGCGCCGTTCCGGTCATGCTGGTCGTACAGTTCCGGAACGAACAACCGTGGCTGGTCGCTCGCGGCGAGACGGTGGTGCCCGGCCAATGCGGGGAACAGGTCGTGCAGCTACCGCGTGCCAAGAGCTACCGCGTGCACGTTCGCGACAAGCTGACCGGCAAGCCGCTCCCCAAAGCACAGATCCACGAACGCATCGTCAACGGCTCGTGGAGTGACGCCATCCGGGCACCGTTCGCCGCGACCAACGAGCCAGGCGTCTACACACTGCGCCGATGGATCAGCCGCCGCGCCAGGGTTGGCCAGGCCGATGGCAGCTACAAGATCGTGCGTCGCCCGAACATGGACACGCTGCTCGTCACGGCACCGGGGTATGCACCGTGCCAGGACACCCGCGAGCAGATGAGCGAAGACGACGACTACGTCTTTGAGATGGAGCGCGGCGCCCAGATCAGCGGCGAGACCGTCGACGCAGACGGCAAGCCGATCTCAGGCAGTCGCGTCATCGTGATTGTGGAGGACGAGGCGCGGTCGCTGGTGCTCAGCGACGAGAACGGCCACTTCGTCGCGGACTCGTTGCCAAGTGACTACGAAGTGCAAGTGCAGAGCTATCGGCCCGACCACACCGCCCGCCTGTCGGTAGCCGCGTTTGAGCTCGAGCCCGGCCAACAACGGTCCGTCACGTTGGGCGGCATTGCCAACGGCGCCCTCATCGGCAGCCTGAAGTTGCGTGGCGAGCCGGTCGCCGGAGCGGTCGTGCAGATCGAACACGACAAGCGGCACCGGCTGCAGTCGCTGACGGATGCTGCGGGGCAGTTCCGGATCGACTCGCAGCCGCTCGGAGCCTGCACGTTGACGATGTGGGCCGACGTCGCCGTCACCGGCGGCAAGACGCGGCACATCCGCGTGCAGCGCGAACTCCAAGTGCAGCCGGGTCGCAACATCCGCATCGATATCGACCTCCGCCACGAAGTCCGCGGGGTCTGCATCGATGCGGCAACCAATGAGCCAGCCGAGCGTGTATCCGTTCAAGCCGTTCCGATCGGCAACCCCGACTCGCCCATCGCAAGCGAGAGCAGCAAGGCCGACGGCTCCTTCCACATGTTCGTCGAAGATGTTGGTGGCTACGAGTTGCGCGCCAAACCATCGACGAAGTGGTTCTCGCTGCGCAACCAGACGTTCAACGCCACGGGAACCGCATCGACGCACGATTTGCGACTGGAGGTTCACAAAGATCCACAGACAGCATCGCTCGAAGTGCACGTCGTCAATTCTGACGGCAAGCCGATCACTACGTCTGTCTTCAAGGTCACGGGCGTGTCCGTGCAAGCGGATGGCAAGGCTCTCAACGGCAAGCTCACGTTCGATGGACTGCGGGGCGGCCACTACGAAGTGCGACTGCACGACAACCAACACGTCGATCAGCAGTTTGCTTTCGACGTCACTCCTGGCCAGAAGAGCGGCCCCCACAAGATCGTCATGCCGCCGGCAACGGCACTCGCGTTTATCGCTCCCGACGCAGCACCGGACAAGCCACCACACCCGTCGGGCATGATCGACGGCGATCGCATCTTGTCGTGGAACTCACACAAGATCACTCACCTTGCTGATCTCGTGACCGTCATGGAGGCACTCGACGGCGCAACCGCACCACTCGTCGTCCTGCGCGACGGAGAGCAACTCGAACTGCAGGCCAGCAAGCGTTTGATTCCGGAATCCATCTTCGACTTCCGGTGGCCCTACAACTTCGGCATCGCCCTGCAGAATCGCGAGTAACGGCCGTTTGCGCCGCTTCTGCGGCCGAATCCAAAACGCGCAAACTACCGCGACAGACGCCATCCGGGCGCTGTCGCGGCTCTGGTTTTGAGCATGTTTTTTCCCCCTCGATAGCAACCCTTAGGGGGTCGCGAAGTCGTTCCTTCGACGTCGATTGCATACGCGCTTTCGGGAGGACGGAGAACCGCACCAAGATGCAGCGCGTGGATCACTGCCATCTAGCTCAGGTCCACTCTCGGATGCGTCGAGGAGGCTGGTAGCGGCCAACACACGTTTGCAATTGCTGACGCAACGCAAGCAAGTCGAAGCCGAATACCAACGACCAGCCAAGGAGGAGACATGGCAGGGTTTGATCGTCGCGTCGTGCGCATCAGCACAGTCGCGACACTATCGTTCGCAGCAGTCAGCATCGCTGAGCTGCCCGCGCAAGCTGCGCACCCGTTCCTCACCCCGACCGATAACCCGGTCTTCAGCATGGCCTCGATTGCAGGCATGGTGGACGTCAACCGCGACGGCAGTCGCGACGTGGTGGTGCCGGGACTGTTCTTCGGATCATTCATCTCGACGCTCGATGAAGACGGCACTTCGCTGCACGTCAATGCATCCGGGCCCAACCTCTCGGGAGCACCAGGCTCGGCGACCTTGCCAACGATCTTGGCAATGGTCGGAGGCCACTTCGACGGTGACGCACTGCAAGACCTCGTGACGGTTTCGGGGAACGGCACGATGCACTTCCACAAGAACCTTGGCGCAACGCAGCTGCACCAGAGCAACTGGGCACCGGATGTCATCTTCGACAACGTGCAAAGCAGCTACCCGACGAACCCGCCATTTGAGGTCTACTCCTTCCCGGTGTGCACCACGCTCGATTTCGATGCTGATGGGCACCTCGACTTGCTCATCGCCGGCGGCCCCGTCGACCGCTGGGCGGCCCAGACCAAGCCCGGCTTCGTCTGCCTCTACAAGGGCAACGGCCAGGGCGGCTTCCTGCCCCTGCGCCAAGGCCTGACGGGCAACATCATCGATGTGGAGGTCGCGGACCTCGACAACGATGGAATTACCGACAACGTCGTCGTGCTGATGGAGACCGGCGCTGTCGGCGCGTTCAGCTACGACATCGTGCACTACCATCTGACGCCCAACGGACTCGTGCAGAACGGCCTGATTCAGACCGTTGGCCCCGGCCGCCTGACCGCACTGGAGTTCGGCGACGTCATCGGCGATAGCAACAACGACTACATCCTGGCGCAGATCCAGACCAACCCCGGTAGCAGTGGCGCGAGCATCTACTACTACGCTGGTGACGGCCAAGGCAACGTCAGCACCTCGCAGTGGGGACAACTGTTGTTACCAACACTTGCCGCTGGCATCAGCGACCACATCGCGTCGATCCAGGTTGCCGACTTCAACTACGACGGCCACGACGACATCGCGATGTTGCATGGCATGTTGCAACCGCCATCCGCACCGAGCGCGTCCTACGCGACCTACCAGAACAGCGAGGTCCTGGTCGCCATGGGCCCATCCGCAACGACAGCACCACTTGCTTCGCTGCCGCTACCCGGCGCCAACCTGTTTGCCGACACCTTTACGTTCTCGCTGACGCCGTTGCTCCCCAAGCCCGATCAACTCAAGTGCGTGGCACTTGGTGGCGACACGTGCATCGACTTCCTGATACCAGGGCTGCGTGGGGGTGTTCACTTCAACCAGCCACGGATCGCGACGATCAAGAACGTGAGTGCGCCGCAACTCGGCGACGCCCGCCAACTCAAGATCGGCGACCCGTCCGGTGGCGCGCCGAACCGGCCAGCCCGCATCGGCTTCGAAGGTGGCCGACCGGTTCCCGGCAACAGCAACTTCGCGTGCACGATCCAGAACGTGCAAGGCGGTTGCCTGGTCGGGTTGATGTGGAATCAGTTCGGCATCGCCAACCTGGCGACGTCGCACGGCTTCATGCTGCACATCGGACCCGTGCTGTATGGCTACGCCGGCATCACCTCCGGCAGCGGCTTCCAGGATGGCTTCTACAGCTACTCGCTGCCGATCCCGAACCACCCGAGCCTGGTCGGCGATGCTGGCTGCTTCCAGTATTGCTACTACGACCAGGTCGCCGGACGCTTCGGCGGCACGCAGGCCACGTCGATCTGGATCGGCAACTGAGCCAGATCTGAAAAAGCCTGTTAAGCGCCGCAGGGACTGGCGCCCTTGGATCGCCATTCAACCGTCATCCAAGGAACCCCAATGTCCCTGCCTGCTTTCCGAGCCCACGGGCTCGCTCTGTTGACTCTGTGCGCCGCCAGCATCTGCACGGACGCTGTCTCGCAACGGCAACAGATCCGCGATGTCGTCGGCTCGCCGCCGGACCTCTCCAACTGGCCCCACCCCGCTGCGCCCGACGGCAACCCGTTTCCGCGCAGCACCGCCAGTGCTGCGGAGTTGCAGCTGCGCGATGACATGGTCCAGCTCGGCAAGGCGTTGTTCTGGGACGAACAGGTCTCGACGGACAACACCGTTGCGTGTGGCACGTGCCACATGCCGCGTGCCGGAGGCACGGACGATCGGCCTGGCGCCGTGCATGCGAACGGCAACTTCGGCACGTTTGGGGTTGTGTCGCAGCAACTGAGCGGCGGCCAGATCGTCTACGGAGCGCCGGGTGGCTCGGCCCAACCAGACCAACGCGCCGTGACCGACGTCGCGGCACCGTCTGCGATCGGCGCATACATGTTCGACCAGTTGTTCTGGGACAAGCGCGCCGGCCCGGACTTCAAACATGACAACGGTGCAGTCATCACCGGCTTCAGCAAGTGGGCAGCCCTTGAGGCTCTTAGTGTTGGCCCACCAACGTCGGACGTAGAGATGGGCCATCACGGCATCACCTGGGCCAGTGGCTATCTGCAGAACAAGATCGGCGACGCCCACCCACTCGCGCTCGTCGAGCCGGGGACGATTCCGCAGGATGTGCAGTGGCTGACGACGATGCAGCTGCCGTATGCGGCCCTGTTCGATCTGGTCTTCCAGAATCACTCGAACTCCGACCTCGATGGCATCCAAGGTGTTACTCGCGAACGGTTCGCCGCGGCGCTCGCCCACTACCAGCGCACGCTGATTCCCGACCAGGCTCCGATCGACACCGGCAACATCACGGCACAAATGGAGGAGGGGTTCGAAGTGCTTCGTGTGAGGGGGTGCTTTGAGTGCCACTCGGCCACCGAGCCGACACAACTGGTCAATGGCAAGCTGCCGAACTCGTTCGACAACCTCTTCTCGGACGGCACGCTCCACCCTATCAACATCAACAACGCACCCGACCGCAAGACTCCTACACTTCGCAACCTTGGCCTGCGCAAGAAGTTCTTCAGCACTGGCCACGGCGGCGACGGCACGCCCACCGACCGCCCGTTCGTCGGATCGCGCAACGAGTTGCTCGACTTCTACGTCGACGGCCCCGGACGACTCGGCTTCGACGGTTTCCTCTCGGAGACCGACCGCGCTGCTGTCGAAGCGTTCCTGTTCGATGCGCTGACCGACCCGCGCGTCGCCAATGAACAGTTCCCGTTTGACCGCCCCATGCTCCGCAGCGAGATGGATCCGTTCGAAGCCAACGAGTATGGCGCGGGCTCGCCTGCATCCGACGGCATCACTCCGGAGATCATCGCGAACTACCCGCCACTGATTCCGGTCAACGGTTCGCAATCGAACTTCCGGGTCGGCATGAGCAGCGGCTTCCCTGGCGCCGTGCCGTTCCTGATGGTCACGCCGGCTGCCGGCACCGGCGCGTTTGGCTATTGGGTCAGCGGCCCGATGGTGACGCTGCCGGGCAGCATCGTCGATGCGAACGGCATGTCGACGGTGCACTACTCCGTGCCTGCCGACCCAGCACTGAAGGACGTGCCCAGCTTCGTGCAGTGGATCGTGCTCGAGCCGAACACGATCTCGTTCACGAACGCGGCCCACTTCACGCCTTTCTACTTCTAGCGGGCCGCTTCTTGGCGGGCGCCCCCCGCCTGGACCAATGCGCGTAATGCGTTAGCTTGGCTGCCATGCAACTGACGCTGCGCTCGCTACTGCCGCTACTGCTCGCCTCAACCCTGACGACCACGGGTCTGTCGGCGCAGGGCAAGAACATGCTGTTCTACGGCAACAGCTACACCTACTACTCGTGGGGCTACGGCGTGCCAGAACTCGTCGGCCTGATCGCCGAAGCAGCTGGCCATCCGTCGCCGAACATCGTGCAAGCGTTGATCGGCGGCTCGAACCTGCAGATCCACGCCACGGACCCAGCCCAGGTCGCGGCGATCACGACCTCGCTGCCCGCCGGTCAAACGTGGGATCACGTGATCATGCAGGAGAACTCGCTCGGAGCGACGCCGCACTTCGGCTTCAGCCCGACGGTGTTTCGCAACAGTGCGTTGACCATCATGACCAACGTGCGCAACCACAGCCCGGCGGCGAGCGCCGTGATGTATCAGACGTGGGCACGCGCCTGGGGTCACATGTACTACCCGGCGCCGTGGACCGATCCGATGGACATGCACAACATGGTCCGCGGCAACTACGACCTGGCGGTCGCCGACCTCAACGCTGCGTTCGGTGCCGGCGCGGCAACGAAGGCTGCAGTCGGAGACGCCGTCGCGTTGCTCGAGTGGGATCCGCTCTGGTACCACCCGGACAAGTCGCACCCGGGCCCGAGCATGACGATGCTCGCGGCGATGTGTATCTACACGTCGATCTACAACCAACCCGTTTGCGACGTCGACCCCAACTTCCCGAACAGTGCACTCGCGCTCGCGCTCGCGCCGCACAACATCACCGAGTCGATCTGGAACCTGTTCGCTGGCCTCGCCGACCGCTCGGCCCCCCCATCCAACCGACGCTACCCTGGTTCGGGTGACCACCTGCTGATGTTGAGTGCGACCGGCAGTGACCCGCTCGGCGCGTGCCCCGTCCGGCACGTCACGACGGGCACGCAGGTTCAGTTGCAGATCATGCCGGTCAACGGCGTCTACAACTCGAGCATCGGCACCTTCTTCGTCGACTTCATGCTGACCGGTTCGCCGCCAGGTCCATCGATTACGTATCCCGAACTGCAGGTCAATCTCGCCGGGGCGATCTACGCGCCACTGCAGAGCCTCAGCAACCCGTATGGCCTGACATTCCAGATGCCGTTCACGTTGCCCGGCGGCTCGTTCCTCGTGCAAGGGGTCTCCTTGCAGGGCAGCACGGAGACTGGCAACACGTTGTTTACGACGACGGACGCGCACGAACTGATCTTCTTCTAGGTCTGCAATTCGCGCCGAACGCAGCCGTTGCCGTAGCGACTGTATCTGGTCCAACCGCACTCCAGCATGACCTACAAGTACGCTGTCTTTGCTCGCGTGGCCGATGAGGCGACTGCGCGCACGTTGCTTGACACGCTCGACGAGGGCAACACGGAGCGGACCAAGTACAAGCTGTTCCCCTGCGCGGACGATCGCAGCGCCAACGGCCACCTGGCCAGCTTGATGAACAACGCCACGTGGGCTGAGTCCGACGTGCGCCGCGGCCTTACAATCGGCGTCACCCTCGGTGCGGTGCTCGGCACCACGATGGGCTACACGATCTTCAACATCTTGGAGATGCCGACAACGATTGGCATTCTGCTCGGCGGCATCATGGGCACCGCAGTCGGCACCCTGATGTCCGGCATCGTCGGAGCCGGCCTCGTTCATCCGCGCTTGAAGCAGATCATCAACCACCTCGAAATCGGCCAGGCGGCCGTAGCGGTGTCGAACTACTCGCGCAACGAACACCAGCGAGCGATTGCTCTCTTGCAGGCTGAGAGCCTGGAGTTCGAGACCAATCGTTAGTTGCCTGAATCGGGCGCGGCCAAGCCTCGCCGCCCCCTAGCGGGCAGAAAGATTCCAAAACCCTGTCCGGTTCGGAGCGTGGCGTCGCTTCCCCTGGTCCCCCGCCGTACTGCGACCACGTATGGTATGGGAACCACTACGACCATGCCCCGCTCCGAAGCCAATCCGTCTGACCGGCACGAAGAGGAAACTGCCGGCCGCCTGGACCGTCTCGCCACGGCGATGGAACTGTTCCTGCAACTTCGCAACAGCGGTGCCGAAGAACGTGCCGCGATGCTGCAGCAACATGCCGACCTGGCCGACCTCTTGGAGCCGATGTTTGCCGATCTCGATGACAAGGTTGGCGAAGCGGCTTCCAGGACGGACGAGCCCGATGATGGCATCGACACTGGCACAGACTCAGCCATGCCGGCACCGCTGCAACCGGGCCACCAGATCGGCGACTATCGAATCGTTCGAGAAGCAGGGCATGGCGGCATGGGTACCGTGTTCGAAGCCCAGCAGATCTCCCTCGACCGACGCGTCGCGCTCAAAGTCCTGCACCCACACCTCTCTTGGTCTGCGGCGTCGATCACTCGATTCCGCAACGAGGCTGCAGCAGCAGCCCGCTTGCAACACCCGGCGATTGTTCCGATCTACGAGGTTGGCGAATGGCACGGGCTGCACTTCTTCAGCATGGAGTTCGTCGACGGCCAACCGCTCAACGAGATCCTGCACAAAGATCGCCTCGGCATCCGCAAGGACTGCACGCGTGCTGTCGAGGCCGCCGAGTTGGTTGCCCAGATCGCCGACGCACTGCAACACGCCCACGGACACTCGTTGATCCATCGGGATGTCAAACCGCAGAACATCATGCTGACCAACGATGGCCAGGTTCGCCTGCTCGACTTCGGCCTCGTCAAACACTTCGACGCCGACTCGAACACCGCGCACGGGACGTTCTTTGGTACACCGCACTACTGCAGTCCCGAACAGGCGCAGCACAGCCTGGACGTCGAACCGCGGACCGATGTCTTCTCACTCGCGATCGTGCTCTACGAACTGGTCACGCGACACCGTCCGTTCGAAGGTGCCACGACGCGTCTCATCCTGCAACACATCGAGTCCGGCGCATTTCGACCGTTGCGGCAGGTCGCGCCAGCTGTACCACGCGACCTCGAAACCATCTGCCACAAGGCGCTCGAAGTCGACCCGGACGCGCGCTACGCCAGCGCTGGCGACTTCGCCAACGACCTGCGACGCTTCCTCCGCATCGAACCCATCAAGGCCAAGCCACCAGGACGCATGGTGCGCGGCCTCAAGTGGGCCCGACGTAACCGCGCGCGCGTCGCACTCGGGTCGGCCTTGTTCGTCATCGCTGTCGGCGGCCCCGCCAGCTACATGTGGATGCAGCACCAGGCTCTCGTCACCGCCAACCGTGAGCGCCAGATCCTCGACAAATCGGAGGACCTCGGCTTCCGCAGCATCGAACAGACTCTGACCCTGCTCAACTTGCAACTTGAACGATCACCTACCCCACCGGTCGACGGCCATGAACGCGTCGATGAGGTCGTCAACGTCTGCGAGGAGTTCTTGAACCTGCGTTCGCAGAGTGAGAACCGACGCCTCCGCGTCGCCGCCGCACTCGACTCGACCAGCAACATCTATCGCCAGCTCGGCAAACTCGAGGCCGCGCAGGCAGCTTGCACACGCGCCATCGACATCGTCGCCACGACCACGCCATCGCCGCCACACCAACGACTCAGGGGCCGACTCTTGCTGCGGCAGTTCCAGTTGCAACAACTGCTGATTCCGACGCGCACCGACAAGGCGTTCGCAGAAGCACTCGACCACCTGAAGCCTCTGTGCCTGGCGACCGATGCCGACCTGCGAACGCGCATCATCTACTCAGAAACCTTGCGCACGCGCGCGCAAAACTTCAACAACTTCGAACGCTACGCAGAAGCCCGGCAGCTGCTGCTCCAGGCTATCGAGATCCTGCCTGCGAACGAACTCGCTTCGAGCACAGACGTCGCCCAGTCCCGCGCAACCATGTGCCGGTTGCGGGCCAGAATATCCCTGGGAATCGCGCTGCTGCGAATGGGCAAGGCAAACGAGGCTCTCGAGCAATTGCAGCCGACGCTGTTGCTCTTGCAGCAACAACCCAAGAACGCGGCAACCAGCCTGCAAAAGACCCTGGCCACAGCGGCGATCGGACTGGCACAACAGTCCCTGGGACAGCGTGGCGCTGCCGAACGCTCCTTGCGTGAGGCCATCGATTCCGGTGATGGCCAATTGCAGGAGTTTCCCGGCGCCCACCTTCTGCGCCATACGTGGATGCGTTGTCGTGTGCGACTCAGCAACATCCTGCTCGGCAAACGCCAATTCGAAGAAGCCGAGCAAGTCGTACGCACCGCCTACGCAACCACCCAAACGACTCGCAAGGAGACCCCTCATGATCGCTACCTGTGCGCGCAGGTAGCGTCGCAACTCGCCGCATGCGTTCTGATGCGCGGTCAAGATGGAGCCACGAACGAAGCAACCGACCTCCTGACGGCATCGTGCGAACTCAAGGAGCAGCTCATCCTGGAGCACCCGGAGATGTGGCGCTACCGGCGCGAACTTGGTGGCGACCTCAACAACCTGGCGGCGATCAACAACCAACGTGGCGATCCCGCGGCAGCCTCGCAACTGGCCCGCAAGGCCATCGCCCAGCAACAACACGTTCTGATCGCGAAGCCGCAAGATCGTCGTGCGAAGCTATTCCTGGGCATGCACAACAGCCAGTTGGCGTTGGCCTGCGCCAGTCAAGCGCAGCACGAGGCAGCCATTGCAGCAGCGACCGCCGTGCTCGAACACACCCCGAAACATCTGGACTCTCTGCGCATTGCTGCGATGGCCGCGAATCGCTGTGCGGATACGGCCCGCAATGACACAACATCTCTGCACGAACGCGACGCCAGCGAACGCTACGCCGTTTTCGCGGTCCAGACACTCAAGCAACTCGTCAAGTGCAACCGCGGCTTTGCCGCGAGAGTGCTAGCGCAGACAGCATTCGATTCCTTGCGCGACCGCGAGGACTTCCAATCGCTGCTAACCTCTACGAACCGATGACCGCGCCCGCTGACAACTCGATAACGCGGCAGGTCATGCTGCTGCACGGCGGCGATGCCGAACAGTTGCAACGGCTGATCGCGGATCACCTGCCGTGGATCGAAGCCCGCGTTCGCAAGCGGCTCAGCCCCATCATCAGGCAGGAAGGCGACACGCAAGACTTCGTGCACGACGCATTGGTTGAGGTCTTGCGCGATGGACCTCGATTCGTGGTCGAGAGCCCCGAGGCATTTCGCGCGCTACTGGCACGCATCGTCGAAAACACATTGATCGATCGGCACCGCTACATGCACCGCGAGCAACGCGACCGCCGTAAGCAATGCTCGCTACCGAGCGGTTCGGTCGTGATGCTGGACCACGCAGCCCGCCAGGTCAGCACACCAGCGACCAAGGTGGAGCGCGAGGAGCAACATGCCTGGCTGCGCCTCGCCCTGGAGCTTCTGGCCCCCGAAGATCGCGAAGCGGTGCGACTGCGCGATTGGGAGGGCCTGTCGTTTGGCGAAGCCGGCAAGCAACTCGGCATCTCGGACGAGACGATGCGGCAGCGCTACCGACGCGCCCTGCCGCGCCTGGCCAAGAAGCTCGAGGAACTCCGACGCGGCAACTGGCAAGCCTCCGTCGAAGAGGAGTAACCAGCGGCCGCAAGCCCTCGGCTACTTGACGATCGGCAGGGTCAGCCGTGGCGTACTGATCAGTGTCAGGTTGCCGTTGCCGATCGTATGGAAGTCTTGGAAGTAGTAGGTGTCCGTCGACAGGAACTCTGGCAGTGGCAGCGGGTAGACCGGGTTGGCACCGATCTCCAAGCCAAACAAGCCAACGTGATCCGCACCGGTGTTTGGCACCAGCAGCCAGCAGCCGTTCTGAATAACCGGAATGCCGGAGAGGATCTGGGACGCCGGCGCGGTCGCCATCACCATGACGTGCAGCGAGTCCTGGGCGGCCCCGGTCACACGAATGTAGCCGTAGCCGTTCCCGATGACCTGCGAGCCCACCCAACTCAACTGAGCCGGACTGCATGCGATGCCGGACGTGAAGGCCGGCGGGACGAAGGGATACGCAAAGCGATCCATCGTCACGTAGTTCGTGGCACCATTGACGGCATAGCCAATTACGAACTCATCAGCGAACTCGTTGAAGCTGAGACCGCCAGGGCCCGAGGTATCCGAGCCAGAGGGCGAGATCACAACTTCGCTTTGCACGACCTCGCCTTGGTATCCATGCGTCGTGAAGTAGAGGTTCTGGCTGAAGTCACTGTGATGCATGAGCGCCCAGTGACTCAACGAGTTGCGATCGTGGGCAAGCCCCGCCAGCCGTGCGCGCGCCGACCCATACGATGCGACGACCTCCGTGCCGAACGGCTCTGTTCCCGCAGCGGCACCAGCAGGCCAGTCGACACGCACCGCCCGCACCTGGTGACCAACGTTGTCCGTCGGCGCACCCGGTAGCTGCGCCTGCGTCGAACTGGTGAATGCGACCATGTATCGCGTGTGCCGGCCTTCCACCATCGGTGCCATCTTGTGAGACGACGACGTGTTGTCGATCAACATCGCTGGCGAAACGCTGCCGGTCGGATCAACCCGCTTGAGCGCGACGTCCCAGTCATCACCACCGAGCACGTTGGTGCTGATCGTTTGGTAGGCGACGAGCCAACCCGTCGTTCCCAAGCCGAGCGCAGTTTGATTGACGCTCGGACGTTCCTGATCCTGCAGCGTGCCATTGGCTATGACAAACGGCGCCGTCGCGGTGCCAGCCGCCACGTCGAGGAAACACGCGTAGATGTCGGACGTCGTGGTGTTCTGGAAGATGCCGCCATTCGGTTCCTGTTGCCAGACAACGATCGTCGAGGGACTGACGCTGCCATAGTCCGTGCCGCCGACGTCGGCGCGCCAGGCATTGTCGCTCGTGGCAATCGTCGACCACGTCAAGTTGGTGACCAGGTCACTGCGCAGATGGCTGTGGAAGCGCAGCCTCCGTGTGGCGGTCAGCGGGAAGTAGCGGTCGAACACGACCACGCCGTGGTTGTCCACAGCGTCGTAGGAACAGCGACCGCCCTGCGTCGACCAACTTGAGGTGACGTCGTAGTACATCAGAGCCGACACCTGGCCCGTATCGGTGAACCTGCGGAAGTAGAGATCACGATCGCCAGCGGATGCCCACACGGTGTAGCACATCCAAACAGGGTCATTCACGGTCTCCGAGTCGCGCACCACATCCAGTTCGTCACGGGTGTTGCCGGCCAACGAACCGCCTGTGCCCAGCAACGGATCAACGGTGACAGGGAATGTGGCCGCTGCCAGCCAATCGGCACTGAGCCGTAGCGTCGCGACGCCGCCCTCGTAGCCGGTCGTCATCGGCGTCGTGCGGCCACGCGCATCGACCGCCGTCGCGGCACCGTAGGTCACCAGGTGCCGTCCTTGCGTATCGAAGAACCGCAGCTCCTGATGCTGGGCCGCGACGTTCTGAGCCTGCAACTGGGACTCGAACGTACCGCGAATCACGAGGTCGCCGGCTGCATGCCGCTGCTTGATGACGAAGGTCTGCTCAACGCCGTCGGCGCGAACGTCGTAGGCCTCGACGACTGCGCCAAGGGCGTACTCGGCGCGCAGTTCTTTGTAGTGCAACGCCGGCGCCTGCGTCACGAGCTCGACACCCCCCATTTGCACCGAGGTCGTCTGCCACTTGAGTGGCTGGTTGTGCGGATACTTCTTGCCCAGCAGCGGCACGAAGGTCGCCCCATCGTGGAACGAAACCTTGTAGTCCTGCCCCGCGGCCCAGACGCCGTAGGTGATCCCCATGTCGGCGGCCGCGGTATGGATCGGCACGACAACGGGAGTCGCGTCGGCGCCGGGCAACAACTGGGTCGAAGCACCGGCCACCAGCGACTCCTGATCGACGGGGACCGGTGGCATTGCCGTTTCGGCAAGCTGGGGAGCACCCTGGGATGCGGCGCCAACCACACAAGTGGCGAGGCACACACCCCTGAGAACCAAGGAAAGCGATGAAGTGAGAGCTGTCATGTGACTGACAGCGACACGACGTTCGGTTTGCCAAGCTCGATTCTGCAGAATCTCGCGGGGTCGAGCCAACCGGCTCAACCGCCGCGATTGCAGACGCTTCCCTAGTAGCCACCCACAGCGAGTCCGGCAACGTGCTAACCCGTCAACCAGCGCATCACGGCTTCGAGCGGCCCACGTCGCCAGTGCGCCCGCCACCAGTTCGCGAAAGCCAGGGCCGCCACCCACGCCACGACGATGTAGAAGCCGATGAAGGTGAGGTTCTCGCCACTCAGTCGGCCGATCCACTGCAGCACGTAGAAGCCGACGACGACGTGCCCGACATACAGCGTTAGCGCCATCTGACCGGCAACGATGAATGGTCGGAAGACGCGGCGCATCATCGCAAACGAAGCCAGCATCAGACTCAGTGCGATGACGGTCATCGATACGCCCATCGCCGTCATCATGTAACCCGGTCCTGGCTTGAAGCCGAACGGATCAACTAGCCCCGCCCAGCGACGCCCGACGGATGGCTGCAGCAACGCGGCCGTGTCGACCCAGTGCGTGTCCCACAGCACCCGTTCGTTCTCACCTTGGCCCACTGGCTTCACGACCAGCTGCCGCTTGATGGCAAACAAGCCGATGGCGGCTGGCCAACGCTGTTTGATCTTGGCCGCCTCCTCGGGCTCGAATTGCGCCTTGCGCTCGTTACGCACCCAGCGCTGCACACTCTGCTCGACCCGTCGCACCTGCTTGTCGTGGCCAGGTGGTGCGGCTTGATCCTCACCGTACGACACGGTCAAGACCAGCGCTCGTCGCTTGCTCTCGCCACGCTGCACTTCGGCGGTGCCAAGGCTGCGGCTTGCATAGCCAATTCGTGCGAGCAACTTCTGCACCTGTTCGGCGCCGGCCACGAACGCAGCATTGGCCTGCGGGTCAAACCCGTCTGGCCAGAGCAATGCCACATCTGTGGCTTCTGCGGTGGACTTCTCCGCCTTCTCTGCAACCAACAGATGGCGCGTTTCCGCATGCCGCTCGACCTTTGGCCCTTGCTCGTCGCGCAGCCATTCCATCATCGGCTCCGCACCGGCGTAGCCAGTCACGGCCAACGTCAGCCCGAGCGCCAACAGGCCGCCGCGTGCACGCCACGAACCGGTATCCATGCGCCCGATCAACACACCGACGAACACAAACGCCAACCACGGCAACGCCGGGTGGAAGCCACCGAGGAACAGTTCGTTCCCCATCGCATCCAGAGTCCAATGATTCTTCACCTCGCCGAACGGCTTGCTGGCCACTCCAGCGGTTTCGTCGAACAAGTACCAGAACGCAGCGGTCAGCACCGTGACGATCAACCCGATCAACCACGGCCACCGCAGCGACAACACCAACACCCCGGCAAACAGATAGATCGCGTAGAAGCGCAGGATGTCGCCGCCCCAGAAGGGGAACCACATGAAGCCGACCGCGGCGAGGAACACCACGCGCTTGAGCAAGACCACGCGCGGCCCCCATGCGCGCCGGCCAAGAATCAGGAAGGTCAACAACAAGGCCCCGCAGACGCCGGCACCGACCTTGAGGAACATCGTGAGCGTGCCACCCGACAACGCCGAGCAGTAGTCGACCAACCGTGTTCCCAACGGCGCCAGGTCGGCCGCCTTCGCGGCCTGCGAGTCGGCGCCGGCCAACGGACCGTATTCCACGGATCGACCCGCGGCAGACTCCACCGCATAGAAATCCGCGAGCAGCCAAGCCACCGCCAGCAAGCCGATCAGCGAAATCGTTCGCAACACGTCGGTGAATCGCCGGTCGTGCACACTGTCGCGGCGCGCGCGCCACAGCAGCGTCATCGAAACGCCAGCCAACATCACAAAGGTCGCGGCCGCACGCAGCGTGAACACCTCCATCGTCCCAAGCAACCAATCTGGACCGCCGCGGAAGCCGCCCATGACGAACCGATAGTTGACGACCACCATGCCCAGGAACGCGAAGCACCGCGCCAGGTCGTAGCCAACGACTCGCGCGCCGCGGTTGTCAGCCGCCATCGCTGGTTCTGGAACATCGATCGAGAGTTTGGTGGCCTGCGTGTCTATGGAACTCATTGCCATGCGTAGTCAGAGAAACGGACGTTGCCGCGGCTAATCGCCACGCGAGGAGAACACGATTGTATGCGGCGTGTGGTCGGCCGAACCGCCACCGGAGCCAAGCCACGGCTGGCCGTCGATGGCCACGGCAACGGTGCTGCAGCGCACCAGTTCCGCCACCAACAACAAGCCGAGCAAGACGGCACCAGACCAGAAAGCGAGTTGGTCGGGGTTGCGCCTCGACCAGCGCTGCCAGCCACGGTGACAAGCTACGGCCAGGCCCACCATCACCAACGGCAAGCACAAGGCGCCATGGCGCGCATAACCGTAGAAGCCGCAGATCACCGCGTAGCGAGCCAGAGAGAACACCAACAGCCCGATCACGATTCGTTCGCGACGCACCTGCCAGATGCCCCAACCAGCAACGAGCAAGACGAGCACGCGCCAAAGCTGCGGCCACACGCCCGTCGCCGTCACGATGTCGACCGGTCGCCGCTCACCCGACAACCCAAGCGGCAACGCATAGCCACCGAAACCACCGGTTGCCCCGGCCAGCGACGACCAGACCTTGCCGACGATGCGCCCCGCTGCAGCTACCGGGTCGGCGCCGATCTCGGCGAAGCCCATCTCGACGCCATGAACGAACGCATGTAGATGCGGCGGATACGACAGCGCGAACTGACCGTTCTTCGGCCGGTTGGTCTGCACGTAAGACGGGAACCGCTGCGCACCGCCGGCCAACGGCGGCGGCCGATCATTCGGCGCCGTCGTGAACTCGCCTGCAGATTCCGCCGTGTTCGCGACCCAGAAGTTGTAGCCACCCTGCAAGGCGACAAAGCGCGGCTGCAGTGGTTCTGGATAGACGCCGAACGCTTCTTCGATCACGGCCAGGTCTGCGACTTCGACGTGCTTGCGACCGCGCACACGCATGGTCTCGCTGACGAAGACGAACATCGGCCCCTGCTGAAAGACCGGCAGGTCGCGCAGCTTGCTCAGCGCCGCTGGCCGCCACACGATGTTGGTTGCGGGCAACGATGCGTCGCCGGCATTGAACTCCGCGACCAGGCGATTGGCGTGCAGTTGGTACGGCACGATCGGCACCGCAGCAGTGACCACCCCAAGCAGCAACACCCACCACCGGGTGCGTAGCAACAACAACGCGCCACAGAAGAACAACAAGGCCACGCTGTGCTCAGCACGCAAGAGACACAGCGCTCCGTGCACGAAGCCCCACCGCATCGCCACGTGCCACGACGGCTGCCTGGCGAGTCGTTCGAAATCGAACAGGGACAGCAGCACGAAGCAGAGGTACGGCGTCTCGACGTGCAAGCCACTCGACAGCAACATCAAGTTGCTCGACGCGGCGCAGAAGCAGGCAGCGAGGAAGGCGACACCAGCCGATAGACGGGGCCGCAACAACCACCACACCAACGGCCCAATCAGCGCACCGCACACCAGGACCGCGACGCGCAGCGGCCACACCGTTGCCCCTTCACCGTTCCACAATGTGGTTGCAGCCCAGACCATGCCAGGTGGCCGCCACGGCAACACCAACTCGACGTCATAGATGCCGTTGGCTGCGCGACCGGCGAGGTCTTGCCAGATCGGTGCATCCCCCTGGAAGCCGATGTGCCAACAACCACCGCCGTCGGGCGTCGCCGTCTGGAACAGCCACCGGATAGCCAGCCCGAACAGAAACAAGGCGACGGCAGGCAAGAATCGCGAGGGGCTTGGCAGAGGTCTCTCGAAGAAGCGTGGTGGTCAGCGAACGATCGTAACTGACATGCCCCGCCTGAAGCGATGCTTGTTCCGGCCAGGGCGCCGAGTCGGCCACGCGCAAGCAGCCCGGCGACGCGGTGTTCTTGCACACACGGCGTTGCCCCGGAACACGACCGTCCCAGGCAACGCCGAACGACGACTACTTCTCGTCGCTCACTTCGGCCAGCAACTCCATCACGACCTCTTCCATGGCTTCGCCGCGCTTGTTCTTCGCGCGAATGACGCCCTTGTGGTCGATGATGTAGATCGTTGGCCAACCGCGCACGTTCCACTCCGCGGAGATCGGACCACGAGTGCCCTTGGGTCCGTTCCAGAACGAACGCCAGGTGATGCTCTCTTCCTTGAGGCGTGGCTTCAGCGCCTTGAGGTCTTCATCCGAGTTGACACCAAGCAAAGCAAACGGCTTGTCCTTCAGCTTCTTCACGAGCGACCGCTCGTGTGGGTACATGGCCCGGCACGGGCCTCACCAATCGCCCCAGAAGTCGAGCACGATCACCTTGCCGCGGTAGTCGCTCAGCTTGAACGGCACGCCGTCAAGGTCCTGGCCGGTGATGTCCGGCGCTTGCATGCCGATCTGCAAACGGGTCTTCTCGAACTCAGGCGCGCGCGCACGCAGCGCCAACTCGGTGCCCTTGGCAAGACTGGCGCACTTCGCCAGCATCGCCTTGCCCGCCTTGAGATCCTCTTCCGAGGGGTTGCGGCCGCGGGTCGACACCAGGCCGTAGCCCTTCGAGTAGAGCGCGTTGGCTTGGATCATCGGGTGCTTGCTCGCGAGCAACGCATCCATGAGTCGGCCGTAGAGGTCCTCGTCGAGCGGCCGGCGCAGGACCCCGATGAACTCGGCGACTTCCAACAGGTCTTCGCTGTCGGCATGCCGATCGAGAATCGCTTCGACCGACTTGGTCGCGAGCTCCTTGTTCGAACTCCACAGCGCGATCCAACCCAAGAACGGCACTTCGCCCGCCGCTGGTGCGTAGCGATCGGCAGCCGATTCGAACTTGGCAACCCACGACTTCTTGTCTGGTCGCTTGACCGACGCGCGCAGCTCCCGCATCGCGGCAGTGTCCTTCTCGGCACGCGCCTTCTTGTAGGCATCGGACGAAGACACGCGCCGACTCGCCATGTAGTAGGCATCCATCGCCGCGTCGTAGTCGGCCTTGAGGGCCTTGTACTCCGTGCGCGCAGTGGTCAGCGCCTTGTCCTGGCCCACCACCGCACCGGATAGTGCGAGGCAGGCGATGAGGGTGATCGTCTGTTTCATGGGTTGCTCCGCTTCTGGGGATTCGCGAGGCCTTGCCTCACAAGCCCACCGTAGTCGCAGCGGCCCCACCTGATGCGCTGCAGATGTGACGATCGCGCAACGGTTGGCTGGCGAAGCGCCGGCGACTAGCGAGGCACGAACGCGGCGCGCTCGCCCGGCAGATCGACCAACAGACGGAAGTCTTCGTCCAGCAACCGCATGCTCAGGAACAACACCGGCCCCGAGCGGAAGTATTCCGGGCAACGACGCATCGGCCAGGCCACAGGGACCGCCTCGAGCCGTTGGCCGGCGAGCTTCGCCGACGACAGCTGGGTCATCAAGAATCCCCGCGCTGAGGCCCCGGCGTCCGCCATGCGCATGTGCTTGCGGGGCACGCGGTAGTCCGTGAGCTGCGAACTATCGTAGAACGTGATCTTGTCGGCGGACGGCATGAACAACAACTGACATGCCACCACAGTGCGGCGGTCCAGATGCATGGGCACCGTAGGCACGCGCCCCTCGTAACCAACCTTCACGAAGTCCGCCTTGTGATCCTTGAAGGACCCCGGCGGGTAGAGCGCGAGAGAGCTGCGGGCATAGTCGAAGTCGATGCAGCTACGCGCAGCAAGCGCGATACCGATCGTGCCGTGCACAATCGCGGGATCGTCATCGTCCTCCCCCGCCGGCGGATCGATGACGCCAACCGTGTGATCACGAATCGTCATCGGGCCAATGCGCAACCTCTTGATCGTGGCCCACTGATCATCGTCGGCCACGCTGCACCCCATCTCGCGCAACGCGCGGCGGGAGATCAACGTGTCGCCGCTCTGAAACCCAAAGCGCAACCAGACCTTCTTGCCACCCGCTTGTACTTGCACGACACCGCCCATGCCCGGCTCGAACGGCACCTGCGGCTTACCCTTGAACGAGGTGTCGCCAGGTGGCTTCGGCCGCGCGGGCTTGCCCTCGTGCAGCGTTGCGACCTTCCACGACTTGATGCGATACGCATCATCACCATACGAACTTGCCGCGATCCGATACGGCAGCATCCGCCCCCGCACCGAACGCCAGCCCGACAGCTTCATCTTGGACTGGTAGACGATCGAGCGCCCGTCCATGGAGAACGCCGCGGGCAACCACGTGTCTGGCTCCAACCAGATTCGCATGACGCGCTTGGAGTCCGGAAACGTCAGCAGCAACTCGGGCGCCTGGCCCGGCAGCGAATCGGGAGCCACTTGGATCTGCATGCCAAGGGGCGACTCCGTCCACTGCCCAGACAAGATCGCATCGTACCCAATCAGCAGATCCCGCTCGCTGTTGCCAACGGTGCGCGCGTATCCACCTTCCGAGATCGACCACGCCGGCTTGCCCGTGTAGACGTTCTCTTCGTAGGCAATCGCCTTGATCTGGTTGTGGTAGTGACCATTGCTACCGCAGGTGAACGTGAACTTGCCGTCAGCCGCCTTGTAGCGACTGTCGCCCGAGGCCTTGAGCGCACTGACGCGGTTCGGCCATGGCCCCAACGCCTTACGCACCTTGCGCAAGATCTCTTCGAGGCTGCCATCGCGCGGACTTGCCAGGAAGCGCAGCTCGCCGCGTTCGCGACGGCCCTCAGGCGTGGTGATGGTCTCAAACTCACAACCACCCAACAGGCGCACCGTGCCGGCCACCGCCGCCATCGCCAGACGGAAGTCGCCGGCCATTGCCATCATGCCGTTCTTCGGGTTCGCCAGCACCCGACCGAGCTGTTCACTGACCGCCATCATCCACACGCCCATACGCGCGCCATTGACCGCGGCCTTGTGCACGGTTTGCGGGCCGCAAGCGGGCTGCCGCGGCAACTCTCGCTGCTGCAGAATCGATCTGCTCACGGACAGCGAGGTCGAGATGACCAGGTGATCGTCGACCACAAACGCGTGCAGTTGAAAGTCCCCCGCCGGCGTCGGCAGGAGCTTGCGGAACGGGAAGCTGACCGTCGCAACGCCAAGGCCCAGATCCTTGTTGACGGCACGCGCATCGAACTTGTCCTCCGCCTGCAAGACGGTGACGACTTCATGCACGATGCGGCGGGCGTAGGCCAGGCCATCGGCACCACGCTGCAGACGACTGGCCATGGCAAACCCCGCTTGCGGCGCGTCATCTGGTCGCGGCCCCGTCGCAGGCGTTGTCGCGAACATCATCAGCGATGGCGCCTGCAGCACCTTCTCGCTGCGTTCACGCAGCAATCGGCGCAAGCCAGCCACACGCGCGTAGTAGTCGATGATCTGGCCATTGAGTTCTTCGGCATTCTCAGCCTCCTCGACCATCGCGCGCAGCCCGCTGCGTTCCATCTGGTCCTCGATGCGAACCATCGCGTCGTAGACAACCGCACTCATCGTCGTCGTGCCATCAACGGTGTAGCTGGCGGCCTCCGCAGGAATGAGCTGCCAGATGTTGTTGCCTTGGATGGCCACCCCGTCGCTCGGCGGCATGTCGACGGCGTAGGCAATCCCATGCTCCGTCCAATGCACGGCGCCACTCATGGCTTCGACGCGCTTCGCTTCTCGAGCAATCATCGCGAGGTCGCCGAGCGTGCCACTGTCGTCGTCTGCAAGAATGATCTTGCCGAGCTCTGTCTTGCCGTGCTTCTCCCACAGCTTGGCGGCGGCCTCGACGTGCGTCACAAACGCGCTGAGATCGAATTGGAACGTCGCAATCGAACCGCCATCTAGCGGCGGGATTGGCAATGTCTGCTGCGCTTGCGCCTGCTCGCCGCCGACTGGCTGACAGTGGCAGGTCAGGGTGTCGCCACTGATGCGCACCTCGAACCGCAGTTCGAGACCTTTGACGAGCTTGTAGACATCGTCGATGACCTCTTCCACGTCGGTCACCCACTCGCTGAAGAACGCATTCAGGTCGGCGCGCGCCACGTGTTCCCCCAGCGCAAACGACAACACCGCATGGTCATCGCCAGTCTCGAGAGTCATGCCCTCGTTCTTGTCGCGCCACACCTCGAGAATCTCGGCGACGGCATCGTACCAGTCCATAGCCGTTCGCTCATCGCGACACTGCAACGACACCGCAAAGGCCATGGCCGGAATCGCAGCAAACGCATGTTGCAACTCCCCCCGGAACTCACGCCGCAACGGTAGCAGCGCGTCCTCGTCCAGCTTCTCCGCCCAATAGGTCGCATGCAGCAGATCCCTGGCGGCCATCATCCGCACGAGGCCGCCAACACTGCCACTCGTTGCCGGCGGGAACGACACGGTCACTTGCTTCGGAATGACCTGGCTCACCGCTCGAATGCGTCGCCACAGCGTCGTCGGCTCCAGGTCGTCGTAGCCGCCGGTAATGCGCAGCGCGTCTCCCAGCACGCCACTACGGAACGCGGAGCGCAGTGAGTCGCTCCGCAGCGCCGCCTTCAACCACGGCAGCGGATCGTCGATCGTGATGCGGCAGGTATAGCTTGCCGGCACACCTTCCTGTGCCCGCGCCGCGCCCAACAACCATTGGATCGCACACAGTACGACAACGACTCGACTTCTCATTTGCTGGCAACATAGCACCGCCAGCTGCGGAAGGGATGCCCGAACAGGCGGTCGCGCGACAAGTCGCTCGCGCCGTTGGCTCAGCTACTTGTCGTCATCGTGCAGGACTTGATCGATGACGATGCACGCCGCCAGGATCGACACGTCATCTTCGCCGTCGATGATGTCCACGCCGTAACTATCGGTCCACGCGAACGCCTTCTTGCTGACCCTCGCCACCGTCTTGCCGCGGCGCTGGAACGTAAACTCGTGCGCCCAGAACGAGCCGTCGATCGCGTAGTCGTTCGGCCCAGGCACATCGAGCACGAACTTCTTCTTGAACCAACTGAACTCCTTTTTGACCTCGGCGAAGACCTTGCCGTTGATCTGGATTTCATAGCGCGGCATCAGCGTCAGCATCTTCTGACTGATGAACGCCAACTCGCGCCCGCTCATGTCCTGGAACGACAGCTTGTCGCCCCAGGAGAACGCCTTGCCGTCAATGCGATAGACCGGCGTGCCATCGCCATCGGTGATCGAAAAGTCGTCGCCGAACGACCAGAACGCTTCCTTGATTCGATACAGCATCTGGCGCGGATGTTAGCGACTTGCCGACGACCCGTCGCCCTCTGCTTTGCCAGCGTCCCCACCAAACACATCATCCGCAGCGGGATCAAAACCAGCGAGGCCGCAGACGAAATCGACGAAGTGACCCGGACTGAAGCCGACGCGCAAGCCAACGATCGCGGTCGCGCCAACCGCACAGTCCGCAACGTTCCAACCGCGCGTTCGCACGTCGTACATCGGCCCCCGACTCCTGCCCTGTGGCTCCGTCGGATAGAAGAACCAGAAGTTCATCGGCGGCGGCTGGATCCGAATCGAGTAGTCCGGCGAGCCATCCATGCACGGCACCATCTCCCCCTTGCGTGAGTAGATGTTGAACGGGCCCATTACGCCAATGCCGCCAGTGCCCCGCTCGAGCCTGCCGTAGTAGCGGCCGTGCAGATTGAAGAGCGGCAACCACTGCACGCCAACGCCGGCACCAGTCGCGAGGAAGTCCGTGCAGCGCACCTGCGCGGACGCCAACGCACCGACGTCCACATCCAACCAGAAGACGTCGAGCAGATCGTTGCCGCGGTTCTTCACGTAGCTGCAACTCGTCGCAGCGGCGCACGCGAGCACGAGCGTAAGTGCCTTGGCGTTCATTGGGTCACGGTCGTGCATCAGCCGCAGAAGAACAAGTTCCAGCTGCGATCTGCAGCTCGCCGAAAAGGTGGATACGGCCATGTTCAACCTGCTCCGAATCTGCCTGCTGTTGGCGATCACCTCCGTGGCAATCAGTCAGGAACCAGCAACGCAGTGGCTCGAGTGGCGCGGCGGTTCGGCGCAAGGCACTTCGAAGACCACCAAGCTGCCAACCAACCTCGACCCGGAAGGTGCAACGCTGCAGTGGCGAGCTCCCGTTCGCGGCCGCGGCATCTCGTCACCAATCGTCGTCGACGACCGCGTCTTCGTCACCACGGCACATCGCTACGAAGGTGGTTTGCTGCCGCTGCGATCCGGCGCCATCGCGTCCCTGTCCGCGTTGTCCCTGTTGGCCGCCGCCATGCTGGTCGTGAGCCGGTTAGCCAGGATGCGACGCGGCACCGGCGCAACAAGCACGCGCGGCCGTTGGCTGCTGCGATGCGACTGGCTCATGGTCATGTTGATGACCGGTTGCTTTCTGTGGTTTGCCGTCGCGGCACACTTCGCACCCGACAGCTTGTGGACCCTCGGCAGGCCAGGGGAAGCGTGGCTGATGACGGGCGCCATCGTGCTGTCCGGCCTCGCCGCAGCGAGCGGTTGGGCGTACTCCGGCACGCGACTGCGATGCATCATGACGATGGCCGTGATCGCAGTCAGCTTCCTCTTGTGGCACGGGGTTCCGTACGATCGCTACGGCATCCAACACGGTGCCGGACCGCGCGCCCTGATGCTGACACCCGGTCTCGCCTTCGCCTGCTGGTCGCTCGCGACGTGGTGGCCCGGCCGCAACGCGCGCGCACATGGAACGGACTCGAGCAAACCGCTGACGGTCATCGGCGGCGTGAGTGTCGCCGCGACAGCACTCGTGTTGTTCGTATCGGTCAACCTGACCAGCGGCGATCGACTGGCCCGCTCGCTCGTGTGCTACGACCTGCAAACTGGCGATCAATTGTGGGAGCGCGTACTGCTCGTCGCGCCACGCGAACCGAAGTGGCCAACCAACTCGTATGCAACGCCAACTCCTTGCTCGGATGGCAAACGGGTCTTTGCGTACTTCGGCGCCGGTTGGTCATGCGTCGACCTCGACGGGCACGTGCTCTGGAATGGAACCGACCCGCACTACGTTGCCGCCTCGCGCTACGGCGCCGGCGCCTCCCCGATCTTCGACGGCGACCAGATCCTGCTCTGGCAAGAGAACGAGGCCGTGAATCGGGCTTCGTACATCCAAGCGTTTGACGCACTCACTGGTGCGACGAACTGGCGCGTCGAGCCCGGCGACCTGCACGATTCCTACTCGACCCCGATCTTGGTGCCACGCAAAGACGGGGAGTACGAGCTCGTGTCGATGTCCTACAAGAAGCTCGTGAGTCACAGCCCCAGCGACGGCTCACGCCTTTGGGAACTGCCACTGCCATCTCGCCAACCGATCCCCAGCCTGTGCTACGCCGGCGACGATCTGCTGTTGGTTTCCGGCGGCACCCATCTCGGGTTCTCGACGTCCGGGGTGCGACTGCGCGGTGCCGGCAAAGACACCAGCCACGAAGTCATCTGGCAGACCCGGCGCAACCTGTCGGAGATCTGCTCGCCCGTGCTCGGCAACGGCCTCTTCTTCACCGTCATCGATGGGCGCATGCGCTGCATCGAGCCTGAGACCGGCAAGATCCATTGGACCGGACGCCTCGGCACTGGCGACTACTGGGCTTCGCTCGTCGCCGGTGACAACAAGGTCTATGCGTTGAGTGGCGATGGCGACCTCACGACGGTGGCCATGGACGCGAGTGAGTTCCGGGTGTTGTCACAGTCGTCGCTCAACGAGGACTGCATGGCAACGCCAGCGATCGCTACTGGCCGTGTCATCGTGCGAACGGAGACCGCCCTGCTGTGCTTCGGCGCGGCACCGGATCCAGGCGAATAGTCGCCACAGTCTCGCGCGTAGCAATGCGGCGTTCCGTCATTGCCGCGCGAACCATTCTCAGGGGTTGCGAACATGCCCCTCCGTAACGGATCATCCTCGCACAATGACCCGACTCCTCTGTTCGTTCTCGCTGCTCGCCGCAGTGACCATCCCCACTGTCGCTGCCAGCGCGCAAAGCGTCTCCATTCCGTTGACCAACAACTTCAACGGCATCGTGCACGCAGGCGAAGCGAACTTGCCCGACGACCCAGCCGGCTTCCGTTCGATCTCGGACCGCGCCCTCGACTTCTCGGCCGGCGTCCCGGTCGACCCGTTGCTCGCCAACTACACGCTCGTGGCGACGCCCGGTGTGCTCGACATCGTGCACCTCGGCAACCGCAACCTGGTCGACAACGGCAACTGGATGTTCGACCTCACGGCTGACGGCGACGACATCGGCACGCAACCGGCATGGTTGGCCAACGTCGATCAGTCTGGTCCGCAAACGACCGTGCTCGGCACCCCGATCGCAGTGACGCCGGGCAGCAGCGTCGGCTTCCTCTACCAGATCAGCAACGGCGGCGGCTCGTTCGACGTGACGCTGACGTTCGCGAGCGGTGGCACGCACACCGAAACCCTCTCGGGTCCCGACTGGTTCCAAGGCGCGTTCCCGGGCACGGCGAACGTTGACCAGGCCAACCCGGGCGTCAACCTGTCGATCACCGAAGGTCGCATCGACCTGAGTGGTTTCGTCGGCGACGCACTGACCGAGGTCTCCTTCAGCAACCAGTCCAACCCGATTGCTGGCCACGCGATCCTCGCCGCCAACTTCGGCGTGCAGGCATCGGCTACGACGATCGGTCAGGGCTGCATCCGCGAATACGCTTCGTTCTACGAGCAGATGGACACCGCGTCCTTCGACCTCACGGACACCGACATCACCGCCACCAACACGGGCGCCGGCTACGTCGCACTCGTCATGGCTGGCACCGGCCCGCTTCCCGTTGGCGGCGTCGACCCGCTCGGCGGCACCGTCCTGACCCTACCTGATGATGGTCAGGTCGCAGCCGGCACGCTCGGCATGTCCGTTGGTTCGAACGGTTGGTTGTCCGTCGGCACCGGCAACAGCAACGGGTTCACCCCGACCGCAGCGACGATGCTCGGCAACCCGTCGGAAGCCGTCTACACGTGGACTGACCTGCAGCCCAACAACTCGGGCATCGTCACCTACGAAGAAGACGTCGCGACCGGCCAGACCCGCGTGACCTTCGATGGCGTCAACGGGTGGAACACGCCCGACCCGGTCTTCATCCAGATCGACTACAACGTCAACACCGGCGACTGGGCGATCCGCTACGGCGTCGTTGGCTTCGCCAACCCCGAAGACTGGCTCGTCGGCTACTCCCCCGCCGGCGTGAGCGCCGACCCGGGCCCGATCGACATCTCGACCGCCAGCGTCATCCTCACCCAAGGCCAGGACATCATCCCGCTGTCGCTCGGCACGGTTACGCGCCCGGTGCTCGGCACCAGCTGGGACGTGGAAGTCGCCGACATCCCGGCGAGCACCGTCTTCGGTGTGTCGATCTTCGGCCTCAGTGACCCGATGATCGCGGACCTCGGCTTCCTCGGCCTGCCCGGTTGCCAACTGCGCTCGAGCCTCGACATTCTCGTCGGCCCGTGGACGCCAGCCGGCACGACGCACGCGTACAGCCTGCCGATCCCGGCAACCCCAGTCAGCCTGCTCGGCTTCGAAGTGTTCACCCAAGCGGCCACGTTCGGCCTGCCCGCAGTGAACCCGTTCGGCGCCATCACGAGCAACGGCCTGAAGGGCACACTCGGCGACTTCTAGCCGAAGTTGGGCGGGGTGTGCCACTGGCCCGCGCGCCGTGGCACATCCCTTGCTTCCTGGCGCGACGCGTTACCCCGCGCCCAGCTTTGTGCCCCGCGCACAGGACACCACCAGCCCAACATGCTCCGACCTTTCCTTGCGTTCGTTCCTTTTGCCCTACTCGCAAACGTAGCCCACGCGCAGTTCTTCGAGATCGAACTGACCGAAGTGCTCGTGCAGCCCACCGCCGGCGATCATCAGAAGATCGAACTCGGCACGGCGCACATCCCGATCGACACGACGGCTACCTACATCTGCATCGGTAGCACGGTCATTCCGCTGCCGGCGCTGACGCTGCCGCCCTACTCGTCGACGATCATCCACGTCGGCAGAGTCGGCAGCTCGAGTCCGTCACACATCTACCTGCCCAGCGCGCCGCCGCTGCCACTGGCAGGAGCGGTTGCCCTGTTCCGTCCCGGAATCACCCCAGGCACGAGCGACCTCGTCAGCTACCTCGATTGGGGTGGCGCCCTTGGCCCGCATATCGCGCAAGCCGTGACCGAAGGCGTGTGGCCGACGGTCACCGACAGCGCGCCGTTACCGGTTGCCGTTGGCTCGACGCTCGCCAACCGCTGGTCGTGCCGTTCGGGTGGCAACATCAACGGCCCGGATGCTTGGTACGACGACTCGACGCCGACGATGGGCAGCCAGAACGACCCGGGCTGCACCGTTTGGTATGGCCTCGGTTGCCCGAACCTGACGACGCCGAGCTGGGGCAACCCCGGCAGCTGGGATCTCGGGCCTTGGACCGGTGAGCAATACACCATCGTGATCACCAACACGTCCTTCCCGGCCCTGGTCGTCGGCAGCACAACCGCAACCGCGCCCGTCGACTTGACCAACATCGGCATGCCAGGTTGCTTTGCGCACCTGACGTTGGAGGCACTGCAAGTCCTGCCATCGAACGGCGGCCTCTGCACCTTCCAGCTGACGGTACCGCCGACGCCGATCCTCGCAGGTTACGAATTGCACCTGCAGGCGTTCGTGCCCGACGCGACTGCGACCAACAGCCTCGGCGGCTTCGTCACGAACGCCTTGCGAGCCACGATCGGCTCGCGCTAGCAAGCGGCTCAGGCGCCGAGCACAGAAGCGAGACCGTTGGACGTCGTGAACCCGATCGTCGTCGCCGTCGATGCGGCCGACATCTGCACGAACAACTCGGTGCCGGTGAGTGCCGCTGCGTTCGGCACGCTGACGGAATAGCTCGAAGTGCCGGCACTGGCAGGCGACACGAACGCACCAAGGTTGGCGTTGGTGTGCACGAAGCAACCGGCTGCCCCCGCACTGGCCAGATCAAACGCCGGCGTCAACGCGGCACTGCCAAACCAGAACACGGCCAACGAAGACACCGGCTCGATGCCGCTGCCCTGCAGCGTCCACGTCGACCCGATGGCCGGCGAGTTGCTGCCAAGCACGAGCGGACTGCCGACGCTGCACGATGCGCCATACGTCGAAGTCGTCGCGACCGGCAGGATCGAAACATCATCCATGCCAAGGCTCGCCGAGCCAGTGCCGCTCTGCGTGCGCCAACCGCGGAAGCCAATCTCGTGCGACGTGTTTGTCGCAGTGAACGTCATCGTGCGTTCGCTCCAGGTCGTCTGCAGCGAACTGTAGTACGGCGTTTCATCGATGTTGACGCCATCGATGTAGGTGCGCCACGCACCGTCAGCAACACCGCCATACTTGTTCGAGCCGGAGTAGTAGAAGCGGATCTGATACGTGCGGCCAGGCGCGAAGCCGGACACGGTCTGCGCGATGCCCTCGCCACCGCCGACGGTCGCGTACGAACGCACGTACGTAGTCCCTCCGTGGGCGCCAGCCGGAATCGTATGGAAGCAAACAGCGAAGTTGCCTTCGTCGACACCAGGCGCACCGGAGCCGTTGAACCCAATCCAGGAATCAGGCGGCGTGTTGATGCCACACGAGGCCGGATCGCCCCACGCCTCGAACGAGGCGTTGGTGAACTGCTGGGCAGTTACTTGTTCTGGCGTGCCGAGGCACACCATGGATAGCAGGCAAAGGGAAGCAAGACCGTGCGAGGTCATGGAAGTCATCTTCGTTCTCCGTTGTGTCGGGTTGTCGCCGCGCAACAAACGCCCGGCTCAACCCTCGGAACGAGAAACGACTTCGGCGTCGGCCAACAAATGCTACGAATCGATCAACCGACACAGCAACCGGCATGCGACTTGCGATCTGCGGCGCCATGTCCAAGTCTCTGTCCCGATGGCGTGACAGCGCGCCCGTCCTCCTCCTCCTCCTGCTCCTTCTGACGACGGCATGCGCGACAGCCTCCGGCGTTCGCCTCGGCCTCAAGCGCTACCCACCCGAACCGAGCAACGAGTGGGTTCCGATCTTCGAGTCGCTGCGAGAACTGCCGCGCGGCTACGAACGGGTCGCCCGCATCGTCGGCGAAGGCAGCGACCTGGCCTCCTTCGAAGACATCGTCGCGAAGATGCAGACCGAAGCGCGCGAACTCGGCGGCAACGCACTCGTGCTCACCGGCGGCGGCTTGTTACTGTTGAAGGGCACGGACTTCGGCGTCGATACCGACCGCACAGTTCATGCTCTGGCGGTGCGCCTGCAGCCGGTCGCGAAGAAGCGGTAGCTGCACGGCGCGGCCCGCAAAGAACGCCCCGCGCCGAGTAACGACCTCATGCAAGCCACTGACCTGACCGGCGTCGCCAAAGACGCCGTAGCCCTGCTCGGCGTACCTTGGGACGAGAACTCGTCCTTTCTGCGCGGCCCAGCCGAAGCGCCGCCAGTCATCCGCGAAGCCATCCAGAGTCCGTCGGCCAACTCCTGCGTCGAATCCGGCCTCGACCTCAACCAGCAAACGCGACTCGTCGATGTCGGCGACCTCGACCTTGCCGGCTGCACCAACGAGCAAGCGTTCGATCGCATTGCCAACGCCACCCGCACGATCGGCAAGCGCGGCGCCAAACCGCTCAGCATCGGCGGCGACCACGCCGCCACCTACCCACTCGTGAAGGGTCTCGCCGATACGCATCCGCAGCTCACGATTCTGCACTTCGATGCGCACCCGGATCTCTACGACGAACTCGACGGCAACCGCATGTCGCATGCGTGTCCGTTCGCGCGCATCCTCGAGAACCAACTGGCCACGCGCCTCGTGCAAGTCGGCATTCGTACGATGAACCCGCACCAACGCGAACAAGCAGATCGCTTCGGCGTCGAAGTGTTCGAGATGCGCAACTGGCGCGGAGTGCTCGACGTCAAGTGGAACGGGCCGGTCTACGTGTCGATCGATCTCGACGGCCTCGACCCCGCATTCGCCCCCGGCGTCTCGCACCACGAACCTGGCGGACTGACGACGCGCGAACTACTCGAGGTTCTATGGCAGGTTGACGTGCCCATCGTCGGTGGCGATGTCGTCGAACTCAATCCGCGCCGCGACCTCAACGGTATGACCGCGATGGTCGCCGCCAAGTTGGTGAAGGAACTCGCGGCCTGCATGTTGGCGCGCTGACCAACTCGCCTACTTCACGATCTCCAGATCATGCTCCGTCTGCTGCGACAGGACGAGCTCGACCTCCTCTCCCGAAGACGTTGCCAGCGCCTTGAACGCCGTAATCGTATAGGTCCCCGGCCGCGCCCCGCGCAGCACGTATCTGCCGTTGCGATCCGAAAGTGTCGACGTGATCCTCTTCAAGAACGGTCCGCGGACCTCCGATCCACGGATCGCCACCCACGCACCGGCCACTGAGTTGCCGTTTCCATCTGTGACGCGACCCCGCACTTCGGCCGGCGGCACAACTCGCACTTCAATCTTCTGCAATACCTGCTTCCCACCCAACTGAAACGGCCCCACCCGTGCCGATCCGCGCAGCTCCTCGACGACCAACCAGAACGGCTCATCAAACGCAGCGAATCCGCGCAATACAAAGCGCCCATCGGCGCCCACCTCCGTTTGCACGTTGACCCAGTGAGTGGACTCACCGGCAAGTTCGATTCCCACTGCAAGACCGCTAGGGTCACGACCGTCCGCAAGCTTGAGCTGACCACTGACGATGGCGCTCGGAACGGCAACCAATTCCAGGTCCTGCCCCCTGCGGTAGCGCGGACGCGGAGTATCGAACGCTTGACGCTTCGCAGGCTCGCGCTCGACCAACACACGGTCTGAGTCCTTCAGATACACAGAAAGCCGACCGCCCACAGCCACCGGCAAGTCGGCATGGAACCGGCCTTCGTCGTTGGAGCTCACCAGTACTTCTTCACGGGCATCACCGATGAGCCTGAGCGTCACCCCCGGCAAGGCAGCTCCACGTTCATCGCGCAACACGCCGGCTACCGGTGCTTGCCGCGTTTCCGACTTGCTGACCGCGAACCGAACAGCCTTGACGCCAACGGCGAGGGGACCGACCCAGCGCGGCGAGACGTTGCGTTTGGCGCCTTCGACTCTGCTCTTGATCCGGATCTCGGAATCGTTGTCCGGCAAGCCACGCACACGCAGCGTTCGCTTCGCACCAAGCGTGTGCTCACGCAGAGGGGTCGGAAGCTTGATCGTCCGACCTTCCTTCTCGTTGAGGGTTAGGTCGACGCGCACGCTACAACCCGATGGCACCTCTTCCCCGTCCAAGTGCAGCTCCAGTTCGCGGCCGCTACCTCGCGCTAGAACAACATCCGCGGTTGTATCGCCAGCCCGAACCAACGTCTGCCCAAGCACGTGCCCGTCGGCCCACGCCGTCACGAACACATCCGTCAGTGGCACGTTGGTGAGAGCAAACTGGCCCGAACCATCGCACCTGCTTTCCGCCAGCTCCATGCGGCCCGGGACGAACAACCACCCCCGCACATCAACACAGACGTGCGCTCGCGGCACAGGCTCACCACGGTCATCGCGCACCGTGCCGCGCACCGTTACCGCTTCGTACAGGTGCAGGGAAACGTTCCGCCGCGTCCACGACGATGCACTGCGACTCAGCGGCGCTCGACTACTGATATGCCCCGGTGCGGTGGCACGACCGTACACCCAACCGTCCGCCGACGCCGTTCGCCAGAGCCCACCCTCACCAGACACTCCAGCAGCCAGGACCTTGCCGGTGCGATCCACCAAAGACACGCTCGTCCCGACAAGCGGCTGCAGCAGTGAGTCATAGACACGCACGGAATACGGCTGCTCCACCCGCTGTCCGGTCGCAATGCCAGCCAATGCGATCAGGCAAGAAACCAAGGCGGATGCAGTGCGGTCCATCGCCCTCACCATACCGCCGCGAGCCACGCCGCACACCGGCGGGGGCACTAGGCAACAATCGCCACAACTCCTACCCTCAGTCTCATCGTCACGGAAAGGAAGCCCCCTCTCCGCCGCGGCTTCGACCCATTGATTCGACCCATGAACAAGATTCTTCTCCCCCTAGTAGTTGCCCTCGCAACCCCCGTCGCGATCTCTCAATGCACCATCACGCCGCCCGGCGTCTCGCTCGCCCAGAACGGCGTGCTGGTCGACGGCTGGACGACGCCCGTCGCGATCGGATTCCCATTCACGTTTGGTGGCGCGACCTACACCGACATGTACTTGTCGGACCACGGCATGGCCGCGCTCAACAACGGTGGCGTGCCTGGCACACCGCCCGCCATCCCGTTCACCTACGAGCCAACCTCGGCCAACATCGGTGCAGCTGGCACCGCGCTGCTCGCTCCGTTCTGGAGTGATCACAGCATGTTCTACAACGCCGTCGCGGGCACCAACCTTGGCGAGTTGTGGATCGACAACACCAGCGGCACTTCCTGCACAGTGACCTGGACCGACGTCGAAACCTACATCGATGGCCTGCCCTTCTCGTTCCAGATGACGCTGCACAGTGATGGCCGCATCGTCTACGCCTACGATTCTCGGGTCTGCAATCAGGGCTCTGCGTTCGGCGGCTTTGGCCTCAACGCGGTCGTTGGCATGTCAGAGTCGCTTGGCGCCCTGCCAGGGGCGAGCGACCTCAGCAACAGCCCCGTTGTGACGACCACCGAGATCTTCGAGGAGTTCGTGACGTCGGCGCCGATGACGTGCAACCCGTTGTTCGACCTGGCATCGACGGTCCTCGAGTTCATTCCGACCAGCCCCGGCTGGGTCGTGGTCGTTACGCCGCCACCGGCAGTGTGCGCCGACAAGATGACGTACGGCACGGGTTGTGGCGGGCTGGCGCTTGACAGCAACTTGCCGATCATTGGGTCCAACTGGGACTTCACGACGACCAACGTTGACGCGATCTCTCCGGTCGCCATCACGTTCCTCGGCAATGCCCAGGCCAACCTCCCGCTGACCCTGGTGTTCGGCAATGCCGACCCGAGTTGCAGCATCTACATCAACACGATCCTCGGCAACCTCACGGCTCCGGCCGCTGGCGGCACAGCAATGGCCAGCCTGCCCATCCCGGTCAACCCGGCCCTGGCTGGCTCCGTGCTGACGGCGCAGTCGATCTGCCTCACGCTGAGCAACCCGTCGAACATCCTCACGTCCAACGGCCTAGAAGGCACGCTCGGCAACTAGGCCGTTCGCGCAGATTCTTGGCGGGCGGCTCATGCCGACTACACCCAGAGGGTTGCGGCCAACTACGCCGCCCCTCTGGACCGCCATGAACCACCGCCTCACTGCCCTTCTCTTGTGCACCGCGCCGCTTGCAGCGCAGCAGTACGTGCACCTCGACGCGCAGATCAACTGCCCCAACTCCCCCGTCACCATCACGTTGCCGGCCGGCTGTTGGCGCATCACCCCGGTTGGTCCAGCAGCGGACGGACAGTACACCGCGTGGCATCCGTGGAACGGCACCAACGCGTCCTGCAACGCAACCGGTCTCGGTTGCTCCCAGGGTTGGGCGACGCTGTCTCTCAGTGGCACCACGGACAGTGCTGGTGATTCTGCACTGCCGATTCCGCTGCCGTGCGACCCAGCATTGTTGTGTGGGATTCGCCTGACATGCCAAGCCGTCGTGCTCGACGCCGCCGCGACCGGTGATCTTGCGTTTAGCAACGGTATCGACTTCACGGTCGGCAGCTAAAGCAACCCCGACTCATCAACGACCGTCAAGCATCGCCTTGATCTGCTTGCGCCGCACGTCAGGTGCTGCGCATGGATCGAAGGCGAAAGCACCAGGCCACAGCTCCGCCAATGTGGCCGCCGCAACATCGGCGTGCGTCGCCTTCTGCATCTTGACGAGGCGTCCGCGGCGCAGCACGTCTGCGACGTCTTCGAATGGCGTCGCATCTTCCAGCAGTTCCACCAAGAAGGCACGTAGCTCGGCTGTGAACGCATCACGATCGCCCAGCTTCCCCCACGTCAGCAGGGTCGTTGGATCGAGCTGCTCCAAAGCCGAAACCGTCAACAGGCGCACCGCCTCATCACCCATTCGGTTGCGCAACGCCTTGATGAAGTCCGGTCGGCCGGCCTTCATCAAGATGCCCAGATCGTCCACGTCAGGGACCTTGCCTTGTTGCCACTGCTGCAGCGCATCATCGACCAGCGCCGGGTCACCAAGAACCAGCAAGCGAAACCGCATCCCCCAGACGCCTCGACGAGCGGCAGCTCGGATCGCCTTGCGAACGCGCGGATCTGACGCGGCTGGTGACATGCCCAGGGCTTTCAGCATGACCACCCGCTGCGGTTCGTTGTTGGCGGCGGCGAGCAAGACGGGACCTGGATCACCCGGGTGGCGTTGCAGCCAAGGTGCCGCGGCTCGGTAGCTCCAGCCGTGACCGCTCAGAAGGAAGGCCTTGTGACAGTCGTCGATGCTGGTCGCACGGGCACGCTCCAACCAATCCTGCCACTCGCTTGTCCCCGTCAATGGCAGACCACTGATCTGCCGCAGTGCATCATTGGCGAGGGAGCCACGGGAACGCACATAGATGTGGCCCTGATCGAACACGGTCACCCGCGTCAGGGCAGGATCGTCCAGGGCTGCGATCAGGGCCGGAACCGAGCTGAGCCCCTGCGCCACCAACGTTTCGAAACTCCGCTGAGCCGCAGCGGGCGGCGTCAACTCGGGCTCCACCAGCTCGAAATCTCGCACGCGACCGAACGTGCCCGACAAGCCCTTGACGAAGTCGGCGGTGCTCGCGTCGGCAGCTGGCGGCTGATCGTTCTTGCGTTGATCGATGGCGTCCGCGCGCTCGCGAACCTCCTTCGCGTAGAAGTCGTCAGGGAAGCTCTCCAGCCACAGCCGATGGCGCGCCGCCAACGCTTCCCAGTCGAACTCCGGATTGTCAAAGTCGCGGACGAGGAAGTGCCGCAAGTCCCGATCCAGCTCCGCCCCGCCTAACCCTCGAACCAGGCGATCGCGCGCCCGCCAACTGCGTGGCAACGCCCGCCACAGTGCATCGACTTCTTTCTGATGTCCCGCCCGCGCACAAGCATGCGCGACCAGCAATGCACCTGTGCCCAGGCTGAACTTCAAGTGGCTGTAGCGGTCGTAGAACGGCTTCTCCGCGCCATTGCGTCCTGCAGCTGTCAAACGTGCAGCGAGGGCATTCGCATACGCGCGAAGATCCGCAGGCGTGAAGCCACAGCGATGGCAGTTGGCGGTACCCGGTGGCGTCACCTCCAGCTCCTGCACGTGCATGTCGATGCCGCGAACGCGGAACGTCTTGCCATCCGAACGCAGCAGGAAGCCGAAGCGGTAGTTGTTCTCCAGCGGCGTGCCCTCCGACCATCCGTCGGTGAACTCGACGAACGGCAGGTTGCTGGTGTCGAGCGTGTCGAAGAGCGCCAACAGCTCGAACACATCCTGCTGCTGTTGCGTCGGCGCGCCCGGCTGCTGCGCATACGCCGACAGTGACAACAGCAGGCATACGAACAAGGGCAGTGAAGTGGGACCAAACATGTGGCGGAGTGTGATCATACGGCCACACGATGCACCGACCGGTACATTTGACTGACAGCGGTTGCGCGCAGCGGCAACGCAGAGGTGGCACGATTGCAACGTCCCCCTTCCCACGTTGGCCGATCCACGCCGCCCCATGAACATTCGCCATCTCGTTGCAACAGCCCTGTGCGCTTCGCTGTGCACTGTGGTCACTCCCGCGCAATCCACGAAATGGCAGCGGCTCCATCCGTTCGTGTCGACTTCGCCACCACAACGAATCAGCCCGGCCATGGCGTACGACTCTCATCGCGACCGCATCGTGATGGTCGGAGGTCTTGCCAGCAACAACGGCTACACCATCACGCCACAGGAAACCTGGGAGTTCGACGGCGTGGACTGGCACCTGATGGCGACTGCTGGGCCCATCGCAAACCAGTATCAGAACGGCACGACCAACGTGCGCGCGTACTACGACTCGCAGCGACAAGCGACCATCGCCGTAGAAACAACGCCAGTGCAAGGCGGTCAAATCCGGTTCCTCGAATGGACGGGCACGTCTTGGGTCAACGCCGCTGCAACACCACACTGGTCGTTGCCATGGCGATGGGACTTCGATGTCGCCTACGACCCAATCCGCGGCGTCGCCGTAATCTTCGGCGGCACCGCTAGTGTCGACTACGGCGACACGTGGGAGTTCGACGGCACGGATCTGGTGCAAGTCAGCAACACGGGACCGCCACCGCGGTGGGGTCATGCGATGGCGTTCGACGAAGGGCGCGGCGTCGTCGTGCTGCACGGCGGCCGTTCCGGACCGTGGTTCTCTGACATGTGGGACTGGGACGGCAACTCCTGGCAACCCAGTCCAAACGGCACGGCCGCGGGCCCGCGCTCCTTTCACGGAATGGTCTACGACCGAGCACGATCACGCCTCGTGCTGTTTGGCGAGTCCAGTGTCGGCCCACCACGCACCTATGAGTGGCAACCACTCACTGGCTGGACGCTGCAAGTCACGCAGCCCGAAGTCCGCGCCAACATGGGAGTCATCTACGACGGCGCACGTGACCGCGTCGTATCGTTTGGCGGCAGCGGCTGGTCCCTGCCAACATCGCCGACGGAAACGTTCGGCTACGGCAGCGTCCCGGACACGGCAGCCATCTCCAGCTTTGGCACTGGGTGCCCCGGCCCAGCTGGCGTGCCCCACCTGCAAGCGAACAGCCTGCCTGTGTTCGGCACGGCACTGTCCGTGGAGCTATCGAACTTGCCCGCCGGACCGGTCAACGTCGTGTTCACCTGGCTCGGCTTCGACAACACCTCGTGGAACGGCATCGCGTTGCCGGCCACGCTCGACCCGTTGTTCCCAGGCTGCACTGCCTACATGTCGCCCGACATCGGCTACACGATTGGCCTGAGCTTCACCGGCACGAATACGTGGGATCTGGCGATCCCATTCATCCCGGCCATCAGCGGCGAACAGTTCTACCTGCAAGGAGGCGTATTGGTGCTCGGTTATAACCCGGGCGGGCTGGTGTTCAGCAATGCGCTCGCAGGAACTCTTGGCCGGTAGCTACCAGCGGCGGTCCGACTCACCGAACCGCCGCCCACCCACCTACAGACCTTCGCCGAGCGTGGTTTGCACCGCACCGGTCGCGATGACGCCGAGTGCGTTCGCGCCGAGGTCGATTGCGTAGAACTGCGTGGTGAACTGCGCGCCCACGTAGAGTTCCGCACTCGGCATCGTCAGACTCTGGCTGGCGAACCCTTCGGTGTCGGTAGCCAGCGCGTAGGTAATCGGGATGTTGGTGTAGGCAAAGCAACCCGGCGCACCGACGACGGCGAGGTTGATCGGCGACGAAAAGTTGTCGAAACCAACGCCCAGGATGCCGAGGGTGCTGGCCGGGCCGTCCAACTCAAAGGTCAACGTGCCGCCGATGCGGGCATCGCCATAAGCAGCCTGCGACGCACCACCACAGCCTGTGCCGAACGCCTCGATCAAACCGGCTTGCCAGCACACGGGCTGTGCTTCGGGTTCGCCTGTGGTCGTCACCATGCTGCCGAGCTGCACGCCGAGTTCGTTGAAGACGCGCACCTTGTTGTCGTCAATGATCAGGATGCGGTCGTAGGTCGCCTGCACGTGCTGGATGCCATAGCCAACTTGAACGGGCTGGCCGAGCTGGTTGGCGTCGCGGTCGTAGATGGTCACGGTCGTGAAGTCGTCGGTGACCGTGAAGAACTGCTCGAACAGTTCGACGTCGTATTCCTCGCAGTAGGTGACCGGGATCGCCGCGCCGATCTGGCTGCCACTCAGGTCGAAGACGCGCACCTGACTATCGGGGTCCGTGACGATGATGCGGTTGCCGTCGATGCGGACACGCTGCGTTTCGCTGCCGGTCCTCAGGACAGGCGTTCCTTGCTGAGCTCCGTTCTTGTCGAAGATGCGCGTGCGGTCTTGGTCGATCACGACCACCGCGTCATCTGACACAACGACGGTCTGGCGATCGGTGCCAGTCTTCGTGATCGGTGCCCCCTGCGACACCATGTCCTTGCTGAAGATCTCGGTGCGGTTGTCATCCGTGATGATGATGCGGTCCTTGGTCGTCTCGACAGTCTGTGGGTTGCTGCCGGTATTCGTAACGGGCGCGCCGACGGCGCCACCATTGCGGTCGAACACGCGCACGCGGTCCGTGTCGATTACGATGACGCGGTTGCCGCACACCTGGACTTGCTGACGACTGGTGCCGGTCTTCGTGATCGGGGCACCTTGGGGGAAGCCATCGGCATCGAAGATGCGCACGCGGTCATCGTCGATGACGATGACGCGGTCGCCGTCGACCTTGACGGATTGACGGTTGGTTCCGGTGCGCGCAATCGGGGCCCCCTTCGGCAGCCCGTTCTCATCGAAGATCTGCACCGAGTTGTCGTCGATGACGATGATGCGGTTCGAAGTGGTCTTGACGACTTGCGTGACCGTCCCGGTCTTCGGAATCGCAGCTCCAACCTGCATGCCGTTGCGATCAAAGATGCGCACCTGGTTGCCGTCGATGACCACGACGCGGGTGGCGCCGACCTGGGCACGCTGTTGTTGCGTGGCAGTCTTCGCGATGGCAGCACCGATCTGGTTGCCATCGAGGTCGAAGATCCGCGCTTGGTTGTAGTCGACGACCACTACACGGTCTTCGCCGAACGCGACCGTCTGATAGCCGCCGAGGTTGGCGATAAGCGACCCCATCACTGCGCCGTTCTGGTCGAGAATGCGAGTACCGGTGGCGTCACGCACGATCAGGCGCGGCCCAACGCGCGAGACCATGGCCGTCGGATAGTTCGCTGTCGCCATAGTGAACGCCACGTTGCCTTGGCCATCGACGAGGCGAACGCTGTTGTCGTCGGTCATCACGTAACCACCACAGTTCGTCGTGGCTTGCGCGAGGAGTGGCAGGGCGGAGAAGGTCGCGCTCAGAAGGAGAAGGCGCGAGACGGCTGAGAATGTGGTCATGAGTCCGGGTGTGGTTTGGGGTGAATGCCAGCTGTTGGGTTCCCCCGCCTGGGCGCAACTCAGGCCACCCGACCGCCTCCTTTTTGGACTTCATTTTTTTCCGCTGCAGCTGCAACACGGCACATGCGCCAGGCGTAGTAACGGGCGAGAAGGCTGCGCCGGATCAACTCCAAACCTTCTTTGAACGAAAGACCGCGCGCAGCCTTCTCGATGTCTGTACGGGCATGGACTTGACCTTGGCCAAGCCCATTGACGCTGCGCGGCTTCCGAAACGGCGACTACGCCCACCTCCGTATCCAGAACGCCAGCTATCTTGCCGATCACGATTGCATGTACGTACGAGACATCATGACGGCGCGGCCTCGCACGCTGCTCGCAGACAAGCAGATGCACGTTGCCCAGTCGATCTGCGAATGGGGCGACTTCCATCACCTCCCGGTCGTCGACGACGATGGCCAGTTGGTTGGCGTGCTCAGTCTGACGGATGTTCTTCGCACGTCCGAAGCCGAACGCGATGGCGCCACTCCGGCGTTGGAACGCGAGCGACAATTGGCAGAAGTACCGGTCGCCGACGTCATGCGACGTGATCCCGTTGCCGTCGCACCGTCGATGACCGTGGACGAAGCCGCCCGTTGCATGATGCGCGAACGCATCAACTGCCTGCCGGTCGTAGAAGACGGCGAACTCGTGGGCATCGTCACGTCATTCGACATGCTGGGTTTGATCGGGCGGATGCCGATCGCAGCAAGTAGCGACTGATCGTCCTACTCGAGCGCGAAGATCTCTAGACGCTGGCCGTTGTCTCGCAGGACAACCAGGACCTCGTCGCTCAGTGTCCAGTGACGATCGTCGTTTGGTGCTTCGCACTGACCGACGATTGTGCCATTCGTCGTATCGACAACCAGGAGCTCGTTGCGAGGCTTGGCCCGCACGGCCACGCGCGTGGCGGCGGCGGCGATGCGACCATAGGCCCGTTCCACTTCCATTTGCCGGAAGCGTTCTGCGCCACGCAGCAAATCCAGCTCCCAAGTTGGGGCACCGTTTGCGAGCTGCAGCATCCGGCCATCCGCGGAGAACGCCACGACGTTGCTGCCTTCGCCCGGTACCCGTGTCAGCCTGAGCAAGCCTGAGCCGCCCGCGACGCGCCACTCGGGCTTGCCGTTCGTCATCGCGAACGACCTGACCAACCCATCGCTGCCGGCCACGAGAATGGATTGGCCCACGAACGCGACGCCAAAGATGGTCGGCCCCGTGAGCCCTTCGGCCGCGTCGAGTCGCACGTGCCACAGTTCTTCGCCACCTTCGATATCGAGGATGTGCAGGGTGTCGCCTGTCGCGATCGCGAGTACCCCCAGATCGCTCGCAACCAGCCTGGACGAGATGGACCGCAACTCCAACTCCGTCGACCATCCGCCCTCGGCAGAACCAGCCTTGCGACCAGAAACCGTTCCGTCGGAAGCCATCTCGACTTCGTAGCCAGACCCGTACGCCACTTTGGCGCGAGGCGAACCAAGTGTGCGACGGTGCACGATCTTCAACTCGTCCAGGTCGATCGCGACCTGCTCGCCGTCGGTCGAACGGATAAGGGCTTGGTCGCCACGGAGGACCAGGCCCTTGAACCCAGCTATGCCCGTAGCAACGCGATCAACGACAGCGAGGGTCTTCGGGTCGACGACGCAGAGGTCCCCTTCTTCCCGAACGCAGAGCAACCGGTTCCGCCACGCTGTCACTCCCAAGGTTCGGTCAACCTTCTGCGACGCAAGGCGGTGTAGCTCCTTGACCTTCACCTCGAGAGTGTCGCCCGGGGCCCCGGCCTCCGCGCCGACGGACGGGCGCAACGAGCGGCCGATGCTCGAACGATCCGCGGTCAGAGCTACGAGATACATGGCCGTCCGATAGGCGTCGTCCGTCAGACTCGAAACACCGAGGTTCATCGAGTCGGGACTGATCTTCGCCACGTCCTTGAAGGAACCATCCGTTTGCTGGTGCTCGAGCAAACGTTCGATCGGTCCATCGCGAAACTGTTCCCAGTGATCACGGGACTGGGCGCCGAACGAGAGTCCGCCAAGGGCGGTGTTGAGAGCTGGGCTCGCGTGGCCGTATGGGATCGTGTTGACGTTCTTGAGGCAGTAACTCCGAGCCTTGCGGAACAAGGGGGACCCTGCCTCCCCGAGTGCCGCGAGACCGAGTAGAGCACCAGAAGTGCGCGCAGCTTGGTGGCCCACTTGATACGCAGGTCCCCCGTAAGGCAGACTGCCGCCGGGAGCCTGGATGCTGCGGTAGAGATGCAGCGCTCGCTCGACGGCATCTCGGTAGGCCCCGCTCTCCGCGATCTCGAGCTGCAGCTGTCGCGCGGCCCCGAGACCTATGAGCGCCAGATTCGCTGACGCGAGTACCGTGGTTGGATAGGAGAACCGGGACGCCTTGCCGGTATGCGCCCAACCACCTTCCGCGTTCTGCAGTGCGATGATCCTTGCGACGTTCGCCTCAGCAAGAGCACGCACCTCGCGACCGCGCAGAACGGCTTCGAACAAGTAGATGCTCGAGAACCCTTCTTTCCAACACGCATAGTCGGCGGACTCGATACGACAGATCCCATCTGCCAGCTGCAGGATGGCCTCGCGGTGGCCGGGCTCATCGCCACCATCCGTCGCGAACAGATGCACGTACGCGACCATGAGCGTCGTGACCTGCCGCTTGGCAAGTTCAACGCCAGTCGCCTTACCCCAGTCGCCTTGCGTAACGACGGTGGCGAGCCATTCCCGTGCCTTCGTTGCGGCGCGATCGACCTCCCGGATCGCGGCAAGGCTGTCCGGATCGCGCAAGGCGTCCGAACGATGTTGGCAAGAGTTGGTGCAGGTGGCGACCAGGGCCACAGTGGCCAACCATGAAGGAACGCGCATGTCGAATCGTGTCGTGATGGCAACCCTCGCGCAGTGCCGCATGGAGGGAACGAACGGCAGGATAGTCGACCGAGCGTTGCCGATTGCGCGAAACTCGGCGCGCCCTGGCTTGATGCCCGGGGACGAAGTCCAACAGCCGCGGCTCCTACAGCCCGCAACACGATCTGCAGGTCGATAAAGTCGTGCCCGGAATGCCGTACGCACAGAACCCGCTACGCATCATCGCGCTGCCGATAGAGTCCCAAACAGCTTCCCTAAACTTCAGGATCGGCAGCCAGAGGTTCGACGTCGACTTGGTCTCTGGCGGCGAGACCGAGCTCATCGTCGGCCAGTGACTCCTGCGCAGTCGTGAGGGGGTTGCGGGGCTCGCCGTGCATGTCACACTTGGGGCGGAAAGGCGTGAAGCCTGCGAACGGAATCGAAGGCCCCCATGAAGCACCTCTCAGTCATTCTTGCCGCCGCGCTCGCGACGTCCGTCGGCGCGCAAACCCAAGCTCTCCTCGTCGATCCTGGCGGCCCCACCCTGACCTACACGAACCCTGGGGCGAACTTCTTCGATCTACAGGTGACCAACCCGAACGGCATCACGCTCGAGTCGTTGGGACTGCAACTCAACTCCCCTGTGGGAACGGTTGGCACGATTGAAGTCTGGTCAGTGCCGTCGACGCACATCGGTCAGGAGACCTCCCAAGCCAATTGGGTGCAGCGGTCCAGTGGCTTCATCACCGGCGGCACCTTTGGCATCACGTGCCAGGCCGCGGTCACTCCAAACGGACTCTTCTTCGGCCCCGGCACCTACGGGATTGCGGTCGTCTACACCGGCGTCAACCACGTCTTCGATGGCACCGTCACCTACCCGACCGGCCCACACATGGATGCCAACCTCCTCGTCAGGAACGGCACGACCCAATCGACCGCCTGGGTCTCCGCGCCGCTGAACGCGTTTGTGTTTGGTGGCAACCTGTATGCCGGAACGCTGATGGAGTTCGACCTCTACTACTCGGTCGGAGCGAACGTGAATTCCTGCCCGCTGTGCGAGATATCTGGCGAAGGTTCGAACATCAACTCCGCCTCGGCGTACCAACTCTTTGGGGAACCCGCCGCGGCCGTGGATGCCAGTGCAACCTTGCAGGGCCGCGTCATGACGTTCACGCCAAACAGCTCGGGGACCGGCTACACGCTCAGTGATGGCACGGGCACTGGCCCCGTCTACGTGCCCCCGTCTGGCAATGAGACGACCCTGCCGCCAATGGACGACCAGGAAGTCTACGCGCAGACCCAACTGATCTACCGCGCGCCGACGGCGACGGGCACGCTGTTCACCTCGGACTTCTTCATCAACTCCAACGGCTACGTGTCGTTGGCACAATTGCAATCGCCATTCGTCGCCGCTCCCGTTGACCCGCAAGGCATCATGCAGGGCATCGCTGCGGCGTTCTTTGCGTATCACAACTACGACAACAGCGAGGTCGGCAGCGGCAACATCTCCTACGAAGAAGACGTGGCCAACAGCATCTTCTACGTCACGTGGGACAACGTCGAAAGCGAACCGGCCTTCATCCCCAACCCGAGCACGATCCAGTTCCAGTTCGAATCCGCATCGGGCAGGGTGCACGTCGTCTTCGACCAGATCGACGCGATCGGTGGCAGCACCTGGTCCGGTGGCGACAACACGTTGATAGGATGGTCACCGGCTGCCGCGTCACCGCACACCGATGCGTTCGACTTCGCGACGCTGCAAGCGAGTCCACTGACGTTGACGATGCCGGAAGTGTATCCCTTCACACTGGCGAGCAACGGGCCGCCGACCCTCAACAGCACGTTCGATCTCGTCAGCCTCAACGAGCCAACTGCGGGCATTGGGCTGAACATGCTCGACGTGGCGACCTTGACCACCCCGATGTACCTCAGCGTCTTTGGCAGCCCCGCCAACGCGGTGCTGCACCTCGATCCGAACACCGCCATCTTCAACACCATCTCCAACATTCCTGGTGTTGGCTCGATGTCCTTGGCGGTGCCCGTGCCGAACAACCCAGCACTTGTTGGCTTTCAACTACACAGCCAATCCTTCTGGGTGGATCTAGCTGGCGCAAACGTACCGTTCACGGACTTGATCACGTCAAACCTGATCACCTGCACGATCGGTTGATCACCATGGGCCGCACCGCCATTGCCAACGCTGGCATTCTCCTCGCCGCGCTGGGCCTCTCGTCCTGTGCAGGCCTCACACGTGCGAGCCACAACCTCAATCCGATCGGCTGGCCAGCCAAGGCGCTGACCTACGTCGGCACCGCGGCCGCGGGTACTGGCGTACCTCTCGTACGCGAAACGGGCCGCTGGCTCGGCGCGGCCGGAGAGCTGGTCGATGCCCCGGCATTGCTCGTGCAAGGCGTCGTGACCCTCAGCAGTGACGACCTGGTCGGCGCAGGCGAGCATCTCGTCGTCGGTGTCGGCGCGACGGCGACAGCGACCTGGAACCTGCCGTTCTTCATCATGCCCGGCTCCAACATCGACATCGCGCAAGACGTCGACCTGGTCAACGACGCGCTGGCGTACATGGAGAAGTTGCAGCCATTGCGCTATCGCCACTCGCCGGACGATCCGCGCACGTTCGTCTTTCCCAAGGGCACGCGGGCACGCGCGTCCGGCGACAACCTGATCTACACCATCCCCGGCTACGGCGAGGTCATTCAGGCATGCGAGGCCAACCGCGCGTGGCAGGCACTGCAGAAGATCGGTGGCACGAACTTCCCGGCGCAAGAACGCTCGTGGGGCTTCGTCGTGCAGAGCGACGCGCAATGGTCAGGGCGCAAGCCACGCCACCGCGCGGCGACCATCTTGCACGAGCTCTACCATCAACACATGCAGATGCGCGACTGGCTGCTCGGCTGGTCGATGGTGTACTGGCCGGCCTACATGACGGTGTTTCCGTTCACCGGCTGGCACGACCACTGGGCGGAGATGGGCGGCCCCCACGACGCTGGCATCGTCAACCGTGCGTTGCGCACGTGGACGATTCGACCTAGCGCCGAATAGACTCACCGTCCGACTCGCCATCGGCCGCCGACGACTTCTTCGCCGCTGCGCGCTCGTCCTTCTGACGCTGCACCATCGCCGCGACGTCACGCAGCAACTGCTTGCTGTCGTAGACAATGCCGTCCTTGATCGTGTAACGGATCCCGCCGACGCGCGTCGGCTCCCCCGTCTCGTCGTCCAGCTTGAGCGCGCCCGTGCCGTAGAGCACCTTGAAGTTGGCGAGCGGGTTCTCTTCGACCAACACGAGGTCGGCGAGCTTGCCGGCTTTGATCGTGCCGAACGGCGGCTCTTCGCCCAACGGGTCGTAGATCGTGCGGGCACCGTTGCGCGTCGCACACTGGATCACTTCGAGAGGATGCAGACCCGCTTCCTGCAGCAACTCGAACTCCTCGATGTAGCCAAAGCCATAGGCCTTGTAGATGAAGCCCGAGTCCGAGCCGCACGTGATGCGGCCACCGAGCTTCTTGTAGTCGTTGATGAGCTGCATCCAGACGCGGTAGAAGTTGCGCCAGGCCACTTCGTCCGCCGTCGTCCAGTAGTACCAATACGAACCGTGCCGTTTGCGCGACGGCGCGAAGAAGTCCATCAGACTCGGCAGCGTGTATTGCTCGTGCCACTCGGCCGTGCGCGCCCGCATCAGGTCACGACTCGCCGCGTAGATCGTCATCGTCGGATCGAACGTCGTGCCGAGCCGCAAGTGTTCGCGCAGGTAGGCGTTCCACTTGGCACTGCCTGGCGGATGGATCTTGTTCCACAGCCGCGCAACCTGGCCAAAGCGGAACTGCTCGTCGTTGTAGTTCATCTCCGCCGGCCACGGCTGCACGACGTGGTCCTTCAACAACGCCTCGAAGTGACCGTAGAAGTGGGTCACCGAATCGAGGCCGAGACGTGCTGCGTCCATCGCGTTCATCTCGGCAACGCCGGTCTGCGCCAGGTGTGCCACCGTGCCCATGCCGTGCTTGTGCGCCTCGTCGATCAACGCAGCCATGATCTTCGGCTCGTAGGAGCCAAGCTTGAGGCCGTCGACGCCACGTTCGCGGTAGTCGCGAACACGCTTGCGCGCCGCTTCCGGCGTGGGTACGTGACCGGGACGCTGATAGTTGAAGATGCGCGGCGCGACGATCTTGTTGGCAGCACTCCGTGCCTTTTCTTTCTCGGTCCAGGCAAGTCCGCCGAGCGGCACACCACGCGTCGTCGTGATGCCGTGCGCCATCCAAAGCTTGTAGACGTACTCCGCCTCGGGCGCCTTCTTGCCGCCACCACAGTGGCCGTGCATATCCACGAACCCGGGCAGCAGATACATGCCACGGCAATCGATTACGCGATCCGGCTTGAGCGCCGGCCCGCCGATCTTGGCGATCTTGTTGCCGACGATCGTGACGTTGACCGGTCCGCGCGGCGGTGCACCGGTGCCATCGATCACGATCGCGCCGCGCAAGAGCAACCGTTCGAACGGGCCTTCGCCTTCACCATCGCGACGATCCGGCGCAGGTGACGGACTCTGCGCAAGCGTCGTAGCGGCGAGCAGAGTGACCAAGAGCCAACGCACGGAGAACGATGCGATCATACTTTGATCTCAGATGATCCCGCGCAAGGTGTCAACGAGCAGCCATTCGTTCACACACATGACGCAACTCGGCTTCGTGCTTGCGCCAAGTCAATCACCTATGCTCGCCAGCTTCCCCCACCACTAGGAGAGCCATGAAGCTGATTCGCTTAGCAACACTCTTGTCCGTCATGCTTGGTTGGACAAGCTGCGTTTCGATCCCGCAAGAATCGGTCGAGCTCGCGCAACTCACCGGCGAGATGATCCAGAGCGCCAAGCTCTCCCACGTCAACATGGTGAACCTTCACTTTGACTTCCGTCGCAAGGAAGTCGAGCAGTTCGCCTACGGGGAGTGGAAGACCTTGTTCATCAAGAACGTGACGAGCAAGCTGGAGGGAGCTGGTCAGGAGATGACCATCGAGAAATATGACCTCTCGATGGACCGCGTTCGCAAGATCGCCACCGAGTGGACTTCGCAAGTAGATGCTGACCGAGCCAAAGTCCTGCAAGCTCTCGAAGAACACTACACGGTCCTCACCGCCAGCAACGAAGAGCTGACCAGCCTCCTGCGCTCTGCTGCAGACCTCTCGCAGACGCGCACGGCGCTGCTGGATCGATGGGGAGCCAAGGTCGGCATCTCATCGCAGAAGATCCAAGAGGTCGAAAACAAGCTCTCACAGGGCACAACCCGGATTCGCGACTTGTTCCAATCGGAACGCAACAAACTCACAGGACCCCAACAATGACCGACGATTTCGATGCCATCCTCGACGCTGCCGAAGCAGAGACCACCGCGGCGCTGAACACGCGGATCTCCTCCCTGGTGCGACTCACCGACAAGGAACTGCATAGCCTGTTTCCGAAGAAGGCTGACAAGGAGAAGCTGACCAAGCTGATGCAGATCGTCCGCTCTTCGACGTCGGCCAACACGCAACGCACCAAACTCGTCAACAACATCAACGAGCTCGCTGGCACCGTCATCAAGCTCGTTGGCAAGCTGGCCTAAGGGCCGCGGAACGCATCATGTCTCAGAAGAAGTCCCAGGTAGGGTTCTCGATTGCGGATGGCTTCCGACTCGGCATCGGCTTTGCCATCGCCAACGCATTCATCGGCTTGCTCGCCGCACTCGCATGGTTCCTGGTGCTCGCGGGGATGATTGGCGCCTCGAGCGGAACCTGATCTCGCCCAACTACTGCGCCAACTCAACTACTGCGCCAACTCAACTACTGGGCCAACTCAACGATGGCCACGGCAACGCTGGTCGGGTCCAACCGTTCCTGCAGCGATTCATAGATCGCGCGGACCGAGCGCTGCACCTTGCCTTCGTACACACGCGCCCCGTCGCGGTCGACGGTGAGCTTCTGGTCGAGATCGAGCAAGTGATCGCTAAGGCGCAGGCGTAGGCGCTTCGTCTTCGAAGTTGCCAACGTGATGGCTTGACCAACGACCTCGGCACGCACCGTCTGGCCACCTTGCGCATCTTCTTGCGGCATGGCGAGCCAGTAGAACCGAGGGTGCGTGCGACCGTTCTGTCGCCAGGCAACCTTCTTGGGCCACGACGTGCGCGTATGCTGCGCCATCCACGGGACGGCGGCACCGTCTGCCCGATCCATCCAGTGGCCCTTGCCCTTGACGATGTGGGTTTCGTGCACGTAACCGCCGGGATCTTCCTTGGCCAATGCATCGAGCTTCTCGCCCCACTGCACGGCCATCTGGTTGCGCTTGTAGGCACCGTCCTTCTCGCCCATCCAGATCATGAACGGCAAGTTGCGGGTGCCGACCATCGGTTCGCCATTGGGGTGGCCAGCCATCATCGATGCCGCCGCAAACCGATCCGCCATACGCGGTGCGAGTTTGTAGACGCCGTCCCCGCCCGCCGAGTAGCCCATCAAGTAGACGCGGTCCGGATTGATGCCCTGCGCGATGATGTAGTTTTCGATGAGGCGATCGAACAGCGCGTCGATGTGGCCCTCGTGCCAGAGGTTCCAGGTGTTCGTCGGCGCACGCGGCGCGAGGTAGATCCCTTCCTTGGGGCGATACAGTTGGATCTGGTTGCGCCACTGTTGGTCGTTGACCCTAGCGGGCGCACCACCACCACCGTGCATCGAGATCCACAAGCTATGGCCGCCCTTCGGGGCCTTGCCGAACTTGCGCTCGTAGACCTGCATCTCGCGACCCGCGGCCTTCACCGTCAACAGGTTGGTCGCGCCGCCGCGCATCTTGACCTTGGTCGTCGCAAGCTCGGACGCGCGCGCTTCTTTGGCTTCGGCCTTGAGCGTCGCAAAGACCATGTCGATCGCGCGGTCGACGGCTGCCTTGGGAACGGCAGTCATCGGGAACTCCGTGACCCGTTCGCTCGCCGGCTGCTTGAGCCAAGTGCGAAGCTCGTCGAGGAACGTGCTCGCACTGGCATCCTGTGCCACAAGCTCAGTGGCGATGAATGCAAACGGGAGAAGCAACAGCAATCGAAACGTCACGTGCGCAGCCTAGCCCTTTCGACAGCCGATGGCATGCGGCCCGTCACGATTGCGTGATTGGGCCCAAGCTGGGCTATCAGGACATCGGGCCGACGCTCAGCCGTGCATCGATCGCCTGATAGCCACCTCGGGACACGATCTCGCCAAAGACCAGATCAATCGGATGGCGAAAGAATGGCGCATCCACGACGACCGTGTGGAACTCGCCGTTCTCTCCGCACGCGTCCACACCCGTCTCCATGAAGGCAGTAGCGAGATCCGGCGTCAATTCCGCCCCCAAGACTTCCTCAGATAGTCTCGTCGTATCGATAGCGACGATGTGGCAACGGATCCCGGCCGACCAGACCTGGCGAAGAACGTCACGCCGATTCCTCTGCCACAGCGGTAGATGAGCGCACATCGAAGCTTCTTCACAGACCTGCTCTTCCCACTCGCGGTGCGACTTCAGATCGATGTCGCCAAACACAATGTCGCCAATACCGTCCTCGCGAAGTTGATGGAGCGCAGCCACAAACTGGTCCCGGTAGGTCGACCAAGATGCGTTGGTCGTGTGCAGCGGGATTGACATCGCTTCTGCTTGCGCTAGCAACACATCCCGATGCAATCCATGCGAGCGCGAGCGCTCGCCGCTTTCGTCGAACACCGTCAACAAGGCCCTAGGAGCAGCCCCGTCACCCACCATGGAATGCAGGGCAAGACACGAGTCTTTGCCACCGCTCCATGAGCATGCCAGTGGCAAGCGCTTCATCTACCTGCCACCAACTGCGGGACTCGCTGCTCTAAGAATTGCCAAAGCGCAAGCAAGCCGAGCGCGAAGGCCACAGCACTGAGCCACATGTTCAGCGCAAACGGCAACGCCGCCCCATAACACGCCATCAACCCGGCGAAGGTTGCTGAATACATGCTGCTGCCAAGCCAAACGAAGAAGTTGGTAAGGAAGAAAAACGTGGCTGTTGCAGCAGTTGCACCGCTAATCACAGATAGCGGCCGGCGGTTGATGAACAGGCCAATTCCCACCGTGCAAGCGACGGAAAAATAGACCGGCAAGATCCAATGGAATGCCCGGAAGCCGTACACAGCGGCACCCAACGCGAGATCACTGAGCAGCATCGCAATCAGCGGCACGAACAACGCCAACCAGGTCCGGCCAAGGAGCAAGCCGCCCATCAGGGCAACGGCAGGAACCGCGGTGAAGTTTGGCGCATGCGGAATCAACCGGGAAGCGGTTGCAGCAAACAGCAATGCCGCGATCGCACCTTGCCGCACGCCTTTGGTGGGCAACTCACGGCGAACAGAATCAGATGGTTGCGTCACGACAGTCCTCGAGTGTTGGTGAGAAGGAATCAGAAGCGATAAGGTCGGTGTAGTGGCGGCGGTCTCGCACGACCGTTTGCCCACGCTCAAATAGCACTGGGTGCGCGAAACACGGCCCGTCGTGCACGAAGCTGTGGAACTCGCCATGTTCGCCACACGGGTCAACGCCATGCGGCCACGCGTCGGTCAGCAGCGAACTCGACAAGTCCACCCCTGCCAGGGAAGCTGCGACCGGCTCGACACATGTGATCACGGCACGGAAGCCCTCGTCCGTGAAGTCGCGCAGCAATTCCGAAGTGTCCCGTTGCCACAGTGGAAACACGCCACGCATCCCTACGCTCGCGAGTCGCTGCTCACGATAGGCGCGCAGTTCTGTCAGGAAGATGTCGCCGTAGCCGATGTGAAACACATCGTCCTGGCGAAACTCTGACAACACCTGCGCCATCTCAGCCTCGAAGGCTGCCATCGACACGGACTCGGGATCGCCGTCCGCACTACCGAAGTAGAGCCGGTGCAACGGCAGGCCGACCGCATCGGCTTGCCGCAGCAACAAGTCCTCGCGCACGCCATGGTGACTGACGCGCAAGAACTGCCTGCTGACCGTGGTCAGAAGGCCAACAACCTCAAACCGCGGATCAAGTTGCAGTTTGCGCAATGCCATGGCGCTGTCTTTGCCGCCACTCCAAGACATGACGATGCGACCACCCTCGGGTGGCAACGGCGGCATATCGTCCGGTGTGGCGTAACCCTCTGCACGCGCGGTCATCATGGCCGGCGTACAGCCTGCTCCCCGCCCTCCTTCAGGCGAGGAGGTGTATTGGCTGGTTCGCGACATCGCTAGTTCCCCGGACGCGTACGTGCCTGGCCGCTGCGATTACCCTGCATGTCCTTGATGGAGAACGACAACGTGAACAGCAAGTTGGATGGCAACGGAAACGGCTGCACGAGCGTGATCCCGTTGGCGTCAACGGACTGAACGAAAAACCCACTCAAGACGCCGCCCGCATCCAATGGAATACCAAACACTGCGGCGTGCAAACTCGTCGGATCGAGATCGCCAATCCCATCGGGGTCTTCAATGCGCAACAACATCAGACCGTCACTTTGGATGGACAGCTCAATGTTGGGGCAGCCGTTGGCGACCTGACCTTGCTGATGGATCACAGTGATGTGATCCACATCCGCACTGCCGCTGCCGGGGTCGAAGATCGCGACTCCGGCACTGTCCAGCGAGCTTCCGCTCACCACATCAACCAGACGAACCGCCGTGATCGCGGTCAGGTCTACGACTCCACTGAGCACCAACGGGTGCGTGCTCAAGTCTTCGAGATCGAATGCATCTCCGCCAGCGTCGACAACGTCACGCGAATCGACCGTCGGGTCCGTAGCAAGCACCGGAGTCTGCCCGGCGAGACCGCTGTAGGTGCCAATCGGGACGGTTCCAAACGCACCAGGGTGAGCTTGTGGGCCGTAGTAGCTGCTCTCGAAGCGACAGAAGTTGACCCCATCGCTACTGACTTCGACGAACATCACTTCGGCAAAGCTCTGCCACCACGCGGATGAGAACGTGAAGGGGTTCTCACCAACGATGAAGTCCGCCCCGGGGCCGTTGGTGATAGGCACGGCAAACCCAAGCGTCAGGTCGCCGGCAATTCCAAGCGAATGCACCGCAGAGCTACCCTGCGGTGCGCCCAGCGCATTGGCCGGTTGGAACACGCCACCGCCGGCATTGGCGTTGGTGTTACTGCCGAGCACTTGCGTAGCAAAGAAGCTCTGGGCAACGAGGGGACTGGAGACGGCCAAGGAACCCAACAGGGTTACGGCCACGCAGCTGCGGATCGCGATCATGTTCGTAGAGGCGTCGTTCGCGCCTTCTCGAAGTCGTGTGACAGCACCATCTCAGTGCTGGTTCCGCGCGGATCTTCTGGCTTCCGGATCAACCTACTTGCGATCCCTTCCCAACTTCTCAACGAGAGAAGTCAGTGGTTCTTGATCGCGTTCGTCCTCGGTCACAGCTGCGAGACAGCGCCGGTATTGCACCGGACTTCCCCGCTGGGAACATGCACACCTGTAACCATGACTCGACGAGAAAGCAACAGGTCGCGAGTTTGCTTGATCACACGAGAGTCGGCCCCGATCATGGCATCAGACGAAGGCCGCGGACCATGAAAGCACCTCTTCTTGCACTTCTCGTAGTCGCCGGCTGCACGACGATAGATTCGCCCCCGTCGCCACCACCAAACATCGTCATCATCAACGCCGACGACCTCGGCTACGGCGATCTCGGTTGCTACGGGGCGACGCACATCCGCACGCCCAACATCGACAGACTCGCCAGCGAGGGTCGGCGATTCACCGACGCCCACGCAGCATCCGCCGTGTGTTCGCCGTCCCGGTATGGCCTGCTGACGGGAAGCTATCCACTGCGGCGCAACCTGTGGGGACCGATCCCGGCACAGGGTGGACTGACCATCGATCCCGAGGACATGACGATTGCCCGGCTGCTGCAAGAGGCCGGGTTTGCAACGGCGTGCATCGGCAAGTGGCACCTTGGGTTTGGCAACGGCAAGCGCACCAACTGGAACGCGCCGCTGCGACCAGGCCCGTTGGAAACCGGCTTCGACCACTACTTCGGGATCCCCACGGTCAACAGCGGACCGCCGTTCGTCTACGTCAAGAATCACCACGTCGTCGGCTTGGATCCGGACGACCCGTTTGTCTACGGCAAACAGTCGGTCACGCAGAAGCATCCGGAGAAGGGCGGCTACAAGGTCATCGGCGGTGCCGAGGCAGCCCACCGACTCTACGACGACCGGGCCGTTGGCACGACGCTCGCGAATCGCGCCGTCGAGTGGTTGCAGCAGCACGATCGCGCCAAGCCGTTCTTCCTGTATCTCGCGACAACCAACATCCATCATCCGTTCACCCCCGCGCAGCAGTTCGTCGGCACGAGCGACTGCGGGCTCTACGGCGACTTCGCCCACGAACTCGATTGGATCGTCGGTCAGGTGCTGGCGACACTCGACTCGATGGGCGTCGCCGACAATACGTTGGTCATCTTCACGAGCGACAACGGCGGCATGCTGCACAACACCGGCCAGAAGTCGTGGCGTGCCGGCCATCGCATGAACGGCGACCTGCTCGGCTTCAAGTTCGGGGCGTGGGAAGGTGGCCACCGCATTCCCATGCTTGCTCGGTGGCCCGGCCACATCGCGGCCGGTTCGACGTCAGATCACTTGATCTCACACATCGACTTGCTCGCGACCTTCGCATCGCTGGTGCATCGGCCACTACCAGCAGGACAAGGCATCGACAGTATCGATCAACTCGCAGTCCTGACGCGTGACCCCGTCCGTTCCCCGCGCACGACGCTCCTCGTCGCACCCAACAGTCCCAAGCACCTTGCCGTGAGGCGGGGCAAGTGGCTGTTCATTCCAGGGAGAGGCGGCGGCGGCTTCCAAGGCAAGAAGGTTGGCAACCACCTGCTGTCCGATGAGTTTGCCCTGCCGTTCACTGGCCAGAGGAACAGCGACGTCGCCAACGGCCGCATTCGTGCTGATGCGCCACCGGCCCAGCTCTACAACCTGGAACGTGACCCCGGCCAGGCGAACAACGTCTTCGCGCAGCACAGCGAGATCGTCGCCGAGCTCAGCGAGATCGTGAGTCGATACCGGCAGGCCATCCCGCCAGGCAAACCAATCGGCTGGATCAACCTCAAGCAGTAGACAGGCACGCGCTTCTCAAGCGGCGCCCGGTCGCCTAGTCAGAATCACGCACGGCCGTGCCCATGACCTTGACCTTGCCGCCGAACGGTAGCCCCGCCACTTCTGCAACCGTGCGCGCCGGACGACGCCCCTCCGGGAAGCACTGCGTGTAGACTTGATTCACGGCGTCCATCGCCGCCATATCCGTCGTCGCCACGTCGACGAAGACCAGTTGTTCACGGCCAAACCCCGCTGCAGCAAGAACGGCAAACAGGTTGGCGAACGCGCGCTCTGCTTCTTCGCGAAAGGAACCGGCGATGTACTGCCCGTCCTCGTCAACGGACAGTTGGCCGCTGACGTAGCACGTATCGTTCGCCACGACGGCGTGGCTGATCGGGTTGCTCCACTGCGGCAAGCCTTCCCCGGTGACGATGTATTCGCGCTTATGCATGCGGCGATCGTAGCGGGCTGCGAGTGACGAATGTGCAACGCCCCTGACCGCAAATGCGTCGAGCGCTCGCCACACGTCCATGCGGCCGCACCTTTGTTCGTTCGCACTTCGCCCCCGTAACACGTCGGCAACGACACCATCGAGCGCGGCTCAACGCGCCTGCTTGCTGTGCTACGTTGCTGCGATGTGTGACCCGTCCGTGTCGCACGACCGCTCCGACCAGCAGCATTGAGGCTACACCCATGACTCCGCTTCAAGTCCAGATGACCGCCCGCCGTCTCGCCCCCGCGATCTTGCTCCTTCTCACGCAGTTCGCCATCGCTCAAGAAGGCGAAGAGGCCAGACAGCGCGGCCGCCGACGTGCCGCTCCCGCAAAGACCGAACAGCAGAAGCCGGCGGACATGCACGAGCGATTGGCATGGTTTGCTACGCACCAGAAGATGGCCGAGAGTTCGGCGCATCGCGCAAACTCGTGGCAGGCGGTCGGACCGATGCGCATGTCTGGTCGCGCAACCGACGTCACTTCGCATCCGGATCAACCTGACACGATCTACCTGGCCACGGCGTCGGGCGGTGTGTGGAAGTCGGTTGATGACGGTCGCAACTGGAAGCCCATCTTCGAGGACTTTGCTACGGCCAGCATCGGAGACGTCACGGTTGCCCCATCCGACCCCGAAACGGTTTGGGTTGGCACCGGCGAAGCCAACATCTTGCGCAGTTCGATGGCCGGCACGGGTGTCTACAAGTCCACCGACGGCGGCACGACGTTCGAGCACATGGGCTTGCCCGAGACGCAACACATCCCGCGCATCGTCATCCACCCGAAGAACGCCGACATCGTCTACGTCGCATCCGCTGGTCACGAGTACACGCCGAACAAGGAACGCGGCGTCTACAAGTCCCTCGACGGTGGCAAGACTTGGAACCAGGTCTTCTACAAGAACGACTCGACGGCCGTCATCGACCTGGTGATGGATCCCTTGCACCCCGACACGTTGTATGCCGGCACCGCGCCGCGCCGGCGCTTCCGCTGGAACGATCCGGTTGGCGGTCCCGAGACCGGTGTCTACAAGACCATCGACGGCGGCCGCAGTTGGCACGCTCTGACGAACGGCTTGCCGGACTTCGCGAACGGCGAGTACGAACGTGTTGGCATCGATCTGTGTGCGAGCCAACCCGAGACCGTCTACGTGTTGCTCAATCACGATGGTGCGCCGCGACGGCAAGGTGGTGCCAAGGTCTATCGCAGTGACGATGCCGGCGAGAACTTCCGTTTGATCGAAGGCAACGAAGCCGTGCGTAGCACGCATCCGGGCTACGGCTGGTTCTTCGGCCAGGTCCGCGTCGACCCCAACGATGCCGACACCGTCTATGTGCTCGGCCTGATGAGCCGCGTGTCCAACGACGGCGGCTACACGTGGCGCGGCCTCCGAGGTTCGCACGTGGATTGGCACGGCGGTTGGATCAACCCGACGGACTCCAACCACGTGGTCATGGCCAACGACGGCGGTGTGATGATTTCGCACGACGCATTCGCGACCCACCACCACCCGGTCAACATGCAGATCGCGCACGGCTACAACTGCGGGATCAGCCAGGAGGAGGGCAAGTTCTGGATCTACATCAGTGTGCAGGACACCGGCGGCTACCGCGGCCTGGTCGACCTCAGCCGCGGCCGCAACTCCATCGAGCGGCAGCGATGGGAAAGCGCGACCGGCGATGAGGCCGGACGCCACGCCGTCGATCGCAGCAACCCCAACCTGGTCTACTCGGTCAGTCGCTACGGCGGTGGCCCGACGTTGACCGACTACAGCGAGAAGGTCGAGACGACCCGCCGCGGCCGCACGCGCCAGTCCTACAAGCGCAAGAACATTGGCATCAACTGGGGGCGCGACCGCAAGCGCGCGCAGTGGGTTGCGCCGATCGTGCAGTCCCCGCACGGCAACACACGTTTGTTGTATGGCGCGCAATACGTGTTCCTCACCGACAACGGCGGCGACAACTGGGAACGCATCAGCCCCGACCTCACCAACTTCGATCCGGACAAGCAGGGCAACATCGCCCACGCGGTTGTGTTCGCGATCTCGGAGTCGCCGGTCGAAAAGGGCGTGATCTACGCCGGCACCGACGACGGCAACATCCAGGTCACGCGCGACGGCGGCAAGACTTGGACCAATGTGTACGGCAACTTGCCACGCGGCCGATGCGTCGCAAGCCTCGAGGCGTGCCACTTCGACAAGGGCACCGTCTATGCCGCGATCAACGTCAAGCGTCACGACGACTTCGAGTGCCACCTCTATCGTTCGAAGGACTATGGCGCGACCTGGCAACGCATCACGAAGAACATTCCCGGCAGCAGCGCCAACGTGATCAAGCAGGACCCCGGCAACAAGGACCTGCTCTTTGCCGGCACGGACCGCGCCGTCTACGTCAGCACGGATGGTGCCAAGAGCTGGCACGTTCTGGGCAAGGATCTGCCGACCGTCTACGTGCACGACCTCGCGCTGCAAACCGTTGAGGACTACGCGGTCATCACCACGCACGGTCGCGGCTGCTTCGTGCTCGACATTCGTGATCTACGGCGTCCGGCCAAGGTCGTGAGTACACCGGGCACGGGCGAGGCGACTGCCGCCGAGGGGCGCAATCGCGAGTAGGTTACCTACCGCAGCCAGACGCCCGTGACAGCCACGCCCGGCACGTGGCCCACTACCAGCTCCGGGCCGGCGTAGCAGTGAAGGATGACGAGCTCCTGCAGCGACTCACACGGCGCGAGCAACGCGGTGTCCTTCGGCTTCGTCGTCAAGCTGGAGATCAACGTCAGGCGTTGCAGGCTCTTGAGCTGGCCAACAGTCGCGAGGTTCTCACGCGTGAACCAATGCAGCGTCACGTCCGTCAGCGTCGCCTTTGCTGCGACTGCCGTTCGAACGGCTTCCGGCATGGCACCGGTAAACCCCAACTGAGTCAGCGGTAGATCACGAATCAGCGTAGCCTGTGCCGCTGCGGTATCGTCCGGCTTGCGCAGCCCCCCCTGCGGCAAGGCATTCGGCCATCTCCGGACAGAGAAGCTATCGAGGTGCAACCGTTGCAGGCCGCGGCATCGGCGCAATGCCAACAGGTCGGCCGAGGTCACATCGGGACAATACGTAATGTCAATGCCCCGCAGGCTCGTGGGCAGCGCACCGATGGCGGCCGTGGTCACCTGACACGAGAAGAACGAGACATCTTCCAACAGCGGCAACTCACCAAGGGCCCGCGCCACCGCGGGTGTCAAGCCCGCGCCAGGCACCGTCTTGCCACTGAGTTGCTCGACCAAAGGAACCTCACCGATCTCCGCCAACCCAACTCGGCGCAAGCGATGAATCGTACGCAGGTTGACCAAGACCTCTTCGGTGCAGCCGTTCACGCCACGGATCTGCAGGTCATCAAGATGCGGCAGGTCCGACAGCGAACGAATGGTGGCGGCGTCGACTTCGCCGCCCTGCAACTGGAGCGTGCGCAGTTGTGGCAGACGCTTGAGCGCCTTGACGTCAGCCACGGTGAGCGCTCGTAGCAGCCGCAACGTCAACGTGTGTAGCTTGGCTGCGGCCGCGATCGCATGCAGGTGCTCCGCAGCCATCTCGGACTGCAGCGGGATGTTCAGTTCTTCGAGTTGCTGCAGCTTGCCCAAAGGAACCAGTGCATTCTTGGTCGGGCTCTTCACACCGGAGCCCGAGATCTGCAGCCGGCGCAGTTCCGCAAACCTCGTCAAGGCTTCATAGCTTTCGAATGCCACCGAGTTGACCAGCAGGTTCTGCGATTCGGCCGCAAACGTCGCGAGCTGCTTCTGGCTGAAGATGATCTCCGGCCGTGGCATCAGCGGCATTGGCACAACTGGATCCTGCGCCGTCACCGCTGGCTGGCTCTGCTGCCAGGCAACCAACACGGTCACCGCCAACCCAAGGAGGGCCGCTGCCGCACCAAGCCACGTTCTGGCCACCCGTGCCTTCGGGGCCGCGCTGTCGGCAAACCCCTCGTCGATCGGCATCGCGAGCTCCGGCGGACTGTCGAGTGCTTCGGCCAACTCGACTTCGAACATGCGTTCCTGAGCCTTCGTTCGCGCAACTTCGTCTTGGTTGCTCATTGGTCTCCTTTCAGTCGACGTTCGACACACTGCCGCAGAGTCTCGCGCAGGCGACGAAGCAGCGTCTTGACGCCATCCACTCGCATACCAAGCAGCTCGGCAGCCGCCGCTCGGCCCATGCCGTCGGTGTAGGTAGCCTGCAGCAGCTTGCGACCGCGCGGCGGTAGTTCGTCGGTGCACCTGCGCAGTGCGTCGACGCGTACATCGCTGCGCTCCGTCGCTTCGTGCCAGACTTCGTCAGCGAGCTCCACTTCCCGGCGAGCACTGCTCGAGCGCAGTTCCCGCAACCGCATGTTCTTGGCGCACCCTCGCAAGAAGGTGCCGAAGGCCTTGGGGTCGCGTTGCTCGGCGCCCTTCTCCAGCACGAGCAAAAAGACCTCCTGGATCAGGTCGTCGATGCGGTTCGCTTCGGTGCCGAGCACGAAGAGATAGCGACGCAGCATCGTCCTGTCTGCTGTCGATCCGATGTGCGGATGCTCGTGGTTCGTGGATGCTCCGATGACTGCCACCATGCCCTACATCGCAGGGAGTCGGTCGAAAGGGTTCAGGTTTCTTGTACCCGCAGCCGAGTCCGGAGGCACCCGTCGACCAACAAGGCGGTCAACTCGTCCCTACAGCGCCTGCGACGCCTGAAACACCAAGAACGCGAGGCAAGCCAACACCCCGAGCACCGGAATGGCATCGCGATACCGCAGTCGATCGCCATCACTACTCCGCGACTCGCGCACGCGGATCACGAACAAGGATGCGTTCACCAACGCGAACACGACCAAGATGATCGCGCTCGTCACCCGCGCCAACGTCGTCAGTGGCAACCAGAGCGCAACCGCCCCCACTGCCACCGTGATCACGCAGGTCGCGCGCAACGGCGTGCGGGTTCGCGAGTTGATCACGCGAAACCAAAGGGGCGCCCCGCCGCTGCGCCCCATCCCGTAGGCGACGCGCGCAGCCATGATGATCTGGACCAACGCGCCGTTGACGCCTGCGAGAACGGCGACCCCACCAATGGCCGACGTTGCGACGGGACCGTAGTCAGCGACCATGAGTGCAAACGGAGTCGCCGTTGCCGCGAGTTCGTCGGGCGGCACCGCGAGCACGGCGACCGTCGTCACCATCACGTAGAGCGCCGTCGCAAAGATCAGCGCCAGCATGATGCCACGCGGCATCGTGCGCTTCGGTTCGCGCACTTCTTCGACGATGTTGACCATGTCCTCGAAGCCGATGAACGCATAGAAGATCAAAAACGCCCCGACCCCGATGCCCTGCCACTCCGCGAGGTCCAAGCTCGGCGTCAACTCGCCGACGCGCGCCGGCAAATCCGCGAGCACGTCACCACGCAGGCCGATCACGAGCAGGATGCCGCCGACTTCGATCGCCGTGATCACGACGCTGATCCAAACCGATTCGCTGATGCCCCAGGCAGCGATCGCGCCGAGCAGAAGCACGATCACGACCACGGACGGCGCTAGCGGTATCGCCACGAAGTCGCTCAGGAAGCCGACGATTGCGCGAGCGAGCAAGGCGGCGGACACGAGCCCGGTCAGGATGACCATCCAACCGACGATGGCTCCCAGCCAACGTCGGCCGAACGCGTTTGTGATGTATTCGGCTTCGCCCGCACTGACCGGCAGGCGACTCGAGAGTTCGGCGTAGGAGCGCGCGCTCAACAAGGCGATCAGCGACGCGAGCAACATCGCGACCGGGGCAAACATGCCAGCCTCACCGGCAACCTTGCCGACCAGCGCGTAGAAGCCACCGCCGACAATGGTCCCGACGCCGAAGAACACCAACATCGGCAAGGACACCGGGCGCTTGAGGCTGGGGGTATCCATGGCTGCGGGGCATGCCTACTCGCGTAGCGCCCACTCGAAGATATCGTAGGGCAGACACAGCGTGTCGCCGATCAGGCTGAGCGGCAGGTCCAGTAGATAGAGAAACGTGAGCGGCGCCGCACGGCCGATCTGCTTGGCGTCAAAGATGACACCGCGATACGCGGCATGGTCCAGACCGTGGCCGTACGGGGGAGCGCGCCCGCTTGCGTCCACACCCTGCGGCTCGCGAGTCCACAACGTCGCACAGCTCGTGGACACGAGGAGTGCGAGCAGCACAACAGAACGAAGCAGCAGTTTCAGCATCGCTGTTGTGACGGTCACCCAAGCCATCCCCGAATGGAATGCGCAACATGGCTGATAGCCAGACCTGCTGGGCGACCCGCGACCACCGAGCAACGCCACCTACGCCGGCGGAAAGCGCCCACTCGTTCGCACACAGAAGCGCACCAGCATCAGCATCACCGGCACCTCGATCAGCACGCCGACGACCGTCGCAAGTGCCGCTCCTGACGAAAGTCCGAACAGGAGCACGGCCGTTGCGATCGCCACCTCGAAGTGATTGGACGCGCCAATCAACGCCGACGGTGCGGCATCCCGATACGGCAGCTTCAGCCACCGCGCCAGCGCATAGGTAACGGCAAAGATCAGAACCGTCTGCAAGAACAGCGGCACGGCGATCCACACGATGGTGAGTGGATTGTCGAGGATCATGTCGCCCTTGAACGAGAACAGCAGCAACAACGTCAGCAAGAGCGCCGTGATCGTGATCGGCGTCAGCACGTGCAGGAAGCGTTCACGGAACCACTGTTCGCCCTTCGTGCGCAGGATCCACTTGCGGGCCAGCCAACCGGCGACGAGCGGCAGTGCGACGTAGATCGACACCGACAACGCCAGCGCCTGCCACGGGACGGGCAAGCTGCCGACACCCAAGAGGAAGCCGCCGAGCGGCCCATAGAGTGCCAGCATGAGCAACGAGTTGATCGCCACCATGACCAGCGTGTGGCCGTCGTTGCCGCGCGCGAGGTAGCCCCACACCAGAACCATCGCCGTGCACGGCGCGATGCCGAGCAAGATGCAACCCGCGAGATAGCTGCGCCACAGCGGCACCTGCAACATCGTGACGCCGTCGACGGCGACGGCAACGCCGAGACCGTGCGATTCACCGGGCGCAAGGTCGAGACCGAACGGCACCTTGATCACATCCACGGCATCCGGGCCGATCCACGCGTGGAACACGGTGCCGAGGAAGAACACGCTCACCGCATACATCGTGAACGGCTTGATCGCCCAGTTGACGACGAGCGTCAACAACACCGGCTTGGTGCTGCGGCCCGCGCGCACGACTTCGCCGAAGTCGATCTTCACCATGATCGGGAACATCATGAAGAACAGACACAGCGCGATCGGCACGGACACGACGGGTGCGTCATCGACCGTGATCGCCATCCCGTCGAGCGTCGTCGCCAGACCGGGTGCGAACCTGCCCAGTGCGATGCCGACGACGATGCACAGCACGACCCAGAGGGTGAGGTAGCGTTCGAACGTTCCGAGTCCCTTGCCCGCTGATTCGGGGTTGGTTGGCTTGCTGGTCAACGTGAGTAGATCTCCATCCTGGTTGTGCCTGGATTCAAGCCGTCGCGGCGGCCATGCCTGCAGGCTACCCGGTTGGAGACCAAGATCTGAGCCCTCAGCGCACCAAGGCATTTGGCAGGGCACAGCTTCCTGCCAAGAATCGACCAGAAAATGTGAAGCCAACCACCAAGCTGCTCTCTAAGCCCCTGACCGCAATGCACAGGAGTCTGACATGCCCGACGTAACCGACGATCCACACGCTGACTTTGAGATCCTGATCGAGAAGCGCCTCCACGGGGCAGACTCGCCAGAAGAAGCTGCGGACCTCAATCGGCACCTTCGCGACTGTCAGCCCTGCAACCACGTTCTCCAAACAACTCGAACGGAGGAAGAGATGCTGAATCAGGATGTCGCAAACTACATCGGGGACTTCGACTGGAACGCCGCAGAACAGGCAATCCGGAATCGGGTCGATCGCGAGCGGGCGATCGGCCGTGCGCCAAGGGTCTTCGCACTCTTGGTCTTGCTGGTCTTCTTCTGGCCGGTAGCCACCGCGGCTGGCTGGCAGGTCTACTTGGGCATCGCGTTGCCCCTCGTCGCCACATTTGCCTACTGGGACGTGGTCAGCCGCCGCAGGCCACAACGCTTGTTCGAGAAGGCCATGCAAGGCGAAGGGGAGCTCGTGGCCGCCTTCGAGAATCACAGCACGGACTTGCAGAAGGAGCGACGTGCCGAGCGCGTTGCCGCAGTCATCGGGGCTGCAACCATCGCAGGGTTCGCCGTCTACAGCGCCATCACTGGCGGCTGGTTTGGTTGGGCAATCGCGGCCCTGCTCTTGTGGCTCGCATGGACCATCGCGGCGGAGTCACTCGCACCGAAGAACCGCGAACGAAACGATCTCCTGGATCGGGGCGAGATCTCCTGGCGGGACTACCTGCTGTGGTCGGCACACAAAGCCGATAGCAAGGATCGGCCGACCCCGAAGCCGCCCGCCGCGAGCCTGCAACTCATTCAGCTCGGTCAGGGCGTTGCCCTCGCGATCTTGTTGATCTTGATGGTCGAGTACCGCGGCGTGTGGCTCTGGGCTGGAGCTGGAGTCGCCCTCTACTACCTCATGCGAGTGTGCTTGCAGATGGTCCTGCGAAGGCGTCAGCGGTGAGGCACTCGTGACCAAGGGTGGCTACTCGTTCGACGAAGTCTATCGCGATCTGCGGGAACAGATTCTGTCTGTAGCCCTTCGCATGACTGGCCAGAGAGACGATGCGGAAGACGTGCTCCAAGAGACGTTCCTTCTCGTGCACCACCACCTGCCCAAGTTCCGCGGCGACTCAGAGGTGTCGACGTGGGTCTATCGCATCGCCACTCGCCTCGCGCTCGCTCACAACAAGCGACGACAAACGCGAAACCGCGTCACGACGGCTGCGGAACATGCAGTCGATGTAGCCGCGCCGGACAGCCCTGATGCCGTTCAGTCGACGGAAGAAGTGGAGCGGATTCGCAAGGCAATGCGATCACTGAGCCCCAGCCACAACATGGTGCTGTCGCTGATGGCGGTAGACGGCCTGTCCCCGGCGCAGGTCGCGGAGATCATCGGTGTACCTGAGGGAACAGTTTGGTCGCGAGCCTGCCATGCGCGGAGGAAGCTGCGCGAGAAGCTCGAGTATCCCAATGGCCCGGAGCAAACTCGAGATCGCTAGCCTCGGCATCATCGCGCCAACGAATACCATTCGGGTGACTAGACTGCGCAGCGAGACGTCGTCCAAGTCCAGGAACGCCTACCACCGCTCCACCATGACTTGTGGCGGCGCAGACAAGAGCCGCACCAGATCGGCCAGCGGGAACACGGATAGATCACCACTCCAAGCCAGATTCGCATTGTCCACGCGCACGTCGATCGCTTGCACGCAGCGACGCCAGGCCAAAGCCGACACGAGCAATCCTCCTACTCCAGGCCCCCACGACGCCACCGTCCCCCAGGTGATGTGCTCGTCATCAAGCGCCTTGTCCTCCGGGTCGAACCGGCGCTTGGCTTGCCAGGCCTGCCAAGCTCGCTGCATCGACGTCGCTGCATCTGCATCTGAGCAAGTTGCCTTGGCCGTGAGGCTCATCGTTGCGGGATCGAACTGCGCCACCAAACCATCGCCGACCACTCCCAACGAACGTGCCAATTCACAGGCCGGTGTGACAAGCGCCGTGACCGCTGGCCGCCCCGGGTTTGCCCAGTCGTGCAGATCCGCCAATCGCCCGCCACGTTTGCCAACCTTCATCTTGGTCGGCCACGCCTCCAGTGCGGACTTGCCGGCACGCACATGCCAGCCATAGACCTCGGCCACCAACTCACCATCGTCACTCAGTTCAGCTTCGCAACCAGCATCACGAAGGCCCTTGGCGAGCAACGCGGGCTGGAACACACCGCCGAGATGCAGCCAACAACCATCGTCGCTGCCCCAGCGACCGGCGAACAGAGCATAGTCGACACGCCAGTTGCCGAACCGAACGGCAAGTTCGTACGGCAGCTGGCCTGGAAGGTCGAACCGACGCTGCACGCCTGCCAACACCCCGGGCGACAGATTGCCACCACCGTGGATAGAGGCAAAGCTGGAGTAGCGGAGTACGAACTTCCGCCACGCGACGAGCAAACGGCTCAGTGATGGAATCGCCGCACAGTGAATGCCAAGCACCACATCCGCGTCGTCCGGTAGCCGAGACAAACCGGCCTGCAACGCTGCGGCACCGTTCCTACGGGTGAGCGACTTCCGCCATTCCCCCAGACCAGTGAACCTGTCTCCGACATCGTGCCGCTTGAGGAAGGATGCGGCCGCCGCTCGCACGAACACATCGCGACGAGGATCCTCCGCGTAATCCAGCAGCACACTCAGGGCAGACGGCACGCCAGCTTCGTCCATGCGCCGCACCCGGAGAAGGTCGAGCAATGGATCAGGTCGCACCGAGTGCATCGCCGCGCGATCAATCGCAACCCGTATGCCCAACTTCTGCATGCGATGCTTGGCTTCGACGATTGCCGCCGCGCCACCATCCCCATGCAAGAGCAGCGGCAACACGACCATCGGCCCCAAACTCGGCAACTCGCCGAAGCCAGCGGCCTCGCCATCGAACCCCTTCTCGAACAGGCCAGGAAACATCGGGAACCAATTGGCGTACTGCAACTGATTGCCACCACCAGTTGGCGGCACGCCTTGCTGCACTTCCAGCAAGCCCTTGTCGTTGACGCGCCAAGGCAACTCGAGGAAGTCCTGACCGGGAAGTGAGATCCCTAGTGCGACGACCATCGACTTGATGAAGCGGGAACTCGCGATTCGCATGCACACGATCCTATCGCTGCGGCGCCAGGAAGAGGCCAGGCAACGCACATCGCCCAACCCCGCCGCGCGCATACGCCATTGAGTCACCTTCTGGTGCGCCGACCTCTGGCGCAGTCACCGAGAGGGTTGACGAACATCGGTCAGCACCGATAGTCGAACAACGGGAATGGGATGATCAGGCTGTTGAGATCGCCATGAAGTCATACCTCCCGCTCGCCCTCGTCCTCACTCTTGCGGTAGCCGTTCGGGCACAAGTGGAGCTGGCCACCGTCTACGCCGCACCCGGCCAAACGGAACTCGGCGATAAGATCGCCGGGATCGGTGATGGCGACGGCGATGGCGTGCCGGACTTCGTCGTCTCGAGCATGGTCTCAGGTGGTGCGCGTATCGATCTGATCTCGGGCGCAACGCTTGCCGTGTTGGGACAGGTTACGCAGCCGACTTGGACGAACGGGACCACGGTGCTCGCCGGTATCGGCGACGTCGACTCCGATGGCTTCAACGACTTCGTTGCGGGCACCACGAGGTTGCACGCCTACAGCGGTGCTGATGGTTCGCCGATCTGGATCTCACAGCACGTCGGCTTCGAGTATCTGTCAGCGTGCAAAGTCGGCGACATCGACAACGATGGGCGGCCGGAGATCGTCGCTGGCGTCGCCTGGAGTCTGCCCCAGGTCGTCCTGATTCGCGGCAGCAACGGCCAGACCATGGGAACGATCAACGGAGGTCAGTTGCCCAACCTGATGGTTCCGCTCGGTGACACAAACGGCAACGGCCAGCACGAAGTCGCAACGGCACCAACGTCCAGCGGGTTGCTGCGCGTGTTCACAACCTCTCCATTCGCAGTTTCGAATGTGCTGTTGAGCACGAACGGAAGCTCCTACCAGAGCCTCACCGCCGGGGACTTCGACCCACAACCGGGCATCGAACTGATGGTGGCAACCGCGACCGACACCCTGGTGTTCGCACCGGATTCCTCGACGCCATTGCGGAGCTTCCCGTCGCAGAGCCGCCGCTTGACGGTGATCTACGACCTCGATGGCGATGGGTTCGACGACCTGGCAGTTCGCGACAACTTGACGCGATACGGCTGGACCGCAGACCCAGGCTTGGTCATGCAGTCCGCAGGGAGTGGCGCCATGATCGGCAATTGGAGTCGCTCGCCGCACTTTGATGTCCAGCGCATGGTGGCGATTGGCGATATCGATGGCGACGGGTTCGGAGATCTGATTCTCGCCGACGAAGAGGCTTCGCCGAATGGTCTCAGCGGCAATGGCGATGGCGGTTGGAAGTTGCTCTCTTGCAAGACGCGCGCGCGAACGTTCCACATTGCGGTGCAATGCTCCAGCGGACTGTTCCCACCAAGGATCGGCATAACCTCACCGGTTCTCGGCCAGTCCATGACCATCGCTGGCCAGGATTGCCCGACAGGAGTTGCAGGCACAATGGTCATGGGGCTGCAGCCGGAATACCCCGTCAACTTTGGCTTCACGGGGTGCCTCGGATGGTGGCATCTTGCCAGCGGCGTACCGCTGTTCGCAACGCCACCGCAAGCAACATGGTCGCAAACGATCGGGCTGCCCAATGTACCGCAGCTTGCTGGCCTGCAGCTCGCGTTGCAGGCGTTCTTTCCGGCGTCCAACTCACCGATCGGCTTCGACCTCAGCAATGCAATCTGGACCCAGATCGGCTACTGAGCGTGCGCACGTAGGATGAGCGGTCCAAGCTGGTTCGACGGAGAATGGCAGAACGCGTCCGTTGCCATCCTCCGCATCCTCGTCGACGGCTTGTAACGGCACAGCGCGGCCGCTGACGACCAGACCAACGCACGGCAGAATGCATGCGATGCGTCTGCTCCTCCTGTTGTCTTTCGTTCTCGCCGCACCGGCCCTCACCCAAGACCGCACCATCCGGTTGCCGCGCGATCCGCAACTCTCGCCCGACGGCGACCAGATCGCGTTCGCGTGGCGCGGCGACATCTGGATTGCTTCGTCCGATGGCGGCGCCTCGCGCCGGCTGACGACCCACCCGAGTGACGATGGCTCGCCGTGGTTCACACCCGATCAGCAAGCGATCATCTTCACCAGCAGCCGCGATGGCAGCTCGCAGCTCTACCGAGTGCCGGTAGCTGGCGGCGCGCCGCAGCAGTTGACGCACGACTCCAACCGCAAGACCGTGCACGGCTTCACCGCGAACGGTACCGAGCTGCTGGTCACGATGCGCACCGACCGCGGCTTCCACTACTCGGAGTCGACACGCCTGTTTGCGATCGACCTCGCCGGCAAGAAGCCCAAGCGCATGGTGATCGACGTCGCCATGGCGCAGGCTGCGCTCTCGCCGGACGGCAACCATCTACTGTTCGTGCGTGGCCGGCCGATGTGGTCGCGCAAGGGCCATCGCGGTACGCAGTCCGCGCAACTGTGGCACGCCGACCTGCGCAAGTCGCCGGCGACCATCGAGCGCCTCGACGAAGACCGACCGGAGTTCCAGAACGTCGCCTGCCAGAACCCGATCTGGGCTCCCGACAGTTCGAGCTTCTACTACGTCAGCGATCCGGACGGCACGTTCGACATCTACCAACGCCAGCTCGGCAGTGATGACGTTCGGCGCGTGACGCGCGTCGGCACGGCGGACCGCAGCGACGACGGCGTCGCCTTTCCGAGCATCTCCAAGCACGGCAATACCATCCTCGTGCGGCGGCGCTTCGACCTCGTGAAGGTCGACAGCAAGAGCGGCAAGCTCGAGCCACTGTCCCTGCACGCGACCGGCGACGACCACGCGGTCGCGATCGAGCGCCGGACCGAGAGCTCGGCGCAGAACATCGCGTTCACTGCGGACGGCAAGCAGATGGCGTTTGTGTCCGGCGAAGACGTGTGGGTCATGGACCGTATTCTCAAAGAACCGCGACGCGTCACGAACACCCCCCACAACGAAACCAGTCTGGAGTTCTCCGGCGACGGCAAGCGCCTGTTCTTCGTCAGCGACATTAGCGGCGAGTTCGACATCTGGGAGGCGACCATCGACCGCGAAGACGGCATCTGGTGGCTCGCCGATGAGTTCTCGTTGCGCCAGGTAACCGAGGACCGCGGCGTCGAGGGCAACCTCAAGCGCAGCCCGAAGGGCGATCACATTGCCTACACCAAGCAGAGCGACATCTTCGTCATGGACCAGGACGGTAGCGATCATCGTCGTGTCGTCGAAGCCTGGTCGATGCCGCAGTTCAACTGGTCGCCCGACGGCCGCTGGCTGACCTACGCGACGCAGGACTCGGACTACAACTCGGACGTCTGGATCGTGTCGCTCGACGGTACGAAGAAGCCGTTCAATCTCTCGCGTCACCCCGATCGCGACGGTAACCCGGTGTGGTCCGGTGACGGCAAGCGCATCGCGTTCACCAGCCGACGCGACGGCACCGAATCCGACGTCTACTACGTCAACCTGACCGCGGCAGGCGAGGAGAAGACCAGTCGTGATCGCACACTCGAGAAGGCGTTGGCCGCGATGAAGTCGGGCAAAGCCAAGCCCAAAGCAGAGTCCACCAAGGACAAGCAACCCGTCGACGCCACAGCCAAAAAGAAGGACGCCAAGAAGAAGACGGACAAGGACGACCTGGTTGCCATCGACTTCGAAGGCATCCACGACCGCCTGCACCGCATCTCGATCCGCAACAGCCGCGAAGGCGGCCTGATCTGGTCGCCGGACGGCAAGACGCTGGCGTTCTCGGCAACGGTCGCATCGCAGTCCGGCTTCTACGGAGTCACGTTCCCGAACCCGCGCACGCCCAAGAAGCTGGCCGCGCGCGGTCTGTCGCGGGCGACGTGGCACAAGCAGGGCAACGAGATCGTCGGCCTCAGCGGCGGCACGCCTGCGGCGATGAAGAAGGGCACCAGCATGACGACGTTCGGCTTCTCCGTGCGCCGCACTCGCGACTGGTCGGCCGTGCGCCAGATCTCGTTCGACCAGGGTTGGCGCGCGATGCGTGATCGCTTCTACGACCCCGACATGAACAACCGCGACTGGGACGCGATCCGTCGCAAGTATCGCCCGGTTGCCGCCCAGTGCCTCGGCCAGCGTGAGTTCACCGACCTGATGAACATGATGCTCGGCGAACTCAACGCCTCACACATGGGCCATCGCGGTGGCAGCGATGCGTTGCCGAACGCCAGCAGCCGCAGCAACTGGGCGCCGACGACGCATCACCTGGGTCTGCGCTACGCGATCGAGCGGCCGGACAAGGGGCTCGTGGTGACCAGCGTGATTCCGGGAAGTCCATGCGATCTCGCCCGCAGCAACGTGCAGGCCGGCGAAACCCTGCTCGCAGTCGACGGCACCGCGATCACCAAGGACACCGACCTCGACAGCTTCCTGACCATGGACCAGACCCGCGACATCGTTCTCACGATCGCCGGCAAGGACAGCAGCGAGCGCAAGGTCACGGTGCGTCCGACCCGTTCGGTCGCGGGCCTGCTCTACGACGAGTTTGTCGAGAACAACCGCAAGAAGGTCGACGAACTGTCCAACGGCAAGCTCGGCTACCTGCACATCCGCGGCATGAACATGTCGAGCTTCCGTCAGATGGAAGAGGACCTCTACCACGCCGGTGCCGGCAAGGACGGTCTGATCATCGACGTGCGCTTCAACGGCGGTGGCAGCACTACCGACCACGTGATGACCGCGCTCACCCAACCGGTGCACGCGATCACCAAGTCGCGCGGCAGCGGTGAGGGCTACCCGCAGGATCGCAAGATCTACGCGTCGTGGACCAAGCCGATCGTCATGATGTGCAACGAACACTCGTTCTCGAACGCCGAGATCCTGAGCCACGCCGTCAAGCAGATCGGCCGCGGCCGACTCGTCGGCATGCGCACCGCAGGCGGCGTGATTTCAACGGGCTCGATCGGACTGCTCGACGGCAGTTCGGTGCGCATGCCGATGCGCGGTTGGTATCTGGTGTCGACCGGCGAGGACATGGAACTCAACGGCTGCACGCCCGACATCTCGCTGTGGAACCACCCGATGGGCCCGGACACCCAGCTGCAGACCGCGGTCAAGACGCTGGCCGAGGACGTCGCGAAGGAACAGGCCGAGGGCGACATCAAGATCGTCCCGGCGGCGACCAAGCGCCGCTTCAAGAAGCGTGCAGTCGAGGCTGGCGGTCGTCGCTAGCCGCGTCGGCCCTCGATTCGCTCGCACAAGTGCAGGATGCGAATCCGCCGATACGATCAGAACAGCAACCACACCCCAGACTCCAACCAACGATGCAACGATTCCTCAGCCTGCTCACCGTACTCGCGCTCACGTTCTCTCTTCCATGCCAGTCGAGCTCGGGCTCGAGTTCTAGCAGTTCCGGCAGTTCGGAAGCGAGTAGCACTGGTTCGAGTAGCAGTGGCTCCAGTAGCTCGGAGTCGAGCAGCTCGGGCGGCAGCTCCGCTTCGTCCAGTAACTCCGCCTCATCCAGCAGCAGCCAAAGTGGCAGTGGCAGCTCTACCGGCAGCAGTAGCAGCGGTAGCTCCGGCGACTCCGAATGCTGCGAAGGTTCCGGCTCCGAATGCTGCGAAGGGTCAGGCTCCGAGTGCTGCGAAGAGTCCGACGAGGGCAAGCCAGCCACCGACAAGAAGGCCAGCAAGATCGTCGAGCTCGAAGCTCGCATCCGCAAACTGGAGCAGCGCCTCGAGGAGCTGGCCAAGAAGCTCGGCAAGACGATCAACTAGCCGCGTCGCTTTGGCCGCTCTCGGGCGAATGGCGACGCAACGCGACGTGTCGCCATCACAGAGGGACTCACCGGAGCACGATCACCGGCCCCGGAACTCCAGCACCTCGTTGAGTTTCTCCGCCGAGATCTCGAGCTTCACAACGCCGTCGCCAGGCAACGTCAACTTGCTCGGCACGAAACCGTACAGCGTCATGCGGCTGCCGGAGATTCTCCCCGTAACGGAGTACTCACCTGGCCAGCGCACCGGCACGACGGCGCGACCATCGGCGTCGACTGCAACCTTCTCGACAAACAATCGGCGCAACGGCATGCCGCGACCGGTGTCGAGTGTCAACCGCCCGCGCCGTGGCACGTCGAGCTTGGCGGTCAGCTCCAACTCGAGTCGCACACCTTCGGGTAGCGGCTTCGGCAATTGCACCTCCAGCGTCGCCTTCGGCGCAGCTCGCAGCGGAACCGTCTGCGAGGCCGTCACCGCGGCGACGTCCACAGCCTCGTGGCCCGGGGCCATCACCGTCAGGCTGAGCATCGTCGGCGTGAAGAGTTGCACGACACCTTTGCCGAGGTTGTAGCCAACCGACTCGCCGGCCGCATCGCGCACCACGACGAACGCTTCCCTGTCGACGATCGGCGTCCCGTCCGCGGCAGTCGCGCGAATCTCGATGCGACGCAGGCTACCCCGCAGGTCGATGTCGACGAGCCGTGGATCCTCGCAAGGGCCAACGCCCACGACGATCGCCGGAATCTCGACGACTGGTCGCTCGACCCCAGCGCAAACGACGGTCAGCAAGTAGTTGCCCGGTGCCAGGCCGTTCCACTGCTGGCTCACACGTCCATCCTTGGCAGGCTGCATGTTCCGACTTTGCAGCCGCTCCATCATCCGCGCGTGCGAACTCTGTTTGCCACCTGCAACGGGCCGACAACGAAACGACAATCGCCCAACCATTTCGTCGTCGTCGACGAGAAACGTCGCGGTCACGGAGCCGGCTGCCCGCAACGGGATCTCGATGTCCGTGTCCCCCACCTTGCAATCGATTGGTGGGACCGGCAAGAACGGGCCCTCGCGCACAACCAGCCGCAGTGGTTCGTTGGCTGGCATGCCACCGCGAATCGAGAACGTACCATCGTCCTCGAACTTCGGTTGCAGCTGCCAGTCCTGGCGCCAGCGACCTTCCTCTTGGCGTTGCACTTCCATTTGCACCCACGGCGCAGCCACGCCCTCGTCGCGCACGAGGCGGCCAGCTAGCAACACCCTGGAACCAACGATCATCACCTCGCCGAGATCGTTCTTACCCGCTTGCAATTCGCGCTCGGATAGCTCGACCGAGAACTCCTCCGGCGCCAACTGTCGTACCGAGCTGAACGTCAGTGTGGTCTGCTCATCGAGAACGTAGGAACCGATGTTGCAGCGAAACCGACCCTGGTTATCAGTCGAACCAGCCAGCGAACCGGAGCCGCCCGTGTAGCGGTAGGCGATACGGAACGCGCCACTCGCAAATGGCTCCTTCGTCGGCTTCAGCAAAGTGCCGACCAGAATCACATTCTTCGGGTCTTCTTGGAGGATCATCTCGACCGTCGGCGCAGTCACGCTCGGCCCGGCGGTGCGCGCCTCCATCCCGAAGTGGCCCAACGTCGCAACGACGAACTTGCCGAGCGGTACGTGGTCGAACTCAGCGACGCCACCCGCACCGACCTCGACCCCCTTGCGCGCGAGTTGCACACCGCGACCGTCCACTTTCGATTCGTCGTCGTGCGCCGCAAGCAGGACCTGTTCGCCACGCCCAAGGTACGCGGGATCGAGCGGCTGGCCGGCGCTATCGCGCACGACGACTCGCACCTTGCCCATTTGGGGCAACCGCAGCACGACTTCATCGGGAGGAGCCAAGATGTCGATCGCGACCGGCTTGCCTGCCATTCCCATCGTCAGCGTCGCCACGTTGCCGCGGCACTCGGCATTCTCACCGGCATACATCTGGCAATGCCGACTCACGATGCGACCATCCGCATCAGATGCGCCGAGCCCCATGCGGCGGAAGCCGTTCCCACGTTCTTCGTCCAGTGTGAAGTAGGCCTGGACACCTTCTGCCGGCTGGCCGTCTGCCGTCATCACGCGAACGTGCAAATCGACGTCGACGCGTAGCCGCAGCACGGTCTGTTCCTCACTGTCCGCGCGCACGTATCCAGAACCGTAGCGCTCACCCGCCCGCGCCATCAGCTGCGTACCGTTCTTACCAACGGCTATGTCGCAGCTACCATCAGCCCGCGTTCGCACCTCGCCGCCGATCCGCAAGAACCAAGCCTTCTCGTCCTTGTTGCGCAGCTGTTGTAGCTCCTGCAATTCGGTGGCCGTCAACGATTGCCAGTCGAAGTCAGGCTTGATGTAGAACACACTCGCACCGGCGACCGGCTCATCGCCTTCGAACGTAACGACGCGCACGTTGCCAGGTGCGATGTCCGTTGGCTCGGGAGCCAACTCGCGCGGCTGCACCGTCGAGTTGTCTGGCGCAACATCTGGCCCTGACGCGGGCGCGTTCTCGGGGACCGTTGCCGACCCCGCCGGCGTCGCGGCAGTGTTCGTCGACTCGCCGCCGGCTGCCGGGGCGGGCGCTGCCGCATCAGATGCCGTCGACCACAACATGGCTGCCGCGGCCAGACAAACAAACACCATCACTAACAACAATCCGCGCATCTCGATCCTCCTGGGTCACCGCAGCGTAACACGGGCCAACACCTACTGCTGCCCACTACCCGCCGCTCGTGAACGCAAGCCCGACACAGATACCTGCGCATGGTTATGCTCAGAAGCTGCTCGCGCGACCGTGCCGCCGAACGCGTCGTGATGTTCTCGGGAGGCTTCCCCACGACCGACGAGTCAGCCGCATTTTTGGAAGCCACGCGGGAGTGTTCCGTTGAGCCGGTACTTCCCATCTGCTCGAATTCGTCACCTCAAACCAACAGGAGTACCGATGAGTTCGATGAAGCAAACGGCGGAGAAGTTCTTTGCAGCCTGTGAAACTGGTAAAGGCTGGGCGGAGTGCGCGCAGTATTGCCACGACGGCGCCACCTTCGCGGCGCAGGCAGACGCACTCGCAGACGTATCCACCTTGGAAGGGTATACCGACTGGATGAAGGGGCTGCTCACCCCCGTCCCCGACGGGTCGTACGAGATACGTTCGTTCGCAGTTGACGAAGAACGTCAGAACGTCGCCGCCTTTGGGGTCTTCCGAGGCACGCACACCGGCGAGGGCGGCCCAGTGCCAGCAACTGGCAAGAAGATCGAAGCCGACTACGTGTATGTCATGGACTTCGCCGGCGACAAGATCCGCCACATGACGAAGATCTGGAACGACGGCATCAGCCTCAAGCAGCTCGGCTGGGCCTGAGCTGCAGCCTGAGTTCTCGCTGCCTCAGTCTTGCGGCTGAGCAACGGTGCGCAGGTAGGGCTTGATCGTGGTGAAGCCCTCAGGGAAGCGCTTGGCGGCATCTTCATTGCTCACCGTCGGCGGGATGATCACGTCGTCACCCCGCTGCCAATTCACCGGCGTAGCGACCTTGTGCTTCTCCGTCAGCTGGATCGCATCCAGAGCCCTGAGGATCTCCTGGAAGTTGCGCCCCACGCTCATCGGATAGGTCATCGTGAGCTTGAGCTTCTTGTCGGGCCCAATGATGAACACCGTGCGCACGGTGGCGTTGGTCGCCGCAGTGCGCCCCTCGCTCGTGCCAGACTCATCAGCGGGCAACATGTTGTAGAGCTTGGCGACGTTCAAATCGGTATCGCCGATCATGGGGTAGCCGGGAAGCGCCCCTTGCGTCTCCTCGATGTCCTTGGCCCACGCAGCATGCTGGTCCACGGGGTCGATACTCAAACCGATCAGCTTGCAGTTGCGTTGCTTGAACTCAGCTTCCAGATTGGCCGCGGCCCCCAGCTCCGTCGTGCAGACGGGAGTGAAGTCCTTGGGATGTGAGAACAGGATGCAGTAGCTGTCACCGATCCACTCGTGAAAGCGAATCTCACCCTGGGTGGTCTGAGCGGTAAAGTCGGCGACGATGTCTTGGATGCGGAGGTTCATGGTCAGGGCGATAGCAGCCTCAAGAGGGCTGAGAAGGAATCGGAACAACGGTGCCTGCTGGCAGAAGTCACGTTAGTGATCAAGGCCCGCCAATCGAAGTACCATTGGCGGCGCGCAGACTTGCGTGGCCTCTTCAGGCAGGGGGCTTCCTGGTGAGGTTGATCTAAGAACTTGGGAACACGTTCCCGCCGCGCTCTACGAGCCAGGGTTCTGACGAAACGGAGATTCCAAGATTTCTCAGGCAGCTGGTCCTATCTGGACGGCCTTCATCCACCACTGCCGCCCTTGTCGACAGGCACCGTGCAATTGTCGCTGTGACCCACTGAGCGGCAAGCCCCCCCCCCCCCCCCCGATAGCT